>Ga0310814_10005_pt1 | contig 405715 bp, 420 predicted proteins | sample Persta1Coculture_FD_201299 | JGI IMG/M metagenome (GOLD analysis project Ga0310814, IMG submission 201299) | Contaminated culture microbial communities from Brunswick, Lower Saxony, Germany - Peredibacter starrii DSM 17039 Co-culture | ecosystem: Engineered > Lab culture > Culture media >... | reverse complement strand
TAAGGAAGTAATGGAATATTACAACAATGAAAGACCACAAAAGGCCTTAAATAATAAAGCCCCGGCTTGTTACCGGGGCTTTATTAGCGGTCATTTTTAGCTGTACAAAAAACGGGGTACAGATTATAAAGAGGCCTTTTTTATTATCTAACGCTTTTCAATCCTACTTGTCTGTCTTCTGGATCGCCGCCCGCTTCATCATCCCCTCCGAATTTATTTCGACGAGCACCTTCTTCAGCTACTGTGCCAGGAGAATGCTCCACCAAATACTTTACCATTCCATCAACTGCATCACTTAGTTTTCTATCTCTGAAAACCAGAATCTGTTCATTGTTCGATTCCGCACCTTCTGAAAAGTTAAACGACGTTCCCATAATGGCATAGTTTTCTGTCGCGAGAATTTTGTGGTGAATTTTGGCATTTACCTTCACTTTTTTGCCAGCCACGACTGCCCAGTTATTACCGTAAACCTTCGGCGCAATATAAACCTTTTTCTGGATTTCATTTACTCTTTCAGTTCCAAGTCTTTTCACCCATTCATTCTCAGGATCTGCCAGATAAGTTTTCTTTTTATTGGCATCCTCCACTCGCTTCATCCCAGACATGATCAAAAAGCGACTCCACTCCCTCATGGCAAACGGCGTATCACCCACACTCAGAAAATCAAAAGTCTTTGTTCTCTGATAATCACTTTCAGCACGCTCAAGGAGGGCCTTATCAACTTCAGAAGATGAGTAAGCGAATTGCAGCATCCGGATTCGGCCTTTCTCTTGCTTTACAAAATGAGCGATCATATTTTTATTCACACTCTTCATCCCGCCACCAGGAGTGAAGCTAATTGTGAGTGATGGTTCTGGATAAGCTTCATAGGTATAAGGGTCAACACCAGGACCAGTGATCTGATAAGAACCATTCAAAGGATAGGCCTTACCGCGCAAAAGATATTCTGAACTTAAAGTCTTTGTTAGTTCATGGTGAACGAGATTGGCCAAGAGCCAGCTCTTCATCGTGATAAAGTGGTTCGCATTAGGAACAGACTCTTTCGGCAGAGGCACAGTTCCTTTCAAATCACCTTGAGGCTCAAGACATGATCGGGTCAAATTTCCTGACGAAAAGAGGACCGATGCCTTCTTCGGATTAGACCAATCAATGGCAGTAATTTTTTGATGGTTAAGCCCCACTGGGATCACACCTGTCACATGCACACCATTCTCGATTAATCGGTCACTGACAGCTTTTACTTCTGCTCTAACATCAATCACACTCTTCTTATCAATCCCGACTTGAACATAGAGTCCACGATGGGCCTGCTCAATCAAAGCATCTGCCACTTCTTCCAAGTCAAAATCAAAAACATTCAGAATGATTTCTTTCTCGGCCGATAGAATGAATTTTCTCCAAACTTCGATAAGGTTCGTTGGTTGAACTAGCACGCCATTTTGATAGTATGGGTGATTCACATACAACTTCATGTCCGAATACCCTGGAAGACCCGGAGGAGGAATAAGCCTTGTATGCTTCGTGAGATCAGGCGTCTTAGGTGCGTGAACGGTAATTTCTTGAATCAGATCCTGTTTAGCTTTGGCGAGTAATTCAGGATGATCTTGAAACTCTCCAATCACATAATGTTCAGGAACGTTTTTGAATTCCTTACTTGCAGGAATCAATAGCTCTCGGGATTTCTTAAATAGCGCCGGATAGTCAGGGGCCTCTCCAGAACTTGGTTTTCGAACCGCGAGTTCAGGACTTGCACAGGCAGAGAGGAAAAGAACTAAGAACCAAAAGTTGAGGATTTGATTTTTCATTCTATGATTCTAGCAACTAAGGGCCTTTTCCCTCTCACGGAAAAGTTTTCTGAATAAAATAGCTGACTAATCAAGTTCAACCAATTGCAAGCTAACTAAGTTGCTTGATTTCCGAAAGTAGCTCCTTTAACCAGCTGGCACTTGAGATGTCCTTCCGGTAACAGAGGTGAAACTTTCGATTAAACGAAGAACTCATCGTGACCGGAATCACATGGTTTAAGGTCTCATCTATGGCCGTATGGGACGGTAGCAATGCCCAGCCCTGCCCTTCAGACACCATGCGGGCAAGAGTTGTATAGTTCGGATAGGTTCGATGTACGTTAAGCTCTTCAAACGTCATCTTCCAGGACTTAAGAAGATTCTCAATCACTGGATCGTGCATTTTATAAAGTAAGCAAGGAAGGCCTTTTAGTTTTTCAGTCAGGTCTTCTGCTTTCGGTTTCGTTTTTAAGAGGCCCTTAGAGACCGCAATTCTGAACTCATTTAAAATAAACGGCTTCATCACAATTTCAGTTGAATCAATTCCAGTATGAACGATGGCAAGTTCGGCCTTGCGTTGAAGAACTGCCTCAAGTGCCGATTCATTGTTCATAGGAAGAAAAGTAATGCGGCCATTAAACTTTAAATTAACCGCCAGGATATCTAAGAACTCCCCTCGCCCACAAATCCTCACATGAACGTTTTCCGGTTGGGAAAACAATAGTGAAGTCTGTTCAATCAACTCCTGCGTCTGGGCGAATTTTGGCTTGAGTGCTTCATAAAGGGAAGATCCATAACTTGTCAGAACCTTTTTGCGGCCATCAAAAGCGAACACTTTATGTGGCAACAACTCTTCAAACATAATCATCTGTTTTGAAAGAGTCGATTGAGTAATCTGCAGTTTCTCAGCGGCCTGCTGAAGTGAAGGCTCTTCGGCAGCAGTGATAAAAGATTCGATTAAGTAGTGTGGGATTCTATTATTCATATGAATTAATTCATACAATACATGAATTAATATGAATTGTTAATCCAAGTTTAAGATTCTAAAACCTCTCCTATAAACTTTACAGGAGTTCCACATGTTAAAGCTTGCACTATGCGCCCTGGTACTCGCCGGCTACGCTATGGCAGGCATGCTCGGTGGACGCTAACAATGAGGTCACGGATGAAATTGCCCCCTTTATGGAGCTGTATTCTAACTGAAATTTCGCTCTTTATTTTCCTCTTCAGCGGCGGGGCCTTATTTATCTTTGGCCTTAATGTTTAAAGAAAGGAGAATGATTTATGAAAGAAATGTGCGATTTGACGCCTCTCTCTATCGAAATGTATGAATTAATCCTAAGTGCGGCGGAATCACCTGCCCCGACAGAGAAAGAAAGTTTACTTATTAAGGGCCATACCAGAAAATAGGGCCATGCTAGATTTTCTGATAGTTGCCGCCTGTCTTGTTGTTAATGCCTTCTTCTCCGCCTATGAAATGGCCTTTGTGACCATCACAAGAGAAGAGATTGATGAACTTGAAGACCAAAAAAGTATCCATAAAAGACTTACATTTTTTAAAAAGAAACCAGAACGTACACTGTCTGTCATTCAAATCGGAATTACACTTGTTGGTGCCATTGCTGCGGCGGTGGGGGGTACTGGCGCGGTAGAATCACTTGAACCATACATTGTTAAAAATTACGGTGTTTCAAACTCCGTGGCCGAAGCAATCGCGGTAATGGTTGTAATTGCACCATTAACATACTTTAGTGTTGTATTCGGTGAACTTGTTCCAAAGACCATCGCTCTAAAAGTTCCTTTGAAGATCATTGCGTTAGGAACACCCATCCTTGCCTTCATCGACAGTTTCCTTTCTCCCATTGTGACCTTCCTTGAAATCTCTACCAACTTCCTTCTAAAACTTATCGGAATGAGTGAGGCCAATGAGGAAGATGAAAGTATGGGTCAGTCAGTTGAGATCGGAAATCTTCCTGAGTATCACCAAAAATTTGTACAGAACCTGGTAGCACTTAAAGGAAGAAACGTTTCAAAGGCCATGCTTCCTTGGGAAAAAGTTTCTTACTTAAATTTTAGCGACACGGAAGAAGAGGTTCGATCAAAGCTGTCGACGATTCCACATTCTCGCTTTCCGGTTGTGGATGGTGATGTTGTCGTAGGAATTTTATTGAAGAAAGACCTTCCTGATTCACAAAATCAAACTCAGATTCCTTGGTCTGGGAATCTACGTTCGGCACTCAAAGTTTCTGATTCGGAACGTGTACTAGAGGCATTTCTTCGCATGCAGGAGAAACAAACTCAGCTTGCAGTGGTAGTGAATAAAGAAGAACAATATGTCGGAATCATCACTATTGAAGATATCATTGAAGAAGTTGTGGGTGATATTAATGACCGCGCGGACTCCATGACTTCAAGAATCCTTTCAAACCGTCCGAAGATCAACCTTAAAAAGTGATACTTATATGAATCAATGGATCATTGCAGGTTTTTGGGGATGGCTTGCAGGGTCAGCTCTCCTAATCGGTGCGGCCATTGGTTATTTCGTCAAGCTTCCCCAAAAAGTCATTTCCGCAGTCATGGCCTTTGGCTCAGGTGTTCTCATATCCGCCATTTGTTTTGAATTGATGGATAAGGCCGTTCAGAACGAACACTTCCTCTACCCTTCATTCGGATTTCTTGCCGGAGCCATTGTATATTCGCTCGCTGCAAAGATTGTTAGCTCTAAAGGCGGGAAGCACCGCAAACGATCAAATAAGCAGGACACTGGAAGCGGGATGGCAATTGCCATTGGAGCTCTACTTGACGGCATCCCTGAATCAATCGTCATTGGTTTAACAATACTTACTGGTGGCTCTGTTAGTTCCGTCGCTGTTTTTGCTATTTTTCTTTCTAATCTTCCAGAAGGAATCTCAAGTTCTAGCGGAATGAGAAATGCCGGTCGCTCGAAAGAATATGTTTTTGCGCTCTGGCTGGGAATTGCCCTTCTTTCAGGAATCGCTTCAATTGCTGGATACACCCTCTTTGGCCATTTCAGTGACGATGTTATTGGCGCCATTACATGTCTGGCCGCTGGGGCCATGCTTGCGATGATTGTCACGACCATGATTCCCGAGGCCTATGAAGAAGACCGGGATTGGAGTGGCATCATCACTGTTATGGGCTTTCTGGTTTCATTTATCGCCTCACATATTTAATCAAAGATTAAAGCACTGAAAGTTATTTTGCCCTCAATCTGATGGTGATAAGCTTCATTATATAACTTCAGATTTAGGAAAATTATGCGTTCCCTTCTCGTCCTGATGACACTTTGTTTTGCTTTCAATGCCTATGCCATTAGACAAAACCCTCAGGAAACAATTGAGGCCATTTTTGGAACACCCGAGAATCAAAAATTTTCATTTCATCAGCCAACGTATTTTGTATTTGGTCAGGAAGATCTAAAACTTCAATTTAGTTTTAAATATCGATTAGCAAAATCATTTCCCATTTATTTTGCTTATACCCAGCTGATGTTTTGGGACATCTATGAAGAGTCGAAACCATTTGAAGACATTAACTACAAGCCAGAAATTTTCTATCGTTTAATTGAGAATGATTCAAAATCCTTCAAGACATTGGACATGGGTTACCTTCATACTTCCAATGGCCGTGATAAAGAATTCTCGCGTTCATTGGACCGCATCTATCTAAGATCAAATTACATCACAAAGGTCAATCGTCATTATCTTGATGTAAATCTCATGGTGTACAAGATTTTCAATGAAGATGACACAAATAAGGACATTGTTAACCATCTTGGTTATTGGGATTTGACCATGATGTTAACAGACCTGATCCTCATCAATGATCAAAGTATTGATTTAGAATTTAGAACATATGCTGGTTCCAAAGGTTATGATTTTGATCAAGGAGCGGCCCAGGTAGGTCTTCTCTATAACTTCGGTTCAGATAACTTCAATCCATCACTCTACCTACAGTGGTTTGAGGGTTATGGAGAAAGCCTGATCCGTTATAATAAAAAACGCTCTGAGATCCGTCTGGGTTTTATGCTCTCATTCTAGGAGTTGCATGCCCTGAAAATTATTTAGTCTCGCAAAGTGCTTCTTCTTCCAACTTCATTCGTTGTAATTCTTTAGGCAGGGTCAGAAGTAATGCTCCTCTTTTTGAGTGCAAACTCTCATAATACTCTTCGCCATCTAAGATAAATTTAAAATACTCAGGGGCGCCTGATTTTTGCAGAGGACTAGATTTCAAGACACTGTTCAAGCGGATGATAAACACTTCAATAATATCTGAGTTACATTCAGTTCTCGTGAGACTCAAGTCGACTTGAGGGCCCTTAAGGGAGACCAACCCAGCATCATATTTAAGTTTGAATGTTGACTGCCGAGAAATAACCATCATCTCTTTAGCAAAGAGCGAAGTTGACATCAAGAATGTCAGAATCAAACTTAATCTTAATAACATGGTTCAAACCTATAGAGGTCTTTATTCGCATTCACCAGTTCTTTACAACTTGCCGGAAGCGCCCTCCGCTTATGAATCGCCTCTTGAAGCACTCTCATTAATCCAGATGAATGAGTATCTGAGTTTCTGCTATTCAATAGCTCGAGATTTTCAAAACTCTTACCATCCTCGCTCACTTCTAAAAGTGTGCAATTTGAAATAAGTGATTTGTCAGGAATGGTCATATAACCAATCAGATCAGCAGTGTCTTCTTCCACTCTGAAGCGATCTTGGTCGTGAACAAAGCTTGCTGGCGCCTCATAATCGTTCTGAACTTTATATAGGCCATTAGCGCAGCTTCTGAGGTTCATATACTCTTTATAACTTTTCTCGCTGAGCTTGTTCTCAAGGAAGGCCCAACTTAAGGCATGCCCTAGCTCATGGGCCACGATGTTTTTTCCGTGTTCTTGGTTAGTACACGAAAAAATTGAAATGTTGAGATTGTCTTTCTCAGGATCTTGTCCCGCATATTCATCAGGTGGGGCCTGGGGATCTCTGAAAGACTTCGGGGTGAAATTGTCCCAGGCAACATAACTTAAGGATTCACTACATAAACGCATTTGTGAAAGAGGCGCCGTATTACCATCGTAATCCACGTATCCCATTAGATCTAAAGTGCGATCAATGAGAGAGGACGCTTTTGTCTCGGTAGATCGAGATTTACTTTTCTCAAAATTCACTGTTCTTTTAACTTCCTGGATGAACTCCCCTGCCACGCTCTTTACGGGTTTGGTCGAAAATTGAACTTGCTTATCCAGATAATCTTTGAACTCTTTCTGAGATTCTTTACTATAACCAGACATCACATTTTTAAAGAGGGCCGCTTTGATTCCTGGAATCATCTTAATCAGTTTGTCTTTTTGATAAGAATTGATGGAGTCCATGGCAAATTGCGACTTACAGTAGGCCATCTTTTTCTTGGTCAAAAGCTTCTTGTCTTTGAGCTTATTTTGAAGAGATTGAAGAATACCTTTGTGATCATAGCGATCCATTTCTTCAAAGATCGCCTTCTTACAATCGGCCTGACAATGATTAAAAGGAACATCGGGCCACTTCCCTAAAACTTCACTCTGCAAACCATCGCTCAACTGTTGTAACGAACCGGCCATATTTTCATAGTTACCATTCTCTTCGAAAGAAGGGTCTTTCAGGTCTTGAGTGAAATTTTCAATCTGATCGGCGAAGGACTTCATGCTTTCAGGATTTGTTTTTTTCCTTTCCTCTAGGGCCTTATTAAATTTATCCCATTCAGCTTTTAAGATTTTCTTACTCTCTTCAGGTGTATAAAGACCCTCCTGAATTCCTACGGAGTAACTCGAAAGCGAAGCACTTTTGCGATGGTTGATATATGAATCAAGGCCCTTCTTCAGGACATCACTAGCATCAGAAGGTAGCTGAAGAGAATAAGTTAACCTCTCTTCAAGTGGTTTTGTGTAGTCAGTGCTTACTTGAAAGAAAGGATACAAGAATCTGCTGGCCAGATTTTCCATCTGCCATGGCTCGGCACTTTCAATTTCAGCTTTCAACTTCTCACGATCAAAATCTTTTTTCAGCCCTTGTACCAACCCATTAGTTCGATCAATTTCCATTTCTACAAGTTTCTGAAGATCATCTTTAATTTCCGCAAATCTCTGCATGTCCTTCGGTTGAACATACTTATTGAAGCTTCGATCATTTAAAGAATCGCTTGGAAGATTTTCAGGTCGACCACAAAGATCAATCGCGCATCTATCCATCAATATAGATTGCTCAGTACACTGATTAGAATTCACTCCCCCATTGAGCTCATTAATAACAGCAATCCCACTCTGGATTTCATCAGTGGCAAAAACATTCGTGAATAAGAGAGGGAGAAGAAAGAGGTAAACCATCACCTTATTTTCTAATTTCTTAAGGCAGATTAATAGAGAGCCAAGAATGCCTAATCTAGAGCGCTACAGTCTGTTTTCCATTGTTACAAGAGGTTGAAACTTCTAAAGACTCATTTAGTGAGTTTAGATTCTGTCCGCCTTTAATCCTAAGCCTTCCCTCCCTACTCTAACTATAGTCAAAGGAGTCTGCTCATGAAATTAAAACAAATTCAAGTCGCCTCTTTAGCGGTTCTTCTCGCTGCACCTTATGTGACAGCGGCAACCACCAAAAAAACGACATCAACTAAGAAAACAACCACCTCTTCCATTGAGGCCGGGAAGGTCACGGCGAAGACCAAAGAAAAAAATGCGGCAGTGTTAAAAGAACTTAATTTTAACGATAACGAAAGTTTTGATTTCGCCACCCGAGGATTAGTCGCTACTTTGCCCGACACCAAAATCATTGATCAAACAGGCAGAGTTGTTTCAAGTGGTGACTACTATATATTCACCCAAAACAAATCGGCACCGGACACTGTTAATCCAAGTTTATGGAGACAATCACAGCTAACAAGTCAGCACGGTCTCTATAAAGTTGCCGATAAAATTTATCAATTCCGAGGTTACGATATCGCCAACATGACATTTATTGAAGGTTCCTCTGGTTGGATTGTTATCGACACAACTGCCGCCGCAGAAGTGGCCGCGGCCGGTTTGAAACTTCTCAATGAAAAAGTCGCAAAGAAACCTGTGAGCGCTCTCATTATTACTCACTCACATGCTGATCACTTCGGGGGAATGTCAGGAGTACTTACGGCCGAACAAGTAAAATCTGGAAAAATTCCAATCATCGCACCAGAAGGTTTTATGGAAGAATCCATTTCTGAAAACCTTTACGCAGGAAATGCGATGGGAAGAAGAGCTCGTTACTCTTATGGTGATGGACTTGAAAAAGATCCGAAAGGTCTGGTAGGAACTGGACTTGGACCAGGACTTGCTCAAGGTAACATCGGAATTCTTCCTCCAAATAAATTCATCACTAAGTCAGGTGAGAAAATGACCATTGATGGAGTGGATATTGAATTTCAAATGGCCCCTGGTACTGAGGCCCCTGCAGAAATGTTGATGTTCTTTCCTCAAATGAAAGCACTCCACCTGGCAGAAGATGCTACATACAATATGCATAACCTTTATACCTTAAGAGGTGCTAAGGTTCGTAGTCCACTCGTTTGGGCCAATGCACTTAACTCGACACTTGAGATGTTTGGCGACAGAGCTGAAGTCGCAATGGCGTCTCACCACTGGCCAACATTCGGTAAGGATAAGATCCGTGATTTTGTGACCAAACAAAGAGATATGTATAAGTTCATCAACGATCAAACTCTTCGTATGGCCAATATGGGATATGATGCTGAAGAGATCGCTGAAAAGTTAAAATTGCCTGAACCTCTTGCCAAGGAATTTTACAATCGTGGCTATTACGGCAGTCTAAGCCATAACGTGAAGGCCACTTATCAATACTATCTTGGGTTCTTTAACGGAAATCCAGCAACTCTTAATCAACATCCAAGAACTGTGGCGGCAAAAAAATATGTTGAAGCAATGGGTGGTGCAGATAAGGTCATTAGTCTTGGAAGAAAGGCCTTTGATAAAGGGGATTACCGATGGTCAGCAGAGCTGTTAAACCATGTCGTGTATGCAAATCCAGAGAATAAAAAGGCCAAAGATCTTCTTGCCTCTACTTACGAACAATTAGGTTTCCAGGCCGAGTCTGCAACGTGGAGAGGTTTTTATTTAATGGGTGCCAACGAGCTTAGAAATGGAATCAAAGTTGGTGCAATTCCATTAGTAGGATCTACGAGTGCTCTTCCGGCAAAAATGGTTGTCGACTACGCAGCAACTCTTCTCGATCCTCAAGAGTCGGCCGGTAAATCAAAACGTATTGGGCTTGAACTAACAGATACTAAAGAAAGATATACTTTAACTCTTGGTAACTCTGTTCTCTTCCTGGGCAAACCTCAGAAAGAAGAGCGACTAGACTCAACGTACACCATGACTTCAGCGGATTTCGGCAAACTTCTAACAGGAATGACAAGAGGTAGTGACCTTGCGGAAAATGGTTCAATCAAGATCACAGGAGAAACCGGTGCCCTTGATGAAATTGCCGGAATGCTAACTCGTCCAGATCCTATGTTCCCACTTGTAACACCAGTAAAAGATAAATCTCAATTCCCTTCCACTATGGAAGCTCAGGAAGAGAAGTAGTTACTGGCAATAGACACGCCTCCTTCGGGAGGTGTGTCTTTTTCTAAGGAGAATTCATGAAGCTGATCATTTTGTGCTTTCTAATTTCTCTTCCTGTATTTGCCCAAGAAGTAAAGGACACTCCAAATGATGATACTGATCAGGCGAAGCCTTCTCTTCCTCAGAACTCTGAACAAGAACAAAAACAAGAAGAGGAGCAAGAGTTTCTTGGGCCCTATGATCGCGAGGGCAATTACAAGGTTCAGATCAAGAAACCAGAAGACGAACAGAATTCCGATTAGATAAAAAGCTCAGGTAATTTTTCCTTTACATTAATTGCTGTTAATCAACTCTCTCATTAACGGCAGTTAGCTTACTGGGAAAATAGTGCTTAATGCTTTTAAGTTTTCATGATCTCTATAATCAGGTCATGAAGACTCTCATTTTCATTATTACCCTCCTTCTCTCCTCTCAAACCTGGGCCTGGGGCCTGAAAGATCTAGGTGAAGAGATGGCCTCACCGGTCACTACAGATGCAAAATATGTTCTTTATGGAGGAGCGGCCCTCACACTTACCTTCGTTATTTTCGAAGATGCGGTTGTTGACCCTTTTCAAGAAAAACAAGTTAGAAATGATACTCTCGGAGATGCATCTCGCTGGGGAGATTGGATGGGACAAATGATTCCCAACATTCTTTATGCCGGTGGTATGGGTATAGCGAGTTACTTTCATGATCCAAAGGCCTATGACCGTGCCATGGGTATGATTAAGGCCACGGCCTACTCAACAATTGTAACGAGTGCGCTTAAGTACACTATTCGAGAACCTCGTCCGAATGCTGCTAATGAAAAGAATTCATTTCCATCTGGTCACAGCACGACTGCCTTTGCATTCAGTGGTTATGTTGCCGCTGAACATGGCTGGGGATGGGGATCCGCTGCCCTTCTTCTTTCAACCTTCACTGCTTATTCTCGTATTAATGATAATCGACACTATCTCCATGACGTTATGGCCGGTGCTACAATTGGTTGGGTCTACGGTTGGGGCATCTCACGTCACCAAAGACAACAAAGAGATAAAGAGACGGCCATTGTTCTACCACTTCTTGATTCAAAAACTGCCGGTCTGGCCCTCTACAAAGAGTTTTAGCGGCAAAAAGTTTCAATAATACCTGATGACTCAACTTGGTCTGCTTTTTCCTTTTCAATTCCCCGATAAGTAAAAAGACGTAGTGAACCCTGAGCTCAGGACTTTTATGAAGCAATGTTTTATTCTCCTTACCCTTCTTTTGACCGCAGTGGCCTGTAGTCAGAAAGGCACAGAAGTTGGTCTGAAAGTAAGCCATAACTTTGTGATGGGCGGATCGAATACAAGTGCGATTGCTGGTGGTGGATTAATCATTTGGGGTCAAAGTACGACCGGAAAAAGTTTCGCTCAACTCCTCCAAGATAAAGATGAATTAAAACTAAGCCTAGATAATACAAGTTGGACGTTTTATGCCATGGCGTGGGACGGCTCCAAAGATTATGAAGGTGCCGCCAATTCGAGTAATAACACTCCCTTTGGAGGAATTGTTCGTTGTGGAATCAGTCAGCCAACAATTCTGACTGGCGAACCAAAATCAATTGAGCTTTCGATCACAAATCCCAATTGTTCAAACTCAGTATTCGCAGGTCCAGCAGGAATGAATGGAGGCAATCTTTCGTCTGTGAAGATGCAGTTCTGTTCTTCAATTGTAGGAGTGACCGGCAATACTAATCTTTGTACTGATACATATAATGATCCAAACAAGAAGTCTTACAAGGCCCCTATTGGTAGTTATCGATTCTCAGCCCTCACACACGTAAATGGAATTGATAATGGATCATTTGCCGGTAAATGTGTTTCTACGACGACCTCATTAGAGCAGCAAGGACTACCGGCCGGCGGACCTGGTCTTCCGTTCAGATTTTTACTCGAAATGTTTCCTGGTTCAACTGATTGTGATGCCACGATTGGAAGACGTGGAGCTGAGAAAATTATTTATTCAAACGGAACAGCAGCGGCACCATCAGTTGCTACGAAAGTTTATAATGGTCTTTATAAAACTCATCACTACATCGAAATAACGCCTGCTCAAATTTGTTTGGGAAGAACAGGAACCAATCTTGGAGATCACCCATTCGCAGCAGGAACCGGGCACCCCCAGCACCCTTACACAATTTGTGATGTTCCTCAGTTCTATGGAATTAACTTTCATACACAATTCTCTAGCTCCTACAAACTTCAGGCCAATCTGGACTTCAATCCCTTCTCAGTGGGAATTGCCAACACTCCATTACCACAGGCCCCATGTCTTGAACTAGGAACGAACTTTATTCCAATTGGTTATGCTTATGCTACCTGCTCTGGAAGCACAATCATCTGGGACAATATCAATACTTTCCTTGGAAATTTTTTTGGTAATGGTTTCTCTTTAAAAAATCTCAGACTTCGTGACAGTGATAGAAGTCATCTTGGGCTATTTGCTCATGTACAAGGTACTGGAATTTACATTGGTGACTTTTCAATGGAAAAACCGGAAATTGAAGCTCGTTTCCGTGTAGGTGCTGTAGCGGCCGAATCGACTGGATCAAGTTCACCGGCAGATATCATTTATCATAATATTAAAATCAAAGACGCTGAAATTCAGGGCCGCCCTGAGTTTGGTGACAATGTTGGTAAAACAGATGTGGGTGGACTTATCGGATATCTGCATTACGGAACACTTCAACAAATCTCTATTGTGAATAGTAAAGTCAGAGGTGATTCTTCTCAAGTTGGCGGGGTCGTGGGCCTACTCACCTTTGCTGATGTTAAAAAAGTCATTTCTGAAGTTGATGTCGAAGCAAGGTCAGGACAAAGTATTCAAGACGTGGGAGGAATTGCGGGCCGTGCAGAAAATTCCGTCTTTGATTGGGTAAAGCACGAGGGCGAGATTAAAACGGACGGAAAACAAGTTGGTGGTATTGCGGGATCATCAAATACCTCCTCTCTTACAAATTTCTACACTATCTCTAATATCAATTCTAATTCATCAGATCTTTATAATTATACAGGTGGAGTTATTGGTTACTGGACCGGCGTTGGTAATTTATCTACCGGTTATTCTCTGGCCAACATTCAAACTGGTTGTAGCACAGGTTGTAAACAAGGAGCTATTGTTGGTTACGCAGAATCAGGAACTCCAAGTGTAGCCTCGACGGTTTATAACCTTTACCCCTCAGATTCTGGAGAGCAAGCAACAAACCTCTCAAGCTCATTTGTTCTCCGGTCACTCGGGGATTTCAGAATTCTGAGTTCAATGACGGCCTTGACAGATACAACTTCGGACGACTGGAAAATGGTGAATGGGGTTTATCCTCGCTTTGATTTTGAATACCATCCTTGTTCATCAATTGCTCTACCATCGGGAACTGGTACAACTGATTCGCCAATCCTTATTTGTAATGAAACTGATTATCAAAGCTATGCCTCAACTGGTCTCAACATCAAGCTAATGGGAAATATCAGACTCCGAAATCTAGGGACTGCTCCATATGATATTCCTACTTTCAGTTCGAAACTGGAAGGAAACAACAAGGCCTTAATTGGAGGTAATGTCGATTCTGCTGGAACTACAGGCACTGCCCACATTGGAACTCTTACTGGTGAGATCAAAAATTTAAAAATTTATGGTATGAGACGTACTAATACCTCGGCCAACTCTATGGCATCTCCTTCTGCGGTTTTCGTTTTTCAAAACAACGGAAAGCTTCTAAATATGAAGGTTTCCACGATCGGTAGATTTAGTGGGTATGCAGCGGGGTTTGTTGGAAAAAACGCTGGCACAATTCAAAATGTAAAGTTTGATGGAAATGTTTCGGGAAGCTATGCCATTTCAACTCTCGTGCATACCAATCAATCCACGGGAAAGATCTACGATTCAAGAGTTGGTGGCCAGCTAGGTTGTTATCATCCATCCAACCCACTACTCTGCGACTTCTTTGCGGGCCTGGCCTATAGGAACGAAGGGGAGATCGCTCGAACTGAAATGAATGTACATTTCTGGGATAACGGTAGCTTCGTTAGTAATAATGTCTCAATGCTAGTAGACGAGAACGTTCCAAACGCAAAAATCATTGATGTGGTCGTTCCCAATCATGCAAGTTTTCTCACTCGAGGAAATGGAACTTTCTATTTCAGCAGAATTAACAACGGAATCTATCAACGAGTCATTAATCTAGGTAAACTTCTCGCTGGAGACCTTTCAACGTCGGCCCTCAATGGTTTTCCAGGCCAGGGAAATCCGGTCCTAGGAAATAACAACGGCATCATGACCGATGTCTTTCGCGGTGGTATCTCCGGAAAATTGCTTCTAGAAAATGTTCCTTATACATGTGCTAATGGAAATACTTTAGATATTCCGGCCTGGTCAACTCTCTCATCCTGGAATTCTTATAGCTCTGGTTATTTTAGTCTACCTATCACAGATAAAAAGCTCGTTGTCATTTATAAACCTGATAGCGGATTACCACAGTATCAACAAGTCACAAACATAACCGGTACGCAATTATCAACAGTCATGGCCGCTTGTAACACAAGCGGAAAAGTTAGCGTTGTAATGACCTCAGATCTATTTGTTTCTCCCGGTACAACTCTCCCAGAAGCGAATGTCATTCTTCCGCAACATGTGGCCTTGACCGGTAGATATGGCGCAGGCTGGACTTCTATCATGTGGGACATGAACAATCCTGACGATGAACAGAAGATGCTTGACTACCACGCTTACAAAATGGGTCTATCATCTACGCCGGTTCCTCGCGCAGTTTGGCAACTAGAAGACGAAGGTCCTCGCTTGTTCGAGGACTAATCCCACCAATCTCGCCAGCGCTCTCGCCACCGATTCCATCGATCATACATTCTCTCCCACCAGGAATCCGGTTCGGGTGGTCTTGGTGGAGGTTCAGGTGGTGGTGGCTCAGGCGGTTCTCGCCTTGGCCTTGGTCTTGGCCTTCTAACTGTGTCGTCTCTTTCCTCCCATTCATTATCATCAGGATAGGAACTCGTTTTTGCTAACACTCCACAAGCAATAGGTATTTCACTATTTGCGAGGGCCGCCGGTAATTTTTTGGGTTGACCGTAGATGACAACCACTCTTCCATCAAGTGGTAACTCGACCCCATCGAGTTTTACCATCGAGTCACCTTCAGCATCATCCGGCTGTTTCAAATCACTTAACATCAATGAATAAGAGGTGCTCTTTTTGTACCTGTAATCACCACCAGGGAAGACATGATTGCCTGCGATTTGAGAACTTAAGTCGTCATCAAAAGGCACAAGCTTACGGCCAATGCTCTTTTGAGCTTCGTTATAATCCACATAGCCATCCCGATTGGCGTCTGCGTTCATGATCGGACATTCAATGCCTGTGTGTAAGTGTTGAGGATGGATTCCTCCACCACCTTTAGAAAGTTTAATGAGAACTTCGAATTGATCGCCAAGCTTAATCACCCTCACCTTCCCGGTGACATTGGGTGCGACCTTATCGTTGATGGGAAATAGTAAAGCGGTATAGGTGCCGTTAGGTGGTTCCTCATATTGGATTTCATCATCAACTTTAGTGTTCTTACCGCAAGCGGCAAGGAACAGGATGATCCCAAATTTGAGTAAGAGAATTTTCTTCATGGCACTCTCATCAATGCACTGATTCTTCACCATTGCTGACAATCATTACAATGCTAAGAGCGCCAAAAAAAAGGGACCCTTAGGGTCCCTGTGTGGTGAATTATTTAGAATTTGCGCGGTAGAGAGATTTACAATCTTTACTCACCTTGCCGTTAATATTCTTTTCAATACAAGAGAAGTTCGGCTCACCTGTGTTACTTACACATTTTGCCGCCACTGCTTGTTGATGACATTTAACTTCCAGGTTTTGATCAAATTCAATCTGAGTCGATTCCGCGAAGGCCAAAGTTGTTAAAGAGAGGGCCATTAAAACTGCAATTTTTTTCATTGATTACTCCTTAAATTAATACTTCGGTGCTAGTTCATTCATGATTTTACCAAGCGCGTATGGCACAGAGTAAATTCGGCTAGATGTGTAGTACGAAGTATGGCTGTAACCCAACTTATGCATCCATTCGTGCATCATATTGTGAGCAACCTCTGAAGAGGTGTACTTGTTAAAGAACTTCGTGTTCATGTTAATGACTTTACTGGAAGTCGTTGTGTAACCCACTGTGCTTGAATTTTGGTAATACAACTTAACAGTGATATCCATCGCATTGTTCTTTGTCGGCGTCAGCTTTTCTGCTCCTTCCAGAATTTTTTGATAGATCTGAGCATTAGTTAGACCATTGTTACTCAAAAACTGTTTCTTGCCGGCGTATGTGTGATTAAGAACGCGGGTACGGAATTCTTCAGAACCAATGACTGCGCGAATTTTTCTTTCGGCCGACTGAATTTTTGATTCCTGTGAACTGGTCATGCCTACAGTTGTAACATTGGTGTCAAAGGTCTTGGCCAAGGTTGGCACCGCTGCGAGTGAAGCTTCTACAGAGAACAAGCCGACTGCAAGCGCGAGAGGAAGTACCGATTTCGTCATGAAAACTCCTTACTGTTTTTGTTTTTTGCCTTTCCATGGGCAAACCTAAATTTTCTCTAAAGGAGTTCGTATTTTCGACGGAACGATATTTGATGCAACAAGAGGTTGGTGCGCGAAAGAAATGAAAGTTTGAAGATTTCTATGAATTCAATTTTCTGGGAAGAGATTTTTTCCGGAGACGGAGTGTTTAAATGCAGAATGAATGATGGGAGTTTTATTCCGGAATGCGGGTAAAAACAAAAAGGCCACTCTCTCGAGTGGCCCTCATTAACTAATCTTTTCTAGCGTACTCGGTACAAACGTCTGCGTAACCGCAAGTTGTATAAGTTTGTGGAAATGTACATGTCGTACTTCCATAGTATGTTGGCCCGTAATAAACCTGACCATTACAAGTATTGTATGTGTTACATACATATTGATTCTCATAAGCAACACACTCATGGTTTGCATCCCACCAAGCGCCATACACAAGAAGAGCAACCACGATACCACCAGCGATCCACGGGAAGATCACGTAGCCGTTCCAACTAGCACCTTGAGCATATAGTTCTTTTGTCGCCTCTTTCACAACTTGAGCAAGTTCTTCAGATGAGGCGTTCTTCGCAAGAAGCGAAAGCTTCAGTTTAAGCGCTTCAACTGCTTTATTATTGTTTACACGTTTTTCAACGAGCGTCTGAATTTCTTTTTGAGAAAGACCAGCTTCGATAAGTTTAGACATTTTCTTGAAAAAGATTTGAGTATGTTCTTCATAGAACTTTTCATCTTTTTGGTCCCAATCAACTGTTAAAGCATATTGATATTCATCAATGCTTCTTTCAAGTTCTTGGATTGTTCCGGTTGACGCCATCACATTTAGTGAAAAGCAGAATGCGACTAATAGAGAAACGAATTTCATGTTGAGCTCCTTTCAGGTAAGAGATGCGCCCTTGTAGCAAAAGGAATTCAACATGAAAACCCAAGGAAACTGGATTTCGTCTAAAGGGCCCGGCGCTTAACGAGTAGTAAGTAAGCTAAATAAGATAAGACCCCGCAAATACACATGATTGCAGTCATTGTGAGGATGGTCCCGTTATGAAAATGGCTGACGAGACTTGAGATTATCCCCGCAACTGCAAATTGGATGGTGCCCATTAAGGCCGAGGCACTACCTGCGTGTTTTTTCTGATGGGCCAAAGCACAGGCAGAAGTATTCGGAGCAATTAGACCCATATTTGAGATGATAAGGAACAAACATCCGCACATGGCCCAAATCGGCCCGTTAGTTAGACCTACGATTAAAATCATGACACCAAAGATAGTCACGAAAGGAAGAGCACGAACCAGGATTTTTTCCGGCGGATGCTTTCGAAGAATGCGTCCATTGATTTGAGAAAAAGTAATGAGCCCGCATGCATTTGCTCCGAACACCCATGCATACTGAGCAGGAGTTAATCCATAGTGATCAATGAACACAAAGGGCGATCCCGTGATGTAGGCGAACATTCCTGCGTAGACCAAACTCATCGACAAAGTATAGCCGGTGAAATTCTTATCTTTAAAAATACCAATGTAGTTGCGGAAGATGTCCTTCACTCCATACTTAACATCGGGTTTATGAGTTTCCGGTAAAAACTTATACACACAAAATAGCGCCATTAAACTAATGACTGTCAGGATCCAGAAAATAGAGCGCCAACCGAATGCGGTAGTGAGAATTCCGCCCATAACAGGAGCAAGAATTGGGGCCACCCCCATAATGAGCATTAATAATGAAAATACTTTCGCGGATTCATGGGACTGATAAAGGTCCCTGACCATGGCACGGGTAATGACCATACCGGCACAAGCACCCAGGGCCTGCATGAATCGGTAAAAGATGAGTCCATTTACGTCAAACGTTGAAGCACAAGCAAATGAGGCGAGAGCGTAAGTGATCAAACCAACATAAAGAGGTTTCTTCCTTCCCCATCGATCGGTGATGGGACCATAGAAGATCTGGCCCAAAGCAATCCCAACCAGAAACGAGGCAAGAGATAACTGAACAGATGCCAATGGCACAGCAAAGTCTTTCGCTATTCCCGGAAGCGCCGGAAGGTACATATCGATTGAAAGAGGACCAAAAGCGGTCAAAAGACCAAGGATCAAGATAGTGAGGTTCACGATTAACTCTTTTTAACAGGAATCAAACAATACAGGGGTCTTTTTTTATCGCCATTACACACTCTCTTCAATAGAATTTTATCCATGGAAAAGAAAAACATTGTGATCCTCACTGCTAGTGAAGTTAAAAACTTGGAACTCGCTCAAAAATTCAAAGAAAGCCTTGAATCTCAGAATGCCAACGTTTCAATCATCAATATGGTCGAACTTGATCTCCCTCTGTACTCTTCGAGAACTGAATCAAAATTTACTGGGGCCGAACTTTTAAAGGGTCAAATGCCCCTTCTTGAGCAGGCCCATGGATATGTGTTTATCGCTCCGGAGTACAACGGAAGTACACCTCCGGTGTTCAATAACTTTCTGGCCTGGCTTAGCCGCTCAAGCAAAGACTGGAGAAATTGCTTAAACGGTCGCCCTGCTGCCATCGCAACTTTCTCTGGCGGAGGCGGCTTTAACGTCCTGCTTGCCATGAGAACACAACTCGCATTTATTGGTATGAATGTAATTGGGCGCCAAATCCTCACTCATAGTAATAAAGTATTGGACGAGAAATCGTTATTATCGGTCAGTCAGGAATTAGTTAAACTATGCCTCTAATCCTGTCTGTTGCCCCACTGCAAAATTCAAGTAAAAAAAATCATGCCATAATATTAGGTACTGGAGTTAATAATCATGGATCGATTATTGTTGCTCATTTCATTCGTATTTTTGGTTAACGTTCAAGCTGTTGCCGAAGACAAGGATGTCCTGACCCGTTTTTTTAGAATTTTGCCCGAGGCCCAATCTCATGCGGTTTATGGATCTGCTCGAGATCGCTTCTTCAAACCTGAATCAATTAAAGTGTTCGTCTGGAACATCAAAAAGGGTCTAGAGTTTAATTGGGAACCGGAATTCAAAAAGTTTGCTGAAGGCCGTGACTTGATTCTTCTTCAAGAGGCCTACAGAACTCAGCTTTTTAATAACACCACTTCTGCTTTTGATGGAATCCGTTGGGACATGGGAATTGGTTTTCTCTATCGCATGTATAATGATCAGGCGACGGGAACCATGATCGGCTCTAATGTTGATCCTACTGAAGTGATCGTGAAGCATTCAGTGGACGATGAGCCCGTGACCGGCACTCCTAAGGCCATGACTTTCGCCAAATATCCTATCGAAGGTCGCCAGGATGAACTATTAGTGATCTCGGTTCATGGAATCAATCTCACCAGTCACGCGACTTTTGTGAGACACATGAATCAGGCACAGGCCATTATCGATCAACATACTGGTCCTGTTCTTTTTGCAGGCGACTTTAATACTCGTACTCAAATGCGCACAAAATATCTTCTGAACATGATTCAGAAGAACGGTTTCAAGACTGTGACTTTCAAGAATGGTCACCTTCGCATGCGCTTCAAATTTACAAATAACTACCTCGATCATGCCTTTGTTCGTGGCCTTTCTGTAAGTAACGCTGAAGTTATTGGCCAGGTATCTGGAAGTGATCACAGGCCGCTTTTTCTCGAGATGTCAGTCGATCAATAATTGATTCGGCACTCACTTTGCAAACTCCATTCATAACGACTTGCTCCCGCATATACTTGCGGGAGTTGGTCCATTTTTTCCCCATCACGGGGTAAAACAGGAGCAATGCTGTGAGTGAATTGAACCCAAGACAATTTGCCGTTATCACCGGAATTTCAAGCAAACTTGGTATGGAAATGGCACGGCAATTTGCTTCACACGGTTATGATCTTCTCATCACTTCTCCAAGTGACGGCATCGCCAATGCAGAAGATGATCTTCGAACTTACGGCACTCAAGTTATTGGCCTGGAAGTGAAACTAGAAACTTATCGAGGGACCGAAAAACTTTACGAAACAATCAAATCCTTTAACCGCCCTGTTGATGTTCTCGTCATGACTTGCATTGATGGTGTGAGTGGTGAATTTAATGAAACAGCTTTGAAAAGAGAGATCCATCTTATCAATCACAATATCGTTTCCGTCATTCATCTCACTAAGCTCATGTTGAGAGACATGATGGGTGAGGGCCAAGGAAAAATTCTTCTCGCTTCTGCTTTTCCGGCCGCTAACTCCTCACCTCTGGAAACGATCTATGGAGCGAGCATGGCGTTTCTCACGAGTTTCGTTGATTCTATTCAACACCTCGCTCGAACGAATGGAGTCACGGTCACCACTATGATTCCAGTCATCGGAGAGGAAAATCAGTTTGAAAATGATGTCGTTGCTCATGCCCGTGAAGGGTATGAGGCCCTAGTAAGTGGTCGAAGTAAGGTATTTGAAGCGAGCTTGAAAAATAAACTTCAAAATTGGGCCAATCAAATCATTCCAGATAAGATTAAAACTGAGTTTCAACGCCGCGTTAATGAGGCCAATTCCAGACAGTAAAAACTTCACGTTTTCGCATCGAATAAATTAAAAGCGTTTAAAAACTTAAACCTCTGTTTGACTTATCAAACTCCCCTCTGGTACAAGTCATTTCAACAACCAAAAAACTCTTTTGATTTAAGATGTTTCAATTACCTTTTGGCCTAAAAAAATTAGTTCTAAATTTCAACCTTTTGACTTTCGGGGCCAATCAACTTCTCTTGTTTTCTTTGTTCCCGATTTTGGCGATGAAACTTGGCCTTTCAATTTCCATCATTGCCCTCGCCTTTTCTTTTGGAACATTGATCTTCTTATGGGGATCACCTTATTGGTCAAATCGCGCTGATTTAGAAAATCCCCATCGTGTTCTCTTCATCAATGTAACAGGCCTATTTGTATCTCTGGTTTTTGCTTCTCTCATTTTCTTTCTTGAGAAGTCTTTCACCATGACAACGGCACTGATGATTCTTCTTATGGGAAGAATCTCTTACGGCGCTCTTGCTTCTGGAATTCCTGCGATTTCTCAAAGTATTCGTCTTTCGTATGGTCAGGAGATGATGAAGAGCATGTTCTCTCACTCTGCCTACCTAAATGTTGGTCGCACATTAGGACCTTGCCTTCTCCTACTTCCGTTCAGTACTCAGACCATCATTCACGGTCTCACAATTTGGGGAGCTGTTCTTTGGTTTTTGAATCTCATTGTGATGATGAGTGAAAAAGAACCAAGTGAACCAAAAACTTCAAAAAAACGTCCTTCTCCATTCGTAGTTTCAAAAGAACTTATACTTCCAATTGCTCTCACCATGAGCTTTGGTCTCTATACCGGAATGCTACATTCAAGTCTTGGACAAAAGATCAGTTTGGATCTCGCTTTGAATGCCGAAGCGGCAAGCACATTTATGGCAAAACTTCTTTTAAGCGGAACCATCATCATGGCGGTGGTTCAAATCGTCGGCAGTACCCTTTTTAAAAATAACTGGCGAGTTCCGCTTTCTGTGGGAATTCTTGCTATGACTGTTGGTGCTCTTCTTATCTCATTTCTGCCGAGTGAGCTTAGTTACTGGGCCGGTATTGCGGGCATCTCTTTGGGAATTGCATTCCTTCAACCAAGCAACATCACATTTATGGAAAGTCTTGGTCTAGGTGGTGAAACTCGTGGTCAACGCTTGGGACAGCTTGCTTCATTCAATACACTTTCATACGCCCTGGGTGGAATTCTCGCGGCAATTGGTAATCATCAGTTAGTTTCGGTTCTTATTCTGGGGCTTCTCATTGTGAGTGGAGTTAGAATCTTGACTCAAGTCGAGGTCAAAGTATGTTAGCCTCATTACATTCGGCCACATGTTTTTATAATTCTCTCTTCCTCGAATGGAGACAGCAACGCCTCGGAACTTTCCAGGGTCAGAATGCTTTCTTCGTTCTTTTAAATCCAGAACAAGAACTTGTGATTCCTCTTAAGCGTCACTCTCGCTTGGGCCGTCATGAGTATCAAGGAACTTTCTTCATTGGTACCAAGGGCGACTATTCATCGGTTTCTTTCTCTCAGTCAGTTGAGCTAATGCTAAATGTTTTGGCAAAAACTGAAGACGAGATTCAAAACATTAAAAACTTTGTTTCCCGTGTGAAAGACAGTGAAGAGAACATTCGATTCTCACTGAAACTTCGTAAGAGCGATTTTGAATCAATCTTTACTTCATTGCCTGACTTCAAAGACGCTGAACGCGCTTTATTTGTGGGTCATGCTTTTCATCCAGCACCAAAAAATAAAACCGGCTTTAATCAGATTGATGCTAAGTTATTTTCACCTGAATGTGGTGGCCAGTTTCCTCTACGTTGGTTCTGGGTCGCCAATGATATGATCTATCAAAAATCATCTGAGGTGTTTGAAGATCTCGGCTGGTTAAACAAGATGTGGAAGGAAGAATTCCCGCATCGGCCGGCGATTGAAGGTTACCAGGCCTTCCCAATGCATCCTTGGCAAGCTCAGCATATTCTTTCTATGCCGATTATTCAGACCTACATGAAAGAAGGTCGCATGATTGAGATGAATGAAACGGGTCCAGACTGGTATCCAACGACTTCTCTTAGAACGATTTACCGCGAGAACGCGGACTACATGCTGAAGTTTTCACTCAATGTGAAACTCACAAACTCTATGCGCCACCTTCTTGAGCACGAATTACTTCGAGGTCTTCAAGTGCATGAGGTGTTCAACACAACTGAAGGAAAAACGCTTCTAGAGACTCATCCTGGTTTCAATGTGGTGTTTGAGCCTTCGTATTACGCAATCAAAGACGAGAATGGTGCTCCGATCAAGGAGACCTTTGTTGTATGTCGTGAGAATAGTTTTAAATCTGATAAAGTGAAGCATGTGGTTCTAGCGGTGTTAACTCAGGACCATCCAGACTTTAAAGAGAATCTTCTTCAGACTCTGATTAAAAAATATGCTGAAGAAAATAAAACTGATTATGCTCAAGCTTCTGAGAAATGGTTTGAACTGTATTTGAAAAATGCAGTGGCTCCAATGCTTGATGCTCAGAAGAACTTTGGAATCCTTCTTGGGGCCCATCAGCAAAACCTCATTATAGGGATTGAAAACAATCTTCCTGTGAAGGCCACTTTCCGCGATTGTCATGGAACTGGTTACTCTCCTCTTGGATTTGAATTATTCGGAAAATCTGTAAAAAGCATTGATATCGATAATGGGAACATTCTTAATTATGAGATCGCGAACTACTTGTTCACTTACTATCTCATCATTAATTCGACCTTTAATGTCATGACGGCCATTGCTCAAGGAAATGCTGTTTCGGAAGAAAAACTCATTCACCAAATGAGAAGCTTCCTGGAAGCTACCCTGGCAGAGGACCCTAAAGATCCAAGCTGCATTCAGTACTTACTTAATGACAAAGTTTTACAACATAAAGGGAACTTCCTGTGTAGTCTCAGAAACATTAACGAGAACACGGCCAAGAACCCACTGGACATCTATGTCCAAATCCCTAACCCATTCTTAGTAGGAAAATAAATATGAACTCAGAAGTAGTTTACTCACCTCTAGTCTCAACCGATTCATTCAAGGCCATCCTTAATGAAAATGAAATCACGGTACAATCAACTCGTGACCAGAAACTAACCGCCACTTTTACGATTACGGATAATGAACTTTCATTATTTTTCAAAGATTCAAATGCCACAGATCTCAAAGAGTTGACTGACATTGCCCTTGAGCACTTGTTTGGTTTTTATTCACACGTCACTCGCATTCAACTTTTCCAGTTCACTCTGGCAGATAAAGACATTTTCCGTTCTGAGTTTTATCAAAATCCGGCCCTATGGACCTACAAGAAGAAACATACCATTACTCCGGAACGTTGGACGGAAACAAAAGGTCGCGCTCATCCTGTAAGACCTCGCCTTCCTTCTGGAACTCTCTACCGCCGCTACTATCCAGCAGCTGGTAAGACTCTCTCATTCCGTTTAATCACGATGGATGATCTGGATATTTTCCATAATTGGCATAATCAATCGAGAGTTGCCCATTTCTGGGAACTCGCAAAACCAAAAGAAGAGCTTCGTGAATATATTCAGAATGGGTTAAATGATCCTCACCAGTTCCCAATCATTATCGAGTCAGATGGTAGGCCGGTTGGTTACTTCGAATTCTACTGGGTGGCAGAAGATCGTCTAGGTCCTTACTATGAAAGTGAGGCCTTCGATCGTGGCTTCCACTTCCTGATTGGCGAACCAAGTTTCCTTGGCGGCTTTAATACAGATTCGGCCATCAAGTCTGTTCTTCACTTCTTCTATTTGGATGATCCTAGAACTCGTAAGGTCATGGCAGAACCTCGTCACGATAATGCAAAAGTTCTTAAATACGCTCAGGCCTCTATTGGTTGGACGAAACTTAAAGAGTTCGACTTTCCTCACAAAAGGGCCGCTCTTCTTGAAAACCGTCGCGAAGTGTTCTTCGGGAGACATGCTCTGTGATCAAAACCTGGAACACTGTTAATCAGGAGCTGGTAGCAAAATCCATCGGTGAACTTACCTTTGAGGAAGTGCTACGTCCTGAACCAAATGGCACTCACTTCGAATTTACCACGAAGTCTGGAGTGAATTACCGTTTCGAGGGATGGAAGACCGTATGGGAATACCTACGTGTTAAACCATCTACACTTATGAGAAATGGCGAATCGGTTGTAAGTGCTGCCCAGTTCTTTTGTGACATCCAGCCTGAAACTGGAATGAATGATATTACCTTGGGGAATTTCTTCGAGGAAATGCACAATACACTTTATAGCGATACTAAGCTTAAACATAAAAATGCCAATGCCTTGGTGAAAGAACTAGCTCATTGGAGTGGTGAGAAGATTCAAACCATTCTCAATGGCCATCCAAAAATCCTTTTGAACAAGGGTCGTGTTGGATGGAACACTGAAGACCTTGATAGATATTCACCTGAGGCCCATCAACCATTTAAACTTTTCTGGATCGCAGTTAAGAATGAACTTCTTAATGTGAATCTTGCTCCAGGCATGACAGCTGAGAAGATTTTGGAAGAAAGTTTCGACGCTAACGATCTTCAAGCATTCAAGTCCACTCTGATAAGTAAGGCAATTGATTCCAACTTCACGGTTCTGCCGGTTCACCCTTGGCAGTGGAAACGTTATATACAGATCCAGTTCGCGGCCGATATTGCCGCCGGCTCCCTTATCCCGGTTGGTGAATATGGAGATGACTACTGTCCTCAGATTTCCATTCGCACACTTTCAAACGTTTCTCGTCCTGAAAGAATGGATGTGAAGCTGCCCCTCAGTATTCTCAATACTTCATGCATCCGTGGTCTTCCTGCTAAGCATGTTGAAATGGGTCCTTCCCTTTCAGCAAACCTCGAGGCCCTGTGCCATACAGATGAAACGCTGAAAGATATTGTGATCTTGAAAGAAGCGGCCGGTATGACTTTTGTACATCCAGGCTACAAGAAAGTGGAAAAGGCCCCTTACCGCTATCATGAGTTTTTGGGTGCTGTTTACCGCGAAAGTTCGATGAGTAAAATCGCCGCCAATGAAAAGGCGATCCTCACTGCAAGTCTTTTCCATCAAGATGAAAATGGGCATTCCCTTATTGGTGAATATATCCGTGCTTCTGGTCTGAGTTCTGAGCTATGGCTTCGCTCGCTTTTTGAAACTGTTGTGGTTCCTCTATATCATTTACAGCTTAAATATGGTGTCGGTCTGGTTGCTCACGGTCAGAACATTGTGCTGATTCTAAAAGATCACCGCCCTCATCGTATGATCTTAAAAGACTTCCATGGTGACATGAGACTTTTAAATGAACTCCCAGAAGTGAGCCAAAAGTTTTTTAGCGCTCTTCAAAAAGATATTACTAAGCTTCCTCCTCACTATCTCATTCATGATCTTATTACTGGTCACTTTGTGACGGTGTTGAGATTCATATCCGCCGTCATGAAAGAAAGTGAAGACATGGAAGAAGGCCGTTTCTACGGCATTCTTTCAGATGTAATCGAACTTTATAAAAAATCCCATCAGGTCGAAGTCGATTCACAAATTGATTTACTTCAACCGCAGATTAGTCGTGTGCTCTTGAACAAAGTCCGATTCAATATCGGTTACGGCGATTCAGATGCCCGTCCTCTTCCAATCTTGGGTTCACCTCTCAATAACCCTTTAGTTAAACAAGCGAGTCAATTATGAGTCAGCACTATCATTTAATTGGTGTTGGTATCGGTCCATTCCATCTCTCACTAGCTGCCCTATTAGATAAGGTCAAAGATCATGAAGTTAAGTTCTTCGATCAAAAACCACATTTCCAATGGCATCCGGAACTTTTATTCAATGATGCTGATATGCAGACTTCTTATTTAAAAGATCTGGTGACGGCGGTTGATCCTACAAGCCCTCATTCTTTTTTAAATTATCTGGTTCAAAACGGGCTTTTCTATACGTTCATGAACACTAACCGCAAGGTCATCACTCGTTGTGAATTTGAGCTCTATTGCCAATGGGTAAGTAAAAATATTCGTGGTCCACTTGCTTTCAACTCTTCGGTCCAGGACATTGAGTTCGTAGACAATAAATTTGTAGTTACGACAAATGGAGAGACCCACACTTCTACGCACCTCTCGATTGCCACTGGTCTAACTCCAAGAATTCCAGAATTCTCTAAACCTTTTCTGGGCACGAGCGTTTTCCACGCAAAGTCCCCTCTTCTAATGTCTCAAGACTTCACAAATAAGAAAGTTTTGATCATTGGTGGTGGTCAAACTGGTGTGGAAATTTTCCGTAACGGAATTCAGGGCAAATGGGGAAAACCGGCCGAGATTAAACTTTTCTCGCGTCGCCAGAACCTTGAGCCACTAGATGAATCTCCATTTACGAATGAATACTTCAACCCAAAGTATGTTGAGCAGTTCTTTGCCATTGATCATAAAGAGAAGGCCGGCATCGTTCAGAGTCAAAAACTCGCTTCAGATGGAAATACTCCTCAGTATCTTGAGCTTCTTTACAATGATCTTTACCGTTTGAATCACATTGAAAAGAACACTCAGCTTGCGAAGATCCTGCCGAAACGAACACTGATTGGAATTGAGAAAAACGCTGCTGGTGGATATAAAGCAATCTTCGATAACAGCTTCCTTTACGAGAAGGAAAGCTTTGACGCTGATATCATCATTTTAAGCACAGGCTTTGTCTCGACACTCCCTCCTGTCTTAAATAAGATTAAGCATCTTTTGGAGCTTGATACTGAACAACGGTTCAAACTTGACCGCTCTTTCCGTGTGAAATGGAAAGGCCCTGCGGAAAACAAGATTTACGCCCTAAACTTCAGTCGTCACCTTCACGGGATCGCAGAGCCTCAAACCAGTCTTATGGCCTGGAGATCTGCAACTATTATTAACGATCTGATGGATAAAGAGATTTATAAACCACAAGAAGTGGTTCCTACGTTTATCCAGTACGGAAGAGAATGAGTAAGAAGAAGCTCTATAAAGTTCACAAAATTGCAGGTCTTACCCTGGGATTTTTTATTTTCCTCCTCGCCTTAAGTGGTGTCTTCATCACGTTCCGCGCTGAGATCATGCCCATGGTTTATCCAGAGTTCCATGTAACTCCAGGGCTTAAAGAACTTCCGGTAGAGACTCTTCTTTTTAATTCGAAAGAACACTTGGGTGATACCAAGCTCATCACGAATCTTTATACTGCCGAAGACAAGGAATCTGCTTACCTCGTTCTCTTTAAAGATCCTGAGGCCGCACTTCCTGGAATTCTTGCCATCAATCCTTATACCGGAAAAATCACCGGCGAAATGGCGGCCTGGCAAAATGCTTTTGCCGTTATGCTCTTTTTCCACGCGAACTTCTTCTTAGGGAAATTTGGTGGCTACCTGGTTGGACTCTTAGGTGTAGTTCTGATGTTTTTCGTTATCTCCGGAGTTTATATTTGGCTCCCGAAGCACGGAACTTCCGCAAAGCTCAAGCGTTTACTTACTTTTAAGAGTAAAAACCAACCTCAAAACATCCACCATGGGATTGGTTTGGTTTTAGGTCTTCCTATATTTATCAGTGCGATTACTGGATTTCTCACGATCTTTGATCTTCTTTACCCAGTGGGGAAAATGATCAATAAGGATCCGGCATACGTTGAAGAACTGGTGAAACAAGGAACATGTAACTTCCGTCGTGAAGTTCAGGCCCTGAATATTCTTTCAGAAAAACAAAGGGAAAATCTCATTTCGATTCACCTGTGCGGGAAAAAGAACTCGCTAGTGAAAGCGACTTACGGCCTTCACGACCGCCATTTCCTTTTGGGTTATGGACGAATTCTGATTGATGCTGAAACAAATGAAATAGTTCAGACCTTTAATTCAGCGACAGATCCGAAAAGTTGGAACATTAAGCGCCTGATCGTATTCCCGATTCACTCTGGTGAATATTTCGGAACGCCAGGTAGAGTAATCAATCTTATTACTGGTCTGGGTCTTATGGCCGTATTCTGTTCGGGAGTTTGGTTGTCAGTGAAGAGAAGAAGAAAATTGTCCCCAACTCTAGAAGAGTCAGGGACATTAGAAAATTAGATTTGAAGAGTTAGACCAACACCAGCGTAATCGCCGTAGTCAAAACCACTTGTCAGACCAGCTGGCGCAGTACCTGTTGGCTCCTTATGAACTAAGTTGTTACCATCGCCATCTTGTTTCACGTAGTGGACATAAAATTTGTATCTATTTTGATCCAGGTACCAGTTAAGACCAACGTCTACTGTTAAATCACGCCCGGTGTAATCTGAACCTTGTTCACCATAGAATCCACTCACCATAACTGCTGGTTCAAGAACTGTTCCGTTATTTAAGAAAAAGTTATAACCACCACGTAAGTGACCGGTACGAGCACGAGCGTAGTCCTTTTCACCTCTGTTCTTTTTATAAATATAGAAGAACTCTCCATCTATCTGCCAAGCGCCCCAGTTAAAAAGAATATCTCCACCGATTACATCGTTAGCAGAGTATTTAGGCGTTCTATCTTGAGAAGAACCATTAATTGCAACTGTTAGACCTTTACGCTTACCGAAATAGTTAATGTTGTAGCTAAGGCCATACTTATCCATTTCTTTGTCACCAAAGTTCCAGGCAGCACGACCCACGTATACTAAAGAAGCTGAATCTGAACCTTGGGTCTCACCTAATGTTGTCCCACTACCACCAGTTGGAACAACTTCACCTGTTGTAACTTTGTTGAACACACCCACGTTATAGTTGAACCCACCCTCTGACATACCACCTACGTTGATACCAGTTCCACGACCGAAGCCGCGACCGATGACTGCTTGTCTTACGTAGTTTTGAGAAGGAGCTTTTTCAAATGAGTTAACGTTAAAGGCCGCAGTGATACTTTCACGAGAAATTTGCGGACGGAAATAACCAAAAGTAACGTGATACATGTCTGAGTTATCTGCAACCTTCCAACTAAGGATGGAATCCCAAATACCTACAGTTGCGGGACCACCTGATGTTGAACCATTACTTGAAGTTGCGGGAAGAGTCGTAGCACGTGTTGATGCTTGAGAATCATGACCAGCGTTATCGTAGTACATACTGATTTGATAACTTAAATTCTTATAAGGCTTTCCTCTGAATCCAAGTCGAGCTCGACGGAAGAAAAGATTCAAACGAGGATCAGTTTTATCCAAGGCCACATCACCGTCATTTTGGGCGGAGCGATCCATTGAATACACAGCCCACCCTTGTAACTGGGCATATGGTTCAATCTTAAAATCAGGCGTTTTGAGCGCGAAGGGCGCGGGATTTTTATCTTTCTTTTCTGCTGTTTCTACAGTGGTCTGAGCGAAGACTAACGAAGACGATAACAAGGCGATAGCACCAATCGATTTACGCATAACACTCCTGAAAATATATTAATTAGAGTGTCATGGAGAATTTAGGTAGAAACAAGGTTTGCTAAATTTGCCTAGTACGTAGTTTCCGCAGAATTCCCGACTTATTTCTTCGGCTTCTCTTCCTGGGCCTCTCGGATTCCATGATGTGCTTCACCATCTTCTAACTGAATTCTGTTCTCGATGCCGGGTTTGATGTTTTGCTTGGCCTTATGTTCAACCGCTTTTTTAAGCGGCGGAATAATTTCATATTTCATTTTGTTCGTAAAAGTAAAAGGAAAGACGGTCGCAAGGGTCTTGGCCTCTGAATCAGTCAGGAGTAGCTTCACCAGATTCCCACCCTCTTTAGCAGCGGAACCTTTAAAATCAAATCCACCCTCTGGAGTGTCCATTTTGAATTTACTCACAAAAGGTTTCACATAACCTTCAATTTTCCCCATCTGGGATTTTGCCTCTGCATAAAGATCCAACTTACCCTTATGGATATAGGCCTTAACTTTCTCTCTCACTAACGGATTGAGAGTTCGTAGATCAAATTTCTTGAGCTCACTATTCACGTCCCATTGCAAAGGCTCAGTTTTAAGAGTTGCGATTCCTCCGACCTTCAAAGGCGCAGGACCAAATACATCGGCCGTCATCACAAAGTTTGTGACTGGATTTTTATCTGAGGGAGTGAGATTAGACGCAATAACATTGATGTTCGAAATCGTTCTCGTTTCTTTTCCTTTGAAGCTAAGAAGATCCTGGATCGTTATATTAGAATCATTCAGTTTAAAGACTTTAACATTCAACCGAGACTCTTTCTTTTTATCATCTTCGTCCTTGTCCTTGTCCTCTTTCTTTTTTTCCGCCAGGAGTTCTTTAATTCGCGTTTTTTCTTTTTTTGCCGTATCGATAAGTTTTTGAGAAGCGGTTACATTCATGCGATTCACAACAATATCAGTAATGATTTTCCCATCGAAGATATTTTTCCATGGTACATCTGCATTCACGGAACTAATGCTCATAAACTGCTGGCCGTTTGACTTCATCGTTCCTGTTATCCCTTCAATCGTGTATTTACCTTTAATAATGGCCAGATCGATATCATCTATATGAAATGAGAAATTAGGGGATTCTTTTTTTAATCGATTATTGGCCACAGCGACCATCAGTGAAGGTAGGATCATTCTCAAAGCGACCATAAAACCCAGAATCAAAAAAACAATGAAGAACCAGGTGCGCTTATAAAATGGTTTAGGACGATGAAAGAAAAAACGCATTTCAACCTGCCAGTTAATTAGTTTCCCTCCAAGAGTTCCATACTCCTACTAAGAGATCATTTTGCTGACTGAAATGTTTTGAATCTTAAATTTGGATCGCACCAATAACTGAGACAGGTCTCGTACTTTGAATGGCTTCTTCCAGCATGCGACTGGCCAACACATCGACAGATGTCATGGCCCGCTTCCTGATTCCATCAGGCAGATATTTGCCAACACCATTCATAACATTGATGGCAATTTTCTCGCCCAAACGAAATTCTTTTCTCTCCCCCATGAGGAGACTAGGTCGCATAATAACGAGATGATTGAGATTTAAATTTTTCAGTGCTTCTTCCACCTCACCTTTTACTCGGGAGTAAAAGATCTTAGAACGGGCATTGGCGCCTTCCGCTGAAATAACAACGAAGGACTTGGCATCATGGGATTTGGCTATTTTCCCAAATTCTAAAACCGCATTGTAATCTACTGCCCGAAATTTTTCCTGACTCCCGGCCGTTTTAATCGTAGTTCCAAGACAGCAGAAATAAATATCCCCCTTGAGCTCATGGGCCTTGATTGAAAGATCTTTAAAATCAGAACAGATGACTTCTTTCAATTTGCTTGAAGTAATCCGGAGTGACGATCGGGAAACAGAAACCACTTCCTTAATGCGTGAATCATCCAGAAGTTTATGAATGAGGTGAGATCCAACTAAACCAGTGGCACCACAAATAACAGCAATCATAGAAGTTCCTTTTCATTCATCTTACTATTGAACAGGGACTCTTTGAAAGAAAGATTCACGCTTTCCCTCAACCATGAGGTCCACTTTCACATTGAGGACTTTATCGCCTCTAGTATCAATATTTCCAATAAGCGCATCACCACTTTTTCCGAGGTCCTCTACGGGCCAGTCACTCTTTGAAAGAACGGAACTATATTTGGCGCGTGCTCCTTGTACTGGAAGTGGTTCAAGTTTCTTGCCTGTGTCTTGTAAGGGATAAAGTTTTATTTCGTCTGGTGTTACCACCACTTCAAGGTAATGCTCTCTACCTTTAAGAAGTGTGCCTCCATGCTGAGAGGTCAGTTTTTGGGCAGGTGTGGATGTCTCGCTGGCGCAAGCACCAATGATGAGAAACACGATGAACAATGATAGTTTCATAAATACCTCTAGGACTGAGGTTTTCATAAAAAAAGAAAGTCAGCATGACCCAGAGGGAATTATTTGAAAAACTTGGGAATCTCTTTTTGAAGAACCTCAATGACAGACTTTTCCAGACGAGTAAAAAATTGTTTTTTACTATGACGGAGATACACCGGTTTTTTAAGCGATGTAAACCCACGCACGATTTTCAAATTTTTAAGCTCTTTCAAAGTATGACGAGGTTTGATCGCTCGACCTAAACCAAGCTGTACACCCTTTAGAATTCCATTCTCATCGTGCATGAAGCTTCGATGAATCTTCTTAGGGGCATTCGTTTGGTTCTTAAAAAAATCTTCTGTCGTGGTATCGTTAGGATTGGCGTCCAGATAAACATGAGAGCGCCCTTGCAGCGTTGAGCTCTCAATACAAATAAACTCTTCCTCTCCCATGAGAAACTGAACCACATCTTTTCTATCGTTCTCTAAATTTGAAATAATAATGTCTGTCTTCGAATAGTTCAGCATTTCATCCAAAACAGAATTTGGTTTAACACTAAACTCCACCTGGACTTGAGGATGCTCTAAAAGAAACGGCGCCAAGGCCGGCATAACAACTTGTTCAAGAATGGATGAGTTGGAGGCAATTCGGATCAAACCTGAAAGTGAATCGCGGGCCTCTCCTCTAATATCCAGAAGAGCGTCTTGCTCCAGGGCCTTTTTATTTTTCACATACATCAAGAGCTTCTTACCGGCCTCGGTAAGCTCTACTCCCTGTGGAGTGCGATCAAAAAGGGTGAACTCAACTGTTTCTTCAAGAGACTGAAGTCTGCGCGAAAGTGCGGGTTGGGACAAGTGGAGGATTTCTGAAGCTCGAGTGAAGCTTCCCTCCATTGCCACTGTGTAAAAGGCCTCTAATTGAGAGTCATTCAACATGGCTATAATATAAATGCATAGATATATAAAATCAATGCATTATCCTTATATTCGGTTATGGGGCATACTGGGCCCTAAGGAGATTCATATGTTACTACCAGTAGCACTCACCGTATTTTCTTCTGCAATTTACCACTTCATGCTGAAGCAAGCGAGCAACAAATCGCCATTTCTAATCTTATTCTGGTCTTACGGAATTGCGGCCATAGTATGTCTCGCCTTAATATTTTTTAACGAGCAACAACTTAAATTTAGTCTTCCCTTTAAAGACCGTCCTTATCTTCCGTTTATTTTGGCACTCGCTTTAATCGGGATTGAATTAGGTTACCTTGCTTCTTATAAGAGCGGTGGAAAGATCGGACAAGTTTCGATGATGACCCAAATGGTTTCTTTGGTGGTGATGCTGACCTTAGGATTTATTCTTGCGAAAGAGCCGCTGACGTTTAAAAAGGCATTCGGTGCAGTCACCGCTCTTTTTAGTTTCTTTTTACTGTCGAGACCTTGATCACATGAGTGCGCATGAACTGCACAAAAAGACATGACGTAAAGGCCGCAAAACCAAGCGCCCCGCCAAGTCCTACATTGAAAGGTAATACGTAGTTAAAGATAAGCGCGTAAACAAGACTCGCCCAGAATAGTCTCTTTTCGGACATCTTCCCTGTTTCGCTCATACCTACGAAGGTCGCGCCCAGGAAGGCCGATTGAAGCAGAAGCTTGTGTTCAAATTCAAAGGGAACAGTCATTAAATAGAAAGCAAGAGTCAGCATCGTGGAAGTCCTGATCGGACTAAGTTCCTTCTCTTTAATGATCCAACGTGTGAGCTGAGTGCTGATGATCGAGACACTCATAATTAAAATGAGTTTCACCAAGCGCCCTTACTTAAAAAGAAAATAAGACTTGAGATGAAAGAAATGGTCCCAAGCTTTCCACCGATGCCTTTTACATAAGGCATGCTTAATAAATAAAGGGTCACTCCAATTAAAGACAGAACACAAACATGATAATGGTTTTCAAGAACCTGTGGTGAGCACATGCCTGCAAAGGTTCCAGCATAGATCGCGGAATGAAGTCCATTCTTTTCATAGAAGCGAGGAAAATGCAGAAAAGAACCAACGAACCCAGTACTGGCCGATGCCACTACCGCAGAAAATCCAAATTCCTTCTGGAGCATGCAACAGATAAAGCATCCCCCAAAAAAGGCGAAGAATTTCGAGATGAAAAGTTTTTTATCCAATACCTGATTCATTGGGAGCCATTATCCAGCGAATCCGACATTTTAAAAATAAATTTTTATAGGAAAAAAAAGGCCGCCTGAACTGGCGGCCAAATGGCTAATTTCTTTTTGAGTAGCATGTAACTTCTGGCATCCAGCGATTTCCGACTGGACAAATTCCTTTCATAAAGAGCTCTTCCAGGTGCCTCATCCATGAAACATCGAAGACCGTGATCTGGCCCTTACCCAAAAGTGCTAAATCCTGGAGCATCTCTGCCTGCTTATACGGTGAATACTTATTGATAAACTCACCATCCACTTCTTTAAGATTAATGGTCTTACGTGAAAATGGAATATTGATCTTTTTATATTCTTCATCATAGTCGCCATTATAATAAGCGATCACTTGATTCATTTCTTTTTCGTTCAGAAAGGTCTTAGCAAATAAGAAGTTCGTTACATCAAGCTCAGATCTTCCCATTCGGTCGAAAAGTTGAACTTTTCCTGGAAGAATATCATGAAGACCTCTCATTGCCGCTTGCTCAGTGTTTGTTACACCTTCATCAAGTCCCTCAACTGGAAAGCTCATTCCTACCAATCGCTGAAATGAATCTTTCACCATTCCATGAAACAATTTAACTGTTCTCTTACGAGCATTCTCTTCAGTATGCCCCGCTTTAAGAAGCGAATCATAATGATTCACAAGAGTCATTGTTACGGTATAAACTGGAGCATTCTCAGCGTTCTTAGGGTTCCCCCCCTGCTTCCAACGCTTACCACCCTCATATTCAAAAATCGTCGTTAAATCCAGACGACCATTTTCAAGATTAAGCTCTTGTTTCTTGTCCCATGTGAACATGTCGTGAGAAGCGAGTCCGATCACTCCCACGTCTTTTAAAAGAACTTCAGCGTGAGCAACTGAAGCGAGCAACATAAGTGCTACTATAAGTTTCATTGTCATTCCTTTGATAAATATTTTTTAATCATCCAATTTAAAATTCGGTTTGTCCCCTAAAGAGAAAGTGGCCACTTGCTCTCTTTAGATGGGACATTTGATGGGTAATAAAGACGGGACAATCGATAGGTCTAACAGACAGGCTAAGGGTTTTTAAGATCAAGTCTGGCCACTTTAAAATCAAATAAATTGATGTTTTCATTATTGTTTGATTATTAAAACATTGGTTTTAATTGTCAAACAATATCTTCAGTGGGCTGCGCGTTACTTGTCTTTGGTTCAAAATAGGATTGGCTCGTTTCATCATTAAGAACTTGCATCAACTGGGCCTGTGCCTGTTTAGAAACACTCACGAACATCTTATCGTCTTTGCGAACTTTAAATTGTTCATGAAGCATAAGCTCGTCGTGTTTTCTAAATCTCGTCACCATTTCTTTGGCGCGATCTTTATCCACTCCCATTTCAACCAAAAGATCTCCGATAAAGAGAATACTTGAATCGATGGTTTCACGTTTTACGTGGGTAATCCCAAGTTCCATTAACTCAAAGGCGTGACCTCTGTTACGTGCACGAGCAAAGATATGCAGATGAGGAAAATGATCACGCAGAAGCTTTGCAGTTTTTAACGAGGCCTCCATGTCATCAATGGCGAGAACAAAATACTTTGCTTTTTTTGCACCCGCGGCCTCAAGTAGATCTAAACGAGAAGCATCTCCATAGTAGACCTTGTGGCCAAATTTACGAATGAGTTCAATTTGTTCAGAATCATGGTCAATGGCAATGAAGGGAATACTTTGTGAACGAAGCATACGACCAAACATTTGACCGAAACGACCAAACCCAGCAATGATGACTTCCGGTGATTCATCTTTAATCGAATCATATTTCGGTTCAACTGCTTCCTTGTATCTCATGGCGTTCCATTTATCGAGACCCAGAACCAGGAAAGGACTCATGGCCATAGAGAGTGTCACTACCGCAGTCAGAAGATCCACAGTTGCTTGAGGCGCAAGTTTTGAACTTGTTACAATTCCAAAAATCACAAAAGCAAATTCCCCGCCCTGAGCAAGGTTAACTGCCATTTGTCTTGAGTTCTCATGGTCGAAGCGAAAAATTCTTCCGGCGGTATAGAGCACCAGCATTTTGAGAAACACATACGCGATGGCAAGGCCAATGACGAAGAATGGTTTTGAAGCGATGAGATCAAGACTCACTCCCATCCCTACTGCAATGAAGAAGAGACCCATTAGTAAGCTCTTAAATGGATCGATATTTGCTTCCAGTTCATGACGATATTCAGAATCGGCCAGAAGAACTCCGGCGATAAACGAACCAAGAGCGGCAGAAAGGCCAACTTTCATCATGAGAGATGCAACCCCCAGTACAACGAAGAGAGTTGCGACTGTGAAAATCTCTTTGGCGTTAATGGAAGCAATTCCACGGAAAATTGGTCTAATTAAAAAACGGCTAGCAAGAAAGCCGAAGATCAAAAATGAAGGAAGGAAGATCATAACACTTCCAAGAGAAGCGTTTGATTCACCTGTTGCCGCCAATGCTGGAATGATCGCGAGTGCAGGAATGGCAATTAAGTCCTGCATGAGAAGAATAGAAAAACTCGCCTGACCAAACTCAGTTCTGAATTCATTTCGTTCAGTGAGGGTTTGAACCGTGAAAGCGGTTGATGAAAGAGAAAGGGAAAAGCCAATAACCCCTGCGGCCAAAGGAGAAAGCCCACTCATGAGACCAATCCCCATAAAAATGGCACTGGTTAAAGCGACTTGAGTTCCACCAAGTCCCAGGAGATTTCTGCGCATCGACCAGAGCTTGGGAGGTTGAATTTCCAAACCAATGATAAAGAGAAGAAGCACCACTCCCAGTTCCGCGAAGTGCAAGACACTTTCTGATTCACGGATGAGTTTAAGTCCAAAGGGTCCCACGAGAATTCCTGCGATGAGGTAACCCAAAACAGAACCGAATCCTAATCTATTAAAGATGGGAACCAGGACAACAGCTGAACCGATAAATACAAGAGCTTGGTCTAAATAATTAGTCATGGTTTACATTAGCAGTCCTCGCATTAAATGTCTTCCTTGAGCTTCAATCGTTTTTTTACGATGTAGGCCCCTCCCCACCAAAAGATAGAAACACATAATCCAATGAGAACAACCACCAATGCCAAAAACCAAACCGATGCTCGGAATTCTTCCTTCAGAGCCTGTAACATCTGGGCCCTTTGAGGTTGATGATTATTGATCTGAGTTAGCATGCTGTTTAAAGTATTCACTATTCCATGGGCCTCTTTTAAATCATCACTCCAATTGGCCCCACCTGAGGCTGCCTTTGGAAGTTTGCCTGCTAATTGTTTAGTGTTCAGAACTAATTCATTAAGCTGGGCAACCAATCCGGTAAAATCATTCACTACAGGTTGAGTCTCATTAATTTTGCTCCAAAGATCCTGAGACTTTGACATGCGGATTGAAACATCATCCATGATCTCGTTGGTACCTAGTCTTGCCTGAAGTCGAATGAGCCCAGGAAGATGTTGGGCCAGAAATATTCCTCGGTTTGCCACTAAGACCATTTGGTCCACCGCCTTAACGGTGCTTTTAGTTCCAACCAGCAAGTTGGAAATCGACAACGTCTCCAGAAAATTTCCAGCGCCATTATTGACCTTCGAGGCGATTCCAGAGAAATCCCCAATTCTTATTTTCTCTACTCTAAACTGCCCTGGATTTTTTTTAAACCACTGCCGAGCGAGTTCATCCACTTGCTTTAACTGCTCATCAGTCATGAGTTTCTTTGCAATGGCCTCAATATCATCCTCGGAGACTTGAAACGCTTTCCAAAGTTGATTACCGGCCTTCCCATAATGTTTGGGAATCCAGTAGTCACGAATCACAACCTTATTGAGTTTTATAAAAACCAACATATCCAGAAGATTCACTTCAGGATAAGGACCGGTTGCGATTTTTAAAGACTCAGATTCGTAAAGAAGGTATTCACGTAGTGAGGTTTCACCGAGCTCGGTAGTGCGATACATCTCAGGATTGTAGTAGGCCTGAACGACCCTCTCCACAAAACGACTAAAAAAGCGTTGAACATCTTCCTGTAATTCAAGCTGGTCCATCTTTGGACGGGCCAATGTAGAGCATGAAATACAAAAAATTAAAAAGAAGAACAGCTTCTTCATGATGAAAGCATATTCAGAAGCAGAGTTTCTTAACAAGACCCGTGGGAATAAAAAGGCCCATCCGAAGATGGGCCGACCTTTAGAAAAAAATCAGGAAAACAGTTTAAAGTGAATTCCCAATGGAACTGATCATTCGTCCGATTGCGTAAGGAACAGAGTAATCACGGCTCGTCGAGTAAGATGTAGCGTGACCAAAGCCAATTTTGTGCAACCATTCATGGAACAAGTTTGCAGCGACTCCACCTGTTGAGTTTGTATTGAAGTACTTAGTGTTCACCCAAATTCGCTTGCTGTTTGCGTAAGTATAACCCACAGTCGTTGTGGCGGCGTAATACAACTCAACTTCCATATTCATCGTATTGTTTTTTTCCGGGAAAAGTTTTTCAGCAGCTTCCAGGATCTTTTGATAGATCTGTGCATTTGTAAAACCACCATTATCGACGAAAGTCTTCTTTCCGTTGTATGTGTGATTTAAAACTCGGCTGCGAAACTCTTCAGTTGCCACTACGGCCTTAATCATCTCAATGGCCTTATCAAACTTGGCCTGCTGAGTAGAAGTTGTATTTACAAAAAGAATGTCGGTATCAAATGTGTAGGCCTCAGTAGGAAGACCACCTGTTGTGCCGCCAGTAGTTGAACCGCCAGTTGTAGATCCTGTTGTTCCACCAGTGGTAGATCCAGTCGTGCCACCTGTTGTTGAACCAGTAGTTCCACCACCAGTTGTAGTACCTGTAGTTGAACCAGTTGTGCCTCCGTCAGTTGAGCCAGTTGTTTCACCGGTCACTGGTGGTTGAGTCACTGTACAATCAGTTGAACCCGTTTCCTCTGCTTGCGCTGTATCTGTACAATCACTTCCCGATCCGTCGTCTTTATTACAAGCGACGAGGAAAAGAGATAAAAATAATAGGGCCCAGATTTTGCTCATGTACCTTCCTTGGTTTTGCTACAGACACTTCCCTGTCTCTGCATTCGTTGATGTGTAAAGTGATCCTCACACAGAGCATTTTGGTGTTTAAGGTAGGCAAGAAATTCGAATATGCAGGGATTGTGGAAGGAAAATGGGCCTCCACACTTTTTTAAGATTTGTGGGTTATAAAAGTGCCCGCTCTTTTGGAAAAAGCCTCTAATTACCTAGAAACCTATTCTTCCCCTCATAGTAAAAGGAGAAACTCACTAAGTTAGGTATTCAGACTTTATTTAATCTTTAGCAAATAAAGGAAGGTAGAAGTGTTAAAATATCAACTATGGAACTCTGGCTATTGGTTCTCTATGCTTTAACCATCTATGCCCTTTACATCACAATCGAGAATGATGATGAAGGAATTGATGATCAAGATGAAGATGAATATTTCGTTGATTCAATGTGATGTGATTTTTTACATGCCTGATTGTCTTCAAAACTAATTCGAAATAGAAAGCTTCAACCACCAACAGGCGTATCTCACGCGAAGGATTTGAACTTTCACATTCCCCTCTCACAGGTCTTTAGTTTGGGCCGGAGCTCTCACTCCGGTCCCAAATTCCTAGGCAAGTGCTGCTTCTAAATCCCTGATCAAATCCTCTGCGTCCTCAAGTCCGACTGATAGTCGAACTGAATATGGTGTGAGTAGCATCGATTCACGCTCTTCTGGTGTGAGATCGAGCCCAAAGAATGCGAGCGTAGGTGCGATGACTGATTCAGTTGAACCAAGACTTGCTGCCAATTGAATGAGTTTTAATTTGTGACAAAAATTATCCGCACTTTTTGCAATAGAAGGATCCACTTCAAATGAGATGGTACTTCCCATGTCTCTCATCTGTCTTCGGGCAAGTTCTGAATTAGGATATCTCACCCATTTAATTTTCGGATGGGATTCAAGAAACGTTACAATCTTTTGGGCCGTTTCAGTCTGTCGAGCATAGCGAAGCATATAGGTCTTAAGGCCCCGAGTAATAAGGTAGGCAGCATGAGGATCAAGGGCCGCACCTAACTGCAGACACATCTCACGAATTTGCTTAAGGACAATGCTCTTACCAGCAATACAACCGGCGATAACATCTCCGTGACCATTACCAAATTTGGTGAGACTATGGATCATGATGTCTACATCGAATTGAGTATGCTGATGAAGGCCCGCAAAGGTTCCGTCCATACTTACTAGTACATTATATTTTCGGGCGACACTAATGATCTTCTCAATATCAGCGATCTCAAGGTTGGGATTAGAAGGACTTTCAAAATGAATGAGCTTGGTCTTTCCAGATACAATGGCACTTTCTAGCTGATTCATCTCCGTCAAACTTAGAAACGTTGAGGTAATTCCAAAGTGAGAAAGACTGTCACGGATAAACACACGGCTGGGACGATAAGACTCTTTAAAAGAGATGATATGATCTCCGGTTTTAAGAAGCCCCAGAAAAGTTCCAGTCAAGGCCGCGACACCTGATCCAACCACCATACAATCTTCACGCTTTTGAATTTCAGCGAGAGTCAATTCCAACTGTCGTGTGGTGGGATTCGAGACCCGAGAATACATAAACTGTTCAAAGTAAGGTTGAGATTCACTTGGATAATATTTTGCCGACAGAAAAATCGGTTGAATCAAAGGTTTATTGCCTTCCGGAATTTTAATTTCTACCGGGTGATTAAGCTTGGTGTTTACGTTCCATTCAGATCTATTTTTTTGCATATTTCCCTCGCATTAAAATGCGTATCCCATAATTCCACTGAAAGTAAGCGCGATATCATTCGCATCCGCCAGGACCCCTTCGTCATCTTTGACATGTAGGTAAAGCCCACCAATCCCTGCTCCAAAAGTAAATCCACTTCTAAAGAGCCAATTCGCGGAGAAGTCGGCCTTCATGACCAGCCCTAAGTCTCGATCAAAAGAAGTTCCTCCCATAAGATCAAGCTTTGCAAAGATTGAATTATTAAAATCAATCTTATCCCCCACCATGAGAGTTGGCCCTACTAACCAGTAGGCCCCTTCTCTGCGTACTTCAGAGCTATCAACACTGACTGTATCTTCTTTGGTTGAATAATAACCGGACTCAAAAGAAAGTCCCTTCTTAATGGAGCTAGCTTTTTCAATCTCTTCAACAAATACGGAGTAACGGGCCCCTAATAGACCCCCGTGCCGTGCTGTTTGCTCGTCACCCTCGCCGATAATCGTTGTTCCTTGTAACGTCGCCATTTGAGATATTTGGAATTTCTCCTTATCACCAGTGGCATAGTCATAAAAGAGAACGGGGACATAGGGAATCCAGGCAACAACCACCACCACTCCAACGATGGCGAAAATGACAAGTGCTGCGTCCTTCGTTCCACCAGTACCAAAATCGGTAAAGATATCAGCAAAGTTATTGGCGTCATTACTGGCCTTCTCTAGACGCTCCTCTTCTTTTTTCTTTTTGATTTTTTCTTCGTCGGTTTGTGAAAGATGAATTTGGTGGGCCTTGCCGCTTTTTACAAGGTGCTCAAATACCTCGGGTGAAACCTCTCGCACAACAGGGCCTTTCTCCGCAGCAAAGGATACTTTCGGCAAAAGAAGAAGACACAAAAGCAAGGAAAGGCATGATTTCAACATACCCATATTTGATCGTAACCATCGGCATCTGTAAATTAATGAATCAGGTTAAACTTTTGCTTTTCTTCTTCTGTGTATCCGTAATCCACAGTTATCTCTTCGCCGGATTTAATTTCTCTCAGGGATTCGATGCACAGAAGCTTCTTTCGATAGTTAAAGTAGAAACGACTATTAGGTTGGTTCGAATGGTTATAAAGAGAGCCATTCCCGAGGGCAAGCGCAACTAACTTTTTGCTGTATTGATAAACATAGCCCTCTAACGTAGGACCGACTTCATGCAGATCCATCAGAAGTAGTTCACATTCTTCAATGATTTGTTGTTTCTCAATTTTCTGATCGGCAAAAACACCACGACCCTTCTTCGGGTCATGTTCAATGAAGACCTTAATCATAGTTTCCAAGGCTTTCTTGCGAGTTCCCTTACAATGTATCCAATGCCATAAGGAACAGAATACTGTCGCTTCCAGGTCGCCTTATAGTCATGATCGAACCCTAGTTTATGAAGCCATTCATGAGTAAGATTTGAAGCAACATTCGCTGGGGTATGGCGGTTAAAGAATTTGGTGTTCATCCAGATACGTTTGCTACGGGGAAGTGTGTAGCCCATCACTTTCGAATCATGATCAGTATAAAGTTCCAACTCAAGATCCATAGCATTGTTACGCATAGGTTTTAGCTTCTCGACCCCGGCCAGAATGGCATTATAAATTTGTAAATTGCTCATGCCGCGGTTATTCGCAAATCCCTTTCTGCCGTTATATCGATGATTCAAAATTCTTCTTCTGAATTCAGGCGAAGTGAATACTTTACGAAGAAGTTCAATTGCCTCATTTACTTTATCTTCTCGAGTCCGACTCATTCGAAGCATTTTTACATTAAATTCAAATGTATAAGCGGCCTCGGGAACAACAGCAAATGAATTGAACGAAAACAGTAAAGTTAAAAGAAGAAATAGTGATCTCATTCAGGCTCCTTTTCGAGGAGCCTAGTCTGGCATAAAAAATCGACAAATGAATACTAATGGCGGCAATTGCCCCGCACTAGTTTTCCGCGACTTTTAAAGTTGCTGAAAAAACGACTTTTTGATCCTGTGTTCTGAATCCCTGAAATTGGAATTTGTCCTCTGACAAAGCACCACCGTAAATCACGATCGTGTCATTTGACATGGTCTCTGCGATGAAATTCACCTCATATTCTTTCAAGGTATATTGGCGATGCTTGGCCTCTGAAATGGAATCCAAAATCCATTGAGCATAACGAGTATTATTAACGTGTCCATTGAGATCGAGATCGCTATTGCGAACTTGGAACTGGGCCATTTCTTTTAAATCATTTTTGAGATGGATCTTCCCTGCTTCCAAAAAGGGTGGCGCGTCCATGCGGAATTGACCTTGATCCTGCAGTCCAACTGCGGCAGGTTTTCTGGTCTTTAAATCAAGGATCAGCCATTGAGTGGTACATTCACCGAACTTCTCACCTTGATCTAGAATCTCAAAATCCCGAACGGCAAAAATGCCATTGATAGGACGGACCCAGGTCCTGAGTTCAATATCGTCACCCCACTTGGGCCAACGGTTCATACTAAGTTTTTGTCTTGTGAGCACCCAAGCGGTCTGTTCCTGAATCATCGCCTCATAACCGTGTCCCAGATGAGTGGCATGAATCCAGGCGGTGTCCTGAAGAAGATTCAAAAGACCATAAAGTCCTAACTTCTTCTGAGGATTCACCAGAAAAGTATTAACATTGTATGTTTGGGTCCAGATAGTTTCTTTCATAGATATAAAAATAAAAAGGCCATCCTAAGACGGCCTTTTTAATCCAGCTTGGTTATCAGTTTTGATTTTACTCTCAACTGTTTCATCTGAACAAGATCAGAATATGAAAATTAGGCCCAGATGTGAAGAAACTTATTCTCATTTTATCCGCAAGAAACAAGCTTGTAGCCAACTCCACTAATGGATTTAATCTGCAACGCCTCACCGGCCACATTAGCAAGTTTTTTACTGAGGAGTTTGATTCTTTCTTCAGTCAAAAGTTTATCTGCCCAAGCGATTCTTCCTGCTTTACGCGCTAAGATGACCATAATATCCATCTCTTTTTTCCCTAGAGAAAGAATTTTATCTTTCACAGTCACAAGACTTCGCGCTAGATCAATCCGCAGATCACCATATACAATCGGTCTTGCCATCAGACGTTTTCTCTCCAGTTGTTTATTGAGAATCATCTTAAGCTCAGACATGTTGAATGGTTTTAAAATATAATCATCCATTCCTGAATACATGCCATGCAAAATAGAAACTTCATCATAGCATTCACCCATTACCACCATGGCGGCACCTGAGCCGCAATGTCTGAGTTCTTTACAAAAGTCCAGGCCATTACCTTCACGAAATTTATAATCGAGTAATATCAGATCAAAGTGAATTTCTTGCAGGTATTTCCAGGCATGGTCCAATGTGGGAGCTGCTTCGACAATGAAACCATTGTAAGTTAAAGTATAGTTGAGCATTCTTGCAAACTGCTCGTCATTCGAAACAACTAAAATCTTTGTCATAACATCCTCCTGGTAAGAAGAGAGTGCCATAATTTCGCAGTCACTAAAACCGAGGTAACGGTTTCCAAAAAATGGATTCCATACTTTTTCCAATATCATTGAATGGAGAAACTTTCATAATTCACTCCTCTCGCGCCTCTCTCATCCATTGGTAATTCAATTAGGAAGGTTGTATGAGGAGCATTTGGAACATATGAAATGTTTCCACCATGTTTGTGAAGAATGGCATTGATGAGTGTAAGACCCAGGCCCGTGCCCTTGTTGCCTTTGGTAGAAAAGAACGGCTCCATCATGTGCTCGACCACTTCAGGTGAAATACCATTGCCTGAATCCTTGAAATAAATATCAATGTATCCGTTTCTTTGCACAGTCGATAATTCAATCCATTTTTCGTTCTCACCATCAATGGCATCAAGAGAATTGTTAACGAGGTTTACGAATACCTGTTCCAACTGAACTTCATGTCCTCTAAGATAAATTCCTTCAACTTCACTTAATCGCAGTTCAATGCCATGGTTTTGTAAGCGCTGGCCGCAAAAAACCAATACATTATCAAGCAGGGTTTTAAGTTCTATCCGTTCGTAAGGAAGTTGATCCTGCTGATAGAAAACGTTACGAACACTCTTGATGGTGCGGTCTATGCGGTCAGTGGTATAAAGAATTTGCTGCAGTCCTTGAGCGAGTTCTTTTTGCTGTTCAGGGTTTCGATAAATTCTAAGAAGCTGTGTAGTTCGGGCCTGGATAATAGTCAGTGGATTATTAATCTCATGAGCGATACCGGCCGACATCATGCCAAGTTCAAAAAATTTTGCCTTATCCAAAAGATCCTCCTCATGTATGAAAGGTTTTTCCTTTCGATGAGGATTAAGAGTAGCGAACAGTGAGGTCACCCCCATGATTATCAGTATTATGGTGTTACTCACTAGACTTAAATTCATAATCTGATCACTTACTTCCCAAAAAGGGACGATTATCTGAAGGGCCGAAAAAAGCGTAAACATTAACATCGTCCCTCTTACATCTTCTGAGACCTTGATCATGGTTTTGAGTGTGTTCCATACAAACACTAATCCACTGACACAAAAACCTACGAAGAAAGGTAGAGAGAAAGTCACAAAGGGATAACCCATCATTATGTATATGAGACTCATTAATGCCCCGACCAGAAGAATGACCCCCGGGGTCTTTCTCAACCCCACGTGAAAAGAATCGAGATAGCGCCACATTCCCCGCATCGGCCATAACCAACTGATCATCATGAAAGGGGAAGACTCCCTGTCCAAGTCAATGGCCAATAAGATAAACAGATGCATAAAAGCAAAAGACAACCATAACTCTACCAAGGGAGAAAATCTGATTTGTTTGTCTTCTCTACTTTGTATGGCCGCAAAAATCGCAATCAGGAGAGAAAAAGCACTGAGTATTGATAAAAGAATTACAAAACTCTTCATGTAATGATTGTACATAGTGCAGTAGAATTTCTTTCTTGATAAATCCGTAATTTTCTATACTGCATTAGAACGGTTATGGCACACATCTATCTTGAACTACGCATACCAGAGAGATTTGCTTTTCAAAAAATGATATTCGTGTCACTCTTGTTGGAATGTCCTCTGGGACGAGGGCAAGGAAGTTTACTCTAATACAGGATGCAAGATGCGTATGTTTCAGTTTCTCATGTTACTTTTTATTTCTTCAACAACGTTGGCCAATGTAGTTGAAGACAATCAAATTTCTAAAATCACTAAGGACATGAGTTTCGGTGGTTTCTTAGACACCTACTATGCTTATGACTTCAATCAACCGAAAGATCACGAAAGACAATTCACAACTCAACCTGTTCGTCATAATGAATTCAACATTAACCTTGCTTACGTTGAAGCAATCTTGAAGAAAGAAAAATCACGTGGTCGTCTTGCCCTTCAATACGGTAACTCCGTTACGAAGAATTATTCGAGCGAACCTACTCAAGGTGCTACTTCAGGTCCGAATGATTCAAAGATTTTCCAAGAAGCTTATGTCGGTACAAAGATCGGAGAAAGAACCTGGATCGACATGGGTATTTTTCTAGGGAACATCGGGGCGGAGTCTTGGATCTCAAAAGATAACTGGATTTACACTCGTGCCCTTTCTCTCGATTACGTTCCTTATTATTCTTCAGGAGCGAGACTTGAGCACTTCATCGATAACAACCAAAGCTTCCAGCTTCAGCTACTAAACGGCTGGCAAACAATCTCAGAAAACAATCAAGGGAAAGCGATCGGGATGCAGTATAAGAATGCTGTTACTCCGGCCTTCACCTTCACTTACAATAACTTCTTCGGTGATGAAGAAGTCGTAAGCCAGAGTTCTCGTTTCCGCGCTTACCACAATTTCATTTTCCAGTGGCTTCAATCAGATGCCTGGCAGTACATCTATACTTTTGATATTGGTCACCAATCTCAGCAAGAAAATGATGGCGTCGATGCCTGGTTTACAACAGCATTTACAGTGAGACACCCGCTTGATCAGAAACGCACGGTTGCCATGAGAGCAGAATACTACGCTGATCCACATCAGGCCAACGTAGTGACGAGTACTCCAAACGGCTTCCGCGTAACTTCTCTTGCAACAGGTTATGATCAAAAACTAGATGAAAACACCATGTGGAGAACAGAGCTTCGTGGCTTCTATTCCCATGATAGAATCTATCCGCAAGGCTCGGCCGGCAAAAACCGCCTTGAAGGATTTCTTGTGACTTCTTTATCGATGTGGTTTTAAAAGTCTAACTTAGTTACCATTCGGGGCGAAAGGATTGTAGTGAGTTTCAACTCCTCAAGACTTTCCCCCGCTAAAACTGCTACTCCCCCCTTCTCTAATTCAATTCTAATCTCACAGTTTTTATTCAAGAGATAATTCATAGACTGAGAAAGCAAAGGCTCATGTCCCACAAAACAATACACACCATCTGTATCAAGGTCATTGATTGAGTTTTTGAATTCCTTGGGTGTCGAGAATGGATCCAGGGTGGTCAGAATTTCGTATTCACTCTTGTGGTTTTCCGAATAAACGATGTTCGCCGTCTGAACGGCACGAAACAAGGGACTGGTATAGATCACGTCAATTTTACGAAAAATAAAGTGAAGAGAGTGAACCATCTCCTTTACTTCCTGGGCCCCGTCCTTTGTTAGGCGACGCTTAAAATCATCCATCTCAGTTTGATTTTTCTTTTTATCTTCTGCAGTACCATGTCTTACAAAAATGAGTTTCATAAATAACGACCTGAAGTTGTTCTTGCCTCTAACATGGCAGGCATTGGTTTCTTTTCTTTTCCAGCGTGAAAGACCTGGCCCAAGGTGGCCTCCACGAACTCTAACACTAATGCAATAGAGCGTTCTACACTGGCCGCATCACCAATTTGAGGATTAAGTTCCACCAAATCCATGCTCTTTAAACGTCCGGTTTCTGCAAGAACACCACCCATCAAAAAGAGCTCTTCTAGCTTCGGTCCATAGGGAACTTTAGTGCCAGTTGAGTCAATGTCCATTTGATCAAAGACGTCCACGTCAAAACTTAGGTGAATGGGGCAAATACCAAAAGGATCTGCCTTATGGAGCGCCATCTCAATGACTTCTTTAGCACCTAAACGATTGATGTCTTCAGATGAGTAGTACTGAATGTTATGACGAGCGATGATGTCTTTTTCTCCTTCATCGAGATCTCGTGGACCGAAGAAGATAAGTTTATTCGGAAGTAGCTTGCGACGGATCCAACCAAAGTGAGGGTGCTGAGACAGACCCAATAAAAACGCTAAAGGCATTCCGTGAAAGTTCCCACTGGGAGAAGTTTCCGGAGTGTTAATGTCTCCATGAGCATCGGCCCAAACCACCACACTTTCCGGATGATGTGAAAGAAGACCATGGATTGTTCCTAGACCCAATCCATGGTCTCCACCGACGTTAAGGAGAAAACTTTTCGACAAGTCTTCCTCTTCTAAACGATCACTAATGGCCTTTGTTCCGAGACCAGCACCAAGAGAATGCTTAATGTATTTATCTTTCTTGGCCTCGACTAATTTGAAAGGAAAAATGATGTCGCCCAGATCTTCAGTCTTCACAATATTCTGAAGACGAGGAATAAGATTGGCCTCTCTTAGAACATGGGGAGCGAGCCTTACACCAATGTGGTCCTGACCAAAATCAAAAGGGATACCGATAACTTTAATATCTTTCATAAGTGGTCCGAATCATATCCTGGGTGGTTTTTGCCAAGTAAAAGCGATCATCCCCCTTCACTTCAGGAAGGCGAATGACGTGAGCATAAATTTCTTTTTGCATACAGAGGCGAAAAAGATGATCCGGGAAAGTCATCTTTCCATACCATGGCACCGCTTCACTTCCTGCTCCTGAATAAGAAAGAGTTAAAGGAAGCACCGGAATATTCGCTTCAACTGCGAGTTGGAAGAAGGTCGATTTAAACGGAAGCACCTGACAACCATCTGAACTTGTTCCTTCCGGAAACAGAAAGATGTTGTGGCCATTTCTTAACTTCTCAGAGATGTCGTTTAATTCATTTTGCTTAGTATGTTCTGTGCGTTTAATTTTTCTTCTTTCGACAAAGAAACAACCGGCAAGATTCGTTAACTGACCCAACAAGAAAGTCTCTCGAATTTCAACTGAGGTAATAAAAAGCGATGGGTAAAATGCCGAGAGGATCAAAACGTCAAGGTAAGAGAGATGATTGGCCACGATGAGCCTTTGTTTTACTTCGCCTCTTGTACCATCTAGGGAGACCTTGACGTTCAGGATCAATAATCCAAGCTGAGCAAAGAAAGGAATGCTCTTAAGGTAAACCTTCAAACGCTTCTTTTCGTTTGTAATAAAGAAGGCCATTAGTGAATGAACCACTAAGAAAGACATGATCACAAGAAAGAAGGCAAGAAAACGGAACAGACCAATGAACACATAAAGTGGATTTGTTAGTTCTTTTTTCTCAATGCTTTCTGAAATCAAGCAAACCTCCGTTCAAAAGATGCCGGGAGTTCATTCATATCCATCAATGTGAACATGTCCAGGCAATCCATTTCAGCATCATAGGCCAAGGTGCGACCTAATTTTGCTCCAGCAAGAAGGTACATGTGCATGAGCGAGCCCATGGCCTTCCCACCAGACTTCTCTGCATTTACTGGAAGACTGAATTTCAACTTGTACTTCGCCTGAACTCCCACTTCAAAGTTTGCAATGAAACTGTTTTGTTTTTCGAGTTGTTCCATCATTTCCGCCACACTACCAAAGTCCTTTCGGTTAATGCTTGAGCACCCGAACATATAACGAGTGCCGGATTTTTTGGCGTATTCAATCAGACCTTTCCATAGAAGCGAAATCACCGCGCCTTTACGATAGTCTTTGTGAACGCAGGCCCTGCCTAGTTCCAGCTTATGCCCCGGGGCCTTCAAGAGCTCATCAATTTGAAACTCCCCTTCTGAGTAAAAGCGTTTAAAGGAACGATCAGTATTTGTGGACAAGAGTCTATAACATGCCACGACCTTATTCAGGGCCTTGTCCTTCACAATCAAATGGTCACAAACGAAATCGTGCATATCTACGTCATAGGGAAACAAGGAGAATGTCACCTTCTGAGTAGAGAACTCTCTAAAGAACACTTCAAAACGAAGCGCCAACACTTGGGCAAGTTCTTCAGGATGGTTAACGGTCTTCACCTGATAGTAATCGTTCTCAAAATCGATCTGATAGGCCGGACGAAGGATCTTGCCTTCAAGGCTTTTAAGCTTTAGATAGTGAGGTACTCTTCCGATGGTAAACTGGGTGTTAAACCATAATGCGCCGACTTCCATTCACGCCCTTTGTGTAAGTTATTTACTAATATTCTTCCAAGAGAATGGGACTTTTGGCCTGTAAAGATTGTGTCAGGATCATGTGATCAATAAATGAAGATTAAAATAGGGGCAGACTATTGAGTTGCCTCTGGTCTACGATATCTTTTCCTTAAAACTCGATGGCGAAGAAATCCGACTATTCTCTTATCGGTATTCTCATCAACCATGTCTCCCAGAACTTCATCGATGACGTCCTGAAGAGTCAGGATCCCAAGTGGAGCCTCACGTTTTCCAACAATTAAAATCTGAATCTTATTAAGTTTCATCAGACGAAGAGCGCTGAGAATTTTGGCATGAGGTTCAACCAGAGAAATAGGTCTTACAAAACTTAACCAATTGTCCCCTTCTCCAGCGTGTTGGAGTTGAAGAAATTCTTTTAGGTGAAGAAATCCATAGACCTCGCCCTGATCCATAACAGGAAAGCGGGTGCGGCCTTTAGAAAGAATAAATTCATAGACCTCTTCTCCACTTGCCTCACTTGAAAGGAACTCCACGTCCTTCCAGGCGACCATCGCTTTTTCTACGACCTTGGCATCAAGATCAATCAGGTTATGAATATAGATCTTATGTTCATTAAGAAGGCCATTAAGTGAGACTTCACTATCTCCATTAGTTTTCGATTCCACTTTCTCTTTAGGAAGGATGGCATCGACTATAATTGTGGTCATTCGTTCCATGGGTGTCACCAGTACACCCAGAACTTTATCGGCAATTCTAAGGGCGGGAGATAAAAACACACAAATGCCAAAGGAATATCTGATCGCGAGGGACTTTGGAACAAGCTCGCCAATAATGACAGATAAAACCGTCAAAGGAACAACCACTAAAGTGATGGAAAGTGTCTCTGCCAGCTTCTCCTTGATCCCGAACGTATTCATTAACCAAGGAGTAAGCGATTCCTCAGCATTTGCACCACTCACCGCCGCTGAAATCATACCAACTAAAGTAATCCCTATCTGAACCACAGAAAGAATTCTTTCCGGGGACTCTTGCATGTCCAATAAAAAAGAGGCCCTCCGATTACCACCGAGGGCCTCTTTTCTAAGTTTTCGCTTATCAACTGTTACAAAGGCCATTTCTGCACAGGCCAGGACCGCGTTTAATCCAAGACAAAGGATAACAATAAAAAGTGTTAGTCCCACGGCTCCGTACTCTTCGGTGAAATACCCATGTTGTCGTCATCAAAACCTTTTTCAAAGGATTGCTCGAGCGCTTCCAAGATTCGGGCCGATGTTTCTAAAAGGTTTTTCATATTATGAGTTTCAGTGATCTCTGCTTCTGACCAACAATCTTCTTTAAGTGTCGATAGAGAGTTTTTGATGGCAAGAATGCGATGGCGCATGCTCCACTCGAATCTTTCTTCTGGCTCAAAGCTGTAACCAGCATAATCATTTTGATGTTCCATAGTCTCTCCTTAGATGATGGCTATATTATCAAAACAAACCTAAAGACGTTCTTGAGTTCTTCTTTCTCTTTTTGTCATGTATAGATGGCCATGAGAATTTCTGCTTGTTTAATGCTGCTTTTCTTTTTAATGTCTTGCTCCACACCTAAGGTCACATATAAGGAATCACTGCCTAAAAAAGAAATGAAGTATTGTTTCTTTGGTGACTCGGGAAATGAAAGCTCGGCCCAACTTGCTGTAGCGAAGGCGCTAAAAGGGGAAAATTGCGACCGCATTTTTGTTTTAGGTGATGTGATTTATCAGGATGGAATTAAAAACCAAAACGATCCAGAGTTACAAAAAAAGTTTATCAATATCTATAATGACCTCAATACTCCCTTCACACTCGTGATGGGAAATCATGATTATGAAGGTTCCATAAAGGCCTGGAAAAAAGTTTCAGAGAAATATTCATGGATCTTTTACCCAAACAATTATTTTTTGCAAAAGATCAATGATGTTTGCTTTATAGGACTGGATTCAAATCTCTATAATAGACCATGGCACGTTACTTCCGCTTTTAAACAAATGAGGTGGATCAATTCAATCAGTAAGGACCTCGCTCAATGCCGTTACCGAATTGCTCTGGCCCATCACCCTTATGTGAGCCTTACTCGACCGGCAGAAGGTTTCTTAAAACACTTCTATGAAGAAAAGGTCGTGGGGAAAGTAAATTTACTCATTACAGGTCACGACCATGTACTTCAGGATTTGGGACAAAAAGATGGAACACGATTCTTGATCTCAGGCGCAGGTGGGCAGCATGAAGATTTGGCCGGCTACCTCATTATCAAAATTAGCGACCAACTCTCCTATCAATTTAAAGAAGTTAAGGAATAAGAATCGTACTACCTTTGGTGCGTCTTGATTCTAGTTCTTTGTGGGCCTCTTGAATTTGTTCTAAAGGAAACTTCTGACCGATTTGAATTTTGATAATTCCTCGACTTACGAGATCAAAAAGTTCATTGGAAGCGGCCACTAGTTTTTCCCTGGTCGAGATATGAGTCGCCAGTATGGGTCGAGTCACATACAAAGAGCCTTTCTGCGCAAGTATCCCTAAGTTCACGCCAGTGACAGCACCTGAAGCATTTCCAAAACTCACCATCAGTCCCCTGGGTGCAAGACAATCAAGAGATGTTTCCCAGGTACTTTTTCCAACTGAATCATAGACCACTTTTACTTTTTGATTATGGGTCAGCTCTAGCACTCTCTGCTTCACATCTTCAGTGGTGTAATTGATGAAATGAGTCGCTCCCATTTCTAAAGCAAGTTTGCCTTTCTCCTCCGAGCTGACGGTTCCAATGAGATTTACTCCCAAATGGCGGGCCCATTGACAAGCAATCAGCCCTACCCCTCCGGCGGCAGCATGAAATAAAATAGTATCGCCTTGTTTTAAATCATAGGTCTGACGAAAGAGGTATTGAACAGTGAGACCCTTAAGCATCATGGCGGCACCTTCTTCGTAAGAAATACTTGAAGGAAGTTTCACCAACCAATGACTAGCGAGCGTTCGGTATTTTGAATAGGCACCAATTGGACTATGAGGATAGGCCACACGGTCACCAACTTTAAACTCAGTGACGTCTTCACCTACTTCCAAAACTTCTCCAGCGCCTTCAAAACCCAAACCTGAAGGAAGTTCTGTCTGATAAAGACCCGTACGATAATAGGTATCGATAAAGTTCAACCCAACTGCATAATTCTGTATAAGGACTTCGCCTTTCCCCGGAGAAGGCACGTTTAACTTTTCAATTTTTAGAACTTCCGTTCCACCAGTTTGATGAAATCGTACGGCCAAGGTTTCTTTCATAAATTTAAATTCCCAAATGAGTAAGAGGCCATCGCAACATCAAAGGCCTGATCCAAAAAAATTCTCTTTCCTACATCGTTCCTGGCCGCACCCGCAACTACCATCAGAGGAATAAGATGGTCCTCACGTGGATGGGCCAGACGAGCACCCGGTGCCTCAGTCCAATGCAGGAGATGCTCTTTTCTCGCAAGAGGCTCACTCGTAATGGCCCCGGTTAGCCAGCTCTCAAACATTTCTGAAGTCGGGCCTCCACCATGAAAAAATGCTCTTAGATTATGATAGGAAAGTCCACTTCCAATGATAAGAATTCCTTCTTCGCGTAGAGGGGCCAGAAGTTCACCCACTTTATAATGCTCGGCCGGATCAAGGTTCACTTTAAGTGACAACTGCCCGATAGGAATGTCGGCTTTCGGATACATCAGATACATGGGTACAAAAGTTCCGTGATCGAACCCTTGAAAGGGATCTTCGTTCACATGAATTCCCGCAGGAGCAAGTAGGGCCTTCACTCGAGTAGCAAGTTCAGGAGCTCCAGGGGCAGGATATTTAATTTGATAAGTGTGAGGAGGAAATCCAGAGTAATCATAAATCATGGGAGGCTCGGCAGAGGTCGCAACTGTAAACTGGTGCTCTTCCCAATGTCCCGATATGGATAGAATGGCCTTTGGTTTCAACACCTCCCCGATTCGTTTCAACCACTGTTCTGTGATTCGAAATTCTCGTCGCATATCTTCAATCCAAGGCCAGGGTCCTCCACCATGAGAAATGAATAGCACAGGTAGTTTTTCCATATAACCTTCCTTATTGGATACATCTTAGCCTACTGACTTGATTTGAGAAGATTCGTAGTTTCACGAAATGGTATAGGTCTTGCTCGAAATTTACTAATGGTGACCATGAGGTCGCAGACTAATTATGGAGGATTAATATGAAAAAACTCAATCTTGGAGTGATCCTAGCGCTAACTGCGGCATTAACAAGCTGTAGTATGTTCAAGTCTAGCTCACCAAGCCAATCGGGTTCGGGCACACCTAAGAGCGCCCAGGTTCAAACAGAACAGAAAAATAAAGAGGTCTATGATAAGGCCAATAGCTTAACGAACGGATGGCCACAAGCATCTATTACGGCCGCAAGAGAAATGGTTGAGAAACACGGCGATCCACAAGAAGTCACATCAGAAGAGTTGATTTGGAGGAATGTTGCCCCATTCAAGAAGATTGTGGTCCACAAAACTGTCTACAATCATAAGTTTCCTCTAATGCACCAAAATGCTCTAGAGCATGTTGTGGATTATCGAGCACCAGTTTCAAAAATTGATGATATCTGGAGATACAACGGTTCAGTAGTGCTAGACCGTACGAAAGGTGAAATGTCATCGTTCTCAAATACTGAGGCCGGAAACATTCTCGCTCTTAACCTGGCCCACGATATTATGACAGGTAAGCGTGGTGCAGATAATGCACGCGTGACATATGGTAAAGAAACGCTGAACTACCTTAATGGTAATAAAACTGCCATGACTCAAGTTCTAACTTTCGGTGGCCAATACGAAACTGCTGATGCTGGTGAATCTGTAACAAACAAAATTCGCTGGCAGGGTCTAGAGCCTGCTCGTCGCTCACCTGCGGCGCCACAGACTTCGACTCTCCGTCAGGCAGAAGAAGAAAGACCTAAGACAAAACGCTAGTCTCTTTAAAGGGCCGCCTGAGGGTGGCCTTTTTTTTTATCTTATTGGGTTAAGCGACCAAAATACATTCCACCCAAGTAACCTACGGCCAGGATGCAAAAGGTATTCACGAACACAGACAAGATTGAATGAGAAACGACCAGGTGAAAGAGGACAAACGGAACAATAAAAGAAGAAAGTAGATAGAGAGTGATGAAATACTTATTGTAATTCATTTTCAGAGTGGCACCACAAGAACATTTAAACTCTCGTTTAAAGAGATCACTCCATTTGAAAACATATTCGCTTTGGCACTGAGGACAGTGTTTATTCATAATAATACTGTCAAATCGTTTGGTTATTTTTGAAAGTCAATTTTTGTTGAACCATAATCTATCGCTCCAAAATTGAGGCGGAATGGATGACCTCATAAGATCATTTTCCGCCCCTATGATTTAAATTTTAAGCGGCCTCTTTCACCAGCACAACATCATTTTCAGAAACAAAACAATTCTTGATATCAATCAAAAGCACAAGAGCATCTTCAAGCTTTCCAATGGCCCTTACGAAACCACCGTTCTCTGTCTCATGCAAAGTACTGTCGATTTGACTGTCAGTCAAATCGGTGACTGTGTTAACGGAATCTACGATGAGACCCATTCTGCGAGAATCGCTTTCTACCACGATGATGCATGTGTCTTTAGTAAATTGAGTCTCTTCGACGCCTAGACGAATTCTCAGATCCATAATCGGAATGATATGGTCCCTCAAATTGATGACTCCCACCATATAAGGTGGCACATCCGGAAGGGCCGAAACTGGCTGCATGTGCTTAATCTCTCTCACCGAACGAATTTCAAGGCCGTACACATTCTGCTTTATTTTGAACGTGAGGTATTGTCCTGCTTTCATTAGAATCCCTCCGCTTTACCAACTGATGGAGCATCGTCATCCATTGGGAAGAAATCATCTTTAGCTTTCTTAGTGTGGATACTTGAGACTACCTTAAGCTTAGGTGACGATTTAGTTCTTGAAGGCGCCTTGGCAACGACTGTTTCGGCGTCTGAGCTCTTACCTTCAATGAACTTCTTCATGTCAAATACCAGTTCAGATAAGCAGTCTGCCTGAGAAGACATCTCCGCCGCAGATGAGGCCACTTCTTCAGAAGATGAAGCGTTACTTTGGATGGCCTGATCAAGATGATTCATTGCTTTCGAAATTTGTTCAATACCGCTTGCTTGCTCTTGAGAAGCAGCAGCAATTTCTGAGTTAAGATCGGCCACTTTCTTCACTGAATTTAAGATGTCCTTCAATGATGTTCCTGATGTGTCAGCAATATCCACACCCTCTTCCGTCTTCTCAACGTTTTCTTTGATAAGAGTATTGATGTCTTTGGCAGCAGAAGCTGAACGCTGAGCGAGGTTTCTTACTGCATCCGCTACGACCGCAAAACCTTTACCTTGTTCACCTGCACGAGCGGCCTCTACAGCAGCGTTAAGGGCCAGAAGATTCGTTTGGAAGGCAATATCATCAATCACATTGATGATCTCTTCGATCTTCTTAGATGATTTTGACATGTCACCCATGGCAGTAATTAAACGAGAAATATCTCTTTCACCTTGTTCGGCCGAAGTCAGTGACTTTTGAGAAAGAGAGTTTGCTTCTTTGGCGTGATCAGAGTTTAGCTTCACCATCGAAGAAAGCTCTTCAAGTGAGGACACTGTTTCTTCCAATGAGGCCGCTGATTCTGTGGCCCCTTGAGAAAGTTGTGAAGAAGCTGAAGTTAATTGCTGACTGGCAGAAGCAGTCTGAGTTGAGGAACTCAAAATGTTTTCAGCAATTTTTGAAATGGTATTACTTATGGTTGTAGAAAAATAAAGACCTACCCCAATGGCAAACACCACACCTGCAACTGAAATCACCAGACTCAGAAGGCTTGCAGTATTGTAAGCGGTCGTTGCAATTTTCGCGCGCTCCTTTGAGACATTCGACTGGAAGGCCATTAAGTCCTCAAAAGATTTTCGGATATCACCTCTAAGATGTCTTAGATTCTGATTGAGAAAATTTCGTAATTCATCATCGTTTGATTTCGTGGTTCGGATTTCGTCGAGCTTTTTAAAATATTTATCTGTGGCCTCTTCATATTTTGTCCACGAAGACCAGACCTTATCATAAAGAGCCTCTTCTCCCGGCTCAAAAGGAGTTGATCGATATTCTTTGTCGAGTCGAGCAAAGCGAGAAGACTGCTCTTTATAGTCACCAAGAATTTGATCATAAATAGACTGGTTCGCATGAACATTTATCAGCCCACGAAACAACTGTCGATTTGCTTCCTGGCCAGCATCGTTAAGCTCACTTACCTTTTGAATGTTGTCGACTAAGATGTCTGAGATGTAGCTGTACTCTCTTTGAACCTTATTCATCGAAAAGTATCCAACACCGGCCACCACAACTACGAAGAGAGAAACGAAGGTAAAAGCAAATAGCAATTTACCCTTCAAACTTGAATTTCCAAACATACACTGCCACCCCTTAAAGCGAAGACTTTTAATTAGGTCAGCTGTATCGGAATTATACGTAGGGTTCCGTAGAACTACTTACAAATAAATTTTCATTGGTCTAAGTCCTCTGGACCCGTTCAAAATTTCACTGAGATATAAACCGGCCCTTAATAAACAAATGTTTGAATGGGCCTTTTAGGCGGGAAAGACTAACTTACTTAGGGTTGTCTGTTACGAGCATCGTAATTCTTCCCGATGAAACAAGCTTCCCATTTTGATTTGTGATGTTCACGTCCCAGATATGGGTCGTTCTACCTAAGTGAATAGGCTCACTTTTGGCCGTGAGAACATCACCCGGACGAGCGATTGATAGATGATTAGCACTCACTTGGATGCCAAAAGAATTTTGTTTCTTCGAATCAATCAATAAGTATGAACTGAAGCTACCAATGGTCTCAATCAAAACCAGGGAGACTCCCCCGTTCATGATATTTCCAGGTCGAAGGTGACGATGATCGACAGTCAAAGTTCCAGTAACGGACTTGTCTTCGATTTTTACCATCGAGATTCCCAATGCCCCTGAGAGTTGATTTTCTGTTGCCATTTTATTCATTGTTTCTAAATCCATAATATCCACCTTTGAGACTCGATTATAGAAGACGCTCAAGGCCTTGTCTAATTTGCTGCTTCGTTATGTAATTCTCCCAATCAAAAAGGAGCTTCTATGAAATTCGTTTTATCACTCACGCTATTACTAAGTACTCAGGTTGTACTTGCTGCTGGATTTACTCTTAAAACATCTTCGTTTGATGCCAAAAAACCTCTACCTATGAAGCAAGTCTTCAATGGTTTTGGTTGCACAGGAGAGAACATTTCACCTGCCCTTGAATGGTCTGGTGCTCCGAAAGATACAAAAAGTTTTGCCATCACAGTTTATGATCCGGATGCACCTACAGGTAGCGGTTGGTGGCATTGGACCGTGGTAAATATTCCGGCCACTGTCACAAAAATTGAGGAAGGAGCGTCTAATAACAAGAAGCTTCCAGAAGGTTCTATTGAAGGCAGAACTGATTATGGGAAGCCAGGTTTCGGTGGTGCTTGCCCTCCTCCAGGAGATAAACCTCACCGTTATATTTTCACTGTTTACGCACTTAAAACAGACAAGCTTGACGTAAATGCAGAGTCTTCAGGAGCTCTAGTTGGATTTAACTTAAATGCCAACTCTCTTGGTAAAGCGACCTTCACAGTTAAGTACGGTCGATAAACTTTTCTGCCTGCGATGTCTAAGCTATGATCTGAAAAGAGGATCTATATGCAGAATCTAAGCTTAGACATCAAAGGCATGACTTGTGCCTCTTGTGTTAACCGAATTGAAAAGGCCCTGAAGAAAAATTCCGGCGTCATTAATGCTTCCGTTAATCTGGCGACAGAAAAGGCCCAGATTGAATTTGATCAGTCCCAACTAAATCCAGATCAAATTATCGAGATCGTTTCCAAAGTTGGTTACGAAGCAACACTTCCGACCACTAAACCGGTGGATAAGGAAGATGAAATTCAACGAGAGATGTTTAAAGTCATTCTAGCGGCCATGCTCTCTTTCCCTCTAATGCTGCCGATGTTTACGCCAGTTCATTTATCCGCTTGGACTCAATTGATCTTGGCGATTCCGGTTCAGTTTATTCTGGGAGCACGATTCTATATCTCTGGATGGAAAGCAATTAAAGCGATGTCCGGAAACATGGAACTTTTAGTGGCGATTGGAACCAGTGCCGCTTTTGGTTTAAGCCTTTATCTCATGTCGCAGGATCTTTCGAATCACCTCTACTTTGAAAGTGGATCCATCATCATTACTCTTGTTCTTTTCGGTAAGTATCTTGAGGCAAGAGCAAAACAGCAGACCACCAAGGCCATCAGGTCTTTAGAGGCCCTGCAGCCATCGAGGGCGCGGGTTATAAGAAACGGTAGTGAAGTAGAAATCGCTCTTACTGATATCAAGAAAGCAGATGTCGTGATTGTTCGTCCGGGAGAAAGAATTCCCGTGGATGGTAAAGTGCTTAATGGCTCAAGTGAAGTTGATGAATCCCTTATCACAGGTGAAAGTTTACCAGTGGAAAAGAATCTCTCAGATAAAGTCATTAGCGGATCAATTAATGGTCACGGTCTATTGCAAATTGAAGTCACTGCCACCGGTTCAGAAACAATGCTTGCTCGAATCATCCGCATGGTGGAAGACGCTCAAGTGAAAAAGGCACCCATCCAACGACTGGTGGATAAAGTCAGTGCTTATTTTGTTCCCATCGTTTTAGGAATTGCCCTTGTTACAATTCTTGCCACTGGTTTTATTACCGGAGATTGGGAAAAGGCCATCATTCACGGAGTAGCAGTTCTCGTGATTGCTTGTCCGTGTGCCCTTGGACTTGCGACTCCAACCTCTATTATGGTGGGAACGGGTGTAGCAGCGAGTGCGGGTATTCTCATTAAAGACGCTGAGGCCTTAGAAGTTACTCACAAAGTTAATATGGTGGTCTTTGATAAGACCGGGACCCTGACTTCCGGTAAACCATCGGTTGCTCATTTATCAGATGAAAAACTCCTCCCACTCTTAGCGAGCATTCAATCTGGCAGTGAACATCCTCTGGCACATGCGGTTCTAAGTTTTGCTAAAGATAAAAATGTTTCCTTCTCCCCTGCTCGAAATGTCAGAGCAATCGTGGGCCAGGGAGTTGAGGCGACCATTGATGGAGTGACCTACATTCTTGGAAGTAAAAAAATATTGGATGGCAAGAACTCAAGCAACGCCCAAACTCATGAACAAAAAGGCGAAACCGTTTCTTATCTCGCAAAGAAAGATCCTTTTGAAGTTTTAGGTTTCATCACTTTTCACGACACCATTAAGCCAGATGCCCAAAGGGCCATTGATAAACTTCATGCACTTGGAATTAAGTCCATGATGCTTTCGGGAGATAACCAGGGCAGTGCCGAGGCAGTTGCTCGCTCACTGGGAATTGATAAAGTAAAGGCCGAAGTTCTTCCGGGTGATAAAGCAAGTGTCATTCAGGAATTAAAAAAAGAAGGTATGACTGTCGCCATGGTTGGTGATGGCATTAATGATGCTCCAGCATTGGCATCCGCAGATGTGGGAATGGCGATGTCGACTGGAACTGACGTGGCCATGCACACTTCAGGCATTACTCTGATGCGCGGAAATCCTGCGCTCATTGCTGACGCCATTTCGATTTCTCAAAAGACCTATAGCAAGATTCAACAGAACCTCTTCTGGGCGTTTATCTATAATGTTATTGGAATTCCTCTGGCGGCACTAGGTTACCTAAGTCCGATGGTGGCCGGAGCGGCCATGGCATTAAGTTCAGTCAGTGTGGTGACAAACTCTTTACTTTTAAAACGTTGGAAACCAGAATAGTTTCATGCACGAACGTCTGGAACAAAAACAACGAACCCGCAGAAACTTAATTGAAGCGGCCTTAAAGCTCAGTGGTGAGCAAGGCTTCTCTTCCATTAGCTTGCGTGAAGTTGCCAAGGTTGCAGGGATCACTCCTGCCGGCTTCTATCGTCACTTCCATGATATGGAAGAACTTGGTCTGGCCCTGATTGATGAAGTAGGACTTTCACTTCGACATCTCTTACGTGAAGCTCGTCGAAACATTGATAAGGAAGGCAGTGCCGTTCGTTCATCAGTTGAGACCTTCATTGAATACATTACCGAGAACGCGAACCTCTTTCGCCTACTTCAAGGTGAAAGACAAGGCAGCTCACTCGCTTTCAGAAAGGCCCTGTTCGCCGAAATTAACCGTTTCATTGAGGAAGTAACTGAAGATCTTGATCGTGGTTCAAAACTTCTGGATCAACCTCTGATGGATGTAGGTCTCGCGGCCGAGGCGATTGTGGCAGTCGCCTTCACTGTGGGTGCAGAGGCGATTGATTTGCCTAAGCATCGTCGACAGGAACTCATTGAAAGACTTATTAAAGAAGTAAAAATGATTCTTCGAGGTGCCCGCATTCAGGAACGACCTAAAAAGAAAGTCAGTAAGAAAAGTTCCCGCCGTAAATCACAGCGATAAAATGAAAAATACTACCGAGTAAAACGAAGAGATGCCAAATGGCATGAGTGTAGCGGTATTTCTTCGCAAGATAAAATATTGTACCTAGCGTATAAGTCAGTCCTCCCACTAAGAGCCACGTCATTCCTTCAGGTCGAAGAGTTTCCTTCAGTGGGACATAAGCAAAGATAATGATCCAACCCATTCCCACATAGAACAAAGTTGAAAGGACCTTGAAGCGTCCGGTAAAGAAGACCTTGAAGATAATTCCTAAAATTGCAAGCGACCAGATGACCGCAAGCAAGGTGTAACCAAAACTGCCTTTTAAATTCAAAATGAGAAAAGGCGTATAAGTGCCAGCGATTAATAGATAGATGGCCGAGTGGTCAAAGATTTTAAACAGGCTTTTTACTTTTGGAGACGGAAGCGCATGATAAAGAGTTGAAGAAGTATAGAGAAGGATGAGTGAGAATCCGTAAATCAAATAACTAATGATATGCGAGAGGCTACCAAAGTAACTTCCGAGAACACAGAGCACTGATAGGGCTGAAATCCCGAAGATGACCCCAAGTCCGTGAGTAATCGAATTAAATACTTCTTCTTTGAGTGTGTACCCTTTCATGCTTTTGAGTATACACTCGTTTACCGAAAGGGGCAAACCGGTTAACGGCAACTTACCCTTAATTGTGGCTTAATACGCTCGTGGAAAGGTTTCGTCTCAGAACTTCTTTCCTTTAATTTCTTTAACATAGGAATATTTAACTCATACTGAGCGACTACGTGTTTACTGGTTGAATATTCCGAATAAACTTCCTGCTTCACTGTAATATCTTCCTGAGCAGGCAGAAATACCCCAGACTTTCCTTCATTGTGATCAATGAGCTCAACCACCGAGTCCCCTACTAAAAGTGCTGTCACGACAGCCGCTCCTAGCTCAATCGAGCGGGCCGAAGCGCAACGGTTCACTCGTTGACTTCCATTGGTATTGGTTGTTGCAGAAGGAACAAGAACAAGATCAACGCCCTCTTCTTTAAGCTTCACTGAGAGATCGGGCTGCTCGCTATCAAAACAAATCACAACCGCAGTTTTCAGACCTTTGAATTCGAAAACACCCAACTCTTCACCTGGAGTAAAATCCGTCTCCCAAGGAGTAAGATATAACTTGTCTTGAAAGAGCCACTGGCCTTTATGAAGAATGGGTGCTGAGTTAAAAATTTTCCCGTTGCTCTTGCGAGGAGCAGAACCTAAAACAAGCAGAACCTCTTTCTGAGGAAGATGTTTCTTCACATCTGGAAGCAGATCATTGGTAACGTAATCCGCTACCTTCTCAATCTGATCTTTTGGATCAAGGCCCGGGAAATACTTCCCTAGACCCATGATGAAGAACTCAGGATAGAGAATGATCTCGCTGCCACTCAGAACACATTTTTCGATCTCGCCCAAAAGCTTACTTTTCCATTCGAGAATGGAGTCAGGATCGTGGGACAAGGAGTAACTTATGACTGAAATTTTCATAGATCTTTCATCCAAAATTGCATGTTCTTGGTTGTCGGTGAAGATTCATTTCTATCCTGCCACTCATATCGAGTGACAAGCCCTGGTACTTTTTTAAAGCCTTGTGAATGCCAAAATGTATCAAGGGGTTCGTAGTCTTTAGGTCTCAAAGCATGATCGACCGGCCTTTCTACTGCACAAAAAGATAGTCTTTCAATAAAAGGTAGTGAACGAGCATAGGCCTCACGTTCCTGAAAGAATTTCTTCCCAATTCCTTTACCGCGATATTCGTTTAAGAGAACTGATTCTCCAAAGTAGAAGACCTTCGAAGGATCAAAGCCTGCATCCATAAATGGTTTGCGAAAACTTTCCTCTTCTTCCTGGGCCCAAATTCCCGTCGTGGCACCAACGATCATGTCACCGTCCTGAACCAGGAAGATGAAAGAGTGACGTGCTTTGAAGTAAGTTTCGAGGTAATTTTTTTCGTACTCGAGTGTCCCTTCATAGAGATAAGGAAAATCCCAGAATACTTTTAAACGGAGGGCGGCCAGCTCATTTACGAAAGCTCGTGCTTCCTCTCCTGATAGACGAAGATAGTTTAGCATGAGCTGAGTATAGTTGAATTAAGGCTGAAATTCGACTTTTTTAAATGTTCCATCCCAAGACAAAAAGCTAACTCCCGGCGATAGAACCATCTTCTTAAATTCTTTACCGTTAGCAGCAACTTTCGGAGAAACATATGTCGAATCGAAATTGAGATTCACATTGCTGAGCTTGTCAGGCTTCACAGATGAGCGATATCCAAGTTTGAATTTGAAATCATCGCCATCATTAAATGGTTCGCCACGAGAAAGCACGATCGCTTTGCCAGGAATATCTTTGTTTTCATAGATAAGCTCTTTGCCTTGAGCAAGTTCTTCAAATGTGATGGTCTTTGTTACTTCACCATTTTTATTTTTATAAGAAAGTTTCAAGATCTTTGGTTCACCTTTTTCATAGTAAACTGCGATCTTCCCATCCCCGTCCATGTTCACTTTCATATCGAAAATGTTTTTATACATTCCATTTTCAACTTTCTTATAGGCATCAATGAATTGAGAAACTGGACCAGGTTCAGTCTGACAATCCGTAGGATCAAGAGCTAAGGCCCCTGCCGAAGAGAAAAGTGTGACAGCAACAAATATGAGTTTGAAGTTTTTCATGCCTTACTTTTCGACTGCTGACTAAAAAACTTGAACTCACGAGCATGACTGACAAGAGCAATCAGGAAAGCGACTTTTTTCTCCCTTCGGGACACATTGCCTCAGCAGATCACCTATTAATACCGCATTTGGATTGGCCCATTTTTTGAAGATTTAACATGCCAGGGGGTCTCATATGGAAATCAAAAAGAATTTGAGCCATGCGGAAGAAAAGGAGCAAAGTGAGCGTGACTTCTACGATCACAACCTTAGTGACCTTTCTGAACTCAACCGAGTTCTCTTCACCACTATTGAAACCTTAGAAAAGAGTTCAATCCCCTATGCCATTATTGGTGGTGTGGCCGTAAAAAGCCTGGGTAGACCTCGAGTCACTCATGACATTGATCTTTTCGTAAGACCTGACGATGCAGAAAAGGTTCTTGAGGTCCTGGAGGCCAAAGGCTTCACCACTCAAAAGCGAGATCCTTTTTGGCTCTTTAAAGCGTGGCAAGATGAGATTCTGGTGGATGTGATTTTTAAGTCCAGTGGAGATATTTATTTTGATGAAGAAGTACGGGCCCACGTAAGACGCGTTCCATATTTAGGAAGTTACGTGAATGCCATTAGTCCTGAGGATTTTCTTGTCATCAAAGCGGCCGCCCATCAGGAACACAACCCTCATCATTGGCATGATGCCCTCGCTGTACTGAAACAAGGAAATCTCGATTGGGATTATCTCCTAAAGCGTGCCAAGCATGCTCCACGAAGAATTCTCGCCCTTTTGATTTACGGCCAGTCTAATGACATTGCGGTTCCAAATGAAGTCATCCAAAAGCTCTACCGCGGAGTTTTCGAATCACCTGTATATATGCCGGAGTCCATAGTCTATCCATATCGGCACGATCTTGCTCACATGAGTGCCACCTCTGAAGAAGGTACTGAGTCCCCTATATACGTGAAAGGTAAAATTATGGAGGCGCTTACTACAGATGAAAGAATTGCTGAGCATGACGTAAAAGTCGTGGTCTCAGATAAAACCATCGTGGCCAAGGGTGAGGTCTTCACCGAAGAACAAAAAGATGCTGTGAATGAAGTGATTCATGAAATTGCTCCAAGTTACGAATGCAAAAATTTGGTCAACGTCAGAATTCTTCATGCACCCGAAGGAAGTGAGGCGATCAAATGATCAGAATAGCTGCTGCCGGAGATGTTCACTTTGACCGGAAGTCACACAATCGTCTGGCCCAACATTTCACGGGTCTCAATGAAAAGGCCGATGTCTTTCTTCTCGCGGGCGATCTCACACAAACCGGTCATCCGGAAGAGATGAAGGTCCTGGCCGAAGATTTAAAGAAATGTCCCATACCTATCGTGGCAGTCCTTGGAAATCATGACTATCATGTGGACCAGGTCGAAACCGTATTGAGTATTTTAAAAGACGCAGGAGTTACTGTTCTTGAAGGAAACTCTGTCACTCTCAATATCGGCGGTTATACAGTCGGAATTGCCGGGGCCAAGGGATTCGGTGGGGGCTTTGTTGGAGCGTGTGGTTCAGATTTTGGAGAGCCTGAGATGAAGGCCTTCATGAGACATTCAAAAAATCATGCTCGAACCTTAGAGAACACCATTAAGGAAATGGAGACAGATTATAAAATTGTTCTTCTCCACTACTCACCAACGGCCCAAACCTTAGTGGGAGAGAAAAAAGAAATTTACCCATTTCTTGGTTGTTACTATCTTGCTGAGGCCATCGATTACGGGAAGGCCGATATCGCTTTTCATGGTCATGCTCATGGAGGAGTTGAGAAAGGAGAAACTCCAGGTGGAGTTCCGGTGAGAAATGTGGCCCAACCGGTTATCCGTCACGCCTTTAATATCTATACGCTGGAAAAGAACATTGAACTCATCGTTTCTGAGAAGAAACACATGAGTTTCAATCCTGCCATGTCATAAACAACCCTACACTAAAATATTGAGCAATTGTGGAATCTGGAGACTAAAAATCCAGATTCCATAAATTCTTCGCACTTAGATTTCTCCGATAATTTTTCTTCGGAAACTCTTACCTCCTTTTGAGAGCAAAATCCTTCGTGGCAACATCAACATCCGATGTTGACCAAGGAAGGTTAGATGAAGAAGTTGACGGTACTCATACTTTTGATGTCGCTCATGAGTACGGCCTGTAATAAATCAGATGGAAGCGATGATGCAGGGACATTTTACGATGCAAGCATCTACGGTGAGTACACAGTAGATGACCCGGTCCCAACTGAGGCCCTGAATTTCGAGACCAATGTCACTTTGGTGAATTTCACGGACGCCCAGAGAGATAAAATGAACAAGGCCATCGAGATCGTTAAATTAGTCGTGGCCACAGATGAATTCAAAAATCGCATCTTAAACTACACTTATGATGGCAAAAAACAGTTTGTAGATAATGGTGGCTACACTAATGGTCAGATCTATCAATTGATCCTGAACGCTGCAGAGACTCTTCAACCCTCCAAAAACAATGTCATGGACGCAGAAGTACAGCTCTATTATGAGGCAACCAATGTTGTGGGCTACACCTATCCCAACACAAAACGGATTTGGGTGAATACCAAATACTTCAATAGCTATACGCCGGCGGGGGTGGCCCACAATCTATTTCATGAATGGCTTCACAAGATTGGTTTCACACACGCCGTGAACTATTCGAGCAGTCGTGATTCATCTGTACCTTATGCAATCGGCAGGATCGTGGGTGATATCGGAAGGAATTTTTTATGAGATTTTTATTCATCATGATTTTGAGTTTTTCACTAAATGCCCTGGCAGATATGGAACACATCTCGGGACAAGGAAGCATGCCACCGAGTAAAGAACTCAGTGCTTCTCGCTCTTGTTTTCAGGAGATTGCAGAGGAAGGCTGCGGTCACCCTATCGAAGATCAAGAGTATTTCCACACTTGCTTATCAGACAAAATCTCTGAGTTAAGCAGTAACTGTCAGAACTTTTTCGGACGCCTTTATGGAAAGAAGAAATAACAACACCGGAGCTAAGAAGTTTTTTAGTTGTTCTTATGGTGACAACCTGTAAACATTCACACCCTAGGAGAATAAATGCCAAAAATTTTAATTGTAGAAGACGATCCTCAAATCACAAAAATCCTTAAACTCAATCTAAAACTAAGTGGCTTCGAAACTGATAATGCAATGACCTTCCAGGATGCCTGGCAGAAGATCAACGCCGATCATTTCGACCTTTTGTTATTAGACATAGGCCTTCCGGATGGAAACGGTCTCGATCTTTGTCAGAAGGTTCGCGAAAGCGGAAATGATGTTCCTATCGTTTTCCTTAGTGCCCTGACTGATGAAGCGACCGTTGTTAAAGGAATCAAAAACGGAGCGGACGATTATCTTCGTAAACCATTTGGTCTTGAAGAGCTAAAAGTTCGTGTGAATAAATTCGTGAAGAAGATCGCCCCTCACCTTCAAGTGGTGAAGTTCGGTGATCTCACAATTGATCCTGTAAAACGAGTGGTTACAGTGATGGGAGAGATGATTACTTTAGGAAGAAAAGAGCTGGATATTCTGACTCTTCTGGCCCGTAAGTCAGGAGACATCGTGACTCGCGAGAATATTCTTTCAACTCTTTATGAAAACGCGGATCTTTATGACCGTACAGTGGACTCACATATGAGTCACTTACGTCGTAAAATTCGTGAAGTGGCAGGGCAGACCTTACAGATCAGCTCTGTTTATGGATTAGGATATCGACTGGAATGGAAGGCATAAAGAAAACCGGATTCTATTTAAAGCTGTTCTTTTGGAGCGTCATGGGCGCTCTGATGATCAGTTTAATTTCACTCTACACCCTCGTGAGAATTTCTGACGTGGCGGTGGGTGATTATCGTTTGGGATATCTTCTTTATATCGGGCGTTCTATCGAAAAATCGAATAACTATCGTCCAGTTTCTAAAATCAATGTAAATAAAGTGAAGGATCCCCCGCTTCCTCAGGGGGACACACTTAATCTCTTAAAGCTAACGGAGTTTGGCCCGGACTTGGGTGAATCAGCAACCATGACCGAGAAAAGAACCCGTCCTCTTCTGTGGCTTGCGTCCCAGGAAGGAATTATTCTTTCAAGTAATACCGATGCTCCTCTGCCGATTGATTGGCGAGATCTAAAACTTCCCAAAAAAATTCACGGGATGGAATCTAATGAGTCCAATATTCTGGAACCGAAGACCTTTGTCGTAAAACTAAACACGACTCCGACTACTTATTTGATTTCCCACAACGAAAGAACCTTGTTTCAAGGTCCTTATCTTTTGATCCAAGGGACACATACATTCACAACAGCAGCGTTGGCGGTCTTTCTCGCGCTTTCAATCAGCTTTTATTATCTTCGTCGTAAATCGAATGAAGCGAGAAAGGTTTTGGCACGTCTTGAATCAGGTGATTTAAAGGCCCGTTTTGAAATTAATCGCTATGATGAATTCGGTAACCTCATTCTTGACTTCAATCGAATGGCCGATGAAATCGAAAAACTCGTGAAGCGCGTTCAGGACACTGAAGTCTCCCGCTCAAATCTTCTGCAGGAGCTTGGACATGATCTTCGTACTCCGATGACAAGTCTTACCACTGCCTTTGAAACCCTGAAACTCCATGGTGATCAGCTTTCTTCGGATGACTGCCAGGAGATCTTTGCCATGATCACGACGGATATTCGTTACTTCAAAGAACTGCTGGATAAACTTACTCTGGTGGCAACCATTGATGGCCCTCACTACAAGGCCTCAACTGAGACCATTGATTTGAATTCACTTCTTCAAACTGAGCTCTACTCCCGTCAAATCGCCGCGGGCCATGCCCTAAGCTGGAACCTGATCCACACGGATGAGATGACACCTTATATCTTGGGCGACTCTCACTTGATCACACGCTTGTTCCGCAATGCTTTTGACAATGCCTCTCGCTATGCCTCGAATAACATTACAGTAAAGATCAATGTACAGAAAGAAAGAGTTGAAGTTCTTGTGATGGATGATGGTCCAGGTCTAACTCCAGAATCTATTCAATCATTCGGTAAACGTCGTGAACGTCGTCAGCGTAAAGAGAAAGATCCAAATGATTTTTCACTTGGACTTGGCTCAGTCATCATGAAGACCATTACGCAAGTTCATGGAGGAACGATTGAAATGATGAATGTTATCTCGCAGGAACAAATCAAAGGCGCTTGTCTTAAAGTTACTTTTCAGAAGATGCAGGCATAAATTTCCAACACAGAGATTCCACAGTCAATCAACATTCATTTCATAAAGTCATGACAAGGCAAAAACAAGGAGCTTGTTATGATGAGGAACTACCAATATACATATAACGTACTAAGAGTCATTTCCTACATCATACGTCCAATGTTTATCAAAGGATGGATGAGATTCTATCGGTTCCTCCACCCTCCATAGGTTGGTTTTATTTTCCAAAAGATTTTTGTAATTTCAGTGATGCTTCATTCTGCGCTTCTTGCGCTTCTTTCAAAACTCCGGTCATTCCAAAAAATTCGTGAGTCACTCCTTCGTAATTTCGATAAGTCACTTCCACCCCTTGCCTCTCCATCTTTTCTGCAAGTTCTCTTCCTTCGACCTGTAAAGGATCAATCTCTGCAGTAATGATGGTCGCCGGTGAAAGGCCCCTGAAACTTGCTTTTAATAAATCAATACGTGGATCTTCTTTATCCTGAGGTGAGCGCAGATATTTTGAGAAGTACCAATTCATCTTCGCCTTATTAAGTGGTTTTGCATCGCCGTTAATTTTGTAAGATGATGTATTCATCTTGGTTGAGGCAACGGGATAAATGAGGAGTTCATGGATCGGAATTTGAAGACTTTGATCCCGCGCCATGATCGCCACATTGAGCGCAAGATTTCCTCCTGTACTCTCACCCGCGACCGCGATTTTTTTCGGATCCCCATCAAAGGTCATAGCATTTTTTAAGACCCACTGATAGGCGGCGAATGCATCATCATGAGCGGCAGGAAAGCGGTCCTCAGGGGCCCGACGATATTCGACTGCAATAAAAATTGCGTTGGTTTTTGCCGCAAGTGATCTGGGAGTGGCGTCATAAGTATCAATATCTGATAAGACCCATCCTCCACCATGATAATAAACCACTACGGGAAAGGGCCCCTTACCTTTCGGACGATAAAGCCGCGCTTTCAGCTTTCCATCTGCTCCCTGAATCTTTATATCTTTTACTTCAGCAAGATTATCTTTTGGTTTTGGTGCGATGGCCTTGACTGCTTCAGGTGCACTTGGTTGTTCTCTCGCTTCTTCTACTGACAAATGCTCAACAGGCCTCGCACCTTTCTCATCGAGCTTATCCAGAACTTTCTTCATCTGAGGATTGGGAGTCAGGGCCGCAAAGACAGTGCTTGAGAAAAGAGAAACAATCAGGATGCTCTTCACCATGTGTGCCTCCAAAAGAAATGACAATTCATTGAAACCTTTTGAGGCAAGTCATGTCATTTGGAGTGCATTAGACACATTGTTTCTGGTATGTGTTCGTGCATCACAGTTATGATATTGAGATGCAAGCGCGAGAATATCTCAACAAACTCAGAAGCTTTCCAATTTACAAATATCTTCTCACGCTGATGATTGTTTCATTCACAGCGCTAGTTCAACACTTACTCTGGCCACTATTAGAACCCGCCCCTTTTGTATTATTCTTTCCGGCTGTTTTATTTTGCTGCTTCTATGGGAACGGGACCTTTTCAATAATTTTATCGGCCATATTTTCACAATTCTTTTTTGTTCCACCTTACGATGCCATTCGACTCGTCTGGCCCAATGATCATTTCAGATTATTGTGTTTTTGTCTTGCGGCCATGCTGATTGAAAAGGTGGCAAAGAAACAGATTAAGGCCAAAAAAGAAGTTGAATATGTTCTGGAGCAACTCCTTGAAGAAAAATCGGCCAGGGAAAATTTTGTTTCGGCACTCTCTCATGATCTCCAAACTCCTCTGACCGCCATCCGCCTTTCGACTCAATTACTCGAGAGAAAGCCCGAAGACCTCGCTAAAAACCGCGAGAGAATCATTCATAATGTCACTCGAATCGAAAAGATGGTGCAAGATATTCTCGACGCGAATAAACTTCGTGCCGGAGTTCCCCTACCACTAGAGGTCACAGAATTTAATCTGATTGATTGTATTCAGAATGTTGCCAGTGAAATGAACCTCATTCATCACAATCGTATTGTATTATCTGCTCCCCAAAAAATCATGGGCTTCTGGAGTTTGGACGCCGTGAGGAGGATTGCCGAAAACCTCTGCACCAATGCCATTAAATATGGTGAGGAGAATAAGCCTGTATCAATCGTAGTGAAAGAATTGGACGCAAAAGTCGAAATCGAAGTCCACAATGAAGGACAACCAATTCCATCCAATGAGCAGGATTATTTATTCAATCTTTATAAGCGTGCCCTCTCCGCCAAAAAAAGTGGCAAGAAAGGATGGGGTCTTGGTCTAACTTTGGTAAAAGGTTTCGCCACATCCATGGGTGGAGATGTGAGAGTAAAAAGTCTCCAAGGCTTTGGGACGAGCTTTATCGTGACACTTCCAAAAGATGTGAGATCCAAAATTCAAGCTGACTAAGAAAGAAGTCCTTCCGGAATTGAGTCTTCACTTAAACAAACCGAAAGCAATGAAGCTGTGCTGTACTTGAAGCCCTTATAAACAATCTGAGGCCTGTCACCAGCAATGGAAGTTCCCATGATGAAAATCAGAGGCATAAGCCCCGCCGAAGTTGGGTTGGCAAAATCAGAGTGAGGAGCGGCCTTTCTGTAGTCCAGAATATTTTCAATGTCCGCAGACATTAGTTTTTCTTCAAGCCATTGATTAAATTCCTTGCTCTTCGGATGAATATCTTCTCCGCGAGCGTGCCAGACAAGCTTACCGGTATTAAGAGCGGCGGCCCCACTTCCTAAAACCAGAATCCCCTGCTCTCTCAGTGACGATAAAGCATGCCCCAATTTCAAAAGCATTCTTGGATCATCAATCATCGGAATCGAAATTTGAACAACTGGAATATCTGCTTCCGGCCTGATCAATCGTAGCGGCATCCAAACACCATGATCAAAACCATAGTGCTCATTATAGGTCGTCTCAAAGTTCTGCTTTTCTAAAAGTTCTGCCACAATCGCTTCCAGCTCAAATGAAACTGGCGGCTCGTAAGTCATCTCGTACAGTTCCTGCTGAAAACCTTGGAAGTTATACTGAATCGAAGACTGGGCCATGGTCGTGATCTGCACTGGTCCCGGTGTTGTCCATTGTGAAGAAACGCAAACTATTCCCTTCAGAGAACTTCCCAAATAGCGTCCAAAATTCACCAACGAAGTGTTGTAAGGATCATCCTGCAGCGCTAAAGGGGGCAATTCGTAACTCACAAATAAACTGGGAATAGCTTTCATAACCCTCATTATACCATTATTTTATTTAGTTAACTAATATTAATGAGAGGAAGTTTGACAGAAGTTCTTCCGATTAACTATTGTGTTGCCTCAACACATTTTAATTAAGGACTGAAGATGAAAATCCTCTTTCTCGGTTTACTCCTCACCACAGGTCTATTTGCCGGTGTAATCTACAAAGCTGATTTTCCAATGGGTCCGGACGTTTCTATCACTCCAGGTTCTCTTTGCTCAAATCCAGATGCTTACCGTTACCCTGAACACATCCCTTATTGTAACCGCAACGTTAGCGGTGATCTAAAAGACGATGTATTCCGCGAATACCGCGATCTTGGCTACCGTCTTGATCCAAAACAACGTAAGCAATATAAGATCGATCACTTGATCCCTCTTTGCGCTGGCGGAAGCAATCGTTCAGATAATCTATGGCCTCAACACGAGTCGATCTACGCTCTAACAGATCCTCTTGAACCACTAGCATGTGACAAACTTAAAGCCGGTGTAATTAAGCAAGCTGAGCTTGTTGAGCTTATTCGCCAAGCAAAGTTTGATACAAGACTTGTTCCTAAAGTCATGCAGTATCTAAGAAGTTTATAATCTCTAGGCCCCTCCTTTGTGAGGGGCTTTTTTTTGCCCCACTATTTTTACTTTCGCCAGCGGAAGTGGATTTCTCTTAAAACTCACTCAGTTAACTTCATTCTACTTTCGCCAGCGGAAGTAATTTCTCTTAAAACTCACTCAGTTAACTTCAGTCTACTTTCGCCAGCGGAAGTAATTTCTCTTAAAACTCACTCAGTTAACTTCAGTCTACTTTCGCCAGCGGAAGTGGATTTCTATTAAAACTCACTCGCTTCACTTCATTCCCCTTTCTCCAGCGGAAGTAATTTTGAATCATCAAAATTATCAACTTGACAATTCCGTACATTTTCCGTATTTTGTTTTTATAAAAGTTTCGCTGAACTTGCAAATGAAATTTTTGAATACTAACAAAAATGAAAATTGATGAATTGCTCTCAACGAAATTAAAAGCTTAACTTGATTTTACTTCCGCCAGCGAAAGTAAAAAGCGGAGCCGAATGACTCCGCCATTAAAATCTCAGTGTTGAGCAAACTGTTGGCGTTCAGTTGAACCTTCGTAAGCAAGTGTAGAAGATTGACCGTTACAAATCACTGTACTCACCATATCGAAGTAACCTGTCCCTACTTCGCGTTGGTGTTTAGTGGCTGTGTAACCGAATTTTTCACTCGCGAACTCGCGTTCCTGAAGTTTTGAATAGGCGGTCATGCCACGCTCTTTGTAATCCATAGCAAGTTCATACATGCCATGGTTTAAAGAATGGAAACCGGCCAGAGTTACGAATTGAAACTTGTAGCCCATTGAACCCAACTCTTTTTGGAAGCGAGCGATTTGATCCTCACTCAAATTTTTCTTCCAATTAAATGAAGGAGAACAGTTATAGGCCAGAGCTTTGCCTGGATACTTTTTACGAATCGCCTCAGCGAAATGGCGGGCCTGATCGATATCGGGAGTGGATGTCTCACACCACACGAGATCGGCAAACGGCGCGTACGCAAGACCACGAGCAATCGCGGCCTCAAGGCCCGATTTGATTTTATAAAAGCCTTCTGAAGTACGTTCGCCGGTCATGAACTGACGATCGCGCTCATCAACGTCAGAAGTTAAAAGCTGAGCGCCCTGAGCATCAGTTCGAGCGATAAGAAAAGTTGGAACTCCCATCACGTCCGCAGCTAAACGAGCGGCAGTGAGGGTGCGAATAAATTGTGAAGAAGGAATTAAAACCTTTCCACCTAAGTGACCGCATTTTTTCTCTGAAGCGAGTTGATCCTCGAAGTGAACACCGGCGGCACCGGCCTCGATCATGCTTTTCATGAGTTCGTAGGAATTGAGTGGTCCACCGAAGCCTGCTTCGGCATCTGCGATGATTGGGGCCATCCAGTGGCGGGAGACCTTTCCTTCAGAAAACTCAATCTGATCGGCGCGCATGAGAGCTCGGTTGATTTTTTGAACCACGGCCGGAACAGAGTTTGAAGGATACAAACTTTGATCTGGATACATGTTACCGGATAAATTTGCGTCGGCGGCGACTTGCCAGCCGCTCAGATAAATCGCCTCAAGACCTGCGCGGACTTGTTGCACGGCCTGATTACCAGTCAAAGCTCCGAGAGCGTGAATGTAATCTTCCTTTTGCATGAGTTCCCACAAACGCTCGGCACCCATTTGAGCGAGAGTGTGTTGAACTTGAATTGAGCCCCGAAGTTTTAGGACATCTTCCGGGGAGTAAGTGCGGGTCACTCCTTTCCAGCGTGGATCAGAGGCCCAGTTGGATTTCATTTCACTCGCGGCTTTCATCATTGCATCCATGCACAATTCCTTTTTTAATATTCAACTGGTTCACTAGTCGTTGTTAAGAAATCGCTAAGTTCATCCTGTGTAAAAATCCGTAAGGCCATATCTCTCGCCTCTTCTAATTCAACAAAAAGCTCGCGGTGGCGATTCTCCGGAGTTTCATGCTTCATCTCTTCGAGAATTTTCTGAAACTCATCCGCAAAAATGGAAGCGACCAAACTCTTAGTCACCTGCACTCCGTCATCCAGAGTGATCTGGTGATGAAGCCATTGCCATACCTGCGCTCGAGAAATCTCCAAGGTCGCGAGATCCTCCATCAAATTATCAAAGGCAACACACCCAATGTCCTTCATCCAACCGTGCATGTAAGCAATCCCCACACGCACATTGGTTCGAAGTCCGCCAATAGTATGCGGTCCTTCGCTTCGAGGAAGGATGTCTGAGTATTTATCAAAATCCGGCAAGGTCTCTTTCAGCTGATTCTCATTTTTAAAGGCATTCATAGCAACGCCAATAAAGTATGGGTGAGAGACCCAACAACCATCATGGCCCCAATCGGCCTCGCGCTTTTTATCAGCACTCACTTTTTGAGTTTGTTCAAGGCGAAGTTCCGGACTTTTCCCGGGAGTAAAGGCCGACATCCCGCCCATGGCAAAGGCCCCTCGTGAGTGACAAATCTTAATCACCCGCTTGGCATAATTTTCCATCCACGAGCGTTCCATATTAATGGAACTTCGATCGGCCATGATTCGCTCTGGATGATTGCGAAGAACTTTGATGTCACTAAAAATTTTGTCCCAACGGCCAACGTTTAATCCAACCGCGTGATCACGAAGCTCATACAAGATCTCTTCGACTTGAAAAGTCGCCGGCAAGGTCTCAATCAAGAAGGTCGCTCGCAAAGTTCCGATTGGAAACTTAGTAGCACGTTCCAACTCCACAAAAAGATTGTTCCACCAACGGGCCTCAAGATAATGCTCGCATTTAGGAACATAGTACTTAGGAGTTTTATTCTGAAGACGATACTGTCGGGCAGTATGAAAGAAACAAACAGCCAAATCCAAAAGACCCGCAGAAATTTCTTCACCATTAATCTTGATATTGGTCTCATTCAGATGAAGTCCACGGCAACGAACCATTACATAGGCCATGTCATTGGGATTTAATTGATACTTTTTATCTTCGGTGAAATACGTGAGCTTCCCAGGAACCGCGAGAATCACATTCTTATAACCATCGAGCACGTTCTGAAAACTCGGCTTCATCGAGTCTTCAAAATCGAGCATCGCCATATCCGCGCGCTCCCCCTTTTCATTCCGGGAGAGCATATTGATCACCATCTTAGGAACATTCACGGGTCCTGTGATTTCAACTCGACGACAAAGTAATTCGCGAGGTATGGGTGCGACCTTCCAGCTGCCTTTTACCGCCTCTGAATTGCGATCCAGAAACTCTGGCACCTCACCACGATCATAGTGCTCCTGGCGCACCTTACGGGCCTCTAGAAGCCTTAGCCTCTCGGGGTTTAATCGTTCATGTAAATTTTTGAGGAGTTTTATTAATTCCGGGGGAAAGAGTTCTTGATAGTCGCTTTCCCAGAATTTTTTTGGGAACGAGAAGCCCTCGCCGATGTTGATCGTACTCATAGAAAACCTCCGTGTTCATTAACGGACGAGTCTACTTTTCAGTCAAGCTGCGAGGGCCTTGTTGCACGTGCTGAATTAAACTGAATAACGAGTGTTAAGATCTCTTACGATGGTCTCAACTAACTGCCTGATGTAAATCGGGAATGCCGCTTTACCTTGAGGCAGAAACTTATTTATGTGCTCCTTACCTACAACCGAAGCTGACATGACAGCAACGTGCATAATGTAAGTAAAGATAACACTGCTTGCCCAGATCATCTCTGAGTCAGGAACATTGGTACCAAGTTCTTTTTTAAGATAATACGACAAATGCTCCCAACCGATCGGAGAAGTATCTAACTCGTGGCAGGGAGTACCTGCCCCGAGAAAGAGTTTGAAGTGATTCAAAAATTTGATCTCGTCTTCTGTCATTGTTTCATAAATCGACAATGCAAATTCCGAGGCAGATTGATCTTTGTTCTCAGCAAGCTTTTGAACCTTGTCTTTAAATTCTGCAATAACACAACCTGTGACTTCTTCCAGGATACCTTGCTTACTTTTGAAGTGATAATTTAACGAAGCAATATTCACTCCCGCTCTTTGAGCAATTTCTCGAGTTGAAGTGGCGTCATACCCCTTCAACCCGAATAGATAAGTGCTGGCCTCGATAATTCTACTTCTTGTGTCTTGTTCTGACATAACTACTCTACCTTCTGTACGTTAGTATCTGCTCCTGTCAGTTTGGAAAAAATTCTGTTCACAAAAAGACGGAAACGTTCAATGTAAGTATAGGCGGCAGGTACGATGATTAGAGTCAGAAGAGTCGAACTGATTAGACCACCAATCAAGGCAATACCCATACTTGTTCTTTGAGCTGAAGCTTCGTTCAGACCAACTGCAATTGGCACGAAACCAGCAATCAACGCAAATGAAGTCATAAGAATCGGACGAAGACGGTTTTTACCGGCAAGTAAGATCGCATCACGAAGAGACATACCGTGGTTCTCCATCTGCTGGTTGGTATAGTCCACCAGGATAATGGAGTTCTTAGTCGCAACACCAAGAAGCATGATACATCCGATCATCGAGAAGAGATCCAGAGAAGCACCAGTTAGAGCAAGAGCAAAGAAAGCACCACACATCGCAAGTGGAAGTACGAGCATGATCGTAAACGGAGTCACAAATGATTCATATAGAGACGCTAGAACCAGATAGATGAAAAGAATACCCAGACCAGAAGCGATCGCCATACTCTCAATCATTTCTCCAAAGTTTTCAGCTTGTCCTACGAACTTGTAGCTCATGCCTTCAGGAAGCTTGATGTCTTCTTTGAAAATACGGGCCACTTCTGTCATCGCACCACCCATACCTGGACCATTTGGAGCAATATCCGCCGAGATCTGGTAATAACGGGCACGGTCCTGACGAGTAATGTTTGCTGGACCAGTTGTCTCAACACCTTCAACCACGGTCTTAAGCGGGATCATACGGCCGTTGATGTTTGGAATAGAGATGTTGTTAAACTCTTTCTGAAGATTACGTTGGTCTTCACGAAGACGAACACGGATGTCGTACTCCTCACCTTTCAGACGATATACTGCTGGAGTTTGACCTTCCATCAGCGTACGAAGCTCCATACCAAGAACGTTTGTCGAGATACCAAGTCTTTCAGCTTGTAGACGCTCAGGAATTACCTGGAACTCTGGCTTACCTGGACGGTAAGAAAGATCCACACCAAGAAGTGCCGGATGATTTTTCATCTTCTCGAACACCTGAGTAGAAATTTCTGCCAGTTGTTTTTCGTCGTTACCCTGAATGTTTACGTTGAATGGACGCTGACCGGCACCAACCTGGTCAAAGTCACTTACTTGAACGTTAGCATAAGAGAACGGTTGAAGCTCTTTACGAACGATGTCTTTGAATTGAATGGTGTTAACTTTTCTTTCTTTAGCACCAACGAGACGAACGTAGAAGTTAGCTTTGTTCGCTTCACCATCTTTCGTACCAACAGTCAGAAGGCTTACCGCAACTTCTTTGTGGCCACGAATAACAGTATCAACTTCTTTCGCAACACGCTCCATCTCACGAAGGCTGGTTCCAGGAGGTAGATCCAGGTTCACGGAGAATTCACCGTTATCTTGAGCGGCAAGGAAGGTCTTAGGAACGAATTTAAGAGTATAAATACTGAATGCGAAAATCAGGATACCACCAAGAATCATCTTAATTGGGTTATTAAGAGTTACTTTTAGAATCCAAACATATAAGTCTTCCAGTTTACCTTGGAAACGGTCGAACCATGCGAGCATTTTACCAACTGTTCTGTCGTAAAAGCCTGTGCCTTGACCTGGTTTCACGTGTCCACCTTTACCAGCAAAGTATGCTGACATCATTGGAGCAATTGTGATCGCATCGAACATCGAAATGATGAGGGCGAAACACACTGTCATACCGAACTGCTTAAGGAACTGACCTACTACACCTGAAATGAAGGCAATCGGACCGAACACGGCGATAACTGTAAACGTCGTTGCAATAACCGCGAGCATCACCTCTTGAGTACCATGAAGTGCCGCTGTACGAGCGTCTTTACCCATTTCCATGTGACGGAAAATGTTTTCTCGAACCACGATCGCATCATCGATAAGTAGACCTACCGCTAATGAAAGGGCAAGAAGTGACATTACGTTAATGGTATAACCAGCAACCGCTAGAAGCACGAAGGCACCTAGAAGTGAGTTAGGAAGAGCAAGAGATGTAATAACTGTTGAACGGAACGAAGCAAGGAAGAAGAAAACCACAATGATCGTTAGAATAATACCGATGGTAATTGACTCTTGTACGTCGAAAAGGTTGTCCTTAATTGCTTTTGAACCGTCACGAACAACTGTAAGTTCGGCCTTGTTAGATCCTTTAGCAAGATTGGCATTCAATAGACCAACTTGTTTAACCACGTTATCGGCCACGGCCACTGTGTTAGCACCAGTCTGACGATAAACAGAAACAAGAAGTGAACGCTTACCGTTTACATAACCAATGTTCTTCTCGTCTTCAAGACCTTCACGAACTGTTGCAACGTCACTTAGAACGATAGGAACATCGTTACCAAGGAATTGAACGATTGTGTTCTTCATCTCATCAATCGTCTGGAACTCACCTAGTGTTCTGAATACTGTTTCTTGTTTAGCAGAAACGTCGATCTTACCAGATGGAATGTTTGAACCCGCCTTACCTAGAGCGTCTGCAACCTGAATCGCAGAAACCTGACGGAACTTCATCTTATTTAAATCAAGGTCCACACGGATTTCACGCTCACGACCACCCATAATTTCTACGAGACCAACGTTGTTGACCTGTTCGATTTTTGGCTTCACTGTGAGGTTGGCCAAGTCGTAAAGCTCGGCCTCTGTCATATCGGCCGTCAAAGCGATCGTTACAATCGGCTGATCGGAAGGGTCCACACGACGAATCACCGGCTCTTCGATATCATCAGGAAGATCAGCTTTCGCTGAGCTCACCTTATCTCGAACCTGTTGTTCGGCGTATTTAATATCAGTAGAGAACGTAAATTCTGCTACCACAATCGATACACCCTCTTGGTTAATAGAACGGATGGTTTTTACACCAGAAATAGTTGAGAACTCTTCCTCGAAAATTTTCGAGATAAGCATCTCTGTTTCACGAGGACCAGCACCAGGGTACTGAGTCGTTACTGTTACTACCGGGAACGTTACGTCCGGGAACAAGTCCACCGGAAGTGTTCTCATTGAGAGATATCCGGTGATCATCGTTACAAGGACCACGCAGGTAATGAAAATGGGACGGTTAATAGAGAGCTTGGCAAATGACCAACCACCCTTATCAACGTAGGTATCTTTCAGGTCATTATTACTCATATTCTTCTCCAGAGAAGAGTTTCAGTTCGTTGTAAACGAGAATGAGATCACGCTCGTAACGAAGTCTAATTAGCTCAGTGTTGGCAAGATCTTGTTCAAACTGCACCACTTGGAAGGTCGTTGTACGACCTTGTTGGTAGCGGCGTTGTTCAGTTTTATATTTTTTGTCCTGTACTTCCACAAACTTGATGGCAAGTTTCAGACGCTTTTTGAAATCTTCAAAACGCTGACTAAGGATTTCGTAGTTACGGTCAACTTCATACAGGCGACGTTGATAAGTCAGTTCTGCTGCCTTTGATTCCTGAGCGTAGGCCTTTCTGTATTCACTCTGAGCACCAAAATCTAGCGGAGCTGAGAAACGAACACCTACGATTGAATAAGGACGAGTTGCTCCGAAGGCCTGATCTGTCGCCTCTGAGTAAAACTTGTCACGACCGTTGATTGAGTATTGCCCGTAAAGCTCTAAAGTTGGACGGTTTCTTTCAACACCTAAAGCTGAGTTCGCTTGAGCGGCCTTTGTATTTGCAAGAGCGGCACGAACGTCTTCTCTCATCTTCATCTTTGTTGGAAGAGTTGCATCTAAAATGTATGAGCTACTTTTTCCTTTAGTACCTTCAAGATTCACTTCTCCTTCCGACTGGCGAAGAGAGTTGAATTCTTTTTGAGCGGCATTGATATCAGAAAGAGTGTCCTGATATTCAATCTCACGGTTTTGAAGGTTTGCTTCTGATTGAATCAAATCTGATTCATCAATCAGGTTGCTTGAGAAACGGCCTTTGTTCCAGTCACGGAGCTTACGCGCACGTGCCAAAGATTCTTCCTGAACTCTCAAAGTCGTTTGAGCAAAGTACAAACGCCAGTAAGCGTTCTCGGCCTGCATGCTCAATTGTTTATAAGTAAACTGATCATTCAGACGCTGGGCCTCAACTTGCGCAAGTTGAACAGCTTCATTTGCTTCGAACTCTTTACCTAAAAAGTTTCTCCACAAACTCTGAGTCACCTCGAGCGTTGGTGCCACATCGAAGAACTTCGGAGTTCTTACAAGCCCACCCTCAGTTCCATTGATTTTGGTCTGATAGTAGTTGTACGAAATGGCGGCCTTCGTACCGGTTCTAAAATTCTGAGAGAGACCACCACGCAGTGTGTGTCTCATGGTCTGCTGACCTTGAAACGCAGGGGCCAGAGTTGGTCTCTGGTCATCTGAGTACTCGCCCGTCAAAAAGAATGACGGCTTGAAGAATAAAGTCGCCTCATCCTTACGACTTTCTTTGGCCTTCACAGAGATATTTAATCCCTTGAAGTTGCCGTTTCTCTCGCGTACTTCGGTTAGGTATTCCTCCAAAGTGAGCGCTTGAGCTACGGGGATGCTAGACAATAGCAGTAGTGCAGGTAATCCAAGTCTTTGAAATCTCATATAAATCCTCATGGTCAATCGCATGATTAAATCGATTGATTAAATCTAAATCAAACGCTCGTTTAACGCAACATCGTTTTCCAAAATGTGACAAATGCTAGGAATTTCTAGGGGTTCAATCTTAAGAAAATTTTATCTGCGATTTGAACTGGCAACTTTTGTCCGCGTTTGTTCATCTCCGAAGGCTTCCCGTTCATAGGAGATATTCCGGTAGGCCTCAAAGTGGGACAACCCCAATCGCCTTCCCTTCCAGTACTGCCAAAGGTAGCGAGCATAGAACTTCCAGAAGCCGTCACGCCTAATCTGTTCAATGTGAACATGCTCATGCCGTTTTAAATCATCATCGGGGTGTTTATCACAATAGAGGATAAAAGGGTAAAGGACGATGGCATTAATACGAAGTGGTTTTAAGAACCGACAGTTGTAGATATTCATAGTTTTAAAAAAAGGGGACCCGAAGGCCCCCTGGTCTCTCGACCTACTCTTCTTCCTTGATGAAAATCACAATGGATTTCGACGCCTTCCCTGGCACCTTAACGGCTGTATCGGTGTTCGGAATTCCAGCTGACTCGAGAGAAACTTTGATGTTTTCATCGGTCGAAATTTTATTAACTGCGGCAGATCGTTCCGCCATATTAAACATTTCAATATTTTCATTCTCGGTGAGCTTCTTTAAATATGTTCCAAGCTCCATGTTTCGCTTCACAACGAGTGTCGTGTCGTCCTCGATGTCTTTACTATTATGCACAGAGGGATATTCTAAATCTCCCCATGTCACGGCCTTGACCTTGCTCACTCCATCGTGATTGAACTTTTCATAGAGGCGCTCCAACTCTTTCTTCGCCTGTGGAGTTAAGTCACCACTTCCTTTCTTAAAAGCAATCTCTGTCGACTCTTGTTTTGTTATGGCCGACTGCTCGGATGGCGGCGTCATCGTATCATCGGCCGGTTGATCCGAGACCTTCTTTCCGCTTCCACAGGAGACCATCATGATCACGATAAAAAAAAACCAAAACAAACGCATGCTGATCCTTAAATAATGTCCAAATGAACTTCATTAGGACGAAAAAAAGGAAACTGTAATAAGAAATCATTTCGTGAAACTCGAAGAGGTCCTTGAAAGTTAAATCCTCTTTTTTTAATCCAACGTTTTAGCTCTTCACCTTTTCGTTGAAAGATCTCCGGAGTGACTCCTCCTCTAAATCGAAGCACACCTACGGTGCATGGGGCCCATTCTTCTATCTTAATGAAACGAGAAATCGGTTTCGGAACATTCAGAATATCCATCTCTGGCGGAAGTATCATTCCCACGTCCCATTGATCTACTTTATTCAAATGAAAGCAAGGTCCAGCGTGAAGAATCTTTTCTACCTTAAAGTTTGTTCCTTCAAGATACTCCGTAATATGTCTCATCCCATTTTTTATGGCCTCTTCAAAACTCCCTTCCAGAGAGACCCTGGCGCAAAGGAGTTTTTGATAGAGCCTTACCTCAAAAGGTCCCTGGGACATCATGAGAGTAAATCTCGCTTCCTCTTGGGCCTTCCAATTTAAGAGAGACAATAAAACTGAATTCATACGTCCTCACTCTTTTTCAAAGTAATAAACGCAAAACAAATTCTTAGAGTCCTTCCAGCATTTTCTAAGTACCAGTCCCGCATGAGCACAAAGCTCAGCGAATTCATCCTCAGAATATTTATATGAGTTTTCAGTGTGAATGGTTTCACCTTCATTGAAGCGGAAAACCGTGCGATTGATTCGTACCAGTTGAGGGACCTTACTCTTAAGATGCATCTCGACTCGGCCCATATCTTCGTTATAGAAGGCCTCGTGTTCAAAATTATTCAGATCAAAGGACGCACCTACTTCACGGTTGAGACGTCTTAAAAGATTCATATTAAATTCGGCAGTGACACCTTCCGAATCATCATAGGCCCGTTTCAAAGTTGCACTGTCTTTTTTTAGATCGGCCCCAATTAAAAAGCCACCACCAGTTGAGAGCATCTCACCGTACTGAGTGAGAAAATCAATTGCCTCTTCAGGGGAAAGATTTCCAATGGTTGATCCCGGGAAGAAAATGACCTTCTTACCGTTTTTCATGCCCACCGTAATGGGAAGTTGTAACATTTGGGTGAAATCTGCACAGACAGGAGTAATATTGAGATCAGGAAACTCTTCAATCAATTCACTGGTCATGCGAAGAAGAATTTCTCTTTCTATTTCGATGGGAACAAATCCAGATGGGTCTTGAAGTTCTTTTAAAAGATAGCGGACTTTTTCTCCTGCCCCGCTTCCCGGTTCAATGATGAGGGCACCAGGTCCGATCATCTCTGCCATTTCACCCGCATAGGTCTGTAAAATTTCTTTCTCAGCACGAGTCGGATAATAATCGCGAAGATCGCAGATCTTCTCAAAGATCTCTGATCCTGCCTTATCATAAAGAAATTTCGGGGGAATGCTCTTCTGATGCTTAGACAGTCCAACCAGAACTTCAGAAAGAAGCGTACTACTTTGAGGGGCAAGGTCCATGTAAGAGGAATCAAATTCTGTCTTCATGCTAAATCCTTTGCAAGTCGTATTCCTGAATACTGCCAACGCATATGAGGGTAATAGAAGTTTCGATAAGTCACCCGATAGTGAGACCTCGGTGTGATCGAACTACCTCCACGAAGAACGAACTGATTACACATAAACTTTTCATTATATTCGGCAAGACCGTGCTGAAATTTCTCATAACGAGGATAAGGAAGATATGCACTCTGAGTCCATTCCCAGACCGAACCATGAATCTGAGAATACAATTCATGATCATCACGTGATGGCTCGGGCTCAAAGTATCCATCTTCTAGAAACGTACATTCACTCGGTTCTGATCTGGCGGCGACTTCCCATTCAAATTCTGTCGGAAGCCTGCATCCTTTCCAGTGAGCAAAGGCCATGGCCTCATAGAAACTCACGTGCACAACTGGCGCGGCAAGATCCAAAGGCATCATTCCACCTAAAGTAAATGACCACCAGTTTTGCCCATCTCTTTCCCAATATAAAGGTGCTGACCACTTCTCTCTTTCTTTAACGTCCCAACCGTCGGACAACCACAGGAGAGGATTATCGTAACCACCGTCTTCAATAAAACTCAAAAACTCATCGTTTGTGACCAAATGAGAGGAAAGCATACAACTTTCAATCCACTGATTATGGAGGTCCTTCTCATTATCAAAAGCGAACTCATGGGTGTTTCGATCCACTCCGATTTTCGCAAGCCCTGAGGCCAGATTATGCCATTTCACATCAAAGGACTCATATGGCCCATGTGAATGATCTGGATGATACCTGGGCCTGATCGGATTCTCATAAAAGTTTCGTTTAATATCCATCAGGAGAAGTTCCTGATGTTGCTGCTCATGCTGAATTCCGAGTTCCAGACACTCTTTAATCTCTTTAAACTTCTCATCTGAAAGTCTCATCACTTCCATCATCACTTCTTTCGTGATGGCCCGGCGATATTCCTGAACTTCATGAACGGTAGGTCTCGATAAGACCCCACGCTTGACCTTAGGCAGGTAATAGCCAAGAGATTTATAATAAGAATTAAACAGGAAATGAAATTCGTTTCGAAATGGCTCATACTGAGGATCAATTTTCTTCAACACGAAGTTTTCAAAAAACCAGGTGGTATGAGCAAGATGCCATTTAGGTGGACTTGTATCATCAGTAACAGAGATCACAAAATCCTCATGGGTCAGCGGAAGACATAAGTCTTCGGTCGCCTTTCTCACGGCCTCAAAACGACGAACCATTGCCTCACGTTCTGAAAACCTTTCCTGACTTCTCAAAAGATCCATGGTCGCTCCGTGAATCTAACCGGGAGAGGAAACTCTCCCGGTTTGGTCTAATAAGCTTATACTCTTCTTTCCGAGTCTGAACGACGGTTTAGGTCACGATCAACGCGGGCCTGAGTTTTGATAATGCCGCTTGTGCCATCGTCAACATCTCGATGCTTAATCCAGTTGTATGCGCTGAGAAGTAACACTGCCGCAATTGCAATGTGTACAATATGATCGACTGTTCCTAACTCAAGTACATTAGGAATGACTCGCATTAGATTCTCATCCGCCTCCATGTGACCTACTCCTGGATAACCAGGTTCACCGATTAAGAAACCGGCCAAACCTAAAATTCCGTAGACCACACCAAAGCCGAAGGCAAAACTATAGGCCTTCTTCGGATCATCAGAGTAACCACACCACAAGGCAAGTGCCCCTGAAGCGAGGTGAATGATGTTATGAGCGAGGCTTAGATGCATGGCCATGAGACCTGGGAACACAATACCTAACAATCCGGCCGCTACGAAAGCAATACCAACACCGATACAAACTTTTTGAGTTAAGCTTCTAGGTGCCACCAGATGATGTGACCCCGGATGCATTGTTGTTGCCATAACTCCTCCTTGTTTACGGGAGAACTAGTGCTGTAAGTTCTCCACGAATTTGTCCATCTTGGTCAAAAACTCGCTTGAAACTTTTTGTATAGAGTCTTTCCACTCGATAAGCTCATCCTGCAGCTGAGGATAATCTTGTAAATCGCGAGGGGAAAATTTTCTTAACTTCATATAATGAATACCAAGCTCGGTAAGAGTAGCGTCGTCTACCGCTTCCATGATCTTTGGTAAAATTTCCGATTCTTCCTCGATGATGTGTTTCTTAATGAGTTCGGCCAATACTTTCAATTCGGCCTCATGCTCGTCTCTTAAGACCCGGGCCCGGGCCATTTTCGCTTTAATGGAACGAATTTTTTGATCAATAATTCCATGTTCAATTTCGGCCTCAAGAATATTGAAATGGAGTTCTTCATTACTAACTAATGGGGCGTAGATCGCCTTTTTCTCAGTCTGAGAATGAATATGGACCGCTTCCAAAAAACCTTTGGCGAGAGACATTTTTTGGCGCTTATCCGCCTTCTCATCAATCATGACTTCAACGCATTCTTTAATGTATCGGTGATCAATCAGGATCAAATCAATCACGTTTATATCCTGAATTCCCACACTCTCATTTTTCATAGTCAACTACTCCTTATCTCGCATTGAGGCATCTATTTAAATTGCATGTAGCTTGCCAATGTCGCAGTTAACGAAGTTATGGAAAGTTGGGAGTGAAGCAGTGATTCACCTATTACCTGAGGGAGGTTTGCCCCAATACAAGACTCATTAGCTTACGCTGTTTTTTGTTTTGATAACTAGTGAGATAATACTGCTTTCAGGAGGTCTCTATGCGTCCTCAAAGAATTGTAGTGGCACTTCCCCTCGAAGAAGAATTACTGGCGCCGATGCATGAATGGGGCAGAAAGTTTGATTTCTCCCACGTCGAAAGCGTTCACTTTTTACACATCGTAAAAAAGAACATTACACCCCTCGAATTTGGCCTGATTGAAACACCAGATGAGGAGACTTATCACGACATGATGCCGGCGTTAGAAAAGTTCTTACGAGAAGAGTCCCGAAAAATCCTTCCTGCGGATTTTCGCGGAGAAACGTCATTTCAGCTGACCAAAGATTTTCATCCGGAGGAAGAAGTTATCGACATTTTGAAAAACCGGAATGCGTCCCTGGTGGTGGTGGCCACGAGAGGAAAACATGGATTTGAAGGGCTATTCCACAGTTCCTTCACCGATTACATGGTGAAATTCGCACCCTGTGATGTGTTTGTGGTCAGACCTGAAGCAAAAGCAGAGACAAGGCCGCTTAAGAAATCTGCTTAACTCCGGCATCAATCCGACGGCTCATGCTTTCGAGCATGAGCTTGATCCATTTGGGTTGCCCTTCTACGATAGACAAAATTTTCGTAGAAGGAATGATCACCAATTCAGTTTTTTCTATCGCCTCTACTCTCAAGATTCTGGGGGTGCCATTAATGACTGAAGTGTCACCAATCAAGTCGCCCGTCCCATGCTGAAAGAGTTCTTTATAAGAACCATCACTGATTTTCTTTGAGGCCTTCATCACGCCACTCACGATGAAGTAAATGCTATTGGCCTCATCACCTTCATCAAAAAGTATTTCTCCCGGATTTAGAATCAACTTATCCGATTTAACCGGAGCTCCTATACCTAGGAGCTTATTCACCTTTTGCAGGAGGGCCGATGCTTCATATGGCTTCTCGACAACTTCATATTTTTCCCATTTGAGACCTTTCTGCTTCATCTCTTCAACGTAGGCTGTGGTGAAAAGCATGGGAGTATCGTCACCGCGCTCTCGAATCTGTTGATAGAACCTAAGCCCATCCAATCTCGGCATCTGATAGTCCAGGATGATGAGGTCAAATTCTTCATTTCGACACTTCTGAAGTCCCTCGACTCCATCTTGAGCAGCAATCACTCGAAACTGATCTTTCGGAAATAGTTTTAGAATCACAGATTGAAGTTCTTTCTCTTCCTCGATAAACAGAATCTTTTTCATGCACCCTCTTTCGGCACCTTATTTAAAAATCCCTAATTTTTTCATGAGTGATTTAATCGGCCGAACCCCTCAATTTCTGGTTTAAGTCGACTAAAAACATCCTGTTTAATCTCATTCAGAAAGACATGCAAATAGCCGATAGGACTAAGAGGACGATCTATCTATGCGGATTGGATTTTTTATTGTGATGTTCCTCGCCTTTGGTTGTGTGAAAGACGAAGGTAACATCACAAAACCAAATTTCGGCTCAGGAGAAACTTCCGGCAGTAGTGGCGGTAGTACGACTGGCAATGCAAGTACGGGAACTGAAGATCCCCTGGCCACCTATGCCTGGCATTTAGAAAATCGCGGACAGTCTTCATTCAGTGGTAGCGGTGGTAAGGCCGGCGAAGATATCAAAGTTAAAACAGTTCACAGCTCTCTCAATATCAAAGGTAAGAATGTTCGCATCGCAGTTTCAGATACCGGTGTGGATATTGATCACGCAGATTTAAGCGGGAACACCTTAAGTACTGAACACCGAAACTATGTCTTCACTCAGCCTTCTCGTTGGGCGGGAGCTTCTCCTTATCCATCAGATGGCGAGGCCCATGGTACTGCCACATCAGGCCTTATTGCGGCAATTGGATGGAATGGAATTGGTTCCCGCGGTATTGCTCCTTCAGCAAAATTTGCGGGCTTCAGATATATATTTGAATACTCTTCGAGTGAAACTGACGCTTCCATGCTCGCACGAGAACTGGACCAGATGTCCGGTAGTTTTGATGTTTTTAATTACAGCTATGGTTACAGCGGAACAGACTTTATCAATGTTGATCCAAAAATCTTCACTCAGCTTGAATATGGGGCGACGACTCAGAGATCCGGCAAGGGATCAATCTACGTTCAATCCGCAGGTAACAGTTATACCGATTACTATGATCTTTGTTCAGGTCCGGCGATTAGCTGTGAAATGAAGGTCTCAGGTAATTCCAACTCAAGTGAAGATCAAGCAAGCCCTCATAAGATTTTAGTGGGAGCAGTGAATGCACTTGGACTTAGTTCAAGCTACTCTACTCCAGGAAGTGGTCTTTGGGTAAGTGCCCCAGGTGGCGAATTTGGTATTGATGAACCGGCCATGATCACAACCGACATCGCTGGTTGTAGTTCTGGAGACAGTTATCGTAACTACAACTATAGTTATTTTAACTTTGGTTCTCATGCCCTGAATCCTTATTGTGATTATACCAGTCTCTTCAACGGAACTTCTTCTGCAGCTCCAGTGGTTTCAGGAGTCGTGGCACTGATGTTAGAGGCGAACCCTAATCTTAATTGGCGCGAAATTAAACATATCCTCGCTCTGACTTCTGATCCCATAGATTATGATCCTCTCAACAATTCAATTGCTCATCCGTGGGGATTTAATCTATTAAATTACGTGTACGATTATAAATGGACTCGCAACGCTGCCGGTTTCTATTTCTCTAACTGGTATGGTTTTGGTCGTGTGAATGCTCTTCGTGCAGTTCAAACTGCTCAGGCCTTTGCCACTAACTCTCTCGGAACTTACGAAAAGACCCTCAATACTGTTCCTAATCCGGATCAATGGTATTACGACTCAGGCGCAATCAATCTTGCCATTCCTGATGAAGACGCTAATGGTGTCGAAGACAGAATCTGGGTGGGACATAACTTTCTTATTGAAGCGATTCAAATTCAAATTACGACTAACCACACTTGGCCCGGTGACTTGGCCGTGCATCTGGTGTCTCCGAGTGGAACTGAAAGTAGACTACTTAATACGAACAGTAACATCTATTCGCTTGGCCTTAATGCCAACACTCTCCTTCTCTCAAACGCCTTTTACGGCGAACGTTCTCTGGGTTACTGGAGAATTAAAATCGTGGATGGTAGTAGCGCGATCACGACTAAGGACGATGGAACAATTACCGGAACTGGTAGTCTCTTAAATTGGAAAATTCTGGTTCATGGTCACCAAAGTAGCTCGGACCTTTTAAAGCCTTATCCTGTGACGATGCTTTCAATGCCGAGTGGTTCAACATCGGCCACGACCTCACCAGTCTTCTCATTTGCTGACACGATTTCAAAATCAAATCTTAATCGCTACGAAGTGGCGGTAGGAACGACTCCAGGGGGGTCAGATACCAAGGCCTGGTACTCAATTGGAACCGCCAATACGACTCTTCAAGTAACAGGTCTTACTCTTGAGGACGCCAAGACATATTACCTCAGCGTTCGCGCGGTAAGTAATCAGGGTTATTCGTCTACGGTGCAAGTGAAGAGCTGGGTGCCGGACTACTGATGAAAAAATATTTCTTCCTCACCTTAAGTCTCGCAGTGATCTATCTCGCCCTTAAAGAACAAGGGCCGGTGGTAGAAACCGAATTTCCGGCGCCAGTAAGAAAGATCGCCAGTCAGGCAACGCCACCGACTCCTAAAAAAGAAACAGTCCTTCTTCCGGCCAAGCAAAATACTTCATACAAACAAGTCGAAAGAAAAGTTCGTGAGCGAGTCTCTCCTCGAACTGCAGAAGATTTTCAACAAGACCCCAGCTATAAACTGACTCGCGGTCATGTGTTTATTTCAAATGTCGGGGCCATACCAAAAGAAAACTACAAGAGCACGATGGGAGAGATTCTTTATCAAGACAGCGTCTTTGTTTTTGTGCGTTCAAATGGTGATAAGGCCCTTCTACCAGTTGCTTACTCTCCTTCAACTGGAAAGCTTCACCCTATTTCATCTATTCTTCATGTTGATAACGCCACTGAGTCCGTCCGTTCAGAAGTAAAAGGCCTGGGCTTTCAGGAATACTACTACTCCCCTGGAGCGAAGTTATTAAGCGTCCAAAGTACCCAAACCGAGGTTTTAGAGGTCTATTCAGACTTAAAGGATCGTGGATTTGAGGTCCAACTCGAGGTGGTTCGCCCTCATCAGCAAGGTATTTAAGCTTTTCTGCCAATAAACGCGGCGCACATCCTCGACAAATTCCCGTTTTTTCCACAAAATAGAAGCCACTTCCAATTCACTCGTTCCCTTGGAGAATCCTATGGCAAAAATTAAAGTGGCAAACCCTGTCGTTGAGCTAGACGGCGATGAAATGACTCGCATCATCTGGTCATTCATTAAGCAACAACTAATCCTTCCTTACCTTGATCTTGATATTAAGTATTTCGATCTAGGCATGGAACACCGTGATGCTACTGACGATAAAGTTACTGTTGAAGCTGCTGAAGCTATCAAAAAGTATAACGTTGGTATCAAGTGCGCGACTATCACTCCAGATGAAAAGCGCGTAGAAGAATTCAAACTTAAGCAAATGTGGAAATCACCAAACGGTACAATCAGAAACATTCTTGATGGTACAGTTTTCCGTGAACCAATCATCATTAAGAACATCCCTCGTCTTGTTCCAGGGTGGACTCAACCGATCGTAATCGGTCGTCACGCTTTCGGTGACCAGTACCGTGCTACTGACACTGTTATCCCAGGTAAAGGGACTCTAAAAATGAGTTTCATTGGCGAAGATGGCAAAACTCAAGAGTGGGAAGTTTATAACTTCAAAGGTCCAGGTGTTGCTCTATCTATGTACAACACTGACGAGTCTATCCGCGGTTTCGCTGAGTCATGTTTCAACATGGCGCTTGTAAAAGGCTGGCCTCTTTACCTTTCTACTAAAAACACAATCCTTAAGAAGTACGATGGTCGCTTCAAAGATATCTTCAATGAAATCTACGAAAAAGATTACAAGAAGAAATTCGAAGCTAAAGGCATCGTGTACGAACACCGCCTTATCGATGATATGGTTGCTGCTTGTATGAAGTGGTCTGGTGGATTTGTTTGGGCATGTAAAAACTACGACGGTGACGTTCAGTCAGATACAGTTGCTCAAGGTTTCGGTTCACTAGGTCTTATGACTTCAGTTCTTATGACTCCAGATGGGAAGACAATTGAAGCAGAAGCTGCTCACGGAACAGTGACTCGTCACTACCGTATGCACCAGCAAGGTAAGCCAACTTCAACTAACCCAATGGCTTCTATCTTCGCTTGGACACGTGGTCTTCACCACCGTGGAAAACTTGATGGTAACAAAGAACTTCAAACTTTCTGTGAAACACTTGAAGCTGTATGTATCCAAACTGTTGAAGAAGGCAAAATGACAAAAGATCTTGCTGCTTGTATTCACGGTGATAAAGTAACTGCTGACAAGTATTTAACGACTGAGCAGTTCCTTGAAGCTATCAATCAGAATCTTCAAAAGAAACTTAAAGCTTAATTGCTGAAAGCATAAGGCCCTCGCAAGAGGGCCTTTTTTTTATCTGAACTCTTAAATACGCTTACAAGACCCACCCATGACGGACCTTAGTAACACTTTTACTTCCTGTTGACTTTGTTTCGTTTCACCACAAAACCAAACATACTTGTAAGGGTTCAATTTGCGGGAATCAATCCCACAAACACGGATTGAGCCCAACATAAAAGTTTCATTCAGTTTATGAGCTTCGTAATTTAGTGCCGCAATTGCTGGAAAAACACAGCGATCAACAAGCCTGTCATCTCTAGTTGCAAAAGAAGACATACTGAAGGCCAACACGAATAAGATCATCATCCATTTCATAATAACTCCTTTATTTTTGGGAACTTTAACATTCACAAACATAAAGGGTGTGCATTTGAAAATACTTCAAAGAGGAAGTGCTGACTGACTAAATTTTAGACAAAAAAAGGGGCCCCATTCGGGACCCCAATCATACTGTGAGAGTATTGGCGCTAATTACTTAGCGTTTACAGTTACTTCACGAACTCTTGTAGAAGCAGTTCTGTAACGGATGTCTTCAACACAACCAGGAACTGTTGTACCTGCTTCAGTTGTAGGACAGATTGTAGAGTTACGAACATCTACAACTTGGATTGATCTTGTAACAAGAGCAGTTGCTAGAGAAAGATTCTTAGCGGCCCATGCTTTACGAGCTGAGAAACGAGCGTTCTCAAGAGCAGCAAGATCAGCACCAGAGAAAGCAGCTGGATCTAAATTTAGAGTTGTATAACCTTCTTGGATATCTGGAGACTGGTTAACACCGTCACGGAAAGAAACAGTAACTTGAACAGCTGGAGCTGTTTCAAGAACAACAACTTCTGTACATACTCTTGTGATTTCGCCATTTGGGTTACAACCAGGAATTTCTCTTACTTCAGTTTTAGAAGGAAGGTTCACGAAACGAACGTCTGAAAGACGGATGTTTGAGTGAGCTGTAGAGATGTCAGTTGTGTTTGAGTAGCTGATTCCAGCGAAAGCTGAAGAAGCAAGCATCATAAGTGAAAGTGCGAGAGTTGATTTCATAAGATCTCCTGTTGGTTAATTCTCTTCCGAGAACTTGGTTGGTAAGTGCACATTAACCAAAGGCGACCCATTCTCTCAATAGAATTTGCAACGATCCGTTTCAAAGCGTTTCACTTCTTTGAAACACCTAAAAATTACACACAAATAAAAAGGGCCGCATAAAGCGGCCCTTTCATAGGTAACTCTTTAATTTAATGATTAATCGCAGGCGCCTTGAGATGCATACTTCTCCCAGAAAAGCTTCATGGCACCATTAAAATTCGGTTCAAGGGTGATGATGTTCTGACGACCAACCATGATAGTCACTCCTTCGCGGCTTGATTCATCATGAGAAGGGATATTCATTTTAATTTTACACAGCCCTTTCTCACCGAATGTTCTGTATTTTCCATCAACCAGGATTTGAAGATTCTTATTCGAGAAGAGCATCGACACTTCGAAATAATTTTTCACGTTCTGAAGATAGTTCGCGTGAAGAGCAGAATTAAAATAACGAGTGCTTCGAGAAGAAAGCTCACCCATGGCAATCATGTGCTCATAAACCACTTCATGAAGGATCAAAGACGTTTGTACGTCGGTATCAAGTGACATCCAGATGTTCTTTTGAAACGTAAACTTCACTTCCCCCGGGAAAGGTTTTTGGTTCTGAGTGGCAGCTTGAACGATTTCACAACCAGGCGGAAGTTCAGCAATACCTTCGTCAGCAATATTAATGAGATTATTAGTCGTAAATTTCACAAGTTTTGAGCGTCTAAGAGGAGACTTCTCGAGACTCATAATTTCTTTCTCCATCTCTAGAGCACGATCAAGAAGCTTCGAGGCGATCACTGGATCAACTGCAGAAAAGGACTTAAGCGTTTCAGAGATGATTTGAGTTCTTGATCCTTCCCTCATGATTGGTTCAAATCCCCAATCTACACTTCCTTGAAAGATATCGAGAACCACAGTTCTGGAATTTGGACAAACGATGACGTCCCCACCATTCCCTACTCTATCGCCGGCATGAACAAAGAGACTTGTTGTGAGGGCCATGATGCCAATGAGTTTTTTCATTGTAAGTTGTCCTTTGAGAGATTCTGTTGGGTCAATTTAGTTAGCGGGAAAAACTGAACTGCCAGGCGATAAACTTCTTTTTTCTCGCCTGACTCCAAGACGTCTGAGAGTTCGTCTTGAAATTTTCGGATCATTTCTTTTGCTTGTGCCATCTTAGATGGATCAACAGGCATCGTGATATAAGTAAAGTCTCGTTCTTGAATCGAATCACGGTGAAGTGATTCTTTAGCAAGTTCCAAATTTTCTTCGTGGCTCTTTCTGACTGATAAACTTACGGTATCATCGGATGACCTGATCTTCGCCTGCACGCGGACAAGCTCGCCTTTCCTGATTTCAAGAAAACCTAAATCGAGAAGACGCTCAACCACTTCTTGAGAGCGATACTTTGAAATACCGAGGCGACTGGCAATCCATCCATAGTCATTGATGAAATCATCGGTTTTGATGAGAGATAAGACAGCGAAGTGTTCCCACTCGGCCATGAGCTTAAAAGTTGAGGCCTCAATTTCAAGATACTTCGGTGCCGCTTCGTCTTGCTCCATCTCTTCAACTGTTCGGTATTTTCTTTTTTCCGGGAAGAGATTCAGGATCTCATTACGAGACTGAGGATCGATTAAAAGTTTACGCGTGATTTTTTCGGCCAGGTCTTTTGAAACATTTCGTTTGCCATTCATGATGGCAGAAAGAGCTCCATGATGAATGCCGACCTTGCGTGAGTACGAGCGAAGAGAAAACTTCGGATTCTTGCTTTGAGCAGCAAGGAGATGACTTCTTAAAAGTTTTTGAATCGCTAATTGCTCGTCCATGGTTTATAGGACAATAGGATGAAATTACAGGCAAAACAAGATTATTTGAAACGATGTGTTTCATTTACATGAAACACATCGGGCCTGATATAATTTCAGTGACTTAATTAACGGTAAAAAGTCGAATAAGCGCGACATTCGCCACCAATCGGCTTCTGCATAAGAAGAATGATTTCTTCACCAGTTTTCACAGTATTTCCTTTGAACCACACATATTTAAAAGGGTTTAAGGCGCGAGCATCAACTTCATCAACCTTGATACTTTCAACAATCATTTCGTCACCTAGCTTTTCAGCTCTTTCTTGAAGAATATCAATAGCAGCACCTTCACAGGCCTTAATCAGTTTCTCGTGTTTAGCGAAAGAAGAGACACTGAAAGTTAGAGCAAGAGCGATTAGCACGAATTTCATAAGAACTCCTTAGCGGTTGAATGATCAGGAGGAGTTTATCAGTACAAGTATTATTTATGGGTTCGATTGAAATAAATTCCAAAGGACATGAGGGCATTGTCTAAATTCTAAACAGTTAAAAGAAAATGTCGGTTGAAAGGGCCACCGTCTCCCCGGTTTGACCGGCGGTATAGAACCCAAAGAAGCTTCCCAGTGGTGTCTGTTCAACGTGGTTCACCATTACATTCAAACGCCAATTTCTGGTATTTCTAGGATAGTAGTTAAATCCCCCCACCACTTCCCAAGGGTTATTAAACTCCCCCCAGATATAAGTATAGGCACTATAGATCTCCCATTTACGAGGCACAATCTGATAGGCCGTTTGCATCATGAAGCCGTGATCAAAAATATTATCCTGTGGAGTTGGACCATTTTTTTTGAATCCATCTAACCAGCGCCAATAGTAGTTAACATCGAAAAAGAAACCGCGATACTTAACGGCAGCATCCGCCGAAAGAATCGAATAGTTCGCTCTCTGAATTGTCACTCCTGGAGCCAGTGAACCTTCGGAAAAGAGGTTCACACCATCCGAAAGATTAATCTGGGTGTTGTTAGGATTATCATTGATATCCGGTTGAGCAAATCTATCTTCTCTACTTTGAGTGGCCGAAACACCAAAACGTGTGGTGATCTTTTCATGCATTTCATAGTCACCATATCCACCGCGAGGTCCGAACTCTCCAGTCGGAAGTACCCAAACACTTCCGCCGTAGGCCATATTACGCGTGAATTGCGAGGCCTTAATACCAACCTCACTCAGAGCGTTCCCCACCATTAAACGATAAAATAAGATGTCTGTGAGCTGTCCCCGGGCCGTAAGTCCCATGGTGAAGCCCGGTTTGAAAAACTCATCACCCATAAAGCGGTCACCACTTAAGAAATATGGGTGTTGACCATTGAGTGAACGAGCACCTGGCAATCCATCAATCCCCGCTTGCAGTACAAATTTTTTGTCGAAGTTATAAGCAATGGAACCAATGATGTTTATGGTCTTGGATGTATTCACTGTCCAAAATTGCAGGACATAATCAAGTTTCGGATCATAGGCCCAACCACGAAGCCACATAATAGCACGGTGAAGTTCGATATCATTTCGGGTATCAACATTTCGTTTATTACCTAAGTGATCATGGTAGCTCTGACTGGGAGGCTGCTGATTCATATAACGGGCCAACATGTAGAAACTTAGGTTGATACTGCCTGCCTCATTCTTCCCCAGAAGCACACCCTTCCCAGGATCAATCGCTCCCCAAGTTTCAAGTTGTCGATCCTCATGCTTGCGGAGTTCCTTAACATCCTGCTGCTCAGGGGATTCTTCCTGCTCCTGCATGTCCAATGGATCCGTCATGTTTCGTAACATGCGAGGTGGTTGCAACATGGATGATTGCGCAAAGGAATTGAGGCTCAGAAAGATGCAGAGGACAAGGATTTTATGCAACACTGACTCCTTTAATGACTCGGAAGTCAGATGCAGATTGAATGCCATTAAAATTGATTAAGTTCGGGGAGAATCACCCCAAAAAGAAAGGCCCTCGTGAGAGGGCCTGTAGATTTTTAACTCAGTTTGATGACTCTTCGGATTTCGACATCATTGGGAAACTTCAGATGCAGAAGCATTAGCTTCTCACGACCGCGGCCAATGGAGGTTTTCATCTTCTGGATAGTAAAGCCCTGATCTTCCTTGAGCTTATTGATAATACTCGTGAGTTGACCCTCGGTGCCCTCGAAATAGAGCGAATGAATTTTATTGGTTAAATACTGGAAGAAGATCTCACTGTCGTCCTGGCTTAGAGGAATAATACAGGTTCCCACGCGAGGATTTACCACCTTCAATGTTGGGCGCTTCACTAGTGAGTATCGCTCAAGGAGCTTCATCCATCTCATAACTTCATCCTCTAAACTTTATAGAAGCTTAATAAAGTAGCTTTGAGTTTTTTTCCAGAGCGTATGTAAACTCTTCATCCAGATTAATAACCGTTAAGCTCTTTCCCTTGGAACTGGAATAAAGACCCATTTATCTCACGTACTTAATCCTGTGAACTTTATACAAGCTTAACAAGGTTTCTTTGAGTTTTTTCTGGGAGTGTGTACTATTAGCTTGTATGCCAAGCTACTTAAACAAAGTCCTGAACCAGGAAACCATTGCGGCCATCGACCTGGGCTCTAACGCCCTCCGGGCGATTATCGTCCGTAAAAATGGAAGTGCGGTTGAGGTCATCAAAAACTTTCGTGAACCTCTTCGCCTAGGCGAGGATGTTTTTAACACTGGTTTTATCTCTCCTGCCAAAATGGAACTGACTGAAGAGGCCTTCATTAAGCTCTTCCATGTCTTCGCTGAATATAATGTGACTGATACTCGTGCGATGGCGACATCTGCCATGAGAGACTCAAGTAATGGTCCTGCTCTGGCAGAAAGGATTGCTCATACCACCGGAATTGAAATTCAAACCATTCGTGGTAACGAAGAAGCGCGTCTCATCTTCGAGGCGGTCAGAGGTCAAGTTAACCTCAAAAAGAAGACCGCGGTCCTGATGGACATTGGCGGCGGAAGTACAGAACTCATTATCGTAAAGAATGAAGAAGTTGTAGCAGTAGAAAGTTTTAATGTCGGAACGGTCCGCCTCCTTCGCTACAACCAGGAAGACCTGGAAGAAGTCATCGCTGAGCAAATGGATAAAATGCTCGCCTTTATCGCCACTCATTTAAAAAATAAAAAACCAAATCTCTTTATAGGTACTGGCGGAAACCTTCGTCGAATTGGAAAAATCAGAAAGAAGATATTGGGTAAATCCACTTCTCAACTTGCTCTCTTCTCTGAGATTTCTCACATGGAAGAGGCCATCCTCTCTATGAGTTATGTGGATCGTATTCGTCGACTTGAGCTGGATCAAAACCGCGCGGATGTGATCTTGCCGGCAATCATGCTCACTCATCACTTAATGGAAAAATTGAAACTAAAAGAAATTCATCTTCCGAAAGTGGGACTAAAAGAAGGCATCATTCTCTCGATGCTTCCAAAAGCACCCAAGAAATTTATCCTGAAAGATTAATCGGTAATGGTTCTCAAAAACTTTGGGCTAACGAGAAGTTCCATTGTGAACCCCTTCCACATGCCACCTTCTAGAACACAAATCCCGCCCTTCTTAATCGTCATGAATTCATGCTCTGGATGAAGTGCGAGAAGTGCTGCAATTACCTTTGTGATGTGCGGGTCATGTCCCACAAAAACGTAAGTACCATCAGTTGGAAGAAACGAGATGTACTCAACTAAATGTCGAGGGTCATCCAGAATATCAAGATCGGCCATCATCTCCAGATCAGAGTCCTGATAATAACTCCAGAAAAGCTCCGCCGTCTGAATCGCTCGTGCCAGAGGTGACGAGAAAATCACATCGATATTCGATTCAACTTTTCTAAATTGCTTAAAGGTCTGATGCAGACGCTTAATTCCTTCCGCAGTCAGTTCACGCTCAAAATCCGCGTCCTGATCAAAAGAGAAATGACCTTCGGCCAGACCGTGGCGAAGAAAAATCAGTCTCATGTGAGGGCCTTTTCACGTTGAATGGTTTTATTCATGAGAAGAGTATGCGTTCCACGCTCGTCTTCCCCGTCCTGAGGCGTCTTCTGAGAATAAGTTCCATCCGGATTTAAGATCCACGCCTGACGGTTGTCATTCAGCATGATGTCTACAAACTCCCAAAGCTTGTCCTTAAGTCTTGATTCATAGATTGGCGCAATCAACTCCACGCGATTGTGAAGGTTACGGTGCATCCAATCCGCCGAGCCAATAAAGAACTCACCATCTTGATAGTTCTCTGAGCCATTGGCGAAATAGAAAACACGCGAGTGCTCCAGGAAGCGGCCAATGATAGAAATCACTTTGATGTTATCAGAAAGTCCAGGTTGACCCGGACGAAGACAACAGAAGCCGCGAACGATAAGAGTGATGTCCACTCCCATCTGGCTTGCTTCATAGAGGGCCTCAGTAATAACTTCGTCCTCCATTGAATTCATCTTAGCGATGATGCGAGCTGGTTTCCCTGCCTTCTTATTTTTAATTTCCTGTTGGATCTTATTCATGAAAGTCGACTTCATGTTAATCGGAGCAACCAGGATCTCTTGGTAATCAGTCTTTAGAGAACTACCAGTTAGATAGTTGAATACTTCAACCACTTCATCACAGATTTTCTTATTACATGTCAGAAGACCCAAGTCCGTATAAAGGTTTGAAGTCTGAGAGTGGTAGTTACCGGTACCAATGTGAGCATAACTCATGATCTCGCCATCATGTTCCTGACGGATAATGAGAGCGGTCTTAGTATGGGTCTTAAGTCCCAGTACTCCATACACCACATGAACCCCGGCATCTTCAAGCTTCTGGGCCCAAACGATGTTTCGTTGTTCATCAAAGCGCGCTTTAAGTTCCACCAGACATACCACCTGCTTCCCCTTCTCAGCTGCCTTAATCAGCGAGCGGATAAATGGTGAGTTATCTCCAGTACGATAAAGAGTCATCTTGATAGTAAGAACATTTGGATCATCGGCCGCATTGGCGATGAATTTCTCCACTGTTCCTGAGAAGCTCTCATATGGGTGATGAAGAAGAACGTCACCCTGACGAATTAAACTGAAGAAGTTGTTATTCTCAAAGAATGCCTTCGGAATAATCGGGGCCCAAGGTTTGAACTTAAGTTCAGGCAGATCCAGATCCACAATTGATTTCAAAATCATGAAATCAATTGGGAAGTCCATGAGATAAATATCTTCATCCACAATCTCTAACGAATCTTTCAGGAAGCTCGTCATACTCGGATCAGTGTCTTTGTGAATTTCCAAACGCACGCAATCCGCGAGACGTCTTTCTTTAATTCCCTCTTCCACCAGGATCAGTAGATCTTGTGCTTCATCTTCACGGTGATCAACATCAGCGTTACGAGAAACTCGGAACGGAACTGTTTGTTGAATCTCCATGCCGGGATAAAGCATATGAAGATTTGATCTCACTAGCGTAACTGTTGTAACGAAACGAAACTTCTTGTCCCCTTCCTGACGAGGAAGTTGAATGAGTCCTGGAATCACTTCCGGAATCTTCACACGAGAGAAAAGCACAGTTTCTGTTTGAGGATTTCTAAGAATCATCCCCAATGAATAAGATAGGTTTGAAATAAATGGAAACGGGTGACCAGGATCCACTGAAAGCGGAGTCAGAACCGGAAACATCTTTCGTCTGAAATATCCGTTAAGATAATCCTGATCTTCAGTCCCTAAATCATCAAAGTCGTAAATGTAAATGTCATGACGTTGAAGTTCTCCCACGAGACCCACATAAATCCCACGCTGACGTTCCAGGTCTTCATTAATGTGACGGCGAATATTGGCCAGTTGCTCTTCAGCGGTTTGACCATCAACTGATCTATGAGTAAAGCCAGAAGAGATTTGGTGCTTTAAGTAGCCCACACGCTTCATCACGAACTCATCTAAGTTGGATGAAAAAATAATAAGAAAACGAAGACGCTCGAGTAGCGGGTTTCTTTTATCAGCGGCCTCGGCCAATACGCGACGATTGAAGTGAAGCCATGAGATATCACGGTTCAAGAAGTGCGTAGGATCAACATTGAAGTTGATCTTTTTTGGTTGGCGAGCGGCACTCCGGCGTTTACGCATAATTCTTCCAGTGTCTAAAGTTTAGGCAGTTTCCAGAACCAGTGTGAAAGTCTTAGTCGGTTCCCTCTTCTAATTTTCGAGGATAAAGGCACCCTTTGCAAGGGAATAACCCTCCGAAATTAGGGCATTTTTTGCCCTTTTGGGTCAATCCCTCCTCCCTTTACGCTCCTTGGCACAGAACTTGGAGTATCAGGGGTAGATCAATAACTCTGAGGGGGGTTTATGAAACACATTATTCGTTATTCAATGGCAGTTTTGCCGCTTTTATCATTACTCGCAATGTCTCCATCTGATATCCAGGTGAAGACTCAATCAAATTACAGAAGCATTGCTTCAGCTCTACCTGAAGGCAAAACTTTTGAAAAAGAACTTCCTAAATTAGGACATCATCCAATTCCTAAACATATGCTTGAAGGTGGACCAAAAGAGGTCAAACCCGAAGATAAAAAAGAAGATAAGCCAGTGGTGGCCGAAGAGATAAAAGACGAAGTGAAACCGGAAGACAAAAAAGAAGAGAAACCGGTTGTTGCTGAAGAAAAGAAAGAAGACAAAAAACCAGAAGACGTAAAACCTGAAGACAAGAAGGAAGAAAAGCCTGTTGTCGCTGATTGCGAAGAGAAAAAACCAGAAGATAAAAAAGAGGATAAAACAATTGAACATCCTCTAATCAAGCAAGCTCTAGAGGAAGGTGAAAAGGCCGCGGTCGCTGCTTGTAAGCCAAAAGAAGAGAAAAAGCCTGAAGAGAAGAAAGAAGAAACCAAGAAAGAAGAACAAATCGTTGTAAAAGACGAGAAGAAACCAGAAGACAAAAAAGAAGAGAAGAAAGAAGTTTGTGAGCAGGACGAGAAAGTTCAGGCCCTGACTAAACAAGTGGAACAACTTCTCGCTGATCAAAGACAGATCATGCTTACTATGATGAGCATGACTCAAGGTATGATGACGATGATTCAGAATCAACAGAATCAAAATCCTTGGGCACCTTATATGAACTCAATGGGTATGCAGTCACCTTACCAATATCAGTCTCCAGTGACTGCTGGTAACTGGGTATACTACCCACAAGGTTTCCAACCGAACCAGATCAACATCTTTGCTCAGCCGCAAATGCAAGCTCAGCAACCGATGATGCAACAACAAGGTGGAGTTTTCCCGGACCAGATGCACATGCAACAATCAAGCTGGGGACTACAACCACAGCAATATAACTTCGGTCAGGCACAGCCAATGCAACCGCAACAGGCGATGATGCCACAGCAAATGCAAGCTCAACCTATGCAACCGGTGCAAGGAACTTTCGGAGCAACTAACGGCGCAATGGGATTCAATATGTCGCCAGGCACTCCGGTATCAAGCATGTTCTAAATGTAAGATTATCAAGGCCACTCGAAAGGGTGGCCTTTTTTATTTTCCGCTAAAAAAAGCGTTTCTGATTTTCTGACCGCATTCAACTGATGTTAAGTAGGCCTCGTGATCTGCACTCTTTCTTCCTACTACCCCGTAGAGACCATTTGTCTTATCCATCCAAGGATAAAAACCAAACTTACCCGGGCTACTGAAAACACCATCTGATTCCACCCAGTGGCCATAAGAATATTCCCACCCCATCGGAGCAGGACTAGATACAACTGACAGAGGACATGAACTCTCAGTCGTACAAACAGGATTCACACCAAGGAAATTTGAAAGTTGAAGTTTATTGTTTAAGAGTTTTCTAAGAAAAAAACCGTAGTCTTGCGCAGTCATTTCCATTCCCCCAGCGGGTTGTGGAGACGAGTAACTGCTTTTGATTCCTAAGGTTGAGTTCACTTCCACAGCAAGACCTGAACTGGTTAAATCACCCAATCCCATCCCCACGGCAAGCTTCTGCATGTGACCACCGCCATAAGCAAATTTGCCAATGGAAGAAATGGTCTGATCATTATTTGAACCTGATTGAAAACATCCATCAACAGTTTGAGAACCAAGACAACTTGTGAACTGATCGTAACCGGTAAGAAAGCGAAGATGATTTTTATCACTGACAGTGAGTTGACCAGATCTCTTCTGGGCAACATAAGCGCTGAAAATCCACTTCGAAGCTGAAGCAATTTCTAATTCAGTTTTAGCAGTTGGCGCGCCAATGCCTGCTGAGCCAGAAACAAGTGCAGAAAGACCATCACCAATTTCCCAATAGAATGGCCTGATCGCAACACAACTAGGATCAGTGTTGGCGATTTTCTTGGCCGCATTTACTTGTTCAGATAAGGTGGCCCCCACAGCGTTGAAACTCAAAAGGCCCAATAGAAAAAAAGTTTTCATATATTCACTCGCACAGTACTTCCCTAGTGATCCTATCGCAACCTTTGCAAACTTTAATTAGGCATAAGTGACCGGTCCAGTATCCGACCGAAACACTTTTACCTTTAAGAAATAAATTCCCTACCCGAAGAGACCTTTAGAGCACCCAACCTGCAGGGAAAATATGAAAGAGCTAAGAGCTAAAACTAAAGAAAAACTACTTATACGTGTCTGCCACTCATGCCTCAAGCTAAATGAATCTCATCGTGAGCTTGAACGCTGTCAGCACTGCAGCAAATCTTTCCTACCACTTCGTTATTTCGATAAGATTCACCATGAAAAAGACGCAAAGTGGGAGAATCACTTCTCAATGAGTGACACTCTTGAGGATGAAGATCTTATCAAAGGACTCTTTGTTTTGTGGTGAAAGCGAGAGGCACTATGTTAGTTTCAAAGAATGGAATTAACAGCACAGGCCTCTACAGAACTTAACCCAGTTATTGTTCGTCTTTTCAAAAAACGTGGTTTCTCTCCTCTAGAAGTTCAGGACATGTTGTCCTGGAACTTGAAAGACATCCCAGAACTTACAAACATGATTGATCTTGAGAAGGCCTCTAAGCGCCTGATCCAGGCCATTTCAGAAAATGAAACCATTGGGATCTATGGTGATTACGATGTAGATGGCACAACTTCATGTGCCCTTCTCTGGCACTTCTTCAAAATGCTGGGAGTGATGGCCGAAGTTTTCCAGCCAAGCCGATTTGTTGAAGGCTACGGCGTTCATAATTCTTCTATCGATGCAGCAGTTGAAAAGAACGTGAAAGTTCTTATCACCGTAGACTGTGGGATCACGAACGTGGCCACCGCCGAATACGCCAAAGGCAAATTAGATCTTATCATCACAGACCACCACCGAGATGCGGCCCCCACAATTCCGGAGGCCTATGCAGTGGTGAATCCAAGTCGTCGTGATGAACCGGAGAACTCTCCCCTAAAACCTCTGGCAGGTGTGGGTGTGGCCTTTGCTCTTGCTCTTCAAATTAAAAATGATCTCGCAAAACAAGGCACCGAAACTCCATCGCTCTACCCACTTCTGCAATTTGTGGCGATCGGAACCATTTCAGATCTTGCTCGTATGAGCCCGCTAAACTTAAGACTTACTCGTCACGGATTAAAACAAATCCCGACCTCAGGTTACCCGGGAATCAAGGCCTTCTTCCAACCGGAAGAACTTAAAGTGCCAATGATCGCAAGTGAGAAGATTTCTTTCCACGTGGGCCCGCATATCAACTCTAAGGGACGTCTGGATCACCCGGATCGTGCTCTTAAACTTTTAATTGCTGATACATTCGCTGAATGTCGTGAGCATTACACTCACCTTGAAGTTGCTAACCGGGATCGTCGTATGATTCAGGCGGAAGTTTTTGATGAGGCCAAACAGGACGTTATCAAAACTCTTAACGGACAGGATCTTCTGATCAACATCATGTACCAGCCACACTGGCATGAAGGTGTGATTGGAATTGTTGCTTCTAAGCTTGTTGAGACTTTTGAAGTTCCGGCGATTGTATTCACCAACGCTGAAGAAGAAGGTGTGATTAAAGCAAGCTGCCGCTCGGCGGGTGAGCTAAATATCTTCGAGCTTCTCGATCAGTGTAAAGACCTCTTCATTAAGTTCGGAGGCCACAAGGCCGCTGCCGGACTATCGATGAAAAAAGAAAACTTTCATGAGTTTAAAAAGCGCATGAACGAGTTACTAAAACCAATTCCAGCAAGTCTTCGCACGAAAACTAAAACATTCGATGTTGAAGTTGGAATCGAAGAAATTAGCTCTCACCTTCTGAAAGATCTGGATAAGCTTGAACCATTTGGTCCGGGCCATGAGAAGCCAGTGTTCCGCATGAAGAACGCTGTTATTCAGTCTTACCGAATCATGAAAGACGCTCACGTTCGTTGGACCTTCACTGGGAGAAATTCAAAAATTTCAGTTCAGGGAATTAGTTTCAATTATCTTGGTAAGTGGAATGAAATGACTCCAGAAGAGCTCTTTGAGCTACAGGGTAAGTCAGGTCTAACGGTTCAATTTACTCTTGGGGTTAATCGTTTCAATGGTAATGAAACGATTCAGCTGATGGTTGAGAAAGTGATGCCGGGGCAGATTAATTAAAGAAAAAGCATCAACGGAACTACGGGATAGATCATCAAATTTGATAAATAGTAAAATATGGGTCGTAAGACAGGTTGAATGGATTTCCCTTCGTTTGTAATGATGTTTTTATAATTGTCACTTACTGTGATGAGACTGTTTTCATATTTTAATTTTAAAAAGAATTCTGATTTCAAACTTACAGAATTGCTATTGCTTACTGAATCAACTTCGTAGTGACTTCCTTTATTTAATTTACGTATTTTTCCGTCGGAAGCAGTTAGATTTTTACAATCGCTTTCCAAGTACCACTGCTGAGCTTTTTCTCCGAAAGGAGTAATACAGGCATCTTGATTAATAACCACCTTATTACCGATCAGAGGAAAATATAATTTTGGGTATACATACTGAGATACGAATAGAGCTAAGCTAACCACATAAACAATGATCACTGCTCGGTAGAAGTTTTTTCCCCAATCTAGCATGTAAATTTGGAAACAAAACATCGGAAGCGCAGGCAATATCGAAAAATTACCTAAGTTACAACTTCCACCAATCAAAAATAGAGCATTGAGAACGAAGAGAAAAATTTTGGGCATTCATTGATTGTATCAGTGAGGGCACTAGGAACAACTTAAGAAAACTTAACGCGAGTTTACTACGCCGGCGTAGTAAACTCACGTCACAAATAATTACGAACGCTTAATTGTAACAGATTCCATCACAACATCAGTACGCGGACGATCCATCGCACCTGTTGGAGTATCACCAATCTTCTTCACAACATCCATTCCACGAGTCACTTTACCGAATACAGTGTGGCGACCATCAAGGTGCGGAGTTGGGCCTAGAGTGATGAAGAACTGAGAACCGTTTGTTCCTGGACCAGCATTGGCCATAGAAAGAACGCCTTCAGAATCGTGACGACGGTTAGCTTTGAACTCATCACCGAAACGGTAACCAGGACCACCGCGACCAGAACCTTCAGGACATCCACCTTGAATCATGAATCCACGAATCACACGGTGAAAAATAAGACCATCGTAGAAGTTACCTTCTTTATTTGTCTTCTGTCTGCCTTCAGCAAGGTTCACGAAGTTCCATACTGTCTCAGGGGCATCTTTTACGAATAGTTCGATTTCGAACTCGCCCATTGATGTTTTGAAAACGGCCGATAGACCATTAACATCTTCTTTGTAGTTTGATTTGTCTTGTTTCATCATTCCGAACATATGTACTCCTTCTTAAAGAACGATTTCTGTAGGTAAGATAATTTCGTTAGGGATAAGGAATTTTACTTTCACGTTATCACCCATTAGTTTTTTGATTTCAACACGAAGACCTGGTTTCATTGATAGATCTGATGAATAGGGATTCAACCATTCAGCAGTCAATGAATGAAAACCCACTTGATCAAGATCGTTTTCCACTAACCACTGATTCAAATCCTGCTTAGATAAACAAGAAGAGAAAATCACCGGAAGTCTTTCATCAAAACGGCTCGTTTGTGCCATCTGCTTAATCTGATCCACTTTATTTGAAGCGATGTAACCATCCAGCCAAATCACTTCCACTTCACGAACACCGTTTGGAATCTTAAAGTGCTTAACGCCTCCACGAACGTTCTCAAGTGTGTTTGAGAAGAACGCCGCCTCTTCCACTGGCTTCACAAAACGAACCGCAGTAGAACGGAAATAAGACTCAAGGCGCTCATTATACTGGGCCTGAAGTTCTACCAGCTCCGGATACTTCAACTGATAAGTCGAAGATAATTTACTAAAATCCAGATACTGAAAGTTGTGTTTTTTAAAACACTGCCCAGAGGCAGATGTGTTGGCCCATGTCGGAAGCTCAGGCAGAAAGAACTGCTCTAAACCTGAAGTCCTATAAGGAGCATCATCCACGTCCTGGCGAACAGGTCCATTAGTACAACTAATGAGAATCAGCAGGAGAGAAAAGCTTAAAAATTTCATCTTCAATACCTTTTACTTTTTCTAGATCGCTGATCCAAGAATCTCTCACATTCGGCCTTGACGGAGTTAGAGCAAAATACCCTGGCTCAATTGGATCAAGCTGAATGAAAGACACATCCTTCTTTCCATGGGCGACCAGGATATGATCCACACCAATGGTCTTAAGATCCTGATAATTATTTTCAGGATGTTTTTTTCCGTTACGGAACTCCGGACGCTCAAGCGTCAGGAACATTCTTTTCTTATCAATCAGTTCATCAATCGCAGAGACGTTGTGACCAGAGAAATAAACCAGGCGCGGAATTGGCTCCGCTGGCTTTGGAATTTTCACCTGAACAAAATCATCCAGCTGCTGCCACTCATGAAGCTTCTTAGTGAAGACATTAATCTCACTCAAAAACTCTTCATCAATGTATTTAAAAAGATTCGTAAGTTTCTCTGCGGTCATGGGATGAGCAGTCTTCAAATATTCTGAAAAAGGCTCTTCTTCCGTCGTCACGATAAATAAGCGTGAGCGAGTTTCTTTTAACCACTCTTCAAGATGAAGGAGCATCTCGGCCGCTAAAGAATCAGAACCAATAAGTGCTAGTTCGCGCAGATCTGGATTGGGTTTAAACTTCGAAGCGTTCGCAAGTGCATTCAGCGCGTAGCTCGCCTTATCTGTCGGGCGACTCTCCCCTAAAGCGCGCCCAGAGGCCGCCGCAGAAGATTTCCCCAGATCACTTCTAAGATCCAATACCAGATCATAGTCCTGATACATCTCAATCGAACTCGCCAGAGAGTTTACAAACTCTTCTGTGAGACGCTGATAGGTCTCAGGATTCGTTTCTCTCTGCTCTTCAATGAAGTCCTTCGGATTCACTTTAAAGATCACACGGAAAAGATCCAGGAAACGCGAACGTCCTTCGATCTTCTCACCGGGAGCAAGAAAACGTTTCGTGACTGAGATCACTTCATCAGCTTTTAGTTCCTGATGGGCCCTTAGATAATTCATCAAAGGTGCCGCGTAGTTTTCAGTCCACTCTTTCCAGCTAAAAGTTGCAGGAGTGTATGTGCGACCAATTTCTTTCAGAACACCAAGTCCCAGATCACTGGTGAAATGCATGCTCGGAAGATTCGCCGATGTAAAATGTTCGAGATTATCTTGGTCTACATACCAAGTAAGTGCCGCTCCATGGAGATGAAATCTCAATGCAGTTTCAAGTGCGAGCGGAGAATGGCCAATGATAGCTAGCTTCATAATAAAAAAGACCTCCAAAGGAGGTCTTGATCATAACAAAAACTGTTTAAAAAAGCTTGAATTTAAAGGAAGAAGACCTTGCTCTCGCCCTTATCCAGGCATGAGAACTCAGCGTATTGGTAAATGAAGTCAATAAAGTGAGAAATCGCCTTGAAACTTGGAAGAGATGTGTCGAATTCTCCCCCTAAACGTAACCATGCATCACCATCTTTATCGATATATTCAGAGGCGTGTCGAACTGTCACAACCGCTGGAACATAAGAACCTTTCGTGAAATACAGTTTTAGCGTCACTTCTGTGCCAGACTTAAATTGGTTTTTGGCCTTAAGACTGAATGGAAGTTGGAACTGGCAACCATCTTTCGAAATATCCACAAGCTTAATTGGGAAATTTGAACCTTGATCATCTACCACTGTATATACGCCCAGGAACTCCTGGAAAACCACACGTTCAAACGTACGGCGCTTCTGCTCGATTGATTGCTTTCTTTTTTCGTTAAAATCTACAACTTTTTTATCATCAGACATGGGTTCTCCCTTGAACTCTTTCAAATGACCTATCGGAGTTAAGGGAGGGATTATTAGGAAAATTAAAGAACTACTTTTTCCAGGGGTCCAATTGGCTCAGGATGCATTAAAACACGGGCCAAGCGCTCGAAATGATCAGTCAGATCAGTAATACAGATGCGAATTTGTCGGGTACCTGTATCTCTTTCAAGCACTTTTTGTTGATAGAGATTTTCCAACTGCTGGGCCAGAACTTCGCCGCTTTCAACCAGGTGAACGTCGTCCCCCAGGACTTTACGAAGATCAGGTTTGAGAACCGGATAATGAGTACAGCCTAAAATGACGGTTTTGATTTCTTCTTTTTTAATCTCATGGAGGTAGCGCTCGGCCACAAGTTGTGTCACTGGATCATGCACCCACCCTTCTTCCACCAGTGGAACCAAAAGCGGACAGGCCTGCTCATAAACTTCCGCAGAAGCATCTAAGCGTTTTAAAGTTTCCAGATAAGCATGAGAGCGAACAGTGGCCGATGTTCCAAGGACCGCAATCTTTTTGTCCTGTGATACTTTTAAGGCCGCAGCTGAACCGGGTTCAATCACATTTAAAAGTGGAATGCCTTCAAACTCATTCTCACCTAGGAACACTGTTGAGGCAGAGTTACAGGCAATGATTAGAGCTTTTACATTTTGTTCTTTCAAGAATTTCAGGATCTGCATACCGTAACGACGAATGGTCTCTGGAGATTTATTTCCATATGGCAGTCTCGCGATGTCACCCAAGTAACAAAAAGATTCATTCGGAAACCGGGTTGAGAGTTCTTTTAAAACCGTGAGTCCACCAAGTCCAGAATCAAAAATACCAATAGATTTCGTCATATCATTTTCTCGTAAGAATCGCTTTTATCTTTCCAACCCGTTCAAGGTTTCGAAGAAGCTCAGGAGTAAGAAGTCCCGATTGAGTTAAGATCTTATCGGACAGGAGCATCTTCAGGAAATCTTTTTCCCATATTGGGGCATAATAAGTCTTCGAACCCGCTCGGGCAATATCCATGGCGACCCGAAGTTCTTTTGGTTTGATCTCCGGGAAGGCATCGAGGGCCCTTTCATTGGTCACAACTGTCGAGTGCTCAAGACTCTCAGTAAGCTTTTTACCGATCTGGGAATGTTCAGGAATGGCATAATCCAGGGCCTTCATCAGAACTTTCACATCGACTTCCGGAAGTTTAATCACCCGACGGTTTAACCCAGCAAGTTCGCAATACAGATCAATCAGCTCCCCATAAGTTTTTACGTCCGGACCACCAATCTCAAAGATCTGATGACCGTCTTTTGGTAACTCCAATGCGGCCACGAGATAATCTAAAAGATCACTTAAGGCCAGTGGTTGTGAGGGGTGATTTAAAAGAGAGATATCAGGTCTAAAAGGAAAACGTTCCGCCATTGCCTTAATAATCTCAAACGAAAGTGAGCCCTCACCAAGGATAATGCTCGCACGAAACTCAACCATGGAAAGACCACTTGATCCAAGAATTGCACCTGTGAGATGTCTGCTTCTAAGATGCGGAGAAAGCTTATCCGAATCGGGCCCAAGTCCACCAAGATAAATCACTCCCGCCTCTGTGGGACGGAGCCAATTGATAAAATTCACAGCGGCCATTGATTCTTGATACTCAAAGAATCTATCTTCGCCTTGAAGACCATGGACTAGATAGTAGGCCCGATCAAATTTTTTAAGTTCGGGCAGGGTCTCAGGCTTTAAGAGATCCCCTTCCAGCCATTTTACTTTGTCGTGATGTTTTTTAATTTTATGTTTGTGCCTAACCAGTGCAGAAACATGATGCCCCTCATCGAGTAGTCGATCAATCAAGGCAGTTCCCACAAAACCATTAGCACCAGTTACTAAGACTTTCATGCTTCAACCTTTTTACCTGAGATCACGTGCCATTTTAAATATTCGCTGAAGGCATGCATGACCATCAAGTGAACAATTGCTTGCGAGTAACGATAAATATACCAAGGCAGGGCCGGCCTGAATTCATGGAGTGCCGCCATTACATAGCGACGATTTAAAACCTCACGAAACTCTAGTCGTCCGCGATCTTGAATGCCAGAAAGAAGTCCTCCTACAACGTAAAGTAATTGTCTGTCGGAAGAGCTTCGCTCATGACTTCTTTCTAGAATGAGGATCTTAATTGAAGGATCAAAAAAATAGAATGTACAACGATCCCCTTCCAACTGAACTTTAATAAGCGTTGAAAAAAAAGTCGGAAGCCAACTGAAGTATTCACTCGCTACCCATTCCGCATTTCTTCCTGGTGGAAGAACCAATCTTTGAATTGAGCGAACGTCTTTTTCAACCGGCCGGTATCCTTTGAAATCACCTTTATTACTTGTGACTAAAGCGCTTTTAAGTGCTTCATCAAGACTCGTTTGCAGATCCTCTTTATAGGGCCAAGACTGCATTGGATTAGGTAGCATTTCATGGCGCAGACTCAAAACAAGGGGGTAAACGAGATTCTTCGGGACCCTCGTAACGAGAGTCACCCAAAAACGAGAAAGCACTAGTGGAATAATGTTCAAAGTAAAGACTTTGGTACTCTTACGAATGATCTTTGCCGTTCGGACAATGAGGTCCTGATAAGTCAAAAGCTCAGGCCCCGCAACGTCATAAATTTGTCCTTGAACTTTTTCATCCACGAGGCATTTATGAAGTACAGTCACGACATCCTGAAGACTCACCGGCTGAGATCGAGTTTTGGTCCAGGTCGGACAAACCATCACAGGCAAACGTTCAACTAATCTTTCAAGAATCGTAAATGATGAACCGTTAGGTCCTATGATTAGACCAGCACGAAGAACCGTTGTTTTAATCTTTGATTCGCGAAGTGTTGTCTCAACTTCTAAACGACTCCTTAAATGCCAGGAAAGCTCCTCACCCTCCGGGATCATTCCTCCCAGATAAACGATATGCCGTAATTTGTGGAATCTTCCTGCACGGATAAAGTTGTCCGCCATGATAAGATCAAAATCATAGAAGGTTCCTTGCGACAATGAAGCGGAAGGAAGCATTGAGTGAACCAGGTAATAAGCGCTCTCGCATCCCTCCATGGCCACTGTAATATCTTTTAAGGAAAAGAGATCACACTTCTTCCACTGAAGACGCGGGTGATGAGACTCACGTACTCCACGAGAGAGCCCTACAATCTCAACATCTTCTGATTTTAGTAACCGGTCTATTAACGCACGTCCAATAAATCCACTGGCACCTGCGATAAGGATTTTTCTCATACAAATCCCTGTGAATGTTTTTACGAGTGTAGCATAATGTCCGTATGATCTTAATGAGAATCTTACCAGGGGTTTTGAAAGAGTTAGCGAAACACGTTCCTACCGTGCTTTTTCAAACCGTTGAGTGGAATGAACTTGCTCACGAGCTGCCCAAAATTTCCCGACGCATAATTCAAAAAGAAGGTTACTCCGAGTTACTCGCAAAGCAAAAAGAGATGCTGGCGCCACTCGGTATTTTTGTGAGTGAAGAAGCAGTCAATGGAACTCTCAACATGAACAAAGAGGCCGGGATAAAATGGCTTACTTTGTATTTCGCGCAGATTTTTTCAGAAGATGGTTTCTTCTTAGATATTCGCTCCCATCACTTCAAAAGTGATGGAGATAATCTGATCTGGCACCCTTCTCCACTTTGGACCAGATTCGACGAGACCTTCAGACAAGGTGTGCTCAAAGTTTATGAAGGCTTCTACACAGACAATAATGACCTCTATTTTGAAGGTCTGAAAATGATTGGCCTCATTCAACCTGATTGGTCATCTGAGGACAAAAACAAATTGGCAGAACTCTTCCGTTCACAATTTGGCTCAGCTTTAACTGAAGAAATGAATTTTGATTTGGATCACTTTAAGACTTCTATCATTAAGCTTTCTGATTTTATGCTGAAGAAGAAAGTCAAAATCCCCAAGGATTTTTTATATCTGGGCATTTATCTCGTGACTCTCTACTCAAGTCTTGAAGAGACTCATTCAAAGCTTCCCGTAAGAGACATTTACCTCAAGGTCAGAGACCTAAAAGCTTCTTCGCCTCAGTAAAATCATGAATGATGAGACTTGTTTTGCCTTCTAACTCATAGGCCTCATGAGAAGTGGCCACACCAACAATCGTGCAACCTGCTCTTTCACCGGATTCAAGTCCCGCGAGTGAATCTTCAAAGACCACACACTCTTTCGCTTCTAGTCCAAGCTTCGCACAACAAAGCTGATAAACCTCAGGATCAGGTTTTCCTTTCTTCACTTGAGTTCCGTCGACAATGACATCAAAGAACTGACGAAGTTTTAAAGGATCCAGGACGAAATCAACATTTCCCGGAGGAGCAGAAGTTCCAAGCGCAATTTTGATTCGATACTTTTTAAGAAGTTCCAGAAAATCAATCAGACCAGTGTGGGCCTTCATGACCGGAGCATAGAGCTCCTTGTACATCCCCTCTTTTTCATCAGCATATCTTTTCATCTCTTCCTGAGAAGGATTAGCAAAGATCATTGGAAATAAATCTGCATTGGTTTTGCCATTGAACTTATCGCGATAGATTTGTTCATTAAGTTCGAACTTATACTTTTTCGCAAAATGCATCCAGGCCTTGAAGTGGTACTCATGATTGTCCACGACCACGCCATCCATATCAAAAATAACACCTTTAATTTTCATGCAGGCATCTTATCTCTTTTCAGAGACTTAAGGAAGGACTCAAGAAAAACCATCGAATCTCCGACAAGAACACTATGATTAAAATGATAACAGTTGTTACTCTCATGTCTTTGAGTTCAACCCTCCTGGCAGAATCCTGCTGGCCTTTGTACCAAAATAAGGCGGATGAGATCGAAAAAAAAGATGGGTATGACACTTATGTCGGCGGACAACTCTTCGTCGTGCATGGGCAGCTAGGCTACGATCCAGGTATTAAAGTTCCGGCCAGAATTGATAACTGGGCCCGTGATTTTGTGGACGCCATTAAATGGGGTCCCTATTCTATTTCATTTAGTTCGGAAGACCCTCGAGAAGAATGGTTAAAAACTCTCTACAAATCCATCAATAAGGAATGTCCAAATTCTTCTGAAAAGGAGTATGAATCTCTTCGTGCCATGATGAAGGAATTAATGGACGACGGTTCACTCTGTCCTCAGAATAAAATTTTCGAACCGAAGTTTTTAGGTGGGAAGAAAGATTTCAAAAAAGTCCTCTCTGAAGCGGTAAAAGACCAAAGATTCCCTCAGTATTGTAACCATCAGGCCGTAGCAAATGATGGCCGAGAATCTGTCGACAAAGCTGGAAGAAGTCCTTCCGTCATTGAAAGGACTCCCCTTAGAAACAGAGCAACTAAACAATAGTTCTAATAGAATGTGATCTTTGTTCTGCGATAACTCACATGTTCTGACTCACAAAAAGCCGTCATGTCCACCCGGGCCTTTGCAAAAAGCCCACCAGTAGAATTATAACAATTCGCCCAACATACACTCAGGTGATAACGAGTAACATCGCACTTAATGCCTGGATACTGAGACGCAAACAAAGATAATTTTTCATCACACATCGCCCTCGACTGAGCAAACGTTCGTTCAATTTCACCAATGGTACAACGATCAGTTCCGGGGAAGTTTTGGGCGAAGGCCATGGTACTAGATAAAGCAATGCATGAGAGTAGAAATTTCATAAAAACTCCTGTTGGGGTTAAAGCATAACAAGGCTAGCAGAGGCATGAGGAGTTGTTCATCTTAAGATTAAAGTAACGCGCCCTAGAATAAGTAAAATTGAGTAGCATTTGAGACGTATTCATTTGAAAATTATTGAATGATGCCTGATCTCAAAAAATATAAAAACCTGATTTCATTTTATGGATGGTTAACACTCCTCATCGGGCTGGGAATCACAGGCATGATTTCCTATTACATTTATTCAAAAAACTATCATGAAGATCAGATGCGTTTTGAATATGAGGCCGATGAAATTTGGAAGCGTATCCAATTTCGAATGGATCGGTATGAAGGCGCACTCATTCAGGCCCGCGCCTTTTTCTTAAGTTCTGATAATGTCTCGAGAACAGAGTTTCATCGATATTTCGAGAAGACCAAACTTACGGAAAGGTACCCAGGCATTCAGGCATTAGGACTTGCGGTTCGTATCAAGAAAGATGATCTGAAAAGTCATGTCAAAAATATTCGTAAAGAACTGCCGCACTATACTGTCTGGCCAGAAGATCATAGAAACGAATATTACTCCATTCTCTATATTGAACCAATGGATTGGAGGAATCAGCGTGCTATTGGATACGATATGTACAGCGAGCCCGTTCGCCATGAGGCCATGAAAAAGGCCATGCTCTCGGGGCTGCCTACGGTAAGTGGGATGGTGACATTGATTCAAGAGGCAGGTTCTCGTCAACAACCAGGTTTTAATCTCTACGTCCCTTATTACAAAGAAAATGTTCCCCTTAAAACTCCAACTGAAAGGGCCAATGCTCTTATCGGCTTCATCTATGCACCTTTTCGGGCCAATGATTTATTCACATCCATCTTATCAGAGAGCAAGCTCAACATTGATGTAGAGATTTTTGAAAATGGAGAAATGAAGGCCGAAAATCTCATTTTCGATTTTGACGGTAAACCGAACTTCATCCACTCTGAGAAGGTCAATAAGTTCCGAATCGTTAAACATGTGACGCTGAATGGCCACGATTTCATTCTCCATTTTGTGCCCTTGCCATCTTTTAGAACAACTTCTGATCTGGCCTATCCATCAATGGCCGCGATTATTGGACTTGTCATCTCATTCCTGATTTTCAGAATCTTCATGCTTACGAAGAAAACTCAAGATGTTCTTCAAGAGGCCATCAATGCCCGCGATGAATTCTTCTCAATTGCTTCCCATGAACTTAAAACACCTCTGACTTCCCTGAAACTTCAGGCGCAGTTGATGAAACGTACGTTAGATAAAAATCCTCCAAACTTCAGGGAGAAGATTTTTAATCTTTCAGATCAAAGTGAAAAGCAGACTCAGCGACTAGAGCGTTTAGTAGATGACATGTTGGACATCTCCCGCATTAGGACAGGTCGTTTAACGATTCAAACTGAGCGTTTTAATCTTTGTGATATGGTGACCGATGTTGTGGGCAGGATGAAAGAACAGTTCAGTGTGATCCCAGGTGGTGCGCCCCAAACAAATTACATTTCATGTGAGAATGCCGTCGGTGAATGGGACAAGATGAGACTCGAGCAAGTGGTCACCAATCTTCTGTCAAACGCCATTAAGTATGGAAGTGAAAAAGAGATCTCCATCGAAGTCCAGGCAACTAGCGACCGCGTCTATATCAAGGTAAAGGACAATGGAATAGGAATTCCTCTGGAATTCCGTAATAAAATTTTCGAACGTTTTGAACGTGCCAGCGGAACCGCCAAAAGCATTACTGGCCTTGGTCTTGGTCTCTACATCAGTGAGCAAATCGTACGCTCACATGGTGGACGTATTTGGGTCGAAAGTGAAGTCGGTAAAGGCTCTACCTTTACTGTTGAGCTTCCGACGATCGCTGGTTAACTTCCCCTATTTTAGGTTCGTGAACAGTTTCCAGCCCCTTCAATGCTGGTCCTTCTATCACATGGCCCAAACGATCGAATCGGCTTCCGTGACAAGGACAATCCCAAGTTCGCTCGCCCTCATTCCAATGCACAATACATCCCAAGTGAGGACAAACTGCAGAGCAGACGTGGAGATGTCCTTCCTCGTCTTTATTGATGGCATATCGTCTACCATCTTCATTAACGACCATGCCTTGATCAACGCCCAGATCTTTAATTTCTTCGCGGTGAAGATAATCTTCGGCGTATTTCTGAGCAACATTCATGTTCTCTTTAATGAATTTATAGGCCGATTTTAATGGGGTAATACGATTTGAGCGATAAAGCTCAGCATATGAATTTTGAATCCCAAGGATTTCATCCTTGATAATGAGTGCTGCAAGCGTTCCATAAACCAACCCGTCAGTAGAAAAACCTGTGGCCACAAAAGAGTTAGACCCCATTCTTCTACCGATGTAAGGAAGTAGATCCGCAGGTCGGTAGTGTTGTCCGCCCCATTCAAATTGATATTCTTCTAGGGCAAACATTTTCTGTCCAAACTCCTTCAAGTGTTCGATTCCTTCCAGGCTGCTCCCTTGTCCTACTTTATGAGGTTGTCCAATGATCAAAAGATGGTCCTTGTAGTGGCGAACAGAAAACTTTTTATCGACATCATATCGTCCCCAGAAGATTCCATCTTCAACAAGGGGTCTGGTCGTTTTACTGGCGACTCCATACTCTCGATAAGGACCAAGAACTGTTTGAAGAGCGGAAAAACCAATTGGAGTATGTGTGGCCTCAATTAAGTGCTTTGTAATCAAGGTACCTTGATCAGTGGTGAGAGAAAATAGATCTCCGTCCTTATCAATTTCAAGAACTCTACTTCCTTCATGGATGGAGCAACCTTGCTGAGAGAGAATTCGTGCCACTCCCAGAACGTAATCATACGGATTAAACTGCGCCTGATGATCTAATTTAAGACCCACTCTTCCTTTAAGAGGTCTTAAAAGCTCATGTCCTTTATCAAGCCACTCTACTTTGAGACCAAGCTCCATAGCATGGGCATATTCTTTTTCAATTTTTTTATCTACTTCCTCGGCCCCTGAAAACAAGACCCAAGGCACGCGTTTGAAATCACAATCAATCTTTAAAGTCTGTATGGTCTTTTCGATGAAATTGATTGCTTCTTCTCTACTTTGAAGAACTTTAAGGATGGTGTTGCTATCGTATTTAGAAAGCAGATCCTGAAATAAAACATCCATCGTGCAATAAAGGTTACCTGTACTGCGGCCGGTGTTACTTACACCTAGTTTATTGGCCTCAAGGAGCTTCACCTTTAATCCAGTCTGGGACAGAAGATAGGCGGCGGTGATTCCAGTAATACCTCCACCGATGATCGTCACATCAACTTCTTCATTTCCTTTAAAGGGAGCAAATTCAAATTCATTATTTGGAGAAAACCAGATTGATTGTGTTTCCATATAGCACCTCTTCTAAATCAAGAGTTTAGACTTAGTTCGAAACGTTATCCGAATGAATTTTCTCGTAAGCATCTCTGATGGCATTGCTCTTGCTAAATCATTGGGACTCTCATCAAAGGACTGAATATGAAACTGATTATCATGTTTTTATTATTACTCGGTGTCATGGTTTATGCTGCTGCACCTTCAGGGTCACAAGACAAATCTCAAATGCAACAGACCGAGCAACAAAAACAAGAAGAACACGACAGAATGGAAAAACTTAAATATCACACCAGAGAAGATGATCCAAAAGTTGAAGGCAAATATTACGATGACAATCATCCAGAAAGGTTAAAGTACCAGACTGATGAAGATAGTTCTAAAGAAGGTGAAATCTGATGAGCGATCTCCAGAGGAAATCTGCCCATGAGAAACGCGGCATGCACTTAATGGCCCGTTGTTCGTGCAGGCATCCTGATTGCAATTTAGATTTTTGCAGTTAACAACCTTAAACAAAGGAAATTGTATGGAAAACTCTAATCAAAACCAAAATCAAAACACTCAAAGACCAGGTCAACAAGGACAACAAGGTCAGAAAGATTTTAACAAAAACCAAAATCAATCTGGTCAGGGTCAACAAAATGTAAACCCAAATCAGAATCCTCGTAAGTAGGAACGTCATCTGGGCGCTCTTCGGAGCGCCCTATTTATTTGGGGCTATTTGACCAGAACAATTGTCCGCAAAACAAAATTTCAGTTGGTTAAACTCTGGCACCCAATCTGCTTGATAGAACCGAGAACCGCAAAATAAAAGGCCAAATGTGAAAACAATATTTCTTTTAATGCTGTTAATCGGTGGTTGCACGCGCATCCGTTACTATCAGGCGTCAGATGTTCGCCATGAACTTCGTCAAAATTCTCGCAAGCTTGATCTCATGCAAACGAATATCGAAAAAGATTTTCTTGAAAAGGTCGCTTACTTCCAATTCTATACCAGCAGACCAGAACAAAATGAGTTCTTTCGAGATGATCTCGCCTATCGCATACAGGATCTGGAAGTAAAAAAAGATTCACTCATGGCCCACACAACTTATATCAAAGACAAAAATGACAATCTCCTGGATCAATTGGCCGATAAGAAAAAGATCAAACAATCTGATGCGGCCTTTGAAGATATAGAGGAATTCGCTCATTCGACTCAGAAAGACGCCAATGCGCTTTTTCGGGATTATGCCAAGTATGTCAATGCATCTGAAGATTTTATGAGATTTGCTTTAATCACCCTGTGACATTTTGCAGACGTCAAAAGTCGTGATTCATTCAGCATTTTCAAATAATACAAATTTCTCCATCTTATGTTGATGAAGAATATTCTTATAACACTATCGTTTTTACTCATTGCATGTGCCACTCCTAAAAAAGAGAAGGCCCCTCCCGCACCTTTACCATCATGGGCCAATACTCAGGTGAAAGAAAACATTCTGGATTATATAAAAGTCATTACCGATCCAAAGAATCCTGACTTTATTCCAGTTGAAGATAGAATTGCTACTTTTGATAACGATGGAACCATCTGGGCGGAAAAGCCGGTGGTACAAGGTCTTTTTGCCATTGAACGGGCCAAAGAGATGGGGATGAAAGTTAGTCCCCGGCCTTCAGAAAAAGAGTTTCTCAAAATTGTCTTGAAGACCCATACCGGAATGACTGACGAGGCCTTTGAAAAAGAAGTAAAAGAGTTTTTTGATACTGCTCTTCATCCTACCTACAAAGTTCCAATAGATCAGACAGTCTATCAACCTCAATTGGAACTCATGCAACTACTTAAGGACCACGGATTCACGATTTACATCTCTTCCGGTGGAACGATTGAATTCATGAGGACTTTCAGCCAGAGGCTTTATCAAATTCCTGGTGAAAGGGTGATCGGTTCAAACTTTGCCTACGCATTTGAACCTAAGACCAATCAGCTTAATCGCCTTCAAAAGTTTGAATTCAACAATGATAAAGAAAAAAAGCCCATAGGAATCCAGAGGAACATCGGAAAACGTCCAGTCATCGCCTGCGGAAATGTCGGCAATGAAGGTGACGTACAGATGCTTCGCTACTCACAAGGAAGTAAATACCGCTCTCTTCAATTACTCGTAAACCATGATGATGGTGCCCGAGAATTTGTTTATGGAGAGCCCAAGAATACTTCTCTTAACTGGGCCCAGCAATATAAGTGGAACGTCATCAGTATGAAAAAAGACTGGCTCAAAGTATTTCCAGATAAAAAAGAAGCTGTAGAATAGGTTAATGACCTATCAGTCGATGAAGCCCATCATTTTGAATTTCTTGCACGTCTCAAGAGATGCCATCCATATACATGTGGGATTTATCTGCTTAGTACTGACACTTCTCTTCACAAAGAAAAAGCTTAATTCCTTTTACTCTATATTACCGGGCTTCATCGTATCAGTATTAATGGAGCTTATGGATTTGAGAGATGACTACGTTGCAAGAGGTGTTCTGAAATTCGGCGCAAGTCTGCACGATCTGGTGAACACGAACTTCATTCCCTTCATACTTGTGCTCTTAGCGAAACGTTTGAAAACCAAACTTGTTTCCAACGAGTAGTCTTCTCAATCTTACTTAGTTTTTTGGGTGAGGCCGTGACCTTTTCACCAAACCTTCCATTTATAACTTCACTATTGACCGCTCCGTAAAGGACGTCATCTTCTTGATAAGTCACTCCAACGACAAAACTGCAGTGCTTACAAAACAGAAACTCAGCACTCTCACTTCCTTGCCGAAAATGCCCTACTTGGTTTTTGAATTCAAAACTTAGTGTCCCCTTCGGATCAGAGATATAAGAGATGTTCTGCTTTTGACAGAAATCACAATCACAGGCCCTTGGATGATAGGCATCAGCTGGTTCAGAGAGTGTCAAAGTCAGATGAATATTACCGCAGTAGCAAGTACCCTTTAATTTCGTCATGGAATAATCATTCAATAAATTATTCGATCATGCAAATCAGTAATTGCAACTCACTTGCAATTACATTATAACCCTGTTTATGAAAAGACAAATCTCCATCGACGCTACTCGGGGACTGGTCATGCTACTTATGTTAGTGGATCACGCTCGAGAATTTTTTTATTACCATGCTCAGGTTTCGGATCCGGTCAATATCGCGACCACTCCTGCTGATCTTTTCTTCACCAGACTTTCGGCCCATCTCTGTGCTCCGGTGTTTGTGGCCCTGACGGGTTTAGCAGCGTATTTATATCAAAGCAAAAATGGGAAAAGTGCCACTTCGGAATTTCTCTTAAAGCGCGGATTGTTTCTGATTGTTTTGGAACTAACCGTAATTAGCTTTGGATGGAGCTTCTCTTTCACTCCTTCAATGATGTTCCTCCAAGTTATCTGGGCGATTGGAGTCTCAATGATTTGCCTCTCTGGAATTCTCTGGCTTCCAAGGAAAGCACTCATTGCTCTAGGTCTTACCATTGTGATTGGACATAATATACTCGACCCCATTTCATTTGATTCTGGTATCGCCCACACGCTTTGGGCAATTATTCATGATCGAGGTATAATCGACATTTTTGGTATGAAAGTCAGAACATCATATCCGGTTTTACCTTGGATTGGTGTTATTACTCTTGGGTTCGGAATCGGGCCATGGTTCTCGACGAATCAAGAAAGCAAAAACAAAAATTTAATCAACACCGGACTTATCTTTCTGATCACGTTCCTTCTTTTAAGAATGATCAATATCTACGGAGAACCACTTCCATGGAAAATCGAAAACAACTTCGTTCAAACAGTCATGTCCTTCTTCAATCTAACGAAGTATCCGCCTTCATTGGATTTCCTCCTGCTTACGTTGGGAACAGGCATGCTTCTACTAAGAGGTCTCGAGAAAGAAACTCGTTTCACGCGGTTTCTGGCAGTGTTTGGAAGTACCCCACTTTTCTACTATATGGTTCACATCTATTTATTGAACGTGATTCACACATCTCTCAAGGTCTTCTTCGGGCCTAATGTTGGGAATCACTTTAGCGTCCCGAATGTAATGAGTTTATGGTTGATCGCGGCCGCCTTAGTCCCCGTACTTTGGTACTTATGCAGATGGTACGGAAAAATTAAGAAAGGAAGCTCCAACCCCATTTTCAAGTACATATAATTAGGTGAATTCGCAGCTGTCTAACCTTTAAACACCCAGGTGATTATTTACCTGGGTTTTCCTGCCTGGCCTGTATACCTTTTATCATGAAGGGACATGATACATGCTCAGGGCAACCACTCAATCACTTATGATTTTGACAAGGACATTCCTTGGAACCAAGGTTTGACCCTTTCTCAAACTCTTCTGCCAATTCCTGCGAATTGTTCCTTTATTAATGAGCTAACAAAAAATGAAAAGCACGCCGCTTCTTGGGTTCTCGGACTTCTAGCTGCAAGTGCCATTAAAGAACACGAAAAAGTTCTGAACCAAATGCGGACTATTTGTTTTGAGCGCGAACCAAAAGCAAAAAACAACCATGCATTCGCCATGGAGGGCAAACAGTTCTTCCTGGAAGAAGCTGTCCATTCTGCGGCCTTCTCTCGTTTTCTTGATATGACTGCCAAAGAATTAAACCTTTCAAGGGAAGAGCTATCCAGCTTCTTACCGTCTTTCGATAAGAAATCATTAGTGGCAAGACTTTACGCCTTCGAAGGCCTCTTAGGTGGCAAGGCCATCTGGTGGACAGTTGCTGCAACCGAAGAAGAAAGTATTCGTCTTTTTCAGCAAATGGCCCCTCATAAAAATCACACAGACTCAGTCTTTTTTAGTCTCAATCGCCTTCATTTCCTTGAAGAATCAAGACACTCGTCATTTTCATATGAAATGCTCTCAATGCCTGAACAGTCTTGGCGTAGACCAATCACAAGACTAAGTTTCGCAGTTTCACGTATCCTGCAAACAATTTGGCTCATCGGAGAACTCAAGAGATTTCGTAAGGTCTCTCAATTTCAGGACCGTCACCCGATTTTAAAATCAATGAATCAGGTCGTAGAAAAGATCGATGTCCTTCCATTCAAATCTAAGTTGAAACTTATCTTCAATGAGATTTCTTATATCAAGATGATGACTCAACCTGAAAAGCATCCTCGTCTTAAAAAGACCCTCGCAAAAATTGGAGCATTTGTTCTTAAAACTCCGGGGATCAAATCATGAAAAAACCACTTTGTGTTTTCCTTCATGGCTATCCAAACAATCCGCTTCTTTGGAAAGAGCAGATTGAGAAGATGCAGGATCAATTTACGATCTTAAATCTTGCTCTACCTGGCAGCACCAACGGCCTTGTTTCTCAATCTGAGTTGAAATTAGAAAAAATCGTTAGAAATATTGTGGCCGAGATTACTGCTCAAAATAAAGATGAGATCATTCTCATTGGCCATGACGTTGGAAGCTTCATCCTTTCAGAAGTTTCTAAACATCTTTCAAATAAGGTCAAGGCCCAGGTCTTTATGGCCGGCATGGACTTCAAACTCTTCCGCAAGCGTCTTCTCTCATCAACTCAGTTCTTCAAATCTTGGTATGTATTTCTGCTTCAAATCCCGGGTCTCTCTGAGGCCTTCGTCGCTAAGTTTCGTCCTCTACTTTCGAAAAATGTCTACGACATGTCTCACATTGCAGAAAATGCATCACTAAGAACTGAAGCTCCTTTTGGCTTTACGCCGATTGGTCTTTATCGAGAGCTAAGAACGGGAATGTTTCTTTCAACGCCAAAGAAGTCTCAGGTTCCGACACTCCTTCTTTTTGGGAAAGACGATAAATTTATCAAAGCACCAAACTCACAAGACATACGTCCCTTTTACTCTGAAGCTGAAGTAAAGGTTTTAGACGGTGGTCACTGGTTTTTAAGAGAAAATCCGGAACTCGTAAATCAGACGATTCAGAATTTTCTTCAAAAGGCGGCCCTATGAAAATTACTTTCGCAAATTTTCGCAAAGACCCTTTTTTCTTCTTCAAGTATTTCACAGCTCAGATGCTAATCATGATGGTTCTTGGCTTCCTATGCAAAGACCTGGTTTCATCTGAACTGTCTTTGAACCTCAATCATCTCTTAGTTCTTCCACTTGCAGTGGTTTTTGGTCTTCAATTACCTGTGGCACTTCATAACGCCGTTCACTTTAATATTAAGCCGAGAATGCTCAATGAAATCGTGGGCGAAATCTGCGGCTTCTTCGTACTGTTTGGTATGGCCCCATTCAGAATCAGCCACGTCCTTCACCACGCGAATGCTGATGATCACGAGCTTGATCCACATCCTCCAATGGGAAAGAACTTCTTGTACTTCCTTGCCACAACTCAACTGAATACAGTTCGCGTAATCAGTAACCAATACTTTAGTATCCACGGTCGCTCTGCAAAGACTTATTCAATTATGGGCACGCAGATGGCGGCCTACTATGTAGGTCTTGCTTTGCGGGCATTCATTTGGTGGAAGGTCTTGGGACCAACTTACTTCGTGGCCTTCTACTTACCGGCCTATTTAACAAACTTAGTGGTATTCGCTCACATCAACTGGGCAACACATAAGACAATGGAAGATGGCTCAGTTGAAATTGTGAACCTTAATCACAATCTTTACTATAAGACGGTAAACTTCCTAGGTGCCGGTGCTTACTATCATCTTAACCATCACTTAAAACCGAATCTTTATGATCCTTCTAAGTACGAGGCTCCGGTGGCGAAGAAGCCCAAGCTTTGTCTGGTTGAGGAGATCTCTGCCTGATACCTTCATATGATTTTATCATCGTTGGTGCAGGACTCGCAGGGCTCACGGCCCATCATCGCCTAGTTCAAAACGGCTTCTCAGTTCTTCAAATTGAAAAAGACACGATCGTTGGTGGTCGAGTAAGAACTCTTAACCTTCAAGGAGCAAAGGCGGATGTCGGAGCTCAGTTCTTCACTCGTGGCTATCCTCTCATCTCCAATCTAGTAAAAGAACTAAAACTTGAAACCCAAGATAGCTGTGCGCTCATGGGTTTTATGATGAAAGAGAAGAATCTTGTCGTTAACACCAAGAATCCATTTTCATCGCTAACTCAAGGATTAGTTTCTCCGAGATCATTCCTGAAGCTCGCTCAGATTCTTGTCTATTTTAAATTAAAGCACCGAAAGCTTGCTCTGGAAGACATCACTGCGCTGGCAAAGTTTGATAACATGAGTGCGGAAGACTTTTGTCTTAAATACTTAAATGACGAAATTCTTCGCAACTTCTTTGCTCCCTACTTCTCAGCTTTTAACTACGCCTTTGCTAATGAACTATCGGCCTCCATGATGGTGCGAGCTCTCGCTCATATGGCAGAAGGGAAATCACTATTTGGTTTGAGTGAGGGGCTTGCAGGACTCCCTCTTACTTTGGCCCAAAACAAAAACATCATGACTGATACGGCCGTCCATCAGATAAAGGGTGAAGAAGTCACAACTGATAAAGGTGTGTTTAAAGGAAAGAAGATTATTGTTGCGACTACGGCCACTGTCGCAGAAAAGCTTCTGAAAGATAAGTTTCCAACGTCACTTAAGACCAAGTACTCTCCTTCGACCCATGAAGCGATACTTTGCAAAAAGAATATCAAGAAAGGTCCTTACGGTACTCTGGTGCTGCCGGAGAGAAATCCATTCATCAATGTCGTGACGAATGAAGCTCAAAAAAATACAAAGTTAGTCCCTGAAGGTTTAAAGCTCATCGGAGTACTAAGAAGCCGCGAAGGCCATTCACAAAATGACTTTTCGGATAAATGGCGTTTATTAGGAATTAAAGAAGCGGATGTTCTCGATTACCGTATCACCAAATGGGATGAAGCAATTCCTGTATGTGCTCCCGGTAGAGCAAAAGAAGTCCTCGCTTATCGAGAGTCGCTGAAAGCAACTGACCAACTATTTTTAGCAGGTGACTATCTCGGCACTCCCTGTGCAGAAGGTGCGGTGGAGTCTGGAACTTTTATCGCGAGTCTCTTTACGAGATAAAATCTAATAGAATCATATTAAGAATCCCAGGTTGCTCGAGTGGAACAAAGTGACCGCAGTCATTTAAAGATTCAAATTTGGCGTTCTTTGGATTCTTAGCGGTCCTCTCAATGGCCGAGGGTAGAACAATCTTATCATCCTCACCTGCTACATAAAGCATCGGTAGAGTGACTTTTTGAAGATCGGCAGAGATGTTCCTTCTTTCAAGAGTCGCCTTGAGCTGCCGGAGATAAACTTCCTTAGCGTCAGCTCCTGCCATGGCATGAATGGTATTTCTAATTTCAAGGTTCTCGTATGAAGCGGGAGCGAGATAATCCTTCAAACGCTTATCGGTGATTCCTGTGAACTTTCCCTTCTCTAAAGCAGGCAATGTGTCCAGAACGAGCTTCTTCTCCTCTGGAGGATATCCTTCCCCTGAAGCAGCAATCACAACTAGCTTCTCAACTCTCTCAGGGTATTTAATCGCAAATTCCTGGGCAACATGTCCTCCCATGGAAAAACCTATGAGGGTCATTTTCTTCTGCGGAAGTTTGCGAACTAATTCGAGCATCTCTTCAATTGAATCGGAGTGACGAAGATCAATTACCGCATGATTCGGAAACTCTCTCAATTGATATTGGAAGATTCGTTCATCACATAAAGTACCCGGTAGGAAAACACAGAAGCTCGAGATCATTTCGTGAGACCCATCTCAGTTAGGATCTCCATCGTTGTGTCTCGCATTCTCGGACCACCCGGAGTTTTCTGATCTTCTAGATCAGTTCCGTTGCCAGCAAAAACATAAGTTTTATCGCCGTTCTTTAAAACGCCAACAAACCAACCGAACATTTTACCAGGTTTCGCCATACAATCATGCCCTTTTACACATCCCGTCCCAGTCTTACCGTAAAGATCAGCGTTTCCCAGCTTTTTGATGAACATCACTTTCTTCGTGAGATTTGTAGCACTCTCTGAAGCGAGTTTACCGTTCCAGAAATTTGTCAGGAAGTTTACTTGTTCGCGAGGAGAGATCCTTAAGCTCGATGTGACCCAGGCCGTTTTCATTCCACCTGAAAAATCTTTATTACCGTAGTTGTATTTTTCTAAGAGATCATGAATCGTTTTCTCACCTAACTGAGGCATAATCCATTCAGTTACCCATTTGGCCGAAGTACTCATGAAAGTCATGGGAGTAAGATCTTGGTTGATTTCCGGGCGATCGCGCTTTACTCCGTCCCATTTAATCACCTGATTCTCATCCTTAAAGACCCCTTTATCAAAGGCCATAAGAGACGCAGCTATCTTGAAAGAAGAATTTGGTGGAATCCTTTGATCACAACGAGGCGAATTGTATTCAGCAATGACTTTGCCGTTACTCATATCCGAAATCGTGAAACAGGCCTCACGATCGGTGAAGTGTTTTTTGAAATCGACAGTGGCGAAGGCCGTATTCACAAGAATTAGTGTAAAAAATAAAATTTTCAAAAGATAAATCTCCATACTTCAATTGATGGACTTCGTTTCTAGACTATTTTTTAGGAACGAGGCGATAAGGTTGAACAATAGAAAGATCTTTAAAACCAATCAATTCTTTTCTGCTCTTCAACTCAGACAAGCAACTTTTAAACTCATTAGATAATTCAATTTCTCGAGTTGAAAATTCAAAGAAATCCATGACCCCACGTTTTGAATACCCAACAACGAAACATAAATTGAAAGCATGTTGCTTGCCAGTTCTTTCCATTTCCTCCTCGTAACACTTTCTGATCGCGGGCTCGAGACTCAGCATGCGAGCGTATATGTCTTCCTCTGAAAACTTCTTTTTACCTTGAGCAGGTGTAGAATTCTTTTTTAGATATGCTAATGCTTCATTAGAACAGACTTTCTCTTTCGAGTATGGAGGAAGGGTATCTTGCACTCTATTAGATGAACAGGCCGTTAATACAAATAGAAACACAATCGACAATGCTTTCATTCGTGGAGATTCCTTGGAAGATCATTTCTTCAAATTATAACTGAAAATCCCATTTTTCCTCAAAAACGATCAGATTCGCATGAACGCCGAGCGAACATGAGGGAGCGTACATCAGGTACGTGACCGAATGTGAGACGAGAGCGTGAATGCGAAGATGGAAGTTTTTCAAGAAAAATGGCGCACTGGACAGGAGTCGAACCTGTGACCTACCGATTAGAAATCGGTTGCTCTATCCAACTGAGCTACCGGTGCGCGATTTACAGACCAAACGTGAGAAAAATCCATTGATTCCAAGGAGTTTAGCCGTTCAGAATATTTAGGAACTCACTTTAACGACCCTAACTAATTCTGTCAATCGAATAGCAATGCGTCAGTTTTGCCGAGTTATATTAAAAAAAATATGGTAGCTTCTGCCAATGACCATCAAAGCCCGTATTTTCCGCTCTTCTAAGAGGCATTTCGAATGCCAACGTGAAGACACCAAAGAAGTTGTTCTCGCCACAGCGTTAGCGGCCCTTTTAAAAGAAGATCATATCGTGGTTGGCGATTGGGTGGAAATCTCACCTCCTCCTCAGGGTGGAGAAGAATGGAAGATCGAAAGCGTCCAAGAACGCAAAAGTGCCATTTTTCGAAATATTCCCCGGGAACAAAAAAAGAAAGTTATCGCCGCTAACGTAGACGTAATGTTGGTGGTGGTGAGTGCTGGTAAACCGGCCTATAAAAGAGGCCTGGTCGATCGCTATCTTGCTCGCTCCGACTACTGGGGCGTTCCTGCCTATGTCGTGTTCAACAAGATGGACCTCTATGAGGAATCAGAGTTCGACATCAAGTTCGAGGCCGAACGCTTAAAATGGCTGAATGTAAAATGCTTTGAAATTTCTGCGGAAGATAAGAACTATAAACCGCGCTTTCTTGCGAATGGGTTCGACGAACTCTCTCATGAACTCCAAAAGAAAACGGCCGTTCTCGTAGGACACTCGGGCGTTGGTAAAAGCCGTCTCATCACTGAATTAAGCCATGGAAAGATTCAACTCTTAAGTGGCGAACTCGGTAAAGTTGGTAAGGGTGCCCATACTACGACTTGGGCAGAACTTATCGATGGTGAAAATTTCGCTCTCATCGACTCTCCCGGAATTCGTTCCATGTCTCTTGCCGATCTCACCAAGCAAGACCTTCTCTACTGTTTTTCAGATGTAAACGAATGGACGACAAAATGTCAGTTCAGTTCGAACTGTACTCATGAAGCAAATAGTAAGGGGTGTTTTTTTCAGAAGCTTGATGGAGGCAACCGAGAGGACCAATTGATCCTCTCTCGCCTGGATTCTTATAAACGTGTATTGGAAGAAGTGTCCAACATTCCCGATTGGCTAAAAAAACCTTAGGGAATATTAGCGCGGGTACACGCGATCGTAATACTGAGATCTTTGTTCCATCTTTTGCTCTTCAACAGATGAAATACCACGATCATTATGATGAGAAGCACAGCTAACCATCAAACCAAGTACGAAAAATAGTGCTACTGTTTTTGCCATTGTGGGCCTCCAGGATTGGGATTGAACACTCACCAACCTCTTCGGCTTCTTCGACCAAATGCTTAGGAAAATTTTGCCTGGAATAGAGAAGTTAAGTCATTTCATCAGTTTAGATAACGACATCATCTTCAGATTTCGGTAGCGGTTTTCGCTGATCAACCGGCTTTTTCTGAATGGTTTTCGCCGTTCTGAATGGGAAATTCAGAAGGATCTTCCCTTCTTTCTGATCCATCTTCACTTTCGTTGGATCACAATCTCCAGGAACATTAAAACTATTGTTGAATTCAGAAATGGTACTTCCGTATTGTGATTTTTGTTCGGCCGATCCCTTGATCGTGATCATGCCATTATTCACATTGATGTCTAATTTCTGCTCGGGAGTTTTCGGAGTAATGGCAAGTGTTCTTCCACCTGCAGTTTCTGTCCACTCCATTTGAAAGTTACTTGTCGTTGGCGCAAAAGAATCCATACCAGAGAATGATTCATTCATCATTTCCTCTGCCATTTTTTCCAGGTCCTTAAACATGTCCTCATCCGAACCATTACCGTTCATGAGTTTATCCATCATGCGACGATGTATTTCTTCTCTAAGTTGCAGACGTTTTTGAATTTGATCAGCACGAGTGTCTGAAACAGACGGTTTATTTTGTGCCAGACATGAAATGGCCCAAACCACTAAAAGAAACATGACTCCAAGAGTGACGTACATTCTTTTCATATAGATAAATATGGGCCTATTTTTTCAGCCGTCAAGAGTGGCAACTTTCTGAATTTTTTCAAACATTTGATCTAGTCCGTCAACAAACAGGGCAGGCCCTGGTTGCAGGAAGACGGCCGGATCCAGCTCCCAAATAAATTTATTTTGGACCGCTGAGACCGCTCCAAAACCAGGACGCTTCTCGAACGAATCGAGCTTCACTGGTTTTCCACACCAACAACCAAAAATAATCTCGGGATTACGCTTAATGATCTCTTCATGAGTCACCTCACGATCCCTTGCCATTGCTCCAGATTTGTCTTTAAAGATATTTTCACCACCACAGGCTTCTATCAGCTCAGACACCCACTTAATGCCCGAATAATTGGGATGATCCCACTCTTCAAAGTAAACTCGGGGGCGACGAGATAATTTCCGCGCTTTGAAGGCGTCTAATTTTTGTTTAAACGAGTCTACTAACTTTTGGGCCTTCTCCCCCTCGCCGATCATGCGTCCCAAGAGAAGGATATTATTGAGAATCTCCTCTAAAGATCGCTGATTTGTCACAAAAACGTTCAATCCTCGTCCTATCAATTGGGAAGCTATGTCTTTTTGTAGATCCGAAAAGCCGATAACAAGATCAGGCTTCATCGAGACAATTTGCTCAATGTCAGAGCGAATGAATTGGGTGACGGTTGGATGCTTGGATTTTGCTTCAGGTGGTCGTTCAACATATTGACTCACACCTGCGATCAAGTCCTCTCTGCCTAGTAGATAGAGAGTCTCGACTGATTCCTCTGTGAGGCATATAATTTTGGCTGGAAAAGACATAATTGGCCCTCCCGTTCATGATAAAGGATTCACATGCTGAAAGCTATTGTTCTTCTCATCCTCTCCGCCTCATTATGGGCAGCTGAAGAGCACGCCACGGTTTCTATTCAACGCTTCCAGAAAAAACTCGTTGTAACCATCAACCACGATGAGGGTTGGCACACATATTGGAAAAATCCAGGTGACGCAGGTATTGCTTCAACTTTCAAATTTACTCAAAACACCAAACCAGTAGATGTAAAGTCCTACGAGTGGCCTACACCGAAGCGCTATATTGAAGCAGGAGATATTCTCACGATTGGTTACTCGGGCAAAAAACATTTCTTCTTCGATGACGTACCGGGTGCCTTTGATCTTCAAGTCGGAATGCTGATCTGTAAGGACATTTGTATTCCGGGTGAGGCCAAGCTAAAACTTGGACCTAACGAAGAGTTCATGGCCAACCGAATGGCAAAACCATTCCCGGCCGATGAACTAGAAAAAGCTTTCAAAGATCTTCCAGAAGAGGCCAAGACTCCAGCGAATCTTGAGTACTATCTTACGCGCACAAAGGATCAGCCGAACCTGACTCTTCACTACTCACTAAAGAATTTTAAATCATCAAAACTTCCAGAAACTCTGAATCTTTTAACTGGTTTTCCTCAAGCACCATGGGGCTTTAAGCGCGAAACACTTTATCTAAAAGATGGAGTGATTTACGGTAAGACCGAGATTGAATGGGATGGAGAATATCAGGATCCAGTGGTGCCTCTTCCGGCCAATGGTCAATTTCCAAAACCATACGAACTTAAATTCTTAATCAATGCTCCAGATTCAGCGAAAGTAAACGTTGTGACGTTGAAGCTTCAGGATTTTGCGAACGCTACTCCAGCATTGAATGATTTCTATAAAAACCTTCCTCCATACGATGGTAAGGGCACAGGTGTCATCGCCGGCACGACTGCTTCGCAAGGTAATATCTTCGAGTACTTTTTATTCGCCTTTTTAGGCGGTCTGATTTTGAACCTTATGCCATGTGTGCTTCCGGTTATCTCTCTGAAGCTCTTTGGTCTTATTAAGCACAAGAACCTTCCGAAGAAAAAAATCCTGGGACACAATCTAAGTTATACCGCAGGTGTACTTTCAACTTTCATGGCCCTGGGTGGTGTGATCGCGGCACTTAAAGCAACCGGTGAAGAAATTGGCTGGGGCTTCCAGCTTCAGTCTCCGGCCTTCATTCTGGTGATGATGCTGATTCTGTTTATCCTGAGCTTAAACCTCTTTGGACTTTTTGAATTCGTGACTCCAGGTGGATCCAAACTTGGTTCTGCTGAAATTAAAGAAAGTGTCGCGGGAGACTTCTTTTCAGGAATTCTCACGACCATTCTTTCAACTCCTTGTTCAGCACCATTTCTTGGTACGGCCCTTACGTTCGCCTTCACCACAAGTACTCTGAACATCTTTTTGATGTTCTTCTTTATTGGTCTAGGACTTGCCTTCCCATTTCTAATGACGGCCTTCTTCCCTGCTGCCTTGGCGATTTTTCCTCGCCCGGGTGCCTGGATGGAAAAGCTAAAATACTTCCTGGGTCTATCACTAGTAGCTACTGTGATCTGGCTTTATGATGTGTTCGTGACTCTGGTTGATTTTGATAAAATCAGCTGGCGCCTGAACCTTCTTTTTGCTTTCTGGTTCTTTGCTTTCTTCTTCGCGCAAAAAATTTCTAAGTCTCGCGTGCTTCAAACCATTGCCTTCGCTTTTCCATTAATTATGACTGTTATGGCGATTCAGAACCTGGAGATGCGTCCCACCACTACTGATGCAGTTGTAAAAACAGACTCTCAGTGGAAGCCTTGGTCAGAAGAGAAATTGAATAATGAAAAAGGTAAATTGGTCTTCATGGATTTCACTGCTGAGTGGTGTTTAACTTGTAAGGTTAATAAGCGCCTTGTGATGGAAACTGATGGCTTTAATGAACTGGCAAAAAAATATGATCTGGTTCTTCTTCGTGCGGACTGGACCAAGCGTGACGATAACATCACACAATTTTTAAAACGTTATAATGTGGTGGGAGTTCCTGCCTATTTCGTGCAAAAAGCTGACGGCCAGATTGTTCACCTGGGTGAGACGATTAGCCTATCTAAAATCGAATCGAACTTAAACTAATGCAAATTTCACTAACGGTGCCGTAGTAAACCTTAAGATTCGAAGATTCAAATATTTATGCACATATATTTATTTCAGGGTCTATACCAATTGATGGGCCCTGAATTAAAATTCACGCATGAAAACTTTAATCCTCATTCTCGTTGCCCTCTTTTCTTTCTCTGCCTTTTCGCAAGACTGCGCCACCAATCTGGCACAGCTTAAGTCTTTGGTCGCCAACAATGGCTTCCCTACTAAATGGGCCGAGAAGGGCGACCAAAATCCGTTCCTTCTTCATATCAGTGAACGCAATAATCTTTTAAATCTTCGCCTCACGACTAAAGATGGTGAATGGGCCATGATGGACACTCGAGTTTGTAAAAAGAACTCTGAACGTTATGCGGCTGAAGTGAAGAAGATTGTCTGGGGTCCTGCCGCACCAGAAATTGCCAAAGGCCGTAATGTGAAAGAAGTGGGCATTCGCCTGCCTTACCATTCGACACTTGAGGTTTCGATTTCTATTTTCTGGAGTGGCGAATTCGAGCCGGTGAGATAATCACGCCTCGTCAAACTTCGGTGGAAGTACCATCATTTCACGGGCCACTTCTTTCGGATCGTGATTGTTGTAAAGTACTTCATAAAGTCCCGTGAAAATGCGCGCGCGAATTCCCATCTTCTCAGCTAAAAAGTAAGCGGCCTTTGTGGTCTTATAACCTTCTACCACTGACTTCGTGGCTTTGATGATCTCTTCTGCCTTGCGCCCCTTCGCAATCTCAATCCCGAAACTCTTATTACGAGAAAGCTCACCCGTGGTAGTGAGAATAAGATCTCCCATCCCAGACGGACCATAGAACGTTTCAGGCTTTGCCCCAAAAACCGTTCCAAAGCGAAGCATTTCGACGATCCCACGAGTGATAAGAGCGGCACGAGTGTTGTGGTTATAACCAAGCCCTTCCATGATACCACCAGCGATGGCGATCACGTTTTTAAGGGCCCCACCTAAGAGCACACCCTTCACATCTGTAGTCGGTAGTGCCTTGAAGAATTCAGTTCCTAACATCTCACAGGCAAGAAGAAGCTTATCTTTGTCTTCCCCAGCAAGTGACACGATGGTGATTTGTTTATCAACGATTTCTTTCGCAAACGATGGCCCAGAAAGATACATGAGCTGTGAGCGATAATTTTCAAAGTGAGCTTTGAACATTTCATCTGGAAGTTTAAGGGTCTCGTGATCAATCCCCTTCGCTAAACTCACCAGTGGAATGCCTTGATCAAGATAGCGCTTAAGATCTTGTTCATTACGTGAACAGAAGTCTTCAATCGCAGACATTGGTAGACCTGAAACAATCAAATCAACATGACCATGAGTCTGAGCTTTCACTTCATCCCAAGTCATGGCCGCTTTAATCGTATCCGGAAGTTTTTGTCCTGGAAGATATGTCGTGTTCTCGCCACGATTGATCTCATCAAAGATGTCCTGAGATCTCACCATGATGATGACCTTCTCAAAATTTTGAGAAAGCACAAATGCGATTGAGGTACCGAAAGCTCCCCCGGCCAGAACCAGGGCGGTTTTGAATTTCATGGAGGTCCTTTTTAAAGACTGATCACACCTTTAATAGTACTCATCAATGCGTAAATCTCGAGTACTTCATCAGTGCTTTTCATGAGTTTTCTGGCGTTAACCGAAACATAGTTGCCTTTTTTAGACAGAGTTTCGGTGATCTGATAGCCCGGGAGCTTATCTATGATCAATAACTTATCATCGATTTTGACGATAAATTTGAACTCGTAATAATCCGGCCAATTGTAACTCTCATCTAATAGCGCTCTAAACTTTTGAATATCCATAGTTTTCGTTCTTTTTTAAAAAACCTGCTCTCAGTAACCTCGTGATTTCGCTCTCGGAAAAAGCGAAATCAGGAACTTAAGTCAGAGGCAGTTGATTAAGTTTTCCCTCTAGAATAACCGATCCAAGCTCTAATCACAAAGGCGATTGATTGCCTGGGAGTTCCCGATGAAAGTATGGATGCTTGTCCTTCTGACGATGTCGTATTCTGCGTTCGCCAGCGAATTCACCCATATCAAATTGATTCCAGAGTTTGAGCACTATCTTACTCATGGAGAGACGAAAAGTCCCCAGAAATTGAAATCTGCCAAGGCGATGTCTGCCAATGATAATAGCTTTGTAGCGACCTTTGAGTCCAGAATGATGGGCGCCCTTTTAGGCGTTTCAAAAGGCACAATCAGTAATCCGATTCCAGTAGACGGAGAAGAGTCTCCTCTTTACGAAGAAATTCGTCGTCATCTTGAAAGTGCTCACCAGCAATTGGGAGCGGATCAAGTGGCAAATATCAATCGCCTGAATCAACAATTTAATCTTGGTTCATCAAACTTTTCTGGCTTTAGTTGGCAGAAACCATTTGGCGTGGTCCATGTCTATGTTGATCGCCAGGTGACTCCAAATCTTTTTGGAACAAACTGGCTTATTCAGGACACTTTCAATTTCTACATTGAGGCCACAACTCTGCTTGAAAGACTCAATGAAGAAGGTCTCTCGAACATGAGTGCGACTGAAATCGCCGCCTTCGCGGGGATCACGTTCTCTCGCGTTTATACTTACTATCACTATGCCAATTCTTATCAAGAGGGACTTCAGGCCGATTACGGAAAGCTCTTTTTGTCTTTCGCCAAGTTCAATCAAAGTGGTCTAGAGAGCATGGCCCACGAGGAAATTTTAAAACGCGAAGATAACTGGACCGCAAGTGCCGGTGGTATCATCAGCACTCCTCCCCTTTATAACATTTCTTTCTCGGGTGGGGTCCTTGCCCAGTTCGATCTTCAGCAGATGACCTCGGTTTCAAATACAAATACTCAGGATCAGCGATTTAAAATTGGAATATCATCTAAGAAAACCACTTCTGCTGGAGCGACAGCGGAATTGCAATTAGACTTTTTCAAACTTCTAAAATTCTCACTTCTGCGTTTTGATCTGAACTATGAATACGCTTCTGGTAAAGAAATCACACTTGGTCTTAACAACGACCAATGGCAACACGTGAAAAACGATTCTGCAGAGTACGCTGAATTCAAACAAGTCCTCCGTGGCCATAGTACGGTTAAAGAACTTGAACCATATGTGGTTCGCCTAGATGAATCGAGTTCCTCTTCCCTTGAATCTCGCGGAAGCATTCTTCTGTGGGGGAAAATGCAGAAGAGTAAAACGGAACAGATCCGCGTGATCAAAGATGATACCGTTCGTGTGTTCTTTAAGAATTACTCTCAGAACGTGAAAGTGGTTCAAAACTTTTTGAGTCGCATTTTCTCCGCCATCATTTATAAATTATTGAAGCTTCCAGTGGGTGCCACTAACGCCGCCATCTATAGCCGTCAGTTAACCATGGAGTATGAGGCGACTCATGCCCAAGCAACGGATCCCAAGATCAATCGCATTGATGGAACAGAACAGTTCTCATTTGTCCTGACTCAATACTATGATGCCAACCGCACTGATCGCTGGATCGATCGTGGCTTTAAGAACGATATGATTTGGTTCGTGGATAATTTCACGACTCTCCCAAAAGACTATAAGACCTCGATCCGATCGGAGCAGCTAAAAGGTCCGATGCGTGCAGAATCAAATCTTCGTGTTGAAAAAGCGGGATTCGATTACCTACTCGCTTCTTCTGAAAACTCAGTTTTCTATCAGCTCGCCGTCGTATGCGAATCAAAAAAGAAAGATGATTGGGCCCGCGAAGATCGTCGAAGCTCAATGCTTAACCGTTCTCAGACCGGTAATGAAGACTGTGTAAAAGACATGGGTCTTAAGTATCTTTCATTCCGTAGTGACTATCTTTCAAACCATTTGAAACCGTCTCTGGCGAAGTTTAAAAGCTTTATTACCCAGTACTATAAAGAGGCCGGAAATATCGCGAGCCTTCAGGCCCTTTTTGGCGTGGACAATACCTTCATTAACGGAACTCTTCAGGCCAGAACCTCAATGGGAACAAGCTTCACAACGTCCTTTTCCGCTGGACAATTCCGCGGTCTGGGGGTTATTGATAACGTCAAAAGAACCACCGGCTCAAGAGCTGTTGCCAGTATCGTAAGCGAGTAATTTTGAAAATCGTTGATCTAGATAAAGCACGCGACCTACTCCTTTCTGGAGAGGTGGTCGCTATTCCTACTGAGACTGTTTACGGTCTTGGAGGTTGGATTAATTCGGAGGAAGGTCTTCAGAAGATCTTCTCAACTAAAGAGCGTCCTTTCTTTGATCCTCTCATTGTTCATATTGATGGAATTGAAAGTGCCAAAAAACTCACAAGTGACTGGACCAAGATCCATGATGTCCTGGCCCGTGCTTGCTGGCCCGGTCCTCTTACCCTGATTGCTAAAAAACACGATTCAGTCAGCTCTCTCATAACTTCTGGTCTTGATTCCGTGGGACTTCGTTGCCCACGTCACGAGAAGACACTAGAGCTTCTTAGATCAATTCCCGGCGGTGTAGCAGCACCTAGTGCTAACAAGTTCGGAAAAACCTCACCTACGCAAAGCCAGCACGTTTACCAAGAGTTTGGTGATGCAGTCGCTATCATTGAAGGTGGCGCGTCTGATATCGGAATTGAATCTACTGTTGCGGGTGTAGTAAATGGCCGTGTGGAAGTCTTCCGCCCGGGTTTCTATACCGCTCAAAAGCTAAAAAATATTTTGAAAGATGCTGGGATGGACGTTGAAGTGGTTTATGCTCAAAGCCCAGTTGCTCCTGGACAGCTTAAGCATCACTACATGCCTCGCATTCCGCTAATCATTACTGGACCAGAATTCAGCTGGGCCCATAATCAAGCGGCCATCGAAACAGAACTTCAAAAGACATTTAAGAGGCCTGCAATCTGGCTTCAGCCTGAAAATCCAAGTCTAGCTAGTCGAGAACTTTATCAGAAGATGAGAGAGTTTGATGAGCAAGGCTTTGATATCATCCTCACTCCGTACTTACCAAACCACTCCGGCGAGGAATGGCTTGGTATCTGGAATCGCCTTGAGAAGGCGAAGACGCTTTCTTTAGCGAGGAAGTAATCCGAATTTTTTCAGTAAGAACACAACCAGAGTGAAAGTCAGCACCACGATGAGGAACTTCTTCGCGTTCATAAGAAGACGAGAGTAATCATCTCGGGCGAGGTCACCTTTGATATTGTGCTGATCAAGAATCGCGATAACACGTTCAATGTTATTGTCTGCAATTACAAACACATCCCCTTTCTGCGTATGAATCGTGATTACGTGATTAGGTTGAAGAAGCTTATAGTCTTTAACATCTGTATAAAGGACCGCCTTATTCATGAAAGGCAGACCACGGTTATACACGAAACCTTTCTCACAAAAGCGCACTCCACGAATGAAAGCGTAATAGATCGCTGGCACAATCACGATCAAAAAGAACGTGATGAATTCATTTGGGTAACGGTAGTGATAGTTGATGACGTCTAAGATTTTAAAGCGGCCGATTGCTTGGAACTTCTCGTAAGTATAGGTGTCGAGAATGAAGTCGTTGGTGAAAAACACCACAACTGCCAGGATCACCAACTTAAAAACATTCAGCATCGATGTTTTATAGAGCTTCTTCCCCAACATTAGAAATCTCCAATATTCGGGTGAATATTCTGAGCGTAACGAACGAGATCAATCACTTCACGAGCGCAGCCCTTTCCGCTCTCCTTGATCGTAACGTAATCAACCTGCTCCTTCACCTCATCGCTGCAGTTAGGAACAGTCGCTGAGAAGCCTGACTTTCTAAGAAGCGGGATATCGAATAATTCGTCACCCATATAAAGTACTTCTTCCGGAGTAACATTATACTTCTTCATCATGTCCATATAAGCTTCGCGCTTATCTTCGTTTCCGGCGTAGCAGAAATCGAGTCCAAGCTGCTCAGTTCTTTTTGTAACTGAAATACTATTACCACCAGTAATCACACCTACTTTGATTCCGGCCTTCATCAGAAGTTTCATGCCGTAACCATCGTAAATGCAGAACGTGCGGTTAAATCCCACTTCTTCAGAGGCCCACCACACATGAGAATCAGTGAGGATGCCATCAAGATCGAAGCATACAACTTTAATCTTCTTCAGCTTTGCTTCAAACTTTTTTGAAGTGTCCTTTAAGCTCATTCTTCCACCGCGCGACGAATTTTAAGAAGTTTCTCAACGATACCTTTTACAGAAGCAAGAGGTAGAGCTGTTGCTGCGTCTGAAAGCGCCTTATCTGGGTTCGGGTGACATTCCATGAAGATACCGTCAGCGCCGGCCGCGACCGCAGCTTTTGCTAGAACCTGAATCTGCTCACGCTTACCACCAGTCGCTGTACCAAGACCGCCTGGACGCTGAACACAGTGAGTAGCATCGTGAACTGTACGTACACCGAATGATTTCATGATCTGGAACGAGGCCATATCAACCACAAGGTTATTGTAACCGAATGATGAACCACGCTCAGTCAGGATGATTTTTTCTTTTGGAAGAAAGTGCGAAGCTTTATCAACGATGTTCTTCGTTTCTTCTGGAGAAAGGAACTGGCCCTTCTTCACTTTAAGTTCGCGGCCGTATTTAGCACAAGCTTCAGCACCAGCGAAGATCATATCTGTCTGACGACATAGGAACGCTGGAACTTGAAGAACACTTACGTGCTTCGCCACGATTTCTGCCTGATCCGGAAGGTGGAAATCAGTCAGAGTCGGAAGACCGTACTCTTTATTGATCATAGAAAGAATGCGCATCCCTTCTTCGATTCCTGGCCCACGGTAAGACGTGAACGACGAACGGTTCGCCTTATCGAAGCTTCCTTTGAAATGAAGATTAATTTCATTCTTAAATGGCTCAAGATCTTTAAGAAGTGTTTCAGCAATTTGACGGGCAAGAGCTTCGCTCTCAATTACACATGGCCCGATATAAAAATCCATCTTTTTCATAAGTTCCTCTTTATAGTTTGCCACTTGCCTTCACGAATGAAGCAAACAGCGGATGTGGGTTAAATGGTCTTGATTTGAACTCTGGGTGATACTGACACGCAATGAAGTGTGGGTGATCTTTGAGTTCAATGACTTCAACTAGGTTAAGGGCCGGGTTTCTACCAGAAACAACCAGTCCTTTATCTGTAAGTTTATTGATGTATTCGTTATTCACTTCTAAGCGGTGACGGTGTCTTTCAGAAATCTTAGTTGAGCCGTAAATCTTCTCACCCAAGCTTCCCTTAGTGAATTCACAATCGTAAGCACCAAGGCGCATGCTTCCGCCCTTCGCTCCGTCTTTGGTCTGACCGGCCATATAGTGAACCACGAAGTCACCTTTATCAGTGAACTCCATTGAAGTCGCGTCTTTGATTCCAACTACGTTACGAGCGAACTCGATAACTGAAAGTTGAAGACCCAGGCAGATTCCGAAGAAAGGTTTCTTCTTTTCACGAGCGTATTGAATGGCCTTAATTTTTCCTTCCGTTCCACGTGAACCGAATCCACCCGGAACAAGAATGCCATCTACCGTTTCAAGTAGATCGGTCTTAATGCCCTTTTCTAAATCTTCAGCATCAATATAGATGCGGTTTAGTTTTACCTGATTTGTGATCGCTGCGTGTCTTAGGGCCTCATCAAGAGACTTATAAGACTCAATCAGCTCAGTGTATTTCCCAACAATCCCGATGTTCACTTCTTTCAGTGGGTTTTCAGAGTTGTAGATTACCTTGTTGATCTCATCCATCTTCGGCTCTGTTGTCCACATGCCAAGAAGTTCAGTGATTCGTTTATCGAGTCCCTGCTCCTGGAATGACTTCGGAGCTTTATAGATCAGATCCATATCAATTGATTTGAATACGTTCTGCTTAGGTACGTTACAGAAAAGAGAAATTTTATCGATGATTGAGTTATCGATCTCACGGTCCGCGCGACACATAATGATTTGCGGGAATAGACCAATTGATCTCATTTCTTTCACTGAGTGCTGAGCTGGTTTTGATTTAAGCTCGCCGGCAGCGGCCACATAAGGGATAAGTACTAAGTGAACAAAAAGTACGTTCTCAGTTCCTACATCCAAAGCGAACTGACGAATCGACTCCATAAACGGAAGAGACTCAATGTCACCCACTGTTCCACCGATCTCACCGATCAATAGATCACAGTTTTCAGCGGCCATATGAATACGACGCTTAATCTCGTCAGTAATATGCGGAACAACCTGAACGGTTTTTCCAAGGTACTTACCTTCACGCTCGTTTTCGATCACTTGAAGATAGACCTTACCAGTTGTGAAGTTATTGTTCTTAGTCAAAGTCAGGCTGGTGAAACGCTCATAGTGACCTAAATCCAGATCGGTCTCTGCTCCGTCATCAGTCACGAACACTTCTCCGTGCTGAGTTGGGCTCATGGTTCCCGGATCAACGTTAATATAAGGGTCCATCTTAAGCATGTTGATTTTGATTCCACGACGCTCAAGAAGACAGCCGATACTTGCGGCGGCCAGACCTTTTCCTAGAGAACTCGTTACACCACCGGTAATGAAAATATATTTTTTAGAATGCTTCACGACAGAGCTCCTTCTACTTTTTTGACATCTTCAGGGACATCCACTCCGATTAATTTCTGAGTGGTCAATACCGCTCCAATACGCATGCCATTTTCAAGACCACGAAGTTGTTCCAACTTCTCAAGGTCTTCAAGTCGTGACATTGGCAATTTCACAAAACTCGTGAGCGCTTTTGGACGGTAACTATAAACACCAATATGCTGGTACCAAGGATATTCTCTTCCGCCATCACGATCATAAGGAAGTGACTGACGTGAGAAATAAAAACATTGATTTGAAATTGAACTCCAGACCGCTTTCACGACATTTGGATTTTTAAAGTCCTCATCCTTCACACTTCTCTCTCTAATAAGAGTGGTGATTTCATAATCAGACTTCATATGGAACTCGGCGAGTTCTTTTAGAACATCACCTTTAAGAAGAGGTTCATCACCCTGAACATTGATCACAAGATCAGGATTTTTTTCTTTCAAAAATCTCTCGTAAGCAAGAGCGATACGCTCTGACCCAGATGGAACATCATCATCAATTCGCAGAACTTTTCCACCAAACTCTTTCACATGTTTTTCAATGCCATCGTGATCAGTCACGACCGCAGTTTCAAAACCTGAAGCGTGACAGTTTTCATAAACTCTTTGGATCATGGACTTACCAGCGATGAGCGCCAGTGGCTTTCCCGGAAATCGTGAAGATGCAAAACGTGCTGGAATTAGGATCACAACGGATGCCATAGAGACTTACCTGCCTAAAAAAATATGACCCCTCATCTTACTCAATGCTCTACACATAGACAACAAGATGAGAGTGAAATTCGTCTTTGCCAGAATTCTGTCGCATGTTATTCTTATTACTATGAAACCGATTTTAACCGTCATTGTTTTGGCACTTTCAATGCCCCTCTTTGCTCAAGAAGAGGCCCTGCTGCAAGATGCCATCACTAAGCCCGTGTTAAGTCTAAGATGCAAAGAACTTTTCAAAGAACGTGCTCACAAGATTAAGATGCAACAGCGGCTGAACGCCCTTCTTCAGAGGAACCAAGACTTGATCAAAAAGAGTCCTAAGGCCAAGGAAACTTTGCACGCTCGTCTGAAATCCTCAGAAGTAAAAGTTAAAAACGAGCTTTATCTCACGAATCTTCAAATTGAGACCATGGAAGAGAACATTGTTCGCTCTGGTTGCCCTGGCCTCTCCTTATAATATCTGATTTTACTTCTCAGTTTTCTTGATGTTACACTCTTTAGCGCACACACACATTATTCGCGGGAGAATGAGCTTTGAAAAAAGCCCTTTTCATCTTCCTTTTATTGGGAAGCTTGAATCTTCTGGCGCAGGACGAGGACCTGAATGCGCTGGAAACTTCGATTCAAGAAGACGTAACGACATCCACTACTGTTGACGAAGGTTCCACTGGTTCAAGAAACCGCTGGGCCAGCAAACGCTCTAACTACGACGTTAAAGATCGCGAAGGTCGCGTTCTGGATCTTCGTTCAGTTTTAGAAGAAGGCTTTCGTCGAAACCCTTTCCAACAAATTCGTAACCAACAAAAAGAACAGATCGAATTACTAAAGACCGATCTTTATCAAAAGTTCTGGTTACCGACTGTTTCGTTGGAACTTCAATCTTCTAATCACAAGATTGACCGCTTTCGTGAATCTTCACAAAGCACTCCGGGCATGGGCGCTCAACAAGCTCCTACAGGAAGTCTTGGACTAGTGATTGATGAGTACACCCTCTTTAACTGGGGTCGTGATTACCTTCAATACCAAAACGATAAACAAACTCTTAACCGTTCTAACCAACAGTTACTAGAAGCTCGTCGTCGTTTAAAGTTCTCTCTTATTTCTCAGTACTTCAACATGATCCGAGTAAAGGCCATTAAAAGCATTTATCAGGAACAGCTTCGTCAGACTTCGTTTATTCATCGTTTGGCCCGTGAAAAACTGCAGTTAAGAAAGATTCGCGCTCAAGAGTACTATCAAACTCGTTCGGAATATCTTCGTGCGCAGACTGAGTATCAACAAGTTCTTTATGATGTGGGTATTCAAGAAGAAGAACTTGCAAATCTTTTAGGTGACGAATACCGTGGTGCCTATCGATCAGTAGAACAATTGAAATACGTTTCAATTAATACTTCTATGGATGAGGCGATGAAGTTCTCACAAGAACAAAGTGTGGAGTATCGAAACGCAAAACTTGCTTACGATAATGCCAGCCGAACCTATGAGAAGACACTAAAAGACAACCTTCCTCTTCCAAAGTTCTCATTCAACCTTGGAACATACCGTACTGGTTTTGACCCGGAAGGCTCTTCTTGGAACTATCAAACTAGTCCAGGCAACCGAAACATTGAACTCGTTGCTGCGATCGATATGAAATGGACCCTTCTTGGTGAAGGCGGTTTCTTCAACTCCCGTGATAACCAACAATCTTTCTTGAACAAGCGTATTGCGGAAATTAACTTCTTCAACACTCGTCGTGCTTTGGAAGTTAAGATCAAAACCATCTACAGAACAGTTCGCTACCTCGAGCAAAAAGTTGAGATCGCTCAGGATCAACACAAAAACGCTCAGAAGAACTATGACTCCGTGTTAGATAACTACATCGGCGGTCGCGCGACTTATTCTGACATCAAACTAGCGATTGATAACCTGGTGAACTCTTTCACGAACTCTGAAAACGTGAAATACAATCACCTTCAAAAGAAACTAGAGCTGGCCGATTTCATGGGTCTTGAAGATTTCCCAGGGGAAAACTTCGAGTCACTGGCACAGAGGTAATTTATGAAATATCTACTTTTACTTCTTATTCCGGCCCACGTTTTTGCAGCTAGCTTCTTTGATCTGACTGAAGAAGAGCTTAATCCTAGTTCAGAAGAAGTTCTGATCAAAAAGCCTGAAAAGTATCAGCGCGATGAATCGATGATCTATAACTTCAATTCAAGTTTAGGAATCAAAGACCAGCGTCGTTATACTGGGGAAGACAGAAACCGCTTCTCTCTTGCGGGCCACATTTCTGGTGACTACGAGCACTTCAATAACCTTCTTGGTGCGGAGGTCGCTTACATGAGACGAAGCACACGCTATAACCAGTTCTGGTATGGCGCTCAGTTCTTCGCTCATAATACGTACTTTGATGCTATTACTCAGAACCATAACTTAGGAACAAATCCTAATTCTGAAGCTCAGTTTCAGCGTCCGGGTGATTCAAAGGCCAAAGTCATGGCCGGTGGTCTTGGGATCGGTTACCGCTTCAAACTTCTTTTGGAATTCCTTCCAACTGAAGACTGGTTTGAAAACATTGATGTGTTTGTGAACTATGTTCAGATGGATGATTCATTCATTGATCGCAAGTATGCCGGTTATGGTCTTACGACTAACTACGGTTTACATAAACGTGCTGGTACCTCTTTCTTTTACGGAGGGAAATTGTCCTACAACATCGCAAGTGTGACCCGCGAAGCAATCGGGGACGAAAGTAAGAGTGATCGTACTTTTGCTCTAGGTTGGTTATCACTTGGCGTGGAAATGGGCTTTTTCTATTAAACTATGATTCCTCGTTACGAAGTTTCAGAAATTAGTTCGATTTGGACTGAAGACAAAAAGTTCTCTTACTTCATGCAAGTGGAGATGGCCCTTTTAGCTGCGCTGGAAGACTCAAAAGTTATTCCTAAAGTCAGCGATAAGTTTCAGAAGGCCGGAATTAATCTTCCTCGCATTCATGAAATTGAGGCCACTGTTCATCACGATGTGATTGCTTTTTGTAGCTCTATCACTGAACAAGTCGAAGCTTCTGCTGGGAAGTTCTTCCACTACGGATGTACCTCATCTGATGTGATCGATACTGCTCTTTCACTTCAAATTCGTGACTCCCTTGAAATTGAAATCAAGGCCCTGCGTGAATTACAAGATGCGCTTTGGAGCAAAGCAGAGAGTGCAAAACACCTTTATACATTAGGCCGCTCACACGGCATGTTCGCCGAGCCCATGAGTTTCGGTTTCAAGTTCCTCTCTTATGTGAGTGAGTTTTCTCGCCGCTTAGAAGACCTTGAGAATTTCAAAAACAACTTAACCGGACAAATGTCGGGTGCAGTTGGTAACTACACGATCCTCACTCCAGAAGTTGAGGCGAAAGTTCTTAAAGCACTTAATCTTAAAGTAGAACCTCTTTCAACTCAGGTCATTCCTCGTGATCGACATGCCACTCTCGCTGCACTTCAAGCAGGTGTCGCTGATGCGCTTGAGCGTCTCGCGATCGAGATTCGTCACCTCCACCGCTCAGATGTAAATGAAGTGATTGAAGGCTTTAAGCCTGGCCAGAAAGGCTCTTCAACGATGCCTCATAAGAAGAATCCAATTGCCTCTGAAAATATCTCAGGTCTGGCCCGTGTGATTCGTTCTCATGAAGTTATTGCCCGCGAAAATACTCTCCTTTGGCACGAACGTGATATTTCGCACTCATCTGCTGAAAGAATGTGGCTACCAGATAGTTTTGGACTGACAGTGTATGCACTTAGACGTGCGGCCAAAATGATTCGTGATCTTCATTTAAATGAAGAGAAGATCAGTCTCAAAGTTCAAAATGAATTCGCCACTGCTTCAAGCTACATCCTTCATAAACTTCTTCCGACTTACAACGGAACACGCGAAGAGCTTTACGCTCATATTCAAGCAGCATCCTTTGAGGCGAAGTCTCGTGATGAATTTATTAAGGGCCTTGAGTCTCGCGGACTTGCGATTAAATCTCTGCCACTACATTCTGTGAAAGACATGTATGAGGCACAGACCGAAGCGGTCTTTAAACGCGTGAAAGAGACGTATAAACTTACTTAATCTCAGTAATGATGTGATCCTGGCCAGCAAAGAGGCTCTGCTCAGACTTGATGTAAGTCTTGGCCTCTTCTACTGAATCGAATAGACCAAGGCTTACTCTATACCAGTTGCCTTTCCCTTCGATTTTCACTTCATTGATGATCGGGCTGTAACCACGAACAGTGAAGCCTTCAGCAAATTGCTTGGCTTCTTCCATCGTGTTGTATGAACCCAATTGAATGGTGAATTTGCCGGCCATCGTAGATTGAGGCGCAGCAGTTGTAGTCGGTGGATTTTGTGGAGTAGAGAATTTTTCTAACTCATCTGACAGACGGTTCTTAGACTCATCCATTAACTTTTTAAGTTTTTCTTCGTCAGTAAGTTTTGCATCTTCAGAAACAACAGCTTCAGCATCTTCTTCAACAGTTGATTTTAACTCAACTGCTTTCACATCTTCTGATTTAACACCTGAAGCATCCAAAGCAAGTTTTTTACCCAGACGAATTCCCAGTGTGAAACTAGTAATGATTAAAACCACCACAAACGTTAAAACGATGATGATTTCTTTCTTTTCAAAAATGATGACTTTGTTATTTTCTTCCATGTCATTATTTTAGGGGCTTACCCTATTTTTCGCTACACATTTTCAAATCCGAACAAATCCATCAACTATGCCGCTCTTCTATCGCAGGATCTGGCCCTTTGATTTAAAACCTCCAAGCCAATAAGGAGGCATTATGAAAAAGCTCGTTAAGAATGAAAAAGGCCAGGGGATCATGGAATACGTCATCATCTCCAGCCTGGTAGGTATTTGTTGTCTGGTCGCCGTTCGACAGTTCGGGGACGTGGTTCAAAAGCGCATTAACAATATGAAAAGCCAGATTTCTCAGGAAATCCAACTTAAAGATACCAAGTGAACCTCCTCGCTTGGCTCTTAAGTCTTTCTCTTTTGGTTGTCCTTCTGGTCCAGGCAGTGGAGTTTCAGCGCTCTACTGTCTGCCGGCAGGAGGCCTGGCGAAAAAGCTTCGAGCTCTTAACCAAGGCAACTCTTTCCAATCCCTCTCCTTACCAAAGAGATTGGCACCTAGGGTGCCGCCTCCATATTTCCCGAAACCAAGACCACATTAAATGGCAAAGACTTCCAAAACTAAAAAGCCACGACTTCTTACTCCCCATCGAGGGAAACCTATGAATCAAAGAGGCGAAATAACTCTCTTCTCTTGCTTCCTCCTCTTAAGCCTCATGGCCCTGGTTTTGGCTTGTGGGCTGGAACTTCGAAAATCATTCAAACTTTTGGAGCAAAGGTCTCACTTGTTTCTTTGTGTGAAAGAAACCAAAGGTGAGTTCAATGAGTTCATGATTTTTATGGGGAGAACCAACTGGGGCATTAAGAACATCAACCGCGCAAGCCTTATCATGATGTTCATACCAGGACTTCAAGGTGCGGCGATGGACGCCCAGAAGCTCAAAAAATATCTCGTGTATGCCCAAAATGTTCGCCTCATTTCTTATCTGAAAACCTTGAAGGATTTGAAAGGAAAAAATTGTCCCTTGGATCCCAGGATGTTTATAACGCCATTTAAGACAAAACGAGACTCTGAAGAGGCCCTCGTTTTGAGAGAGGAAAAATGGACCTATTACTTTTTACGAAGGCCCTATGTTTTAAGTCTCACGACTTCAAGTCAGGGATTCGAGAGCGTGAACCCGAAATTGAAATTTCTCATGGAAGAGAAAGGGGCGATGTTGTCCTCCCACTTACTCTCACGCTTTTAACCGCGAGTTTTTTATTCGCAAGCTTGTTTTGGCTTAACCGCCATTTTGAAATGAAAACCAAGGAGCATCTAAGTGACTTCCGAAGCCGCTGGAATCAACTGGAAAAAAAGTACCAAGATTAAACTAGGCATCGCCTTGGTTATATCGAACGTCTTTTTCTTTCTCTTGTTTGGAAATAATTCAGAAGTGAAACCGGAGTCATCTGGAGTTCCCGCAGGTTGGGTAGAAATTCAATTAAGCGCTGAACTTTTCACTCCATTTCATTCGGGAAAAAAAGTGCTTCTCGTGAATCGAATTGGAAGAAAGAAACTCGAGGGAGTGTTACAAACACCGGCAACAGAAGGAAGGATGACAGTCCTTGTGAAAGAAACTGAGGCCCATGCCCTTTTTCAACACGAGACCTGGGAAGTTCTCCCCTTCCTTAAAAACTTAAACTTTGCCTCGGTTAAAAAAGGTGAATCCCATGAAATTCGTTATTAGTTTTCTTTTCTGTCTGAGCGCCTATGCCTCACCAATTCAGCTGTACTTCGAATCAGATTCAATCGAAGCAAAAATGCTTAAGGACATTCTCATAACGGATTATCAAATTCCCGAGGAACTCATTGGTATGAAGAAGATCAAAGAATGTGAGGGAATTAAAACAAACGGAAAGTTAGAACTGTGCCTAAAAAACAACGGAGACCTTTTAGTGGTCTCCGTTGATCGTCATTTCATTAATGAATCACTGAAAGTATTTCAGGCCCCATAGGAGCGATGAATGAATTACTTAGCAGCAGCTTTTTTTGTAGCAGCTTTCTTAGCAGGTGCTTTTTTAGCAGCTGGAGCTTTAGCAGCTTTTGGAGCAGCAGCTTTAGTTGCTTTTGGAGCGCCGTCTTCGTGGATAGCGAACTTAGGAGTTGTACCCTTGTTACGGTTAGCAGCTTTTCTTTTAGCACCCATTGCTCTGTGCTTAGCTTTACGACGGTTTTCAGTTACTGCGGTTCTTGATGCCATAGGTATCTCCCAAATAAAAACTTATAATCTATTAAATTTGAAGCTCCTCAATTTAACGACAAGCCTCCTATTTGTCAAAGTCTTACTCGTTTTACCATCCGCATCATTTGCCCAGGTCTCCCCGAGTGACGTCATTCTGGCCAAGGGCGAGCAGAAAGAACTCCCATTTGAGGGTTTGAAGAACTTCTCAGTCGGTAATCCCGAGGTCATTTCCTATAAATGGATGCCCAAAACCGGGAAACTTTTGGTGAAAGGAAAGAAAGTTGGCTTCACGGACCTGGTGGTCTGGGGAAAATCAGGGAAAGAAATCGTGAGCATTTATGTGCTCTCAAAGCAAAAATTCCTCAAAACCTTCCAACTGGCCGATGCTCTGAAGAACCTGAATCTCACAATTGATATTAAGGGACCGGTCATGACTGCGGCCGGAACCCTATCCGATTTTGCGGACTATCTCTACCTTCAAAAGATCAAAGGACAATTCCAAGAGCAGGTTTTCTTTAAAATCAATCTTGAACCAAAACTCAGAAACCATATTGTGGGACAGATCTACAAGCGCCTTTATGCCAATGGCTTCTCATCTGTAAGTTGCCAGGCCGACTGGCTGGATATTATGTGTTTTTATGAAGGTCAGAATAACGAGGCCCTTTTAAAACAACTCGCGAGTTTTTATCGCGTTTCCTTCGTTCAACAAGATTCAAGATTAAAGCATCAAAACTATCGCTTAAAACTTAAGCTCATTCAGCTTGAGCAAATGGATGGTCGAGAAATTCATATGGGTCTGGATAAACTTCAGGCCACAGTTCAAGAGCTTTTTGAAAATGGAATCAGAAGTCTTATCGACCGAAATATTGTCCTTCTTACTCAGATGAAAATGGATTTGTCTTCGCTCGCCGAACCAGAACTGGTGGTGAATCTCAATACTCCGCAGATCATTGAAATCGGTTCACAAATCCCCTATCAGAACATCGCCACTCAAGGAGCAACTGTCATCGCTCCTATTGATTGGAGGTTTGCGGGTCTAAGAATCAAGACCAAGATCACTGAATCATACGGCAAACTCTTAGTAAATTATGAGACAGAATTTAGCCGGCCGGTTGACCAGGCCATCAGTGGCAGTAAAGAAGTTTCCTCAGTTCTATTGGAACTAGGAAAGCCCATAAAGATCTTCCAGATTGGATACCAAACCACCGCCAAGAGCCGCAAAGGAATTCCATTCATCTCAGACATCCCTATTTTGAAACACCTCTTTGAATCAAAGTCAGATCAGAAGACCTATAAACACATCTACGGTTATATTGTCCTTGAGGCGGTTGAATAATGCTGAGCTTATTTCGAGAACAAGAAGTTCCAATGGGACGCGAATTTGCTCTCACGAGAGCGAGAGAACTTCTAGTTTCTTCACTCAATAAAGGCATCATTCCTCGTTGGGAAGATTTCTTCCAGGAACTTCCAACATTAAATGAGGCGGAAGATTTAGAGGCCATCAAAAATAACTTCATGAAGCTCGTGCACTGGGAATTTTTACAAGATATTTTGGAACGGCCGGGGACGGAATATTTCTTCCACGGGCCCGAGTGCTCGCAAGTTTTAAACTATTCAGGTAAGAAGCAGAAAATTGAAGTCCCGCTTACGATTGAGGACTGGCAATTGTGGCTAGAAATTATCTCGATTCATTTTAAGCAAAACTGGAACGTGGAGCAGCCCTTTGCGAGTTTTTATGGGGAACTCTTTGGACGGCAATTCCGTCTGACCCTGGTTCACTGGTCAACCTCTCCTAATAAGAGTTCAAAGCTCGTTCTACGCTCCCTAGCGGCCAAGCCGCATGCTTTGAATTCTTTTGGAGAGACCGAGGCTCTTGAAAAACTTGTTAGTGAAAAGAAGAACATGTTGATCGCGGGATCAACCGGTTCTGGGAAGACCTCACTTCTCACCTCTCTTTTGAATCTCATTCCCGAGGACGAACACTTAGTTATTCTTGAAGATACATACGAAATACTTTCACCTCATCCTCACCAGACTCGTTTCCTGGCGGGTAAATCCCAGGAAACAAGCCTTAAGGCCTATTTGTCGTACTCGCTACGACTTAGTCCTGACCGGATCATTCTAGGCGAGATGAGGTCGCATGAGGTCACTCCTTTTCTTATGGCCATGAACACTGGCCATAAGGGCCTCATGGGAACCATTCACGCTTCAAGTGCTGTAGATGCTCTTCACCGAGTGGCACTTCTCTTCTCCCTTTATTCTGGTGAAGCGAATTTATCTTTTGAAAAAGTCATGGAACTGATCTGCAGGAACCTAGAAACAGTCGTGTTTATGGAGAATAAGAAAGTGAAGGAAGTGATTAAAATTTTGGGATCAGAGAAAGGAGTTCCCTTCTTTGAAGTCATCAAAGAAGGGAACCAGGAAATTAATCTCTTTTGAGTTTTTTGTAGGTCACTCGGCTTGGAACGTCCGCTTTATCACCGATACGGCGACGAAGATCTTCGTGATAGTCTTCGAAGTTACCTTCGAACCAAGTCACTTTAGAGTCCCCTTCAAAGGCCATAATGTGCGTACAAATTCTGTCCAGGAAGTAACGGTCGTGGGAAATAACCACGGCACAACCTGCGAAATCAAGAAGCGCGCGCTCAAGAGCTTGAAGTGTGTTTACGTCAAGATCGTTGGTCGGCTCATCCAGAAGAAGAACGTTACCTTCTTCACGAAGCATTTTTGCCAAGTGAACACGGTTCTTTTCACCACCAGAAAGTTCTTTGATGCGTTTCGATTGATCTTCACCAGAAAAGTTAAATTTCGACACATAAGCACGAGCATTAATTTCTTTGTTACCAAGTTTAATCAGATCAACATCGCCAACGATTTCTTGAAGGATGGTCTTGTCACCGTCCATCTCACGAGATTGGTCGATGTAAGCAAGCTTAACAGTCTGGCCAACTTTGAAAGTACCAGCATCTGGCTTCAATTGATCAGTGATCATTTTGAAAAGTGTTGTTTTACCAGCACCGTTCGGACCGATGATCCCTACGATCCCACCAGGTGGAAGTTTGAATGATACGTTTTCATAAAGAAGTCTGTCACCAAAGCCTTTCGCAATACCATCAGCTTCGATAACAACGTCACCCAGACGAGGTCCTGTAGGAATGAAAAGTTCATTTGTTTCGTTACGAGCTTCTGTTTTAGAATCAGCAAGCATCTTCTCGTAGTTTTGGATACGAGCTTTAGATTTCGCCTGACGAGCTTTTGCACCCATGCGAATCCACTCAAGCTCTTCTGCCATTTTCTTGGCCTGTTTCGATTGAGATTTTTCTTCAGCTGCAAGACGGTTAGTTTTTTGTTCAAGCCATGAAGAGTAGTTCCCTTCCCAAGGAATACCGTGTCCACGGTCAAGCTCAAGAATCCAACCAGCAACGTGATCAAGGAAGTAACGATCGTGGGTGATCGCAATAACTGTACCCTTGTACGCCTGAAGGTGACGCTCAAGCCATAGAACGGTTTCAGCATCAAGATGGTTGGTAGGCTCATCCAGAAGAAGTACATCTGGCTCAGAAAGAAGAAGACGACAAAGAGCTACACGACGTTTTTCACCACCTGAAAGAACTCCGCAAAGTTGATCAGAAGGAGGACAGCGAAGAGCTTCCATCGCTAATTCTAGACGTGAATCAAGGTCCCAAAGGTTTTGGGCGTCCATTTTATCTTGTAGAGATGCTTGTTCATCAAGAAGCTTATTCATCTCAGCATCAGACATTTCTTCGCCGAGTTTCATATTAACTTCTTCATAGCGCTTAACTGTCGCTACTAGGTCAGCCAGACCTTCTTCTACTACTTCTTTAACAGTTTTATTTGAATCTAGTTTCGGATCCTGCTCAAGGTAACCGAAAGTGATTCCTTTGTTAGCAGTAACAGTACCTAGAAAATCTTTATCAACTCCCGCGATGATTCTTAGAAGTGATGATTTACCTGAACCGTTTAGACCTAATACACCGATCTTGGCACCAAGATAGAATGAGAGTGAAATATCTTTTAGAACTTGTCTTTTTGGCGGATAGATTTTTCCAACCTTATGCATTCCAAAAATAATCTTTTTGTCGTCAACGACTGCCATGGGACTTCCTTTTAATTTTTAAGAAGCACCAAAAATAGCATAATGGCTACATTAAGGCCATGAGATCACCGAGTAAGAGGAAGATAAAGGCGAGATAAGAAGGCAGGAAAAAAATCGATAAAAGGGCGAGTTTTATCACGATGAGTCTTTTTTCAAATAATTCAAAATGCCATTTCTCCTGAAATCGAAGCTCTTCCATCAAATACTTGACCTCCTCCTCGTAACTTCCCCCTTGTTTCAAGGCCTTCTGACAGGTTTCCTTAAGTTTATGCACTATACTTTCCAGTGCTTTTTGTTTGATCATCTTGAGTTCTTGAACTCCTGCGATGGCGAAAACTTCTGTACGCGATAAAGGAACCTTAACCAATGAGCGAAGAACAAAAAGCATCTTCCAGATTTTTCCAATGTCGCCGAAGTATTTTTTTCGAAGCCATTTCAAAAGAAATGGTAATGAAGAAAGTCCAAAAGACTGCCAGCCAAAAATAAAAAACAGATGCAAGGGAGAGACTTTGACATCGACCAAATTCAGGGCACCGAAAATAAACATCCACGTTAGACCCATCATCATCGCCATCTGTAGCCAGGTTCCCATGACGGCTTCTCGAATCTTTTTTTCAAATTGCCGATCAACTTGCAAACCTTCCCGCAGAAACAACATGGAGTCCTGATAATTTCCTCCCATTCGACGAGCAAGAGAAAGTAAAACCTCTACGACCTCGGTGTAGAACTTGTACGATGGAAGCGCGCCAAGATCTGACAGATCTTGGCGATTTACCCAATTAAACTTCTTGAGCCAGCCTTCTAATTCCTCGGCTGGATGTTTTCGGATAATCAACGAGTTAGGCAGGGCCATGTGAGGCCTTTCCACCCAATAAACAAGAACCACAATAATAATGAAGTAAAAGAAATAAGACATGCTTCATTTCCCTCAGTAATTTGTGGCCCACTCTCCTCGTTTTATTGACATCAAGCAAGGCGTTATCATACTTTCAATTGTATGAATTCACTTCAGAAACAAACTGCAAAATCGGTCCAAGATTCGCATGAGACATTCCTTGTCACATTCGAAACAAATTTACTGAAAATGCAGGATGCAGTTGAAGTTGAACTTTTAATGAAAAAGCTTCAGTACCTGGGGATAAACTTTGATCCCTTCCAAAGCGAGATTGAAAGCGTTTGTAGTCAGATCATGGATCAGTTGGGTCTAACCACTCACATGAAAAATCCTTATCTCGCGACCAACATCCTTCTGCGCCTTCTGGATAAAACTGAAGAGAGATTGAACAACCTTAAGCAGTAGAACTGCGGAACCTTACATGAATAAAATTCCTGAATGCCTGATCCATCCGGTATCAATTAAACTATTGCGCCAGGGTCACCCATGGATTACTGCAGACAACTTCTCTAATCGCTTTCCACGCCAATCGGAATTCGTAATCGCAACTGACGATAGAAAACGTCCAATGGCACTTCTCATGCACGATCCTTATCACAAAAACGTGAAGGCACGCGTATGGAGCACGAAATTTCCGTTCGATCGTGAGGCACAGCATTTCACTGCAAGCATTCAAGGTCGTTTGGATCTTGCCTTTGAAAAACGCATTCAGCAGAATGAACTTAAGGAAAGAGAAAACTATTACCTTGTTTTCGGAGAGGCCGATCAGCTTCCGGGTCTTTTCATTCTGAGATTAAAAGATCGCGTATTGATCCAACTTTATACTCAGTTTTGGAACCGCTATAAATCGATCATTCAAACCACTCTTCAGGAAGTATTTCCTGAGATCAAAGATGAGAACGTTTGGTTTCAACTTCGTGGTGAGACGAAGGAACTTCAGAAGCTTCCGCAAAACTCAGTAGATCAAAACCGTAGAGATGAATTTCATATCGCAGAATTTGGTATTCAGTATTTGATTCGCCTTGGTTCTTCATACGATCACGGTCTTTATACTGACATGAGTTCTATTCGCCATACACTGGCAAAACTCATTCGCCCTGGATGCGCCGTCCTTAACCTTTATAGTTATACGGGTGCCTTCTCTTTATGGGCCATGAAACTTGGTGCGACTCAAGTGACTTCAGTGGATCTTTCGCCGAAGTACATTGAATGGCTTCAGCAAAATCTCGCACTAAACCCTGAACTCAATCACACTCAACACGAAGCGATTGTTTCAAGTGTGGATGAGGCGCTTTCAAATCTTAAAAAAGAAGAAAAGAAATTTGATGTGATTATTTGTGACCCTCCTTCATCATCATCAGATGGAGAGAAGAGAACATCGGCCAGCAAGGCCTATAAAGAACTTCTTCAGAAGATGGACCCGCTTCTCAATCCGAAAGGGAAATTAGTGGTGTTCCTTAACACTCACCAGGTGTCTCAAGAGAAGTTTGACCGCTTGATGAAAGATTATCTCGCAGAACTAAAACTAAACTACAAAATGTCGACCCGACTACATTTAGGACAAGACTGTCCGACTCTGAAAGGCTTCCCGGAAGGAAGTTACTTAAAGGGTCTGGTGCTTGAAAAACAATGATTAAAGTCCAAGCTCTTCGAAAGACCTTCACCTCTCCCGTTAAAGAACCAGGACTCATGGGATCTTTAAAAGGTCTGGTGAAACGTGAAACGAAATCTAAGGACGCTCTTAAATCAGTTAATCTGGAAATTCAGCAAGGTGAGATCATCGGTCTTATTGGTGCCAATGGTGCCGGTAAAACAACGCTGGTGAAAATCCTCGCCGGTATCGTTCATCCCACTTCGGGTGAAGCGACTGTTCTTGGCTTTAAGCCATGGGAGCGCCATAACGAATACCGCAAGCAAATGTCTCTTATCATGGGACAAAAAGCGCAAGTGTGGTGGGACCTTCCGGCCCTAGATAGCTTTATCCTTCTGAAAGAAATTTATCAGATTGAAGATTCTCTTTATAAAAAAAACCTTGAGTTCCTCGCAGACACTCTTCAAATTCATGATCAGCTAAAGGTTCAGGTAAGACGTTTATCTTTAGGTGAACGTATGAAAGTGGAACTGATGGCCGCTCTTCTGCATAATCCGCGAGTGATCTTTCTGGATGAGCCAACTATTGGTCTGGATATTTCAGCTCAGAAAGCGGTTCGCGAATTCATGAAGAATTATCAGCAGGAATTTAGGCCCATCACAATCCTCACCTCTCACTATATGGAAGACATCAAGGAATTGTGTCCGAGAATCGTCATCATTAAAGAAGGCGAATTCGTCTACGATGGTGCACTTTCAAAGATTCAACGCCTCATGGGTGATGAAAAAGTCCTGAGTGTGACCACTCCGGATAAGAACTTCAAAGTTTCTGTCCCAAGAACAGATCTTTCAGTTAAAACTGCCGAGATCTTTAAATCAAATGAAGTACTGGATCTTAACATTCATGATCCTTCAATCGAGGACATCATTGAATCCATCATGAAAAATGGAATGAAGACCACATGAACTGGTGGCGCTATGTAAGCGCGATGGAGCTTAGAAAGATCCTCGCCTACCGCTCAGACTTTTGGATCACCTTCATTGGCCAGACCTTAATTCAGGTCCTGATAGCACGCGCGCTTTGGCAGAGTATTTTTGAGGCCAATGGCGCCACGGAGATGAACGGCTTCACTCTTCCTATGATGACTCTCTACTTCTTGATTGTGCCGATCGGCTCCAAGATGCTCATGGGAGAGAACGTAGGTTTTATCTCGCGCGAGATTTACGAAGGGACGTTTAATCGTTACCTCATTTATCCCCTTTCATTCTTCCAATACAAGACCCTCACCTATCTTACTTATAGTGCGTTCTATGGTGTGCAGTTGATTCTCATCTATTCACTTTATAACCTCATTCAATCTGGTATTAGCGGCGAGATGTTTTTAAATCTTGTGACCGGCGTGGGTGTGTTTATGATTGCCGCCTTCGCTTATTGTATGATGGCGATGGTGATTGAACTCATCTCACTTTGGGCCGATAACATCTGGTCACTCATGGTGATGGCCCGTTTTGGTGCTTCATTCTTAGGTGGTGGTTTCATTCCCATTAATTTCTTTCCGGAATGGATGCAAAGTATTCTGAAGTTTTTGCCTTTCCAATATTTCATCAGCTTCCCGGTGAGAACTGTGATGGGTCTGGTGACTCGGGAAGAAATGTATCAAGGCATTTTCTTTCTCGTTCTTTGGGCGGGACTTCTCATGTTGATGGCAAATCTCATCTGGATGAAAGGTCAGAAAAAATATAATGGAGTCGGCATATGAAAAGATATCTGCGTCTCTACTTATATTTTCTGCAATTCTCATTCTCAAAAGCGATGGAATTCCGAATTGATTTCACTTTCCGAATTCTGATGGACATCATTTATTACGCTGTAAACATTCTCTTATTTAAAACGCTCTTCCTTCACACCGGTCTTATTGGTGGCTGGAATGAAGAGCAAATGATGGTCTTCGTTTCTTGTTATCTTCTGGTTGATGCAATCAACATGACAGTCTTCTCGACCAACATGTGGTGGCTTCCGGCCTACATCAATAAAGGTGAATTGGATTATTATCTCATTCGTCCGGTGAACCCACTGTTCTTCCTTTCACTCAGGGAATTTTCGGCGAACTCATTCATCAATCTCATCACTGCGGTTGCCTTCTTCATTTATTCACTCTCAAACTACACGGGTGATTATAATTGGATGCAACTTCTGGGACTCTTGGCCCTACTTGTGAATGGTGCCTTGGTGTATTACACACTACATATGATGATGATCATTCCAGTTTTCTGGACTCATAGCTCTCGTGGCTTTATTGATCTCTTCTACTCTTTGGGACTTGCGATGGAGCGTCCGGATAAAATCTTTAAGGGATGGCTACGCGTGGTCTTCACGATGATTGTTCCACTTACTGTACTTGCTTCATTTCCAGCACGAGCATTTTTGGAAGGATTTACTTCTGACGTACTTCTACACATCACATGTGTGACTGTGGGCGCGTGGGGCCTCATGCTCTTCTGGTGGAGACGAGGTCTAAAAAATTATTCGAGTGCTAGTTCTTAGAAAGCAGAGACACGTCCAGTAAGGATGTCCCAGAACATTCTAAAATCTCCCAACAGGCTGTACCAAGGATTCTTGAAAGTGGCCGGACGGTTCTTTTCAAAACCAAAATGTCCAACCCAAGCGAAGCCGTAACCCACAACCGGCAAAAGTGCCAAGGTCATAAGGTTTCCGGTGAAAAAGAAGAGAAGCAAAAGAGAAATGACCCCACATGTACCGACGAAATGAAGCTTACGGCAGTGTAAGTTCGAGTGTTCACGTAGGTAGTACGGGTAAAAATCGCTGAAAGTTTTGAAATCCATCTTTTCTCCTCCCTCAATCTTAATGCCTAAGGGGGCGAATTCTCAAGAATTTTTATTTCCGAACTTAAGGTTTATCCGACAAATCCGATAAGCTACAAAAGGTGGCTTTTTTGAAGAGTTTAATGATTTTAGCACTGCTTAGTTGGACAACCGTTAGTTGGGGATTCTCTACCGACTGTTTCTTCTGCTTACCTTGGAAACAGGATAATACAAGACCTCTAGTACCTGAGTGGCCAATTGAATATGTGAAGATTGAAAAGGTCGACTACGAGAGAAATTCTCAGACTGCGAGCTTTTGTAGACGTCCTGAAGACATGGTGGACACCATTGTTATTCACCACTCTGAAACTCCAAGCACTGACTCACCGGAACGAATCAATGACCTCCACTTAAATCGAGGAACCCCTGCGGATCCTTGGTATATGATCGCTTATTCTTATGTGGTGAACTCTCCTTATGCAGGAGCACTTTCTCCCCGCGCACGCGTGACTGAAGGTCGACCTCTGGATCTTGTTGGTGCTCATGCCGGCTCAAATATCTTTGTGCCGATGGATGAGGATCAGAAGAAGATGTGGAAGGACGGTAAGATCACTTGCGGTAAAGAAGGCGGAGATTTTACAGTCGACCCAAGTATGGAGAAGAACGGCACGATTAAGGCCAACGTCACAACCATTGGTCTCGTGGTGATTGGTAACTACTCTCCTTTCTCTAAAACGAATCCCAACGGTTACTCGAAGAAGAATCCTCGGTATCCGACTCTACAGACCCAGGACATGATTGCCAGAACCTCATGTCAGTTGCAGAAAAAATATCCTCGTATGAAATCCATCAAGTGGCACAGCTATTACCACTCGACGAGTTGTCCGGGTACGATCAAAGAATACATTGGGAAAATTAAGACTCTGGCCAGGAAGTACGGATGCGAATTCAATTAATCACCATCATTCTTTTATTCTCATTCACGGCCGTGGTTCACGGTTCGGATGATAAATCCATGAAAGAACTGTTCATGAAATATGATCAGGTCATGGACAATAAAAAAATTGAGCTGATCGATGAGGTCTTCTCACAAAAGTTCATCAAGGCCAGTGGCGGTAAGGAAGAACTGATTTCCAAAATCAAAGAGCTTCCTCATTCGTCTAACAAAAGCAAACCTCTTGCCCCTGATCTCACCTGGAGAAAGGGACTTAAAAACGAGATGTATTTTGCGAAGGTGAAAGAACCTTCTGTGAATAAAAGCAAAAAAGACGCTCATGAAACAGAGTTCATGGTGATCAAAGAAGACGGTAAACTTAAAATCGATGGAACACTTGGTGATGGTAATTAAACTTCTCGCTGTTCTATTACTGGCAGTTGGTTGTGGTTCGGAAGCGAACCTCAGTAACTCTGCTCTTGAGCAGTCTTCGAAACTTTCGGACAACTCGAGTATTAAGGCCACTTCAATTGGCACACTTGTTCGCCAGAACGGTACTTCAGTAAAATACGATCAACTCCAAATCAACGGGCAGCTTTATAAAGTTAGCCTTAGTAGTTCGATTCTCTCTCTCGAATTCATTGCTAAGTATCCACTGGGCGCGCAGGTACCGGTGAAATATAAGGGTAATGTTCGCAGTCAGGAAGTATTACTAGAAGTAATTCAAGCACAATAAAAAAGGGCCTCTTTCGAGGCCCTTTTCATTAGCATTAAGCTTTAACGATACGATCGCGCCAAGCAACTACATCAGGAGCGAGGTAGTCGTACTTCATGGCATCGATTGTGTATTGAGAGAATTCGTAGTCATGAGAGTGAGTCAAACATTCAGTTGGACACACAGTCGTACAAAGACCGCAATAACAACATAGAGAAGTATCAATTGTGAACTGAGTAAGTTTCAAACGAATCGGCTGACCGTTTGAAGTCTTCTTGATCTCAGCACCTTCAGGAAGTTTTTCTGAAGCAATGTAAATACAATCAACCGGACAGGCCATTGCACACTGAGTACAGCTGATACAGTTTTGAGCATCGTTGAAGAGACGCATACGAGCTCTTTCAGGAAGAACTTCGCGTACTTCTGGGTACTCGATTGAAGCAGGCTTAACTGCCCATACGTATCTGAAAGTGATCCACATACCTTTAGCGGTTGTGTAGATACCATCATAAAGTGCTTTAAAATATTCCTTAACGGAAGACGATTCGTGAACTGTAGTGCTCATCGGTCTACCTCTCCTAGTACGATATCAATTGAACCAATAGACGCTACGAAGTCTGCCACCATCTGACCTGGGGCCATGTGTGGAAGCATCGACGTGTGAGTGAAACATGGAGATTTCACTTTTAAGCGGTATGGAGTTTTAGAGTCATTGCCTTCAGACACAAGGTGGAAACCAATCTCTCCACGAGGTGCTTCTGAACGAACATATACTTCACCTTTAGGAAGCTTGATGATCTTAGGCACTTTGCCCATTACTGGACCCGGCTCAAGTTTATCAATTACCTGACGGATGATTTTGATAGATTCAACAACTTCTCTCATACGAACGATGTAACGGTTCCAACAGTCACCTACTACGCCGCGCTCGCCGTCGCCAACTGGTACGTCGAATTCAAGTTCAGAGTAAAGTGAGTATGGCTTGTTCTTACGAAGGTCCCACTTGTATCCAGAACCGCGAAGTACCGGACCAGTTGCACCGTATGTGAAACAGTCTTCAACTGTAAGAACACCAACGTTAGAAGTACGCTCAACGAAGATTTTGTTAAGAGATACTAGCTCGTGATATTTCTTCGCTTCTTGTTCCATTACGTCTACGAAAGAAGAAACGCGAGCGATCTGGTCATCAGTCCAGTCATTCCAAACTCCACCAATCCAGATGTAGTTATAAAGAAGACGAGCACCTGAAACTTCTTCGAATAGACGAAGGATTTTTTCACGCTCTTCGAATGCATATAAGAATGGAGTGAAAGCTCCAAGATCTAGTGCATATGTACCGAATGCCATTAAGTGAGAAGCGATACGCTGAAGCTCGGCCGTAAGAATACGAAGAAGTTCAGCACGACGAGGAACTTCAGTTCCTAGCATCTTCTCAACTGCCATAACGTATCCCCACTCCATGCTCATAGAAGCAAGGTAGTCGAGACGATCAACGAAAGGAATAATCCCACGGTAATCAAGGTTCTCAGCATGCTTTTCCATACAACGGTGTAAGTAACCAAGGTGTGGAATAGCGTGAGCAACGATTTCCGAATCAGTCCAGATCTCTACACGTAGAACCCCGTGAGTAGCAGGGTGTTGAGGACCCATGTTCAGGGTAAGTAGCTCTGACTTTAGCTGTTCAGTTTCACTGTTAATGGTTGGTTTTTCTGGTTCACCAATGTCCCATTTAGATTGCATATGGATTCCTCTTAATTACTTGAAGCTGCTAGTTGGGCCTTCTTAATCATGTCCTGACGAACGATGAACTCACGATCTTCGAAGTTCATCTTGTTGTCTGGATATACGGCCATACCGTTATAATCTTTCTGAGCAACGTAATCTTTTCTAAGAGGCCAGCCTTGCCAGTCATCCGGGCAAAGAATACGGCGCATATCAGGGTGATTATTAAATTTGATACCGAACATGTCGTAAACTTCACGCTCTTGGTAGTTAGCAGCTGCCCATACCTTCACTACTGAATCAACAGTAGGAGCTACACGGTCAGTAACTTTTACTTTAAGGATGAACTCACGAGGAGCTGTTGTATCGAAGTGAGCAACCATGTAACAAACTTCCATGAACTCTACCCAGTCTACACCGCTGATGCACTGAAGAGAGTTGAATGGCATTTCTTTGTTTGTTTTTAGGAATTCACAAACTGCGAAGATTTTTGAAGCTTCAACAGTGATGCTTGAATCAAACTTTGCATCTTCAGCATTGTTCACAGTTGCGTTTGCACCCTGAACGTTTGCATTGATGAGACTTGCTAGTTTATTGAAATCAACATTAAGCATGCTTTACCCACTTATTACGAAGAAGACGCTCGTTCGCGATTTTCTTCTGAAGAGTCATTACACCTTCAATAAGAGCTTCCGGACGAGGAGGACAACCAGGAACGTAAACGTCTACAGGAACTACCTCATCAACGCCTTTAAGAACGTGATAACCGTGTTGCCAGTATGGTCCACCCTTGTTTGCACAAGACCCCATAGAGATAACGTATTTTGGCTCTGCCATTTGTTCATAAAGAACTTTCACACGAGTTGCCATCTTAAGTGTCACTGTACCAGCAACAATCATAAGATCCGCACGACGTGGAGTTGCCATGAAGGCACCACAACCAAATCTTTCTAGATCGTATTTTGCCATACCTGTGGCCATCATTTCGATCGCACAACAAGCAAGACCAAAGGTCATTGGCCATAGAGAATTTTTGCGACCCCAGTTGAGAAAATCATCAACGGTCGACAGTACAACACCATCTTGCATGGAGAACTCCGGTTCATTGAAAAAAATAATTACCCCTATTTGTACCTTTTGGGGGCGTTTTCGTCAATGAAACGGCTAAGGAAATCAGCTATTTCGAATGAATGTCTTTGGGAATAATGTACGCCTATTTTTGGCCACAACGAGCGGAGTAATTCTGGATGAATTTCTCCTGACCGTCAGAGGCAGATGCAGGTCCTCGTTTTGGTCCTTGCTGCATGTAGGCGAGACGCTTTTTATCATTCTCACATACCTTACTAACCACCAAATCGTATTCCATCAGAGCTGCAATCGGATAAGGAACGCCATAAGCGGAAGAAATAAAATTTATTTTTTCCTCTTTTAGGTCTGAAAATGAGCTAGCGATGTCTCTTTTTACTAATTGTTTATTGAAACCGTCGTAATAAGAACCTACGTGATAAAAAAGTTCGACTGCTTTTTTAAACGAAAGTTGACCACTCGCGTCTTCGATTTTTTGGCAATTCGAACGAGATTGGATGGTTTTCGAGAAAAGTTCACGAAGAACTCGGCACTCAGTAAGAAAGGCCTGAACCTCTCCCCCGTTTCCTTCAATCGTTCCTTTAATAAAGTCTTTGGCATTAAATGAATCAGAATATGGATTGAAGCTCTCTCTATAAACATAGTGAGTAAGCTCATGGGCAAGATCCAAAAGTGCATCATCCCAGGCAAGACTCTTATTAATGTAAACAATTGAACGTGATTCATAGATCACATGCTCTGGTGAATGCGGAGAAAACTTACGAACAAGAGTTGTGTCGGTAAGGGAACTCTCACCCACTCTGATCACATCTGAAAGTGTAAGACCTGTACGCGAGGCCTTGTATTGGGCCTCTTTAATGACCTGCTCACCAGTCGCAGAACGACTTAGAAGCTCTAATAGCTTTTTAAGATTGAGTTCCTGGGATGAGGTGTAATCCATCCACGAGCGATTAGCACTCATGTTGCCTTCTACATGGATAGTTTTATCTTCCATGGCGAAGAGAGGAAAAGTCGTCGTTACAAGCAGGATTATAGTATAAAACGTCTTCATTACCCTGCTTGTCGGCAGGAAATGTGGGAACTCGAGTCAAAAGTTGATTACAAAGATTGAAATCTTAGATGATGGATCGCCTTACCTGACTTTGACACTTGGATATTCCCGAGAATTTTGGCCGGTGCAGTTGGAACCATCTCCCCTGCATAGGTAGCAATGGCGACCTGGTAATTGCCAGGGGGAAGTTTTACTTCAGTCATCCGAAGTGCTTGTGGGAGTGTGGTCCAGTGGCGGGTGTCGGCCTTCTCAAGGGCCGCAATTCCTTTGGCCGCACCAACGTAAGTTGCCATGGCCGCAGTTTTCGCCAAGAAATCTCCATCTCCATTACCCTGTTTAAGGCTTTGGTAAACTTTCATGGCCGCAACGATTGCCACAATATGACGAACGGCCACACGAGTTCCGGTCTTTACATAACGGGCCACCACATCTTCTTCTAAAACAATGCGTGCGATATCGCCATTTTCAGAAACTACTGGAAGTGGACTATGGTGAACAACAACACCTTTTTCGTTCAGGAAGAAGATCTCCTGGCGTTGAACCAGTGGAACGTTATCAATCATCGGAAGTTCGAATTCAACTGCAGCTTCTTGAACCGCTAGCTTCGTTACATCATGAGCGAAGATAAAACTTCCAGCATTGGCGGTTCTTTCAGGAATCATGCCGAGCTTGTTCATAGCAAACGCAGTCACGAACTCTGTACCAACAGTGGCGATGAATGTTTTGGCCGCTGGGTTACTTACAGAATTCACGGCACCTTTAATACCAAAGTTAAAAGGCTTTCCAACTTTCTGAGGAATCATCCCCTCTTCCAGTACAACAACAACGTTGGCGGGTCCGAGTTCCACTTTGTTTGTCACAATCTTTGAAGGTTTAAGTGCCTTCACTTGATTCTGATAATCTCCACCACGAATTTCTTTCGTTAAAGAGAGAATTTTAAATTGAAGGAAATCCTTTAGATCATTATAAGCATGGGTCTTCTCATAAAGTTTTTGATCGGGACCTTTGCCGCTTTTAAGATTGTCTTCAAATGAGCGAGTGTACTCAATGTTCTTCTTATTAAAGAGAGCAAAAACGCCTCCTTCAGCATCCAGGATCTTATACGCGTCCTTATATAACTGAAGGGCAATCTGATCATCATTTTTGATGTCACTGATCTCGTGAATCTGACCACCGAAAACCTTTAACATCAAATCTGTGTGATAAAGGGTTTTGGAAGTTGCAGAACGCTGAAGCTCAGTAAAGTAAGTGTCCCAAGCAAGAATGGTGGCGCGTGACGCCTGAAGATCAAGCTTCACACCCTTCTTTAAGAAGCGGGCGTAATAAGCTTTGGCGAGAAAGTAATGAGCGTAAGAGCGCTCGTAACTTGCTCCATAGAACTGATCAGAGGCATCGTTAATTAACAGCGAGGCCGCTTTGCTGGAAAGACGTTTCGTATAAAGTTTGTCGATGAGGTCGAGAGAAGTTTGAAAGTGAATGATAGCGTTATCTTCATCCTGGCGGGAAAGAGCAACTGTTCCCATTTCCATGTGCCAGAGGAGCGAGCTTTTTTTGTCTTCTTTAAGATCGCTCTTCTCCAGGATCGCCTGGGCCTTTTCAAAGTCTAGTGACTGATAGGCCTCACGGTAGTCCTTCATTTGATCTTTCATCTTGGAGGCACAGGCCCCCAAGAATAAAAGAACAGCTAATAGTAGGCAGTGAAATTTTACCATCCGAGAGAAGATTTCTCAGAGTACTTGAAGACTTTCGTACGAGTACGAAGAACCTCAGTCGCCTTCTCGATATCTGTCATACGAATGTTAACAGAGTATTCCTTGATGGTTTTGCCATCACGTTTTTCAGGCTTCATATACACGTTACCGAAGATCATGATGTCAGCACCTGTTTGCTTACCAATTTTCTTGGCAGTAGCAGGATCAACCATACCGTCATTTTGGTAAGTGATTTCTTTTAGGATTTTTTCACGAGCTTGGTTATCGACCAGTTCGAATTCACCAGAAAGAGAAAGCTCGTTTAGTAGCTCATCGTTCAGGTCACCGATTGGGAAGTAAGCTTCAGAAGTTTGGTTTTGAACTTCAGCGATGAACACTTTTGGAGTGCCGAATTTCGCCTTCATTTTATTGTAACCAGGGTGAGCCTTCATTTGTTTAACAACGTCAGCAACCGCTTGAGTCGTATCAGCGCTCATCCAGTTATCAGTAATTGAAAGTCCTTTTTCATCAGACTCATTAGCATCAACACGCTTTGCTTTGAAACCACCACAAGAAGTGGCCAGCATAGAAACAGAAAGTAGTACGAATAAGAATTTCATTTAAATCTCCTAATTACACTTCACCGTGACGAGCTTTCACGAAGTCTTCATCAAGGTTTTCAAGAGCTTTCTTAACATTGTCTTTTAGTTCAGGATCGGCTTTTTCAACTAGATCTTCAGAAGCTTTATCAATGGCAGCTTTAAGACGAGCATCTTCCATACGGATAAGAGTCGCGCATGTGAAACCTACGTGGTCTTTTTTAGCACCAAGTTTCTGTTGGTAGTTTCTCTTTTCCCAGTAAGTCTTGATCACAGCAGCGCCGTGGATAAGAGATTGAACTCTTTCAGCAAGAGTATTAGAAACGTACTCTCTCATTGGAGCAGTTTTAGGATTGTTAGCGTCGATAGCGGCCTGGCCTTCAGTAGAAGCAGCTAGTGACTTCTGGATGAAAGTTGTGATTTCAGAAGCGATATCAGAACGAACATTTGCCTTTGCAAGGTTACAAGCGATTTCACGGTTTACTTTAGGCTCAGTCTCGTAAGAGAAGTAACGAAACTTCTTAGTGTCCATGTTTTCTTGAGCGACCCATACTTCAGCGTCTTCGATCCAGCCTGGACGAACAGTTGAAGAAGCATCACGAACTTCATAATCGCGTGCAATTGTTTCAGAGTTATCAACGTCCTTCACTTTCTTTTTTGAAGAACATGCCACGCCGAGAGAAAGAATCAACAGGACAGACATCAGCTTCATCATAGGAGCTCCTTTTCCTTAGTCTAAGTGTAAATCCGATAGGTGTTGTTCAATGTATTCGTTAAAAAAATGTTTTACTTTAAGAAGCGCGTCCGCTTGTGATCGACCAGTAACGGTTTCAGAGGCGGCCAGAACTTTAAGCTTCTCGCCTTTCTCAAAACTCGTCATGTTCATGGTGAAAGTGTATTTTTCAAAACCTTCAACGTTGAGGTATTCCTTAATTGAATCCACGTTAAGAGAAATCATCTTCGCAGCATCACCCTTAACGATTCTGAAACCAGACTCAGTCAAAAGCTCTTTTAATTTCTCTGTCATCCACTCAGGGGCCTGACCAACTCTAAGCGCAAGATTTTCAACACGAGGTCTCGTCTCTCTCCACGCCATGATCTCCTGATAAGTCATGCGGGCAGGACGACCTTGACCGGCCACGATTGAGTACTTCTCATTGAGCTTTTCGCGCTCGAGATAGAGACGAACGATCTTTCTAAGGTTGGTGCGACTTCTGCGGGCCCAAAGGACATTCAACTCGTCATCAATTTTCTGAATGCGATTACCTAGCAGATCAGATGCTTTGGTACGATCTAGAGAAGCAAGAGCGTAAGTCAGACCATCTTTTTTAAAATGTTTTTTTACTTCAACACCTTCAAGAATTTGATTCACTGATTCTTGAAGAGATTGCTGCACTTCCTGGCGAACCGTGTTCTGCCATGGGAATGTTTGAGAAGAAGTGGTGTTCACATTCAAGTCAGACTTAACTTGAACTTCGAAGATGCTCGCGAGATTTGCTTTTGCTTGGGCATCGGCTTGTGCCATGGTCTTTGATTCACCAGTTGCACATAATTCAGTGGCCTCTGCACAAGCTTCATAAGGCGCATAAATCCAACCGGGAGTTTCTTGGGCCGTATCGGAAAGTGTTGGCCGTTTCTCAAAGAGCGAACAGCTACTCAGAAGTAACAAAATCAGGATGTTTTTCATTTGGAAAAATTCTGAACTCACTTCAGATTAAAGTCAACGAGACTCTCAATAAGCTTTTGACGCCAAGCCGTGTTTATTGACGTTCAGACTCGGGAGGAGCAACCTCAAAGGAGCTTTCATTTAAGTATTTCTGATCAAAAAGGAGGCCTTTTTATGGAACATACCCTGCCCGCATTACCTTACCCAAAAGAAGCTCTACAACCCCACATTTCAAAAGAAACTTTTGAATACCACTATGGGAAGCACCACCAGGCCTATGTCAATAAATTGAATACCCTGATTAAGGGTACGAAATTTGAGAATATGCAGCTGGATGAAATCATTAAAAATTCTGAGGGGCCTATCTTCAACAATGCTGCTCAACACTGGAACCACAGTTTCTTCTGGAACTGTATGGGCCCTAAGGCCGGCGGTTATCCAGGCGGACGAATTGGCGAAATGATCACTAAGAAATGGGAAAATTTCGATAAATTCAAAGAAACTTTTTCTAAATCAGCGGTGGATAATTTCGGATCTGGCTGGACTTGGCTGGTCCAGAACTCGAAAGGTGATTTGGAAATCATGAATACTTCTAATGCCGATACTCCAATGGCCCACGGTATGACGGCCCTTTTGACCCTGGATGTGTGGGAACACGCCTATTACATCGATTACCGAAATGCCCGTCCGGACTTCGTAACGGCCTTTTGGAATGTGGTGAACTGGGAGTTTGCCAATAAAAACCTGCGCTAAATAGATTTTAAAGCCACTTCTACCCCCTAGGAAATCCGACTAGGGGGCCCTTCTTAACCTAACTTTAACCTTCCTTGAGTCCCGCCTTGTTATATATAATCGGTATATGAAAAACGCCACCATCCTAGTTATCGAAGACGAACAAGACATTCGTGACCTTATTAGCTTCCAACTAAAATCTGAAGGCCATAACGTACTCATCGCTGAGAGCGTTGATAAGGCAATCGGGATCGTTGAAAGACCGGACAAGATTGATCTTTTCATCATCGACTGGATGCTACCGGGTGTAATGAGTGGACTTGAGTTCACGAAGAAACTTCGTGCTCAGAAAAACTATAAAGACACTCCAATCGTTATGATCACGGCCTTGACTCAGCCTGAGAACATTGTGGCAGCACTCGATGCGGGGGCCGATGACTACATCACAAAACCATTTGATCTTAAAGTTTTAGAAGCTCGCGTTCGTGTTCAGCTTCGTGAACTTAAAACAGATAAAACTGACGATGACACACTTGATTTTGGTCTGATGAAGATTGAAGTTTCCAAGTGTCGCGTGATCGTTGAGAAAGACGAAATTAACCTCACTTCTACTGAATTTAAGATCCTAAGCATGCTGGCCCAAAAGCCAGGTCACGTTTTCACTCGTGAGCAATTCATCAATAACATCCAGGGCGAAAACATCTTCGTCACTGGACGTACAATTGATACCCATATCGCAGGTTTAAGGAAGAAAATCGGTCCAGCTGCCAATATGATTGAAACAATCAGAGGCATTGGATATAGATTCAAAGATGTCCTCTAATAAAACAGCCTACCCTTGGTTCTTCTTTTACCGTGTTATCCGCCTGGTCTTGGTGGTTTTCCTTCCCACGTTATTCTTAATCCTTTTTCTTTACCGATCCTCATATAAGCAAGGTCTCGTTACTCAAATGACGATTCAGATCGAAGAAGACCTAAGGCTTCTTCGCTATACCTTGGTTCAATCAGGCATTGAATGGGAAAAATGGTGTGAGAGCATACCTCCGCTTAAGGACGTACAGTATACACTGGTTCGTCGGAACGGAACTATCATCTGTGATAGCGCTGATAAAAAGTTGGTTGGTGAAAAACTCGAAAATATCACAGAGATTGTGCAGTCCCATGAAGCGAGATTTGCTTCTCAGTTAAGAAAGAGTGATCTCTTTGGAACTCAGGCGGTCTTTGCCAGTCTTCGTCTGGGTGATGATTTGATGATCCGAAAAGTAATCCCGGTGTCGTCTCTTAGAGACAACATGGATCGCTTTGACAGAGTTCTCTTTTTAAGAATCGTTCCTTTTTCAATCATTAGCTATCTTTTCTTCGTTTATTTCTTCTATCTATCGACTAAACCACTGGGAATCATTCTTTCGAAGGTTGAAAAATTTAAGGACGATATTCCATTCAACAAGAACCTCGAGCTTCTTTACGAAAGAGATGAATGGGCCTCTATTGAAGAGGCCTTGAACAAAGCAGATCAGAAGCTCCAGAGCCAGATGGCGGAATCTCGTCTGGAAAACGAAAAAAACACCGCAATTCTGGAGTCCATTAACGATGATATTCTCGCGATTGATAAGTATGAGACAGTTTTGTTCTATAACACTAAATTTAAGAACAACTTTTTAAAAACCAATGAAAATACCCAGATCAAACCGAAACTCTGGCATACATTTAGTGATGAAGAGGTACTCGAGGCATTCCGCTCGGTCCTACAAAATGGTAGACCTTCGTCCCTCAGAACGAAAAACTTCCCTTATAGTCACCGTCCGGAGCGTTTCTTTGATTTAACAATCACTCCGCTTAAGTCTTCTGATGGAACGATAAATGGTGCTCTGGGTGTTTTTTACGACGTAACGGAATTTAAACTCTCTGAGCAAATGCGAGTGGACTTCGTCGCCAACGTTTCTCACGAGATCAGAACTCCCCTTACTTCAGTCAAGGGTTATACTCAACTTCTGCAGGCGCAGGCCGGGAAGATCGATGAATCTCTTCACGTGTTTCTGGACAAGATCGTGGGGAACACTGAACGCATGATCTCGCTCTTTAATGACCTTTTAAATCTTTCTGTTATTGAATCACGTTATCTTCAGACTATGGAGCCCCTTGATTTACCTTCGATGGTTGAAACCGTGGCGAGTAACATCCAGACCAACTATCCAGAGAAGAAAGTAAACGTAACGTGGGACCTCGCAGTCGATACCATCACAGGCGACAGTCGTTTGATAGAACAGGTTATTTCCAATCTTGTGGATAACGCCTGTAAGTATTCTGAGTCTGATTCCATTGATATCAAGATCGCGAGCTTCGAGAAGAATGATAAGGCCATTCTCACTATCTCGGATAATGGTCCTGGGATCTCTAAAGACCATATTCAGCGAATCTTTGAACGGTTCTATCGAGTGGATTCTTCTCGCGAAGTTTCACGTGGTACGGGTCTGGGACTCTCCATCGTGAAACACATTATCTCAAAGCATAAAGGACGCATCTGGGCCGAATCAGAAGGCAAAGGGACGACTTTTATTATTGAGCTTCCATTAGAATAAAAATTCTAACTCCGCCGCATAAATTGACTTCTTATAAGCAAAGTTTTGGGTATCTTTGGAGTTGTTTTTCTGATACTCGTAACGAATATTTGCACGCCAGTTCTTCTTGAACGTTCTTGAAAGACGGAAGCTAGGATTAAATAATAGTTCTCTTCCACGAGCAGCTTGATTATTAATTGGGTCAGTTGATGTAAGCATCAAACTTGCAATTGGTGTAAACCAATCACGAACCTTGGCCATAATAAGATCTCCACGGACAGTAAAAGAATTCGTATCAAAAGATTCATCCTGAACTCTCATCTGATCATATCCCGCATACAGCAAAAATGTGTTTTGCTTGAAAACCATTAGCTGCTCATACGAAACACCAATGGACTTAGAATCAGCAGAGTTCAAGTAACTATCCAAGATACGATACCGTAGTCGCACAATCGACTCTCCTAAAGAGAAGTAATTAAACTTCTCTCCAATCATGAATGTATGAGAACGAGAACTAAACTCCAATTTTTCCTTCGCATTCACATCACGAAGGGCCTCGTTGAAATCATAATCGACTAAGAAGGCCGCAGGTTTCTTCCAAATGGTGTGCTCATAAGCTGTTCGGAGCGCCGGAGCGAAGAACATATTATCGTTGCGATAGATTTCGGGCACACGGTTAAAATAGTAGGTTTTACTGAAGCGGAACTCGGGGGCAATACTAAAGTAATCGCGATGATAAAAAGTATAACGACCCATTAAATCCGTTTTTGAGTACATAGAGGCCTGTTTGGATGATGAAATCGTTGTGTCTGCGGGGGCAAATGTCACGTTTGTATCTTGACCAAATTCCTGTGCAGCACGAATAAAGTATGGAGGAATCAATGCTGGTCGACCATTTCTTAATGTAAAGAGAATCAGATCGTATTTCCGTTGCAGTGTTGTGATTTTTTCGCGAACAGTAGTGCCTAATGCAGATTCAGGACTTATTGCGAGAGCTTTTTCATATTGTGGAATAACAATCGTTTCTACCGACTTAAAAGCGTCAGGATGTTTTTCAACTTGTTCGAGGTAGATGTCACCAATTTGCATTTCAGAAGCTTGTTTCACTTCAATTGCTTCTTCTGGTGGAAGTTTATCGATGGCCTTGAAAAAAGTGAAGGCTTTCTTACGTTCACCCATTTCTTTAGAAATATACCCAATATAATAGAGGGAAACTCCTCGTTTGAACTTGCGCTTTACAGATTCACGGAATTGAAGACGTGCCTCAGGTAACTTTTCGGCCGCAAATAAGGCCTGGCCATATTCATAGTGAAGATCTTGAGGGGCATAACTATAACTCAGGGCCGCTTTGAAACTATTGATCGATTCACCGAAATCCTGGAGTCGATTGAAACAAATGCCTTTCCAGTAGTGAATAAATCCAAGTTTGGATTTCGAACTTTCATTTTTTTCAAGATTACTAAGTTCTTCAGTCGTTGCCTGATACTTACCTTCCCCAAATAGCTTCGCAGCAGTTTGATAAGTGGAAGTCTTCGTAGCATCTGTAATCTCTTGAGAAACTTCTTGCGCGTAAACAGACAAGCTCACGCCCAGAATTAGCATCCATGCTAAAAACTTCATCTTCATCCTTCAACTTCGGCAATATATTAAAATCTAGCTTTAATTACGGTTTAATAATAATCGTCGTGTCAGTAAACGGCGACGCTAAACGAGTAGGATCACTGGCCCCACAAATTCCACCTCCTAAACAAGTCCCACCCATAGGCGGAAGTTGATTTGGTGGCAATGGCAGAGGTTGTGGAGGCTGCGGCCCTGGACCTGGCATTGGCGGTAGATCAGGGTTTGGTTTCTGATCTCCATCCTCAGGCGGTGCCGGATCATCTGGAGTCGGAGTATTCTCCGGTTTAGGAGAACCAGGAGGATTTCCCCCAACAGGTGGTTTTGGACCATCCGATGACGGTGCTCTTTCCTGAGTATTAGGCGCAATGTTTCCACCCTCATCTATAACGACTTGATTCGTATAGGTATTAGTGTTTACGTCCAATGTACTTTTCGGACCTGGCTGAATAATTTTTCCAGACTCTGGATCAATCACTGAACCGTTGGCCGGTTTAAAAGCATCCCCTTTAACATACCCTTTTGCTTCAGCAGAAGAAGCTGAACCATGATTTGTATCTGTAGAAGCGATTTTCGAAACCTCAGTTTTCAAAATACCACTCGTGTTACTAACCTGCTGTCCGCTTAGTCCAGCAGGAACAACTGTCGCAGTCACACTTTGTTTCACAGGTGATGAAGCAGCATCAAACTCTTTGTTCTTCTCTAATTTTTCATGTTGTTGAATGTTTAATAGTGCCGGAACAGTTGGAAGGGCCCTCGTTGCATCCATGACTGAGAACTCCCCTGGGAACATGCGTACACCACGATCCACAATCTCTTCCAGACGAGTTGTATTCATCTCACGACGGTTTTCTAATTTGTTAAATACAATCTCCCCTTCAAACAGTACTGTCGATGTATTCACGCCGTTCGTAGAAATCATGAAATCCGTACCACGCACACCCATTACAGCGTTCTGAGTTTTAATGAAGAGCTTAGATTTATCCTTATTAATCTGAAGATAGTCTTTCGTCACTTGCGAACGAATCTTACCTTTCACAAGATCAATTACACCTGAGTCTTTCCCAGAGAACGATTCGATTTTCATTTCAGAGTTTGGACCTACGTTCATCGAAGACTTATCAACGAAAATAAGTTTCACAAAACTTTTATCGGCCGTTTTAACAACTGCACCGTCTTCCACCCAGTCATCTACTTTTAATGGAGTTGTCTTACCTAGAGTAAGCACACTCGCCTCACCCCGCATGAGTTTAACGACTGCAACTTTCGAAGCTGCCAATGCACTCGCACACATAAGAGATAGAGCGATTAAAATCATGACTTTCATAGATGGCTTCCCGGTTTCCCCAAATCTCTCTGGGTTAAGTTCCTCTTAATTATACCTTTCACTGGACTGGCCTCAATCAAGGCAAAATCTCTCCAATTATCTTGAAGTTAGACCTCCCCTTGACCTTGAAACTGAAGAGGAATTCGAAAATTCCTTTTTACAAAAAACCTCATTATTTCAATAAGATGGACAAGCAAGTGCCAAAAGTAGTTGTCTTATTTAGTCTGAGCATTTCTAACGGGCCATGGAAAAGCACGGTAATTGCTTGAAAACCCGAGCGAACCTGTTTGCTCGTCAAATTTTCCTTAACACAATAGATAATTAATCAAGACCGTTCTTCCGATAGGAAATTAGAGACCTTAAGGAATGTTATGAAAATTCAATCGATGATTAAATTTCTACCTCTGCTTACAATCCCTCTTCTTCAGAGTTGTGGAGGACCAGCAACATCAACTGCGCAACTTTCAGTAAGTTCATCTTTTGTGGCAACTGCTGGTTCGCTAGGACTAGGTGGATACATCGTTGTTGGTGAAAACGAAACAACATCGAAGAAGTTTGTCATCTCTCTTTCTGGTTCAACCCAAACCAAGGTTCAATTAGAAAAAGGACGTTGGAAATTTGCGGCGGTTGGTTGGGACGGTAACAATCCATTTGAAGGCAACACAGTTTGTGGTTCAGTGCCAACAACTGATTTAAGTGCTGATACATCGACGGTTGAAATTCAAGTCACAAGTGCTGCTTGTACGAGTGCTGCACTTTTAACTGAGTTGAATGTGAAATCAATTGCCCCACTCGCTTGTGATATTTTCTATAACTATAACCAAGCAACGAATACATTCTCTCCGTTAACGACTGCCTTTTCGGATTCATTTTGCAACTCTCTTCCAAATGATTACCGCAGCGACTTCTCTCTCTATAGAGTTCAATCATTGAATATAAATAATCTTGGTCAGGAGTCAGCAGGCTTCATTTCAGAATGTAAATCTCTGACAACTGCGACTTCACTAAACCTTCCGTCTAACAAAGTTCCACTCCTTGTAAAGTATTATAAAAACTCTTCTGACTGTACTAACAATCGTAGGGCCCAGACCTATCTATTTAAAGGTGGTCTAACTGCCGGAAATCCTAACTTTGATCACATGATCAACTACAGTGGCACAAGACTTCTTCTTTCTTCTGCTAGAACGAAGAAAGGAAGAAGCCCATTCATGACAGAAATTCCTCGCATTAACTGTGGGATGAGTGGAACTTATTCGGATTGTTTTACCGAGCCAGTTGTTGACGGTCACATCAACGTTCCATTTCATGGTTCAAATTACGGAGATCAGATTGTATTAAAAGGTGTAGATCCTTCCATTACAAGCTGTACCCCTGCCATTATGAACTCAAAATTCTATTTCACTGAGAACTGTTCAGTAGATGAAGGCCGAGTAAGAATTCAACCTCAAAGAAACGAACTCCTTTGTCAGGCCACTCCTTTCTACCAGAGCGGATTTAACATCAAGGACATGTATTTTCGTAACAACAAACTCTACATTTTAAGAAGAGATACTGGTGTCTATAAAGACTTTGTTGCTGTTTATAACCTGAAAGGTAAGAAGCTGGCAGAGTATGATTTAGGCTCCACAGATCATTCTAAATTTGCAGTAAGTGCTGATGGTTCAAAGATGGTTGGTTATAGCACTTCCCAACTTCATACTTATACCGTTATAGGAAATACAGTTACTCCGGTTTCTCATGGTTTATCAGGCGTAACGGATATCGAAATTCATCCTGACGGAACCTATATCTATGTGGCCTACGGGGCCCTCCTGAAATCTTATACATTCGCCGCCAGTTTTGTGAATCAACAAAATCTTACGAACGCAATCTCACAACTTAATATTGGCGGTGGTTATATCTACGCAGTTGAAAGCGGAAACAATGCTGTCCACTGGACTGCTCTAACGAACAACGGAATGTTGGGTAGTGATTTTGTACCCTCACAAGGGGCAATGCCTTCTGACGTTACGGCCATGACAGTAACAGATGCTTCAAAAATTTATTACCACGATGGAAATAACGTTCGGGTTTCAACTTCTCTACCTTCATTTGGTGCTTCAGTTGATGTTAGTATGTGGTCAACTTCGCCTGTAGGCATGGTAGTTTTTGAAAACAAACTGTACCTGGCCAATAACAATGGTCTTTACGTTTTAGATCCGGCGACTGGTAACCCGTTATCGAGCAATACAGGAAACTGTGCTGAATCACTAACCTTCACTCTTGGAACAGCATCTAAAACTCTTTCTGTTGTTGCCCATCAGAACCAACCGCTAAATCCTCTTTATAACGAGGCCTATAGCCTTATTGGTAGAACGTTTTTTACGGACACTAACTATAACTTTTATTACTTCCAATCTCTCGCTCACAATGATGAAGGTGTACGTACAGGTGGAAAGCTTGAGCGAATCCAGGAAATGCTAAGTCCAGAAGCTCTGGGAGGTTTCCTTTCTGAATATGCGACTTGTAATGATGTTAAGGCCGCAGCTCCATTCACTAGAGATCTAACTTATTTTGATGAGTCAGTGGGCAAGGTCATGCCTTTTAGTATCTCTGTAACGACTGGATCAGAATATCTTTCTCCCTATATTTGTGATGATATTGACTCACAAGGCTCTAGTTGTACTGCAACTTCCGCTTTCGCATATGACTTAGTTTTAAACTTCTCGCACACCGGAATTGATCGTCGTGAAAAGATGAGAATCAAACTTAAGTGTGGTGCTAAAAAAGGTTCATTCGAATCAGCTGATGTAGAATTCTCACCATCTGAAATTCGTAAAGAATTACTATTGTGGAACACCAACTCTGATCGTTACGCTCGTTTTGAAAGTTATTCACTAGATCAGGACACTCGTAAACGTGCAGAAGTGGTTAAGGTTGAAAAATCAGACTATGACCTACTACATGCCAGAAGTGTTCAGGTTGAATTAAATGGTTCAAATAAATCTGGCTCGGTTTCTGAGTTTGAGATCACAACGAACGATCTACTCCAAACTCGCATCTATGCCTCAGATACACTCGCTAATTTCACTGCCGGGAATGTCACAAATTTCCCGAACCTCAACTACTCGCTAAACGATTTAAAAGGTAACTTAAGCCTTTCAGACCTTCCTGCTTTCGCGGAGGCCAAGGCCTTCACTTCGCGCGGGAACACTTCTGTGAACGGTTCTACAAGTGTGGGTGGCTATTTTTCAAGTATATCGAATACTTCAATGTCAAAAGGCTTTTTCCAATCTATTTCAGACCTAAACATTGAGAGCAGCTCGCATTATATGTTCTTAGCTCCCGGAAACACTGGAGCTGTGTTTGAGCTCACCCCGTAAAATTTAGAAAATTATCCTTTAAAAACGCTATGTGCCTCCGCTAAAACCCCCTGTACTTCAGGGGGTTATTTTTTATGAAATTCATTTCAATTCTTTCTATTGGAATTCTGTTTAGTTTGAGCGGTTTTGCTCAGGAAGAAAAACTCATTAACGAGGCCTGGAAAGGTTTCTCTGATCCCCAGATTTTTGGTTCGGGATTTACTCACAAGCTTAACGATTTACCACTTGAAGGTAACGTTGATCTTGGGAACCGTGCTTGGTCAGGTGACTACTGGTCAGCAAAGAAAGGCAGTATCAATTATCGTTGGAATGCGCCGACAAAAATTGGTTACAAACTTGTTTCACCAAGTAAGGCGGAAGCTCAGAAGATGACTGAAGCAGAGTTAGCGACTCTTGCTCCATCTGAAAAACTAGATCTTCTTATGAGCCGGTACGACTACCCTCTTGTTCGTGAAGTTGATGGTGTTGCCACTCCAACTGCTTCAATTTGGGCCGGTATTTGTCACGGCTGGTCTCCTGCCACTCTTTATCACAACGAACCAGCACCAAAGCTTTTAACCAATGCTGAAGGGGTTAAAGTTCCATTCGGCTCAGGGGACATCAAGGCCCTTATTAGTTACTACTATGCTTTCCATCACGACGCGGGTTCTGATCAAATGGGCCTTCGCTGTTTCTTCGGTCCTTGGACCGGAGGTGCGGCCGCTCGCGGTTGTCAGGAAGATCTGAATGCTGGTGCTTTCCATATTGTTCTCGCGAACAAAGTTGGCCTTCAAAAAGAAGGGTTTGTGATGGATATGGACCGCTATCGTGAGGTTTGGAACCACCCGATTATTGGTTATAAATCCACAGTGGTTGCCAATAACTTGCAACCTTCAAGAGATGCTGCTACAACAGCCGTCAAAGAGATTCGCGTTAAAACGGTGATTACACATGCCGATGGCTCTGCTCCAACTTGGGGAACAGTGATTGGTACTGATAATCAAAAAACTGGAACTCAGGAATACACTTACCGCCTTGAACTAAATAACGAAGGCAAGATCGTAGGTGGAACTTGGGAATCAGCTAAACGTCCTGATTTCATCTGGAACGTACCTCGTGCAACGGAATTCTCAGGACTATTTACGGCACTTCCAGTGCTTTTAAACGACTAAGGATTTTATGACGTCAGTTCCTCCACAACCAGAAAACTCGTTTCGTATCGCTCTCGAGCTAGAGTATCCGGAATCAAGAATGGATAACGTTCTTCTGAATGCTCTTCGTGAACAAAACGAAAATGAGAAGCTAAAGAATATTTCTCGTGGCGCTTTGAAGGATCTTTTTAATTCAAAAAGAATCATGATCAAAGGCCAGCGTGCGAAATCAAACTCTTCTCTGGCGAAGGGTATTACTTACGTCGATATTTTAGGATTTTAATAAATGGTAAGAAGGACCTTCGGGTCCTTCTTAACTGATTGAACAATTCACTTCTAATTTATAATCATCAAACCAAACAGTTTTCTCAGAGTTTCCACGCAGCTCATACTTCTCGCTGATCGCTTTAGAATTACGAAACACCTCAATTACCGCCTGCTCTTCACCGGTCCATCCGGCCATAAATGATTTAAGACTGACTTTATCTTCCAGAGATTCTTCCATAATGACGCCTTCATTCTTTTGGCGCATTTCCGAAGTTTTTGCCTTGATGATTTTCTCACCTACAACAAGACCAGATTCTTCAGCGTAAGAAAGATTTAAACGACACTCGTAACTTGCCTTTGCCTTGAAACAGATGAAGAAAGTTGCGAAGATAGCGAGAGCAAAATTCATGAACAAAACCCTAACTTCTTAAGGCCCTTAACGAAATCCTGAGCTTCAACTTTACCGCTTAGGCTCCAGGTCTTCCAACGGTCAGTGCCTCTCACCATTGTAATGAAATTTTGATTTTTGATTTTTTCAAATTTTAAGACACACTTTTGAGCAAAGATTCTTTCTTCACATACACCCATGTCCTGAAGATTCAACATCTCTTCGTCAATGGCGGTAAGAGTGGCCTCTCTCAGAGGAATTTTGGAATGAATGACATTTTTTGAGTAGAACTCGATCACTTTAACTCCGACCGAGGTTCCAGGTCTCACATCACACTTACTTTCCGCGAAGGTGTGTACAGAGATCATCATTAATACTACGAAGAGAGGGAACTTCATAAAAATGCCTTTTCAAATTTGTCTGTTCAAGGCCATTGTATGAAATTCTGGATTTTACACTAGGCTTAACCCGCTATGCTTGTAAATCTTGGTTGGGGTGTCCAAAAAATAGACACTTAATGCGACTCTAAGGTGTTGTTTTTAATGAATTCATTCGCAAGCTTTAATAGGGTCTTCTTGCGTGTAGGTTCCATTTTGTGAAGGGAATTTACCATCATATTGAGTCTTGGGTTCTTCGAAAAATAGCTTTCATGCTTATCTATAAAGCGCCAAAAGAGTCCGTCCCAAACGTCGCACCAGTCCCCTTTTTTGTAATCCGACATCTTCAAGATATAGTTACTTCCAGAGATATAAGGTTTAGTCGCAAAGATTCCACCATCTGAGAATTGTCCCATTCCATATACATTGGGACCCATCACCCAATCAGCACTATCAACAAACATTTCCATGAACCATTTATGGACTTCATGCGGATGGAGTTCAGTTAGCAGCATGACGTTTGATAAAATCATGAGCCTCTCAATATGATGACAGTAGCCCAATTCATTGGCCTTCTTAATTGCGTCGTCTACTGGAGGAAGTCCTGTTGTCCCCTTATACCAACTGTCTGTCATTTTCCTTTTGTGCTTGAAGAAGTTTTTAGTTTCTTCTTCCTCGGAATAATTTTGGTAAACGCCTCTGACAAACTCTCGCCACCCCATAATCTGTCTTATAAAACCTTCTACCGAATGAAGTGGGGCCTCAGTTTTAAGGGCCGCTTCAATCACTTCTTGAGGAGTCAGTAGTCCCATATTCAACATGGGAGATAAAACAGAATGATAGAGATAAGGTGAACGATCGGTAATCGAGTCCTGATAGGTCCCAAAATCATTCAGATGATGAGTCATGAATAACTTCAGAGATTGAAGCGCACTTCTTCGGTTTGTCGGAAGCCAAAAGTTTTCGAGGTCACCCGGGTGATCAGGAAATTTGTCCTCAACAATCTTTCGGACTTCAGAAAAGTGTTCACTTTTTTTATGCAAAGGCAGATCTTTATTGGTCAGTTCTTTAGGGACTTTTTTACGATTCTCAACATCGTAACTCCACTTACCTCCCTTCGGTTTCTTGTTCTTCTCTATAAGAACTTCAAGTCTTCTCCTTTCCTTCTCATAAAAGCTCTTCATAAAAGGCCTAGGATGATAGAAAAGATAATTCTTAAATTCCTGACGGGAACAAAGGAACATAGGTGTTTCTAAAACCTCGAAAGGAAGTTCTAACTTTTCAAATAACCCAAAGAGAGACTTCTCAAAAAACTTGTCCTGGACTTCTCCAATCGTGATCTTTTCAATCTTTTCTTGTTTTAAAAATTTCTCTAATCGCTTTTCATAAGAAGTATTTGAAAGACTTTCGTAATGGACCCTATGCCCTTTGGTCTTCAATTCTTCAGCATATTCCCTCATGGCCGTCAAAAAGAAGGCAAGCTTGTGCTTATGATACTTGTAGTGAGTGCAAAGGCCCACATCCTCGGCCATAAAGACATGCTTCTTGAGGTGAGGTTCATAGAACTTCGTCGGAAACAGTTGATCACCAAGTATAATTAAGGCCTCATTCATAATGAAATTATGTGTCTTACGCATCTTTGGTGTCATTAAACAATTCTTAGGCAATTCTCTATTGTTTATCTCTCACTGCTTCACTCACGCCAGTGTTGAGACTTTCGTTCCTTTGAACTTTTGTTTTTTGTTCAAAGGGACGATTGCCATGTGGATTCCCACGATGTTTATCAAGTCTTCCTTTCTTTTTACCTTTCATAAAATCCTCCTAAGCGGATTTGTAATTCTTATTTTTCAGACCATCTTGAGTATGCTCAAGATCCTTAAGAATTTTGCCTTCTGGTTCATCTCTCACATCTTTTCCTAAAGCATCTAATCCAATTGGTCCTTTTGATTTGGTAATACCACCATCAACAAACCAAAGAGCACCAGTCACAAAACTTGCTTCATCGGAAGCGAGAAACGCATAGACATTGGCAATTTCTTCTACGGTCCCTCTGCGTCCCATTGGCGTGGCAGCGATGAGGCTTTTTTCCATCTTAAGATTCATCGGACCCGATTGTCGGTGAGTCCAGGCAGTGTCGACTGGTCCCGGACAAACACAATTGGCCCGCACTGAATACTTCGCTTGTTCAACTGCCACTCCTTCAATGAAAGCGTGGACCCAGGCCTTGGTTCCACCGTAGACAGTGTTATAAGGAATACCAATCTCTCCCGCCTCTGATCCGGCGGCGATGATATTTCCTTTTGATTTTTGGAGATGTGGGAGAGCGTACTTAGTCATGAGAAAAACTGTGCGTATATTGTTCAAAATCGTTTCATCGAAGGATTTTGTTTCATACTCCTGGGTCTCACCTGCGAAGAGAAAAACACCAGCATTATTGACTAAGACATCAATCCTTCCAAATTCACTTATTGCAAAATCGATGGCCGCTTTTGCCGTTTGCTCTTGGGATAGATCGCCTTGAAAAGGAACGGCCTTTCCTCCCATGCTATTTATCTTATTGACCACATCAAGCACCGGGTCTGACTTCAGACCACAGGCCACGATCTTGGCCCCTTCATGAAAAAATTTATGAGCAATCGCTTCACCGATACCAGTACCAGCACCCGTGATGATCGCTACTTTATCAAGTAGTCTTCCATTAGATTGAACTGTCATATAGTCCCCTTTAGGCGGCCTTCGCTAATTGTTCGCCATTTTCTGCTTCAGTTACTTTTTTAACGAGTGGTAAATCTTCCATGTTTTGGATGAAACGTTTGATGTTAGGATAAGGGGCGAAATCGATTTTAAGATGTTGGGCAATTCTAAATAACCCAATCGCATACATATCAATGACAGTAATATCCTCACCCATGAAGAACTTTTTATGGGCAAGATGATCGTTCATAAACTTCAAACGAACTTTTAGCTTATCATTCACAATATTTAAGTACTCTCCAAGCTTCTCTCGCGCGAAAAGTGGACCAAAGCCTTTGTGAAATTCTGAACTAAGATAAACTAACCATTCAACACTGCGAGCTCGCTCAATTGTTCCCGGCTCGGGCAACAGATCATAACGAGCATTTGAATCAGAAATATAGGCCAGAATGGCGATCCCTTCAGTCAGGACTTCGCCGTTATCGAGAATTAAGGCCGGTACATAATTTTTAGGATTGTATTTCTCAAGGATCGAATTCTTTTCGTGGAGCTTCACCTGCATGGTCTCATACTTCTTTCCGATTTCTTCCAGAAGAAGATGGACCCCGAATGCACAAGTTCCTTTAGCGTAAATGAGTTTCATAATCACTCCTTTGCTTATAAGGAGATGATTCGCGCTCATCTCTAACTAAGCAAGGGAGCGAAAGAAAATTGATTCTTTCTTTGGGATATAGAAGACCGAACAGGATCTATTAGGCTTTTTTAAGTCGGCTCTTCACCCATGGAATAACCATTGGAAGCGCTGAAACAGCAATCACACCAAAGATCACGATGTGGAAGTTACGCTTCACCACTGGAAGATTTCCAAAGAAGTGACCGGCCAGGATGAAAGTGAAGACCCAAGCGATGGCGCCCAGAACGTTATAAGAGATAAATTTCTTATAGTTCATCGATCCTAGACCTGCTACGAATGGTGCGAAGGTCCTCGCGATCGGAGCGAAACGAGCGGCCACAATTGTGAATGCACCCCATCTCTCATAAAAAGCATTCGTTTGGTTTAGATATTCTTTTTTGAAGAAGCGACTATCTTGTTCAAAAACTTTGGGCCCTAAATACTTACCTATATGGTAGTTAACGGTGTCTCCTAAAATTCCCGCAATAGTTAAACTAATCAGTAATATCCATAGGTCTAGACCGTTTTCTAAAGCAGTAAGAGCACCAAGAGCAAACAAGAGTGAATCACCCGGTAAGAACGGCGTCACAACCAGACCAGTCTCACAAAATATTACAATGAACATTAAGACATAAATCCAGGGTCCAAAGAGAGTCAGCCATGATAAAAGATGTTGATCAAGATGAAGAATAATGTCGAGAAATTGAGTCATGAAAATTTTTTACCGTGTTATTTTAATTTTGCTTCCTATCATATCTGCCTTTGGTCAGGAAGGATACCCTAAACCTGGCGTGACCATTTCAGGCGTCTTTAAAAACTCCTTCTGCTTCCCTGTTGTCGTTTCGGCCAACAAGAAAACCTGGTCCATCGATAGCTCTAAATCTCAAGATATCCAAGATTCAAAATGGGGAGAATGGAACTGGTTACCGGGAAAGGTAAGTCAGGTTTCAGAAAAGACAGTGCTTCATCCCCTAAAAAATAAGCCTCCTTTGAATTTTGGTCCAGGCCAGAATTCGGCCCATCAAGGAAGAAATAAATATGGCTACGACTTCCCGGCCGATGAAGGCACACCGGTACACGCGATTGAAAGCGGAATCGTTTCCAAAGTGGTTCAAAATTATACGAAGGCCCATGATGATCCTAAAAAAGATCTGTCTAATAAAGTAGAAGTGGTCCATGAAGATGGGACCGTTTCTTCTTATGTGCATTTAAAACCGAATTCGGCCAAGGTCGGCCCCTGCGAGAAAGTTAAGGAGGGCCAGATTCTGGCGGAATCAGGCAATACCGGCTATAGCTCGGGGCCTCACCTTCATATAGACGTTTATAGACCAATCGATGGCCTTAATTACACGACGATTCCTTTGAAGTTTAAGTAGCTGTCTAAACTTTAGACAGCGGATGAATTCATTTCAACTTCTGCATTAATTGGCCTCAAGACGAGTACAATCCTCGTCATGTTACAATTCATTATCGCCGCTATTTTATGCTCTCTTGTGATCAGCAACGCCTGGTCTAAATGCCTTGAATCGAACGATAAGAATAACAATTTATGGCGTCCCGATTTTAGTACCTCAGACCTAGGCACCATCAATATTCCGATGAAGCCAAATGGCCAGCAGGCCTGCTATCACCAAAGTTCTGCTTTGACTGTTAAGGCGACTGGGCTTGATCTAACGGGAGCAGAATTTGAGATCTCTCCTCTTCTGGCGGAATTTGAAAATGTACCTGAACCTCAGACCTATCAGTATCTCAATATCGAATACGGCGAAGATGGTGCTGCCACTAAAGTCAATGTTGTGAGCTTTCTTTGTAGTGGTGAGAAACCAATCGGTGCAGACGCTTTTTCAAGTTCTCTTAAAAAGCTCATCGAGATTAATGAAGATGAAAACAGTGAACCGCTATCAATTGCTAATGGCCAGGCAGCAGATAATCTTTCTGTGAATCAGGAAAAGAAACTTAAGGCAAAGGTCTACTTCCACTTTGTGAAACTCTTTGAAACCAGAAATCCCGGCGTATCAATTGAGAACATGATTAACTCAAACATTTTTGTTCCCAATATGATGGCCCATCACCAACTCTACTCAACGTTTTTTAGTCGCACAAACTCGAGCCTTAATGGATGCTCCAATGCCTTCCGTGAAAAGATGGATGATCTCCTGATTGAAAACATAATCGAGAATCAGCCCTTCCAGAGCATCGAGATCAGAAAAAAATTATTCAGCAGTAAATTTAGAATGAAATGGAAGATCTAATAAAAAAAGGGCGCCTTGTGGGCGCCCTTTTGTTTATTTCTTTTTAAGAGACTGGATGTAAGCGTGGATCGCTGGAACATCAGCTTCTAGCTGAGGAAATTTTCTCATCTGCTTCGTCTTTCTCTTAGGAACGAAACCAGCAGGAAGAACCTCAGGGTAACGACCTGTTCTCACTTTCACGATCATCACTTCAAGTGGAGCATCAACCAGTTCAGGACCGATGGCACCTTTAACGTTCGGATCCTTGTTGTGACAAGTAAGACAGTTCGCTGTGTATACTTCCTTACCTTTCGCGATAAGCGTAGCTGGATCAACAGCTGTTTCAGGAGTGTGAGCTTCAGTGGCCGCTGCAGGAGCGTCAGCTTTTGGCTCTTCCACTACTACTGCAGCAGGGTCCGGAAGCTTATCCGGTGGTGGAGCAACAACAGGAGTACTAAATGTTACGAATACGTAGAGGACCGCAAGGATCCCCATCCAAAAAATATTAGAAGCCATTAAACTAGAACCTCAATCAATGCATAAAGAACAACTAGAAGAGCAACACCACAGTGGATTACACCTTTAACTGTAGTCATAGGTCCTAGCTTACCTTTAATAGCGTTAACTTCTAGACCAAGAATGATCAGAGTCACAAGAGCAAGAACCATTCCAGGATTGAAATCTTCAGGGATAGTTAGAGGTAAGTGTCTCGCAGCACCCATGAAAAACAGAAGTGGGATTGAGAACATTGTGTTTGTACGAGAAGCAAGAAGAGCTTTCGGAGCTTTCGCAGCGAAAGAAGCATCAGGTGTTCCACCAGAAAGTGCAGCAGCACCGTTATTGATAAGACCACGCTGAATTGGCCAGATGATAAGCCAAACGTTAAGGAACATGAAAGTTCCCATAAGAGCACCAGTCCAGATGAAGATACCATATGGAGTCTTCATGAAGTCTCCACCAAGATCTTTACCAGCGATAAGAAGCATAATTAGACCAGAAAGGAACGTGAACATTGCGCCCCAACGGAACCACCACATAGCACGTGGAACTAGTTTCGCGAAAACGTTGTTCTTAACAGTAGCATCAACTTCAGGCATGAAAGCGCCTTGAACGAAGTTAAAGTAGTAAAGGTGACCGATCCAAGCAACACCGGCGAAAAAGTGGATCCAACGAAGAACCATCACTAGGCCGTCTTGGGTAAATAAACCAACATCCATAGCAACTCCTGAGTAGATATTAAAAAACGGATGAATAAAATTGTGCTTTCATTCTAGCGAGAAAGTCAGGAGTTTGAAAGGGTATTCATTGCGTCATTTGCCAAGGTGGATGATCTCCGAGCTCCATTTCCGGATCACGTCCAAGTTTTTTGAGAAGATTCCACTCGAGATCGAGAAAATATTTTTGCTGATACTCTGCTGAGAGTTCCATTCCATCTGTTTCACGAGAGCAATCTGAAGTTGGCGATGTGGCCCCTGAATTACAAATAGAGATTTTTATTTTTTGAGGATCTCCCATTCTTTCCAACCACTCTTCAAGTGTCAGAGGATTGGCGGGTTCAATGGCAGGATCCATGACATATTTTTGTCCCTGCACTTCTACAATTGAGGCCACATGAAACCACCAAGTGACGACTCCCCTAATGTGATTGGGAGTTTTTACTCTGAGATTTCCGAATGCAAAGACCTTGTCAGGAACGGGAATAAATAAACGATAGAAGTTTCGGCTGAAAAGTGCGGCCCTCACATAACAACCATCTGTTGGATAGAGCCATGAAATGCGTCTCAGGAAATCCGGATCACGAGATGTTTTGAGAAACCGTAAATCGCGTGCACTCTCAAATCGAGATTGCATTACGTTCAGATCTCTCCATTCAGTAGCACTTAAAAGACTTTGAATTCGGTAAGCACGAGCTGATCCCAGAGGAGAAGTTTTTAAATTCTTTTCTTTTGCAAGAGTACGAAGCACTCTCTTTTCATAGATCGTATAATCTTGATTTGGATCTCGATAAGCGGAGATTTCACTCTCAGCAAAAACCATAGAAGAGCTTATTAGCATAAAACACAATAGCTTTTTCATGACCGTTCTCCTGCTTATTTACTTTGATCGGGAGAGGCCTAATAGCCAAGAAACGGCAGGCAGAGACGGAGTTTTTATCTTCGAATAACACTAAAAACTCTCAAGGTTGGCTTGAGTTTGTGCTGACCATAACACAATGCGGAATATATTTTTTTTGCAATCCCTTAACTTTCCTTAAGAGTTTTTCCTATAGGTAGAAACACTAATCATCAGAATTCATGAGTATTTTTACCTATCAGACTTTTTTAATCAGGCTGATTTCCGCGTCGCGCTGCGCCTCAAAATTCCTCTTGTGGTAAATCCGAAATACTAAATAATCAATACATAGAGAATTTTTTAATTTGTTTTTAACACTTTTAACACTTTTCAAGGGAGAAAAGAATGAAAGCTACTCTGCTTTTCATCGCAATGGCACTTGTATCGACAAGTGTATTCGCTGATGCAAAAGAAGACTTCATCGCAGCAGTCGTAAAGAGCTGTGGAAAATCAAAAGAAGATGCAGAAAAGATGGCCACTCCTGGTCGCTCTGGAAACATCATCAAGTGGCAAACATGTAGTTCATCATCAGTGGATATTGATGGTTGTTCTGTTCAATGCGCATCTAGTTCTAAAATCGGTAACTAATCATTTAAAGAATAAGGAAATTCTTACATGAAAAAATTTATTTCGAGCTTAGCGGTACTTGCTCTCACAGCACCTGCATTCGCTCAAGACACTAAAGCTTTAGAGTCTCGTATTGAAGCACTTGAACTTTCTCGTGATCTTAACTGGGTTAAACTTGGTGGATCTCTTGAAACTCGTTATGACTACATTGATTACGAGAGAAACAAAGGTTATTCACTTAACGGTGCGGCAGTTAACAAAGGTGGAAGAAATGATTCTTACTACCGTATGTGGGCCAACGTTAATATGGAAGCTAAGCCATCTGATCGCTTAACTTTCTTCGGCCGTCTTTCTATGGCGAAATATTTCTCAGTTCTAGGCTCTAACGGCCAACCGACAACAGATTTCGCAGATCTTGGCGATGGTCAAAACATGAACCGTTCTTTCCTATTCATGGAAAGAGCATTTGTTAACTACTCTATCGATAAGAACTGGACATTCACAATGGGTCGCTTGCCAACGATCGATGGTCCAAACAAACATATCGCCCTTAACCAGCAAATCATGGGTAACTACCCGACTCTTGCTTATTCAGCTATCCTAGATGGTTTCGCTCTTACTTATGCTACTCAACCAACAACTGACAGCGTTCTAAGAACAAAACTTATCTATACTCCGCTACAAAACGTAAACTACGCTGGTACAGGTTCTTCAAATCTAAAAGATGGTAATGGTGATTCAATCAGAACATCTTCTGATTTCGTATCTCTACTTGTTGAGTATGAAAAATACAATGCTTCATGGTTCAAAAAGAACATGACAATTTTCCAAGCTCTTCGTGGCGAACAAACCCCATTCTATCAACCTCCATTCGATGATGGTAATCCAGTAACTGAAACGACTGGTTCTGACCTTTATGTTTCAGTTAACCGCTTCGTACTATATACTGACTTCGAAAAAATCGCTGGTACCAACTTCGATCTAGCAGCTCAAGTGATGTACTCAATAGTTAATTCTCGCGGTAGCCTAGTAAACAACCCTAATAGCCCATCAACTACTATTGGTTGGGGTACTGACAAGCGCTCTGATGATCAAACTGGTTACGCTTCAGTTATTACTGCTCGCTACCAACTTGACCTACCATCTCTTAACCGTCCAAAAATCGGTGCTGAGTGGTTCCACTCTTCGGAAGATGCATACGTATACGATGCTGCTAACGTGAACCCTATCAATATGTACGGTTCTCAAGACGCTGACGTTTACCACGTGTTCTACAACCACACATTCGATGGTGGTCTAGCTCTTAACACTGGTTATATGTACCGTAAGCAGAACTCTGTTCGTGGCTTTTCAAACGTTCTTGGTAAAAACCAAGATGCTGATAACAAAGATCAGAACGTTTACGTTTCTCTACTTGCTACGTTTTAATCCGACTGAATCAATCAGGGACCGCTTCGGCGGTCCCTTTTTTTGCCAACTTAAGAAGATTTCCTTTTAAAAGTTAAAGACCCCTTAAGAATTCTTTTCAGCATACGAAAAGATATTAGTAACTCTAACTGGGGCACTCCATGTTTAAACATTTTAGTCTAAAGTTCAAAATGCTATCGGCCTTCATGCTGGTTGCGATGTTCGTTCTCATCGTGGCCGGTAGTGGATACTTCTCAATGAAAAAGGTGCATAAAGAATACGACTTTATCGCCAAAACAGTGGTTGATAACCTCAAGATCATTAACGACATGGGCTCTAAAACTCATGAGGCCAATCGTCACCTTCTTCTCGCTTATATGGCAGTATCAAAAGATCAGCTTGATCCACAGATCGCAGGTTGGAAGAAAGAAGTAAAAGCTTTAGAAGATCTGGACGTTGCTTACCGAGCGGTTCCTTTTCAACCAGGTGAAAAAGAACTTCACGACGAGTTCTATGCAGCTTGGACTGCGTATCATAAAAGTGGTGAAAAATTTCTAAGTTACTTTGGAACCTTTACTGAAGAGTCTTGGGTAAATGCAGTGATTTATTCAGAGAAAGAGCTTAACCCTGCTCGCTCTCGTATGAATGAGGCCTTCAGAAAGCTCTTTGAATATCACGGAGCCAATGCAGCTGAAAAAAATGCGACCGCTGAAGATGCTTATGCTCTGGCCAGCTGGTTAAGCATGGGCTTCTCCGTGGCCGGTATCGTAGTGGCATTCGTAGTGGGTTGGTTCTTCTCTAATTCAATTAGCAATCGCCTGAATGAATTCTCAAACGAAATTAAAGGTTCGTCTGAGAAAACAAATACTGCTTCTCACGAGCTAACTTCTGCATCATCAACTCTATCAGAAGGTGCAACAGAATCTGCGGCATCGCTGGAAGAAACAGTATCATCTCTTGAAGAGCTGTCTTCGATGGTAAAACTAAACTCAGATCACGCAAAAGAGGCCAACTCGCTTTCTCAAAAATCTCTTGTCTCTGCAGAGAGCGGCGAAAAAGAAATTACAAGTCTAATTTCCGCCATGTCAGATATGTCGAAGTCATCTAAGAAAATTGAAGAAATCATTAACGTTATTGACGACATTGCCTTCCAGACAAACCTCCTTGCTCTTAACGCCGCAGTAGAAGCTGCACGTGCCGGTGAACAAGGTAAAGGCTTTGCTGTCGTAGCAGATGCGGTTAGAAACCTCGCCTCTCGTTCAGCAGCTGCCGCAAAAGACATCAATAGTCTTATTGCAGAGAACGTAGAGAAAACCGAAGAAGGTGCTAAGATCGCGGATAAATCCGGTGTTGCACTAAAAGAGATCCTGACGTCAGTTAAAAAAGTGGCGGACCTAAACTCAGAAATCTCGGCCGCTTCGCAGGAACAGGCAAACGGTATTGAACAAATTTCACGAGCCATGAATCACCTTGATACCGCCATCCAATCAAACGCCTCTTCTTCTCAGGAAGTAGCAACTTCAGCAGAGGAAATGATGGCGCAAGCAGAGACCCTTTCTGCACTAGTGACTGATCTAAGAAAGTTTGTGAGTGGCTCAAAGGCGACACCAAAAACTTCGCAAAAGGCCCCTCCATCTTCTGGAGGCAGTCATAAGAAAAAAGACTTCAAGGTCGTGAAGTCACATGCGGAACCGAAGGATCCACCTTCGAAATCAGCGGCGATCCTACCATTTGATGATGAAGAGTTTAAAGTCGGCAAGGCCGAAGGATTCTAATAAAGAAAGGGGCCTTAGGGCCCCTTATTATTTACTACTCGCTGGAAGTCTCGGACTCGTATCAACAAAGCCCTGTTTCTTTTCCCAGGCCCTCACCTTCACTCTGGCCTCATCAAAAAGCTTCTCGTAATTAAGTCTTCTGACTTTTTCACTCGTTTCTTTGGAAAGAAGATTCCAAAGCGGACCGTATTGCCAATAAACTTTCTCGTGGCTCGCTTTATCTGACGGTGCGACCTCATCAGTCCCAAAAAGAAATCTATCCGGATATTTTTCAAGAAATGCCGCCATCTTTTTTACACTGTCAGGAGTTTTCACAACATACTTAGCGACCTCGTCCCAGGAAATATCAAAGTAAACATGCTTTAGTTTTTTATCATCGAGTATTTCCTGAATACCTTTGAGCTGACTCTCAATCGGTTCAATGATCCGTCCCAGACCGGCATGGGCCCAGATAATTTTCGTTTTAGGATGTTTTCCCAGAAGTTCCTTCATTTGTTTGAAGAAAGCAGGATCGGTTCCGTCTTTTGGGAAAGGAGTATTAAAATCACTATGCATAATTGCCAGAAGTCCAACTTCACCAGCAAAATCCAAAATTCGGTCCAGCGCTGGGTCAGTTAAACTGGCAACATCCCCTGCCACTTTTGAGGACACAAATTCTTTATGAATAGTGAACTCTCCAATTCCTGTGAACACACCGGGAAAGGTTTGCAAGGTTCTTTTGATATGATCGACTCCATACATGTCTGTGGGATTAAACCCTGTGATCATTGGATCTAATCTTTCCTGTGACTCCTTAGGCAATGATCTATAAGCCATCGCAATGAAAGCATCAGTGAAAGAGTAATAGTAAAGTCTCGCGTCCGTATCAAGATAATACTTTGGTGCATGGTCTTTTCCAGAAATCCGATAAGACCACTGCTGCTGAAGAGGAATGCCAAATACAGTAGATCTACCGACCGTATCTCCCATGATCTCAATATATTTCTGGATCGGAGTTCCTTCCTGAATATAGTTGGTCAGGTGGAAGTGACTATCATTGAAACGATATTCTGCCCGGGCGTTTAAGCACCCGAGCAGAAAAAGGGGAAACAATATCTTCTTCATATTATCTCTCATCTTTACCAATCACATATTCACCCTGAGGCTTAATATCATATGGATTGGCATTAAGTTTTTCTGTGATAAATTCGATGGCACGCTGAGCACGCACACTATTTCCGGCCTCATCAAGACGAGGAGAGAAAGCGGCGATACCAAATTTCCCGGGAACTACTGCAATCACACCACCACCTACACCACTTTTGGCAGGTAGACCGGTTTTGAATAACCATTGACCTGTTGTATCGTACAATCCTGCCGTCGACATTACTGCAAGCACACTCTTAACGTGTTTTTGATCAATCACTTTTGTCTTTGTCACTGGATTGAAACCACCGTTAGCAAGTGTTGCTGCCATTGTGGCAAGGTCTTTGGCATTCACATTGATTGAACATTGTTTTGTGTAAATATCGGTCGCCTGCTCCGGATTGGTTTTGATGATCTCATAGGCCTCCATCAATTTACCAATCGCCTGGTTTCTTTGGTTCGTCGCCGCTTCTGATTTATAAACTTCTTCATTCAATTCAAGAGGACGACCGGCAAAAGCGCTGTGAATGCTTACAATTTTGTTCCAGATCTCATCAGCATTTTTACCTTTCACCATCGAAGTTGTTGCAATGGCCCCCGGGTTAACGAAAGGATTCATCTCCTTGCCTTTATTTTTCTCAACAGCAACAATCGAATTAAAAACATCACCAGTGGCATCAACACCAACAGTATCGGTGATTTGTTTTTCTCCCGACTCTTGAAGCACTTGAGATAAAGTAAACACTTTAGAGATGGATTCAATTGCAAATAACTTTTCAATGTCACCTTCTGTGTAGACTTTTCCGTCCACCGTTACTAAGGCAATACCAAAAAGCTCAGAAGGAACTTTGGCAAGAGCAGGAATATAATCTGCATTCTTCCCTTCCTTTAGTCCCTTGAATTTTTTATGGGCCTCAGTCAGAGTTCCTTTAATATCACCCACACCGGCACTTGGTGTAGTACGGGCGAAAACATTTACTGATGAAAGTAAAATTAAAGCAAAAGCCAGATTTTTCATAAAACACTCCTAGAAGTCGTTGCTAGAAAAACTATATTTAAATGAGATCTGAGTACGAACATCATTCCCATAATTTCCATCATTGTCTGTACGAGCACCCCAAAGCATTTCCGCACCCATCATGACGTTTTTCACAGGTTTATGAAGAAAGTTTACAGAGGCATACTCCCCTTTATGAAAAGCACTCCCCTCCTGAAAACTTGTATTATCAACTTGTGTACGAGAATAACCAATTGATGAACTGTTCTTTGAGTCCCAGTAGTGATCGTAATAGGCCACAATCCCAAGAAGCGGAACTGCTTTGGCCTCAAGATCGGCCAGGCGTCTACCTTGTGGTGCTAGATCCACACCACCATCGTTCATGTAGCTCGCAATACCTTGTCCATAAACGGCAGAGAGGATCAGTTTATCAGTATCAAGAAATTTAATATTAGTACTGACATTCAGACCCCAACCAAGCTCATGATCCTTTGGATTGTTGTTAGGAAGTCCGGTTGTTTCATATCCAATTCGACGAAGAATACCACCAGTTTGGAAATGACCCCAATCACGATTCATTCGAAACTGTGCCGTAAGGTCCGGAAGCTTTTCATCAGATTGAAGATTATCACCAAACTCCGGCGCCACATCTCTGATTTGGCCGGCATCGATATCATCACTCGGTTTCTCCAGGGCCACTGAAAAATTATTGTCCCCTTTGAGAGGTGTATATCTGATTTGTGGATTACGCAGGAAAACCATCCCGGCGGGCCCCCAGTAATCAATTGTGTTAGGAAAAACATCAATGTCCATGAACAAACTGTGAGTTTGACCGGCGAGCCATTCTTTCCACTCTCCATAAGCATGACGTAGACGAATCGTTGTTTGACCTTCATCTACCCCTACCCCGAACATATCAATTTCAAACTTGGTGTAAACGCTTTGATCTTCAACAGGCAGAGTTCCTTGCACACCGAATCTACTTTGACGAGCACCAATGATGGCCTGGCCATCACTACCAAATTGACCTTCTTCAGTTGGAATTCTCGATGGTCTTAAAGTGTCGTCCCAATTTGGATCAACTCGATCGAAATCCTGAACATAGTCAGCTTGAACAAAACCATAGACTTCGAGCCGATTAGGTTTCTTATCTTGTGCATAGGCGCCTGTCGTTAACAGCGCCGCAAGTAAGGCATATCGACTTTTCATAATTACTCCTGATCAATTCAGTTAATATGAGCAACCTGAATTCTTAAAGGTGCAAGCTCAAGGCCCTTTTGTGGCCGTCTACATCAATGATTGGATTCAAGCTTTTGATGGGGATCAATCCACGACTGAGTTAACAAATTTAATCTCTCTTAAGTCCCAAGATGACCTGTTTTGTTGATATGGTTTTCGGAATTTTTGAGGGGGCCCTATGTCAAGACTCCTGATTCTTATCTGCACTTTGATCTGCTTTAAAGCAGAAGCACAGATCTTCCAATTGAAAGTCACAGACTACGATGGTCTTGATTCAATCAATGCCGTGAAGATCTTTATCGATTCCGAAGTAAAGAAGATTGAAGATTCTGTGAATAAAGAATTTCCCAACGACGCTCCCAGAAGAATTCTGCAAGGGATGGGAGACTCAAATATAATGGCCGCAAAAGGAATCGGAACTGATTATACCTCTGCCATGCAAGTAAGTATGATCGGTGCCACTCTTGGAGCTGGTGCGGATTTTGAACAAGAGGAACACACGAAAAGTGAAACCAGCGGATACGCGGCCGCTCCCGGACTCATGCTTGGTTTTAATTTGGGCGCTTTAGGAATGAATGACATCCTTAACATGGAAAGCGATAAGCTCAATATGTACGTTAATGCCATGAGTACGAAGTACATCCAATCGCTGGATGATGAAAATGATCGTACACTCGTTGGTCTTGATATGACTTCTGTTGGGGTTCACTTCAGATATCATCTGGTGGATAAAAGCGATGTCAATCACAGATGGGGGGGACTAAAACTCACCTGGGGCTATGAATATAATCATTCAGACTATACTTACGAAACACGACTCGACCGAATGATTAATATCATCGGGGATAATGAACTCCTCCAAGGTCGTCTAACTGGTACACCTAAGGCCATCGTAAAAGTCAGAACACATTCCTTCCCACTGGCGGTATCAACCGATTACCAAGTTCTGTCCTTCTTAAATATATATGGAGGAACAGGTATGGATTTTAATATTGGTTATGCTAAAGGTATTGGAGTCGCCAACGGAGACGTAACTCCGGTTCTGTGTACCGGCGGAAGTTGTGGTCCTGGTAGAAATCTTAAACTTCAGGCCCAGGCAAATCTAGATACATCATCTTTGGTCACACCAATTACGGTGAGAGCATTTGGTGGATTTCAACTTAGTGCTTCTCACTTTAGTTTTTATACTCAAGTGGATAAAGAAGTACTCACGGAGCTCGTAAGTGCAACGGTAGGGATCAGGTTATTTTATTGACGCTGTCCCGCCCCTCTCTAATAATAAAAGAACATGAAAACAAATAATGTTCTTCGCGACTTCTCATTCTCCAGCATCACGGCCGGTTTTGTTTCTGATCTTGTAGGATATGCCAGCTCCGCCGTTCTCATTTTCCAGGCCGCAACCTCCCTTGGTCTCCCCCCAAATGAAGCAAGCTCATGGCTCGCTGTTCTTTGTGTGGCAATGGGAGTACTGAACATTGTTTTATCTCTTCGTTATAAAATACCCATCATGTTTGCCTGGTCGACTCCGGGTGCCGCACTTCTCATTGCCAGTCTTCCTGGTGTGCCGGTATCTGATGCCGTAGGCGCTTTTCTTTTTTCTGCTGTTCTCATTACCTTAAGTGGAATCACGGGTTACTTCGAAAAAATTATGGATAAAATTCCGATGTCAATTGCGTCGGCCATGCTTTCAGGAGTGCTATTGAAGTTTGGGCTTGAGGTCTTTAATTCCATGAAGACTCAGTTCGCTCTCGTGTTCACCATCTTCATGATCTATCTCCTCTTCAGAAGAATTTCGCCTCGCTATTCAGTGGTTGCTGCCTTCTTCACTGGTTTGATTTTGGCAGGAGCATTGGGACTTTTAAATTTTAGCGAAATGAATCCGGAACTCGCGATTCCTGTCTTTACAACTCCTACTTGGGACATCAAGACGATTATTAGCGTAGGTCTTCCATTGTTTATTGTGACGATGACTTCCCAAAACATGACAGGCCTTGCGGTATTGAAGGCCTTTCATTATAAACCGGAAGTATCAAAACTCATCACCTGGTCTGGTATCACTAATATCATCATTGCTCCCTTTGGTGGATTTGCTATTAACCTCTCTGCCATCACGGCCGCCATTTGCATGGGCCCAGAGTCCCATGAGGATTCGACGAAACGTTATACGGCGGCGATTTCTTCTGGAATCATTTACATCATCATGGGAATTTTTGCTGGATCAGTTGGTGCGCTCTTTGCCGCATTTCCAAAAGAGCTCGTTCTGTCAGTGGCAGGATTGGCATTACTCGGGGCCATTTCACAAGGACTCATGGCAGCGGTTCAAAATGATCATGAAAGAGAACCCGCGATGATGACTTTTTTTGTGACGGCATCAGGCGTGACACTTGCAGGAATTGGTTCTGCATTCTGGGGAATCACGGCCGGGATTCTTACACTCCTTATTTTAAGATTTAGGCACTCAAAACAATAATACATTTACGCTTGAGGTACTCGAAAGTTTCCTGCGCCAGTGGCATCTGAAGTGAGAGACCAACTCTCACATCTCCACGCTTCAAGTAGTATCCTTTAGGAGCGATATAACAGACCGAACCCAGGATATCGTGCCTCAGCGGTTTATGATCAATGGACTTTAACCAGAAACTATCATTCTTTTTAAAGTAGTCTTTATTTTGTCCCGAAATCAAAATACCGAAACCTCTTTCAGAGACATCAATGATACGAATTTCCATTTCATATGTTGTTTCACGTAGAGTGCGTTCCACTCTTTTTAGTGAAAGCGAAATGTCTGAATTAAACGGAAGAACATAGCGTTCTCCTTTTCTTTCCTCCAGCGCACGGGCCTCTTCAGGATAGTGACAGGTGATTTTATCACCGTTGACCTTAAACTCTCCCGGGAAAAGTCGAAAGATAAGATTCCGATAGGAAAGGCGAATATAAATCGGTTTATTAGGATCGATCTCTACAACTGTAGGAGTTCGAAGAACTAAGAAATCAGATTTAATGTCGACTAAGATTTGAATGATCTGTGATACATGTCGATTGGGTTCACCAGCGCGATTCTGCCAGATGTCTCCGCCAAAGAGTGCAGCTTTCTCAATCACCGTAATGATTTGAACACGATTCTCTAAGGCCTTAAGCTTCGACATATCCATAAAACACTTCCTGTTGAATTACTGGATATAAAATTGGTTGGTAAGATCTATCGACACTCTTCCTTAGAAAATTAAACCGGACACAAGTTATTGATATTTCTGCGATCTTTACGATGATTTTAGTTTTAAAAGGCCAAGGGATGGGATATACACACCCGCCTATGAAAACACTAATTTTAATCCTAATTATGACCATGTCTTCTCTTGCCCATTCAGCTCAATACACACTTCGCGAAGGTAAACTTCACAAAGGTGGCGTTGCCTCTGTAGAGGTCCTTCCTCACAGTGGCCTTTTCATTGTGAAGATGGATTATGAAGTTTATAAACGCGCTTGGGTTCCTGCTCCACCAGAAGCTCTTAAAGGCGACACGGTTTTGGAATTACCGACTCAATTTAAAGATGAGCGTGGCTACCTGGAGCTCGAAACTCTTGGGTCAATGAGCATTCCGGATGCTGAGTTAAAATTCATTCGTCGTACAAATCTAGGTAAATATCACGATGCATATGAAGCATTAGTATTACCGAAAAATGGAAAAACAAGAATTGAAGTCATCTATCATCCGGACGTGCCTGGTGCAGGTTGGGCGCAAGTTCGCATCACTTTCATCAGCAATGTTCCGCTCCTCAATGGCTACCAGGCCATCGCAGATTTAAAAAACTAATAAGGTCTTTGACCATCGGCCGGGGCCAGAGGATTCGACGGCCCCGTTTCTCCATTAATCGTCGTATTAGAATTTCTGAATGCCGGTGAACGCTTCAGAAAATCCGCAGGGAAATTAAGAGACGGCTTACTGATCTCATCCAAGGCCTTCAAATGTTCCGCAGATAACTTCACATCAAGTGCCGATAAATTATCTTCCAATTGCTCAATGGTTCTCGCCCCAATGATTGGTGAAGTTACTCCCGGTTGGGAGCAGACCCATTTGAGTGCAACTTTTGCAGGAGTAGATTTAACTTCTTTTGCGATTTGTATGACTTTTTCAACCACATCATAGGCATGATCATCTAAAGATGATGTGACCCACTCACCTCGACCGGCCTCAACATGATCTTTATTCTCTCTTCTATATTTTCCGGAGAGAACTCCAGACTTCAGCGGACTCCAGGGCGTCACTCCCATGCCGAGTTCTTGCGCCATCGGAATTAATTCACCTTCAACCGTTCTTTGAAGAAGTGAGTATTCAACTTGAATGGCACTGACTGGAACCCAACCTTGAAACAGGGACTTCACATGGGCCTCAGCGACTTTCCAGGCAGGAGTATCTGAGAAACCAATGTAGCGAACCTTACCGGAAGACACGAGATCATCCAGAGCTCTCATCGTTTCATCTATGGGAGTTTGATAGTCCCAGCAATGCATCCAATAAAGATCAATATAGTCAGTCTGAAGCCTGCGAAGAGATTCTTCACAAGCATGAATAATACTTTTTCTTCCTGCCCCACCTGCGTTTGGATCTCCAGGTTTCAAGGTCCCAAAAAACTTCGTGGCAATCACCATCTTCTGTCTTTCAAAAGGATCTTTTCGGAAAAAATCTCCAATGATTTTTTCTGAATGGCCATAAGTATAAACGTTGGCGGTATCAATGAAGTTCCCGCCTAAATCTATATAACGAGCAAGAATTTTTTCGCATTCAGGAACCGATGCTCCCCATCCCCAATCCTCACCAAAGGTCATGGTGCCGAGACATAAAGGGCTCACTTTCAGACCTGATTTTCCGAGTGTCACATAATGATTAAGAGGCATAACTGCTCCTTTTTCTCACTATGATAAGGACCTCTTTCAGGGAGAGGTAGTCGCACACGCTTTGTCTATACTGCTTTAGTTAGTTATGAATTTAGTATGATCGCGAAGGACAACTTCAAGTTTAATCATAAGCCAGGTTGAAATCAAAAATGGGGCCGTTAAAGGAACTGCTCCTACCTTGATGAAGAGAACATGTAAAAGAACACTTGAAACAATTCCTACTAAAGCAAATATGGCAGATTTAAAGGTCGGTTTCATAAACGTGCAACCAAGTGCAACCGAAGTTAAAACCGCACTAAACCCATATAGGCCAGCACTTACGCCATCCATATCTAATTCTAGAACGAGGGCCAGACCTGTCGCCACCACACTTCCGAACAAGGTGAAAATAACCGGCCAGAAGGAAGAGACAAGAAGTCCCAAAAGAATTACCAGTCCTGCAATAGCACTCTCCACGAGATAAATTTCTGAAATACTTTTCAAAACAATTTTTGCAAAGGAGATGTCATGCAGACCAAGATAGATCGACGTCACTGTTGTCTTCATGGGAAGAGTAATTTTTGCCATCCAGCTAACGAGAACAAAAGGAAAGGTCATTACCGGCAGACCCATATTTTTATATTCCGGGGCCAAGTAACACATTAGGATAGTAGAAAAGGCAGAAGCGAGAACAAAACCTACGAACATAAAAGGAGATGGAATCAAAAGCGCGAAAAAGGCCGCACCAATTAAGCATCCGTTATAGCCATAAAGACCACGGATGATATCAGTTTTTTCGTATCGTAAAAAAATTGCGGTCCAGGTTGAGATCACTGTTCCCAAAAAAGCACCAAGTGCCACCCATGGAGAACCGATCGCCAATCCAATGAGAATGAAAAATCCCGTAAGGGAATTATTTTGAAGCATGACCTGACTAAGGCCACGAAAGACTCTATCTAGAAATTTTGACATCCATCCAATCTAGCATTCCACTCGTCGTACTTCAATTTCGAGCTTTGATGAAAGCCCTTGAAGAAGAATGGCCGGCTGATTTTCAGGGAACTCCAGAACGCACCCTTCATAAACGATATAGTCGTTTGGATCGTCCTTGGCCGTGATCCAGCCAGATCCACCCAGACACTGAAGTATCAGTTTCCCGGTACCTTCGGTACTTAAGGTCTTAAATTCATTATATTCAAGAGAAATACTTGATGGCTTAATCGTATTCATGTCGTTAATATAATCGCTTAATGATATTAATCAACAACCGATTCTACGCAGGGAGAAAAAACGAATGGAATTAAATGGAAATGGTCTTCGGGGCCCCCTCGACGAGATGGATCTTAAGATTCTTAAGTTACTTTCTGAGGACGCCAAAATGTCCTTTGGAGATATTGGCGAAAGAGTCCATTTAACGGCACCAGCGGTTCATGCCAGAGTCAAGAAAATGGAGAAGGCCGGAATCATCAAGAATTACACTGTTAATATCGATTTCGAGAAAGTGGGCCTGCCTGTTACTGCTTTCGTAAGAATCCAAACTGGAAAAATTAAATGTAGTGATGCGGGAAAGCTGGTAGATAAATTTTCAGAGATCGTTGAATGTCATGCAGTGGCGGGTGAAGATGATCTCATTCTCAAAACAAGAACGGCCACTCCCCTTGAACTTCAAAACTTACTAGATAAAATGCGAACGGAAGGCATTTCAGAAAAATCAAATTCAATTTTTGTTCTTCAATCACACTTTGAGAGATCACGTCTATGATGCTGAGTGCTCGCCATATTTTAGTTCGTCATGAATATGAAGCGAAAGATCTTCTTAAAAAACTTAAAGAAGGAAAAAGCTTTGAAGAACTCGCCAAAGATTTCTCATTATGTCCTTCAGGAACTCGCGGTGGTGATTTGGGAGAATTTCCAAAAGGCCGAATGGTTCCTGCTTTCGAGAAGGCCCTTGTTCAATTAAAATCGGGTGAGATATCGGGTATCGTCAAAACTCAATTTGGTTATCATCTTATTCAGCGGAAATAACCTTCGATAACATATAAGGCAGAGTTCCACTGTCTTCTGCATCCATGAAAGACGCGTAAATCACTAGATCAGATTTTGGTGTTTTTATGAGCCGGGTTGGTTTGATTTCACTGCTGGTATCACACTGATCAATTTCTCCAATGACAGCATTCGTTCGACAAACTGAGGGCCGATTTTTATAAATTCGACAGGCCCCATTTTCATCCAGGAAGACACAAGCTCGCTTTGAATAAGGAATTTTATAAAATTCATCCGAATCATTTTTGGCAATTGCTTGAAGTTCAAGCAGGTCCAAATCAATACCGATCCCTTCTCGAACTAATAGTGCCATCAGAGCCGCTTCATCTTGAGTCACGCTCACTTGTGTATGACAACAAGCCGAACATCCCATCTTGCAGGGACTCAGTTGCTCTACCAATGGATTAGAAAAGACGTCCCGATTAAGTTCTTCGATTAAATTGTGAATGAATTTGGCGCGAGTTATTGGGCTTGATAACTGTTGTAGTTCATTAATTATATTTTGAACCATACTGAGAAATTCAGATTTACTCTTCAGTTCTTCAAAAGTTCTTTTGGCGATAGCGGGGACATTCATGGGGTCTCGCTTGTTCGTCTACATAGTACTTACTTAATTAAAGTCTAGGGTAATTGAAAAAATATGCAACTTAATGCGAGACCATTAACTATTCATTAAAGCTTTCTTAAGCATTGGTCCTATGCCCATTGAAAAGGACCCTCATAAGCAAGATGATTTTCTTATGAGAACAATGAAGCGACATCAACTACTCATTCAAAATCAAAACATCCATTTTCTAGAGTGCGGAGAAGGAGAAAGAGTTGTGCTCTTTCATTGTAGTGGCTCTCAATCAGGCCAATGGTCAAACTTTATGCGTGAACAAAATCAGTTCCATTGTATAGCTCCTGATCTGGCATGGTATGGAGAGAACGCTCTAGGCCCGAATCCTAAAACCGCGAATGAGATTGATCACAAAATCGTGGAAACTTTCATTGATCGATTTGCCCCTTGTCACCTCATTGGACATTCTTATGGGGCCGCTCTTTTGCTTGAGGCACTTCAAAAAAACCGCAACTCTATTTTATCTGCGACTTTCATTGAACCAGTTAGTTTCCATTTATTAAGAGATCATGATTCAAGTTTTCGCGAGATAGATCTGTTGGTACAAATGCTTCTAGAATATTTGAATGATGGACAAAGGGTCCTGGCCTCTAAGAAGTTCATCAACTATTGGTCATTCCCTTACGCCTGGGAATTTCTGGATCACAGATTACGTGAGTATATGATTCAAAGAATTGATAAAATCACCTATGAGTTTTTACCCATGTATCATAAGTCGGGTGAACTCTTATTTGATAATGTGACGTATCCGGTGTTCCTGATGGAGGGACAATGGACCAAGCGTCCCATCAAAAACATCATGAAAAGATTGAGTGATTATTTTATGGTGGGAACTCAGATCATCCCTATGGCAGGACATCTGGCCCCGATTGGCCGATATAAAACGGTCGATAGAATGCTCATGCAAAACTTAAGTCAGTTCAATGCCGGAAATTCTTTCGATATAGGGCAATTGAATCTTCGATGACCTTGATGGCATCGTCTTTTCCATCGATGGAAGAAATCTCGACACTCTTTTTTTCCAACTCTTTATAGCTCTCAAAGAACCTTCGAATCTCATTTATTTTATGCTTGGCCAATTCATCGATTGAGCTGATGTGAGCGTATTCAGGATCGTGTGCATGGATTGAAATGACCTTATCATCACCTTGGCCCTGGTCCTTCATTCTAATGACACCAATCGGTCTTACTCGCATGATGGACATGGGTATGACTGGAAGTTGTCCGATGACGAGAACATCCAGGGGATCTCCATCATCGCAATAAGTTCTGGGAAAAAGACCATAGTTGCAGGGATAATGAACGGAGCTATAAAGAATACGATCCACTCGAAGTAGACCCGAATCTTTATCAATCTCATATTTGATTTTAGACCCAGAAGGAATCTCGATCATGCAATCGAGTAATTCACCATTAAAATTCAATTCAAGATCGTGCCAAGGATTCATAGAAATCTCCTTGGCCGTAGAGTAGCAATGAGTAGCGAATTATTAAAAGACTCGAGGTGGCTACTGCTGCTGGTGTTCTTGTGCGATCGTACGATCTGCAGGAATCGCCACGTATTCATTCTTTCTGAAAGTCGAACAAGCGGTAGAAATAAGCCCCAAAAAAATCATAAGCGATAATGACTTCATTATTCCTCCCATGGAATATAAGTCAATTATAGTGCAAAGAGCTTATTCGACAAAGCTTGGCAGGGTTTACCTTAAGCATACTTGACTTCAACAATTGAGTATTTTAAATTCTTCTCACGTGGGAGTTGCTTCCTTGCATCTGAGAGGCCCGGTTTTGACCGAGCGACCACATAACTTGATCCAGGTAATGCTGGCGTAAGGAGCTCGTCGTATGATGTATGTTTACATCATTTTCTTTTTCTTATTATCAATCCAGGCCGCAGAGAACTTAGAAGAAATCCAGGTCACAGAAGATCAAGCTACCCAGCTCTCTGACTTCACCGGTTTTACAACTCCTCTTTCTAAAATTCCACTGTCGATTAAGGCCTATAGCGACCAGGACCTGCAAAAAGCACAGGTAAAGCGACTATCTGATATAACCACCTTGGATGCATCAGTTACAGACAGCTACAACTCCACCGGCTATTGGGACATTATCTCCATCAGAGGTTTTCCTCTGGATAATAAAAATAATTTTCAGCGGGAAGGTCTGCCTATTTCAGCAGAGACCTCCATCCCTCTTGAAAATAAAGAGCGAATTGAAATTTTAAAAGGCATCTCTGGCGTTCAGGCCGGTGTAGCGGGGCCTTCTGGTCTGGTCAACTATGTAGTTAAAAGACCAACGATTGAAAGGAAAACAATATTACGTCTTGATCTAAGTGAGAGACAAAATGTTTTAGGCGCCATTGATCTCAGTGTTCCTATTAATGAGAAGCTTCGAACACGTACGAATATTGCGCAGGAAAATCTTGATCCTAAAGTTAAAGATACCAATGGTTCTCGCTCTCTTCTGGCCCATGCATTGGATTACCGTTTTTCAGAGATGGATTCAATCGAAGGTGAAATTGAATGGTCTCGCCAATCGCAACCATCTGTTCCGGGCTACGGCCTTTTAGGAAATAAGTTACCTCATCCTCTGGATCCGACTCTCAATTTGAACAATCAGTCCTGGAGCAAACCTGTTGAATTTGAGGGACTAACCGGAACTATAAAATACGTCCGGGCCCTGAATGATTACTGGAGAACAGATGTTCTTTTGGGAGCACAAAATTTAGTCACAGACGACAGGCTCGCCTATCCCTATGGTTGTTCAAAAGAAAATGTTTTTGATCGTTACTGTGCTGACGGAACCTTTGATGTTTATGACTATCGAAGTGAGAATGAACGACGCTTTTCCAGGTCCGCAAAATTTTCAGTCACAGGAGAAATTCCTGGAACCGTCATTCAGAATTTAAACTTTGGAGCATGGTCGCATTCCTATCAAGAGAAGATGGGTGGCCAGGCCTATAATTTCGTAGGAGAAGGAAATGTTGATGGTTCAGCAGACCTTCCGGCCAATCCCCAAAAGAACGACCCCGGAACAAATCGCCTTGCCCGTAATCTCGATTTTTTTATCTTCGATCAATTGAGTTACTCAAAGTGGAACGTCTGGGCGGGTGTGCGCCAATCAAACATTTCTCGAAGTAGTAAGCGAACGGATGGGACGAGTGGCACTCATTATCAGCAAAGCTTTGTCTTGCCATGGCTTGCACTCTCTTATCAATTTTCAAAATTTATGACCTATATGAGTTATGGTCAAGGAATTGAGTCCTTTGTAACTCCCAATCGCGGAGGTTACACAAATAAAGGAGAATTCCTTCCCAATGTTATCAGCCGACAATGGGAAACGGGATTAAGAGGCACTGAATCCGTTCAATGGGGATTGAGTCTCTTTCAGGTAAAGCGTCCGGTTGTTCTTGATCAAGATCCCATTTTTGCAACCGACGGAGTGGCCCAACAGCAGGGCCTTGAGTTTGATCTTGCCCATAAGTATCAGCGCTTTTTATATGGTTTTTCTTTGATGAAACTGAATGTTGAAAGACAAGACGCCAAGATCGTTCGAGAGTTTAACGGCAAAAAAGTCATTAACGTCCCTGACGAAACGGTTCGAGGATTCATTAACTATGAAGTTCCGAAAATTAACGGACTCAATCTAGAGTTGAGACTCATTCATGAAGGAAGACGAGCGGTTGTTTCGGACAATTCGATAATGCTTCCAGATTGGACCAGATGGGACATAGGCATTTCGTATCTAAGAAAACAAATGCTTCTACGCTTTTACGTAGAGAACATCGGGAACAAACGCTACTGGCGCGAGTCCCCTACTCAATACGGACACGTTTACTTATTCCCGGGGGCCGTGCAAACCGCGAACTTTAATATCGTCTATACACTTTAGAAAAAGATATCGGTCGCAAGCGAGATGATGGTCCCACTTTGTCCGGCAGTGTAATAGCCGAATGAACCGCCGGCGGCCGACTTATCCACGAAACTTAGAAAACCGTTTACCCGGAAATTTCTCGTGTTGGTTGGATAATAGTTTGAACCAATTCCGGTTTCGGTTGAGTCGTTAAACTCTCCCCAAATTTTTTGGTAGGAAAGATACCCTTCAACTTTTTTAGGAACGAAGAAGTAGGCCCCTTGAAGATTAATGCCGGTATCGATGAGGGAATTACTTGGCACGCTTCCAATCAAAGTGGAGAAATCGGAAAGCTGCCGCCAGTAGAATTCACTGAATAAAAAAAGCCCTCGGTATTTCATTGCCGCATCTGCCGACAAAAGATTGTAATCAGCTTTCTCTACGATTGCTCCCTGAGCAAGAGCATTTTCATCAAAGAGAAAGTTTCCATCTGAAATTCTGATCTGAACATTGCTCGGTGAACCAGTCTGAATCTGGGTCGCGCGATCTTCCCTACTCGTAGCACCCGAAATACCAAAACGTGTTGCCATACTCTGGTGCTGTTCATAGTCACCGTATCCACCCTTGGGGCCAAACTCACCGGTAGTTGGCATCCACCAGATCGTGGCACCGTAGGCAAAGTCCCTAGTCAATTGACTGGATGTCACACCCAATTGAGAAATGTTGTTCCCGATCATGATGCGATAAAGAAGATCAGGTCTAAGTCCTCCGCGCAGAGATAAACCAGTTGTAAATCCTGGTCTAAAATATTCATCTGCCATTTGACGGTCAGTCCCCAGGAAATAAGGATGCTCTCCGTTCATGGAACGAGTACCAGGTAAACCATCAATACCAAATCCCACAACTGCAGCTTCATTCACTTTATATAAAAGGTTACCGGCAATGATGGATGTCTGTACTGAGTTAAGAGACCAGAACATGAATGAATAATATAGTTTCGGAGTATAAATGAAACCGTTCATCCATACGAGCACACGGTGAATCTCCATATCATTTCGGGCAACGACGGTTTTCTTCGTTCCCAAATGGTCTCTGTAGTTCTGGCCACCAGGCATTTGATTCAAATAACGAGCAAGCATATAGCCCGAGATATTTAGTGATCCGCACTTGTTCTTACCAACGACAAAACCTTTGCCGGGTTCAAGAGTGCCTGAGAGAATTCTATGGTCGATCTGCTTGTTTTGAATTTCCGGTGATGGTGGCTCGGTCATACAATCGAGCACACTTTCACTATCTGGAGTTGTTTCGGCAAAAAGAATGTGAGGTAGAAGCACCAGAAGAATGAGCATTAAAATTTTCATGTTGCCGCAGACTGCATAACACATGCCAAAGGATTCTTACTAGAATACTTTTACTTGCGTCTATGCAGCAGAGATCTTTTGCCTCATTCAACTTTTTAGCCGGTAATTAAAACCCCATGGCAGGCGGAGGTGGTGCATGATGGATATGTCCGGCCGCAGCTTGAGAAGCATGAGCAGCAGCAGCATCCGAGGCTTGTTGAGTCCCAAAGAAATTTCCTGAAGGCTGCATTCCTGCGCATGAAGTGAATAAAGTCAGAAGAAAAAGAATAGATATAATTTTCATGGAGGTCTTATCGGCCCCCCTCTGTCTGAATTTAACTAAGAATTCTTAAGTCTCATATAAAGAGCGTCGCAGATAAAGAAACCTCATCTAAGAGGAAGTAATTATAGTTCACGCCCATGATGAGATGCTGTCCGAATGAGTACTGTCCACTGGCAAAGATCGCTGACTTATCTTTTTCAAATTCTAACTCCCCATTCTTATAAATTGGAGCTGAAGAATGCTCTTTTCTATAGGCCACGTTAAGAAGAACGTTTTTAAAGTGATAGGCGGCCGAATAAAGCATGATCTTCGTCTCTTCCGTAAAGAAGTCTGGATCAGAAGTGATTGAACCAACATCAATGGCAAGATTGTGAAGCCTGAAACCACCAGTGATGGTCTTTACGGTAAACTTGTCAGTCAAAGAATCTTTGCCATAGGCCGCTTGCGAATTAGGAAATTTCGTCAGATCGATCCATGAGTCATCCTGATAAATGGATGCTCCAACATGAAACATTCCATAACGACCGGAAATTCCCGCCCCTGGATTAATGTCCTTAATTTCAGAATGACGTTTAACAATCACACCGAAATCAAGACCGGCCTTGCGGTTACCAATTAGTTTGGCCCCTAATGCGAAAGCAAACTTCTTTGGCTTAAACTGCTGATCATTACTTACTCTTTCTTCAATCGCCTCATTTAACTCCGGAACTCGGTTACCAAAAAAACTATTGTCCAAAGAACCACTAATCAGGGCCCCACCCATTTTCCCCGTACCACTGGCGATACTGAAGAACACAGGATTTTTGGCCTGGGCAATTGCTTCAAGACCTGCACCACGATCAAAGCTCACGTTAGATGGATTTAAAATTGCCGCGGTAGAAGGCGTTGGAGCAGTTGGAAATGTCGTTCGACGCATTTGTTTCGTCACACCAGGGCAATTGGGAATTTTAATAATGTCACAGATGTCGGTGGGAGCCGCCAATGCCATTTCCATTGAAGAGAAAACGAACAAGAACCAAATCAAGATACGCATGATGCTCCGACGGCGTTAATTTTTGTAAGAAAAGGATATCATGCGCCGGCCGTCCTCAGCAAAAAAATAAGTTGTCATGACTCAATTCAAACGCAAAAAATACTTTATATAAAATTAAGCTTGGGGAGACGATAATGAACTTTGAAAATGATACTGTCTCGGGTTGGTTTACTCTAAACGCTGGCTTCAAGGTCTATGGCAGATGTCCTGCCTGTCACTCTCCCCGAATCTCATTCCATAAAACCCGTATACCTGGTCTCAAAGGTATTTCAGCAACCAGTGTAGGTCTAACTCCTGTTTGCATTGATTGCGGGATGAACCTTCCAACGAAGCCAAGTAAGCAACAGAAACTTCTTCCCCGTAAGAAAACCAATTTCAAAGAGGCCTAATGAAGGACGGCCTGACTTTCGAACATGTCAGTTTGATCAACTGCCCAGTTCAAGCAAAAGTCGGCCACTTCTTCCCAACCTGTTTCACCAAAAGTGTAGTGAGTTCGTTCCGGAAATTCCCGATAATCTGTTATTGTTGTGGTCTTGTACCGATTGGCATTCTCTTTATTGATTGAAGCTGGAACGGTGTGATCATTTCCACTCGCAACGAAGAGTAGCGGAGCTCGGTTAATATTCTCATAATTTACTTTCGTAACAGCATTGGGATTGAAATTAGCAAACGCCGCCTGAAGCAGTGGTCGTTTCGGTCCAGGAATAGAGAACTTTTCAAAGACCTCTCTTGATTCTTCTTCTGACAAGTTATTGGTAAAGGCAAACCTAAATTGCTCTAAGGTCAATTCAGTGATTCCGTTTGTATCCAGAGGATTCGAAAGAATTGGCCAAGCAACTCGAATTGTAGAGAGCGGCAAATTTAAAACACCACGGGTTTGAACAGAATCAATCGCAACACCTGAACACCCCAATCCCCTATCTAGCAGCAATTGAGTAATCAGACCGCCCATTGAATGCCCCATGATGATCGGGGCCCTTGAGAGAGAACGAATGATTTTATCATAGTGATTCACTATCTCCTCCACTCCTAATCCTCTTAAAAGCGTAGGATCTTTTCTGATGTCATCAATGGTTCGATCTTCAAGTCCGGGCCATGCAGGTGCAATGACATTATAACCATGTTCATTGAATCGTTTTATCCAATTCTCCCAACATAGTGGCGTGAGCCACAGACCGTGAATAAGAACAATATCACGTCCAGGTGGAGTAAAATTCTTTAACTCTGAAGTGTTGCTTGTTTCTTGAGTGGCCATAAGCGTTCCTTGAAAAAAGTTTCCAAATCACCCTATTTTAAACGCGCCTTCACAGAGGCACATTTCTCACTGTTTCTTGATAAGACCTTTTCACTTTTTCATAAAATTTTCTAAAGCTTTAACACCCTGGACTGCTGAAGAGCTTCCAGAGTGTTAGAATCAAATGGCAGCAAGGAGGAACTTTATGAAGAAGTTTCTAGTCGAGCGAAACATTCCGGATCTTGGAAAGAATTCCGAAGACGAATTTCAAAATCCTGATTCGCATGTCGAATGGAAAGAATCCATCGTCACCGCAGACAAAGTTTTTTGTGTCTATGAGGCGGAGAATGAAGAGGCCGTGAGAGTCCATGTTATGCAGGGTAATTTACCGGTAAATCGAATATCAGAGATTAAGACGGTACTCACTCCAGAATCCGAGCACATGCGCTTTAGAGTGCCGGATATTGAAAAGCCAATTGATCGATTATTGACTTAATAAGCTTGAGGTTCTTCGGACTGGGCCTGATCGTCTTGCGGCTGATCCTGATATTGATCTTGGTACGACTGATCATCCGCCGCTGGCTCACGCTGATCCTGTTCCAAATTTTCACCTTCAACCAGCGTTTCATCTCCTGTAGGGAACTGTTCTTCATTTGCATGAGTCTCAGGTCCTTCTTCTACTTCCACCACTTCTTGAATGATGACTTTCTTCTTTGCAGCTTGCGCCAGTTGTTTTTCTTCAGGATCTTCATATGGAATATCCGCAGCGATATCGTCCTTTGTATTATATTCCTGATCAGGACCCGCACTGAAAATCTTTACTGATCCGAAAACTCTTACGTACTGAAGCTTAAACGGCTCACCCCAGATATCCACGGCATGATCATGGGACTTATCTCCCTTAATTTCTCGAGCTAGAACTGAATACTGATTATGGAATCGGTCACGAATAAAGTCTGGAAGACGCTGAGGTTCTTTCACAAGTTTATTTGATCCATGAAGATCCACCACTACGAAGTTGGCAATCTGGGCCAGCTCATATTGAGTGAGGGCGACCTTCATCGTATCAATAAAAGGATTGATACGAGCTCCACCACCGAAAATACCACCGATGATAGTCAGAAGAGGAAGAAGTTTGAGGATGATTCTGATGAACTTCATGCCGCTTTCGCCTCCACCATACGGTGACGACCGACACTTTCAATGTACATCGCGAGTTCAATGTTCTCAGACAGGATTTTCCAGAACTTTTTATCTTCAATATAAAGAAAAAGACTTTCTTCAAGAGTGTTGACCGTGGCCGTTCTCGGAACATTGGCGATAAGCGCCACTTCGCCAAAGAAATCTCCCTGGCCCAACTCGGCGATCGTTTTGTCGTCTTTAACGATTTCAACCTTTCCTCGGATAAGGAGATAGAATGTTTTATCATTCTCTCCCTGATCTACTACACTATGGCCCTTCGGGAAGATGACCAGATCCCCAGCTTCAACAAAAAGATTCATGATCTCCGGCGGGAAATCTTTGAACATGTTAGCGGAAGAAACAAACTGCGAGATCTCAATTCTATTTCTCAGCTTTTCGTAATCCTGCTTAAACTGATCCATGGTCATGAGATCAGAGAAGATCTTTTCATGAAGCTCAAGATAAACAATTTCTTCGGCCGCCACCACATTGGCACTGCGTTTCTGTTGTCCCAGGATCGCCATCTCACCCAAAACGACATTTGATCCAAGGGTCACAATGTGTTTTGTTCTACCCGTTTTCTCGCGCACATTTACATTCACACTTCCGCGTACCAGGTAATAGACATGGCGACTTGAATCGCCTTGAAGAATTAAGGTATCACCTTTCTTCATGGTCTTTATTGAGGCTTTTTCCAATAAGAATGTGATGGCATCATCACCAAACTGATTGAAAAGCATGTTTTTCTTCAAGTTAGCATGGAGTTCATCAATTGAGAGATCTTGCGCCTTATAAATCTTTGAACTGCCCTTGAATTTCGAAAGTGGAACCATTAACGGCGAAAGGATATTTTTTACGAGAGTGTGAAAGAGATCAATCAAGAGATAGCCGGTAATGAACAATAAAGAAGCAAGCACAGCAACTGCTGAATATTTACTTAGATCTTGTCCCAATTGAATCTGATAAAAAAGACCCGGAAAACTTTTAAGGACAACTTCAAAACTAAATAGCGTGAAGCCCACTGCCCAACCAAGAGACAGGACTGAATACACAACGTAGCGAATTTCATCTGAAATTTTAGCACCAGTATCATTCAGAATGCCCGAGAGGGAACAATTCTTTAGATAAGGCATGATATTTTTTAATTGAGTATCGGCATAGAAAAAGTAGAACAACTTGGTGAGATCACTTCTGCGATATGGGTTCATCTCCATGAATGTCAGAAGTATTGAAACGATGGCCACATCATTAGCATAATTCTTTAGTCCCGGAATCAGAGTCAGAAGACAACATGATACTCCATAAAGTAATGAAGACATCACGCCATAGGCAACAATGACGGACTTTTTCGAATGAGAGTATATAGAGTTATCATTCACCCCTAAGGCAACTGCATAGGGGTAAAACCTTAAGTATGGCCCATAAAAAGAACCTACTGAGGTCAATAGAAGTGCACCTTGAAAAAGCGCCCTCATGCTCATTAGAAGAGATGAAATAAGAAAGACTCGGAGGATCGCCTCTTCATAGCCTAAATCGTTTTTTAGAAAACTCTCCAGGTTCAAAGACGTGAAGCACTCAAAGTTTGCAAAGGCCCCGAAGAGCACTGCCACCAGGCCAAAAAACAAATTATCATTTTTAAATGGAACTTTAACTCGTTTGAATAACTGCAATTCTAAAATTGTACGATTTAGGATTGAGGTCTTTTGCTCATGAGGACTTTTATCTTCCGGTAGGCCCTCAAAATGATTCCCTACCCCTTCAAGAAGTTTTGCTTCATTCAGAAGTTTGATGGTTGTGATTATGGAGTGAAAACTCACCTTCCCCTGTGAATGATAAAGAGCGGAAGAGATGTCTTTGATACTATGTTTACCATTGAGAAGTTCAAGAATTTCCTGGTTCTCTTTAGGAAGAACAACTTGAGATTTACTCTCAGAGTCCTCCACCACGATATTCTTCTCGCCTTCGTAAAGGCTACAAGGTTTAAGGACAGGGCGTATTTGGTCTAATTTTAAGGATTCGGCCATATGACTTTATCGTCATCTAGAAGGAGTAAGCTTACGACTTCATAACTGACCGAATCGGTACGTCCCTTAAATTAAATCAGCCTCTTACATCGGGCCACTGTTCAGATTCATCAACTCCACGCTGAAACCCAGCTTCCTTTCCGACGATGTCACTGAGATGATCCAGACTTTGTTGCCAGCCTTGCTCACATTCCACAGCGCCCTCTTCATCTTCAAATCCCCGCTGATAGAGACGGATTTCTGTGCCTCCAGGTTTGGAGAAAAACTCCACTCCACTCTCAAGGTTTTGGTAAAGAGTCTTACCATCCGGTCCTTTAATCTCTTCATCAAATTGAATAAGTTTTTTACCCGGGACCAATTCTTTAATATGACCAGTGCAAAGATATTGTCCGTCTTTTCCAGTGTGTTCATAGCGATATCTCCCATTCACCTTGGCATCAAACTCAGGAATTTTAAGCGTCATCCCTTCTGGATAGGCCCACTGCTCAATGAGATTCGGTTGCACAAAATAATTGAACAACGTCTCACTATCTATGGGAAAAAATTTTGTCATGTTCACTTCATTTGCCATAAAGGCCTCCGTGGTTAAAGGGCCATGTTAACGCTCACAACTCCAGAGGTAACGTGACGCTGAGGCTATTCTGATGGAAGGGGTTCACTTGGTTGAATTTAAGCCTTACAAGGCGGACCATTACCTCAATAAAGGAGCCCATATGGAAGCAACAACATCAAACTTAGGTTTTCGACATACTGGCTTCGATGCAGGTCAGTTCACTCGGGAAATTGATATTGAATCTCAGGACGGGCTGATGTTGCACGGCTGGCAGATTGAGCCTCAAGGTGGTCTTGCCCGTGGGAATATAGTGATTGTTCATGGAATGAAAGACTACTCTGAAAGATATCTCGATTTTGCGAGAGAACTCTCTCAAGCAGGTTATCAGGTTTTTGGAATGGATCTAAGGGGCCTTGGAAGATCAGGTGGAGATCGAAATTATTTTCCACATATCGAAGACACAGTAGAAGATCTCAATCGCGCTTTGAAGGCCTTCAAGCAGTTCGATAATAATCAACCCTGGATCATCTTTGGCCATAGTGCTGGTGGGAATATTGTGGCCCGCTATGCAATCGATCACCAGATTGCCATTGATGGTTTTATTTTAAGCGGCCCCTTCTTAAAACCCATGCCAGCATTGAATGAGTTTATCATTGGTGCTTTGAAAGCGGTGAATCTGGTTGCCCCTCATACCAACATGGTGGATTTACCGGACAAGGACTTTTCAAAAGATCCAAAAGTCGTACAGGACATGCTGAGTGATCCCTTAATAAATCACACTAAAATTCCGGCCCGGACGGGAGTGGAAATTCTCAATAACTGCAAATACATCGAGATGAACCGATCGGTAATATCCCTTCCTTTTCTTGTCATTCACGGAGAAAGTGATCTGGTGAATAACATTGAAGGCACAAAAGAATTTTTTGAAAGCACTAAAAACATTCCGGGAAAACAAATCAGGACCTATCCAGGTGTCTATCACGATCTATTGCATGAGCCAGAAAGAGAGCTTGTCGCGAGTGATATTATTTCCTGGATCAATAGTGTGAGTACCCGACACTAGACTTGCTTATAAAAAAGAGATTAAAATCTTTTCATGATTAATTATGATCCTCATCGTTGGATGGACCACTTTTTTGATATTCGTGGTTCATTAGTAAAAGAAATTCTCGGCCGAGTACTTCTGTGTACCACGTGGTCGGCGGGTGTTGTTTATTTCCATGTCTATATTCATCCCATTGCCATTCCATCCATCGTTCATACTTTGGTTGGTCTGGCACTGGGTCTTCTTCTGGTCTTTAGAACAAATGCTTCCTATGATCGATTCTGGGAAGGAAGAAAACTCTGGGGTGGCATTGTAAATGAAACCAGAAATCTAATCAGATCTTCGGAAGCATTCTTGATCAATGCTCCCGAAATCCGACATGAGATCGCCAGTTGGATGCTTGCATTCGTCTATGGTTCCATGAACGCTCTTCGCGATAAGAAAAGCTTTGGCCCGATTGAAAATCGTCTTCCGCCTGAGAAATTAAAGGCCGCCATGGAGGCCCCTCATCCAGCTTTATTCGCGGCCAAACAAATTAGCCTTCTTCTTCAAAAGGCCAAATCAGAAGGTCATATCACTGATTATGTTCAGGCGACCATCGATCAGAACGTGCAACTTCTTGTGGACTACATTGGAGGTTGTGAACGCATTCACAAAACGCCACTTCCCTTCGCCTATGTCGTGCACCTTCGTCGGGCCCTGGTGATTTATTGCTTCACTTTACCGTTTGCTTTGGTGGGTTCATTTGAATGGCCATGGGCCACAATACTCGACACCTTGTTCCTCGCTTACATTTTCTTTGGCATTGAAGAGATCGGTGTCGAGATTGAGGATCCGTTTGGAGAAGATGAGAACGATCTTCCCCTGGAAACAATTTGTGCTTCTATTGAAAAGAATACTATGGGGCTTCTTTCTTAACTGAGAAATATTCATTTGGAACGTGGACTCCACGTCGTACAATTTTCTCTGTCATAATGGTTTCTTTTAAGAAGAAAAGCGAAATCAAATATGCGGCACTATTTCCTAAAAGAAGTGGTGCCACTCCAAAATGAGTTCCCGTCACTTCTAAGGCAAAAATCGTTGAAGTCAGAACCGCTCTGGTGGCCCCCGAGAACATAGATGACATACAAACCAGTGCAGTTACTTCTGGAATAATCCCCGCGTCTGGAAAAATGAAATGCCCAACATAACTTAGAATGACTCCCAGACTACTTCCGAAAGTCAGAAGTGGTGCCAGGGTTCCTCCGGAAGTTCCACTTCCAAGTGAAATCGACCACGAGATAAACTTAAACACGAACAAGGTAATCGCTGGAATGAGTAACAGCTTTCCTTGCAGGGCATTTGTGATGTTCACATACCCCACCCCTAAACTACGTGGATCAATATAACCGATGATTCCGACCACTAGACCACCAATCATTGGCCACCACATCCAATGAATAGGAAGTTTCTCAAACACATCTTCAATGATGAAGACCAATTTAGAAACCACACATGCAACTGCGCCCGTCACCGCCCCTGCCATGAAATAGAAGAAAATATTTTTGCCGTTTACCACCTCAGTGAACTCTCCAATTGGGAATTCCGCGTGAGTGTGTCCGCTGGCAAGTCGAATGGCGAAGGCAGTAGAAACTGCAATTAAAACTGGTATGAAAGATTTCGCAGAGAACTCAAAGAGAAGAAGTTCAATACAAATAAAGACCGCCGCCAGCGGAGTTCCAAAGATGGCAGTCATCCCAGCGGCAGCGCCTACAGCGAGAAGAATTTTTCTCTCATACTCGGAGAAATAAAAATGTCTTCCAATCCATGAACCAAGCGAACTCCCGGTCGCAATAATTGGTCCCTCTGCACCGAACGGTCCACCGGATCCAATTGAGATCGCCGCCGATAAAGGTTTAAGTAAAGTCATACGACGAGGAATTTTACTTTCTTTTGTAAGAATATTTTCCATCACCTCTGGAATACCGTGACCTCGGATCGCCTTGCTTCCATAACGGGCCATAAGACCGACAATGAAACCACCAATCACTGGAATGAAAATATAGATCAGAGGAAATTGATGTTCACCTAATTCCACTCTATGGGTAGAGAGAGATTGAAACCAAAAAAGGTTTGTGAAGAAAGCAATGGCGAGTAATAAAACTTTTGCGACCACAGTTGCGAGAGCACCGATAAGCGCGGCTAACGAGCAGAGAATGATCAATTTCTTTCGATCAAATTCGATTTGTTTGTACATTGATTGTCCTTGGATTACGACGAAAGTAATGCAAGGACACAAAGGCGCCAATGGGCAGCGTATCGAAACGGTGCATCAACAAATGAAAAGAAATTAACCTTCGACGGTTCTTCCGACAATTCTCTTACTACCTAAGAATAAAATGAGAAGCGCCAGAGTAGAAGTTCCAACAAAGATTCCTCCGATGGGAGCGAGCTGTTGTGCCTTTAAAACACCTACCATCACTGAAGCAAGTGAGCCGATTGCCATTTGAAGGAAACCCAGCATGGCCGCCGCACTTCCCGCTTTTCTGGCGAAAGGGGCCATGGCCAGTGCTGCAGCATTAGGATTTGATAAACCAATTGATGATAGATAAATGAACATGGTGATCACTACGCCATAAACATTATACCAATCGTTATAAGCGCAGATAAAAAAAGTAGATGCAGTCAAAGTAAGTAAACAAAGTGCACCTAATAAAATTTGTTCATTGGAATATTTTTTCAGAAGAACTACGTTAAGCTGACTCGTGCCAACCATCCCCATGGCCACGAAAGCGAAAATCCAGCCGTAGACCTGTTCGCTGACTTTGAAGACTTCCATAAAAATTGTGGGAGAAGCAGCAAGATAAACAAAGAGACCTGAAAAACCAACTGCTCCAGCAATCGCATATGTATAGAATTGAGGCTCTCGAAGAATCGATAGATAGTTTTTGAGAATGGGAAGTGGTTGAAGAACATGTGTCTCATCAGCGTGATGACTCTCCGGCAGAAACTTCGTCACAATGAAAAGCAGAAGACTTGAGCCAATGGCTAGCGCCACGAAGACAGATTGCCATCCAAAGTAGACCGACAAATAACCACCAACAGTAGGTGCTAAGAGTGGCGAAACTCCCAGAATGAGAATTAAAAGCGATAGAACCTTGGCACTCTCTCTTGGCTCAAAGAGATCGCGAACCATTGCAAAAGCACCTACACTCGCCGCACATCCACCAACTGCTTGAATCACGCGAATGACAATCAAAGCTTCAATCGATTTAGCAAAGGCACAGGTAATGGAGGCCAGGATATAAATGAGAAGACCAATAATCAGCGGTTTCTTTCTTCCAAAACGGTCCATCAATGGGCCATAAAATAATTGTCCGGAAGCAAGGCCAATAAAATAACTCGAAAGCGTGATCGAAACTTGCGCCACGTCGGTTTGAAAGTACTCTGCCATCAAAGGAAAAGCAGATAAATACATATCAATCGAAAAGGGAGATAAAGCGGTCAAAAAACCTAAAATGAGAATGAGTGAGCGACGTTGAGAATTATTCATCCAAAGAGTGTAGTGAAACTCATCAGGTCATTCAACGATTTTACACTTCTTGGGATCCTTACTGTAATAAGAACAAACCGCCAGGGCCTTGGAACAAGCGGCATCAGTTGTGAAGGCGGTATAGTACTTATCGTGTCTGGAAGTTTCGGTGAAATCAGTGGCACGACATTTCTGCATGCTATTTAGCCAAATGATGGAGCCAAAAATCACAAAAACGAATACGGCCGGGATGATGGCATGCCGACTTAAATTGAACTTTGTCTGGTATTTGGGAATCAAGGGGTTTTTAGACATAGATTTACCATCAAATGAATGGCGACCCTACCATTGAAATACTCCTGCCTGATCGACAGAACCCGCTTAATTCAAGTGTAAGCGCAGACCAAATCTGAGTCAAATGAGATATATTTAATCTATATTCAAGTTGGTCCGTCAACTATGCTAAATGATAGTCCATCTCTGAAGAGGGTACCGAGGTTTGTTCCTCTAAGAAGTTAAGAAACATCTGGAGTGGGAGTGACTTATTCTCCCGGGCCCAGTTAGCGAATATTTTTAATCGCGGCGAATATTCAGCGAATGGTACGAAGATCGCTCCTTCCCTTGTATGCATCATACTCCTCGATGTAATCAGAAGTCCTTTCCCGTGAGTCACAAGTGTGGGACAACTCTCTTTGCGCTTTTTATAGTAGACCTTGGGATGCACATCTTTGGATTTCAAATACTCTAAGAACTCAGACTGAAATCCCAGGTTCTCATGCTTACCGTGAAAAATGAGGGTCTCACCTTCTAAATCCTGAGGGCGAATGGTCTTCTTTTTGGCCAGTGGATTATGGATGGGAACAAGAACACCAATCTCATGGGTCTGAACCGCCATTTTTTCAATAGCAGAATCTTTAAAATCATTTACTCCAAAGGCAATATCCACCTTACCGGACTTTAAAAATCGTTCGAGTGAACTTAATGTGTGCTCCTCAATTTCTATCTCGACTTTAGGAAACTGTTCTTTAAATGAACTTATGATTCGAGGGATATTTGAATGAAATGCTGAATGAGTGAAACTAAAATGAAGTTTTTTCTCTTTCATCTTTGGCAAGGAGCGAACTTCCATCTCCATCTTTTCCATTTGAGAAAGAAGATCTTTCCCTTTTTTTAATAAGTGAAGTCCCGCACCGGTTAACTCAACTTGTCTGGTTGATCGATTGAAGAGTTTTACTCCTAAATCATATTCCATCTGATTGATAAGCCGACTAAGTGGCGGTTGACTCATATTAAGTCTCTCAGCAGCCTTTCTGAAATTAAGCTCTTCGGCCAGGATCACAAATGCTTTCAACTCTCTAGATTCCATTGATACCCCTGAGGTATCAATAGTGATACCTACTTTGAAATTATCATACAACATTCTTACGATTAAGATAAGCGTATGAAGAAAGCTCTGTCCCGAAGAAAGATGATGCAGTTAAGTACCTTATTTCTTTTTGGATGCAGTTTCTCACTCAGGAAAAAGGACGAATATATGAAAGAGATATTTGATGTTGTCATCGTTGGCGGTGGTCCGGCCGGATTAAGCGCGGCCCTGACATTGGGCCGTGGAAATAGATCGGTCCTCATTCTGGATGAAGGAAAAGGTAGAAACGCTCCTGCCTCACATATGATGAACTTTCCTTCCCGGGATGGAACTCCTCCGATGGAATTTCGAGAACTCATTAAGAGGGATTTGAGAAAATATTCTAATGTTCAAATTGCATCGTTAGGGGTCAAATCAATTGTCAGAGAAGAGCATCATTTCTTGATCAATGAGGAGATCAAGGCGAGAAAGATTCTTCTTGCTCATGGAGTAAAAGATATTCTGCTTCCACTTCCGGGGTTCTCAGAACTATGGGGGAAATCTATTTTCCATTGCCCTTACTGCCATGGGTATGAGCATCTGAAGGAACCTATTGGTATTATCGGTGACAATAAAACTGCTCTTCATTACGCGATCCTGGTAAAGTCACTGACTGATAATTTAATTGTCTTCTCTAACGGAGCAGAAGTTGATCCAGCTCCTTTCGAAAAAAATGGAATCAAAGTTTACTCCTCCCCCATCGATTCCCTTATTCACCAAGGTGATAGACTTATTGCAGTGAAACTAATGAGTGGCGAAACAATTGAAAGGAGCTACCTCTTTTACCGACCTGAGCAAAAACTCACGTCAGACCTTGGAACCAAGCTGGGATGTGAATTAAATGAACACGGCCTATATAAGGTTCAGGACAGTGGAGAAACAACCGTTAAAGGAATTTATGCGGCCGGTGATATCACTGAACTTAGACAATCTGTATTAATGGCCACAGCGTCAGGACAAAAAGCGGCAGCGCACATTAATTTCGAAATCTTGCACGAAAGGTTTTAAATGATAAAGTCATGGGCGGAGGCCCATGACTGATGATCAAACAAAATCAAGTATCAGACCTAAGCTTCAAAAAACTTACTATTTCCTCCATCATTGCCGTGACCCTTCTATTCGGCATAACTATCTTCATTTATCTTAAAGTTAAACAAACTGAAACGAGTAATAGATGGATCCAGCATACCCTTGAAGTTCTGGCCAAACTTGAAGAAGTAAAAGGTATTGTCTACAAGGCCGAAAACTCCTACCGCCAACAGAACAAAGATTTCTTTAAGCTTACGGCAGAGTCAAAAATACACATTCAAAAAGTTTCTGAACTTGTGAGAGACAACAGGCCCCAATCCAGAAATTTGGATGCGGCAGAAAAAAAGCTTGATGAACTGTTCGATTACTATGCTGATAAAACTGAATCGGCCGGAGCAAATCGCCAGGAGGAAGGGAAACTATTATATGAAGTTGAACAAAGTATTCAAAAAGTAAAAGACCAGGAAGAGAAATTACTTCAGGAAAGACTGGCCGCAGTCAATCAAGTCAGTGAATCAACCAGTAATGGAATTATATTTGGAAGTTTTCTTTCTCTTTTTATCATTCTGATTTTTATTGTGCTTACCTTCCGCGAATATGCGCTTGGTAAATCGATATTGCACCAATTAGATCAAAACATGCAGGTACAAAAGGCCATTGTGGATGCAACCGCATTCGCGGTGATCGCGGTCAATAAAGATGGACACGTTAAGCGTTTCAACCCCGCGGCGGAAAAAATGTTGGGCTATTCTGCACAAGAGGCCATTGGAAAAAGTCCCTCTATTTTTCATCGGCCGGAGGAAATAGCACAATATACAAATGAACTCTTTGAAGAATATAAGGAGAGGGTCCCTGTTGGTTTTGAGGCCTTTAGATATAAAGCGGATAAAAGAATCACCTCAAGTAGAAACTGGACCTTCGTGAGAAAAGATGGCTCTACACTTCCAGTCAATCTGACTATTTCTCCACTGGTAGGATTCAACGGCGAAATCAGTGGTTATATGGGCATTGCTTATGATCTTACGAAGCAGAATGAATTTGAAAATGCCCTCATCACCGCCAAGGAAGAGGCCATTGCGAGGACCCAGGAAAAATCGGACTTCCTGGCCAACATGAGCCACGAAATCAGAACTCCTATGAATGCGATCATGGGTATGGCCGAACTTTTAAAAGAAACCGAACTGACTCTCGAACAGCAAAAGTATGTTTCAATCTTTCAAAGTGCTGGTAATAGTCTTCTAAACATCATCAACGACATTCTGGATCTTTCAAAAATTGAATCGGGTAATCTTGAATTAGAGGAGCAGCCTTTCAAATTCAGTACGATGGTGGCAAATGCGGCCGAAATCATGGCGCTTAAGGCCCATCAAAAACATCTGGAACTTGCGATTGATCTGGAAGATGACATGTATGACTACTATCTAGGAGATGAAAATCGCCTAAGACAGGTTCTACTGAATCTTTTGGGCAACGCCATCAAGTTTACACGTAAGGGTGAGATTCTTTTGAAGATTCATACGACCGACGGCTCCTCGCCCGCAACTAAAAAAATTATTATCGAAGTCCAGGATACAGGAATTGGAATGTCCGATGGACAAGTTCGAAATCTCTTCCAACGATATGTTCAGGGAAGCACTTCCATTTCAAAAGAGTTTGGAGGTTCGGGGCTTGGCTTAAATATTACAAAAAAGTTATTGGCCCTCATGAATGGAGAAATTGAGGTCCATAGTACTTTGGGGGTAGGTTCTAGTTTCAAGGCCACCCTGGAACTTAAAATGGCCGAAGGTTTTCAAAAAGATGAGAAGAAAAAACATCTCAAGGGTCTTAAATTCCTGATCGTTGATGACACTAAGATCAATCGTCTTATCATGAAGAAAATCCTGGAAAAGACCGGGGCGATTACAGAAGAGGCAGATAATGGGAAAAATGCCCTAAAAAAATATGAAGAAACTAAAACCAGGAAGCTGACTAATTACGACATGATTCTCTTAGATTGTCACATGCCAGATTTGAATGGATTCGAGGTCGCTAAAACAATTAAAGAAGAAGACCCCAAAGGTGCCCCTGAAATTCTCATGCTCACATCAGATAATCGCCCCGGAGATTTAGCGAAGGCCAAGGATTTAAAGCTTCATGCACCAATCATAAAGCCAATCATGAAACATGAACTACTTGCCACAATTTATAAGGTTTTAAGTCGGCCCCAGGATAATACAAAAGATGGAGACGTCATCCCAACGAAGGAAGATGTTCTTCGCGGTCTGAGAATTATGCTGGTCGATGATAATGACGAGAACCGTTTTGTCATTAGGGCCTTTTTGAAAGACAAGGAAAGTACTATTGATGAAGCTAAGAATGGGCGTGAGGCAATTAACCTGTTCCTGGCCGGAACTTATGATTTAGTCATTATGGACATGCACATGCCCATCATGGATGGATATGCGGCGACCCGAGAACTGAGAAAGATTGAGACCGAGAACAATTATGCCTTTGTTCCGATTCTCGCCCTTTCCGCCTATGCATTCAAAGAAGAAATCTATAAAAGCATTGATGCCGGGGCCAATGGTTACCTGGTGAAACCAGTATCTAAGATCAAACTACTTCAAAAGATAAAAGAGCTCACTAACCCGATTGAAGTTGTGATCCATGGAGAAATCAAGGACCTGATTCCGGAATTTTTGAATTCCCGTCAGGTAGAACTGACAAAGCTGTATCTCGCCCACTCCAACCAGGACTATGTTTATATGGAAGAAACAGGTCATAAACTAAAAGGGACCGCAGGCTCATATGGGTTTGAACGTCTGAGCCAGATTGGAAAAGACATTGAGGAATGCGCGAAATCAAGAAATGATCACTATCTTTCACTCGCCTTATCTGACTATCGTATTTTCTTAAAGCTCGTTCAAGTCGTTTATACTAGCTGATCTTGTCCAGATTGAAGGAATAGCCCACGCCTCGGATTGATGAGATCGTATCTCCCACAGCGCCAAGCTTTTTTCTGAGAGAGCTAATATGCATATCAATGGTGCGGCTTTGAACATCAGAACTAATATTCCAAACCTCTTTTAATAGCTCTTCTCTGGTATAGGTTTTTTTTGGATTGTTAACTAGTTTGAGGAGAAGTTTATACTCCTTTAAAGTGAGAAGAATAGGTTCTTCGGTGTGATCGAAAGTCAGCTTTACTTCCATTTTTGATTCATCAATCACAAAAGGTCCCACACGCTTCACGACATGATTATGCCCGGTGCGAAAGCGATTAATATACTTTTCCATTTGCGACTTAAAGGCCTCAGGACGCAATGGTTTTCGGATGAATTCAAAGACATTAAGTTTATGCGATCGAACTTCATCGGCCTCATTTTCAGAGGCGGTAATGATGATGATAGAAGGGATGAATGGAAACTCTCGATCTTTTAATGACTCTAAAAACTCAAACCCTGATTCCCCCTCAAGTCTTAGGTCAACCAGGATAATATGGAAGGTGTTTCGGTTTAAAAGATCCAGGGCCCCACTCATGTTATGGGCCTGACTTACCTCGATATTTTCCGGAAGAATCTTCATGACCAAAGATTGCATAGAGGGATCGTCTTCAAGATAAAGTGCTTTAAACTTATCCATGTATAAATTTTATTACTTTCGAAATGATATTCAATCTAAGAAAAATTATTCGTGTTATGGAGTGAGTTAAAATTGACCTCTTTAACCGGAGAATGTCAAAGAGGCCAATATCGACAAGGTGATGGTGGATAACTTGCCGGTTTGATCTCGACATTCTCATCTAAAATTAAATTTTCGGCTGTAAATTCTCTGTAAATAAGTATCCGGCCAACCAAATTAGTTGACCGGATACCATTTAGGTTACTCTTTTGCTTCTTCTGCTTGTTTTACTTTTTCTGAAGCATATGGGATGCGAGTTACTCCTCCAATACTATTGAATAGCAAATCACCATTCGGTAAATATTGAATAATAGCGTAAGCACCATTTCCAAAATTGCTTTGCCCGAAAACTACTCGGTGAACAGTCTTACCATTGTTCCAGTCCATTCCTGTGATTTCCCAACCATCTTGTTTTGTGTATCCATTAACGGCCACGATGCTGGAAGTTTCACTCACTACTGGAACCATGCTGGTAGAAACAACATCACTACGACTCCAGACTGATTTCCAGGAATTATTTTTTGGATTCCACTCAAATCTTTCTGCACCAACCGCCGGCTCAAAGACCGGACCACCGGCAAGAACATCAACCATACGGTCTTTGTCACCCTCTTTACGGATGTTATTCACTACGAACGCCCCATAGCCTTTCGCCACCACAGATTGTTCGGTTTGAAGGAATTCAGGAGTTGGATTAAGACCACAGGTAACAGGAATCTGTCCTGCAACTCGGCTCGATTTTGTTCCAGCAACTTGCTTGAAGTCTTTAGGAATTTGATCACGCCAGAAAGCAACCAGCTTCATTTGATCCGCACCATCAGTGATAACGACAAGCTTGTCCTCATCTGCTCCAAAGCCCATGAGCGTTGGAGTTGAGCCTGTTCCTGTTCCTACTTTTACACTTGGTGGTTCACGTCCATTATCATAAGGCGCGATCCATGCCCCATCTTTCTCATCAGTTGAAATGGCCTTTCCGTTCCACACTAACTTGCGCATGTTCTTATCACTTGCCACGTAGATGCCGTTCTTTTCATCAATGGCCATTGAATTACTCACATATTCATCTGGATTAAATTTAAAGATCACAGGCTCACCTTTAAGATCTCTATTCATGACAAACAGTGAATTATTGCCCAAGACAACTAATTTACCGTCATAGGTTAAACTCACTCCGGCGATTGCCTCTTGGGCACCCATCATATTTTTGAAATCACGATTGGCGAGGATTTGAATGCCTTCGCTGGGATTTTTTGGATTCTTCAGTCCAAAAACGAAGACACGCTTATCGTAAGTGTTGTAGTAGAGCTTATTGTCTTTATCAACGAAAGAGTAAATTCCATTACCAATGCGGGTCCAATCAAGACCCCAATCTTTAACAAGCTTTCTGACTTCGGTAATGTTCTTGAAATTTTTATCTAAACCAGCAGTCAGTTGCTCATCCGTAAGGGCCTTAACTCCAGGCACATCCAGTGAAGCAACTTCCTTTAAACTATTATTCGAAAGGTCCAGATACGCCACACCTTGGGAAGAAACAGACCACATGAAATTTGGATTAGGAGTCGCAAAAGTCATGATGTTCACAGGACCACTTGTGACTCGGGCATTGCTTTTTACATCTGCCTGAAAAGTGCCTTGCTTAATGGGATAAGGCATATTATCCGATTGTGCAGAATCGAAGTGTGTAATGGCATACTTGTCTGCAGCGAGATTCGGGTTCTTTGCTGGAGCGCCGGCCATGGCACTCATGCTGAGAAGAATTGCTCCCAGACCCAAAGAAAGTTTTGAATGTTTCATGTTCCCTCCAATATTTAAAGAACACATATTCAATAAATATTGGAGAAGACATTAAGCGTTTCTCAAGCCGCAACGGCTGCGTCTTTTTTCCACATCACGATCGACAGTAAAAGAGCTGCGGCCGAAATCGCAAATCCTCCCCAAGGAACGGCCGAGAGTCCTGGACCGTTATCAATAATAAGTCCTCCACCCCATGCACCAAGAGCATTACCCAAGTTAAAAGCAGCAATATTCAGAGCAGAGGCCAGTGTGGGAGCATCTCCGGCACTTTCCAGCACTCGCATTTGAAGTGGAGGCACCGTCGCAAAACCAGTAAAGCCAAGAAGGAAAACCAGGATAATAACACTTGTTTGATGGTGAGAGAAAATTCCAAATCCAATCATCACAATGGTCAATGCCAATAAACTTCCAACCAACGTCGGCATCAATTTTTTGTCCGCAAATTTTCCACCCACAATGTTTCCGAAGATAAGCCCAAGTCCAAATAATAATAAAATGGGTGAAATGGCCTTTTCATTGAAGTGCGTGATGTCGGTCAGGATGGGAGCAATGTAAGTAAACAAAGCAAACACTCCGCCAAAGCCAATGACAGTGAGAAGAAGACCCAACAACACTTCGGGACGCTTTACCGCTGCGAGCTCTGAACGAATATCAGGTACTATATTTTTCTCAGAATCTTTTGGAACGAGATACAAGAGACCAAGCATTGCCAGAGGTCCCACTGCTGTGACCGCCCAAAAAGTCATTCTCCAACCATAGAGTTGACCCAACCAGGTTCCAAAAGGTACTCCCAAGATATTTGCAATCGTAAGACCAGTGAACATCAGAGCAATGGCCAGGGCCTTTTGATTTGGTTTCACCAGATTAGTGGCAACGACGGAGCCGATTCCAAAAAAAGTTCCATGTGCAAATGAAGTGATGACTCTCGCAATCATCAAAGTCCAATAATCGGGAGCGATGGCACAAACTAAATTACCAATCGTAAAGATCGCCATCAAGGCCACCAGAGCAGACTTTTTGGGGAAGCGAGTGGATAGAAGGGACAAGAAAGGAGCGCCGATCGCAACTCCTAGAGCATAACCACTAATCAACAGACCAGCGGTTGAAAGATTTACTCCCAGATCTTTTGCAATCTGAGGCAGAATTCCCATAATAACAAATTCGGTAGTACCAATTCCAAAGGCACCAATCATCAAGGCGTATATAGCTAATGGCATAACTTTCTCCAGTTTGAATTATGACCAATATAGCACTTTAACTCTTGCTGATTTAGTCATGAAAAGTAAAATCATAGTTGACCAGGAGTCAACAATGAAAACGACCATTGAAGAGATGCAGACCCTCATTTCAATCGTGGATTTAGGATCCATTACCCTCGCGGCCGAACGATTGGAACAAACAACTTCTGGAGTCAGTCGTACTCTCTCTCGCCTTGAAAAAAAGCTCGGCGTCACTCTTCTAAGAAGGACCACCCGAAAAATCGATCTCACTCCTGAGGGAGAAAATTTTCTCAATCATGCCAGGCAAATTCTTCAATCTATAGAATTGGCAGAGGCCTCAGTAAATAACAAGGAGAACGCTCCTACGGGAATTCTCCGTGTTGATTCCGCCTCACCTTTCGTTATTCATGCTATTACTCCTTTTGTTCAGGAGTTCATGAAACTTTACCCAGGAATCACCCTGGAACTGTATAGTAATGATCGAACCATCGACCTGATTGAGAAACGAATTGATGTCGCCATTCGAATTGGAAAGATGGAAGACTCAACCTTGACTGCCATTTCTCTGGGTACAAGCAAGAGAAGAATTCTCGCGAGTCCCGCCTATCTTAAGCAATACGGGACTCCCAAAAATCTGGAAGATCTTGAAGGACACCGCTTAGTTGGTTTCACTGATCCTCGTCATCTCAATCAATGGCCCCTTAAAACAAATGCCGGTCCTTATCTCGCAAAATGCCAGATTGGTGCTTCAAGTGGTGAGACGATTTTGAATCTTGCACGTGAAGGTGCAGGGATTGTGTGTCTTTCAGATTGTATGACCACCAAAGATCGTAAAGAAGGCAAACTGCTCCAAATCCTCGCGAATCACACGATAGATAATAGAGAACTCATTCATGCAGTTTATTACAAGAATATTCAGGTCTCCAATCGTGTGAATCTCTTTATCAAATTCTTGAAATCAAAGCTCAAAGGCATCACTTACTAGATTCCCAACTCGCTGAAGCTTGATTTTATTTTCTGCTTAGAATATTTGTGTGGCAAAGATCGAGTCAATATTACCCGATTCTTCACTTTCGGGCCTTAGCTCTGCAGAAAGATGTTAAAAGGTCTTTAGATAAATAGCTTCCAGGAATTCATCATGAAATTTTTACTCATTCTTTTGTTCGTGCCTTTCCTCTCATTTGCTTCAGACACATCAAGCTGCTCAGGTCTGATTAACGATTGCGAATATTACTCTTGTATCGCCGCTACTAAACACTGTGATGGCAATTCATATCCAACTCAATATGGCCGAAAGTTTTGTATGCGCTATGGTGAGAATCTGAATAAGTTTTCTCGCGAAGGCAGACGTTGGGTCGTTAATGTTAGAAAATGTCTCATGAATGAGATTGAGAAGTTTGACGAAAGCATCAGCTGTGGAGAATTGAAAGTTAAAGCATTCAGAAGCCATGTCAATTGTTACGTTGATCACGGCTTCTGCGACTTGTCCCTCAAAGACAAACAACATATCATGACGACTATCTGGCCCGGGCTTATGAGTGCCCTTTCAATTGAGAATGGTCTAGGCGTCCTGAACGCCTGTTACGTCTCAAAGATGTAATTCTTTTTGAACCCAGGTATCGACTTGCTCTTCCATTATATCAAGTGGAATTGCCCCGTCTCTCAGAACAACATCGTGATATTTTCTCACATCAAATTTTTCACCTAGAGCTTTGCGAGATTTCTCTCTGAGCTCTAGGAACTTAAGCATTCCGACTTTGTAGGCCGTTGCCTGTCCCGGCATGACAAAATAACGTTCGATCTCTTTCACTGTTTCAAGGTCCGCACTAGGAGTATTCGACTTCATATAATGAATCGCTTCCTCGCGGGTCCATTTTTTGGAATGAATACCAGTATCAACCACTAAACGTACCGCTCGCCATATTTCCATCGAGAGACGTCCAAAATCAGAATAAGGGTCCTGGTAGAATCCAATTTCTTTTGGAAGAAGCTCAGCATAGAGTCCCCATCCTTCAATATAAGCAGTAAAACCCCCGTCCCTTCTGAATTTCGGTAAATGCTCTAACTCATTGGCAATGGCAATTTGCATATGGTGACCAGGAATTGCTTCATGGTAGGCCAGTGCCTCAAGTTTATATTTTGGATTATCGGCCATCTTATAAAGATTCACATAGTAGATCCCCGGACGATTTCCCTCCATTGAAGGACCACTATAAAATGCAGTTCCCGCACTCTTCTCACGATAGGCCTCGACAGGCTTAACCATAAGTTCGGCCTTCGGAAAGGTATTAAAGAGTTGAGGCAGAGCGGTCTTGATATTAGTCAGAACTAGATTCACTTGATTCAAATAAGCCGTGCGACCATCTTCCGTATTCGGATAAGCGAATTCATTACCACGAAGATGCTTGAAGAAGGCCTGAAGACTTCCTTTGAAACCAACCTGCTTCATAATGACGTGCATTTCTTTTTGAATGCGTGCCACTTCGGCCTTTCCAATTTCATGGATCTGTTCTGCGGTAAGATTTGTCGTGGTTGTCGAACGAAGCCGGTAGTTGTAATAGTCCTTCCCTTTCGGAAGGGCCCAAACTCCGTTGTTCTTTTTATACTTTCTGGAGAGCTCCGATACATAAGAGATAAGCTGACGATAGGCCGGTCTTACATAAAAATCCAGTGCCTCTTCCGCGTCCGCAGTAAGCCTTACTTTCTCATCGCCCGTGAGATTTAGTTTTTCAAGCTTCATCTTAAAATCATTCATCAGAGGATTATTTTGCTCCGAGATGATGTTCTTTGAATCTTCAATGACTTTTGAAAACACAAAGTTGGGCGGAACAATTCCAAGCTTAGTTTGCTTCTTCACAAAAACCATTCGCTCAGAGAAGACGCGCTTAATTTCTTTCATGCGAGAAATGTAGGCCAGAGCATCGGCCTTATTATCAATTTGATGCATGTTAATTAAGAAACTTGGTGCCTCTGATTGATACCCAAACATTTGGTTCAAAGGAAAAGCATGATAACGCCACTGAAAGCCTTCAATATCCAGGTTCAATTGGTACTGAAGAATTTTGTAACTAAGCTTGGCCGCCTCATTAAGCTTATCATAATCGAAGCTCTTAAGTGTTTTAAGGTATTCCTGGTTCTTCTGATGTTCGGCCAGCTCATAGGCCTCGGTTTCATTATTGAGTAAACCATAATTGGTTTTTCGTCCCAAATAAGTTTGCCAGGTGGGATAGCGAGAGACCTTCTCTTCAAAATAAGAATCAAAGAATTTTTCAATCCGATCAGACTCTGTAAGAGATTTTTCATGGGAACAAGATACGACTAGGAGTAATAAGAAGATGAATTTTAGCATGTGAAAATGCTAGCACATAATGGGCCCGGAAACACCGGGCCTTTTATATTAATTACTGACAATTAACTGATTCAGATAATACACGGCCGGACTTTAAAGGGGCCTCACAAGTCATTTTAAAAAGCGAGCGGCCAGGAGAACGGAAGGGAACAGTTCCACGAATCACAGTTCCATGCACATAATGTCCCACCGTACGCATCTTAGAAACCAAACAAGCATTCATATCAATGGCCATATCTGCTTGTGTATCAACCAGTGCTTTTTCGATGGCCTGACAAAATCTTCTGACCTCTGATTCAGTTGATGGACGACTGATGTTTGCAAAACTAGAAGTTGCAAAAAGAACGAATATGAGAACCACTAACGTTTTCATCTGAACTCCTTATATGTATTTGAAGTCGAGGTAACTAGCACACAAGAATACCCAATAAAACTGAAGAAGAATCCCCTGTAAGAAGGTAATGGTCTTATCTTTGGCCAATCATTAGAAAACCAAGGCAAATATTTAATTGAAAGAACACGTTTTGCTTCTTAGGATTTATAACAATAGAACACCAGGAGTCATTATGGAACTCAACTTTCCTGTTCAGGCGAAAATCTTAAAACCAATCTCTGAAGTTTTTGATGCTGTTTATAATCCGAAGAAACTCTCTACCTATTTTGTTACGGGAGGGGCCAGTGGCCCAATGGATGAAGGAGCAAAAGTCATGTGGGAATTTGCAGATTTTCCTGGAGCATTTCCTGTCTATGTTAAAAACGTAAAAAAGAATGAACAGATCGTCTTTGAGTGGGAGGCCAATGATGGAACAGGACACGGTGCCGGTTATAACACCACAGTGACATTTGACTTCAGCGAGGTCGATGAATACTCGACGCGGGTAAAAATTCTAGAATCAGGATGGAGAGATCCTGATAAATTTCTTAACGCAGCAGTGGGCAATTCAAAGGGATGGATGCAAATGGTGTGCTGTTTAAAAGCATACGTCGAATATGGCATCAATCTCAGAAAAGGTTTTATGTAACCAGGAATTTCTCACAACGAGGAAAGCTTAAGAGTCATCTGCACATCATCAATCATTTCGTTTTCTACACGAAGGGCATCTTGAATAGTTCCTTGCTCTTTAAATCCAAGACCCGAGTACAATTTTCGCGCCACTACGTTATGTGCAAAAACACTGAGATCGATCCATGAAATTTGAGTTTGTTTTTTTGCCCATGAAAGGGCCTCGTCCATCAGGGCCTTGCCTATTCCTTGAGAACGGTAATCATTTTCAATTCCAATTCCTAAACGCATGCGATGAACCTGGGCCTCAACTCCTCCACATTTTAGGTTTACATGGCCCACAAATTTTCCATCTACAACTGCGACCCAGATCATTGACCAGTTTGGGGAAAAAGGTTTTGAGCTTAAGCTCTTAACAATTTTATCCAGAAACTCAGCTTCATCCCACTTGTGATTAGTAGGAAATGGATGAGCATAAATACCCCCAATACCCTTCTCACGCATATGAGTAATACAGTGACGAGTATAAAGCTCGGCATCATCTACTGAACATTGTTTGATCGAGAAGTTCATTTTTAACCTACCAAATGCGAATTGAAATCTGGGGCAAATACCAGTGGTTTATTTAGTTGTACCACTAAATAGTATCTGATTTCTTCAAGGAGATAAAAATGAAAACGATTTTGTCTGCTTTATTGCTCTTCACCCTGGCGAATCTTTCATTCGCTCAGGACAAGGTCGATCCAAAGCTTCAGGAGCAGAATGCCTACAAGGCCGCCCTCTGGGGCATGCCTATTGTAAGTTTCGATGCCATGAGAGAGGCCTACCAACGAGATGCCAAGGCCAAATATAATGATATCGTTTATTGGTCTAGGCCAGCAGACTCAAAACTTCAAATCACAACTCCAAATAATTCCACTCTCTATGTTTACATCAACTACAACCTGACCAATGGACCAGTTGTCATCAGCGTACCAGAGGCCAAAAACATTGGTCTTTTTGGATCAATGAACGATGCCTGGCAAGTCCCACTCGCGGACATTGGCCCCAAGGGTGAAGACAAAGGAAAAGGTGGAAAATATCTTCTTATCCCGCCTGAATATAAGGGAGATATTCCAGTTGGTTATATTAACGTCAATGCGCTCACTATGAATGGTTATGCTATTTTTCGAGTGATCCCCAAGTCTTTCGAAGACAAGGACCTTAAAAAGGCAGTTAGTCTTATTAAAACCGTTCGTGCTTATCCTTTAGCAGAAGCGGTCTATCCACCAAAGCAAAGATATATTGATATGGCCGGAAAAGAATTTAATGGCCTGGTCACATATGACTCGAGCTACTTCACTCGATTATCTCGGATGATCAACGAAGAAAATGTTCATGCTCGAGATACATTTGCCATGGATCAATTGAAGACCATCGGAATTGAAAGAGGAAAAAACTTTACTCCAGACACGAAATCAGAGCCTATGCTGACAAATGCCGCTAAAAAGGCCCAGCAATTTTTTATGACATCTGCGACTGAAATGAATCCCTTTTTCCCTAAGTCACATTGGCTAGCACCAGATCCGATTGGACCGAAGACGGGCTTTAGCTATATGGAGGGAGATAAACTTGCCATTGAAAGCCGGGGATTGGTCTTTTTCCTGGCCTGTGCTCCTCCCAAAAATTTAGGAGCGGCCTCAATCTATGTGGCGGGCTTCAAAGACAACAAAGATCAGCTCTTCATGGGTGAAAAGAACTATCGCTTACATGTTCCTGCAAAAGTTCCTGTGAACCAGTATTGGTCAGCAACTGTTTATGATTCAGAGACAGCTGGATTCATTATCAACTCACCAAAGCAGACCGTAGATTCTTTTAACCAGAAGCTCGCCAAAAATGCAGATGGCTCAGTTGATATCTACTTTGGGCCAAAGGCTCCAGAAGGAAAAATGGAGAACTGGATTTACACTCAACCAGGGAAACGTTGGTTTACATTCTTCCGCTTCTACGGGCCAGAAGAAGCAATTAAGAACAAAAGCTGGAAACTACCGGATATAGAAAATGTGTCAACCAATTTAATGCAAGCCGAAGAAGAGAAACCTTAGGAGTAATTATGAATACAAAAAAACTTTTGGCCGAGGCACTGGGTACAGCGTGGTTAGTGTTCGGCGGATGTGGCTCAGCTGTACTCGCAGCCGCCTTTCCGAAGCTTGGAATTGGATTTCATGGTGTAGCACTTGCCTTTGGTCTGACTGTTGTGACCATGGCCTACGCCATTGGACCTATTTCCGGTTGTCATTTAAACCCTGCAGTCACAGTGGGGCTGGCGGTAGCGGGAAGACATTCTAAAGCGGAAGTTGTTCCATATATCGTTGCTCAAGTTATCGGAGGGATTGTAGGAGCTGGAGTGCTCTATATGATCGCCTCGGGGAAAGCAGATTTTTCTCTCGGAGGGTTTGCATCCAATGGCTACGGAGAACACTCTCCCGGTGGATACTCATTACTCGCGGGATTCCTCACTGAGTTTGTGGCCACTGCTTTTTTTCTTTTTGTGATCCTGGGCTCAACCGATAAGCTCGCCCCAACAGGTTTTGCTCCTCTCTCCATCGGATTGTGCTTAACCCTCATTCACTTAATCACCATTCCCGTGACTAATACTTCAGTTAACCCGGCAAGAAGCATGGGTCCTGCTATCTTTGTGGGTGGCTGGGCCATTCAACAACTTTGGCTTTTCTGGATTGCTCCGCTTTTAGGTGCAGTGGCCGGATCAGTTGTTTATAAATTTATCTACACAGAAGATGAGCGAACTCTTCCTGAGAAAAGAAGAGAACAAGCTCGTAGAGTTGTTCCTCAGGACAGAGTTGGACAAGGTATTTAAGATTTAGGCTTTAATGCTCTGGTGGCGATGAAGCAGTCCATGAGATTGTTGATCCCGCCAGCGCTTTTCCATCCATCTTCATAGAACCCAATCAAATGAAATCCTGCCGCAATTTGTCCACCGATCTGATCTTGTAGCGTATGTCCAAATGTAATGGGTTCATCCTGACCGTATAAACGAACTCGCTCTTCTTCAGTGATGCTCGTTAAATCCGAGTAAGGTAACTTATGCTTAAGTTCAACGATGCCTTGTTTTTCTTTTTCAGGATCCAGTATCAGCGTTACTGGGTTAGTAAAACCAGAAATCAAAGTTCCACCCGCTTTCAAAACCCTAAAGGCCTCTTTCCAAACAGGTTTGACGTCCGGAACAAAACAATTCGAACATGGATGAAAAATAAGATCAAAGCTATCGTTTGAAAAACATGAGAGATCACTCATATCTCCCTCAACGGTCCTTAACTTTAGATTATCACGGTCCGCAACTAAACGATCTTGGGACAATTGATTCGGAGAGAGGTCAAACACTGTTACTTCAGCTCCAGCAGCAGCAAAAATCGGAGCTTGTTGTCCGCCACCTGAGGCCAATGCTAAAATTTTGAGACCCTGCATAGACGGAAACCATTCCTTTGGAACAGGTTTCTCGGGAGTTAAAACAACACTCCACTCGCCCTGTCTGGCCTTCGCAATGACTTCGGATGAGACCGGAAGAGTCCATTGATTTTTTTTATCAACCTGCTTGTTCCAGGCATCTTTATTTCTTTCTAAAATTGTTTTCATAAATTAATCGTCGCGAGTTCTCACTTCCAAAAGTTCGACAGTGAATAATAAATTTGAATTGGGTTTAATGATGGCACCAACTTGTCTTTCACCATAGGCCAGATAAGCGGGCACAAAAAGTTTACGCTTTCCACCGACTTTCATTCCCATCACCCCTTGATCCCATCCCTTAATCACCCGACCTGTTCCAATCACAAACTGGAAAGGACGACCTCGATCAATTGATGAATCAAACTTTGTTCCGTCTTCAAGAAAACCTTCGTATTGAACAAAGAGTAAAGCACCTTTCACTGCTTCTTTTCCGGTACCAACTTCGATATCTGTAATTTGTAATTCGTTTTGATTCATTTCTTTCTCACTTTGAAGACTTTAAGCAAGAATATATCAGAAAAATCATCTACACTAGACGCATGAATTACATCCTACTTGCAGTGGCAGTCATCTTTGAAGTTATTGGAACATCTCTATTAAAAACCACAGAAGGTTTTACCAAGGTCCTGCCTTCCATCGCTCTCTTGGGTTGTTATTCAATGGCCTTCTACCTTATGAGTATCGTGGTTAAGACGATCCCTGTTGGCATTGTATACGCCACATGGTCAGCCGGCGGAATTGTTCTCGTATCTGCCATCTCTTACTTTATCTTTAAGCAATCTCTAGACCTTACCGCTATTTTGGGTCTGGGATTAATCATTGCCGGTGTTATTATTATCAATGTCTTCTCTAAGGCAGGCACCCATTAACCTAACCTTTTTACAGGGTCTTATACCTTAATAACCTTTAAATTTAGACTCTGTTAATCTTATTTGGCCCATGACAAACGCAACATTCATGCCCTTATATTCTCAGTCGATACAATGGTTCCTCATTGGAATGTGCCTGTTCCTTGCATTTGCTTTCATCCTTATCATCCTCCATTACAAAAAAAAGATGTCCCGCCAAATTAATGAAATGAAACAAAGTCAGAAGAACCTCGACTTTGCTCTTCAGTCAGGTCGGATGGGAACCTGGGAAATAGATCTCGTGACGAATGTTGTGAAGTGCTCAAACGAAATGCTCTATCTTTGGGGTGTGAACTCAAATGAATTCGATGGCGATCGCTCTATCCTTCAAAGCAGAGTACATCCTGATGATTTAGAAAAAATGAGAGCGGCCATTGATAAGGCCATCGCCAACGAAGTTATTTACGAAATGGAGTACCGAATTTTTCCCTTTCCTGGACTTGAACGTTGGGTCATCTCTCGCGGAAGATGTACTTTCGCTCCTGGAACTAAAAAGCCCATTCGTTTTTCCGGCGTGGTCTATGACATTACAGAAAAGAAAGTGAAAGAAGAAGAACTTAAGGCCGCCATTAAAATACGTGATCAGTTTCTCATGATGGCCAGTCATGAACTCAGAACACCTCTGACTTGTATGCAATTGCAACTGCAAGTCGCTGAATGGGACTTGAAACATCGTTTTCCTGAGGCCTTTACCTTTGAGCGCATTGAAACCAACATAAAAAAGAACAACCAACATCTTTCTAGAATCACTCGTTTGGTAGATCAGATTCTGGATGAATCAAAAATTTCTCAAGGACGCCTCATTATGCTCTTTGAGCATTTTGACCTGAGCGAGATGGTAGTGGACCTCATTGAGCAGTACAAAGTTACGGCCGAGTTTTCTGGAGTGGAGGTCCTCTTCTCTCCGACAGAAAAAGTAAGCGGGATGTGGGACAGATTTCGACTAGAACAGGTCTTTCTCAATCTGCTTATCAACGGAATTCGTTACGGGAATAGAAAACCGATACATATTACGGTAAAAAAAGAAGGCAATAAGGCCCTTCTTTCAGTCAGAGATGAGGGTATTGGCATCAAGTCAGAAGATCAAAAAAGAATATTTGAACGCTTTGAGCGGGCCTCACACGACAAAGAAGTGAATGGTCTCGGCCTCGGGTTATATATTGCCAATAAAATTGTTACTGACCATGGCGGCGAAATACGTCTTGAAAGTGAATTTGGTAAAGGTTCAAAATTTATAGTCGTCTTACCTCTCTGAGTCTTTTTTCCCCGAACAACCCTCATCAGCATTTTCTAAATTCTTCAAAATTCATCATCCTAGTCTGGTACGAAAGTTGCTCAGGAATTAATGTCGCACAAAGGAGGCCGTATGATTTTAAAGATTGTGTTCACCGCATTTGTTCTTATGTGTATTGGTGCCGTCTCTATGCCAGTACGTGCAGATGACGACTCAATGAAACAGAAGGCAGAAGAAGTAGGTAATGACGTTAAGCGAGGAAGCAAGGATGCTTCTCGTAAGGTAAAAGACGAAACATGCGAGCTTGTGAACGGCAAAATGGAATGTGCCGGTCAGAAGGCCAAGCATTCCATTCAAAAAGGCGCAGATAAAGTTGAAGACGCCATAGATTAGTAGGAAATAATTCTTTCAAGCATGACACCATAGTCACGGGCATTCCCAGTAGTGCCCGTGCTACTCTTCTGAGTACTGGTAGCTGATGTATCAATATACCAACCTTTGCCTATCGTCTGCCTGATACCCGTTGAGTTTAGACCTTCTGAATCTCCCCCCACCCTAAGCGAGCTTTTAGACCCCAGTCGAAACTGTGCGGTGGCGGTTTTTGAGTTTGGATCATAACCAATATATTCAACCGGACTTCCTGCCAAAAAATAAAGAACAGATAAAGACATGATCCCCTGGGCGAGAATCTGATTGGTCTGACTTGCAGAACGTTTATCATCAGGATTCAGGTCTTCCAGAGGACGCCCGAATAAAAGAACCGAGTAAATATCATTGCGGGACAAGGGTGGTTTACTTGAGAAGGCGTATCGAGGCTGGGATATGGGGCCCTCTAGATCCATCGTTATTTTATATTCAGGTAAAGGGAAGATCACTTGGCCCACGAGCACCGGCTCGGCCGGAGCATCAAAGTTGATTTGCATTGATGGAATTTGAATGGGACGCTTGAAGACCTTCGTTTTCAAAGGGAGAACTTTCACAAAGCCGTTCTTCAAATCCCCTTCCTCAATATTGAGATCAAAGTTTAACCGTAAGGGCTGATCCAAGAGGTTCGTACTCAGATGCAAGGACTTCTCGTCCATCGCCTCTAACCTAAAAGTCATTTCCATTTGAGATTTGGTCTTTTTAGTGACCTTCGCTTTGTCTTTTTGAGTAATGATCCGCTTATCTGGGGTGAATTGAGGCGGCAAACTTTTTTTAGATATTTTAGGAAGTGCCAAATTCACTTTCTTAAAATCAATCTCGGCCAGAACTGAAACTGGCCTCATTGTAAGAAGATTCAAAAAAAGATCAGCTCCAAGATCCATGAGAAAAACCTGCTCCTTACTTTTCAGATCAATCCTCGCTTTAGAAGTTACAATCGCTTCTTCATTCTTTTCAGACTCCTTGGTCACGATCTCAATATTGATGGCCCCATCCATACTGTTTAAAGGTGCAGGGAGAACATTAAATGGACTAGGAGCAAAACGTCCAATTGCTTGTTTTACATCCGGCACACGAATGTCCCCTCTCGTCGCAAGAATTGCCTTCTTTCTGAAGTTTAAGCTTGAGAAGGAGTCCTTGAGGGGAAGTTCTATTTTGGAGGTCACATGAAACAAGATCTTTTCCATGCCACCGCTGAGATCTAAGGGAATTCCATTTTTTTTAACGGCACCGATGAGTTTGACATCATACAAGTGCAAAGGAGGATTGAACTTAAGTTTCGGTATTTTGAATTTCGAAGGAGCGAGAAGCATGAAACCTTCCGGATTTGCATCAAGAGAAAACCCTAAGCTCTTTGCATGAAACTTATGCGGAGACTTAATTACAGTCACATCAAACTGATAACTCTCTTTCCCTAAAGTCAGCTCATTCTCATCAAAAACAAAATCAAGATCTGGAACCAAAGGACTCCAAAACATACTCCAGAGGCCCCAAATGTCAGGTTGTGATTCATTCTCTGGAGGCGGAGTCTTACTTTCTTTGATCACAATTTTTGAGAATTGGTCACGAACGAAAATGGGACTATTCGTAATGCTCTTTATGCCCTCGCCTTTCACATAAGTTACAGTAAAGTTCCACGAAATCTCTGAAAGACAGATATTAAGATAGGCAGTGTCGTTATCAAACTCAAAACACAAATTCTTAAAGTAACCTTTGATGATTCTTTCGTTCCACTTGATCCACTGGTGAGTAATATCCGCATCAGTCCATGAATGGGTTTTTAGAATTTTGGTTTTTCTTAAAACAAAATCGATGTTTTTCGGATTAATGATAAGTGTCGGCTTGAAGAATAAAATTCCACCCACAATCGTCACCAAAAGAATAATGAGACTCAATAAGCTTAAAAGAGGATAAAGGACAAACTTCTTCATCAGAAAGTTCCTCCAATCCCGGCGTAATAAAAATTTCCTTTGTCGATATAAGGATTCGTTACATACCCGCGGGCCACATAACCTTGAACAAGTCCAAGCTTAGTTAACCAGCGTAGACCAACACCCGGCGAGTACCACAGTCTCGGATCAATGTCCCAGGACTTCGCACCGAAATAAGCACTGTCGATGAACCCGAAGGCCTCTAGGGACTCAATTACAAAATAAGTCTTTCTCGCCTCTAGTTTGAGCTCAAGCTTGGTTAAAGCTCCAAGTCCATCATTATCCGGCAAGGTATTAAGGAGAAAGCCTCGAACATCATCACTTCCTCCTCCATAAAACTTAACCGAAGGTGGTAAGCTCTTTAACGTCACATCATCCGAGACCCAAGTCGTACCAGCATTGAAGCGATAGGCGCCAATAATGGCCCCCTTCCCCACGAAGCCCAGCTCTTTCATTTCAGAGTAAGTTCCGTAAAGCATCAGGAGTGGATCAGTAAATCCAAGCGAAGGATGGCGAAAATCAAAGTTGAATCCAAAGACACTTCCTTCTTGAGGATGAATATCAAAAAATTCATAGGAATGAGACATGAGCTGGCTACTGCCATTGATGTTTACCGCAGAATAGGTCTTCGTATTTGGATCCACTTGAGCGTGATAAGTACTCGCTTCATAAGTGGGACCTAGAGTATAGGTCTGAAGATATCTGGGAGAATCATAGGTCCATTTCATATGAGGTCTAAAACTCAACAGCGATTGTTCGTAATCAATCTGAGACTGACGACTTAATTCCACAACGGTGAAAAGAGATCTTCTAGGTCTATTTTTCCAGAAAAATAAATCTGCGGTTCCATTTAAGGATTGAGACCTGACGGAGGCCTGAGCATTTAATGCCAGAATGGAGGCCATCGATTTGTAACGGTTATTTGACCAACGAAGCCTCGCCATTGGACCCAGTTCGGTACTCGCTCCAACTCCAAAGCGAATGGTGCGAGGTGGGCCCAGAATGAAGTATTGAGACAGCTTAAAATCTTTCATGTCCGGAGAACAGTTATTCAGATAGTAAGTTCCCTGCATGACTTCCGCACGTAGAAGACGCTTCTCATTGAGCTTTAAGAGTTGATCACTAAAAGTGTCCTTCTCCTTATAGGGATAGTATCGGTCTAGCGCATTTTCATCCAGGCCCTTTATCTCTTCTTTATCAACTTCACCGAATGGATAGGCCACTCCTTCATTTAAAGTGATTCGGACTTTTTGGAGTTCTGCATCTGCCATGACCTTGGGATCTGCACAGGGATAGCCTCTATCGCCCACAATTTTCTTTGATCTTTTTTCGAGAGCATCTAGTAGATTGGGATTTAAAATTTCTTTATTATAGCGGCGGTGAAGTTCCTTTTTGACCACATGCCTTTCTTTTTTATTTTCTGTCTCAACATGAATTTTCTTCATCCGTCTTATAGGACCTGTGTCGACGTGCAAAACACCATCAATGGTTTCAAATTGAGGTTTTAAGAAACCACGGGATTGCAGGAATGCCGTAAAGAAGTAGCTCGCCTGATAAGGAGGAATCACTTTATAGCTTTCGCTTTTAGGATCACCACAAACGAGAAGCTCTTCCGTTTCGGTGAGTTTCACATCCTCATCATGTCCATGGAGCACTACCGTGGGGCAGATATTCGTAGATGCATATGAATGAGAAATGGTGAGTAGAATGAGTAAGGAGAGCAACTTTATCTTCATTCGAAAAGGAACTTATCACTCTGATCCTCGTCTGAAAATCAACAATCCATGACTCAAAGGTCTGGCGAAGTGCTTAAGGAAATTAAGATTAAATTGAACTGCACGAGCTATAAAAGAAATTGTATGTACGCTGCCACTTCCCAGGAGGAAACTATGCGTGCATTAATTCTATTGGCCTTTCTTGTAAGTAGTCATGTTTTTGCAGGAGAATATGTTCCAAAGAAACTTCAATTTAACTTCTTAGGCGATGACATGGGTAATCGCATTTACTACAGATGCGAAGTGGTAAAAACTTTGGTGGCAAATCACCTTGAAAGCCTGGGTGCTATCTCAACCAACGTGAAGTGTTATGGTGGTTTGGAAGACTATGCACGCATGCCAGAATGGTCACCCATTACAGTGACTGCGCATTTCGAAGTTCCGGTACCAGCAGAAAACTCGACCCGCGAAGTAGTCGTCCTTAAAACTAAGGGTGTTGCCTCTGAAGATTGTTTTCTCAACACTTCTTTTCTTAAGACAGCGATCCCTTTTTTCCCAGGGGTCAAGATTCTTAAAAAATCGACTTCTTGTTTAAGTAACTATTCTCGTTGGTCTTATACTGTCGAGATCGCAAAATAAAATAAGACACTTGCTATAACCTCCGCTTCACTGGCGGAGGTTAATCAGAGTAAAAGGCATTTCAATTTGTCTCATGCTGATCCACTTTTTAAGATGGCAGCATGATCAATAAATTAATCATCCTACTATCTTTACTGACTGTTTTAATTTCTTGTGGAGGAGGAGGTTCCGGAAGCTCAAGCTCCTCTTCATCCAGTACTCCGACTCAAAACACTGAAACACCACAATCAAATCCCTTAAAGGAAGTTGACCTCCTTTCACCCAATGGCGACTCAATCCAGACAAGCATTGCATACACAAAGGATGATCAGCTGGAAGGGCTGCAAAATGTTCAGGACTCAGAATTTGCGGAGAACGAAGGGAAACTATTCTTTTATCTCAACGACAGCGCTCGAACTTTTTGGATGCCTAACACCTACTTCAATCTTGATATCATCTACCTTGATGAGGAGATGAAAATCATAGATATCGTCTGGAATATGCCTCATTACACTGGCGATAATAATGAAGACATTCCAAGGGCCCCCACAATCACTAGTCGTCACGTTCTTGAAATGAAGGCCGGCTCTCCTATTTCTTCGAGTCTTGAAGTTGGTGACACACTCAAGTGGAACTCAACACTCACCTTAGATGAGACAGAATCACAAATTGCTGAGAGATTAGGAAATGAATGAAAAAGAAAAAATGCTTTCCGGTGATCTTTATTGGGCCGGAGATGAAGAACTTGTAAAAGATCGTGAGCGCTGTAAAGCGGCCCTCAAAGAGGAAAATACGAGAAGGCTTATTCCAAATGCACCAGAGAGTCTTTACATCCAATTTCCCTTTTATTGCGACTATGGTTACAACATCGACTGTGGTGAGAATGTCTTCATTAATGCTAATTGCGTTTTTTTAGACGTGGCCAAGATCACGATTGGTTCACATGTACTTTTTGGACCGGCCGTTCAAATCTACACTGCTTCCCATCCACTGGATTATATGACCAGGAGAAAACTGGAATTCGCCAAACCAATTTCAATTGGCGACGACTCCTGGATCGGTGGGGGTGCCATCCTAATGCCAGGTGTGAGCATCGGTAATAGATGTGTCATCGGTGCAGGAGCGATTGTCACCAAAGACATACCGGATGATTCACTTGCTGTCGGTAATCCGGCAAAGGTCATCAAGAAACTAATTTAAAAGACCTCACCCATGAGGCAACGGGCACCACCGCCACCATAGGTTTCAATCGTATTTAGAGATGCATGCAGGATTTTACCTTCTTGAGAAAGTTGCTCTCGCTGTTCCGTTTTTAAACTATCATGGGCCCGGGTTGAGCATATCCAAAACTTCACTCCATTCTGATTTTGAAGGAGGAGCATGTTCCCATCAAAATTCTCCATTTGCTCGTGGGTGATATCAACAATTGCTTTGCCCGTTTCTGCAAAGGTCTTCGTCAGAAGAGCAAGTTCTGAAGGATTGCGAATGGATTCTATGTTGATAATAACGTTCTTCTTCCCCAAGGCCATCATCACATTCGTGTGATAAATCTGCTGTCCATTTTTGTCCACGGACTCAAAGGACACAATTCGATATCCGGACTGCTCCGAAAATACGGTTAGAAGTTCCGGAGACGTTCTTGGAGCAAGACAAGCATAGGCAATCTTAAAGTCATGATCAAAAATTAGACTTCCCGTACCTTCCAGATAAAGACCTCTCTCTCCATAGGACCGTAGATCGATAACTTCCTTTGCTTCTAATGCATCAATCACGTCTTGCCTGAATTCACGGCGACGATTTGGAGCAAACATCGGGAAAAGAAAGACTCGTCCATCTGGCAATTTGCAAAACCAATTGTTGGGAAACAAAGCATCAGGAGTATTTTGTCCGGCCAGTTCTTCGAATTTCAAAATCTTTATTCCATGATCAGTGAGAACGTTTTGAAACCGATCAAACTCTAGTTGGGCCCTTGCCACAATTTCTGATTGAGACTCTACAGAAGAAGTATTTTGAAAACTATTCGACCCACTGGTCTCGGGATTTGAGCAAAAACTGAGGGGCCTTACCATGACAATTGTCGATGCATTCATTATTCAATCCTAACAAATCTAAAAAAATGATGGAAGCCCGTTTAAGGAAGTCAGTACCAGGGTTTAGAAAAATCTCTTTGTGTGTAAAAGTATGGTCTCACACCTAGGAGGGATTATGATCAAGGTACTTTTAGCAACAAATGATTCTATTCTCGAGAGAATGCTTCAGGTAACTCTCACCATAAACGGTCTATCAGTCAACTCTGTGGCCGATTTGGATGGAATTACAGCTCAACTTAGAAAAGATGACTACAATATTCTTTTACTCGATAGAAACTTTTCAGATGCCGGCATTCTGGTAAGACGGGAAGGATTCAAACTACCAGTTCTTGCCCTGACCAAAGCGCCAAAAGCATCTAGCGTGAAGGACATCGAATTTCTGGCCGATCCATTCGACTTCCCTTCTCTGAAACTAAAAATGAATGGCATGTTGAAGAAACGTTTCAATTTGAAAGAGAGAATAATTGAATCCGGGCAGCTTAAAATTGACGTCATCAATCAACTCGCAACGATCAAGAACGAAGTGATCAATCTGGGTAAGGTTGAGTTTGCCATTCTGGTTTCGCTAAGTAGAAAAGCGGGGTCCATCGTTACAAAGGAAAAATTACGAAGTGATCTCGAGGCCCAAGGGCAGTTCTTTAATACCGCGATCTATCACCACATCAAAGAACTGAAACGAAAACTCAAAGTGGCAACAGGTCAGGGCCTTAATATTAAGTTCGTGACAGGAGAAGGTTATCAATTGATGAACGAAGGATGACTTTGATAGCATTAAAAAATGAATGCTAAGTCCATTATCAAAGACATCAAAAGTTATGCTGACCCTTCAAGGGCCAAAGAACTTCAACGTTACTTTAAAACTGGCAAAGGGGAATATGGAGAGGGAGATATTTTTATCGGCCTTACCGTTCCCCAAACCAGATCTTTGGCAAGAACTCATCAACAGGCATCTTTGGAAACAATAGCAGAATTATTGAAATCACCAATTCATGAAATAAGACTCTGTGCTCTTCTGATTCTGGTTCAGCAATTCAGCAAGGTCCTTGAGGAAGATCAAGAACGAATAGTCCGTTTTTATCTTCGTCACAAGAAGTATATCAATAATTGGGACTTGGTCGACTTGTCAGCACCTTCAATATTAGGTTCCTATGCTCTTCGCTCCCACGATTACGGCCTGATAAATAAGCTCATTAAGTCAAAACGTCTCTGGGACCGACGTATCGGGATGCTCTCGACTTTCCCTTTTATTAAAAAGGGCAAGGTCGACATCGTTTATCGGTTTGCTATTATCCTCATGGATGATCCGGAAGATCTCATGCATAAAGCAGCAGGGTGGATGCTCAGAGTGGCGGGTAAAAGAGATCCGGAAAGACTCCTCACATTCACTCAAAAAAATGCTAAGCGAATGCCCAGGACGATGCTGAGATACGCTATTGAAAAGTTCCCTCCTAAAAAAAGAAAGGAACTGTTAAGTCTTTAGTGCTTAGGAACTTTATAAGTCAGCTCTACTCCGCCAGTGCCTCTTTGTTGGACTGATTCAAGTATGAGAGGTGGATTTGTGAGTCTAGGGAACAGCGGAGCACCACCGCCAATTGTGGTAGAGGCCACGTGCAGTTGCATTTCATCTAAGAGATTGGCATCATAAAACTTTCCAGCGAGTTCTCCCCCACCCATGATCCAAATTGTTTTGCCATTGGCAATTTCAGACATTTTCTGATGAACCGGAACGACATCACCTCTTACGATTCGTATATCAGCGTTATCAATCAAAGGAAGATTCTCTTTAGAGGTAAAGACAAAACTCGGAACTTTATAAGGCCAAGATTCTTTGGACTTTGAGAGATGATCATACAGCCACATATAAGTAGTCGATCCCATGGCAAGGACTCCAACACTATTCACAAAATTTTCAATGACATTGCCCTCCGGCTCGCCGAATTGAAAGAGCCACTCAAGAGAATTATTTTTGTCAGCGATGTATCCATCCAGGCTTGTTGCCGCGAAGTAAATTGTCTTCATATTGACCTCTGCAAATTTACTTTCATTCTACAGGGCAGGAATCTCATGAGTAAAGGTATTCACCGTACCCTGCAAGGAGTTAATTATGAAATCAATTCTAGCTTCCTTACTTGTTCTTTCAATTCTCTCCGTAGGATGTTCCAGCGATAGTAAAAATAAAAAGACCATGGCGGGTGCAGGAATTGGGACTGCAGTCGGCGCAGGAGTGGGGGCCATTTTAGGAAAAGAAAAAGGCGCAGTGATCGGGGCCGCATTGGGTGCCGGGATTGGTGGATATGCAGGACACAGAATGGACAAGCAGGCCGCAGAACTTGAAAAGATAGCCGAAACAAAACGCACTGAAATGGGACTCGTTACTAAACTCAAGAGTGATATTTTATTCGACACCGGCAAAGCAGAGTTAAAAGCAAATGCTCAAACGAATCTTAAACAGATGGCGGATATTATGAAAAAGTATCCGGAAAATATTCTCAACATCAAAGGCTATACAGACAACACTGGCAAATCCACAACAAACGAAAAATTATCTCAAAGTCGTGCAGACGCTGTTAGACAAGCGCTCATTAGAGATGGAATGCCTGCCAATGTCATTAGCACGGAAGGAATGGGACCAGCTAATCCCATCGCCAGTAATAACTCTGCCGATGGAAGAAAGAAAAATCGCCGAGTCGAGATTGAAATCACAGTGGATCAATCAAAGGTACCAAAAGAAAAGAAACAAGCTCAGGAAGAAAATTAATTACTCTTTCTGATAGAAACAACTGTTTCTGATATCGGCCAAGGGATCATCCTTGATACATATCAATTGCTGAGGTTCTGTTCTTTTATCTGGACTGGCGCAAGAGACTAGAAACAATAGGAAAAGTATAGAAGTTTTCATACCGCATATAACGCAAACAATCTCCGCTTTGTGACGGCCTTAGGCGTCTCCCTAAGAATTAAACAAACCACTATGATGTGCTTGATGAAATACATCTGGATAATTCTTATTTTCCTATTCATCGATCAAGCCAAGGCACAACAGTACAACTCAGATAGTTGGCTCTCTAAGCCTCATGGAACAGTCACAGTTATTCCTACGGTGGGAGAACGAAACTCTATGCTGATGTCGACTTTCTCTCTTTTCCCTGACTGGGAATTTACTTACGCAATTTATACTTACAACAAGGACGATGACCCAAGAACAGATGATGGACACTCTACATCTTGGTACGCCAAGTACATGTTCTGGCAAAATGATGAGAAGAACGGAGGCGGATCCGTAAAATTTGGTACCGGTATGTTTCCCGGCACGATTAAAGGAGAAAGCAGTTTCGATGATGCTTTCAACACCTATTGGGTAAATTTTCCATTCACCTTTCCCTTTGCCCATAACAAGTTCTCTTGGGACATCATGCCAGGAGCAAGTGTTACACGAACCTATAAGCCCGATGATACAACCAATGCGCTGGGGTTCACCTACTCCACCCGTCTTGCTTATTATCCCTGGGATCAAATCTGGTCAATTGTGGGAGAGGTCTTCGGAACCGAAGGGCAAGTTTATGCTAAACCCGAATATAAGATTGGCCTTCGATGGGAACCGAACCAATACGCAACATGGGCTTTGACCTACGGACAAGAGTTTAATGGCAATGAAGGAGCAGGTGTAGAATTTGGCGTGATGATTTTCACTCCACAATTTGCTTGTTTTGGCCCATGCAAGAATTAAAAGATCAGGGTTTCGTTAGAGTTCGCGGCGCTCGTGAGAACAATCTTAAAAATATCGATGTGGATATCCCACGGGATGCCTTGGTTGTCTTCACCGGTGTATCGGGCTCTGGTAAATCATCTCTCGCCTTTGGTACTCTCTATGCTGAGGCCCAGAGGAGATACCTCGAATCAGTTTCTCCATACGCCCGAAGATTATTCAACCAAATGTCTGAGCCCGACGTGGATGAAATCGATGGTCTTCCACCTGCAGTGGCCCTGCAACAGCAAAGAGGAACTCCTTCTACTCGCTCTTCGGTTGGAAGTGTGACTTCACTTTCAAATTTACTTCGTCTTCTCTATTCGAGGGCCGGAACTTATCCACCTAAACAAACTATCATTTATGCAGAAGGATTTTCTCCTAATACTCCCGAAGGAGCATGTCCAGTTTGTCATGGTCTAGGAAAGATCTACGATGCGACTGAAAAGTCCATGGTGTTGGATGACTCGCTCAGTATTCGCGAGAAGGCCATCGCTGCCTGGCCCACTGCCTGGGGAGGACAAAATCTGCGGGATATTCTTGTAACTCTGGGCTTTGATATTGATGTGCCTTGGAAAAAACTTTCTAAGAAGGACCGTGACTGGATTCTTTTCACCGATGAGACACCATCGGTGCCTGTGTATGCCGGCTTCAATGCAAAGGAAGTCAAAGTGGCCCTTCGCTCTAAAATGGAGCCGAGTTATTATGGAAATTTTGTCAGTGCCAAGAACTATGTTTTAAATACTTTTGCCACCACTCAAAGTCAGCTTATGAAGAAAAGAGTGGCGAAATTTATGGTGAGTGCTCCTTGCTCAGAGTGTAAAGGGAAGCGTTTAAAAAAAGAGGCCCTCTCAGTCACTTTTGAGGGTCTGGATATAACTTCACTCTCCCAGCTTCCCCTTAAACAATTGAATCTCATGTTCTCATCCTATGCTGATGGGTCTTCGCCTGTTTTGAAGAAAATGAGTTCTAAACATCCAGAACAAGCATTGGCCGCCACAACTTTGGCCAGTGAGATCATGGCAAGGATTCAAGTCCTACTTGATCTGGGACTTGGCTATTTGTCGCTAGAACGAAGTACCCCTACACTATCTCCTGGAGAACTTCAGAGACTAAGACTCGCCAACCAAGTGCACTCGAATCTTTTTGGGGTCATCTATGTTTTGGATGAACCTTCCGCAGGACTTCACCCTTCAGACACAGAAGCACTCCTGAGAGCGTTTCAGCGACTAAAATCAGGAGGCAATTCTTTGTTTGTAGTTGAACATGAAATAGATGTGATTCATGCGGCAGATTGGATCGTAGATGTTGGACCTCTGGCCGGAGTTAATGGCGGAGAAGTTCTTTACAGTGGCCCTCCTAGAGGACTCCTTAAAGTTTCAGAGTCAGTAACAAAGAACTATCTATTCGGAAAACACCAGTTCGAACAGAAGACAAAGCGTTCTGCAAGCGAATGGCTGCAACTCAGAAACCTTAAGCGCAATAATCTTGATGCTCTTGATATCGATTTTCCTCTCGGAGTTTTTACCAGCGTGACGGGAATCTCTGGTTCAGGAAAATCCACTCTCGTTGGACAACTCCTTGCGGGCCTGGTCTTAAAAGAATTGGGACACGAATCGGCCACAGATGAAGATGTTCCTGATCTTGAAGATTCGGTAATTGAAGAGCTACAAGGTGAAATTAAAACTGGCATGTCCCGAATTAAAAGACTCGTTCAAATTGACCAAAAACCCATTGGGAGAACTCCTCGTTCAAATCTAGCGACTTATACCGGACTTTTTGATTATGTTCGTAAACTTTTTGCGGAGACAAAACTCGCCAAATCCAGACGCTATGATGCGGGAAGATTTTCATTCAACGTTTCCAAAGGTCGTTGTGAAAATTGCCAAGGTGAAGGTTTTGTCATGGTAGAGTTACTGTTCCTTCCAAGTGTTTATAGTCCATGTCCCATTTGTCAGGGGACGCGGTTTAATGCAAAAACTCTTGAGGTAAAATATAAGGGCAAGAATATTTCAGAGGTCCTCAAGCTTACAGTCGATGATGCCCTTTTATTTTTTGATAAAGAACCTCAGGTCATGAGATCTCTATCCATGTTAAAAGAAGTTGGTCTTGGTTACATTCAGCTAGGTCAACCTGCTACAGAACTCTCAGGGGGTGAGGCCCAGCGGGTGAAGCTCGCGACTGAACTTCAAAGGATTTCCAAAGGTGAGACGCTCTATATTTTGGACGAGCCCACAACTGGCCTTCATCCCTCCGATGTGGAGAGACTTTTATCTCAACTGAATAAACTTGTGGACGCTGGCAATACGGTCATAATGGTTGAGCATGATATGAAGGTCATTGCTGAGAGTGATTGGATTATAGACATGGGACCTGGTGCTGGAGATGAGGGAGGAAAAATTGTGGTAACCGGCACTCCTGAAGTCGTGGCTCGTCATAAGAAAAGTTTGACCTCGAAGTATCTTCAGAATTTTATGGGGACTTAATATTTTAGGTCTCTAAACCGATAAGATACATATGAAAACATTTATCCTTTTTACGATTTTTCTTTCCCTCACCTCGTTTGCTGCTGAGGACCCGAGAAAGAAAATGGATTACGGTGATAAGCAACTTCTACAACGAGACGTTTGCAGAAAACCCATCGAGTATCTTCAGACGAGATATCCTGATTTCACTAAGGAACAACTCGAGAAAATGAAATCGGAGTGTAAGTACTAATCTCTTCCATCTTCCTTTCACTCTCTTTCGCTAAACCCCTTAAAAGATCACAATGTTTGCTTGATCATATTCCGGTTTGAATATACAAACATTGCATATGTTATTTAGAATTCTAGCTGCTCTCATTTACCGAAGACCTAAAAGATCACGCAAACTTTTGCGTTAGTTTCTGGCCCTTTCTTTGCTTCTCTTGCGAGAGGAGCCACTATGGAAACGAACCAGTATACTCCCCTTTATATCTTCCTACTTTCGTTTTTCGTTTTAGTTGTCGTCTCTTACTTCGCCTATGGTTTCGGAAAGAAGATGAAACTCAAAGGCAAAATTAAAACCTCTCCCATCATTACACCAAGTGTACTGGGTCTACTTTCCCTGATTCTGAGCTTTTCATTCTCCATGTCTATTTCACGTTATGAGGAAAGAAGAAAACTCGTGATTCAAGAGGCCAATGCCATTCAAACCGCCTATCTCAGAGCGACAATCTTAAAACCAGTTCCTGGTATTGATGTGAGAAAACTTTATCGCGATTATCTCAACACTCGAATCAAGTTTTATGAGGCCCAAGACCTCGATAAAGAAATTAAGTACTCCGTAGAAGAGCAAAAGGATCTTTGGACTCACTATAAGAAAGTGACTGAGAAAGACAGATCAGCAGTGGAGACTCTTTACGCTTATGCTCTTAATCCCATGCTTGATATAGCGACCACACGGAATTATACCCTAATGAGGACGCTACCCATTCAGATATACGCTCTCACACTCTTAATCGCCATTGTGGCCTTCACATCACTTAACTTTGACCGAGGTTTTAAGCACGAAGAGAATCACTGGAGCACAGGAGTAACCATTGCTCTATTCTGTGTCATTTTTACTTTCGTGTATGACATCGATCATTCCCGGGATGGCATGATTACGATTAGTCAGGATGCGATGTATGACATTAGGGACTTTATCAATAGCTACAACTAGATTACTTTATTACCTCAAATTGCTCTTTTTCTTTAAACTGCAATAGTTGCATCTTTAAGTTGATCAACGATAAAAAATAAAAAGGCCACCCTAGGGTGGCCTTTATCTATCAAATTATCTGTCTAAAAAAACTAGAATGTATTGATGTAAGCGCTGATACCAAGGTTCGTTCTGTCATCACGGATGTCTGACGGAATAAACTGAATGTTCGGGTAAAGGAAGATATCACGAGAAAGTGAAATACCTACACCGAACGACTGATACACAACACGCTTCTCGTATGTGTCCCAGGCCATCTCACGAGTTTGTTGATAAACCTGCCAGCCCCAAAGAGTTCTTAGGTTGAATGTATCGTTGATCACGTATTCAAGTACTGGGTAAAGCTGCCAAACGTTTTTAGCAAGACCTTGATTTGTTTTATCGAAAGAGTAACCAGTCCATTCGAACGTAGCACCACCAGATAGACCGAAATCACCAATATCTCTCATCCATGTAGATGCGATATCGTAACTAGCACGGTAACCGGCCTGACGCTGTTGAGTGTTCGTAATAAGTGTTGGAGTAAGTTGAGTTACAACTTGGAAACCCCAAACGCGAGCTAGGTTTGTATAGATTAGATTCGGGTCACTTACAGTAACGTCTTGCTTAGTTTTGTTGAACTCTTTTTTAAGAGCTGGATCATTTGTTTTGATGCTTGAGTTGAACGGAGTATTCATGAATACACCGGTACCAAGTGTTAAGCTGTTAAGAGGATTGAAACGGTATCTAAGACCAACGTTAGCAGTTAGATATTGAAGAGTGAGGGCATCAGCACCAGAAGTAATGTTGGGTCTTTGAGCAGCACCTGGCTTCTCTACCGAACCACCTTGGTAATTGATAGCAAAGTTACCAGACCATTTAGAAAGTGAACCACTTGAAGCACGAAGACGGCGGTTAGTAATAACCTGGTCAGCTTCATCCACTTTGCCTGGTTTGGCAGCAGGAGTAGTTTCTGTTTTTTCCTCTTTCTTTTCAGTTTTAGCTTCTTGAGCGAAGGCTGAGAGTGAGAGACCTAGGATCATCGCGATCAGTAAAAGAGACTTGGACATTGAATTACCTCTACAATTTTTTATTGAGGAATAGAGAGTAATTGTTGGTTTTCGATTTTGTAAGAAAAAAAAAGAGATTTCTTAATTTTTTCTTGTGATTTGTTGTAGAGAATTTCACAAAATCTTACATTTCTAACAAAATTTTAATCTCAGATTAATGTGTGAAAGAATCCTCACAGGGGATCCAAAAACCAAAGGTCGACCCCACGCCTACATGGCTTTCGACGAAAACTTTGCCTTTATGGGCCTCAACGACCTCTTTCACATTCGCGAGACCCCTTCCGCTACTTTCTTCACCGGCGGTTGGTTTAGTACTGGTCTTTCCATGCTCAGTGAAAAGATTTTGTATTTCTGATTCCGGAACTCCGAGGCCCTCATCTTTGACAGTAAGATAAAGCCTTTTACGGGCCCAATCCATCCGAACTTTCATTTCAATTTGTGAGTGTGGATTCGAGAATTTGATTGCGTTCGAGACATAATTTAAAATAGCGAGCTTGATGAGGGCCATATCAAATATTCCATGCCGAGGAAGGTTTTCATCTCGCTCAAGTGTGAATCCAATATCTTTTCTTCTGGCCATGGAAATAGAATCATCTTCCACTTCTTCCAAAAAACGATCGATATCATTTGAGGTCAAAGTTAATTGTCTTACCTCTTTCTTTAAGTAGACCAGTTCCTCAATCGTTTTCATCATAGAATCAGTGTTTCGCTTTAGTATCGAATATACGTGTTTCGAATTCTTTCCCAATTGTTGGTACCGCTCACCTTTTTCAAGTAGAGACAAATATCCTCTGATCACTGTCAAAGGATTATTGAGATCGTGAATAATATTTTTGAATAATTTTTCCACAGAAGAGCTTCGGGCCAGCGCCTTTTTCATTTGGCCGTGGAAGACAATTAAAGATATCCCCTCCGCCACTTCCTGAAAGAGCTGCACATGTGATTCAATATAAGTACCTGTTGAGTTGCTCGAGAAAAAAAGAAGTCCTATGTTCTGATTTTCTACGACTGAAGGACAAATAAGAGAAGATTTCAGTCCTTCTTTAATGGCCAGATTTAAAGTTGCAGATTGAGGATAGGAAACACACAGCTTCTCCAGATCGTTAATGATAACGGGACTGTTCTTCGCTAGTATTTGCTGGATGAGTAAATCATCCTCGACCCTAATCGAATAATTTTGGTGCAAGAACTTAATTTTAGATTTTGACTTTACCCAGATAATCCTTAGTGCGTCTCCCTCTTCTTCCAAAATCGCCACCCCGATCCTGTCAAAGGGAATGACTGAATCCAGACTTTTAAAAAGTGAATCAAGGATATACTCAGAGTACTCACCCTTATTAAGCTTGTGATGGATTGATGCGAAGATTCTACCCAATTCCGATTTTACCTTCACGAATCGTTTCATTTCCTCGAGCAATTTATCAAACTTCTGAATGTCCTCTTCTAGTGTTTTTTCTGAGATATGATAAGGATCAAAGAACTGCATATTATCCACTAAGTTCCTCCTGCATTAGACAGTGTATGAAGGAGAGCGTGAACTTGTTAAGGTGAGGTGCCTAAGAATGTTGCAGTCAAAAACTAGTTAAACAATCGTGTTAATCTTAAACGGATACGCTAACTAAGTTTTGCTCTGGATCATGATACCGACCATGTCGGATGGATTATTTTTTTGCAGGGGCCTTGCGACCCCAAGCAATTTATTGTCGGACCTCGGTTTGTTTTTCTTTAGTGTCTGTACCTCTAAGAAAAGTTTGAAGTCCCGTTGTCGTTGGATCCAAGACGGTCTTGACCTCAGAGATCTTATCAATAGGAAAATTTGCCTGTTTAGCGTGTTCACGGAGAATGTTTTCATCGTTCGCAAGATAAACACAATACACCTTGTCACCTGTCACATAGGATTCTCTCCACTGAATATCTGGGCCAAGATTTCTTAGAATTTCATTCGAAGACCCGGTCATTTTTCTAAAATCATCCTCTGATGAATTACCGACGCCTTCTAAATTTCTCTCAATAATATATTTCTTAAGCATATAAACCTCCTGTTTAATAGGACTCTCAACCCTAATACTCTGAGCTTTTATAGGCTTATACACCTGAACTTTCAGTGAAGATTATTTACCGACTAATTGGTTTAATAAGATGCTCCAGTCCATTTAATTTGATCTCATATAATAGACCTAAAAGTTTCCCCAACTCTCCTTCAGGAAGACCATTAGTATAAAACCAAACAACATAAGGTTCTGGGAGATCTATAAGTGGAACACCTTTGTATTTACCAAAAGGCATAGTCATTAACTTAAGCTTTTCTAATTCATTCATCATACAACTTTAACACCCATCATTGAGATCATTCCAAGTGCTTCTTGCATTGGAATTTTTGCGTCCAAGAGATTATTGTCCTTAGGATTTAAGGCAATATTGATTGAATATGAGAAATCGCACTTCGAAAGATTGGTTTTGCCAAATGAAGTTCCTTGAAAATCACATTCCTTAAAAATACTTCCCGAAAAGTCACTGTCCGTAAAATCACAGTCTCGAACTCGGCAGTTGATCATCTCTCCTCGCTTCAACTTTAACCGACTAAAATTTCCATAGCGAAGTTCGCAATCAGAAAAATGGATCAGAGAAAGTTCACTTGCGCCCGACCATTCTATACCTACCAGTTTTGATCCTTCGAATTTACAATCACGGAAGTTGGACCTGGAAATTTTCACATTACTCATGTCACAGTTCTTGAATTTACAATCTACAAATCTTGACCGGGACAGATCTGCTGTCTGGAAATTAACTCCGGAAAAAGTGCAACCTTCATGGCCTCGATCGGTAAGATCAAGTTCCTGCAGATTGAAATTCTGAATGGTCGTAAATTCGAGGTCGGCTTGATCTAGAAATTCTTCAACGGTCATTTTCGCTCCTTTGCGATGTTTAAGTTGCAAAGAACTATTAAGCGGAGTGAGTTTCACGCGCATAACAGTTTCCTGCTTTGCCGTGGGTGTTCCGCTTAGGGCGAATCTCATACCTCAATGGAGAGGGACAACTGGACTAACCAAACCAGTTTGTGATTTTCGGATATAGGTAGTATAGGACGGTTTTGGACGTTACGAAAAGTTGAATTTCGAACGTCCAATGGTGAAAATTTAAGCGAATGTTGTTTGAACTTCTCTCGCCATCTTTGATTCAACGGCCTTCATTGCGGCCAAACAGATAGAATATGAAGGACTTTCAGAAACTGCGGCCCCGGCGTCCACGAAATTACCGGCGCTAAGATAAGAAATAAAATCTGCTGGTGATACAAACCCCTCAGATTTACCGGCCAAGGCAAACCATTGGCCACCCTCAATCGGGATTAAGGAAATATTCAATTTTTTGGCCACCTCATAGGCAGCACCAATTTCTTTTGTATATTCTCTAAGTGGTCTCTCCCCAGCGGGAGTGACTTCCGTCGGTACTTTTCTTTTGATGACGACTTCGTGATTGAAGATATGTTTTGCAATTAAAGTATCTAGCTCTCTACCTGGTCTCATGGGCCTTCCTTTAATGGTTTGTCGGAGTATATGGAGTTGGAGCTAAAAGTGACCTTAAAGTATTCTAAAGGTGATTTAATAATAAAAAAATTACAGACTAATGAAACTTCTCACCGTTCTCTAGCATCTGAATGATCTTATTAATCCACCTTTCACGAGTTTCCGCCTTCTTTGAGTTCTGCAGGCGATAAACTATGGCAAAGATATTCTGCTTGTTCAGTGTTTTGAAAAACTCGGCGGCCCTCTTTTTCTTTTTGAGTGCTTTCAGGAAGTCTTCCGGGGCCTTAGCATTTTTTGGTGAATCATAGGCCATGTCCCAGCGTCCATCGGCCTTGGCCTCTTCAATGGCCTTAAGCCCTGATTCTGTCATGTATCCAAGCTTTATGAGTCGCTCGACGTTTTCTGTATTAATTTTAGACCATTTGCTTTTTTTGGTTCGAGGCGTGTAGCGGTTTGTGTAACTGAGTTCATCAATGGCCTGTCTGACTCCATCAATCCATCCAAAGCACAGGGCCTCATCAATCGCCTGGGCCGGGGTGATACCTGTTTTCCCTGAATCTTTTTTGTAGAAACCTATCCAGATCTCGGTCTTCTTATCATGATTTTTTTCGAGCCAGGTTCTAAAAGCTTGCTGAGTTTTGAAATATTTTATGGTCATTGAAAAGTATACTTTTTTATCTTTTCCAGGAGAATATCAAGGTTGAACGGTTTTTCCACCCAATCAATTGCATTCACGTCTCTCGCCCTTTGTTCAGCATCTACCGCTGCAGTTGCCACAATAATGGGAGCCCTCTCTTTAAAATTCTCTGAATATGCCCTGGCAAATTCCCAGCCGTTCATCTTCGGCATCTTCATATCAAGAAGAAGAAGATCCGGCATGGGAGTGTTATTCAAAAGTTCCAAGGCGACCAGGCCATTTCCCGCAATCAGAACATCATAACCTTCAACCTCAAGGAAATCCTTTAAGGTGTGAAGAATGACCTTTTCGTCTTCAATGATAAGAATTGTTTTTGAATCAGTCATTTGGTCTCTCTTGGAAGTTCAAAATAAAAGCAACAACCACTTCCCTCTTTACTGGTTACTCCGATCGTACCTTTATGAAGAGCAATGATTTCTCGAGAAATGAATAGTCCCAGTCCCAGACCACCGGCCTTGTCGGCAAACTCACTTTCTCCTCTGGAGAATGGTGCAAACAGAACTTTTTGCTGTTCTTCAGAAATTCCTTCCCCGTAGTCCTTGACCGATACTCTGACCTTCTCAGGGTTTTTCTCAACAATGATATCGATGGGAGAATCCTCAGGCGTGTACTTGATGGCATTATCAACGAGATTAGAGATGACTTGAAAAACTCTGAGATTATCAATGTTCAGTTCGATGGTCTCGCTTGGGGCAGATAAATTAATTCTTCGATTGGGTTCACGAAGTCTGAACTCTTCGATGCATTGTTGAATCATGCCAACGATATTCGACTTTGAGGGCCTCAGCACCAGTACTCCACGCTCAAGCCTCGAAACGTCCAAAAGCTCAACTACGAGTTGAGAGATTCGATCCACTTGTGATTTAAGACGATCCAAGGTCGAAAGATCGACGGGCGTCCCTTTATCAAATTTTTTCTTCGCAAGTTGAACGAGTAGCGAGAATGCACTCACAGGAGTTCTCAGCTCATGAGCGGCTATATCTAAGAATCTTGATTTGATATTGACAGCATCTTCAGCTGCCTTCAGGGCGGCCTTTAATTTAATTTCGGCCTGTTTCTTCTCGGTGATATCTTGGGTGGTTCCATATAGTTCAGTGATCTTACCTGAAGCATCTCTCTTGGCCCCTCCATAAGCAGTAACATAACGACTGCTTCCATCCGGCAGGATATATTCCATGTCTAACTGATATGGCTCACCTGTCTTTAAACAATTCGAAACCGCTGCCTGCAATCTCTCCCAGCTCTCGGGAGCGTGAATTTTGGCGATTTCTGCATAGTTTGGTGCAGGTTTACTTGGATCAAGTCCAGACATGCGATACATCTCTTCTGACCAGATCACAATATCAGGCTCAATGATCCAACTCCAAACGCCAATATGAGCAAGAGCATAGGTCTTACTCAGCTGCTCTGCCAGATCTTTCACTTTCTGCTCAGCATGTCTTCTAAGTGTGATGTCTTTTACACTCGCAAGATACATGATGATGTTATTGTTTTTATCTTTCACTGTAGATGGAGCAACGATAACGGGAAATCGTTCACCATTTTTTCGCATGAAAATTAACTCAAAGTTGCTTCCATCTTCATTCAACGTTTTTTGAAAAGCATTATTAATGCTCTCATATTCCTCAGGTGGCCAGTACGGAAACGGGGGAGTTGTTCCAACAATTTCGTCTTTAGAAAACCCTGTCATCTGACAAAAGGCCGGGTTTACATCCAATTGCTTGCCGTTCTTATCAAGCACGGCGAAGCCATCGAGCATTGAATCAAACATGCTTCGAGTGAGATTCAGCTGATCGTTGAGCTTTTCTTCGATGTGTTTTTGTTCCGAGATATCGGCAAAGTTAACAACGATATATTTCAGCTTCCCCTCATTATCGAATTCCGGATGAGCGTTACAAATGACCCATACAGGACGAGATAGTTCTGATCTCACAACACCGAGAATAAAAGTTTTGAGAGATTTGTGAGTGGACAAGACCTGCCCCACTGGATATTCACTCTGAGGCATGTCAGTTCCATCTTCTCTAATAAATCTCCAGTGCGGATCAGTAATTGCTTTCCCCCGCATCTGCTCCATTGTAAGCCCTAATAATTTGAGTGCTGTCGGATTAGCGGAAACGACATGGGTATCAGCGTCGTGAATTACGACTCCGGTATTGAAATTCTCATATAGGACATCAAACTTTGAATAACGTTCCATAAGGTAGACATTATCAACGATACAGCAGAATCCAGACTTAATTTTACAAAAAATTAAGGTTTTACAGGTCTTTTCACCCTATAATTTATCTATCCACCTCTACAGAAGAAACGACCATGAACCACGTCTTGCTCATCAATAGCCGAGACCAAAAAGGACTCATTTCTAAAATTTCTACCATCCTTTATCAAAACGATCTCAATATTGTGGAAATGAAAGAACATGTGGATCGTGCATCCGATACCTTCTATATGCGTTGTGAATTTACCGGAGATGGAAACATCGAGGCGATAAAAGATAAAATTAAGAAGGAACTTCCGGCCAATGCGCAGTTGACTCTCAATCCAAAGAAGAAGAAAGACGTTGTGATTTTGGCGACGAAGGAGCATCACTGCCTAAGTGATATCCTTATCCGTCATTATTTTTCAGAACTTGATATTGAGATCAAATGTGTCATTGCCAATCATACAAACCTTAAAGAACTTGTGAATAAATTTGGGATTGAGTTCGTGCACATTAGTCATGAAAACAAAACCAAAGAGGCCTTTGAACAAGAAATTCTGGATTACACGAAGAAGTTCAATCCCGATTACCTGGTACTGGCGAAATTCATGCGGATTCTGTCTTCAAATTTCGTGAAACATTATCCAAACAAGATCATCAATATCCATCACTCATTTTTGCCTGCCTTCATCGGAGCAAATCCTTACCGTCAGGCCTATGAAAGAGGTATTAAGATCATCGGGGCCACTTCCCACTTTGTGACGGATGAATTGGACCAAGGTCCAATCATTTCCCAGAAAACCATTCAAGTGGACCACTCATTTTCAGCGGAAGACATGAAAAAGGCCGGACGAGACACTGAACGGCTCGCCCTTGCTGAGGCCCTCAATCACGCTATTGATGACCGGATATTTGTGATGGGAAATAAAACGGTGATTCTGACTTAAAAGTTGTAATGCAGACCGAGCATCAGATCTCCATCAATCCCAGTATCTTGAATGATATTGGCAGTCAGGTTTCCTTTTAGAAAGAGTTCCAATGGAACTTCTTTGAATTCATGGAAAAGACCTAAAGTTCCGCTTGGGCCTAGATGAAAATGATCGTCATGATCATGATGGCGATGATTGTGATCATGGTCATTGAAGGCCAATCTTGCACCTAATCCATAAAACCAACCAAATCGGACCTTCTCAATACTAAGAGTGTTTCTTCTCCAAGTGTAGTGAGAAGCTAATTGAAGATCATCGTCATCTCCAAAGTCATAGGCAAGGGTCGTATGGACAGTCACATCCTGACGTAAAAAATAATTTACAGACAGACCGGTTGGGGCACCAATGACAGCTCCTACTCCGAGCTTTTTGGCCTGGGCCAATTCAGGAAGCATTAAGAGTGAAAACATGAGCCATGGAACGATACGAAGCTTCGATTTAATCACATTAATTCCTTTGTAATTTTTGAACTAGTATTAAGGAGAAAGCTGTAATGAATATGGAGCCTGGATTTCTATTTTTTTAACGTATCGTTGAGTGGCGAGCTCGCTTAAAAATCTTTGATGGGGCCTGTGTCTTGTCGACAATTGAATTCTCCATAATTGCACTACGTCCTGCTGGTCCTGCATCACTTCTACCTTGTGACCCCAATCCATAATGATCTCTCGGACGAGAATGGGACCTTTGCCATCCAGATTGTCCACGTGAATCATATAGTAGACCCATTCATGTTCAAATAACGTTTTTTTATCCAGATAAGTTGGAATCCACAGAAGGACAAAAATCAAAAAAGTAACACTCAACCCGAAGACAAAATATCCCAGGCCGAACACCATTCCCACTGCGGCCGTGGCCCAGATTCCAGCGGCGGTAGTAAGACCGTTAATGACTCTACCCGAACGAAAAACCGCACCTGCACCCAGGAAACCTACTCCGGTCACAATCTGCGCCGGTATACGAGCTCCATCCATCATCATTTGCTGGTGATCAAATAACCGAGAAGTGAGAGTAAATACACAGGCCCCCATAGCGACCATCGCAAAAGTTCTTAGCCCTGCCGCTTTCTGAGCCTTTTCTCGCTCTTTTCCTACGACGATGCCTGAGAAGATGGCACCAAGACAGCTAAAAAAATAAGAAAATACCAATGGGATATGATCGAACAAATTATAAAGAAAGAAATCGTTGAGAAGTTCTAAACGCATAATGCCCCTAAAAAAATAAGGAATGTAATCGATGAATGATGAAGGAACGAATTTAGAAGAGTGAGGCCGTGAGCCCGTGTTTCCATGATTTCATAAAATGATTTTAGCTAACTGATTAATGAATGGAAATTGAATTATCTTTATCCATAATTTCTGCAATTAAATGGTCGTAAAAATCAGTCACCCGTTGTTCTTTATCGGAACCATTATAAATAAAACTAAAAGCAACTAAAGTGCCATCATTTTTCTTAGCGTAACCACCTAGGGCAATGGCGCCGGTAATAAATCCTGTTTTTGCCTTTACCCACTCTACTTTTGTAGAAGCGATCTTTCTCTTTTTTAAAGTCCCATCGACCCCTGCGACAGGCAGTGACTGCATGAAGACTTCATGTTGTTGCTTGTTACTAGCGATCCCTTGAAGAATTTTCAGCATATTGGCTGAAGAAATCTGATTTTGTGGGCTAAGACCTGATGGACTCACAAATGAGTACCCTTGTGGCGTCATCGCGAGACTCTTTGTTTCTTGATTGATGATCTTCACACCCTCAAAGATGGAACCTTGCTTATGATTTTTTACGGCAATTGCCTTTGCCAGCATTTCGGCCACATGGTTATTTGAATCTTTATTGAGGTCAGATAAAATTCCAAGCGTGTTTTTACCTCGATATTCCGCTAAGGCAAGTCCCGCACTCGGTGCCACTCCATTTAAAATTTTGCCGCTGATAGATATGCCCTGTTTCTTTAGACCATAGATAAGGTTGTGCCCTGACCAAAGATCGGGATCTGTGATATTTCTTTCAAATACTAAAGAACCATGTCCCTGCCCTAAACTACCTCTTAAAAGCAGGATATTTTCGCCATTTTTCTTGCGGCGTCTTTCAGCAATAACATCATTCGATCTTCCGCTTTTTGTTCTGATATGGCCTGATACTCTAACGTAATCATTTGGTGGGAAGACATCGACTTTCGCTTTCTCGCCATTTTTACCGGGAGTAATCGTGACCTTAATCGAGTTCCAATTGTAGGACATGGCCCCTACGGGAGCGTCGTAGATAAAGTCCGCGCGCTTATCCCCACGAGATTCATCATAACGAACATTATCGAAGTAAGAGTCATCGACAATGATGTCCCCTGTGATTTTTTTTACGCCTTTCTTCTTTAGGGCCAAGATGAGTTCGCTCATCCCTTCCGGGCCAAAGGAAGGATCACCTCCACCGATCAAGTAGAGATTCCCTTCAAGAGTCGAATTCACAATTCTACCATCGGTCTTGATTCTGGTAATGAATTGATGATCCAAGGAGAAGTTTTGAAGGACCGAGTATGATGTAACGACCTTCGACAGAGAAGCCAGAGTCAGCTTTTTGTTCGAATTGATATCAATTAATGTTTCTTTCTTACCGCCCACTTTGACCGTGAGAATAGAAAGTTTATCCGGTGAGATCTGGAATTTTTTAGCAAGATTTAAAGCTTCAGATTGCAATGTTTGAGCAAATAGACCGGTTGTTAAGCCACAAAATAAAAATGTCGAGGTGAATTTAAAAAACATTTCAGTCATCTCACGGATTAAAAGATAACTATAACTTGATTCAGGTTTTTTTGCCAGTAAACCACGATTTCAGAGTGATTTGCTCACATAACTACAAACTCTTGTTTTCTGAACATTCTAGTTAAAAGTGCGGTCAAAATAATAAGAGCACCAATGATTTGCTGCAATTCCATTTTCTCATTAAAGATAAAAGCTCCCCATAGAACGGCCGAAATCGGCTCCAGCATCATAATCAGAGAAAATTCGGTGCTCTTAATTTTTTGTAGGGCGGATAGTTCCAAGGTCAACGGAAGGACAGTGCTTATCATGGCAATTCCAGCAATGATCATCATCTGATTCATCGTGATATCGCCCATGACCTTAAGCTCTGACCGATAGAAAAGTAGTAAAGACAAGGCACCAAAAGTAATAATGTACATAGATGAAACAAGTGGATTCACCCGGTTCTGTACCTTCCCTGAAATCATAATGTAAAAGGCATAAATAATGGCGGACGCTATTCCTGCTATGGCCGCGGTCATCTCATGAACTTTAATTTGACCACCCAGGAGCAAAACCAATCCAAAAGCAGCTAATAAAAGAGACCCAACTTCGTGCTTGGTTAATTTATGTTTGGTGAAGATGCACGAAAACAAAGTCACCCAGAATGGATACGTATAAAGAATTAAAGACGCCATTGTCAGGCTTAGACCCTTAATGGAATAGAGATAAGTGATAGACATAAGCCCGTAACCACATACTCCCAGTAAAGCAAAAATTCCAATCTGCTTTGCAGGTAGAAGTACTGATTTACGACGAAATGAGAGAAGTAATATCCAAAGGAATAATGACGCTACCAAAAATCGATAAGACAATAATTGCCCAACCGTGAAGCCAGATTTGAAGGCCAACTTTCCAAACACCCCTAAAAGCCCAAAACAAAACGCAGTTAGTGAGGCCTCAATCATTCCAATAAAATATTGATTTGTTGTTTTCATTTGTTCGAATTGTAGCATTTTTAGAATAGAATGACTTTATGATTACTAGGTCAATTACTGATATAAAGCGCTACCCCCTGAAAAAGAATGATTTGCTTCAGGGCTGGGACGCCGCTGATTCCCTCATTCTTGAACATATTAAATCTCTGGATCTAACTGGTAAGCGCATACTCATTATTAACGATCAGTTCGGGGCCTTAAGCTGTGGCCTTTACGGCCATGACATCACCAGCTACACAGACTCCTATGTCAGCTATCGTGGAATACTTTTCAATAGCGAGCAGCAAATCACGCCGATTAGCAATCTCAAAGATCTTTCCGGGATATACGATTACGTTCTTCTTCAAATTCCAAAGAACATGTCTTTCCTGGAAGATATCCTGATTCACTTAACGAATCACCTTCTTCCTCATAGCAAACTGATTTGTGGATCAATGGTAAAGCACCTTGCCCCAACAAGCTTTGATCTAATAAATAAATATATCGGCACAACCTCTACTAGTCTTGCTGTGAAGAAGGCCCGACTGGTATTTGCAAATTTTGAGAAAGCGAAGGTCCCGAATATCTATCCACAGAAGATCAAGATGGATGGGTTTGAAAAAATTTTTACCAATCATTCAAACCTATTCAGTCGTGAGAAATTGGACATTGGAACCCGTTTTTTTCTTGAGCATATCCCTAAAGGCGACTTCAATGCGATTCTTGATCTTGGCTGCGCAAATGGCATCATTGGCATCAAGGCCAAGGAGTTAAATCCGAAGGCCCAGATTCATTACAGCGATGAATCCTTTATGGCGATCTTAAGTGCAAAAGAAAATTACCAAAATCATTTTACAGATGAACCCGTTCTTCACTGGACCAATTGCTACGAAGATGGCGCCAAGAACTCTCTCGATCTCATCTTGTGTAATCCCCCATTCCACCAAGGAACAACAGTGGGAGACTTCATCGCGACTCAGATGTTTAAAGATGGCCACAACGCTTTAAAGAAAGGCGGATCAATTCGAGTGATTGGGAATTCTCACCTGGGCTATCAGGTAAAACTCAAACAGATATTTGGAAATTCCAAAATCGTTGCCACCAATAACAAGTTCATGATTGTGGACGCGCAAAAGATTTAGATCCAAGGCCATAGTTCTTTTTAATATTGAATGCTCGTTGGTATCTCATCGACTGGCATGTAATTTTTTATTGTCAGCTTACTTTCAATTTCTTTCATGCGCTTTTTGAAATCACTGACATGCTGATTGAGATGAGGTTGTTTAAAACCATAATCAACTTTCATGAGATCACTCACGTTCCATGTTTCATAGAACAAACGATTCGCCATGATCCATTTTGTTTGATCAATAATCGTCAGGGCCTTTTTGTGATTGAATTTAAAATCAGGATTTTTAAATTCAGGGCTGCCGATTCGTAAACGCATTGGATTGTGATAAACAGGAATTTCCGAATATGTTCTATGATCAGTGGCGTGTCCGAGAGTTAAATCCCAGATTAAAACCGCCACGGCCTTGACAAAATTATCTCTCTCCCAAATTTCTACTCCATCCGGAAAGCTCGGCATGAAGGAATTAATATAATTCGCCCATTGAGTGACGACTTCATCTCCGCGTGGGATTTCCTTTAAAACATTTTTCGCCAATTCATAATAGGCCGGATAATAGGCATCATGAAAATTGCCAAAATCAGAGAGACACTTTTTTGGGCCAGATAGTGGATAAGTATATGGCTGATAAGATGGATTTCCTTTAATCCCTTTGTACCCAACGACTAAAAGGTCGCGTAGACTTTCACTGGTTGCAGGGAAAGGTCCGTAAATCATCCACCATTTATTTTCCAGTAGCGATGTTGGATTGTTCAAAACCTGGTAATCCAACTTCAATGTAATATCGAAATGAGGAATTAAAAATTGAAATAGCAGGTGATCTGTCGGTACTGACGTTTTGGTAATGGCATTAATAGCATCCATTGGAAAATGGAGCTTTGGGTGTTCCACGACATTGATATGAACAGAGGCCCCTTGAATACAAATGAATTTTGCAAGCGCCCAGAGATCTCCGTCATTGGGATCGACAACATAATTGCGAAGATTGATCGCCACTGGTTTTGCGTTCTTCCCATCGACCTCAAAGAGCGTAATGGATTTTTCACAGTGAAGTCCTTCGATAGGAGTCAATAAATCCATCGCCGAAAAATCGACCACATAATAAGTTTTCGATCTGTCGATATAACCAGAGAAGATTTTTCTTACGTTGAATGAAAGCTCATCCTTCAAATATTTTGCATAACAAGTATGGAAGAACAGATTTTTAAACTCTTCATTACTCAGAGGCTTTAATCCTCCATACCAAAGAGATCTACATAAAGCTCTTGGAGTATAAAATGCCAGATCCCATAAATAACGTGATCCAACTTTCATCCACCATCTGAATGTCTCAGAGAAAGGCAAATGTAAAACTGCAGGGACTTCCCCTATTGGGTGATTGGCAGATGGTTGAGGCCATGGGCCACCACGATTGTATAAAAACTTTTGTGGGGGCAATTCATTGAGATCTTTTTCGAGTTCTGGATTCTCTAATTTAAGGGCCGAAGACATAGAATGGCTCTCCTCATTTTAATTGCGAGAAACTATTCGCTAGAGAGATTATGAGAACGATGTGTCTTTTCACGAACTCAAGATTTCTTAATGAACGTTTTTGCCTAGTATCTCCATGGATTTATTGAGTTTAATCAAATTGCCGTAAAATAAGTGTTAAACACTTATTAATAACGAGAGTTAAACATGCACTATTTTTTGCTACTTAGTTGTTTTCTGTTCTCTACCCATACGTTTGCAAGCAAACGAGTCCTTGTGGTTTCTTGGGATGGTTTTCGTCCTGATTTTCTCACATCGGATACATTCAAAACTCCGAATACCAGAAAATTAATGAATGAAGGCGCCTACTCTTTGGATTTGGAATCTGTTAACCCTACTGTTACTTATCCTAATCACACTACGATGGTTACGGGTGTTCCATCATCTGTTCATGGAATTTTATCAAACACCGTTTTTGATTCAGCGAAAGGTCCGCTTGCGGCCTGGTATTGGGAAAGTAATAAAATCAAAACTCAACCTCTTTGGAAGCAAGCTTATGAAGAAGGCAAAAAAACTTCTATCCTTGGTTGGCCAGTAACCGTTGGAGGAAAAGCGACATGGTTTTTTCCGGAAATCTTTGCAGTTGCAGGAATGACTAAAACAAATGAAGAGCTCATTAGAACAGCAAGCGATCCGGCCGCTCTCAAAGAAGTTGAGACTGCACTTAATGAGAAAATTCCAACAGAGAACGAGCTTCCTCATGATCAGTGGTTGGTCAAAGCGGCAATCTATTTAGAGAATAAGCACCATCCTGACCTGCAACTAGTTCACCTTGCAAATGTGGATCATTGGCAACATGAATCAGGTATCAACTCAAAGGAAACCATCGCTTCAGTTGAAGAAATGGATCGTCAGATTGGAGAAATAAGTGCGGCGGCCAAGAAAGAAAATGTATGTCTTATTGTATTGGGAGATCACGGCCACGCGGATTTTCAATCAGTGTACAACATCAATTTTATTTTTAAGAAACATGGTCTGCTCAATATTAATGAGAAGAAAGAACTTGTTTCCTGGAAAGCAGTTGCTCACTCAAGCGGCGGGATGGCCGCTATTTATCTAAAACCTGAAGCTGATCGAAAAGCAGTTGAGAAGGTCCTCAAAAATGAATTAAAAAACGGCTTTGAAATTCTATCAAAAAATGGGTTTAAAACTCTCAACATCTATCCTGATGCTGACTTTGTTGTGATCGCCAAAATTGGATACGGCATTAGCGGCGGTTTCAATAAGGACAAAGAAATCGACGTACAAACGACAACACATGCTAACCATGGATACTTGAGTTCATTGAAAGAAATGAAGACTGTATTTTTGGCAAGCGGCTGTGGAATCAAACCAAAGAACATTGGAAAGATGAGTATGCTTCAAGTTGCTCCGACGATTGCTAAATTGTTGGGAATGAAGCTCAAGGCAGCGAAGAGTAAACCCGTGCTGTAAACAGCTTCCAAAGATACCATTAAAACAAAAAGCCTCACCGAAGTGAGGCTTTTTTTATCAATGTAAAATTATTAATACAAATTCATGGCCAAATAGATATAAGAAATTGCAATTCCTATGCACAGCGGACTGTAAAATAACCTGTTATAGTGAACAAAAATTTCAGTCCATTTATTTTCAAAGTATGGAAGATATCCCCCTAGTCCTCTGATAAGAAAAATGATTGCAACCAGATAATTTAGAAATGGTAGATAGCTCCGTCCAGGGAAGGATGCATCTCGAATGCTAATGAAAGGAATTATTCCAGCTATGGTTAATCCTGAGGCCACTGTGTAACAAGCGCGGATTGAGGGAAACTTCTTTCCTTTGCCAAAGACTTTGTCGATAAGATCTTGCCTATCTACTCCTGGCCAATTTCCACCATGACCCCAATAAATGTGGATGGCAGCTAAAATTAGTAGAATGACCATAATGAAAAGAGCAAAAGTATTTATCATTCCCCTAGTATAGTTAGATGAATGTACGATTGAATTTAAATTATTGAACTTTGTAAAAACGGTCAAAAAAAAGGATCCAAGTGGATCCTTTTTTAAATGGCGCACCAATCGGCGGGCCAATACGAACTTTCACATACAACATACTGATTACAAGTAAATAACATCAAGTCTGAGGAATCGCTCTTAATACAACCCAAGCCACTATTGCTCCCAGTAGCTGTGCTGCAACAAATGGAAGATAATGATTAATTGCCATGCCTCCAAAGGAGTTAGTAAAGTTTCGCGCAAAGGTAACTGCCGGATTGGCAAATGAAGTTGAGGAAGTAAACCAGTAAGCAGAAGTAATATAGGCTGCAACACTCATAGGTGCAAACTCAACATGTTTTTTCCCTGCTAAGGCTATCGTGCAAATTAGACCAAATGTCGCAATCACTTCAGACAACAGTAAATGACTCCCTAAACGTTCAATTTCTGAAAGCTGAAAAACTGGTAATTGAAAAATAACATGAGTAAGAATCACTCCCAAATACGCACCCGCCATTTGAGCTAAAATATAGCCAACAACTAGTTTTCGATCAATTTGCCCCCATAACATTTCTACCAGACTCACAACAGGGTTGATATGCGCACCTGAAATAGGGCCCAGGCACTGAATGAGAACAAAGAGACCTGCCCCAGTGGCCAGAGAGTTTGCTAATAGTGCGAGTCCAACTTGCCCTGGGAATAAATTTTGCCCCATAATTCCTGAGCCAAGGACAATCATGACAAGAAATGCTGTTCCTAAAAATTCCGATACTATTTTTGCTTTCATTATTTATTGCCAAGGATTTGAGGAAGCTTTTTGATCGAAGCTTCAATCTCATCTCTTACTCTCCGGTAAACATTGAGTACTTCTCCTTCATCTTTAATATCTTTCGTCAAAGCAGGTGGATCTTGAAAACCCACATGAATAATTGTCCCGCTAGGAAAATATGGACAAGTCTCTTTGGCAGCATCACATACCGTTATAACATAATCAAATTTTACATCTGGAAGTTCTTCAACCGTTTTGGAGTGATGTGATGAAATATCGACTCCAACCTCTTCCATCACTTTCATTGCTCTAACATTCATACCGTGCTTCTGTGTTCCGGCAGAATATACATTAAATACTTCTCCCCAATACTTTCGACAAAACCCTTCTGCCATTTGTGAACGACACGAGTTTCCAGTACAAAGAAACATGATATTTTTCATAAAGCCTAACAGCAGCTTTTAACAGTGGATGTTTTTGGAACACAACAAGCACTTGTGGTAACCTTAGGAGTCTTTGGCTTTTCACTATATACTTCAGCATCGGCCATCGTTTGATATGTTTCCCAAGCAATACCTGATGGGTCTTTCACCCAAGCCTTATTTGATTCAGCGTAACAGCAAGTTGTTGTTCCTTCTCCATAGACACCCAAATCCGCATTCTTTAGACGTTCAGTCAGTTCAGAGAGTTCATTGCCTTCATCAACTTGAAATCCAAGATGATCTACACCTTCTTCATTTGAGCGAGTAGAAATAGCAAAATTAATTCTGGGATCTTCAAGCATCCACTTTGCGTAATCTTCTTTCTGCTTTGTTGGTTTTTGCCCAAAAAGAGTTGAATAAAATTGAACTGATTGATGAATATCTTTTACACCGACGTGAATATGAAATCGTTTCATAAAATCCTCCTTCTTAACATTTGCAGCCTAATCCGGCCGCAAAACATTCTTGAACTTTGTATTGTTTAACTTGATCCTGGCTGGCATCACAAGCGCATGCTAACTTCTCTAAGCTTGCTTTCATTCTATTTAGATCGGCGATCTTTGCCTTTATCTCTTCAATCTTCGCTTCAGTTTTAACTTTTACAGTTCCACAGGTCATTCTTGGTTTTGTATTTAGCTCAAGTAGTTCTTTGACCTCATTAAGCGTAAATCCTAAATCCTGAGCACGTTTAATGAACCCAATCCTCTGTGCATCTTCTTCGTTGTAAGTTCTGAATGCACCAGTTGCTTTTGGTTCTCGAAGTAGATTTTTTCTCTGGTAGAAACGCACTGTCTCTACTCCTACTCCTGCCATCTCTGCTAATTTACCGATTGTTATCTTTTCCATAAATCTATATTAACATCCGTACTATAGTACGGAGTCAACACGCTATTTATTGAAGCGTTTTAAAAAAGATAGTTACTGGATTAAATAAGTTCGTATTTGGTAGCGAATAGTGAGGAATGGCGCACCCTGAGAGATTCGAACTCCCGACCAATTGGTTCGAAGCCAACTACTCTATCCAGCTGAGCTAAGGGTGCGTTGCCAGAAATCTTACTAATTCCGCCAATCTCTGGCCAGAAGAACTACTTTAAGACTTGGTTTTTTGGAGTTTCATGTCTCAACGCGGCCAACAGATTTTCGGCCGCCACTCTCACCATCCCCACTCTTGTAGCATCGGTAGCAGACCCAATATGCGGAGTGAGAACAACGTTTTTAAGCTCAAATAATGGCGAGGTCATAGGTAGCGGCTCGACCTCGAACACATCCAGACCAGCGGCTCTGATCTCCTTATTCTTGAGCGCTTCGTACAATGCCGCTTCATCCACAATTGGCCCACGAGCAGCATTAATAAGAATCGCGTCCTTCTTCATTAACTCAAGCTCACGTTTGCCAATTAAACCCTTAGTCTCTGAACTTAAGGGCAAGATCACCATCACGAAGTCAGACGTCTTTAAAAGCTCATCTAGACCCATATGGGTCGCTGGAAAGGGCAAGTGGTTCTTTTTCGTGCGAGTATGGTAACTGATCGTCATATCAAAACCAAAATGAGCACGCTTGGCGATGGCCTGGCCAATACCACCAAGACCAATGAGACCCAGTCTTTTTCCATGAATATCAGTTCCAAAAATTTCTTCTGTAACTCCACCCTTCCAATTCCCCGACTTCATCCATTCCTGGGCCTCGGGAATTCTTCGAGCAGTTGCCATGAGTAAGCCAAAAGCAAGATCCGCTGTGGTTTCATTCAAAACATGCGGAGTATTCGTAAGAACAATTCCTCGTTCTTTAATTAAGTTCAGATCACAACCATCGTACCCTACCGAAGTGAGAGCAATGACTTTCAAATTAGGAGCGGCATCCAGAAAAGCTTTGTCCGCTTTAAGTCCCAACCCAAAAATGGCCTTGGCCTCTTTCAAGTATTCCGGAAATTTCGGATCATTCATTTCAACGCAGACAACGTCCTTAACAAGCTCTTTAGCAACGGACTTCATCCATTTATTCGTATACAAAATCATTTGGGATTCCCAGAAAATCAAAAGGGCCCGAAGGCCCCTTTGATTATTGTTGTTCTTTCTTCTCGACGTTCAGAAGTTCATCAACTTCTTCCACATCAAACTCGGTCAGGCCGAATGGATTGTCTTTCGAGTTCAGATCTTCATCAAGGTAGCGCTTACCAAGGTTCTCTTCAATTTCTTCAAGAGAGTCTTGATCCACATTTCCACGTTTCTTCTCGATGTCGTTTAAGTTCTCGTTCTCAAGAAGCTTATCTTCATCAAGTTTAGCATCATTCAGAATCGTCTCAGCTTCTTCAATTTCATTCTCAAGACGCTCAAGGGCCTTCAGATCCTTCTCAGAATCTTTAATGACTGACTTCTCGCGCTCTTGTCTTTCAAGTTCTGCAAGCTCATCCTCAGTTAATTGAATCTTATCTGCTTGCTTCAATAGATCATCATTCAGATTTTCAAGATTCAGGTCAACATCAAGCTCTTCCAAGGCCTTACCACCCATAAGCTCTTTATCGCCCTTAGACTTTTGTCCACGAGCTTTGATTTCTCTCAGGTAAGATTCTTTGGTCTTAGTGATTGCAATATCACCAGCATAGAAATCACGGATTGAATTGACCACAAGTGCTGTTGCAAAGTTATCTGTCAGAGTAATAATCGCAAGTTCACCCAACTTATATGTTGGCTGATCTGTGATGTTCTTATCTGTTAATCGATCTTTGAAACCATAAACTTCGAATACGTTCCCCATTTCAACGCCATCGGCACGACCGCGATCCAGGTAAACAACGTCACCCATTCCAAGAATCGTCTGCATTGGCTGATACGGAGCAAGAATTGCGGCCTCTACCAGACGCGAATTATACGTTTTTGTAATGCGATCAATTTTCGGTGTGTAGGCCGTGATACGGTCACCACGCTGAGGAGTTCCTGAAACTTCAACAAACTCCACTTCCCACTTATCTTTAATCTTACGAATAAGTTTGATCTGACCCACGATTGAATACTTGTAACCTTCGCGGTCTGAATTTTTGTGCTTAACTTTTCCACCACTCGAATAAACCGAGAACATATCACCCGGAAGTGCGTTCACAGTTTCATCGAATTGAACGTATGCGTGATCGGCCTTCACAAAGAAAATGTTCTCATCCGGACCGTTAGTAATTGAACCAAAGTCCTGAACGATATTCGTTGAAACGAAAGTGCTTAGATAAAAGCCCTCTTTAACAGAATAGAAAATACGTGAGTTTTTATCAAAACCAGTACGGTCGTAGTTCTTTGGAAGAATCAGGCTGATTTCATCACGAGGCGGCTCGTAGTTCTCATACTCACGGTTAAGCGCTTGCTCTCCCGCTTGAGTCAGATCATCCATGGTTTCTTCAGAAGCGTATTGGAAATAAACACCCTGATTCTGAAGTTCACTCTTCTCATCCATCCATGCCGGCTTCACGTCTTCACCGAAGTTAGCAAGATCAGAAGCGTTCTGAGTGCCTTTGGCCCCCGGAGCTGCATTCAATTCATCTTCAGTAAACGTACCAAGTTTCACATCCGGAGCAACCGAGCTACTACCAGTTGTAAATGAAAGCACCATTCCCGGCTCAATAAAGTGCGGATTGGTGATGTATGAGTTCAAAGACCAGATTTTTGGATAATAAAAACCAGATCCAAATAAACGTTTTGAGATTTTAAATAACCAGTCGTCTTTCACAACTGTATATGAATCAACTTTGGCAGCAGTCGCCACTTCGTTCCATTCATTATCTGAAATTTGGCCTTGAATGTTTTGAGCAAGCCCAAGAAGATCACGCTCTTCACGACCAACATCAAAGATCTCAGGCTCAGCAGGTTTTTTCTCGGCAGTTGCAGTCGATGCCGACGGGATTACCGGTGTTGGTTCTTCTTTTTTAACTGTCTCAACAGACGGTGTTGGTTCGCCCATATCATTGGTCAGGGCCTCTAGATCATCGTCAGCTTTTTCTAGTGAAGTGTTCTCAGCTGTTTCCGAAGTTTCAACCGGAAGTTCTTCCAGAGTTTCAGTTCCAGGAGTTGTACCAAGATCGTTCGTCGCAGTTTCAGTTGTTGATTCACTTGGCTCAAGGGCATCAAGATCAACTGTTTCAGATGAAATGTTTTCAGTGGGAGCGGGAGTTGTTGTTTCAATGGAAGCTGAATCCATCGCAGTAGGTTCAGTCGCCTCAGGAGCAACAGTCTCTGAAACTTCCTTCACCTCTTCCGTAGATCCTTCATCATTTAATAAGGTCTGAAGATCATCATCCCCAAGATCTTCCTGCGCCATCAAACTTCCCGACGTATTCGCCAGAAGTAGAGCAACTAGAATCAGAACCTTACTTTCTTTTTTCAAATCTTATTCTCTTGTCTCAAAAACATCGTTTAGCATCGATGTGTATTGGTCTTTCTTATTTGCGATACCAAGTTTTTCAGTGCAAATCACTGCATACTTAAGAGCATCAAGGACCACACCTGATTCAGCGTTCTTATTAATAATGTCCTCAAAAACCTGAAGGGCCAAATCATACTGGCCACGACCTAGTAGCAACTCTCCGATCTGGAACTTTGCACGTACCTTAACTGGAGAGACAGCTTGGTTTTCAAGTTGCTGGAAAATTTTTGTGGCCTCACCTGGGTTGGAAGCTTTAAGCGCTAACCCACGACGGTAAAGACTTAGCTGAGACTCAACATCATCAGGAACCTGAATAGGAGCTGATGGCTGAGAAGGAGCTGCTGCACCAACACCCGCAGGTGGAAATACATTCACAGTTTCTGTTTCAACATTTGAAGAAGGTTGAGCGAAGTTTTCACTCTGCGTGCGCTGAAGTTCATCTACTAAAGTATCCTGACTTCCAGGAGGCCTCTCTTTTAGAGCTTCATATTTTTTTGATAATTCTTCGTATTTAACTAGAAGTTGATCATATTGAGCACGAGGCACTGTACGGGACGTACGCTTCATTTGTTTCTCATCATCTTCCACGAGTGAGCGCTCAAGATCGCGATACCACGAACATGAACTCAACAAGATAAGCGTTGCCACAGGTATCAAACTATATTTCAAAGCGTCCTCCATGACATAACTTCTTAAATTTTTTGACTTTCCCTATCTAATATCTTATTTCCTAATCCATCTAAGTCAAGGAATCTATGTCGCGCACCTATCAACAGAGTAAAACTCTCTACTATACTCGCCTAAGAGTGGCGAAGGATGATGCATTTTTCATCTACTTCACCTTCGAATCGAATGAAGGGCTGTGCTTCTTTTCTACCGCTGACGAATCGTTGAAGGGTGCTTACCGAGATATCGATGTCCGCTGCCCTATTGAGGCAAAGGAAAACTTAAAGGCCCTCATCGCAAGACTCCAGACCGAGATGCGCCTGGATGTCTTGGTTGAAGAAGAGATTATAGATTCTTAAAAAAGTTTAGAATGTCCTGGTGATGGGTCTTCGTATCCACTTTATGCATCACGTGCACAATCTTACCAGTTTTATCAATTAAAAAACTCTGACGAAGAATTCCCATAAATTCACGGCCCATAAACTTTTTAAGTCCCCACGATCCGTAGGCCTCAATCACTTTACGGTCTTCATCAGAAAGAAGTGTGAAGTTCAAATGTTGCTTCTCTTCAAACTGCTTCAGCTTTTTAACTGGATCTGCACTGATCCCTAGAACCACGATCTCAGAGTCTTTTAACTTTTGATCAGAATTTCTGATCTCGCAGGCCTGAACAGTACAACCTGGAGTCATCGCCTTTGGATAAAAATAAACCACCACATTCATGCCCTTAAAGTCATGCAGAGAAACTGAGTTTCCATTCTGATCTAGCAGAGTGAAATCCGGGGCCATGTCACCTGGCTTTAATGTATGAGATTTAATCACAGAGGCCGATTGTTTTTTAGCTGATACTTTCTTAGTCACTTTCTTCGTTGGGGCTTTCTTCGTGACCTTCTTTACTGCTTTTTTAGCAGGAGCTTTTTTGGTCACTTTCTTTGCAACTTTTTTCGTAGCTTTCTTCGCCATATTCTTCCCTTTTACCATTGGTCACGCATGCTTCTTAACTTCACAAATAAATCCTTATCCGCAGACATTCCTAACTGATGTTGAATCTCAGCGGAGTCCAATCTGAAAAAAGGATTTACTTTCATTTCTTCCTCTAAGCTTACCGCAGGTAAATCTTCTGTGCTCATATTTTTTAACTCATAGATTCTGTCTTTAATGAGCTTATTCTCCGGCTCAACTGTTAAGGCGAATTCCAGATTGCGTAGACGATAATCATGTCCTGGATACAAAAGTGTATCTTTCGGAAGCTCTTTCAACATCTTGGTAGTGGTATAGAGACTTCCTACGTCCCCTCCACCACGACAATTTCCTACCCCGGAGTTAAATAAGGTATCGCCCGAGAAGAGGGCCAAAGGAGTGTTGTCCTGTTTCCACAGGAAGGCCTGATGGTCCATGGTATGGCCAGGAGTATCCAGACTCTCCAAGACAAAGTTCTCACTGAGTTTCAGCTTTTCAGCATTTTTGAGTTTACGCACTTCTGCGTTAAACGCCTCCATCAATGGCGCGTTACCTCGAATATGATCAAAGTGCTGATGGGTATTTAATATTCCCTTCAAGACGAGACCATTTTTTTTGATATAATCAATTATCGGGGCCGCTTCGAAAGGATCAATCACCCATGCATGATCGGTGTGGTTATCATGAATCAGATAACTGTAGTTTCGAAGATCATTGTAGGCGTAGAAAGTTTTAACCAGGATCATTATGGAAAACCTTTATAGTTATTATACCCAAGTTCTTTTTTTGACCTGTGTGGTAGTCAATCATCTGTTTGAAATATACCTGTCTCGCAGGCAAGTGACCACTCTTGAAAAAAGCCGTGGCGATGTGCCCAGTGAATTTCGCTCTTTTCTGACTCTGGCAGACCATCAGAAGGCCATTAGCTATGCCACAGCGAAGTTACGCTTGGGTCAAATGCGTCTCGTCTATGATTGCATCCTTCTCTTTTATTGGTTCCCGTTCAGAGGAGCAGAAAATCTCTATCGTGCTCTGCCTTTAGCGGACATGCATAAAGAAGTCGCTTTTCTAGTCAGCTTCATGCTGATCCAAGGTCTTCTTAATCTGCCTTGGACAATTTATTCGACATTTGTTCTGGAAGAGCGTTTTGGTTTTAACCGCTCTACTCCTAAACTCTTCATCACTGACAGATTAAAAGGTCTCGTACTTGCCGGTGTGATCGGTATCCCAGCAATCTACGGCATCATTTCGATCTTCATGAGTCTTGGCCAATACTGGTGGTTAATTAGCTTTATCGCTCTAACTTTATTTCAATTCACTCTGGTTTGGTTGTATCCAACAGTGATCGCTCCCCTCTTCAATAAATTTAAACCGCTGGAGGGCGAAGATCTGAAACATGGAATTGAAAATCTGGTGAACCGTGCCGGATTTAATGCCAAGGAAGTTTTTGTGATGGACGCTTCGAAGAGAAGCTCTCATGGAAATGCTTACTTCACAGGTTTTGGAAAAAATAAACGTGTGGTGTTTTTTGATACGCTTCTAAAAGATTTAAGCACCCAGGAAATTCTCGCGATTCTCGCTCACGAATTGGGTCACATGAAATTAAAACATATTCCTAAATCACTAATCACTTCTTTGGTGCTTTCATTTCTTGGTTTTTGGCTCATGGGTACACTCTCGAATGTAAATTGGTTTTATACCGGTCACTTTATTCGAATCGTCTCACCGGCCGTGTTATTTCTCCTCTTTATTGAAGTCATCCCTATATACACTTTCTGGTTTGGCCCGATCTTTTCATGGATTTCTCGTAAGCGTGAATTTGAAGCAGATGAGTATGCAGCGGGAGAAACGAAGGCCGAGGATCTAATTTCAGGTTTGCTTAAACTTTATCGTGAAAACGCCAGCCCGGTAGTGACAGATAAAATCTATTCAGGATTCTATCACTCTCACCCACCGGCACTGGAGCGTATTAAAAAACTAGAATCATTCAAAAGATAGACCCGTCAGACTCTGACGGAGAAAATTAAGATATGGCTTCTTGTACTTCTCAACCTCGTTGTGAAGTTCATGATAGCCATCATCAACAACCTTGACCTGGGCGTTCTTTTCTACTTTTTTAAAGTAAGTTGTGATCGCCTTAGGATTCACCAGCACATCGCCAGTTCCAATTGATACGTAAAGCGGACATTCTGCTCTGAGTGGACGTGAGAAAGTATCACGAGCGGTCTTCAATAGTTCGAAGAAGAGCTTGGTATGAATTTTAAGTAAGCAAAGTTCATCCTTGATATAACTCTCATACACACGACTATCATGAGAAAGCTTTTTCAAATCAAGTAGACCTTGCAGAGGCACAGTTGGAAACTTTGAAAGACTATCCAACATGAACTTCGGCGAATTCGAAAATAATGGGCCCATAAGTCCGGGAGCGGCAACCGCCGGAGAGCTTAGAAACACAGTATCCGGATAAAACTGAGGATCGGCCATGTTCTGAAGGTATGAGGCCGTGATCAATCCGCCCATTGAATGACCAAACAAAGTATAGTTAGTCATACTGAATTCTTTCTTAAGGTAGCCCACAACAGAATGAAGATCTTTTAGGAAAAATTGGAAGTCGTCCACGTAAGCACGCTTCCCACCACTCTTACCGTGACCACGAAGATCGTAAATGGCGATGTTAAAATTCTGGGAAAAGAGCTTAAGGATGAACTCATGGCGCCCTGAATGTTCGCCAAGACCGTGAGTAACGATCAACCATTTTGAGCTGCCAGTTTCACGGATGAGACATTTTAATATAGTTCCATCAAAGGAAATGATGTCTCTGTATTCATTATTCATAAAATTCCTTTATAATAATCTTAATATGTATTGCCCAGTATGCTTTCAAAACACAATGAAGATTCGCTCCAACGGAGTTATCAAGCTCGCCTTCAATGGTAAGTCGAGAAATACGTCGCTCTATACTTATAATCTCCAAAAAGAGACCCAAGAGCAACTCTTGCAGAAACTTCGAGAGAAGATCGTCGATTTCTTTAGCTTCTATTCGGAATTCAACAATAAGACCCCGATTAAAAACTTCGAGGCCTACTCAGCAGATTTCATGTGCACGAATGGCTGTAAGCTTGACATGATGAGCACCAAAGTCAGCGTGGTGGGAGTTGTGTATCCTGGACCTGTGGTCAAGGCCATGCTTCAGGAAGAAGGCAAAAAGTTTGGAATCGATATTGAAGTCAACTTCAACTAGATCTTCGCCTTAATCTTAATCTCAAATTCCAAAAAGCCCTTTAACTGAAAGTCTTTCGGTGCGTTCTTTGGATCGATATAGGCGTCGACTTTGATCGCGTTGTTTTTCATCAGCATAGGAATGAGATTCACGTCCGGAACTTTTAGATCCAAACAAACTTCATCACGACATGGATTGATTTCACCAATACCCAAAGACTCGACCTGAGAAGAATCTTCGGCAAGTTTTGTTTTGAACATCTCTTCCATGATTGGATCTTTTTTCACTTCTACTAGAATTGATTTACTCAAAGTGTGCGCACGCTTTAAGTAACGAGCGTGATTTTCTTCCAGATACTTCCTGGTCATATTCGGTTTATCAGTCTGAATAATAAAGATCTTACCCACGTTCTCATTTTGAAGTGAGGCCTTCTTTTCTTCCTGATTATATTTCAGAAGTAAAAGACCTTCCGAGTTCCTCTCCCACTCCGCCGCATGCTGGTCACGCTCCTTCTTAAAGAGCGATCTGAATGTAGAGAGTTCTTTATCGCTAAAATCATCTGTTTCAATGACTGGTTCCCACGAATCACTTTTGCGATCTAAATGAGTGGAGCTGATCTTCACAGCTACTCGACGAAGAAATTCGAAATTCTCTTTTTTCTTTTCCGCTTCAATGAAAAAGAAAATTCTCTTCACTTTAATAGAGGCCAGGTATTCGGAAGGAATCTCCGGAATAGGTTGAATTAAAGTCAGTCGCGTTTTCCCTGCACCCATTGAAGCACCAATATTCATGAGGGCACTAACGAATCCACGGAACAGTGGATTGATATCTGAAACGCTTGAGCGAAATGAAGAAATAGATTTCTCTGAAAGAGGTACCACGATCGGCACAGTCACATGCGAGCCATCCCCCAGGGTCTCAACCGCAGTATGGGTCTTAATTGTGCTCTTTTTCCCGCAACTAGCGGCAATAAGAAGAAGGCTCAGCAGTAAATAACTCTTATTCATGTGATAACCCTATGAAAAGACTTGTTTTTTAAGGAATTATAGCAAACCGTACAAAGTTTTGAGGGTGCCCTGTCAAAATTACACAGCACCATGTCAAAAGTTCACACGCACCCCGTCATCAATTAAAATCGATTCATCTAACAACGAAGTTCGGGGAATCTGATGAAGAAGCTCATTACATTGATGGCCTTTACTCTTTCTCTTACTGCCTACGGGCAGGCCTGGAAAACACTCCCGAAAGGTGTGAGGATTCTAGGTTACCGAAACGTTACCACCTCTAAAGTTAAAGAGAACTATAACCAGTTCCGTTCGGGCACTCCGCTTGGAGCTCAATTTCGTATTGATGCCGGAACGTTAAATAGCTTGGCCAATAATATTGTTATTCCGGGCCAGGACATTAACTCTGATGCCTATAACAACTTTCTCGTTGGTGAATATAAAGTAGATGCTGAAGCTCAATTCAACGTTCAGGGTCTGGGTTTTGGTTACGGAATCACTAACAACATCATGGTTTATGCTCAGATCGCTTATTACGATGCCAAAGTAAGAACAGATATTAGAAGAACAAAGAAGAACACCTACTCTCAAACTGGTGAAATTCTTCACGGCGGAAATGGCGGTCTTGCTGACGATACTCTCGCAGATAATATGAATAACCTTCCGGACGTAAACGAAGGTGTCATCCAATCCGCAATTACGAATCACTACGGTTATAAACCTATCGGTGACTGGTACGGTAAAGGCTATGACGATATGGAAACCGGTATCATGGCGAAGGTCATTGATCGCGGTGTTTGGGGACTTATGCTTTACCCAGGTGTGGTTCTTCCAACTGGTTACCAGGATGATCCGGATATCCTTCAAGACGTTGGATTTGGTGACGGACAATTCGATCTGTTTGGTGAAATGGCCACAGGTTATGTGGTGAACGATAAACTAAGTTTCGGAACAACTCTTCGTTATACATATCAGGCCCCAACAACGAAGAAACTTCGCATTCCAGAGTCACGTGACTTCACGCTTTCGCCAAATAAAGGCAGCTTTGACGTGAAATACGGTGACCGTATTAACTGGATGCTGAGCTCGACGTTCTTTATTAATGACTGGGTCTCATTCACACCGATGTACCGTTTTATGTACCAGATGCAATCACAGTACGACTCTAAGTACGTTGATGCGAATGAATTTCTGTCTTATAACTCGGATAAACAAGAACACCAGGTGCAGCTGACATCAACACTTTCTTCGATTCAGCCATTTTTGAAGAAGAAGTTTGCCCTACCGGCACAGATCAACATGAACTTAGTTAAAACTGTGACCGGTAAGAACGTACCAAACGTTAGTCGTTTTGAATTAGAGCTGAGAATGCTCTTCTAGAGAACGATTTTGTAACCAGTACCCCAAACTGTTTCGATACCGATATTGATTTTGTTCATTTTCTTACGGAGTGAGAAAATGTGCACATCAATATTTCTAGCAGTCATATCCATCTCTTTGTCGAACTGATTGATCAGCTCTTCACGAGTGCTGGCATTGGTCTGGTGCTTATAAAGGTGGTTAAAGATGATGAACTCACGTGAAGTAAGATTCACTGTCACACCGTCTTTAATGACTGAATGAGCTTCAGGGATCAGCTTAAGGCCAACATTCATCAGGTTGTCCTGAAGTGAACTTACTTTGGCATGAGCGTTACCCACTCTCACGAGAAGCTCTTCGTAGTTGAATGGTTTTGTGATGTAGTCATCAGCACCGCTCTGAAGGCCCTCAATGATTTGATCTGATTTGTTATAGGCAGACATCATAAAGATCGGAGAGATCTTGTCCTTAAGACGAATGGTGCGAATAATATCGATTCCCTTAATTCCTGGTAAATTCCAATCTACAAGGTACACGCAATGATCTGGACGTGTTTTGGCCGAAAAAAATTCCTCCGCGGATAAATACGCATTTACCGTGAACTGGTGTTTCTCGAGCAAGTAGCGTAGCGACTCCACAATTTCTTTTTCGTCTTCAATGATCACAATTGTTTTTTTCATTTCCATCCAACTATTACTTACGTGATTAATCTAAAGATCTGTCCGTGATTTCCTAATCATGGGCACATTTAGAATATAGTAAATTATCTATCAAAAATCACTGTGACAGAATGCGAAATTCACGCAAAAACCACGTCTTTACGCATATTTAGCATTAATTTTACCTTAACCTATAAAGAAATTTTTAATCAATTAATTTTGGCGTTCTAAGAATTTAAGGATGTTAAGAGATCGAAAATAATTTGGGGGGTCGGATATATGGTGGGCGTTGAGGGGATCGAACCCCCGACATCTACCTTGTAAGGGTAGCGCTCTCCCAGCTGAGCTAAACGCCCATATGTCCGTTTTGGAGACCCTATATTAAGAATTTGGATTATTTTTGTCAAACAGAAAAAGGCCTTAAGACATTATTTTTCTTAAGGCCCTCAAAATTTACTATTCCGGCTTAATTTGGAGCTCTTGTGAGTGCACTACTCTGCCCCCGTTCTTCACTGTAAGGCGCAGTTTAAGCGTCTTGCCTTTAGAGGCCTTATTCAGCTTGTACGTGAACGTTAATTTCTTTGAAGCGCCTCTGCTCAGTAGCTCTGTGACAGAAGGTTTCGCAATGAGATCAACGAACTTTGTATCGATCTCTTCAAGAGTTGCTTCGTAACCTTGATCAACACCAGCGAACTTAGGTCTGATCGTGAGGTCTACATCGTGTTTCTTCGTTACAAGAATAACAGAGATGTTCGGAGTCGAATCAAAATCAACTGAAGCATCAATTGAAGGATTCACTTTAACTTCTGTTTCTACACGGAACTTCTCTACACGATTAGCGCGGTAGTGGTTTCCTGGGTGAACGATCTCACCGGCCACAATGACTTTTGAACCAGGAACAGCACTGTCACTCACTCTAAGATTCATCACTGAAAGATCTGTATGAGAACGAGGAGCAACTGTCGTAAGAGGGGCCTCTCTTCTAGTCGTGGTTACGTTAGAGCTCATCTCTGTGACTTTCACAAGGCTGTTTCCAAGCGAGGCCTGACTACCTACGTTTTTCACCAGCATTTTAAGAGTCATGTCCGCACTTGGTGAAATGCCGTAAGTTGCATCAGTAGTTAACTTCGCTTTCTCTTTTAAAGTTAGGGCAGCATTCTGATTCAAGTGTTCTTGAACTAGATTAATTGCCTCATCTTCAACGCGAGCAGTTTCGCCTGGAATATTTGCATTGTACTGAGCATTCTCAGAGCGAGCAAAAGACTGCTGATAGATTTCTTTTTTACCAGTCGCAACTCCCACGTCCTTACCAACTGCTGTAGCTTCTTTCAGGTAGCCAGGGTATAGGCGGGCAAGTTCAGATTCAAACACAGAATTCACCTGAGCATTGAAGGTCACAGTGTAATCGCGATTGAAAGCTTCTAAGTGAGAAGCATTGTAGAGCGAAGTGTATCTAAGAACGTAAGAGCCCTTACATGCCTCTACGAAATCTTTAACGTTCTTATAAACCGCTGAACAGTCGGCCTTCTGTGAGTTTTCACCGGCAGCTGGAACAGCGTAGACGTTTTGAGCAACTGAAAGCTTCTTACGAAGATTTTGAACTTCTTTAATTTCAAGGGCAGACTGTTCAATCAAAGTATCAAGCGAAGAAACGATCTTGGCAGCATCGTTAATTTCAGCTTGAGAAAGACTTGGAATAGACTCTTCAAGGACCCTTGCCATTGATTGAATCTGAGAAATATTCTGCTCAATCATCGCGGCCACTAGGACTTTTTGAGACGTTTCATCTTCTTTCAGGCGACGCTCAAGCTCTTCTAAGTAGAACTCAGGCTTAAGTACTAAGTTGGCGTGATCTTTTGCACGACGAGCACCGGCCACTCTACCATCGGCGTCCCCTTTCTGAGCGTCCGGAGTCGATGCCATACCGATATCAAAACCAGTGGCGAAACCAGCGATCTCCCCACGAACATAACCGCGACGGAGAGCTTCCCACTTCCCTGCCGCAGAAGCGTTTTCAGAAGCAAGTTTATTGGCCTTGGTTTTAGCATCAATACTTCCGGCCTTCTGACCATCGATCGCACCAATTTGCGCCTTCTCTTCACCAAGCTTTTGCGACTGAGCAAGGTAGTTTTGATAAAGGGCAAGACGGTTTTGGTATTGAGTATTTGCTTCGTCTGCATTTTTCTGAGCAGTGTTGCGTGCTGTTTCCGCTGCCACAACTTTTGGAGTCACGACTTTTAGATCATTACGTAACTTAGGCAGTTCAGTCGCAATCGTGGCAATGTCCTGATCGTTGATTTTAATTTCTTCTGTTGCTCCAGCAACATCTCTCTCGGCATTGCTCTTCTGATTCCGAAGGGACTCTAACTTACGAAGAGAATCCTGGTTGTAGCGTGCAAGAGCATCGCGATTACGAACTTCTTCATTAAGTTGATTACGAAGTTGTGCAATCAGGCGGTCTGATTGATTAAGATCCTGGCTTACGACATCAAGAGCTGCCTGGGCACTGCCAAGTTCTCTCTCGATTGTGATACGGTCCTGGCGAATACGGGCAAGAAGACGTTGCTCACGATCAATTTCACTACGTTTTTGTGCCACCACTTGATCCATCTGACGAGCTTCCTGTTCGTTACGACGAAGGTTTTGGGGAAGTTCGTTAATCGCCTTTTCCATCTCAGCGATTCGTTGATTGAGTTTATTTGTTTCAGCGTCCAGACGCTGAATCTCACCTTTAAGAGTATTAGCAAGAGCTGATAGTGCCACTTCCTGCTGAGAAAGCTGCGCCACTTTTTGTGCTGATGGGGCCTTCTGTGCCTCAAGAGCATTGACTTCAGACTCCAGGGCCGCAATTTGTTGTGCCAGACCTGAATTGGCCTGAGAGCGCTCAGCAATGACAAGGTCATTATTCGCAATCGTTGCCCGAGCGGCATTGATTTCAGCTTGAAGAGCAGTGTTCGTGCTTTGGATATTTGAGATCTGAGTATTAAGAGAATTGATCTCCGCTTGCTTAGGAGCAATTGAGGCATTCAGCTGCTCAGTTTCTTTCGCCAGACGGTTAATTTCGTTACGCTGGCCTTGGACTGAAGCATATGTGCGTTCAATCTCACCACGAAGACGAGCAACCTCACCTTGGTTACCAGCTCTCTGGGCCTCAATAAGGCGCTTATTTAAGGCCTCAATTTGCTGCATAGTTGGAGCCACCTGAGCTTCCAAAGAGGCCTTAGCGGCGTTATTTGACTGAATTTTAGCGGTCACTGAAGATGTCTCTGCTACCAGGGCATCACGACGAGCGATTTTAGTGGCAGCGTCTGAGCTATTAATACGGGCCTGATTCTGAGCGATCTTCTGGTTAAGAGCATTGTTCTCTGCCTGAAGCTTTGCAATCTCAGGAGAAAGGCGACCTAGTTCAGCTCTTAGGACATTTAACTGGGCCTTTTTAGGATTAAGAGCGGCATCGATTTGGGCCAGCTTCCCTTGTTCAGCTGAAAGCTCAGTTCTGATTCCTGGAAGTCTTGATTCAGCATCGGCCAGTTGAGTGCGCTTAATCGCTAGAGTTGAATTATTTTGATTAACGCTATTTCTGACTTGTACAACTTCATTCTTAAAGCGTTCAGCATCTTTTGTTAATTGAACGCGTTCACGATCGAGGTCTTGTCTCTTTTGAGCGGCTGCATTCATTTCATTCGTGAGACGATTTAAAACACCCACTGACTGGTTCTCTTCACGAATCTCATTTTGGAGACGAGCGTTGATACGTGCCACATCTGAGGCAATTTGATTTCTACGAGCAAGGATGGTTTGGTTACGAGCACCTTCATCACCAAGATCGCGCTGGAGACGGGCGATCATGGCATCAATCTGTCGAAGGTCTTCAGCGATCTTAGAGAGAACACCTTCAAGACCAGCAATGTCCATATTCAAGCGCTCTAATTCTGATTTCTTCTGAGCAATGAGATTTCTTAGTTCCTCATTACGTTGAGGTAGACCTACCTGATCTCTTTCCATCTCTCCGATGGTTTTTTCGATCTCGGCCTTCTGGGAAGCAAGCTTCTCGTATTCAGCAATTTTCTGATTAAGGACCTGATCTAGATTCTGGTACACCTTCAAATACTGAGGGTGGTTAATCTCGTCTGGAAGACTTTGAGCAAAAGCTTGTCCAGAGAGGATCATCGAAGCAATCAAAGACGCCTTAACCGCAAATGCCGTGGTTTTCATTTTTTTCTCCGTGTAAATGAAATCTGGAGAATGATATATGATTTCGGGAATTTGCTGGGGCGCCGGTGTAAAGATTACAAGTTTAGGATAAAGGGCTGATTTAAAATGAAAAAGGCCCGGTATTTCTACCGGGCCCCATGGAGATGACTAATTTTAGTTAGCAACTTCTAGGTTCGCTTCACCATCAAGAACCTTAAGCGCACGCGCTTTCATGAACTCTTCAGGTTTAGTTAAGTTCAGAGCTACACGAAGAACTTCTTCGGCCTCTGAAACTGGGCGAATCTCGATGCCCTCTTTGATTTCATCAGGGATCTTCACGATATCTTTCTCGTTCTTCTTAGGAATGATCACAGTTGTGATACCTGCTTGTTTAGCAGCAAGGATCTTCTCCTTTAGACCACCGATTGGAAGAACACGACCGCGAAGTGAAATCTCACCAGTCATTGCTACGTCCTGACGAACAGGGATGTTAGCAATAGCTGAAGTAAGGGCCGTCGCCATCGTAATACCAGCTGATGGACCGTCCTTCGGAGTAGCTCCATCTGGTACGTGGATGTGGATATCATTCTTCGAGTACCACTCGTGATCTACACCAAGACGGTTAGAGATCGAGCGAACATATGAAAGGGCCGCCGAAGCTGATTCTCTCATTACGTCTTTAAGGTTACCCGTTACCTGAATCTTACCGTTACCTGGAACAGTCACAACTTCGATATTAAGAAGTTCACCACCTACTGACGTCCAAGCAAGACCGTTCACTAGACCAACCTGAGGCTGCTCTTCGATTCCAGTTCTGTCGAACTTGATAGGTCCAAGATATTTATCAAGGTTCTTCTCAGTGATTGAGAATTTACGACCCTCTTTGATATCTTCAGTAACAACTTCTGTTGCAACTTTACGAGCGATTGTATTCATTAAGCGCTCAAGCTCACGAACACCCGCTTCTTTTGTATAACCACGAACAACTGTTGAGAAAATCTTATCAGTTAGTGTCACTGGGTAGTTTTTAAGACCGTGAGACTCAACCGCTTTCGGAAGAAGGTACTTCTTCGCAATCTGCATTTTCTCATCAGGTGTATAACCCGCGATATGGATGATTTCCATACGGTCACGAAGTGGACCAGGGATAGCACCTAGATCGTTGGCAGTCATAATGAACATAACTTTTGAAAGGTCATATTCACACTCAATATAATGGTCACCGAAAGTCTTGTTCTGACCTGGGTCTAGAACCTCAAGCATCGCTGCTCCTGGGTCACCACGGAAGTCAGAAGACATTTTATCGATCTCATCCAACAGGATCACTGGGTTCGATGTTCCCGCTTTTTTAAGAGCGTGAATGATCTTACCTGGCATTGCACCTACGTATGTACGACGGTGACCGCGGATCTCAGCTTCATCACGTACGCCACCAAGAGAGATACGTACGAATTTACGGCCAAGAGATTCAGCAAGTGATTTTGCAATCGATGTTTTACCTACACCCGGAGGACCTGCAAGACACAGAAGTGTTCCGCGAGTATCGTCCTTAACAAGAGCGCGTACAGCAAGGTATTCAACGATACGCTCTTTAACATCATTTAGTCCGTAGTGATCAGCATCGAGAATTTCTTTTGCTTTTGCTACAGAGTTATCGTCCTGAGTGTACTCGTCCCAAGGAAGAGAAATCATCCAGTCGATATAGTTACGTACCACTGCTGCTTCAGCAGACATTGGTGACATAGACTTAAGTTTACGAAGTTCTTTGTTCGCCTTCTCGCGAGCGTCTTCAGGCATTTTCTTAGCGCGAAGTTTTTCTTCCATCTCTGCAACGTCAGACTTCTCGTCTTTGTTACCAAGTTCTTTCTGAATGGCATTCATCTGCTCGTTCAGGTAGTACTCTTTTTGAGATTTTTCCATCTGTGTTTTCACACGAGAACGGATGCGCTTCTCAACGTTGATGATTTCGATTTCACCCTGCATCTTCTCAAGAAGAAGTTGTAGACGTGTATCAACGTTAACTGCATTTAGAATGTCTTGCTTCTCAGGGATCTTCATCGTCAAGTGAGCAACAATAATGTCGGCCAGACGAGAAGGATCTGTGATCGAAGAGATGCTCATAAGAAGTTCAGGAGGAATTCTCTTATTAAGCTTCACGTATTGTTCGAAGATGTTCTTCACAGATCTCATTGAAGCTTCAACTTCAACGTCTGATTCGATGACGTCCGCACACTTCTCTACTTCAGAGTAGTAACCATCGTTTTCACAACGGAAGCTCTTAATACGAGCGCGGTATTTACCTTCGATTAAAACTTTTACTGTATTGTCCGGTAGACGAAGCATCTGAATGATACTTACCACCGTACCGATATCGTAAACGTCTTCTCTTTCTGGATTTAAAACTGAGGCATCTTTCTGTGTAACAAGGAAGAGCTCATTGCCGTTCTTAGCTGCTTTCTCTAGCGCCGAAATTGATTTCTCTCGGCCTACGAAAAGTGGCACTACCATGTGAGGGAAAATGATCACATCACGTAGTGGAAGGAGAGGAAAGTTATTAACAGCTTCAGACTTCTTATCGGACATAGCACCTCCTGCGCCTTACTGTCTTCATTTGATGTACCTCATGCATGAGGTATCATAAAAATAAGTATCCCATGAATTTGTGAACGAACAGAAGAAAAAAAAAGGCCCGGTAAAAGATTCCCGGGCCGACTGACATTAATGATTACTTCTAGTTATTTGTTGTTTAGCAACAAGTAAGGAGTTTCGAGAATTTATGATGCGTTCTCGATTTTCTTGGCCGCTTTGGCACCGGCCTTGGACTCAAGCTTCTTCTTACGATCCCCTTCCTCAAGAATCGGTTTGCCTTCACCTGTAATCGCTTCCTTAGTAATGATACATTTAGCGACTTTATCGTTGCCTGGCAGGTCATACATCACATCCAGCATCACCTGCTCAATGATTGAACGCAGACCACGGGCACCGGTTTTTCTGTGTAGAGCAGTTTGGGCAATTTCTTTAACTGCATCTTCAGTGAATTCCAGATCAATTCCGTCAAACTCGAAAAGCTTTTGATACTGCTTCACAATTGCGTTTTTTGGTTCAGTAAGAATTGATACAAGCGCTGCCTCATCCAACTCTTCCAGCATCGCCGTCACAGGTAGACGTCCGATGAATTCAGGAATTAGACCGAATCTCACTAAATCTTCCGGCTCAATTGAACCTAGTTTTTCTAAGTGAGACTTCTCTTTCTTCTCATTCGTATTAACTGCAGTCAGACCTACTGACTTAGACTTCGTCATACGCTTCTCGATGATCTTATCAAGACCTACGAAAGCACCAGCACAGATGAAAAGAATGTTACGAGTATCAACCTGGATATACTCTTGTTGAGGGTGCTTACGTCCGCCTTTCGGTGGAACATTTGCAACAGATCCTTCAACTAGTTTTAGAAGTGCTTGTTGTACACCTTCACCCGATACGTCACGAGTGATAGATGGGTTTTCAGATTTACGGGCAATCTTATCGATCTCATCCACGTAAACGATACCACGCTGAGCACGCTCAACATCGAAATCACAGTTTTGAAGAAGTGAAAGAATTACGTTCTCCACGTCCTCACCTACGTAACCAGCTTCAGTAAGTGTCGTAGCATCTGCGATCGCAAATGGAACGTTCAAAAACTTCGCCAGAGACTGAGCGATAAGCGTCTTACCAGAACCTGTTGGACCAGCAAGAAGGATGTTTGATTTCGCAAGTTCCACTTCCTCATCACGAGTCGCGGCCTTGTATGAAATACGTTTGTAGTGGTTGTGTACCGCTACCGAAATAATTTTCTTAGCGCGATCCTGGCCAATAACATATTGATCAAGGTGAAGCTTGATCTCGTGTGGCTTCGGAACGTTATCAGTAGCAGTCTTAGCAACTGTCTTCACTGAATCTTCGAAGATAATGTCATTACAGAGCTCAATACACTCGTCACAGATGTACACACCTGGACCTGCGATTAGCTTCTTCACTTCTTTCTGGGACTTCCCGCAGAAGTTACAGTTTAAACTACCGTAAGTTCCGCCTGCTTTTTCTTTCGTCATAATTGCCTTTTCGCTAAGTGATTAAGCTTTTTTCAACTTGCCTTTAGGGATAATAATATTGTCGATCAAACCGAACTCTTTTGCCTTCTCCGGACTTAAATAATTGTCACGGTCACAGGCCTTCTCAACCTCTTCGTATTTACGTCCAGTGTGCTTTACGTAAATATTGTTCAATTGTTTCTTTAGGTCGAGGATTTCTTTTGCTTGAATTTCAATATCCGTCGCCTGTCCTCGGGCACCACCCAGTGGTTGGTGGATCATAATTCTCGAGTGAGGCATCGAGTATCTGTGTCCAGCTTCCCCTGCTTGAAGAAGAAGAGAACCCATTGAGGCCGCTAAGCCCACGCAATAAGTGTAAACCGGACATGTTACGTGTTGCATAGTATCGTAGATACCAAGACCAGCATACACAGAACCGCCTGGAGAATTGATGTAGAAATGGATTGGAGCTTCAGGGTCAGATTGCTCTAGGAAAAGCATCTGAGCAACCAGAAGGTTTGCTACCGTATCGTTCACTTCTGTACCAAGGAAAATAATTCGATCCAGAAGTAGTCGCGAGTAAATATCGTATTGTCGCTCTCCACGAGCTGTTTGTTCGATTACAATTGGATTAGGGATATAACCCATAGTCGAGATAGTCATTGCTTTTTCCTTTTCCCCGAATGGTTGAGAACTTTGTTCAACCTTATCGGAAAATACTTAGATTTCTTGAGCTTAAATTTAACCATATCTGCGGTTAGTTAAAAGATGGGCACAGAACTCCAAATTTCAAGGGGAAAGGAAACATCTAGTCTTGAATTATTTAGCACTTGGGTCTAAATTTCTGGGGTCCACGTTTCAATCCTGAAATTGGTTTAACCCTTTCTTTTAAGGAGTCTCACATGTCACGTTTAGTTGGTAATCCAGCTCCGTATTTCAAAGCATCTGCCCTGGTTAATGGCGCAGAAAAAACAATCTCTCTAGATGACTACAAAGGTAAGTGGAAAGTTCTATTTTTCTACCCTCTAGACTTCACATTCGTATGTCCAACTGAGCTAGTGGCGTACTCTGAAGCTGCAGATAAATTCAAGGCCATGAACTGCGAACTTATCGCTTGTTCAGTAGACTCATTCTTCTCTCACCTAGCTTGGACAAAACAACCTCGTAACGATGGTGGTCTTGGTGAAGTTAAGTACCCAATCATCGCTGACCTTGATAAGAAAGTAGCTCGTGATTACGAAGTTCTTGTTAACGATGGCGTTGCTCTTCGTGGTCTATTCATCATCGACGACAACAACGTTGTTCAGCACTCTACAATCAACAACCTTTCAGTGGGCCGTAACGTTGAAGAAACTCTACGTCTTGTTGAAGCTTATCAGTACACAGCTAAGTCGGGCGAAGTTTGCCCAGCTAACTGGAAAAAAGGTGCTGATACTATGAAGCCAGATACTGCTGGTTCAAAAGCATGGTTCAAAAAGAACGCTTAGGTTTCTGATCGATCGCGGACGGCCAGTCCTCCGGATCGAATACCTGACGAAAAAATTCGGTGACTATTAGGGGGGCCAAAAGCCCCCCTTTTTTATGTTTAGACGCCAATTGTCACCATGTAATTTGCGCATAACGCCGGTAAATTATTCAGTTTCTAGCCCCGCGCTATCAGTAATCTTTACAAAAGCTGAAGATAAAATTCTCAACTCCTTGTCGAAAATCAAGAGACTCCATATAACAGGCCCATTAAAAACGAACGAAATCTGAGTGCACTAAATTGGCCTCAGGTTTGAATTTCACTAGGTACGGATCCTGGCCATGAAGACCTACGATCCATTTAAATGAGGGGATATGACAAAGTTGAACGTAGTAAGTTTAGTGGAATTCAAGGAATTGAAAGAATTGAAGCGTGCTGAAGAGTCGTACAAACTCTACTTAAAATCACTCGGCAATTCTCAGCTCGAAATTGAAGTTAATAGCCTGCTTGAAGAATTCTCCGGCGATGCCTATGGGAAGGACTTCTTCACGAAAGGTCAGTTGATACTTAAAGAAATCTCTTCGCGTGTGCAGCCTACCGTTAAGGCGAAGATCGAAAAACTATCTCAAGATACTCTCAGACTTTTATAATCCAAAAAAATAAGGGGACCTTCCGGTCCCCTCATAAAACTTACTGTCTTCTCGCATCTTCCTGATGAGCACTTAAGTTTGAATCGGTATTTTTTGTGCCGGCGCTACTTTGTTTTTGTCTTTCTTTGGTATGATTAGATTCACTGCCTTTGGAACCACCCACTCCACTACGATCGAAATCATTTTCTTTGTGAACGAGCTTTCCAGAATGAACTTCTGAGCCTCTACCAGTATTGCGTTCTGATTCAGCATTTTTTTTATCTTCTTGATCTTCATAGGCGTCGTATCCTGACTTAATGGTTTTGTTGTTCCTCGAAGGATTACGAAATGGCTCAACATTTTCATTAATCATGTGAACCTCCGGACAATAAAAGATGAAGCAGATGTGATGCCAAAAAAAGTCCCTGTTATTTTCTGGATTTGAAATAAAAAGCTCTGTTAAACCAATCACTGCGTAAGGGGAAAATCTCCCCGAATGCATGTCATTTTTAAAGCTAACTTTCTGAAACTGATGTGAAAAAGAGTGGCTTCAAAATTGCTCCCTTCTCACTATGTCCAATGGAGGAATAGATGAGACTTTTGCTAATTGTTCCCTTCATTATTTTGGCCAGCTGCGCGCATGAAGAGAAAAAAAAGACCCCTGCTGATGAACCGTCAAATCCTGCGACTGTGGCCGGAACTCGCTATACCACGCTGGAATTTTCGAAAGGGAAATCAGAACTCACAACTGCCAGCAAAGAGAATCTCAAAAACTTCCTGGCAAAAAGCCACCAAACGAAAAAGGCCATTGGTGACATTAGAATTCTCGCCTGGGCAGACACTGAATATCCAAATGACAAAAAAGATGTGCCTAAAAGCCAGGTGATCCTTGCCTCTGAACGAGCGCAGGAGATCAGAGATTATCTGGAAGTAGAACTCAGAGAAGTGAATGATATCGATGCATATAACATGGCCAAGAGACCCGATCTCTTAAGCAAGATGTTCCGAAGTGATGAGTATGACGTAAAAAAAGCATTTGAAACCACAGGTACAACTGCCACTCGCCTGCCAGACGGTTCTGTCTCTTACACCAAGGCCTCAAAGGCCATCGTGATCATTGATTACGAAGGGACAGAGGACAATTTAAAATAGGAGGATTTTATGGCGAACAAAATTGAAGCGGAGTTTTCAGAGCCAACAATCAATATTGGTATCAGCGAAAAAGACCGTAAACTTGTTTGTCGAGGTCTGAATAAACTCCTCGCGGACTCTTACCTTCTGTATTTAAAGACCCAAAACTATCACTGGAACGTTACTGGTAAGATGTTTCGCTCTCTTCACACACTCTTTGAAGAGCAGTACCAGGAGCTCGCGGCCGCAGTGGATGAAATCGCGGAAAGAATCAGAGCATTGGGAGAATTTGCTCCTGGTTCATTCTCAAGTTTTGCCCGCGTGACATCCATTAAAGAAGAATCCAGCATTCCAACTGCGGAAGAAATGATTCATAACCTGGTAGTTGGAAACGAAGCAGTAGTGACGACCGCCAGAGAAATTATTTCTCTCACTGATGAATGTGAAGATGACGTGACTGCGGATCTATTGGTTGATCGTATGCAGATCCATGAAAAGAACGCCTGGATGCTTAGAAGTATGATTGCATCCAGCAAACATCATTAACCGATTGTTGTTTTGATATTTTCCACCAGGCCCGTTAAATCAATGGGCTTGGTGATGATCTCCCGATAAAGATTTTTCTCCTTAATATCTTTTGGGGTGGCAGAGATCATAATGGACGGACAGTCCTGAAGACCTAGTTCATTTTTTCGTTGAACAAATTCACTCCCCTTCATTTCATCCATATGAAAGTCCACCAGGAAAAGATGTGGTTTGTGATTGAAACTCACAAGACTCTCAAGCGCCAGGAGAGGACTTTGAAACGGATAGAGGGTGTACCCTTCTTTCTCCAATGCCCAACAAATGACATCTCGTAAATCATCATCATCATCCACGACATAGATGACTTTCCGTTGAGCACATTTGGGAAGATTGAAAGTAAACAGGGCGCCTGTCTGAGGAAGATTTTGGGCCGTTATCTGGCCTTTGTGGGCCTCAATAATGGTCTTACAAATAAAAAGTCCAAGACCCGTTCCTGTGCCATTTTGGGATTTTGAGGTCCAATATTTCTCGAACACATGGGAAAGATCACTCTCCTTCATGCCTGGACCAGAATCACTTATATAGAAAACATAATCATCCGCCCGGCCCTCCAGGTTGAGATGGATCACGCCTCCTTTCGGAGTGAATTTGATGGCGTTATTCAGAAGATTGGAAATGACCTGAAACATTTTATTGCGGTCAATAAAGAGGAGACTTTCACTCTCAGGAGTTGTGACTTTAAGAATCTGATCTTTTTCACGGGCCAGAGGTCTTAGTGAATCGATCACATCATGGAGTAGCTTTTTTAAATTAACTTCGTGCTTTTGAAGATGAGTGAGACTGCTTTCAGATTTATTTTTTTCCAACAGATCACTGATCAGGGTCTTTAATCGATCCGTGGTTTTTAAAATCCTGCCGGCCTGAATTTTAACTTCTTCACTTAGGACCGATTTGCCACTTCTCTCTGCTGCTCGAATGAGCAATTGAGTCTCAAGTTGGATGGCACTGAGAGGATTTTTTATGTCGTGAGATACGATTGCCAGCATTTGCTCTTTCGAGGCAATGGCATCATACCCTTCTTTTAAACGATCCATAAAAATCCTTATCGGCCGGAGTCAACACTTGGGACTTGGGAGATATATTGAGTTTCTGTTCTCTTAATTTCGACAATTTGTGGGCCAGGATCTTGAGCTGCAATTGATCTGTGACTGAAGACAAAAGTATGAGCATGACCTCTTCGGTGGCAGGCTTAACTTTTGTCTTAGAATTAGGATTGATTAATTTTGGCAGGCCCATGGGACTAATTATTGAATGCTCCAGAGTCTAGAATGACTCTCAATTTGAGGGATTTTTCTTCGTTAGATGATTTCGGATTGTGATCTTCCAGCAGACCGTACCCTAAGAGTTTCTTAAGAGACTCCTGCAAAAGACGATTCTGGCCTTTTGAAAGTGGGTTACGTTTATCTTTTTTCGATGATGCTTGCATGGACACTCCGGGATTATTTACCTCATCCCAAAAGCAAAGGCGGTGCCGGCCTTTGTAAGATCAAAACATGTGAAATCTGGTTGAAGTCGAAAAACTTCGAGGCAAGTCAGGACAATTTTGGGGCATTTTGATTGGGGCAAAAAGGCTAAGCGTGGATTGAAGATTGAGCATTAGCAATTGCTGATTCCATCTTCTCGACGAGAATTTTAACTCTTTCTTTATCTTGTTTTTTGGCTGCCTTTTCTATCTCAAGGCCAATGAATGCAATTTGAGGAACATCAAAAGTAACGGCGTTACCTTTGACCTGATGACCGAGTTTAACTGCGAGAGTGTAGTCTCCCTGATCGAGAGATACTTTTAACTTTTCTATGTCCTGAATTCGGCGGCTCAAGTACTTAATCTTTAATTCAACTGGCACTTGCATGAGCATTCTTTTTTAGGGTTCTTAAAAGTTGCGCGGATAATATAGAAACTTGCCCCACAGGGACATTTAAGAGTGTCTAAATTTTGGACTTCTTAAAACTTATGGTGGAAAAAATTTCAAAAACCACCAATGCGATTCAAAAAAAGAGGATAATTCCCCAAAAAATATTTAGTCCGGAGACTAAAGATCATGAAAATCATTGGTTTATTGCTGCTGTTTATTGCTTTCGTAGCATGCGATCCCTATGGTTTTGGATTCAAAAAAAATCCTGCTTACGTTCTGAACGAAGGCTTCACGGCATTGCAAAATAATGATCTTCCGGCCCTTCTGGAAGTCATCGGAAAAGAGGCCCTTTGTGTGTACGGAAATGAGAAGGGCATTCAGTATCTAAAAGACAATCTCGACATCAATATCGATAACGTAAAAATGATTCCGAAGGTTCTTACATCCAAGCATCACAACTCCCCTCAGTTCGTCGGATTCTGGTCGTATTACAGCGAACGATATCAGGTAGAGGTCCAAGACCAAACCACAAAAGAAATCCCTGTTAAGGCCATTATTGACTGTAATTACGGTACTGATGGAGCGAAAGAAGAAAAGTTGATCGAGCTGAATCCTAAAAAGTATAAAGTTAAAGAATGTCGTTTAACGAAATTCATCCCGACTAAGTTTAGGCCTCTGCCGATTTCTGAGAAATGTCTTCCGCTCAAAGTGGATCTATAACCACTGAAGGCTTTTATAATCGTGAGTGACCTGCGCTCTTAGTTGGGCGATCTTTTCGATGTCATTATACCCAAGAATTTTGGCCAGTGTGCGTGCTCTCATCTTCGTTTCATCGTCCGTATTAAACGAATCAATCATTGTCTGAAGATAGATCAGATTTGAAGAAAAGGTCGAAACATAATCTTCGATATACTTCTGCTCATTTGGAGAGATACGAATGAATTCAAGGCCAAATCGAGAGCGGAAAATGTTGTCGAGATTCTTAGAAAGCTCTTCTCTTCTCACCATCCGCGCCTTGGCACGAATAACATGTCGAGAGAAAAGATCCCTTGAGAAAGTCTGCATTTTTAAAATGGAAAAGTTTTTAAGTGCCGGTAGCTGAGGAAGAGAAATCATCAAAGGCACTTCATCGGTCTCAGGGAAGCTCGGGAGTTCATCTAAAAGAATTCCTCCCTCTGAGATATTCAGCGCATGTGCTTTAAGCACATAAGAACCATCAGCGTAGAGCACACTTTCCTTAAACGGAGCTCGTAAATGTCTACGCTGATAGCTTTTCTTTATCATAGTAACTTAGAAGCAATCTCCGAAAGCGGCGAACGTTCACCCACAGAAAGTTTCACGTGAGCTACGATCTCCTCACCTTTTAACTTATCGATCGTGTAAACAAGACCGTTATTAAGTGAATCAAGGTAAGGGTTATCGATCTGTTCAGAGTCACCTGTAAGAACGATCTTAGTTCCTTCACCGGCACGAGTGATAATGGTTTTAATCTCGTGCGGAGTTAAGTTCTGAGACTCGTCCACAATCATGTACTGCTGAGGAAGAGAACGACCACGGATATAAGTCAGAGGCTCAACGTGAAGAAGACCTTGGTTGATAAGTTCATCCCAAGTCGTCATTTCGTTACGAGCGCGCTGGTTACCAAATAGGAAATCGATGTTATCGAAGATCGGCTGCATCCAAGGACCAAGTTTTTCATTGATGTCACCTGGTAGGAAACCCAGGTCACGACCCATCGGAACGATCGGACGAGAAACCAGAACTCGCGAGTAGTTCTGCTTCGTGATTGCACACTCTAGACCAGCTGCAATTGCTAGAAGAGTTTTACCTGTACCGGCCTTACCAACCAGAGACACAAGATTGATCTCATTATTTAAAAGAGCATCGAGGGCAAACTGCTGCTCAATGTTTTTAGGGTGAATGCCCCAAACGCCTTCTTTTGGCTTAATCAAAGGAACGATTCCGCCTTTTTTAGCGTGGAAGCGTCCAAGAACCTTTTTGAAAGGATTATTTTTATCTACCAGAATTAGGTATTCATTCGGATAGATGCTTGGGATATCACCTGGCTCTAGTTTCAAGAATCTTTCTTTCTCGAACTCTTCGATTTTCTCCAGATCGAAAGGAACTTGTCTTTGACCAGAGTAAAGCTCATCAACTGTAACGTCAGTTGTTTCGTAATCTTCAGCGTGAATGTTTACCGCATCTGATTTAATACGAAGGTTAATGTCTTTCGTAATAAGAGTAACGTTCTCGCCTGCTTCTTTCAAATTAAGGGCAGATGCCAGAATGATGTTGTCATTCAGATCAAGTTTTAGACCAGCGCCTGCCGGACCTTTGTATTCTTTTGTTACAGAGATCTGAAGTGTTCCGCCGTGTTCAAGAGTTACTCCCTTGAATAGTGAACCTTCCGTTCTGAATCCATCAATCAAACGTGAGAAATAACGGGCGTTACGACCGTTTTCGTTCTGATCTTTTTTGAATCGATCTAGTTCTTCGATGACTGTGAGTGGGATGAATACTTTGTTGTTAGGGCCGAATTTGTTGATAGCTAAGGGATCAAGTAACAAGACGTTAGTGTCCAGAATGAACGTTTTATTCAAAGTAGTCCTCCAATCCGTGGGGGTGTGTGCTTGAAATTAGGATAAAAAATTAAGCATCGAATGAAAAGTCGAATAATGAGAGATATAGAACGAATCTGCGAGATTTAATCTGTTTGTACTTAGAACCGAGTTCCATGTCATAAAAACCAGCAGTTACTTTCATAAAGGCCATATCGACTGTCGCACCATAGCTGTAGTAGCCGCTATTCATCCCGGCCATTAGCGAGAGTCCCGGAACTCCCACTTCGGCACCGAATCTAAGCCTCTTCCCGAAATCCATTTCCTCGTTCAGTGCTCTCACGTCGGCCGAAAGAATATAGTGAAAAATCTTAAAATCCTGACCGGCGGCGAGACCGAAATTAATCTGGTCACGAATATCGGCCACCTGCAAATTGTCCGGATGACTCTGCTCTTTAAAATTAGTTCCCGTGATATCCAGGGCGGCCAAGCTAGCTACGAATTGTGAATTTCCACTTCGGGTCACATGTTCTAAACCCGCATCAAATCCATAACCCACACCTTTCACACGTCCCAGGGTTTTTAAAACTTTTTCAAGTTCATCTTTACCTAAAGAGTCAACTACTACAGGGCCGGCCAGGGCAAGAGTATCTCTTACTCCCGTTCGTTCCAGATATTTGGCACTGATCCCTAGTGAGGTCTGCGAGCCCTGTGAATTTTTGCGACTAAGTCTTCCCGGGCCGATCGGAATTCCGATACCCATCATCACCCCACGATCTGAACGAAGATCCAGATCAAGCATCGGGTGAGCACGGTTTCTTAAAAGAACATCGTAACTTTCATTCGCCAGAAAGGTCACACCAATATTGAAGAGTTTGAATCCCGGGGCAATACCACCAGAAGCATGGGCCGGGTAATCCATGAGAACTTTCGACGCTCCGACAGGTTCATCGGGAAAATCCTTAAACCGATCCATATCGTTAAGGATATTCGTCCCGTGAAATTGTGGGTTCACCGGATTGAGAGTGAAGTCTCTTTTATGACGAGCAAGTGCCGCTGGATTATAGAATAATGTAAATTCGTCATCGTTAACTGCGGTAAATGCATCTCCCATCAATAGTCCACGGGGAGAGCGCATGGTATAAGGCGTATCAAATGCGAAGGCGGCAGAAGTAAATAAGGTGATTGAGAGGAGCCACCACTTCATTGAAGACCTGTTTCAAACACCAGGGAATAAAGATACTCCATGTCGTTCAAATTTGAGGCGGTATTCATGGCGGTCTCACACTGAGACTGAGACGTCATATTAATTAATGTTCCGAGACCAGCGGCAACTGCCGCAGTTTTGAAAGTACTCACCTGAGCTGAAATATCTTCGAGCTTAGCGAGTTCACTACTTCCACTTAAGTCTAAGTTATCCAGGATATCGAGAACATTCGTCACAAGCATCAGACCTTCACAAAGTCTGCGCTTAGCATTTGAAAGATTTGCTGCCGCAAAAGACAGATCCGGGTGACCATCGGTATTGCTGTTACAAACTCCACCGACACCACTTGTGATCACGGTTTGTGCCCTTGGATCAGTGTAATTAATGAAACAAGAGTTAGTGTTTGTTCCTTGTCCTTTGTCTCCATCAGCATCTGCATTGCCGTAGAAGTTTAAAAACTTTCCGAGATTCACAACGTTCAGCATGAGCGCCTGAACACTCAAGTCCCCTGCTTTACGAGCTCCGAATTTTGTCACACGTGCATCGTGAGTCACAGTGGTCGTTGCACCAAGAATGGTATTGATACCAGTTCTGATGGCGACATAGTTATCTGAATCGGCCGCCGTTTCGGGAGAGAGACTCATGCTCGCAATGGATTTCATGATGGCGGCAGGAGTTCCAGTTGAAAGTCCACTTAAGTCATTTGAGATAAATTCAACTTCGTCGTAGTTGGCCTTACATGAATAGGCCGAGGCGAGAACTTGAACATAAATGGGATTGGCCAAATCACTGGCATCTTGAAGAACTTCAAGTGCGGCATCACACTCGCCAGACGATAAATGAGACAGGGCCACATCAATCGCCTCTGCTGTTTTCTCTTCAGGTTTTTGAGCACAGCTAGTGAGAACAAAAAGTATAAAAATGATAAAAAGTGAGCGCACGTTTCCCCCTAAATAAATTATAAACCAGAGGGAAATTGGCCCAAACCCGGGCCAAAAGTGCCAGCTTCGTTAGAACTTGTTTAAATACCTGACGATTTTAGTAATGGCCTCTTGGAAAGGCACCTCTTCAATAACCAGTGAGATTCTCGCGGTATTGGGAATTCCGAAATCAACTCCCGGAACAACCGTGATGCCTTCATTATTAAGAAGCTCGTCGGCAATCTGATAGGAATGATCCTCGTCCCCAGGAAACCGCTTGAACATCGGCGTGCGGGAGAAATCGATCATAAAATAGAAAGCTGAAGTAGATTGATACCAACAGTGACCAAGATTCGCCTCGCGAAACTTTTCTCTCAAAGTCGCAGCGTTAGTACGAATGTGATTTTTTACCGGAGTTAAGAAACTCTCCAGGAAATGCAGATCAAAATCCAAAAGCGCCCGTTGCGCGAGACTGTTTGGTCCAGAAGTTGTCTGGCCCTGAATTCTTCCCATCGCCTGCACAACGTCCGCAGGAGCAATCGCCCAACCAATTCGAAGTCCGGTCGCTGCCAGAGTTTTAGAAATCGCATGAACGATGATCGTGCGCTCAAGCAGTGAGCGATCAAATTGATAGAAGTAAGTTGGCTTAGGATCAAAGTAACTAATATCTGAATACACTTCATCTGAGATCGCCACGATGTGAGGGTTCTCTTTTAGTAATTCAGCAAATTCTCTCATCCATGATTCAGAATAATGAACTCCAGATGGATTATTCGGACTGTTTACAATGATGGCCTTAGTACGAGGAGAAATAATTTTTCTGATGTCTTCGATCGCCGGAACGAAGGCATCGAACACATTCGACTTCACCACCATCGGTACTCCACCCCAGAATTTAATCATCTCAGGATAAGACACCCAATAAGGAGCGAGTAGAATCACTTCATCACCTGGATCAATGATGGCGCCCAAAGCATTATAGATAGAATGCTTGGAACCGTTGCTCACAATCACATCCATATCGTTTTCCACTGTTTCCAGCGAAAGACGACGGGAATCGGTGAAAAATTTTAGCAGTTTTTTTCTAAGAGCAGGAAATCCCGCTGATGGAGAATACTGATAACTCTTCAGAAAGTTTAATTGGTGATGAATTTTTTCAATAAACTCAGAAACTGGCTTAATCGGTAGCTGCCCACCTGATAGATTGTAGATGACTTTCCCCTCTTCAGTGAGTTGGATCGCCTTCTCGTTGAGCTTCATCGTAATACTATCTGATATACCTTTGACTCTGGAACTTAAAAGCATCTTGCTTAATCCTTAATCTTCTTCATCTCTTCGTGAACCAAAGGCGGAACAAACGAAGTAATGTCTCCATTATGATTATAAACTTCCTTCACTAGCGAGCTTGAAATGTAATAAAGCTTTTCACTCGTCATAAGGAAAACCGTATCGCAATCAGGATTGATCTTACGATTCATTGAGGCCATCTGAAATTCAATCTCAAAATCACCCGTTGGACGAAGACCTCTGACAATCGAACCGATTTTATTCTGGCGAGCATACTCAACGATCAAACCGCCCCAGCTATCAACTTTAACTTTCGGTTCATGCGCGAAAAGTTTTTTCAGAACATTCACACGCTGTTCACTAGTCATGAATGGTTTTTTGTTGGGAGATACGGCAACGAGAACAACGATCTCATCAAAAATCTTGATGGCCCGTTGAACGATGTCGAGGTGACCGTTAGTAAATGGGTCGAAAGTACCGGCGTACAACGCACGTTTCTTTTCCAAGCGGAAATCCTTTGGAGATTAAACTATAGGTCTAATCTTATACCAATTTGCCGACGACGACAAAATGATCGCCCTGTTCCACTTTTTTAATAACTGATTGGAATGCTCCCGTGACGAGATCGATCTTTGGACCTTTGAGGCGGTCGGATTCAACCCACACTTCACCCTGGAAGTTCATCTCTTTTAAGATCTTCAGAACATCAAAGTAAAGAGCATGGTTTTCATAGGGAGGATCGAAGAAAAGAATCACATTTTCTGTTTCCGGTAACTGATACTGAAGCTCTTTTTGGACCCAGTTTTTTGCGTCCAAGTTAGTGACAGTGATCATGTCCGGTTCAAATTTAAAGGCCTTTTCTAGATTGGCCTTGTTATCTTTCAAGGTAAGAAATGCCCCTCTCATGGAATCGTTCACAAAGACTTTTTGTGAACCACGAGAAAGTGCCTCATAACCCATGGCCCCTGAGCCCGCACAAAGATCCACGAAAATATATTCGTCCATGTGTTGGCGCCAGTCGAAAAGTTTACGTTTAATGAGAACAGAAGTTGGCCGGGTGGAATCGGCCTTAGGAGTTGCCAAAGGATATCCTCTGGCAATTCCACCTAAGATCTTTATAGACATTGATTAAGCAGCTTTTTTACGAGAAGTAGTTTCCGCAGATACTGGCACAGTAAATTTCATACCGCCATCCATTTCGATGTTAAGCCCTGATTCTGTTACTTCCAGGCAAACAACTTTGCCGCCGATATCGAATTGAAGTTCCAGGGAAAGATTACCCTGAACTTTAAAACTCATCGATGTCGATGCCGGAGATGATGACTGAACAGGAGCTGGAGCAGGTGCTGGTTTTGGCGCGGCCCTCTTTGATTCTAAAGATACTGGCGCAGGTGCAGCAACTGGAATGGCTTCCTTCTCCTCCATATGGGCGAGTTCCTCCAGAACCGATGAAGTTGCATGAACTTCCTCTTCGCCTGAAAAATCCTCTTCTAAGGCTTCAATTTCTTTCATGATGTCTGAAAGCTCTTGGTCGTTGAAGCTTTTATCCATATCGCACTCCCGTAGGTGTAATTTATTTAATTATAAAGCTCACTTACCTATTCGGCACAATGCGACTAAACTTTAGGAAAATCGTCTTTTTTAGTCGTCTTTTTTCATGACAAAAACACTGGGATAACCCATAATCTTGTCTCCCAATTAATTAATGTTTTCAATAGTTTTGCTTTACTGGACAGGAGTTTAGTCCCTTTGAGTAATAAAACCTTCTTTGCTTCGCAATGGCTAAATAAGGATATCGAGTCTCTCGAAGACTCGGCCGCTATTGCTATAGATCAAGAAGTGCCTGAAGTATTTCATGTCAAAGGACGTTTCCCTACTTTCATTCCTGGCCCACGTTTAGCTCGCACTCCCGAAGTAAGCGATCGCTTCTCTCCTCTGCACTGTTTTGTTCCTGGATGGAAGGGTGACTCTCTTCTTTCTAAAAACGTTGTGAAGTTTGAGCGTCTTCTGACTCTGGTTCAAATGGACGTGAAGAACGAACTATTTAAGACAAAAGATTTCCCGAAAACAATTAAGCTTGGACTCTATAATGAGTTCCTTTCATATGCTGAAACTCTGGGCCTTCACTTTGAAGGGCTGGATGATCTTGGTAACTTCTGGCAGGCGATTTCTCCTGAGAAGCTGCAGGATAATCCTAAGCTTCTGGAGTTCATCGATATCTACGCTAACCGTGTAGCGACAATTACTTTCTTAAAACTTCGCTTCATCTCATCACTCCTTGATCGTTGTGGCCTTGAGCTGACTGAGAAGGCCCTGCTCTATCCAACTTCTTTCCTCTCTCAGATCTTTAAAAAAGGTTCTGGCTCTGAACTTCAAAGCCGTGCTCTTGAGAGTAACCTTTATAGCTGGTACCGTCCGCATGAAGGCATGAAAGAAGCAATGAAAGAGCTTCTGATTGTTTCTCGTGATCTTGCGATCACAGAAATCACAAAACACATTTCACTTCGTACGCAAGTTGAGCAGGATCAGCAGAAAGTTTATTCTCATGCTCTTTCTCACGTGAGCCTGGGTCTGTTCCTCAACTCGCTTCAGATCAACTTTCCTCTTTGGTTAGAAACAATTGAAGGCAAGAAAGTTCCAACTGGTGGAATGGAAGATGAAGAGATCGTAAGCTGTAAGTACTTTGGTGATTATCTTGAATCACTTTCTCTTTCTCACTGGCTTGCTCAGGAGAACAATAAAGATTTCCACTGGGACCAGTTCCTATGTCCGGACTTCAAAGGTCTTGAGTTCATCTCAGGCACATTCACTAAGATCTGTAATGAGCTTCAGTTCCTGACTTTCCTTGCTCACAAAGCAGAAAGCCAGCACGAGAAGCCGATTGACTATATTTGCAAAATCATGGGCGGACACTTCAGAAACCGCAAGAATAATCAGGTGAAGCAAGGTCTTCTTCTTGAAGATAATCCTTTCTACACTTCGACTTATGACCGCGTGGTTCTGAACCTTTGTCACTTCCCTAAGAACAACCCACAACACTATCTCATGACTCAGATCGGAGATCAGGTGAAGTACCTCAAAGCTAATGGGTACTTGTTTGTTCTATCTTCTAAAAAACTATTTGTTCCTTCACTACGTGAAAGACTGGAGCCAGTTCTACGCGAACTTAAGACCGAAGCGATCTTTGATCTTGAGAACGTTAAAGGTAAAGGTGAACTTGGTTCTTATATCTACGTGTTCCGTAAGAAGAACAAGTGCGAGACCGAAAAGCAACTTTGCTCATACTTCCGTATTTCGGCCGAGCTGGACAGCTTCCACAACTTCTCTTCTGTGACTGAACATTTAAGATCGTTCTATCTGTCGCACTTAAATGAAGTGCCTCCGATGGCGCATCTCGATTTCCCGGATTCATTCCGTGTTGAATTCTTCCAGGAAGCGGTTGTAAACGGCATGTTGATTCATTCAACTTCGGAAGACTCTAGCCGTATTACTCACCCTGCTTACTTCAAGGGCCTACTCGCTAACTGCGTGCCTCTTGATACAATTTTTGAAATTAAGTCCCTTCACTCTGAAGAGAAGTTCCGTCCTGAATCGACTCTTAATCTCGGTCTAAAGCGTGACGTTTCTTACTTCCTGGTGGTGGACTTCCGTAATGGAGACGTGAATCTTGAGATTCACCCTATGGACACGTTCCGTTCAATTCATTCGGACTACGGTGAAACTCTTTGTAGCTACTTCCAGCTTATTCCAAAGATTCCGGGCCTTAACCCGAACATCCTTCGTAACTACTTCCTGACAACTGTTGGTAAGCAAGTTATGAACCTGACTTTCACTGGTGGCCTGTCACTTGTAAAAGGGTCTTTGAGTAAGTTCTTAGTTCCAAAGTTTTTAACTGAAACAGAATCTTTACCTGAGCACCTTAAATCAGGTTTCAGAATGCTTGAAATGAACGAGGAGCAACTTCTAGATGCTTCACCTCGTGACATCCTTCAGGCCTTCCAACATATCGATCAGATCACGAAGAACCTTTTCCCACGTTATGCTTGTGAGATCCTTTCTCGTTATTCAAACCTTGAAAGAACTCTCCAATCTCTTATCTGGAAAATGGACGACCTTCGCTTTGGTCAGAAAGTAAGCTTCAATAATCCACTTATTCAAGGTCAATTGGTTCAAAAACCAACTCGTCCTTTATATCCAGAAAATGAAGATATTTTCCTGGAGTTCGTAGAAGGAACAGTTCCTACTGATATCCATCTACCTCTTACTCAGACTCAGCTTAAAGTGTCTCACGAGGGTGAATTAAAACTCTTCTCACTTGAGCTTATGAGCCACAATAAAGTGATCGTGCGTCTTCACACTGAAGAGCCAATGGTGCTGTTTATTCAGTTCCTATTGTCACACGCAGTGGATGTACCACTTTCAAAGATTCTTCGTGCAGTTCACATCCCTAGCTTGAGTGACCTGAAAGAGATCATTGAAACGACTCAAAGCTTTAAGTCTTCATACCAAGAGCTTCTGGGCCAGGTTCAGAACTCAATTACTCACGCCATGAGAGTTCAGGTAACACCGAAGAGGATTCCGTGAAAATCGTAGTTCAACGAGTTCAAGAGGCCTCTGTATCAGTTGACTCTGAAATCGTAGGACAAATCGGTTCCGGACTTCTTCTTTTAGTTTGTTTTGAACAAGGTGACACTGAAGATTCCCTTCACAAGGCGATTGATAAAATTTCAAAACTTCGCATTTTCGACGACGCTGAAGGCCGCATGAATTTAGATATTCAGGCCGTAAAAGGCGAAATCCTATCTGTCAGCCAATTCACTTTGAGCTGGGACGGAACCGGTGGACATCGCCCGAGTTTCGAGAAATCCATGGCACCACAAGAAGCGCGTTTAAAGTATGCACTTTTTAATCGAGAACTAAGAAATCGTGGATTTACAGTGAAGGAAGGAACGTTCGGAGCGTTTATGAAAGTGTCACTGGTCAACGATGGACCAGTGACGTTTATTCTTCAATTTTAGTTCATTAATTCGCGAGTAAGGTCTTTCTTCTTTCCTTTGAAAACTGAAACAAGCTTGTTGCTTCTCTGATTCGCAGGAATGCGATTAACAATCAGACGGATGTTCATACCAACGATGTTACCGTTACGGTCGGTCTTGTTTTCAACGTGCCAGTTAGCACCTGATTCATTCACCATCTCTTTTAAGATGATCATGTTCATATCGATGCCATCAACTGCTGCGCCTGGGTTTGAAACGAACTCAAGCTCAGAGGCAGTGTAGATGCTGCCAGCAAGGAAGAGTGAGATCACCGTACGATCAGAATGTATCTGGTTAGAGATCATGATCTTTTTATCTTCAAGACGACGAGCAGATAGTTGGTTAATCGCCGCGTTCATCACTTGTTCAAAGCTCTCGTAAGGAACTGCAAGCTGAACATCACGAACGTCTGTCGCGTGAATAAGTTCTTTTGGCTGAATGTTCTGGATCGAAACCAGCACTTCTTTGAGGGATGTTTTGTGAGTTGGAAGGGCCGGAGTTTCTTCAACTTTTTCTTCCTGAGCTTCCACTACGGCCGCATCGGCCACTGGCATTTTCGATGTCATTCTTTCCAGAAGATCACCGTGATAGTCTTTAAAGATTTGTGCTGTCACCGGCATATTTTGAGTAAGAAGAGCACGATCAACCAGGCGGTCAACCATGGCACCTACGTTTGCCTGGCCGGCCTTAAGAAGATTAAGCGCCTCTCTTTCGATTTCACGCTGAAGCTGATGACGGTTGAACTCTTGAAGTGAAAGCAGGCTCAGCGAAAGAACGAAAATGATAAGACCAACTCCCATTAGGACTTCGTCATTCATTTGTACTTCACGAATTTGAGCATTCGTAGCATCGATTTCATCAACCAGGTTAACTTTGAAATTTTCCATTTTCCCATAGCGCTCGCTAAGTGGCGCAAGCGGAGTGTCCATCATCTGGCCCGCAAGCATTGGAGAATGAATCTTCAACACTTTTTCATGGAACCAATGAACTTCAGAGATCAGTTGATTAAGCGTTTCGTAACCCTTCCCTACGTTCTTACGGAATGGGTTGATACCTTTAATTGTTTCGTTAAGACATTCATCTGAAAGTGCCATGAACTCACGATTCAGATAAGGAGATTGGATGTCTTTAATCATCATCGCAGTGAATGTTTGCGAGATGCGGTTAAAGCATGTGCCTACACCTTGATTCAGCACATTCATACGATCCAACTGCGTCTGATTCGTTTGATGATGCCAGAAAGCACCAAGAGTCATTAATAGACCCAGGCCACAAACCATATAGATTTTTGAAGCAGAGAGACTGAGTAATTTTTTCATGGAGAGCAACATCCTTGTTGTTTCGAGATCTTAAAATCCAGAGCTATTGTCTCTTTTTAAGGCCGCTAGAGTCAAGCCGGGAGAATTTACCCGACTGCCCTGATCAAACCCTGTATTCTCTTGCCGAAGCGGTTAGTTTTATTGATTCTTAGAGTCACAAGAGCTATGATTTTCTAGAGTAAAGGAGTCCGGCAATATGTCGGCAAACACGATCACCATTAAGGTTAGAACAGATGTAACTGTGATCTTCTTCGCAGTGGTGATTGCTCACGTCCTTTTTCTACTTTTCTCTTACGAAGCTTTCCCTAATTTAAAAGATCTCATTACCCAACACGGACAAAGCGAGCCGATCGCTCCCCTACGCATTCAAGACATGCGAAGAATCCGTACAGTTGGTGCTCGTGATAGTAAGATTAAAAATTCATCGTATCTTTCGAAGTCGCTGAATCCTTCGAAAGAAATTTCAGCGGTTAAATCTGGTAACGCCAAGATGACTGAAAATCACAAGGCCCCTCTTCACAAGAAGGCCCTGAGTTTCAGTGATCTTTCAAAAGCCGCTCCATCAATGCCACAAGTGGCACAACAAAAACCTGCAGCACCAGCGGAACAACCACAGCAACGTCCGGGCTCTCGTCCAGGCGTTATGCCTCAAGCAAGACAGAAGGCCATCAATGCCATCAGCTTGAAAGGTAATCAGATTCAGGAGTTTCAACGTACTCAAGGTGCTTCTTCTTATCCAGCAAGTGCAGCAGCTCTTAGTGGTGACCCAAGAGCGCGCAGTCTTAGTAACTCAGACATTTTGGTGAATCTTGAAGTTCCTGAAGGTGTGAATCCGGATGAATTAAATGAATACGAATTGATGTTCTATGGTTTCCAGAGAAGAACAGCGATTGGTTACGTGAATTCATTTTATAAAAAACTAGATAAGTTTCAGCGCGAGAATCCGCATATCCAGTTCCCGATGACTGATACAAAACAAGTCATGACCGGACGTCTCACTTATGATGAGAAAGGTAACATCAAACAAATCAAAATGATTCGTTGGACGAATGTTGACCGTCTTCAGGGCTTTTTTGAAGAAGTACTTAAAGACATGGACACACTTCACAACCCACCAAAACCTCTTTGGAGTAAAACTGGTGAGTTCTCAATTTTCTTTAGCTTAGTGATTAACGGCTAAACCAATCTTCGAACTTAATTCGAACAGAATCGAACAGTCCCTTTGGCTCTTCTTTGAGAAGATTAAAAATCGATGTGCGAATTTCAGACTCAAGAGTCTCCTGAGATTCTCTTGTCAGAACAGGCATCGGGATCATGGCCTTAAGACCCTGGATCTCTTCTTCCTTACTCTTAATCTGAGCACCAAATTCCGGATGGGTATGAACGAAGGCCTCAAACTCTGCAGTTTCTTCTGCAGAAAGAGAGCCATCTAGATAAGGAACAATCTTCTTTTGAAACTGAGTATAGGTTTTATCCATCATAGATTGGCCCCTTTATTCAGATCATTTAACAGAAGGAATCGACCGTTGTGAACTTTCTCAATGATCTCAAAGCGAGGAATGAAAAGAATGTCTTCAATTTCTTCCACGGTAAATTGTGAATCATAACGAAGACTCATCACCACTCTTACTTTAGGATCCAGTGAGTAGAACGAGTTGTACTCTGCCGGTCGAGTGATCTTCATCTGTTCATTAAGCTGAATGGCACGACGAGATCCGATATCAATCAGAAAACGAAGAATACCTTTATAGTAATGACGACGAAGGATGAGAGTTTCTTTTTTATTAGTGAGATCAACTTCACGGAACATGATGCTTTTTCTTTCTTTCAAAAGAAACGCATTCATTCCATCAATTACCAATTGCTCGGCCTGAAGATCATCCGGGATCAACGCAAAGGCCACGCGATAAAGCTTGTCCGTCAGCGGTTGTACAAGTTGATAAAAGTCTTTTCTCTTCATAGGGCAACTATTAAAGCTCAGACCTGGACCCCTTTCAAGGCTTCAAAATCTATTAAAATCTTTCATCTCTTTTCGTGTTTTCAACATCTTAGCACTTAGGGAGTACGAACTTATCAAGTTTCCTTCAGAGTCTTCCGATAGGTTCAAGGAGAAAGGACGTATTTTATGAAACATATGCCATTATTCTTTGTTTTTGCTCTGATGCTCATTGCAGTGGGGTGTCAGGAAACAACGAAAACGAAAACAGTCACGCAGGATCCACAGTGCGCTTGGTACGGAACCTGTGGAGGAACTACTGGCTCAGCTCAATATTGTACAGGAACCTACTACTGGACCCAACCTAACTGTGCCGGTTATCAGTACTGTCAATCTTATCCAAGCTATCCTGCTTGTGTGACCTCTGGAACGACTTCTGGAACAACTTCAGGTTCTACAACGGGTTCAACGACTTCAGGCACAACCGGTTCAACGACCGGCGGAACAACGACTTATCCAAACCCGTACCGTTTCTATTATTCTGGTTATGTTGATAAAAATTGGATGGTGAACTATCCATACGTTCCGTCTATCAGCTGTACTGCGGCCTCTGCCCCATCAGGCATTTCATATACTCCATATGACACTCGTAAAGGCAGTATTACTCTGCGTGGACAAGTGAACTATGATCCAGCATCGGGCCAGGAATTCTTTGACACAACTTCTGAACTTCTTAGAACGAAAGAAGGATCTAAAAACTTCTTCTGGGGTGACTCAATTTTAAAAGTTAGATTTATCGCCAACGTTCAACCGGAATCTCGTAACACAACTACGGTTTGCCCAGGTCGCGTGTCTGGTAAATCTACAATGAAAGGTTACGGGCGAATTAAGTTTGATCTTACTTTAGTAGGAACGACCATCAATGGAACGACTCAAACTGTGAGCCTTGGTACAAAAATCATTGATGTTAACAAATGTACTCCTGCTCTAGATCTTTCTTCATACGCTGCTCAATATCCGGGCGGGATTTATTTCAAAATCTCAAACGTATGGGGCAACCAAGAGTGGGCCCCAGGCACATATAATGAGGCCGCAATTTATGATACATACGGATTCATCTATCCGCAGAACCCGAACGTATCTGGTACTTGGAAACAAGTTAGAACTTCTGACTGTTGGTCACTTGATATCGAAGTTGCTTCTAACGGTACAAAAACTTTTAACTAATCCAGCATATCAATCACTACGTCCGCAAGATTCTTCTTGTGGGCGTAGCTGACTTCAACTAAAAGTCCCGGACACGTAATATTCACTTCCTGAACTGAATCTCCCAGAATATCAAAAGCGACCCAATCAACACCAAACTCCATCAGCTCTTTTACAATCGTCTCGCATTGAGCACGTGTTTTTGGAGTTAATGGCTCGGCATGGAAGGTAGCGCCCTGAGCGATATTCGAAAGGAATTCCCCGTCTTTTGGCGTTTTAAGAATGGTCCCTAGCTCCTTACCCTTAAAGTAAAGAGAGCGGATTTCGCCCATTGCAACTGCCTCAATAAACGGCTGAACAATCACAGGCCCCTGAAGCTCAACGACTTTTTCTTCAAAGCGTTTTTCCCAGGCATTAAGAGAAAGCTTCTCGACCCCTAACCCACTATAAAGATCCATAGGTTTTAAGATCAAAGCAGATGGTTTCGGATCCAGGTGCTGCACAAATTGTTGAGCGAGTTTTAAGCTCGACCCCACGTAACTGGCGGTCGCTCCTTCTGTGCGGTAGGCATAAAGCTTTTCATTAAAATTCATGATCCCGCGAGGATCATTCATGACCTTAATGCCCATTGATACTAAATGATCAAGCATCCACAAAATGCGCAGATAACGGCTATCAAATGGTGGATCAAGACGCATGTGAAGAACATCATTCGTTGTGAGTTCAATCACCTTCTCACCAGTGGTCTCAAAGCTCGCCAGATAAATCTGGTCCTCTTTCAAGGTGCCTTTAAAAGAATGAACACGAAGTTTCTGCATGCCTTGATTATGAATCGCGAAGTCACGTTCAAAGAGAACGTAACACTCGATTCCTCTCTTCTGCATAGCAAGTGCCAGCATTAGAGAAGAATCTTTTTTAATGTTTAGTTTTTCAATGGGATCAATTAGTAGCAAGTGGCGCATGGGGTACCTTTAGTTTCAGGTAATCGGTAAAGCTTTCGATCTTATCTTGATCGTCAAACTTGTCGTACTCCATTCTAAGCCAAATTAAGTACTGTTTTAAGTCGAAATTATTCTGAACCATGAGTTTTTCTAAGAAATCCTGCTCTTCTTCATAAGTGAGAAACGCAGCAAAGCTTGCTTGGTTCCAGTCGTCCTTGATTTCGCAGTCCTCTTCATCCAATTCCAATTTGGCGCAAAGAGATCTGAGGTCCGGACGAAAAACTTCTGTGATAAAACGCTGAGTCAGCTCATCGGCCTTTTCATTGGTAATGAAGCCACCGAGTTTTGCAAATTCAGTTTGAAGAATTGAAATCAGCTCCACCACCCGAAGACTTACCTTTTTCTTCTTCGCCTCACGAGCAAGGTAATCTTCAAGTTCAGGTCGGCCCTTAAAATATTCCTGAAGCATGGCCTGACCATAAAGATTGGCAAGATTCTCATTCAGATCCACTTCATTCTTAATAAAGAAAATTGTGTGGAAGAGTTCATGGAAAACAAGTTCAGCGAGTTCCACATCATCATACTGAAAGAAAGATGAGAGAATGCGGTCTTCTAACAATCCCAGAGATGAGTAAGCGTAAACCGGGCGAATCCAGGTCACGAGATTTTCATCTTCGCGAAGGTCTTTAGCATATTCAATGGCCGAATCTTTCTGGAAGAAACCGATGTAAGGAAAGCTGCCCATGATCGGAAAATTAAATTCGTGGGCCTCAATCTTGGTATGAGGACTTGCGATCACGAGATAAGTCACTGCCTTATTGGGTAAGATTGTGGTCTTGGTGTAGATGTTGGTCGGTTTTGCACCAAAGTAGTGATAGAAGAATTTCTTATACTCCCCCACCAGAAGAATCTTTCTCTTCACGTCCTCAGAGACCTTCGGGTCATCCAGGTACACTTCGTTTTTCTTGGCACCCCAATGGACCTTCGCCTGACCAAACCCTTGCTCAGTAAGGTAACCCATCATGCCACAGCTCGAGCACAAGAATAAAAGCATCAAGATTTTCAACATGGAATTATTCTAACGGAAAGAAACACAAAATCTACCGATCAAAATACTCTTATTCGCTCTTTCTGCTCACAACGAAGGCCCAAACGGAGACCAGGATGATCGGAACAATGATTTTAACTGCAAGATGGATATTACCATTTGTGAGAATGACCACTACCGAGATAAGGATCATGATAGAGCACCAAATTTTGGCCTTAGTGCGGATGACTCGGTTTTGTTGCCAGTCCTTGATCCCCTCGCCTGCCAGCGGAAGATTCAAAATCCAGGCATGAAAGCGTGGTGAGGACTTAGAAAAGAGAAAGGCCGAGAGAATTAAAAACGGCGTTGTGGGAAGGATGGGAAGGAACGCGCCCACAATACCAATTGCGAACGCGATCCATGCACAGACAAACCAAATCGGTTTCACAGCGTTTTCCCGTATTCCTTAATCAGAGTTCCTTGAGTCGAAAGTGCGGTCGCAGATGTGATTTCCACATCCACCCAGTTCCACATGTAATCCTGCTCTGGATTAGCTGGTTCAAAGTGAACAATGCGGTTACAAGACGTGCGGCCCTGCCACTTCTGCACACCTTTATTGATGTTCTTACCATCGACTAGCACGCGATAAGTTTTTCCAGTCATACCACGACGGATTTCCGCCTGGATTGATAACTGAAGGTCCATCACTTCACGTAGACGACGACCACGTATATCGTCAGTTAGAACATCATTCATACGTGCCGCTTTTGTTCCCTTACGAGAAGAATAAGCGTAAGCGTAGATGTTATCGAACTGAGCGTCTTTTAAAAGTTGAAGTGTTTGCTGATGCTCTTCTTCCGTCTCATTCGGGAAGCCCGCGATGATGTCACTTGTGATCACCATCTCAGGGTTTGCCTTTCTCATCTTCGCTAGAAGTGAAAGGTAGTGCTCAACTGTATACTCACGAAGCATACGCTGAAGAACAGTATTAGAACCAGACTGCACCGGAAGGTGAAGGTGGTTGGCCAGTTTTTTAGAATTTGCGTGAGCCTCTACCAGATCATCAGTCACGTCGTATGGATGAGACGTTGTATAACGAAGAAGGTGAAGACCGTTCACTTTCTCGAGTTCCATAATAAGCTGGCCCAGAGATTCACCATTGTCTTTCCCGAATGAGTTCACGTTCTGACCCAGAAGCATGACTTCCTGAATGCCAGAGTATTCCACCAGGCGCTTCACGTCTGTTACCACTTCAGCAAGACGACGAGACTTTTCTCTTCCGCGAGTGAAAGGAACAATACAGTATGAACAGAACTTATCGCAGCCCTTGATGATATTCACAAATGCTTGCGGAGTTCCTTGAGTAATTTTTGTTTCGATTGAGTAATTGTCCGAGCGGTCCCAGGCAGTCACAGTGAATTTCTTCTCACCAGCGTAAGCGCGGTAAACCATTTCACCGATGTTATCGATCACATCTGTACCGAATGCGAAGTCTAGTTGCTTATACTTTTGAACCAGGTCCTTCCCTTCCGTTTGAGCGATACATCCACCGGCCGCAACAATCACGTTTTTCTTAAGGCCCGTTTCCGGATCAATATCAGGATTGGTTTTTAATTTCTTCGTTTCACCTAAGTGAGAATAAAACTTTTGGTTAGCAAGATCGCGAACAGCACAAGTGTTAAAGATCACCAGGTCTGCTTCCGATTGCTCTTCTGTTTTTGTGAAGTTCATCCCCGACAAGTGGGACATGATTCGTTCACTGTCATGATAGTTCATCTGACAGCCGTAAGTTTTCATCCAAACTTTACGTGGTGGGAATTCGAGTTCGCCGACTTTCACTGAGTCGTTTTTCGTAGTGTTTTCCATGGGCCCTCAAAGCATTAGCTGTTAAATCTAAGATGTGGGTAAAAATATGCCGCAATATAGCAATGAGGGGGTCTGAAGTAAATCTAAATCACTTCCAACTGAAGAGCGATATAGAACGACAGATTGAACAAGAAATGTAGGAAAATCGGGGCGATAACTGAGTGAAATCTCAGGAGAGCCTGACCACAAATAATCCCTAGAACGAAGGTGTAAAACACCTGAAATCCGATGAAAGGAACGTACTCAACTGGTAGAACCGTTAGCCCAACTAAATGCGAGAAAGCGAAGATCGATGCCACAAGCATCGAGGTCACATACTTCCCTCCTACCTGAGCAATCAACACACGCTGGAAAGTCTGACGGAAAACCAGTTCTTCCAAGATCGGAGCGAAGAATAATAAGTGCCACTCAAGACCATTCACTAAACGGAATGGAGTCTCGATGTCCATATACCAAATGGCCGCAATCGCCGCCACCGCCAGGGCCACCACTTCCGCCACGGCCTTCCAGGTCTGACGAGTGATGTTCCACTTAAATTTCCAAGGTAATCGATAGAAGAAAGAAACGCCCAGAGCGAACAATAGATCGAAGATATAAGAGAATGAAATGGTCGATGGCAACTTATGCCAAGGAAGACCCCATGAAAAACCGAAATAAATGATAACGAGGGCAAAAAAACCGATCAACGAATCTCTCCTACCTGAGCTATTTTGTGCACCAGCTTAGTTATTTCATCATAGAATTGCGGTTTTGTAACTTTGATTATTTGCTGGTACGTAGGAGTTTTTGATTCTCCATGCCCCATGTTCTTATCATCAAAGACCACGATCTGAAGACTTTGATCCGGTCTCATGTAGAAAAAGATGTCCAAATTAAAGGCAATTACTCGAAGGACATCGTCGTTTCCATCAGGCACCCTTCCTGAAAAACAGGCCGCAGTCAAAATCAGCTCTGGTTTATTTTGCATATTATCCAGAGCTCTCATAAGAGTCGTAAACGTGGCCTGGATCCATTGGAGAGCTCTCGTCTCATTCTGGATGTCCATGGCAGTCGCTCCACTTACTGGTGTCACCATGAAAGCATGGTTAGACTCTAAGCTGTGTTTTAGAGTCGAATGGAGCGCGAGATTCATCATTGCCATGTGCTCCGGATCTTTTCCGGGCATTTTGCGTTTTCGAACAATACGATCATTCTCAAAAAAGCGTAGCTCATCATGTTTTTCCCGCAGCCAATGAATTAACTTAGAAGTTTTGCCGTGGACTTCGATGGTCCACTGGCGAGATTTTGGATCTTGAAGATCAAAGTTCCAGGTCACCACTCTCCACTGCGTGTCTTGTGGTGAGAATTCTAAAAATAGGTCTTTCGGATCACGTCCGAATAAATTTCCCCACCAGCTCATTTTAAGACTTTCCCCAGACTGTATTCATGAAAGCCAGGGGCCTCATGATCTGGGTGATAGCCCTCAATGGTATAGCCCTGTTTAAGCTTGATACCAATCATGGCGTGGTTGAAATGATAAATCGTAGTCATGACTTTTTTAATACCGATGCGCTTACACTCTTCTTCAATCGCGAGAGAGATTTCCTTCCCGACACCAGTTCCCTGAAATTCTTTGAAGACCGTGGTCTTCACCGTTTCAGCAAGATTAGGAGTCTTCATCACATATCCAGAGATCCCAACTTGTTTTTCATCACGCATGGCCCGGAAGTATTTCACTCCACCCTGCATGATCTTCTCTACAGTCGGTGGAAAGGGAGATCTTTCATAATACTCTTGTACCACCGCGAAGATCTCCTCCGCCTCTGCCTGAGAGGATGTATCGTATGGTTTAAGCTTTACGTTCATTGAAGTGGTTCCAAATTTCGTTCCAGTCAGAAGACTCAAACAAAAGTTTTCTATCAGGTGCTTTGATGAGATTTCTCTCAACACCCAGATTTAAAAACTTAATCAGATCATCGTAGTAATGATTGATGTTAAAAAGCGCAATGGGCTTAGCGTGAATTCCCAACTGTTTCCAGGTAAGAATCTCAAACAGTTCATCCATCGTACCCATTCCGCCCGGGAAGATTAAAAACGCGTCGGAAAGGTCATACATCATCTTCTTTCGTTCATGCATGTCTTTGACCACATGAAGTTCGGTCAGACCACCGTGAGCAATTTCTTTTTTCATCAGACGCTGAGGAATGACACCAGTCACTCTTCCGCCCTTCACCATAACCTCAGTGGCAAGGGCACCCATGATGCCAATTCCGGCACCACCGTAGACCAGTTCCACGTTATGTTTTACAAAATGATCTGTGATAAGTTTTACCTGACGATCAACTTCCGGATCAGTGCTGGCATTTGCTCCACAAAAAATACAAACTTTCATTTCTTGAATCTCCGCATAAACCACTGCATGAAAATCATCTCGATCACCATGAAGCCACCGAAAGCGATATAAAATCCACCGGTCTTCCAGAAAAGCCAGGTCGCAGTCGTCTCGTTAATCGCCACATGGGCCATAAAGGCCGCGAACACAATCAAGAACACACACATGTGCCACTCTAAAACTTTGTAGGCCTCATCAGGCAGTGGCTGTTTTTGTTTCATGTCCCGAAGCATTTCCACCATAAGGGACTGGTTTCGAAACTTCTTAAACAGTAAAAAACTCGCGAGTGATAAACCCGTAAGTGTTGGCTGCAATTTAAAGAACACACCCTCTTTGGCCACCAGAGAAATTCCACCAAGGATCACAATCAGCGCAACATTGAGTTTTGAAAGAGTGTGAACATGTCCTGTGAATTTCTTTTCCAGTCCCATTTCCAACAGGCCCAAAAGAATACCGCCGATTAAAGCGACTTCCAGTGAGAAGTAGGTTTCCAGTAACCAATATGCTACCGCGGGAATGAAAGAGAGAAGAAAAAAGGGTTTCGAGGCATTTTCCATGCCTCGATCTTATGCTATTTTCCTTAGTTTTTCTTCACAATAGATGAGGTAATCATCTTTGAATTTTACCGGGTCCAGAATTTCCACGTTCTTACCAAGTGTCAAAAGCCAGTCATAAAGCGCTTCGCATGGCTCTACATATGCGGCCCAGATAAGATCGCCATTTGGATTGGTGATCATGCAAGGCTTACCCAGGAAATGATGCTCGGGAAATAAATTTGTGGTCCCAGGATCGTGGATTTTTAGAATGAGTCTCGTTTCTTTTTCATTCATCGTCCTCACGGCAGAAATAAATTCTTCCACTTCGTAAGGTGAGACCTGTGGAAGCTTAGAAGACGGAACCATCGAGATATCTTTGACCTCTTTCAGAGGTACCACCACCAGGCAGTGATCATTTGAGTCTTCAGCGATAAGAGTTAATTGTCCTTCCAGGTGAAGAACGCGGCACGGGTGAACAATAAACGTTCGATTGTCATAAGTTGCTAAACAGAGAAGTTGTTTTTCAACAATGGCCGTGTCCAGTTGTTGAACCATGTACTGTTCCGATTCATTCAATTCTTGATCCCAGAGCTCGAGCTGATTCAGTAATTCCATAACCACCTTTATTGGACCATTCTCAGAAACTTTCTTACGGAGTGAATGCATCACCGCCGTATCCGCAGTCTTGTTCGCATGTAGCATTTTATGGATTTGCATCCATTCGCCAGGTGAAAGAGGAAGCATATACTGAATAGACTCCCCTTTAATATCCACCCAACATTCAGAATTTTGATGATAAATCTCGATACCCGTACCTGCCGGAAAAACCTGACGAAGGAAAACCAGGGTCTCTTCAGGGCCCAAACCCATCTCAAGGGCCAGGTCAGAAAGACGGATCGCTCCTTGCTTCTCTCCTAAAACCACTAATTTGTTCCATACGTCTGGCTTCATCGATTTCATAATGCCTCTTTCTTGACTAGGCTTATCGGATATATTCTTAGAGGTCTTTAGTGCAAAAAAAGGTTTTTAAAGAGATAATCCTTACATGCGATACCTCATGCAAAAACCAATACTTGCCATCGGAATTATCATGATGGGCCTCTTCCTCTATCAAGTGGCAAGAGACCAGAAATGGGGCATTTTCCACAATGAGAAGTTGATTGCGACTTCTTGTAAGGGCGCCCTCGTTAAGATCCAGAAACAAATTCCGGAGAATTGGAAGACCTTCTGTGAAGGTAACAATTTGGCAGTGGAAATTAATGAGTTAGGAGTTCCACCTGAGGCGACCAATTTAAGATCTCTTATGTATCGTCAACTCGCTAATCACATGGCCTTTGTGGCCCGCATTTCCCACACCGATATTCTGGAAAAAGTCGATTTCGTGCGTTTCCGTTTAGATCATCCGAAGATGGTGATTAATGCCGTGACTGAGGGAAAATATATTGTGAAGCTCGCGACGTTAGAATCGCCCGAACATATCATGACTCATCTGAAGACTACCGTTCAGGTCAAAGAAGACATTAAATAATTCGGCGGTAGTGTCCTCGACGGTGTCTGTGAATTCATAGCGAAGAGCATGAAGAAATAATCTCTCAGCTTTCCTTCCACCATAAAGTTCATCACCCAGAATAGGAAATCCCAAGTGCGCCAACTGTGCTCTGATCTGGTGACGTAAACCTGTTTTAAGATTCACTAAAAGAAGACTCGTTCCCTGATTCATCGATACTTTCAACACAGCAAGAGTAGCGGGCTGAGAAAGTTCATGCTCTTCATCGGAGACTTTTTGTTTTTGTCCCTTTACACCACTGGCACGAAAATGATGTGTCCAAAGACCTTCTTTATTGAAGTCTCCTTCCACAATCGCCCAATAAAACTTACGTTTCATGGCCGTGCTAAAATGCTCTCTAATTTGCTTTAAAAAGCTCTCCGTTTTGGCCAGTACCATCACACCAGAAGTCTCGTGATCTAATCGATAAAGCAGACCTCGATCGTAATTTTCACGATTAACTTCTACTGCTTCCCACTTCCCTTCTTGAACAAGAAAATTCAAGAGCGTGTCTTTGTCAGTGTAACAAAGTGGATGGCAGTGAACACCCGGTGGTTTGTGAAGAACAATATAGTCCTTGGTCTCAGAAATGATTTTCACTTCCGGGCCCACATAGACCGGATTGATTTTCATATGATTCACAAAATCCAGTGGCAAGCGAGAAGTGCTTCTCGCTTTCACCGGACGATCTTGTTCTTTAGATGAGAAATGTCGCTTAATTTGCTGGCCGGAAGCGCCCAATGTCTTCTTTAAGGCGTCCTTGAGGGAAGAATCATCATAGAGCCAGGACAGTTCAACAAGCTCCATTACTGGGCCTCGACCTTCCGTCCCTCAGTTCTTAGATCAACTTTCTTTAAAAGAAATTCTACTCTTCGATCAGACACGTTTCCATTCACTTTTGCTTGAGGACGAGAGTCCCCATAGAAAATGGTAGTAATACGATCCGCTGAAATACCTCTCTGAATCAGAGACTTAGAAACGGCAAGTGCACGCTGGCTTGAAAGCTCATACGCGTCTTCACCTTTCTTCCCTACTTCACCGGCCTCAGCATGACCTTCCACCATAATGTTCCAGTTATTTTCTCGCATCATTTTTACTAGATGATCGAACACTTGGATATTAATTTCATCAATCCCAACTGAACCTTTCTGGAACTGCACTTTGTCCTTCATGCGCACCATGATGGTTTCTGGCATTTCATAAACGTTCGCTGATTCTGAGAGTTCATTATCTGCGAGCATTTTCTTCAGCTGATTCAATTGAGCATCTGATTCACGATTGATCTCGTGCTTATCGAGTAGACCTTCTGCAGTCAGAAATTCGATAGGAAAAGGTTTTGACGGCATGTCTGAATCAATCATCGTAGGAGCATCACTTGGTGATTTACCCGGACGCATGACCTCACCCGCTTTAAGCACGTTACCACCGAAAGCGTTTCGAAGTGATCCAATCGCCGCTTCATACTTTGCTGTTTCAGTCTTTGCGAATGAAAGCAGCAGAATGAAGAACGTTAGAAGAAGTGTACAAAGGTCCGAGAAGGTTGCAAGCCAACCGGGAGCACCGGGCTTACAAGGAGGACACTTAGGAGCGTCTGCCATGACTTACTCCTTGCCTTTATCATCGGCCACCAGACGTTCACCTGGAGGTAAGAATGAATCTAGTTTTTCACGAATCACACGTGGGTTCTCACCCGCCACAATTCCCAGAACACCCGCAACGATAATATTCATCTTCGTTGCTTCTTGTTTTGAACGCTGCTTAAGTTTTGCAGCAACCGGAATGGTAAACACGTTCGCGATTACCGAACCGTAAAATGTAGTTAAGAGAGCAACCGCCATCGCGGGACCAATCGATGAAGGATCCGACATGTTCTGTAACATTTGTACCAGACCGATCAGTGTACCGATCATACCGAAAGCAGGACCATCGGCCCCCATCCCTTCCAGCATATCCACACCTTTCGAGTGACGATCTTCCATCGCAGCAATTTCAAGCGAAAGAATTGAAGTGATCACTTCAGGTGGACGGTTATCCGCAGCAAGTGTCACTGCTTTCTTCAAAAATTTATCTTCAACTGGAACTTTCTCAAGTGCGAACACTGATTCACGACGAGCAGTTTCAGCGAGCTTTTGAATTTCTTCAATCATCGCTTTCGCATCAACCGGTGTCGAGAAAACTGACTTCATATAGTAGGCCACAAGAGCTTTAACGTTTTCCATTGGCCACTTAATGAGTGTTGTTGCAATAACACCCCCGATAACTACCACGATTGATGGTGGATCGATGAAAATTGAAAGTGGAGATCCATAAAGAATCGAACCGATGATCGCTAATGTAGCGAGTACTAATCCTGCGACTGTTGAAATATCCATAGTTCACCCTTGAACAAAAAAGAGTCTTTATGGATAAAGTATCGGAATCTTGGAAATGAACTTAAATATTTGGTTTTACTAAATTGAGATGGTCAGGATTAGATGAAAAAAAATTGAGGCCCTAAAAACAAAAAACCCCCGTCACAGCGGGGGTTTTTCTTATTTTTCTTCGCTCATGAGCATGGTCGAATCAATATATGAAAGCATCGCAGAGCGTAGGTCTTCTAGCGAAACTTCGCTGCCCACTTCTCCACCTTTGAAGACTTCTTCTTTGATCATCTCAACTGGAAAGCCGGTCATCTTGGCCAGTACTTCCAGACTAACTTTACCGTTCTTTTCTGAACCTGCCGTGGTCAGATTATCAGCTGTCATTTTCGACTCCTTGAAACTTAAGGCTACCTAAATCCATTTAGTAGCGGTTGCTCAAAAGCGTATCTTTTGGGCAAAAACAAAGTCAATCAAAGGGCCTAGAGATGTAAGATATTGTTAGGATATTCTTGAGAGAATTGGTTTAAATGTCGGAAATTACTGTTTTTATCAGGCTTTATAACCCGGGGCCGCAAGCAATGTCAGAAAGCTGGCAACCTTCTCTTCCATTTCCTGATATTCGGCCGGCGCCCTCGAAAGCAAAGTCACTCCACCACCAGCACCGTATCTCCACAAGCGATCCATTATTGATAATTGGGCCGTGCGTATATTGATGCTCGCGATTTTTTTGTCATTCAAACACAGAAGTGTCGAACCACAATAGATGCCCCGAGAGTATCTTTCTACTTCTTGAATAATTTCCATCACACGTTTTTTTGGTGCACCTGTTACACTGCCACCTGGAAAAAGTGATTCGAGAGTTTTTAGAAGAGAAATTTTTTGCGTGAGTTCAACTGAAAGCACTGAGTGCTGATGCAAAAGATTTGGAACCAAGAGAGGTGAACGTTTTTTAATGACACGGGCCTCTGGTTTATCGAGACGATTAAGATCATTGCGAAGAAGATCAGTGATCATATTAAGCTCACCCTCTTCTTTCACATCTGCTTTCATCTTCTCCCAATCTTTCTTCCAATCTTTTCCACGCTTCATCGTGCCTTTGATCGGCATCGTGTACATTTTGTTGTTCTGATATTGGAAAAGACACTCAGGCGAATTACTTAGAATCATTTCATCACCTAAGAAAGTGAGATGAGCGTAAGCACCAAGACCTTTCTGAGCGAAGAAGAAATCAGCGATGTCTCTTGGATCAATCACCTCTTCCGTCTCAAAGTCATACGGGTAAGTGAGATTGACCTGATAACAGTTACCGTTTAATAAATGCTCTTGAATATGATTGAAAGCACTCTTGTACTCAGACCAGCTTGGGCGCTCAAGAGACTTAAGCGGAATGCTTTTCAGACGAGACTTAGGGGACTTCTTAAACTTTTTATCTTCGTATTCTATTTCAATCGCAAGCGGCGTGTTCTCATCTACGGTGTGGCCCAGACCCATGAGGATGAGACCCAAGTCATAATAAAAATGAAACACGGTTGGTGTCTTCATCTTGCCCTGTAGCTCAATGCCCTCTAATCGCTTTAAAAAAAGCTCCAGGCGATAAGTTTCAGGGAAACCAGTGATGAGATTAAGTCTCGTGGTACGGAAGTAAATGAAAGCGCTTTTCGGCCTCGAGAGTTCAAGAAAAGAATTTTCATTCCACTTGAATCTTGAATAGATCATTTACTGCTCAGTTTTTTGGGGAGCAAGATCAGCAAACTTCGTCTGCGAACCGATCCATGCTAATTCAACCGTACCCGGTTCACCGTTACGGTTTTTAGCGATGATGATTTCCGCGATACCCTTCTTAGGAGTCTGAGGATCGTAGTAATCTTCACGGTGAATCAGACACACGATGTTGGCATCTTGTTCAAGTGAACCAGACTCTCGAAGATCCTGAAGTTGCGGACGACGGTCAGTACGAGAAGCAGCGGTACGGTTAAGCTGCGAAAGTGCCACCACTGGAATTTCCAGTTCGTTGGCGAGCATTTTAAATCCACGCGAAAGTTCGGCAATTTCCTGTTCACGGTTTTGCTTCTTCACGTGCATTGGCATGATCTGTAAGTAGTCCACGATGATCATAGCTAGTCCCTGCTCCGCTTTTAATTTACGGCAGTAAGAACGAATATCCATCAGGTTCGTGGCACCAGAGTCATTGATATAAAGCTTTAAGTTTGAAAGCTTCTGAACGGCATTTGAGATTTGTCTCAAATCCATTTCATTAAATTCTTTGGTTTTGAGTTTTCTTGAATCCACACCTGCTTCTGACGAAAGAAGACGCATAGAAAGCTCGGCGTACATCATCTCGTAAGAGAACACCGCCACCGCCATATTGGTTTGCTTAGCGGCCGCCACCGCCCAGTTAAGTGCGAAAGCAGTCTTACCCATACCAGGACGAGCAGCAATAAGAACTAGCTGACCTGGTTGAAGACCAAGAAGAGATCTGTCGATGGAACCAAAGCCCGTCGATACACCCATGATTTCACCCTTAGCACGGGCCGGCTTTTCGAGTTCTTTTAAGTTCTCGTAAAGCGCCTGCTTTAAAGGGATCATTTTATTGTTTTTAGTTTGAGCAGTTAGTTTAAAGAAGCCAGCTTCCACTTCCTGCATGAAGTCTGCAACGTTACCAGTGAAGTTCGTTCCAGTTTGCATCACTCGAGTCGCAGTTCTCACCACTTCACGAAGCATGCTTTTTTCTTTGATCATCTGGGCATAGTATTCAACGTTCGCCGCAGAACCGATCTCATCACAGATGGCAACAAGAGCACCTTGTCCGCCCACTTTCTCAAGCTTTCCGTGATCGTTTAATTTAGAGGACACAGTCACGATGTCAAAAGGCATCGATTCCATGTGAAGGTCTTTAATGACCGAGAAGATAATTCCGTACTGAGGATGATAGAAATCATCCGGCATCAGGTTTACGTCCGAAATCTCATCGAAGCTTGAGTTGTCGATTAATAGACATCCAAGGAGTGCTTTTTCAGCGCTTAAATCGTGAGGAAGTTCGTTCGGTCCGGCCATGATGTCCCTAAAAATGAAAAAGGGAGGACTTTCGCCCTCCCTGATTTTGAGTCAGATTACTCTGCGTTTGCAGCAGCTTCTGCTTCAGCAGCAGCAGCGGCCTTAGCAGCTTCAGCTTTAGCTTTCTTCTCAGCGTTACGCTTTTGAGCTTCAGCTTGTTCTTTCTTAAGTTGTTCTGCCATAGCAGCATCGATAGCAACTTTAAGATTGAATGTAGCTACAACGTCGTTGAAAAGTTTAGCTTTAACTTCGTAAGTCCCTAGAGACTTGATCGAACCATCGAAAGAAAGAAGACGACGCTCAACAGATACGCCAGCTTTTTCAAGTTCTTTAACGATGTCTAGAGATGTAACAGCACCGAAAAGGCGACCGTTAGATCCAACTTTTTTGATAAGTTCAACAGTGATACCATCAAGTTTTTTCTTGATTGCAACAGCTGCATCTCTTTCAACAGCAATTTTCTTAGCAAGAGCTTTTTGCTTATCTTTAAGAATGTTTGAGTTCTTATCGTCAGCAAGTAGAGCTAGCTTTTGTGGGAATAGGAAGTTACGAGCGAAACCGGCAGATACGTTAACGATCTCACCGATTGTTCCTAGAGACTTCACCTTTTCTGTAAGGATGACTTTCATATTGTTCTCCTAAAAATTAATCTTCAGTTTTACGTTTTACAAAATACTTTCTGAAATCAAACCAATTATCAAATAAACCGGCGACTGCGATGAGGTAGTTTGCCATGAGGATGATAATCATCACGATCAACGTACGGAAGAAGCCCATAATCCCTAAGAAGTTAAGCAGGTCACTTAGAACACCAAAGCCCTGGAAGAAATAAAAAATTCCAAGACACTTAATGATCGTCATTCCCACTGTTTCAAGGGAGCTGAAAGATCCAATTCCAAGATCATTTCCCCAAACCGCAAGTACCAGACCTGCAACAAGAAGAACTACGAACCCGAAAGGAACCTTAAAGTTTAATAAGTTTCTCTCGTCATGCGGATAATCGTTTCCAGAAAGTAAAAGCCTGCGGCTTTTAAGAACCAGGAACATATTGAACCAAAGCATGATAAAAACACCCATGAAGAAGTAACTTGGAAAAGAGTCCACCATTTCTTTTGCCAGTAGATCTGGACGATCTAATAACTGAAGAACTTGAACGGCCTCTTTATCTGTACTTTGTTCAATGGCCTTTTTCTGCTCGGCAATTTTATCCGAACTTTTCTCAATCTGCTGAATGATAAATTCGCTAGGAGTGAGATTATAAGACTTCAAAGTAAAACCAAAACCAGCGGCAACTAACAGAATAAAACTTAGTCCGAAAGTAACCATGCCCTTAATCGGTGAAACACCTCTTAGGACGATCTCAGCAATACCAAGTCCAAAAATAAACACGCCAACGTAAAAACCAAACAACGTCAAATCTCTGTAAACCATCAGGGCGAACAGGAAACTAATAATGAGTCCGGCCACACCTATTAAATACCCCTTCACTCTTCCATAAAGAATTGTGGCAAGGGCCAATGGAAACGGAGCGAACACCGCCATGATGAAACTAATACACAAAATCACTGAAGATGCGCCTAAAAGGAGCAATCTACCTGTGGAAAGTTGTGGCGTTTGCATCACTTGAGCATTCATACCAGTTTAAAATCCCAAATTAACGAGCAGTTTCGTTAGATTGGTAGCTGATAAGAAGCATGTTACGACCGCGCTTAATAGCTTCGTTTGCACGACGCTGGAAAGTCGGTGTAAGGCCTGTGATGCGAGCTGGAGAAATTTTTCCGAACTCGTTAACTAGCCATGAGTAAGACTTAGGGTTTTTCCAGTCTGGTGAAGACTTAGTTGCAGAGAAGTAACAAGACTTGCGCTTAGAGTGCATTTTCTTGTCTTTATCGTCTGAACCGCCGAACTCGTCACCTTCAACTTGAGCAGCTTGAGTGTGATTAGGGTTCTTGTACTCTTTAACGATATCAGCTTGGTGCTTATCTTCACCTAGCTTGATGATCATGTGACGTACAAGGTGTTCGTTAATACGGAACTTACGCTCGATTTCTGCGTTAAGGTTACCAGCACCTTTGTACATGAAATAGTGGTAAGCACCTTTCTTAAGACCTGATTCTGTTGGTTGAGCGAAAGTCTTCACTCCCCATGAATCGTTAACTAGAACTTCTGCACCGAACTCTTTGAAAGTTTCAGCAAGAGAGTTCTTGATGGAAGCTACAACTTCCTCAGATGCGTCAGGGCGAACGACGAAAGCCGTTTCGTAGATCATATTTCCTCCTGGATTATAATTAAGCCCGTAAGACCATTCCTACGAGCGAGATGAAATACTTAATATGAATGTCCGAGGGAAAATAACACAAAGACCCAAGATTTGGCCATTTCTTTCTCTCTTGAACTTGTTTTCCGGCTCCTCTGAGGAAGGAATAGATTCAATAACTTAAGGCATCGCATCATTTTGCTCAGATTTAAAACCCTCCCTAGGATCGTCTTGGCCCCAGTTTCCCTCTTAATTGTTATAACTTCTTGCAGCCTATTGTGAGAATTCCTCCTTCGTTGATAAAAACAAAAAGATCGCTTCAAAAATCTGGGAGGATAAATGAAGAAATTTCTACTCACGCTGGTAGTGGCGTTCTCCGCGTCTGCTTCTTTCGCTCAATCAGGAATGTCGGCGGCTCAGGTTTGTCAGAGAATTGCCGAGGTCAGTGGTTCAAATGGTTCAGTTTGTGCTCAGCTCATTGCCCGCAATCATTTTGATCAAGGCGCCTTAGATCTTGCTTATCAGGTTCTTCCTCAAGGTAGTTCATACGCAGTGGGAGTTTTAAATGCCACTGCCAACCGCCGTTTTGAAATTGAAGCAGGCCAGGCCTGTTCAACTATTTCATCCATCAGTGGTTCAAATACAGTTGCTTGTGCGACGGCCGTTGTTGATAAAAGAATCTCACCAGAGCTGGTTCGTATTGTAAGACCGCTGGCCGCTCAAGGGAGTAGCTATGTCGTCGGTGCAGTTCAGGCAGGTGCAGATACTTACCTTTATTCTCCACTGGCGGATGTCTGTGTGGCGATGGCAAGTGTAAGCGGATCAAATACAGTCGCCTGTGTTTCTACCATTGCAAATAAAGTAACTATGAATCAGTCAGAACAAGTATGTCGTACGGCCCTTAACAATGGGAGTTCATACGCACTTCAGTGCCTTCGCGGCATCGTTCTGGATTACACACCAGTTCCAGAACCAACTCGTGTGATGGTTGAACTCTACCAGCTTCAAGATCTAAGACGTTCCCTTTCAAAAGCACGCTCAATGCTGGATCGCGGGATGATTGAAAATGCTCGTCGTACAATCGACGATGCTCTCATCCAACTTGATTACATGACAGCTCCTACTCAACAGTAAATTTTAAGTTTTCTTTAACCGGTCTCACGCGAGACCGGTTAATATTTCCCCACATCCCATCTAATATTTCTTAAGTTTGGGCTTTTGCTTTTCCCTATTAAATTTAATGTATGAAATTTTTTTTATGCATTCTATTACTGTTGGGAGCAATCTCGGCCCGCGCTGATTTTGTGGCCGGAATTGGCCTTGAAGGGTCTACCAGTGGCGAAAGTAACAGAGGTGAATTCAGACATAACTCCTTATTTGGTGTCCGAGGAGATTTTGAAATTGGTTTCAAGTATTTGACCCTCCATTTATCCGGGGCCTATAGTTTCGGAACCGCAGACTCAGACTACCAACTCACCGATCCAAACAACGCCAGTAATACAGCAACTGCTGAAGGACTAGAGACGACTCTTGGACTACTTCGCTTGGGAGTTGGTGCCAGATTAATGCTTATACGCTCACAGAGATTTCGTTTCTTCGCCGGAGGCGGTGGACTCTACGGTGCCCTCGCCTTGATGTACGACAAAGATGAATATTACTGGAAAACCGGTTCAACCAATGGACTTAAATCAACTGAGGCGCAAGCACTCAAGGGCAGTTATCTCGAAGCTGGCATGGATTTCATCTTTACCAAAACCGTAGGGATGAGACTTCTTTATCAAAAAACATTCCTTCAAACTGACGCTTTTGAAACTCTCAATAACAAAGAGCTCGATCTACAAACAAATTATTTTTCACTCAACTACATTCAATACGTTGATACAAAGTGGTAAAAGGAGAAATTATCATGAAAAGAATTTTAGGAAGTGTGCTGGTCATGATTGGCCTCATCTTCCCTCACCTTTCACAGGCCGTTGACCGCAGTTCAGGTTGTGGACTAGGAAGACAGATCGCCCCAAGAAAAACATTGTTCTCTACATCTACTGCTGCGACAACTGATGGTGTATCATGGCCGACTCAACCTTCGGCGATGACCTCTGGAACTTCGGGTTGCGCTCCTCACGGTTTATTAATCGAGGCCAGCAAAAGAGAACATTTCATCTCTACTAATATCGCAGCCATCAAACTTGAAAGTGCTTTGGGTAAAGGTGAACACCTGGCGGCCCTTGGACAATTTTATGGATGTGGTGGCAGTCAGGAAGCTTTCGCTCGCACGATGAAGTCAAACTATTACTCGGTCTTTAAAACATCAGATGCTCAGACGATTAATCAATCCATCACTGGCCTAGGATGTGCACTATGAAATATATCCTCGTAGCTTTGATCGCATTGCAAGTTTCAACAGTATTTGCTGATAACAGTTCTGGCTGTGGAATGGGCTGGAAAGTGACGAAGAGTATGACGACATCAGGTTCTTCAACTCGTACCACGACTAATGGCACGTTCTCGAATACTTTTGGTATGACTTCCGGGACAAGCGGTTGCGACTATCACTCACTCGTTCTTCAGGACAAAAACAAATTACATTTCATGGAATCAAATCTTATTCCTATGAAATATGAAGTTGCTGTTGGTTCAGGCGAACGTCTGGATGCATTCGGAATGATGATGGGTTGTAAGCAGGAAAGCCTGGGTCATTTCAAATCAGTTATGAAGAAAAACACTCCTCAGATTTTTGGTCACAATAATTCTCCATCTGTTATCATTGAAGAGATGGAGAAAATTATTTCTACTGATTCATCGCTAGGTGTTGGCTGTTTAATCTAAAATTTCTTTCAATCATCATATTATTAGGGATCTGCTCCACATCCGGAGCAGATCCTATTTCATTTCATGAGAGATGGAAGAAACTATATTATCCAGAACTCAAGAGCGATCCCGGGTTTTATTTCACAGATGAGCCTCACAAGGCAGAAAAAGAAATTGCGGCGGCCAAAGTTCTTTTTAAATCTGAGGTGCATTTCAACACTGATCAGCATCCTCAATGTAAGTTCCCTGCCCGTTTCAAATTATTAAAAGAGAACTCTACGGAAAGTTTTCCGACTTCAAAATGCCCAGCTTATGACGAATGGCTCGCGACCCTTGACCCACAAGGCGCCTCGCTCGTATTTGCCGGCAACTATCCGGACAATCCTGGCTCGATTTTTGGACATACTTTTTTAAAAGTTAAAACCAGTTCTCATTCAAGATTACAATCCAAGGGGAAACAGCATTCAGAGATTCTGGATTACGCCCTTAACTATGCGGCCGCAGTGGATGATACTGGCAGCTTTATGTATGCCATGAAGGGCATCTTCGGAGGCTACTACGGTTTTTTCTCCATGGATCCCTACTACGTTAAAATTAATGATTATAGTGAAGGTGAAGGAAGAGACATTTGGGAATATGAACTGGCATTCGACCAAAAAGACGCTCAGTTCCTGCTCGCTCACTTCTGGGAAGTCAGATATCAGGCCAAGTTTAAATACTACTTTTTAGATGATAATTGCTCGTTCCTGGTTCTAAAATTGATCGATGCGACCAAACCTGAATGGAAAGTCGTCACATCAGATCCTCCCTACGTGATCCCAATCGAAACGGTTAAAGAGCTCAAAGAATTTCCAGGAGCGATTAAATCAACTCATTACAGACCTTCGGTCAGAAAGAAGGCCGAAAACTCTTACAAGAACCTGAATCCAATTCAGAAGCATGAAACGATTAAACTTCTTCATCACGAACTTAGCCCGGCCAAGATTACGGATGCGAACGTTCTCAACACCGTGGTCCTCTCCCTTTTCTCTAAACGCAGTAAAAATAATGGGGCACTTTCAACGGAAGATAAGTTACTTCAAGATGGTACCTTGATTCAACTTTCAACTCTGGATACTTCTAAACTAACAAGTGAGGTCGAAAATCAAGGTGACCCCTCGAAGAGTCACAAAGTTAAACAAGTGGGACTTGGATTTGGGTATCAGCAGAAGGCCTATGGAGAACTTAGCTTCAGACCCGGTCTTCACGATATGACGGACTTTCAGCGTGGTTATCTGGATTATTCGGAATTAGAAGTCGCAGATATTCATGCTCGTATTAAAGAAGACCAGTTCACCATTCATAACATTGATCTATTTAATTTGGGTCTCTATCGCCCAACCTCTCTTCAGGAAAATTCCTTTTCATGGAGAACTCGCTGGGCCTATCAAAACCAATCACAAATTTTCTGTGAGTTTTGCAAGAGTGTTTATGGGGAAGCGGCCGTTGGCTACGCCTACCATCTTTATCCCAAGCTCCTTACCTACATCATGTTTGGTGGTTTCTTGAATGCCGGGGCCATTGATACTCATGAACTAAAGTCTGGAGGAATGAGTGAGATCGGAACGATCTCCAATTTCACAGAAAAAACCAGGCTATTATTTGCCATCTCTTCCTACTTAAATCTCACGAATACTACTTCTGGGAGAACACTCTACAGAGTCTCAGTCCAGGGAACTTACAACATTGATAAAGACATTGATGTGAATCTAACTTCACACTCAGGACTTCAGTTATCTGGATCCGAGAAGTTTGAAAGTGACGTTCAGGCCTCAATTGACTTCCATTTTTAGACTGACTAACTTTTAGACACCAATCAGAATCCTACTCTTTGGGCCCTTTTTACGGGGCCTTAAAATCCATTCCCCCTAGTGCCTAAAGATTTGACAGCAGGGTCAAATTTACAAGCGCTCGCCCTCTTAACCCGTTCCTCACATAAGATTAGGTCATATTTATTAAGGAGTTTTTCATGAAAACGTCATCAATGGTTCTGGCCTGTCTTGTGCTTGCCTGCTCTTGCTCGAAAGTAAAAGAACTTGATAAGCGCACGCAGAACATGGAGAAGGCAACTGAAACCATGTCGACCACAACTGATGACATGAAAGAAACGATGGCGAATATGTATCAGCAAATTCGCTCTAAAGAGGCGGAAGATACCCGTGATGAAAAATTCACAATCCTTATGGACGACAAGGCCGACATGGGAACAAGAGTGACTGCGGCCGGTGTTTTCTTTAAATCACTTGAATTCCAACTTTGGACAGATAACGGAACATATGACAGCGAACATACACGTAACCTTCTTTACGTTGATGCTGCAAACGAATTTACTCGTCGCATTTGTGATCTTTATACTCACATCAATGTGAAGAAAATGAGCCCAACAAAAGACGGTAACGAATACGAAAACTCTTTCTATGCTCTCGCTGCGGCCATGCATATGAATCACCATCTCCAGGAAGAAACGGCGGCGAAAGATTCTAAAATGAAAGTGACTTCATTTTATGATCTGGTAAAGCAAGCATTAATCAACGAACAAAAAGGCAATCGCCTCGCTGAACATGAGGAAATCCTTCTTCAAGGAGTCAACCGTGAAATCATGGTTGAGCTAATCAAAGCACGTGTAGACATCATGTCTGCCCTTGCTCTTAAAAACCTGACTGACAAACGTGAGATGACAATCGGCCAAAAAGCCAAAGGTCTTCTCTTTAAGGTTACCGGTGGACGTTTTGGTTCAATTGATCTTCCAGAACTTTTTGATAAATCAAACGATGCCACAAAAATTTATACTGAAAAGTATCTTGATGGTGCTTTAAAGGCGAAGCGCTTTCTCTCACAAATTGGAGTTGAGAAGCACCTTGAGAAGACCCTTCAATCTGCTTACAAGAACATTGATTTCAATGAGAAAAATTCTGATCTTAAGAAAGATGAAGAACCTGCTCAGGACAAGAGAAAAATGGCAATCAAGGCCATGATCACAGAACTAATGGAATAAAGACATGCGAATTCTTTTAACTTTCACTCTCCTCTTTTCTTTGAATGCTCAAGCAATGAGCGAATCAAGATACTTCGAGCGGCCACTAAGCTGTCCGCTCCGTTTCTCTTCTCTGACCACTCTAAGAGACCAGGTTCAAGTCCTGGTGGCGTCCCTCGGAAATGGTTGCACGAAGGAAAATCAACAGGCGATCAACTCGCTTAATTCCAATGTGGCCAACCTTGAAGGGATTTATAACAGCTACAGTAGCTATAATACCAATGGCAGTAACACTACCGCCCAGTACGCTAAAAACGTGGGCCAGGTTTTGGGAAACATCAATCTCATAACATCGAACAATGCTTGTTTCTACGACATTAAGTCTCGGGGTGTGTTGCCGGTACTGGGTGACGTGATCATGAGTGCTTCGCAATTGGGACTTCTGGTTCCAAGTGCTACCGGTACCATCATCGCTGCCGGTGGTTTTATCGCGGGCTCAAGTTTAAAAATCATCAATGAACTGGTGAAGAAAAAATTCAACTTCAATAAGCCGGAAGAGCGCCGTGCTTTTATTCAACTCAACTGTGCTTTCTTTGATAGCCGCAGACTGATGGAAGAATCAGGAATTTTTAACCCTGAGACCGAAGAGTTCCGTGAGGACATTGTCAATCAACTCCGTCGTGAGAGAGTTGAGCTTTTAAAACTTCAAAAGAAGCAAGAGTCGGACATTAAAGAGCTGGATGAGATGCTGACCTTAGTAATTAATAACCTTCCAGGTGTGGAAGACAAAAACCTTGATCCGGTACTGGCACGCACTTTTGATGAAGTGACGACGGCCTTGGCCTTTAAGCCCGCTGATTATTCGCAGAAGCTTCGTCAGGTGACTTATCTCAATGAGCGCATTAATAAACTCATTGATGGCTCGCAGAAGCTTGTACTGGAGACCAAAGCCGAACCAGCAAGACAACTTCTTCTCTCAAGTCTTTTGAAAATTCAAGACGATCTCGTTCCAAACGGTAAAGCTTGGAGCAGCACGATTGATGATTATGAGATGAATGTACGCGGACCACTCATGGCCTTTATTGGCCCGGTAAGTGATGCATTGAAGAAGGAACTTGCCTCGCTTGAATCTGAACTCGTCGTGAATGATTTAGGTGCTAGTAAGGACATTACTCGCCTTAGAATTAGAATCAAAGAAGGCAAAGACGCTTCTTGGGGAATTGCCCTTCGATTAAGCTCACTTGATGCAAAAATCACCTCACTTGATAATAAATATAACTCAAGAATTTTTTCCGATCAGGATGAGGGAACTTCAAATGCAGTCGAACTTCTGGATTACTACAGAAAGCTTCAAAGCAGTATTCTTGGTCGCGAAGGAAAAGATTATTTGAAGAATGCGATTAAGGTTGGCTTCAATATGAAGGAAGGTCTCGAACATCAACTTTCATTGTTCAAGAGCACAACTAATCAACGCGAAAGATGTTCGGCCGCAGAGAAGACGCGTTTCGCCTGGACCCAGTACCGTTACAAAATCCAGGAAGTGCATGACTTCGTGGCCACGAACCTGGATCTTTATCGTTCAAGTTTCCGAATTGGAAAAGAACGTCAAAAACGTGCGACGTCTTATGTTCTGGCCCAAATTGATTCGGTTGAAGACTTTCTGAGTGACAAACGACCAGCAGACGAATCCGCTGGTTATTTGATGAAGGATGTAGCTAATAAAGTAAAAGATGTAGAGATTCTACTCCACGCCTCTGGATGTTTTTAATTCTCAGGGGCGTAGATCTCATATTGTTCAGCGTGATAGTTGTTGTCAGCACGAACGAGAAGCGTTTTATTGTGAGTTTCTTCCAGTACTTCGATGATTCCGAAATCCTCAGAAGATAGTTTTGCACATACTTCAGGGTGAGCGAAGATCGTGATCTTCCCTGCACTCGTGCGCTTCATGACTTTCTGAAGTTCACGAATCACTTCAAAACTCACTGTCTCAACCGACTTCACGCGGCCCACACCCTCACAATAAGGACATGGCTCACACATCGTACGGATAAGAGTGTCGCGTGTACGTTTACGGGTCATCTCAACCAGACCAAGACCAGAGATCGGAAGCACGTTTGTTTTCGAGCGGTCCTTCTTCAGGGCCTCAAGCAGTGACGTATAGACCTGAGTGCGGTGTTCTTCTTTTTCCATATCGATGAAATCGATAATGATGATCCCGCCGCAGTTACGAAGACGTAATTGATAAACGATTTCTTTTACGGCCTCGAGATTTGTTTTAAGAATAGTTTCCTCAAGGGTCTTCTTCCCTACGAACTTACCGGTGTTCACGTCGATTGAAACCAGAGCTTCCGTCTGATCGATATTGATTGAACCACCAGACTTTAAGAACACCTGATTTGAAAGAGCTCTTTCGATCTCGATATCAATTCCGTAGTGCTCAAAAATCGGTAATTCACCGTCGTAGAACTTAATCTTTGCTTTATGATGAGGGATAAAGCGCTGAATGAATTTCTCAATCTGCTTCACAGATGATTTTGAGTCAGCAATTAGGTTATCAACGTCCTCATCCATAATGTCACGAAGAGCACGTTGGATGAATGAAAGATCCTGGTGAAGTTCAACCGGGGCCTTCGCCTTCTCCATTTTCTTCTGAACGTCTTTCCAGATTTTCACCAGATTGTTGTAGTCGTTCTTCAGAACTTTATAACTTTGAGTTTCGGCCACAGTACGAGCAATGACACCCACACCTTCAGGACGGATTGAATCCAGGATGTCTTTAAGACGCTTTCTTTCTTCTTCTGATTCGATTCTGCGAGAAACACCCGTGTGCTCGATAAACGGCATATAAACGATATGACGGCCGGCCAGAGTGATATGACGAGTAACTCGCGGACCCTTCGTTGAAATTGGTTCTTTCGCGATTTGCACCACGATCTCGTCGCCTTCTTTCAGGAAGTCCTGGATTTTTACGTCCGGGCGGAATTTCATGTCTACGGTTTCTGTCAGGGTGGAAAATTCATCAGGGATAACTTCACCCAGGCGTTTGGTGTTGGCCTCGGTGGTTTCGATTCGACTTTGCATCTCTCGCTGCTCTTCCAGAGTCGGAAGATAAGCGTCGTCCACATACAGGAAGGCCGCGCGCTCCTGACCAATGTCAATGAAGGCAGACTGCATCCCTGGAAGAACTCTTAGAACTCTTCCGAGATAAATGTTACCGACGATTGGAGCTGATTCATTTTTTGGGGAATGTCGTTCAATAAGGAAGTCTAGGATCTCACCATTCTCAATGAGCGCAATACGCGACTCACTGTGAGTCTGGTTGACCACAAGTTCTTTTGCCATGAAAAATGTCCTAATTCTAAAAACTTAATAACTTAAAATTAGGACCAGAATACAGGCAAAAGAACTAAAGTGAAAGTCGGTAATCTATGACTAGTTGAGCATACCAATGATTGTCGCTGAAAGAAGCGATGCAAAGGTACCACCTAAAAGGGCTTTTAGGCCCAATTCTGCCAACATTCCACGTTTTGAAGGAGCTAACCCACCGATTCCTCCCAATTGAATTCCAATTGAAGAAAAGTTGGCAAATCCACTCAATAAGTATGTGGCCATTAATAGCGATTTAGGACTTTGTAGAACACTGATCTCTTTCATTTTAGCAAGAGTCGTATAGGCCACGAATTCATTAAGAATTGTCTTCTCACCAAGAAGCTGACCGATTGAAACCATATCGATGTGTGGAACACCCATTAACCAAACCAGTGGTGAACAAAGGTAACCAAGAATAAACTGAAGAGTAACGCCTGAGTACTGTCCGCCAGTAAAATTCTGGATAACAGTATTAAGACCCGTATAGTATCCGAACAGGTCATTCAAAATGAAGTTAACCATTGCAATCATAGCAATGAAAACGATAAGCATTGCGGCCACGTTTAGAGCTAGTTTAAGTCCATCTTCTGTACCTAAAGCAACTGACTCCAACATACTTGAACCAACTTTCTCATTCGCAAGATTAAGAGAAGTGTCCACATTTTCAGTCTGAGGAAGAAGGATTTTTGAAACAATGATCGCTGCCGGAGCAGACATCACAGAAGCAGCGAGAAGGTGTTTAGCGAAATAGAGCTGTTGAACCGGATCGTCCCCACCAAGAAATCCTACATAAGCGGCCAAAACGCCCCCTGCAGTACTTCCCATACCACCTACCATCACACATAGAATTTCAGAGCGTGTCATCTTATCCAGGTATGGCTTAATCAATAACGGAGCTTCGGTTTGCCCAAGAAAGATATTGGCAGTAGCAGAAAGGTTTTCAGCTCCAGAAATCTTCAAGAATCTTCCTAATAGCCAAGAAAGTCCGAACACAACTCTTTGTAGAATTCCTAGATAAAAAAGTAAGCTTGTAAGAGCAGAAAAGAAGATAATTGTAGGCAGAACTTGGAAAGCAAAGATAAATCCAATCGATTTAACATCCATCAAATTGCCGAAAACGAATGTTGACCCTTGCTTGGTAAAACTTAGAACCACAACAAATACACTTGAGATTCTTTCAAAGATTGATGCAACAAATGGAATGTGTGTAATGCTTAGGGCAAAAATAATTTGAAGCAATAAACCAAGGCCAACGAGTTTCCATGGTATTTCTTTTTTCTTGGAACTAAAAAGGTACAAAATCCCAATTAGAACACAAATGCCTAAAATACCACGCAACAACGACTCTAGGTTCATAGAACTCCCAGCTATTAGCACCGCTAATGTAAATGTTTAGTGTAACTCATAGAGTTATACTAACAGGGAGTTAATAATGGCAAGAAAAAGTCGGGTATTTTTAAAAAGTCATCTGCCAGAATTGAGTGCCATACTGCACCTGAGGCAATGTCAGATTTCCAGTATTTTCCGCATGCCAGGCCACTCTTTCTGAGGAATTAAAATCTACTGAAGATGTAAGATCGTCCTGATTTCTCTGCACACTGTCGTAGGCAACCCAGATTACACCAAGGATTACACCGATGGCAGCTCCGGTCCAAATGTTCGAAACGTGCTGACTTGGCTTATCGACAAATGAAAGAGTCGAAAGACCTAGAATCGCCCCGCCTGCACCTGCAGCTCCGATTAAAATTAAATCATTTTGAGTGCTCTTAATCAGATCGTCCTCTTGAGCGAAGGCCGCCGAAGGAAGAACGAAAGAGAGACATAAGAGTAAACAAATGAGTTTTTTCATACCAAATCCTATGGAGTTAGATTGCAAACGAGAGTCCATGAGACTATGATAAGTGCCCATCTTAAAGATGGCAAATCTGTATTGCATTGAGAGACGAAATGACGAATGAAAATTTTCAAGTGTATCCCCTAATCGACAAGAAGAAACGTGGGGAGCGTTTAACTAACAAAGAAATCAAATGGTTCATCCAGAGCTACACTGATGGCAAATTACCTGACTATCAAATGTCAGCGATGTTAATGGCCATGTTTATCAAAGGTATGGATGTATCTGAGACAGCATATTTAACGGATGCCATGCTCGAGTCCGGGAAACAATTGAAGTTCCCTGGAAAGAACGTAATCGATAAACACTCTACGGGTGGAATTGGTGACAAGGCCTCTTTCGTACTCGCCCCTATTGCATCAGCTGCGGGTGTGAAAGTTCCCATGATCGCGGGTCGCGGTCTGGGTCATACGGGCGGAACTGTTGATAAAGTTGAGGCGATCAAAGGTTTCAGTACGGCCCTTGATCTCGATACGTTTTCTCAGAAATTAAATAAAGAAGGTCTGGTTCTGATCGGTCAAACTCCTGAGATCGCTCCGGCCGATCGTCTGATCTATGCTCTTCGTGATGTGACTGCCACTATCGACTCTATTCCTCTTATTACTGCATCGATCATGAGTAAGAAACTCGCCGAAGGTGCTAATGGCATCGTGTTTGATATTAAGTGTGGCACTGGTGCTTTCATGCGTACTCCAAAAGATGCTCGTAATCTTGGTAAAAGCTTGATTGCGACTTCAAAACGCTTTAAGAAGAAAGCAGTCGCTCTTATTACTGATATGAACCAGCCTCTTGGTAATACGGTTGGACACTCTCACGAAATTATCGAGAGCATCGAAACACTTAAAGGTAACGGTCCAAAAGATCTTACAGATATTTCAATTGCTCTTGCGGCCCATATGATTCACATCGCGGGTGTTGAGAAAACTTTCGAGAAGGCCCATAAGAAAGCACTAGAAATGGTGAGTTCTGGAAAGGCGCTGGAAGAATTCAGAAAACTCATTAAGTCGCAAGATGGTGATGACAGAGTGATCGACGATTACTCTATTCTTCCCCTGGCCTCGGCTGAAACACAAGTTCTTGCTCCTAAAACGGGCTTCATCAAGATGTTCCAGAATGAACAAATCGGACTTCTTCTGATTGAACTTGGTGGCGGTAGAAAAACAAAGGCCGATCTTATTGACCACTCAGTAGGATTTACATTCCATAAAAAGATCGGTGATAAAGTGAAAAAAGGTGAACCTATTTTCACGATTCATCACCATCCACACCAACAGCCGATTGTAGAAAAAATCAAAGCTCAATTCGTAAAAGAAGTTCTCACCATGTCTTCTACGAAAGTAAAAGCCCCAAAACTTATTATTGAAAAACTAAGCTAAGGACACCATATGTCGATGACGAAAATTGTTGAGGCCTCACAGTACATTCTTTCCAAGATCAATAACAAAAAACCAAAGATCGGTATCGTTCTTGGTTCCGGTCTTGGAATTTATATTGATCAGATTCAAAACAAGACAGTTATTCCTTACCAGGACATCCCTCACTTCAAACGCACATCGGTTGAAGGTCACTCCGGTGCCCTTATCATCGGTGAAGTTCATGGAGTAACGGTTGCGGCCCTTCAAGGTCGTCTTCATGCTTACGAAGGCTATGCTGGTGAAGAAATTGTTCTTCCAGTAAGAACTCTTGCTGCTTTGGGTGTTGAAACAGTTTTCCTAACGAACGCTTCAGGCGGTATCAATCCTAATTTCCACCCTGGCGATCTTGTGGCCATCACTGACCACATCAACCTTTCAGGTCGTAACCCACTGGTTGGACCAAATATCGCTGAACTTGGCCCTCGATTCCCGGACATGGGTAACGCTTATGATAAAGAAATGCGCGATGTTCTTCATGCTGTTGCAAAAACTCACCATGTGGAAATCAAAGACGGAGTTTACTGCTCTGTTTTAGGTCCGACGTATGAAACTCCGGCAGAAATCCGCATGATGAGAATCATCGGTGCTGACCTGGTTGGCATGAGTACGGTTCCAGAAGTGATCGCCGCTAATCACCTAGGGCTTAAAGTTGTAGGTGTTGCTTGTATTACTAACTACGCAGCAGGGATCAAAGAGGAAAAATTAAGTCACGCAGACGTTAAAAAAGTGGCAGAAAAGGCCATGGTTGGATTTGCCACCGTTTTAACTGAAACTATAGGTGAGTTAAAAAGAATGGGAAAAGTTTAATGAGTCTACGAGATAAAGCACTAGATGCATCTACCCGCGCCTACTCACCGTATTCAACTGCAAAAGTTGGTGCCGCGATTGAGACAACCGACGGGAAAGTTTACCAAGGCTGCAATATTGAGAACGCAAGCTACGGTGGAACGGTTTGTGCTGAACGTGTGGCCATCTGGAAAGCAGTTTCTGACGGTCATATGAAGTTAAAGCGCATCTATGTTTATACTAAAGACGGCTGGCCACCTTGTGGTCTTTGCCTTCAGGTCATCTCGGAGTTCGCTGACCCAAGCTTAGAAATTACCTTAGGAAATGAAGCTGGAGTTGAGACGACGAAGAAGTTCAAAGAATTTCTTCCTAATGCCTTCACTCCGGAACACTTAGATTAAACTATAAAATATAGGGATGAGGCGAATGTCTCATTTATTACATGCAAGACAAAGAAAAGACCTACGAGTCGTCTAAAGAGTTATTAAGTTCCCTCAATTTCGTTGTTATCGATCTCGAAACAACCGGGGGAAATCCTGAAACAGAAAAAATCATCGAAATCGGAATGGTCCGCATTGAGAATCGAAAGATTACTGAGGACCGTTCTTTTCTGGTGAATCCTCAGAAGGAAATTCCGGATTTCGTTCAGAAACTTACTGGTATTCGCAAGGCCGATGTTGAGCACTCCCCTAAAATTGAAGAAGTGATTGATGAGATTGTTGAGTTTATCGGAGATTCAATTCTCGTGGCCCACAATACATCATTTGATATTCCGTTTTTAAATGGCGTTCTGAAGAAGCTTCAACGTCCGACCCTTGATAACAAGGTGATCTGTACCAACATCATGACCAAGTACATGATCCCAGACATCATGAGTTCTAATCTTCAATATATGTCGCAAATCTTTGGCATTCACCACTCACAGGCCCACCGTGCGATTGAAGATGCTCGTGCAACCGGACTTCTCCTTTTAAAATACCTCGATATTTTTGAAAGTAAGAACATCCGTAAGATTAATCAACTTTATTACCCTCGTAATAAGTTCGAGTTAGATCGTGCGATTATTGAAACTCCGGAAAGTCTCGATAAGGTCTATGAGACCCTGGCCCAGATTTCTAATCCATGTGTTCTCACGGTTAAAGGTGACAATGGTGTGATCCTTACGATTCTTCCGATTAAATCTCCGAAAGATGAAGTGGAAGATCTGAAGACGTACCTGGGTGACTTCCGTTGGAGCCAAATTCATATTCGTCTATGTGGCCCTTTCATCGAAGGTCTGTTCTTTATGAACGCGAACTTCGTAAAGATCCCTGAGACCTATCGCAAGAAATCGATTGAGTATCTTAAAAAGAAACACAAACTTCCGCCCGCTCCTCGTTTAATGGATGAGCATGACTTTGTGGTGACTCCACATTTGATCAGTGGTCAGTTCATTGTGTATTCGTTTTTAAATTTCTCGCCGTATTCGCAGCTGATCTTTAAGTTTCCTTCTCACAAAAAGAAACTTCACCAGTTCCTTCTTGGACAGGTGGGACGCTTTGAGACTCAACAGAAGGGCAAGAAGAAGGCCTTTATTCAGAATGACATTCGTGACATTTTCTTGAGTCTCTTCCATGACTCACTGGCAAATGAACCGCAAGTGTATCTGCCGCTTCGAATTGCGGACATCAAAGATGAGAAGAAGCACTATCTGGAAAAGATCGAAAAGCTTTCAGAAACAGAAGTAGATCGTTACAACTTCCCTACTAAACATCTTTAAAATCACAGATTTTTTTCATTCTTAGGGAGTAATTTTAATTACTCCCTGTCCTGTATTTCTTTTCATTCCGACTATTTAAATCTTTCAAAATATTCCAGGTAATTTGCATGAAGCTTATAGCCTGGAAACTTCCATGACCCCCAATGAAGGGGGCCTTTTTTTACGAAAAGGATTTGTTATGGAAGACATGATCAGGGTTCTGGTAGTGATTATCCTTTTATTGCAGCTTGCTGTAATACTTAGAATAATCTAATCAGATTTAGGAGGGGTGGTGACTCACTCCTCCACCTGTCATGTTTCAAGATTGTATCAAAAAAATCTGAGTCAATTCAATGTCCAAAAGGTGCCAGGTTGCTTTCGCTGGCGGAAGTAGAAACTACCTTTCAATAATTTATATCAACTAACCTTGGCTTAATTCAAGGTCGAAATGGTGCCAGGTTCCTGTTGAGAAAGGGCCGGCTTCAGATTATCAATGACTTCTTTTGAAGGAACTTTCACGTCCCAAACGAGTCCCATTTTCTCAAAGAGTTTGATCACGACAAACGAAGCATCAAACTGACCTTTAAGAATTCCAGTCGTCGCAGAGAATGGAAAGCAGTGATGATTATAGTGCCAGCCCTCACCAAATGTGAGCCAGGCAAGCCAGGCGTTGTTGTGACTATTATCACGACCTTCTCTCGCCGGAAAATCATAGGGCCGATCACCATGAAGGTGGCCCCAAGAATTCACCAGGAAGATCGTGTGAAGGTGACAAAGACCACCAATTAAATAGACCCATACCAGAAACTGAAAACCATTTGTTCCAAGTTCTGGTTTAAAGTAGCGAAGACCTTCGCCTAATAAAAATAAAAAGAGCGCAAATATTCCGTGAATCGCATCACTCTTCTCATTTAAAAACTTAAGCTCAGGGAATTTCTCCCAGTCTTTGATACGAGAGTAATCAGTAATAAAAGATTTCTTCTCCATCGCCCAACCAATGTGGGAAGTGAAAAAGCTGTGAGCAATCGGAGAATGAGGATCCTTTTCGGTATCAGAATACTGGTGGTGCATACGGTGATGGGCCGCCCACCAAAGAGCACCTCGCTGCATACAGATGTTTCCGGCCAGGGCCAGGAAGAACTGAAAGCCACGCGTGGTTTTAAAACTTCTGTGAGAAAAATAGCGGTGATAAGAAATGGATAAAAACAAACCTCTCCACACGAAGAAGAAAAGCGTGAGGTAAAGGGCCGTCGCAGAGGTTCCCGTCCAGATGACGTTTAAGACCAATAGATGAATAAAAACCAGGCGTATTGTTTGTTTGTCCATTCCCGGATTATAGGCCCATTAAATCAAGATATACCGATGGGAGACGACATTTACAGAGGTGTCAAAACCTTAGACGGCCCAAGGATTTCCTACAAAGGCACTTATGTTCCTCTAAATACCATTGATAATAGGCCCATGAAGCTTTTAACGACGATTCTGGGCCTTTTAGGACTTCTCTCACTATCATCTTGCAACGAGGTGGATGCCCGTCGCACTTTGATTAAGAAAGAGACCGCTAAAAGCTCAACCTCTCCTCTTACGGCCAAAAACTCAAAGACCATTGTTGGTTACGAGTGTGACCTATTGGACTCGGAAAGTTATGAATCGCAAAAGATCTTTTTTACTTCCGAAAAATGGACCTCGAATGAAGGCATCTCTAAGATGACCCAGAACTTTTATGGATTTGATGTGAAAGGGATTCTTAGAAAAGGCATTGAATTAGATAGAAGCACACTCATTAGTGCTGAATACAATTTAAATTCGAAGACCACTAAAAGAGTGCTTAAAGAGACAAGGACCGGCTACGATGATACTTTTGCGGAAGAACGTTTCTATATAAAATTCAATTCACTTAATCTCACTTTCAACATCGAAAGAACTCAGTACTTCCGTACCTCGGTTGATACAGCGGAAGAAAAACTAGAAAAAATCAAACCGGGGATCATCACGGTTGGTAATTGCGCTGGCAAGGAAATGATTGTTACTGAGTGATTACGGGTTGTAGATAAAGCGCAGCGAGTAATCCGAAACCTGAAGTACGAAATTCTCAATCGTCAGAAGATTCTGAATAAGCTTAGAAAGGCCCAGATTTGAAATATTAAGCTCATGGAGCTGAATCTGAATCTCTTGAGAAGACTCAACAATCTCACCCTTAATCACTTTTTCAATTTGGTTCTTATTCGCCACCAGAAGCTGGTGAGAATAAAGAGTCATGAGTTCACCCAAGATCAGGTAAAACGTCATCGTTAAAAGACTCAGGTTCACCTGGGCCTTAAAGTCAGCGTGTTTAATGGATTCAAAGTTAAAACGGATACCACTTTCAACCGTTCGGAAACGAAGCAGGTTCTGTGCCTGTTGGTAACAGATCTCAATCGGACTCATGGTCGATTCATAAATCTGAAGCTTACTAGGATTCGCGCGAGAGAAACCAAGGAAGGTCTCAATTAATTGCTTACAACGAATCGCTCCGTTCTTCATTTCAGTCAGAGTTTGCTCTGCCTCTTGATTCAGAGATTCATCTAACAGCAGAAGACTCAGGGCCGCTTGAATACCGGCAATAGGATTATTCAACTCGTGGGCGATACTCGAACTGATGATACCTAGCTCCTGACCAGACGGCGTAAGGTTACCGTCCCCTTTCAGGAAGAAACTTTCCGTGAAGAACACGAAGAGGATCTTTTTCTCATCCAGATGGAAAACGTCTTTGCGATAAACATTATAAGGAATGTCGTTGATGAGGATCTTTTCACGAAGCTTTAGCTTAAGACACCCACTTGGAGCAAATCCAAGTTTTGCAAACAAAGTATTATGCTGGTGGACTTCCGCTTTCTCTGACAGAAGTGCTACCGGGAATGGAATACTATCAAGGACACTCTCCCATAGCTTCTCATCAAAGAAAGGGTCTTCAATGTTCTGCTGGGATCTGAAAAAGTTAACTAACGTATAGAAGAAGAACAAACGCTTAAAGAGACGGAAGTGATCTTCATCATTCCAATTCATCTCGATGGCAATGAACACACCTTTAAACGGTGGCAATAAAAGAAAGTTCTCACTCGGAGTTACTTCAGCGAGTTCCCCTGAAGAGAAGAACTGAAACTTAGAGCGTTCAATATTTACTTTGGTAAATTGTTTTAAAACTTTCTCAAGCTTTCCTAAATCATCGGCCTGAATCAGATCTTTCTCAAGATCTACGAGTGCCTGCGCATAGTTTAAAAGGTCTTCTGAAGTAAAAGCATTCTGAGTGATTTTACGAGCACGAGTTTCAAACTTGCGGATGTTTTTCATCCCCAGAGTGACAAAGGACTCTTCCTTCACTTTCACAAGTGCCTGAAGTCTCGGAGCGATCAGGCGCTCGATTTGTTTTAAATCGAGACTATCATCCAGGACCGCATGAACATGAGATTCATCCAGATTCTGGCCAAAGCTAAAAAGACCTTGGTTACTATCCAGGACACAGATGCGAAACTCTGGTCCTGGTTTTAATGTATGAAGTGAACTTTCAGAAACAAAATCTACAGTGAGTTTTTTTAGAGAAAGTGGAGCGGTCAAAGAGTCGGCCCTCTCAGCGTCCTTAAGCCCAGTCAGGATAGAATCAATCGAGCGCCGAAGATCCGGCGACAACATTGGGTCTACTCTAAATTGCAGAAGTCCTGAGTGTGATTGCATTTACTCTTTAAAAGCTTTTTTCGTCTCATCAATAAGAACGAAGCCGTCCACATACTGGCCCTGAATTTTTACACCCCAATGAAGATGAGGTCCAGAAGTTCTTCCAGTATTTCCAGAAAGCGCGATTAATTGGCCTCTTTCCACCATATCGCCCTCTTTAACAAGAGTTTTTGAGCAGTGCCCATAAACCGTAAACACATCCATCCCGTGATCGATAATCACGGTCCAGCCGGTATAGAAAAGGTCGCCTGCGAATACGACTTTACCAGCATTGGCAGCAGGTACTTTGTCCCCAATCGCCGCTCGATAGTCAGTTCCTAAGTGTTGGCCCTTCTTCACATTGTTGTAAACGCGTTTAGTTCCATACACACTGGTGACCACACTGTTCATTGGTTCTTGGAAAGCTTTCGTAAAAAGAAATCTAGGCTCTGATGAAGCATAAATTTTATTCAAAACTAATTGTTCAGCATCCGCGCGTTTCTGATTTTTTGGAGATAAGGCGATTCTCTTTGAATCCACTTTTAACTTTTCTGCCTTATATTCTTTCTCAACGACCTTGAAGAAAACTTCTTCCAGGACCTGATCGTTAGATTTTAGGCTACAGGTAAAAGGCTGAAGGTCTGAAAAGTAACTCTCAATCACAATGGCCTGGGCCTTATCTTTATGGGCCTCAACTTTTACTTCTTGTCCTTTACAGAAAAGCTTTACACCAACGTCAGTCGTTTTAAATTCAAGCCACTTCACCTCACCTGGGTGAATGGTTTCTTCACGAGATACTGGATTTTTAGCAATTGCACAGCTTAAGAGGAATGGGGCCAAAAGAGTGAGAGAGATGTATTTCATGATTATTCCTTTATCGCTAGACCTTTTCCATCGTGGAATTGTATTTCAATTTTTGAGCCTGAAGTTGCTTTTGAGTAATCCTTAAGTGAAGTAAGGACAGTTCCCTCTTTCGTCGTAACGTAAGAATAACCGCGCCCTAATACTTTTGAAGGATTCAGCGCCTCCAGTACATGTTCAAAACGATTTAGTTTTTCAGTTAAAGTCGCGCTCTTCATCTGCATATTATGAAGAAGCTTAAGCTCCGCCTCATCTAAGCGCTGTTCAGCTTCAGGAAGACCAATCAGTTCCGACGCACGCTCAGAAAGATGAATGGACTTAAGTCTCATATGAGCGTCCTGGATCTTTTCCTTCATCAGCGCGAGAAGTTCTTTCGGATGAAACTTCTGAGTCATGAGCTGCACGTGTTGATAAAGCTTAAATAGATCAGACTTCAAATGTGTCTGGCAGAAAGTAAGACGAGCTTTCAATTCAGTTTGTGGTTGAGAGAGAGTTTCCGCCGCCGCAGTTGGAGTTTCCGAACGGTGGTCGGCCACATAATCACAAAGAGTGAAGTCCACCTGGTGGCCAACGGCACTTATCACTGGAATCGGGCAATCATGAATCGCACGCACGAGATTCTCATCATTGAAGCCCCAAAGGTCTTCCATGCTTCCTCCCCCACGAGTCATCACGATCACATCAACATCAGAGATCGCCTGGGCCTTCTTTAGAGCAGACACCAAAGATCTTGGAGCTCCGTCACCCTGAACCAGGGCCGGAACAATCAGAATATCCATCCACAGTGAACGACGATTCATCACATTCAGGAAATCCTGAAGAGCGGCACCGTGTTCAGCAGTAATAACTGCTATGCGCTTTGGAAATTTTGGAATTTCTTTTTTCTTTTCTATGTCAAAAAAACCTTCCTGAGAAAGCTTTGCTTTTAAGCGTTCATATTGAAGCTTTAGCTGGCCTTCACCCGCAGGAAAAATTCTTTTCGCCAGAAGCTGGAAGGAACCACGCTTCTGATAAACACTAATTGGTCCAACGATGACAATCTTGTCACCGTCTTTTAAATTTCGAATAAGAGGATTTCTGAGGGCGTCGCCCTTGAAAAGAGCACAAGAGAGAGCGGCATTCTCATCAGATAGTGTGAAGTACCAGTGGCCCGCACCTGATGGGGAGAGATTTGTCACCTCTCCCTGAACCATTACTTCCTGGAACTGTTCTTCTAATACATCTTTAATGGAGGACACAAGGTCAGAGACCGAGGCCGCATCAAATCCCATCATTACTTAGTAGACGTCTTTAAGAAGGTCTCAAATACACCAAAGCCTTGTAAGTAACGAACGGCCTGAAGTACTTGATAGTCTTCTGCTGGTTGATATGTTTTGAATAGATCTTCTTCTTTAGCTTCACCGTTTTTCTTCGCGGTTTTCTTCGCCGTCATGGCCTTGATACGCTCAGCACGTTCTTTACGCTCATTGGCCTCACGGTGAGCCTTCTCTTCCGGAGTTTCGATTGTAGCCGTCAGATGGTTCTTAAGATCTTTTTCACGGATGTAACGATCATCCTTCAGGCTCTTCTCAAAATCGGCCTGGCTCATTTCTTCGATCTGAACATCCGGCTTGATACCTACCGCTTGGATCTTACGATTCTTCGGAGTCATGTACTGAGCGATTGTAAGTTTCACACCTGTATACTTATCAAGCTGAGCAACCGTTTGAACTGAGCCTTTACCAAAGGATTGTGAGCCCATGATAATCCCGCGTTGATAGTCCTGAAGAGCACCGGCAACGATTTCAGAGGCCGAAGCTGAAGCACCGTTAATCAGTACCACCATCGGAGTTGTCAGATCTTTGAAACCAGATTTCTTAACGTAACGAATATCTTTGTTCTGAGGATCACGTGCCTCAGTTGAAACCACGATACCTTCTTTTAAGAATAGAGAAGAGACATCAACCGCCTGATCAAGTAGACCACCCGGATTCGAACGAAGATCGAGGATGATACCATGAAGCCCGTTCTTCGATTTTGCCTTGAGTTCTTTCATTGCTGATTCAACTGATTCAGCTGAACGTTTCTGGAACTGAGTCAAACGAATATAAGCATAGCGATCTTGAATAAGCTCAGATTTAACCGGCTTCACTTTGATGATTTCACGAGTAAGGGTGAAGTGCTTAACACTCTCCTCACCTTCACGCACGATTCCCAGGTGAATCTTCTCACCTACTTTACCGCGCATTTTTTCAATGGCCTGCTCTAGAGTCATACCAACGATTGGTTCGTTGTTGATTTCAACTAGTTTATCTTTTGGTTTAATTCCCGCTCTGAATGCAGGAGTATCATCGATTGGAGTAATGATGTAGATCACGCCTTCTTTCTGAGTTACTTCAAGTCCTAGACCACCGAACTCTCCGGCAGTATCATTTTGCATTTTTTCAAAGAAGTCTTTATTTAAGAAGGCCGAGTGTGGATCAAGTGTCTCCATCATCCCTTTGAGTGCTCCTTCCACCAGGATCTCAGTTGATACTGGACGGTAGTATTGAGTTTCAATCAGGTGAAGAACTTTATTAAAAAGTTCCAACTGTTCAAAGCGTGAACGGTTTTCTGAAATTTTTGGAGCGGGAGCTGGTGCGGCCTTTTTTTCTTCGCGAGCGATGACCGGAGAAACTAAAAAAGCAGACAGGAATGCAATATTTGCAAGACGAGACATGAGTACTCCTAAGACTTGATATACGTCTTAGATTTTACTCACTCCCGACTGCTCTAACCACAAAATAGTGTTCTGTGCCGTGTTTTTCTTACGAACTTCGAAGTAGAGATTTTGAGGCTCCGCTGTGTCGTTAAGAGTGTAAGCAAGAATGTCTCCGTCATGAACAGAATCATTCTTTTTCACTCTGACGTTCATCTTTCCGAGAAGAACTGTTCTAAGGTCATTACCGTGATCAATGAGAACCACCTGTCCGTAAGCAGCGAGATCACCTGCAAACACCACTTTCCCCCCGCCCACAGCTTTCACTGGCTGAGCAGATTGGTATTTAAAGGTCACGCCCTTTGGACTGGCAGTGAAACTAAGATAATCATCAACAGGCCTGTGAAAGAACCGATCCGGCTTCTTCTCGATGACTGGAGCAACACTTAGCTCTTTCTTCACAACAGCGATGCGCTTTTCAAGCTTCTTCACCTGAACCACGCTCTCCATTTTCTTCTTCTTCTCCACTTTCGTGAGATAAGAATCCATGGCGGTCTTTTTACGTGCTTCAAGCTCTTGAATCACCTGGCTCAATTCTTCTTCATTTTTACGAAGATCAACAAGCTTCACATCAAACTCTGCGACTTTTGCGTTGAAAGAAGCGAGTTCAGTTTCTTTGTTTTTAAGTTTGTTTTGCGCCTGCTTTAAAAGTTCCAAATGGACCTTTCGCTGCCACGGCTCAGTGGTTTCATTCTCACTCTCAAGAAGATAGTTCTTAAGAATGCGTTTGTTTTCGGCCTGAGCAGAGAGGACTTCTACTTGCTTCTTCTTTAGGGCCTCTCGATAAAGCTTAATATCGCCTTCAAACTGTTTGATTTGCTCAATGCTTGAAAGATATAAATTGTTCTTCGAACCGATCTCTTTTTCGAGAGTCGATAGACGAGCGCCCATTTCCATCACTTCAGTGCGGTAACGAGCAAGTTCATCAGTTGGGCGTCTGACCGCCGCTGATGCGCTAATTGAGATTGTGAGTGCGAGGATGAGACTTAATCTCATAGAGTTGGTTTCCATCTCCATTCTTGCATTGAGAACGTCCAGAACACTGAGAACACCATAAATAGAATGATTGTATCAAATACTTTTAGAGTGCCATTCCAGATTCCAAGACCAGTGAACGCAGCTAAAACAATCATAAGACCTGTCGCAATACTTTTCGCAGCAACTAATCTCTTACGCTGAAACTTCTCGATGATATATGAGCGAGAACGGAAAACATCATAACAAAGCCAGTAAGAAATGATCCAGCAGAGAGCGATGATCGCAACCACACCCCAATCCCCTGCTTTAGCAAGGAAGCTATAAAAAGGATGGGCCTTCATCACCGATGTTACTTCCGGATATTTAATTTCTGTCGCGGTTACGTGCTCTTTGCCACCCATCTTCACGACTTGATTTCGAACAAACTCCAAACTCTCCACTGAAAGTGATGGACTCATCACAATACGAAGAGATTTGAAATTCATAAGGTCAGAATTAAGTGAGTAGTCAGCACCAAGCTGCGCCACGAGTCCGTTTAGTTTTGAACGACTGCGATCTGATTCTTTATCATCGATGTTCATCACACCTGGTAAACGAGCAAGTACACCTTTGATTTTATCGGCATCCACTGCTCCATCAACCACAGCAACGAAGTATGGGTTGACCATTTTTTCAGGAGTCACACGTTCAATCGTGTTCGCAATCCAAGAGCGATGAGTAAGGCTCATGGCCAGAAGACAAGAGAACAATAAAAAGCTCACACCACGAATCGGAGATTCGCCGATAGATTTAAAAAACTCTTTTAGATAAAACATGCATGTCCCGAATAAACTAAGCGGCCCTGATCAAGGTGAGCGATTTTACCTGGGAACTGTTTAATAAGTTCTTTATTGTGAGTCGCCCAAACGAGAGTCAGACCTTTTTTATGATTATAGTGATTCAACACTTCAAATAGTCGGTAGGAATTATCTTTATCAAGAGCGGCAGTCGGCTCATCCGCGAGAACCGCAGTTGGACGAGATAAAAGTGCTCTGATCATGGCAACTTTGCTTTTAAAACCACCATTGCAATCTTCGATTTTGCGATTCAAATGATCGTGTACTTGAAGATGACGAGCAAGATCCGTCATCTCTTTATAGAAATCATTTTTTGAATTGTAGATTGAGCTATCGTAAGCAAGCCACAAATTATCTTCACAAGACTTCTTCTGAAGAAGGCGCAGATCTTGAAACACAGTTGATACAAAGTGTTTTGAATTACGCTCTTGTGGAAGAATGGCCTTACCGGAAGTAGGCGCAAGGTGACCACCCAGTACATTTAAAAGTGATGTCTTTCCGGCACCAGAAGGGCCAGTTACGAATAGAATTTCACCTGGATAGATTGTGAGCTGTACCGATTTTAGAGCTTTGACAGAACCGTACTCCACCGACAAATTGTCGAGATGAAATAAATAATTCTGATTAGTTGAACCTGCTTGGGTTCGCCCTTGTTGTGGAAGACGACCGGTTAACATCCGTGAAACCTGCCTAGTACTTTGTAGGTTCCCTCATGGAACCTAATTAACGTTATGCAAACATTGTACCGAGTTTGGAGCAAGAAAGTAAAGATGAAGGGTCAGCTGAATGACCGACCAAAAGAATCAAGGTCTAAAGACTTCCCAGATGGCAAGTGGCCCACTAGTAGACATCCCACCACTAATCAAAATGTAACCGGAATTGAGAAATGTCGCCGTATGTTGGTAGCGAGGAAATTTAAGAGTCGGACCTGCAGTCCAGACACCAGTTTGAGGATCAAAAAATTCCGTTTGGTTTAAAGCTGCAGAGGCTCCATCCATCCCACCCAATACCATGACCCTTCCATCTGGAAGAGCTAGAGCAGTATGATAATTTCTAGCGTGGGCCATAGGTGCGCTCAGAGTCCATGTGTTGGTCGCAGGATCAAAAATCTCAGCACTATTTAAATAACCTGAATTACCCTGGCCACCTATAATCATGACTCGTCCATCATTCAATTTAACCATTTGAGCATAGACTCTTCCTTCAGTTAGAGTTCCTACAGCAGTCCAAGTGTCCATAGCTGGATCATAAATTTCAGACGTATTTCGCATAGGGGCCATTGGAAAGGCCGCAGGATTATGGCCACCGGCCACTAAAACTTTGCCGTCATTCAGCTTCACCATGGAATGTACGGCCCTCGCTTCATTCATAGATGCAGCAGGAGACCAAGTATTCGTAGTTGGATTATAAATTTCAGTAGTGGCCAAACGAGTTGAGGCCGCATTTGAACCACCAGCAATTAAAACTCGTCCATCATTCAAGAGCACAGCAGTTGAGCTAAGTCTTTCTGTTGAGAGGTCTGGTATTTGAGTCCAAGATTCATTAGTGGGATTGAAAATAAAGGCCGTTTTGAGTAAACCACCATCATTCTGACCGGCAGTAACAAGAACTCTGCCGTCATTCAATTTTACGCTGACAGGTCCTATACGTTTATGGCCAATCGCCGTACTGGGCCTAAAGTTTCCCATGAGAGATACATTTACGTCTTGAGTGTACATCAGAGTTTCAGGTACGTAACCGAGGCCTTGCCCCCCAATATGAACAACTCTCCCATCGTTCAATTTAGTTGAACTGAAAAAAACTCTTTCAGAAAAAGGAAGATTATAAATTTCCCATGAGTTGTCTGCTGGATCAAAAATCACCGAATCTCTTAGTACCGCCGTGGTGGCCCCACCGGAAAAAAGAATTCTTCCATCGCCCATTAGTACTGAGCTGTGATAGAGCCGTTTTCCACTATCATGAAGAATGAATGTCCAAAGATTTGTATCAGGATCAAAAACTTCAACGTGATCGGTTAGATTACTATTAACATTCATTCCGCCAAACAAATACACTTTTCCATTCAATCCTTTCTCTAGCGTAAACTCAATTCTCTCTACGCTAATTTGTCCGGCGGTGGTCCATGCATCTAAAATGGGATCATAAATTGCACTTGTATTACTGGCCATGCCGTAAGCGTATCCCCCCACTACTAGGAACTTACCATTATCGAGAGCAACCATTCTATGGCCCGCTCGAGAATCCAACATGGGCGAGAGAAAAGTCCAGGCACCAGTTAGAGGATCAAATACTTCAACACTACTGAGTGGAGTTCCAGTACTATCAGCACCGCCAGTTACAAACACTCGACCGTCACTTAAAATTCCGATGTCGTGACCTTCACGCTCAGTATTTAAATTTCCAGTCGCAGACCATGATCCTGTCACGGGATCATAGATCTCAACCGAATTAAGAATGCCAGCTCCATTATTACCACCTGTGGCCAGAACTCTTCCGTCCTGTAATTTAATGATGGCGGTATTTGTACGGGCAGAACTCATTGCACCTGTCAGTGCCCAAGTCTCTGTCGCCGGATCAAAAAGCTCACAAGAACTAATTGGTGCACTTGAAACATCAGTTCCACCAACAGCGAGGACCTGACCTGAATTAAGAAGCAATGATTTATGCCACATCCTTCCAATAATAGTTCCAGCGATGACTCTGTTTTTCCCTGCTGCAACGTCGAAAAGTTCTGAAAAAAGAGCGGCATTAAATCCTGTGGATCCACCGGCAACTAAAATGTTTCCATTGTTCAGTTTAGTCGTCGTATGAAGTCCTCGGCCTGCAACTAGGCCTTCTACCAGAATTGGCACCCAGGTGTTCTGCGGAATAACTAATGGAGCATTACCGGTTCCTCCCCCATTATTGGTAGCAATCTTTCCATCAGCTAGATCGATATTAATTTGCTGAAAGTTGCAGGAAACCTGCAGTGAGAGGAGGAACAAGAATAGGGACAAAGGCCTGTTCATGACTTACTTTTCGACGTAAATCAGTCAGGCTTTAAAGAAACCTTAACGCCTTTAGTCCATATTAAGATGGAGCAGCTAACTCTTAATAACTTCGGAAGTGTCTAAACCTTAAACAGCTTAACCAGTGATTATTCCTTCTGCTTTTAGGAGCTCGTAAGCAGAGTCAGAACAATACACATTCGGAACAAAGTTAAACTTCGTTTGAAGATCACTGATGATTGAGTTCTCAACATCTCCTAAAAGTCTCACGTCACCATTATCCATAAGAATCTTGGCCGGATCTCTTTCAAGCAGAAGATTATCGAAGGTCTTAGACTTCACAAGCTTCTTGCGAGACTTAACGAAGATGATATTTTTCTTAGGAAGATCTTCAACGATCCAGTCTTGATCAGTGCCTTTCTTCTTCAGAATTTCTTTGATCTCTTCGATTTTGGCTTCCGCTTTCTTCACGATCTTCTCATAAACTTGATCTTCATCTTGAGAAAGAATTCGTTGTTTAAACTCTTCACACTTCACAGTACGAGGGGCCTTACCAAATAGAAGGCTGAAAGCAAGGTCCTTGATGCGAGGATTCTTATCGAACTCACCACTTGTGTAATAGTGGTGAACCTGATTCATGAAATACTGATCATTAAATGTATAGAACTTGTCCGGATCATTCGCAATGAAGTCCATCAGCTGAGAGTAAGTATAGATCTTGCCCTTCTCCAGCATGTAGAACGTCAGTTCTTCAGCGATAGCATCGAAGCGAGCACCTCGAGCTGAACGCACCACTTGCGAGTACCAGGCGAATCTCGCCATCAAGAAATCTTCAACAGCGTGAAGAGCATTATGGTGAATCGCCACGATTTCTTGTCCATTAACTTCAGCAACGCGGAAGTGATGAAGAAGATAATCACGGTCATAAGTCCCGTACTTAATGCCAGAATAATGAGCATCACGAAGAAGATAATCCATTCGGTCGCAATCCACTTCAGAGTGAAGAATCTGGTTTGCAAGAACGTTCGGATCAATCCCTTTCACAAGATTAGAAATCTTCTGAGGATCAAGGCGATACTTTTTCAGGATATAAGTGATCCCACGTGGGTAATCAGTGTTCTTGATGATGTATGAACCCAAGTGCTCGTGATCATCCGGGTGGCCCTTACCATTTTTCTCATGGGTCGTTTCACCGTAACGGATGTAGGCCATCTCAGTTGTATGCGAGAACATAAATGTCCCCAGATCATGCAAGAGGGCCGCAAGACGAATACTTTGATGAAAGGCCTTTTCTGGCGATTGAATCTTATCATCGAAGAGATCAGACTCAGGCACTGCCTTCCCTAGCCTTTGAAGAATCTTGTGAGCATTGAACATCACGCCAATTGAGTGGCCATAACGAGAATGCTCGGCTCCAGGGAACGTATAGAACGTGAAACCCAATTGCTTAATCCAACGAAGACGCTGGTAGAAAGGAGTGTGGATGATTTCCCATTCAAGATTTGTTAAGTGAATAAAGCCGTAAAGAGGATCAAAAACGATTTTGGTTTTTAGCGATACTTCCATGTGGTCCCAAAATAAAGAAGGGCCCCATTCTTAGGGCCCTTGTTAGAAATTTTTTACTGAAGAGTCTTAGAGCGTTTGCCTTTGCGAACTTTGGCAACTTTGCTGATGGCGTATTCCATCAACATGAAAGCTTCACGGCGAAGTCCATTGTCATGGATGTAGCGGTAGAAGTTTTCGATATCACCGTTTGAGCGGAAGTTTTTGATCGTCATTACTTCTGGTGCTGCTCCGGCTTTTTCATCTGTATTTGTTGTTTTAGACATATATGGCTCCTAGTCGTGTTATTTTACTTTTTTCTCTCTAACTCTTCAATTTTTTTTATTGTTCACGAGCTTCGATTAGGCCGTAGCTGTGAAGTTTGTTGTAAAGAGTTTTCACTGTAATTCCAAGAGCTTTAGCTGCACGTGTTTTATTCCCACCTAAATGATCAAGAGTGTCAATGATGTGCTTCTTCTCAAGATCAAACAGAGTGAACTCAACATATTTAGCAGGAGCTTCAACTTTCTCAACTTTTACTTCTACAGCGAACTCAGGAAGGTGTGAAGCTTCGATGTATTGGCCGTCAGTTAGGATATAAGTGCGCTCCATAATGTTTTTAAGTTCGTGTGCATTTCCTGGCCAGAAGTAAGAAGTTAGCTTCTCAATTGCACCAGAAGTTAGAACTTTCTTCTCAGCTTTACCAGAGTTAAGGAAGTGCTCGGCCATGACTTTGATATCGTCGTGACGCTCTTTCAGAGAAGGGATCTTAAGAGCTACAGTGTTAAGTCTGTAGAAAAGTTCTTCTTTGAATGAACCAGCTTCAACAAGATCTTTTAGAGATACTTTTGAAGTTGCGATAAGACGTACGTTAAGAGCAATTTTTTCTTCAGTATCAACCGCGATCATTTCACCAGCAACTAGAGCTCTAAGAAGCTTAGTTTGGATATATTGAGAAGTTGAACCGATATCGTCGATGATAAGAGTACCACCGTTAGCTTGAACCATCAGACCTTTAGAAGAGAAGATCTCACGGTCAAGTTGTACTTCATTGAAAGCACCACAAGATGCTACAACTACTCCACCTTTACGGCCTGACCAAGTGTGGATTTTACGAGCTAGAATCTTCTTACCAACACCGTGGTTACCTTCTAGAAGAACCGGGAAATCCTGACCAGCTACTTTCTTAGCAGTCTGTACGATTTCAAGGAAGTTCTTAGAAAGACCAATCATTTGTGAGTTATCTTCAAGACCTTTTGTAACCTGGATTTCAACACGGTTAGAAAGTTCTTTTTCTTTAGCTTCGATTTTGCACATTAGCTCACGGTTAAGGTTTTTCGCCATAAGGTAAAGGTGCATGTTACGGATCGGAGACTGAAGTTGAGCAAGGATATCGTTAAGGATTACGATTTCGCCTTCACCAAAGTTACGATCTTTTTTAGTAGATTGAACGTTGATTGTACCGATTACTGAACCTTCAACCATGATTGGCATACAAAGCTCAGCTTCAACAGCGTCGTCACGTAGACCAGTAGAAGCGATAGGATCACGCTTTACTGAGTTAGAGTAGTAAGCTCTTTTCATACGAGCTACATATCCAGAAAGACCTTGGCCTTTGTTTAAAAGTTTTGCAGAAGAAAGTGCGTGACCATTTTCTGATACAAGACGAGTACAACCATCTGAAAGAACTTCGAAACCAAGAACTTTGTGCTCGTTCATTACGTCTTGAACGAAACCAGAAAGCTTTGAGAAAAATACTACTTCATCTAGGTTTGAAAGAAGAACTGTCGAAAGAGTAGCAAGTTCGTTTTGGATTGAAGCTGTTTTCATGTTGATCCCCTTTACACTTATTATCTAATTTCGTTTAAAAATTACACAGTGCGTTGATAGGGAGATATTACAGGCTGCCTGAAAAATTTACAAGACTATTTTGCTGCAGTGTTTAAAAAATCTTCAAATTTTCTAGTAAATTCTATAGGTTAGTCCACTGAGGAGAGAAACAGCGGCCGAAATCCTGGGTTAATTGGCCCAAAATCTCACCTTCTCTGTTCATAATGTATATATCTTGGACGGCCTTGCGGTTAACTACGCGTTTAGATGTAAAGATAATGAACTCTCCATCTCCTGAGTAGCTAGGCTCTTCATTTGATCCGAAGTTCTTAGTTAGACGAACTAAGTTATTACCATCGGCCCCAATACGATAAAGATCAAATCCATTGTCCACCCATGAAGTGAACGCGATCTCTTTACCATCTGGTGAGAAACGAGGAGCAGCGTTGAATTGACCTACGAACGATACACGCTTCACACTCTTCTCTGTATCAGAAGGATCCATGGTATAGACGTGAGCGCGGCCAGGACGATTAGAAAGGAAGGCCATCATCTTACCATCACGAGTAATAGATGGATCTACATCATCACCATAATGAGAAGTAACCTTCTTCATGGCGCCAGTTGCAGTATTCATTTCGTAGATATCAGCATTACCGCTATACGAAAGAGTTAGGTAGATAAGACCTTCATTAGCACTGAAAATCGCTCCAGAGTTGATTCCTGGGCGCTCAGAGATGGTCGTCATCTTTTTTGTTTTAAGGTCAAACATCTTAAGATCAATGTTTTTAATCATGCGAACTTTGTTGCGAGAAAGATCTTTTTTAGCAGCAATTAAAGAGAACATCACCTTAGAGTTGTCCGGAGAAATCGCCGGTGATATCACTACGGAATTGAAGTTCGTAAGCTTATCTACACGACGGCCATCGAAGTCCATAATATAAAGTTCTTTCTCAATGTCTCTGCCCTTAGTTGTACGGTCAGAAACGAAAACGATCTTTGAATTAAAGATTGATGCCTTACCCGTGATTGAACGGTAGATGGCGTCTGAAATTTGGTGACCCATGCTTCTTAGTTCGCTCGGGGCCACTCTCCAGCTTTTTGAAAGAAGCTCTTTATTAGTAAGGACAGACCACACTTTTACCTTCGCTTCAACACCAGCACCGGCGTTGCCCATTTCCGTTGCCACGAAATAAGTCACACCACCGGCCTTCCACTTTTCTACGTCCGGAAAGTTATAGCTCTTCTTCCCTTTGTCCGAATAATCAACTGTGTTGAATTTATGCTTATAGAAAATGAAGTCATTTCTTAGAACTTCTGTAAGCTCTGAAGCAAGACGCTTCTGATCCCCAGTAAGGTTATTGAACTCAGGATCATCAATTACAAGTTTATCCTTATCTTGTTCGGCCGCGCCCACTGCGATCACTGCATCTTGAGCAAACACAGAAACCTGGAACAACACTACGAATAGAGCAATAATAAGTTTCATATAAACCTCTATAAAGGGAATCCTAAGATAATTCCTGAATTAGTTAAACGAGCTCCCACTTCAGCGCTTGGCTGAGGGAATGAAGCGTCTCGAATCGCCTTCTCTGCACGACTGTCAAACTCGGGAGTTCCAGATGACTCCTGGAGTTCGAGTTTTAAGAGTTTGCCGGCCGGAGAAAGATAAATTTTGATACGACAACGAAGATCTTTTTCCATTAAGTAACTAGGTAGTTTCCAGAATGGACGAATGATACCGGGAAGATTCTGAACGTAGGCCGAAAACTCTGAGTTCTGCTCGTCAGTGTAATCACCAACTAGTGCTGAACCTTTTGAAAGACGGTTACCTTCAATAATAAGAGAATCAAGGTTCTTATCACCAGTGGCCGCTGCAGCACCCTTTTTCTGGGCCTTGGCAGTTACCTTCTTGCTGGAGTAATCGCTCAACATGTTTAAGAAGTTGGCCTTTTTCTTTTTGTCCTGCTCCTGAATCACCAGATCATCTTTCTTGATCACATCTTCAGTCTCAGGCTTAGTTTCTTCTTTAACACCTTTAGCAACTTCAGGTTGTTTCTCAATAATAGGTTCTGCCTGCATCTTCTTCAGTTCTTGAACCGTGAATTTTGGCATGCCTACGACATCAACACGCACTGAAGAACGGATGACTTCAACATCACCGTTTTTCCAAACTTTCGAAATGAGCTCGCCACCTGCAAAACAAAGCAGGAACAAGGCGCTGTGGGCACCAAGCGAGATCAGAAAGTTTTTATTAAAATCATCAGTCTTGGAGAACATTATTCTTTACTCTTCTCCACTTCAGTCACGAGAGCGATGTTACTTACGCCGGCCTTTTTAAGGTTGGCGATAAGCTTTGCAACTTTTTCATAACGAAGGCTGTAATCAGCACGGAGATAAACCACTTCTGTTTTACTTTCTTTTAGCTGTTTCAAAATCGCTGGTACCAGGTCTTTTGAAGCAACTGAGTTTTTACCAATGAAGAATTGCTCGGCCTCAGTGATGGAAAGAATCACAAGCTCCGGACGAAGACCCACGTTGTTCACTTTTTGAGTCTTAGGAAGTTTTAGATCAATTCCGCTGAAGAGCATTGGTGCAGTGACCATAAAGATCACCAGGAGCACCAGCATCACGTCCACAAGTGGAGTAACGTTAATGTCTGAAACAGGTCCTTTTTTACCAGACCCCATGTTCATACCCATGGATTAGTCCTTCTTAATCAGGATCGTACGCTCAATCAGGTTAAGGAAGTCTTGTGAGAAAGATTCCATCTGAGAATTGATGCGAGCAATTTGATTGTTGAATAGGTTGAAGAAACATACTGCCGGGATAGCGGCAGCAAGACCTACAGCTGTTGCAACAAGTGCTTCCGCGATACCAGGAGCAACCGCTTCAATACTACCGCCACCCTGAGATAGACCAGAGAAAGCGTCGATGATCCCCCACACTGTTCCAAATAGTCCAATGAATGGAGTGATTGAACCGATTGAAGCAAGAGTTGAAACTCTTAGATCCATTTTTTCGTTAGCAGAGTTGTAACCAGTTTTAAGAGCTCGCTCCAGAGACTGGAAGCCGTGATCAGCAAAGTACTGAGCAAGATTGTTCTTACCCGCATTGCTTAATTTTTCGCTTACTTTATTAAGCTCATCGAAACCACGACGAAACATAAGACTCATTGTTGAATCATGGTTCTCATTCGCTTCACGATTAATTTCAGTGATTGAGTTCGTCTTCTTGAAGAAGTCATTGAACTTATCATTGGCCTCAGTTACGGCCTTAAGCTCTTTGTACTTCTGCCAGATGATGGTCCATGAAAGCACAGACGAAAGGATAAGAAGAAGAAGAACGAATTTAACGACAAGGCCAGAGTCCCAAAGGATTTGCCAAATGTTTAAGCCATGCATGTTTTAAAACCTCAACGTAGAAGCTTGCGGGTAGAAATTACAATTTGATCCCGGTATTTATAATAACAAAAAGATACCATCCAAATTGCGGCTAGAAAAGCCAAGTTGAGTTTTGTTTTTACAGTGAACGGTGAAAAGTCATCTCCCCACACTGGATCCATTCCAAACAAAGATCCCATCGGGGCAACAAACACGACAAGAAAACAAACTACATTGCTCCAACTCTTAAAAGATTTGCCTGAAAGGTACATAAGAGTTGAAAAACAAAGAACCACATAAGGTAGTAGTTCATAATAGTCAGGAACACTCAGGCGAAATCCAGCAGAGAAAAACACTGTGTAGATGAGACTCAGCCATCCAAGACTCGGCTGTTCTTTTTGGTTGAGAACATCATCCAAATAAGCGATCACAATGAACTCGATACCAAAGAATAAAAAAAGTCCGAGGAAAGAGGCCAAATGGTAATACCAGTAACCTAAATTCTGACCGGTATACACCACCCCACTAAGACTGAGATAGCTTGCGATCATAAAAAATGAAATAATGATCGCCTTTGGCTCCGGCCAGCGCACGAGTTCGCGAATGAGTTCACGAATAGACTTCAATTGATAAAGACGAACTTTGAACCAGCGATTCAAGAGAAACAGTGAGAGAAGCTTCCCGAAAATCAGGATCTCCCAATGGTTATTGTGAAGCCATGATTCAACAATGCTGATTTCGTGATCAAGGAGGAAGTGAAAGAACGCACCTATCGAAGTCAAAATGATTACGATCACCACATAAAGTAGCTGGTAGGCCCCGTAATACTTAACGTTCTTTAAGAGATTGCCTTCAAACATTAGAGCACTTTCTCTTCGGGTGAGAGCCACTTCACTTGCATCTCAGGTGAAGGATAAAGACGAACATAGTCTTTATATTGAACATTTACTTTGATGAATCGATCGATCTTCCCTAAAAGACGGAAGTAAGTGTTCCAAAGTTCAGGATTCGATTTCAGGAAAGCGTCCATCTTTTTGGTAATTTCAAACTGCTGCTGAAAAGTATAACCTTTCTGATTCACCTGGTTGGTGTAGTTCTTCAGAAGCTCTTCCACCATCGAAAGGTCCGGTTTAGAACCGTAAAAATTGGTTCCAGCGAGTTTCGTCATTTTTTCAGTGGCCACGTTCTTTTTAAAGTAACCGGCCTCAAGACGAAAGTAATCTTCCAATAGAAGAAGTGAAATTTCTAATTTAGATAGATCCAACGAACGAACAAATGGAACGGACAGGATAAAGATCATCTCTTCATTTCCAGGAAGTGCCGCTCGTACAGTGGTAGGAGTATTGAGCATCAGGATCTTGAATTTTTTTTGATAGAAACCAAGTTGCTGCATGATCTTTTTGAAGTTTTCTTCCAGTCCATAGTCTGGTTTTTCAAAGTCCCAGTTTAAGAGCTGAGCGTTTTTCACCAGCCAGTATTCAGAAACAAATCCCCATAACTCAGATTCAGTTGGATAGTTGTATCTACTCTTCTCTACCTGGGTCTGTTCTTTCTTAAGAACTTGAACTTGCTTCTCTTTATTCTTAGCGGCCTGAGAGAGTCCATCTTGCTGAAGGACTTTTTTAATGCTCTTGAAGTTTACGACCTCAAGCTCTTTCTCTTCCTGCAATTTCTCAGTCTGAGCGATGGCCGAAAAGGCAAAGAGTCCAAGGCAAAGACAAAAGAAGTTCTTTTTAGTTAACACGGGTTTCCCCTTGTACGTACTGGTCGTTTAAACGGCCCCAGTAGTAGAGTTCTGAAAGATCCATATTAAAGGCATCAAAAAACTTCGGATACTTGCCCTGAAAACATTCTGGTCTCTTCTCTGCAAGAAATCTCTTCAACACAAACCCGCGGTAGTCCGCGACTTGTACATAGGCCCACTCAGGACCTGCAGAAACTTTTGAGGACTCAATCACCTTCACCGGATGAGAACACTGGATCGTCGTTAAGCTCGCCGAAGTTTTAACTGAAGATTGATGAACATGTCCGAACATGGGAGTGAAGTAAAACACCCCTACGACTTTTTCGTCGGTCGAAACAGTTTCAGCAAAAAGCAAACTTGGGAGCAAGAGGATCCACCACATCTTTATACCTTCCAACGGAACTGGATCGTTTCCCAGTTGTGACACTGAGGACATCTCCAGAAAATTTCGTCCGAGTTATAACCACATTGTGAACAATAGTGACGAGTAAGTGAGTTATGAAGGTTATTCAGAAGCGCTTTGGTATGGGCCAAAGCTTCGTCAACCTTACCTACTTCAATAAGGATCTTAATATATTCAACTTTAAGCACATCACTCTGACCGTGATTTTTCATCCAATCATCAAGAAGTGAGAACGCATCAGTTGTTCTCTGAAGGTCTTTCAATAGACGAATCTTTGAAAGCACAACAGAAGGAGAACTCATAAGATCAACATCTTTAAGACCTAAGAAATAAGTCTTAAGTTGATTCAGGCGCTCTCTATATTCATCTTTCTGCGGAAGCTTAGGATTGAACTGATCCAATGATACGAAAATAAAAGTCGCATACATTGGGTGCTCTTTCAGAAGCTCAAGAAGAATGCTGTTGGCGTTCTCCATGTTTCCAAGCACAAGATAAAGTCTTAAACGAAGGATCTTTGCCGATACTGATGGAGCAAAACGAAAAGCATCTTCCAGTTCTTCGGCACAGGCCTTGAACTGACCTTTATCAAAAAGAGCTTTCGCTTTTTGAACCAGGATATGTGAAATGGTTTCTGATTGGTTCTCCTGCCCTACTTTTGAAAGCATGATGCGGTAGTTGTAGGCCTGGTCCCAATCTTCGGTATCTTCAAAAATTCTACAAAGAGCAAGAATCACATCGTGTTGATCACGATTGATTTTTAAAACGTCTTTATAAGTCTCAACCGCTTTATCAATGAAACCACCCTTGTCAAAATCCAGGGCCAGTTCTTTCAAAGCAAGAAGTCGAGTTGATTCAGAAATACTTTCGCGGGCAATCAGTGAACGGTGAATGGAAATCGCCTTCTCAATCTCTCCGTTAGACCGGAAAAGACCACCGAGTGCGAAATAAGTATCAATCGTTTCACGATTAAGATCTACGGCATTCAGGAACTCTTTAATCGCGAGGTCTTTGTTACCATCAATTAAGTATTGAGTAGCATTTAAGAAGATGCGTGACTGGGCCTCAAAAATAGAATTGCGATATTTCTTAGAGAGCTTGACTGCTTTATCACGTTCGATCACGTAGTGATAAATAAGCACAAGTGTGATCACCACTGCCACAACTGTGAGTGCGTGATCCTTTCCCCAATCTAGAAGAAAACTATAATCCATTCGGGTCCCTACGGTTTAAAGAGGTACGCCGGCGTGGTCTTCGTCTCTACTTTGTTTTTGATAAATGAAAGAGTATCTTCAGTATCTTGCAAAAATTCAGAGAGAGAAAACTTTTTACGTGCCGGTTTCATATAACGAAGAGCAAACTTCCCTTCGAGTTTCATTTCTTTATGGATGGCACGGCCTGCCTGCCATAAGCTTCCCACTTCATCTACAAGACCAAGTTCTTTCGCCTCGTATCCGTGGAAGATCTGACCTTGAGCAAGTTCAGTAATATCTTTTTTCAAACGGTCCTTACGAACAGCTGAGATATCGTCCATGAATTGTTTATGAGTTCCAGCAAGAAGTGTTGTTAAGAACGCACGCTCTTCTTCAGTCATCGGACGACCAGGGTTACCAATGTCTTTATAACGGCCGGCCTTGATTGTTTCTTGCTTATACTTTGCCCATGCGAATAGTTCAGAAAGGTCCGCCATCTGCATGATCACGCCGATTGAACCAGTAAGTGTTCCTGCATTGGCCCAAATCTTACGAGTAGCTGCACCGATGTAGTAACCACCAGAAGCGGCAACTGTACCAAATGAAGCGTAGATAGGTTTTTTCTTATCGATACGTCTCACCTCTTCATAGATCTCTTGAGTTGGGGCAACTGCACCACCGGGAGAATCAATGCGAAGGATGATCGCTTTGATTTCTTTATCTTCTTCGGCCGCAAATAGCATCTCAACAACTTTCTTCGATTCCATGATTTCATTTTCAATTGGAATCACGGCGATTGGTGCTGACTTTGAATCCATCAGACCTTCACCCATCGAAGTTGTTTGCTTTAGTTGCGAAACTGTATAGAAAGCAAAAATGAGGAACACAAAAAATAGAACAGTAACGAGGATAAATATACCAACTATCCCTTTGGATCTTTCACGGCTCAAGCGGAACTCCTTCCCTAAGTTTCCAGAGCCTTAAGTATATCTAACTTTTAGATAAAAGTGAAAAGATTGTCCTAGAAATGGTAGCCCTTGTTAGCACAAGCGGCCTCTTTCTGGCTCACCTGTTGAAGAAGCCAAGAGTTGGGGCCGAGTGAAGCACTCTGCTTAATTCTGTCGTATTCACGTGCATACTGCTCAGCAATTCCTACACCCTCAACCACAACCAGAGTCTCGTCATTGATGTAGTTTGCCGCTTCGGACCAGTTCTGAGAACCAACGATTACGGCCCTACGGTCAACAACTGCAAATTTATGATGGAGCATGTCACCTTTTGGAAGGTTGGCATAGCCCGCTTCTTGAACTGGATTTCTCCAAGGATTGTTATCTGGTTCGTACTCACACTTCTGGTTTAAAAGTGCGATGCCCATAAGATCTAAAAGTTCAGAGTATTCACGGAAAGCAAATGACGGCTGAATGATGACCCCGATATTCACGCCAGCATCATGTCTTCTTTCCATGACGTCAGCGATCTTTTGATCAGAGAAAACAAACAGGGCCGCTTTGATTGATTGAGTAGAACGCGAAAGAACTTTTGCGATCAGACCATTCACCGATTCTTCCCAATTAAATCTTGCCGAAGTTGGCGAGAATTGAACCGTTAACTTAACTCCACGAACTGAAACAGTTTGTGGTGGACGGTAGGCCTTATTTTGACCGTAGTTACCACGACGGCCGTTACCCCATAGTTGAGCAAATTCTTGAGTAAAGATTTGAGCGAACTGAGCGCTTTGAACTACCAGCATTGAGTTGGCGTTACCACGAGATTGCGGAGCCAGGATATCACCATGGATACAGCTCATGGTGAAGTTGGCCGTACTCACAACCGTCGATTTTCCGTCTACGATCATGAATTTATGGTGCATAAGTCCCGAGCCACGAGATCCATCAAATGTATCATCCATGAGAGGCACTTGGGCAGCACGAAGCATATAGATAGCATCACGAGTTTCTTGTTCGCTCTTTTCAATTCTGCCGTTACGATTAAGGTCTACGAAAGCAACCAGATCATTTACACGAGTTGCTTCATGCTCATTATCGCCGGCCGTATCACGTTGAGACATAACATCGAAGTTATAACTATCTTCAATCACCAGACGAACATCCACACCCTGTTTCTTTTTATTGATAAGGGCCTGAGCAATTAGTGGAAGACGAATTTCTTGAACGGCTACGTAGATACTTTTTTGAGCAGAGGCGATTTGATCAAGGATCACGGCCTCAAGGTTGTCACCATTACGAGTAATGTTGCGATAAGGATCTGTATAACGAGTGCTTGTTCTTTGATTAAAATATGCAGACACACTTCCAAAAGCAGAAGTTGTGAAAACGAAGCTTAGTGCTAATAATTGCCAGTACTTCATAAAGACCTTCCAAGTACGAATATATCAACGAGACTAATACCTGACTTAAACTCTCCTAATACATGGTGGTATGTCATCCAAAAAATGAGATTTAACAAAATCCTGACCTTTTTACCCGGTCTATCTAATTGAAATTTGGTCTCTACTACAGTTTTTATTCAAAGCTCCGATAGGAATTTATGGGTGCCGCTGCGCCCTTAAGCTAAGGAAAGGTATTTTATGGTTAAGAATTTAATTTTATTAGGACTTCTTACTTGGGTTAGCTTTTCGTACGCAAAACACCCTGTTGCCCAAGAATCAATGGGTGACGCTGAATCCTATAAAGTCGAAAAGGCCGTGGAAGAACAGGAAGCTCAACGTTCAGTTGCTGGTGAGAAAATCAAAAAGCAAAAGAAAGTTCAGCATGGTGACTCTCCTGCGAGAGAACCTATGGGCGAACCTGGTTCTGAAGTACGCTACTGGCAATACTCGGAATAACTTTCGGCTCTGAATCTTTGCTCCAAAGGTTCAGCTTATCGAACTCACTCTTCAGCTGTCCGCATGCCGCGAGGATATCACTACCCTTCGTCGTGCGGATGGTGCATGTAAATCCACGCTTAATCATCTGATCCAAGAACCACATGATCTTCTGCTCTGAAGGACGCTTGTATTTCGAGCCTGGGAATTCATTGAATGGGATAAGATTGATCTTCGACTCTTTCGAGTTAAGAAGATTTGCCAAAGCTTCAACGTCTTCAAGACCATCATTCATACCATCAATCAGAAGGTACTCATAAGTGATACGGCGGTGAGCTTTAAGAGGAATCATCTTGATCGCTTTGAAGAGACGTTCAAGATCATACACTTTATTGATTGGCATTAGTTCAGTACGAACATCGTTACGTGCTGAGTGAAGTGAAAGAGCAATGTTTACTGGTGGGAAATCGATGGCAAGTTTTTCAATTGCTGGAACCAGACCAGAAGTTGAAAGTGTAATACGACGCTGGCCAAGTCCCATGCCCTTCTCGCTCATGAAAATCAGCGTGGCCTTTTTCATGTTCTCGAAGTTGTGAAGAGGTTCACCCTGACCCATATAAACGATATTCGTAAGTTTCTCCTCTGGAGAAACGTTCTGGATCAACCAGTTTTGGATCGTGATGTATTGAAGAACAACTTCACTTGCTTTTAAGTGACGTTTAAGACCTTGAGTGGCCGTGTGACAGAAAGTACAACCAACCGCACATCCAACTTGTGAAGACACACAAAGTGTCAGTCGATCACGGGCCGGAATCGCAACTGTTTCCACAGTCTGACCATCAGTCATTTTCACCAGAAATTTACGAGTGCCGTCTTTTGAAAGACCATGCCACACAACTTTTAAAAGAGTGAAGTCATAGTTCTCAGCGAAGAAGTCTTTGGCCTTATTTGAAACGTTCGACCATTCTTTCGGATCGTAGACATACTTCTTGTATACCCAATCAAAAATCTGGGTAGCACCAAAAGGACTAAATCCCTTCTCTGTTAAAAGGGCCTTTAACTCGTCATAAGTAAGATCGAAAAATGATGGTTTCATAGATGCAGTATAAGTAGTGGAATGCACACCCATTTGCAAGGAGAAATGGCCAGAGTGGTTAAGTTTACAATGAGTGGATTTGTTCAAGAGATTCGGGGAGTTACCTCCCCTAAAATTAACTAAAAAGCTTTCCGAACAGACCTTTTTTCTTCTGAGCAGCTTCGTTGATGATTTTCTCACCATACTTTTGGAAAATGCTCTGAAAACTCGCCAGATCCTTCGCTCCATCCAGACCAATGTTGTAGTCTTGGACCGAAATAAGCTGAACATCCGGAGCATTTAGTTCCTGACTTACTCTTAAAGCGAAGTCTTTCAAATCATCAAGATTCAAAAATGTCAGCGCCTGATGATCAGCATTCGGAACTGATTTAGAAAGTTCCTGAAGCATCGAGCGATCAATAAAACCTTGATCATCAAAAAAATAAACCACGTGATAACTTGCTGGTTTAAATTCCTCATCTTGATTTTGGGACGTCTGAAAATGATAAATAAGATTAAGCATCAGGCCTCCTCATAATGGCCAAAATCCAGAGCGATTTTTCCATTTGGAAGAAGCTCTACATCCACTCCATCCGGAGTTGATTTTGCCTGGGCCTTAATCGGATCGATCATTCTCATAAAGGCAAAATGCTTGTGAGTCTTAATCGAAATAATTTTTTTGTAGCTGGTTGGATTATAAAAATTCACGCGACGAACATCCAGATATGAAAGTTCATGTGGAGTTGTTCCACGAATTCTCCAAAGACTAAAAACATCATCATCCATCTGAAGTTCAGGTTGAACGAGATTCAAATATCGGAAAATGTGCTGCCAGAATTTTTCTTTTTGCGGCTCAGAAAGAAGTTTTTCACCTTCAAAAGTAATGAATCTTCCCTCTCCCAGCTCCACAATATTTGTGGTCGTAAGATAATTCACGGACTGCATTTTAAGATTATTCTCGAGTAAGAAAATTTGCAGTCTCTTATCGAGATCCGGATGAAGTCCTTCCAAATCAAGAAGGATTCTCTGGCCCATAAGAAAGAGTTTCAGGATCTGACCGAACTTCGTGCGATCAAGATCGCGACCATGGAAAAACTTGATTTTGTCGTGATGAACATCGATCCACTCAGGAGTGAATTCTAACTCTTCATGACGCTGATAGAGCCAGCGAAAGTGTTTATCCAGGAAAGCTGTCAGACCCAATCTTTGGAACTGTTCTGAGACTCTTCCACCAAAAAGCGAGATCACACCGAAAGGTCTAAATTCCTCCGTGAGTTCCGCTCCGTAGCTTTCATAGTTGTAGCGTTCAGCGATCTCGCGACTGCCGAAATGCTCTCCTAAAATTCTTTCCAGAGAATCTTTCTTCTCTTTTTGAGTGAGAAGCGCACTTGTGATCCACTGGTGATTCACATAATGATTGAAAAGATCTTTGGTGTATTCAAGTTGAGATTTACCGCCATCAAATGAGCGTTCAATCGTTTCCTTAGGACCCGCGCCTAGAGCGACAATCTTCTGAACTCCACCCCAAAATGGTGCAAGTCCAGCTTCCGCGGTCGTCTTAAACAGTGACAGAACTTCTTCCGTGAAAGTTTCTTTTAATTGCGCCTCACGCTTTGTTTCAGTGAGATCATTTCCATTAGGATTGTTTTTTTTCAGATAACGAGAAAAACCCTGCTCGAAGGCCAGAGAACGATCTTCCATGAAAGAAATGTTCTTTCCGTCCTGGTAGTACGAAAATTGAGCGCCCCACACCGATGCTTTGATTTTTGAAGAGGCCAGGAAACTTCCGAAGGCCTTTACGAATGAAGCAAAAGATTGGAAAACTTTTGGTTCAAAAAATGAATACATCTTATTGAGCTTCTGCTCCTGATCAAGCACGGCCAGGTGAACCCCTTCCGTATTGACACTCATAACTCGTGCGGCAGGAACCGGCACTCCACCATTTGGTAAAAATGGGGCCGGAGTGAGAGGTAGAATCCAACAAAACTTACGGCCATGGTGCGTTAACAATTGAGTCAGACGCAGAATGTCTCGTTCAGGTTGAATGCGACCAAAATCCCACTCAGTGGCAGACTCGGCATGAAATCCCCAGTAAAGAGGAATAAAAACCACTTCATGTGGTTGGAACTGGAGGATTCGGCTCTCCCAAAGTGCAGCAGAAGTCTTCCAATAAAAGAACCACTGTTCACCTGGTCGTACCGGATCACCGTTCTTAGAAGAATCTTCCAAATAACTCAAAAATGACTCCGAAAATAAACGCAAAGTTACTGTCATTTTAGCTTAATAAAGAGGGAGAAGTGTATCAAAATATGCTCACCTTGATTTGATTCACAAAAACTGATTTTTCCGCTACACTTTGCATCTCAGAAAAAGGAAGTCTATATGTGGTTTTTCACTCCAGAAGAAAAAGAAATTCAAAAAGTTTGTCGCGACTTCGCTCGTAATGAATTAGCTCCATTCGCTGAAAAGCATGACAACGAAGAGACCTTTAATCTAAAGGCCTTCAAACATATGGGAGACCTTGGTCTTCTCGGTATCACGGCCGACCCGGAATACGGTGGAGCTGGCATGGGGGCAGTTGCTGCCACAATCGTTATGGAAGAATTTGGTAAGGCCTGCGCAGGTTCTACCCTGTCTTACCTTGCTCACACGATTCTTTGCGTGAACAATCTGAGCAACAACGGTTCTGCTGAACAAAAAGCAAAGTATCTTCCAAAACTTATTTCTGGTGAGCACATCGGTTGTATGGGAATGAGTGAACCAGAATTCGGTTCAGATGCTGTTGGTATGCAAACAAAAGCAGTAAAGACTGGTGACTTCTACGAAATCACTGGTAACAAAATGTGGATCACAAACGCTCAGTATGCTGACATCGTTTATCTCTATACTCGTACAGGTCCAGGTAAAAAAGATCTTACGACTTTCATCGTTGAGAAAGGCACACCTGGTTTCTCGGTTTCGAAAGAAATTCACAAAATGGGTATGCGCTCTTCTCCAACTGGTGAGCTTTCATTCCAAAAATGTAAAGTACCGGTCGCGAACCGTGTAGGTAACGAAGGTGATTCAACCATTCACATGATGAAGAACCTTGAGCTCGAGCGTATTACAATCGCTGGTATCTCTCTTGGTATCGCGCAAGCTTGTCTTGATCAGTGTGTGAAATATGCTGGCGAGAGAAAACAATTCGGTAAAAACCTTGCTCACTTCCAGATGATCCAAAAAATGATCGCTGAGATGTATTCAGAAACAGAAGCGATGAGACGTATGCTTTACACTGTTTGTTATGAATATGATCACGGTAACAAATCAAATAACCTTGCTTCTGCAGTTAAACTTCAGCTTCCAAAAATGGCGACGAAGATCGCCCTTGATGCCATCCAGCTTCACGGTGGATACGGCTACTCTCGCGAGTTCCCGGTTGAGCGCATGATGAGAGATAACAAGCTGAATGAAATCGGCGCAGGAACAAACGAAGTGATGATTATGATCATCGCGAAGAACCTTCTTTCAGAAGCGCTAAGAGGATAAGATGAACGAATTTCAACGTGAGTTAACTTCTAGTCTAGAAAAGTTTTGTCAGGACAACATCGAACCTCATATGGAGCATGATGATCACGAAGGAAAGTTCCGTATGGAAATTTTCCGTGGTCTTGGTGAATACGGTGTTACAGGTGTAACGCTTCCGGAAGAATTCGGTGGTGCTGGTCTTTCATATCAGGACTATGCTTACGTTCTTGAAACGATCGCAAAATACTCTGTGCCTTATGCTGTGACTGTTTCAGTTTCAAGTATGGTGCAATCCATCCTTCTTAACTTCGGTAATGCTGAACAAAAGAAAAAATATCTTCCTGCCCTAACAAGTGGTGAAGAAATCGGCGCGTTTGCTCTTTCTGAGTCTCACTCAGGTTCAGATGCAGCCAACATGAAAACGACTGCCAAGAAAGTTGACGGTGGTTACATGCTGAACGGTACAAAGATGTGGATCACATCAGGTGGTATCGCTAAAACTTATATCGTGATGGCAAGAACCGGTGGCGAAGGTGCTAAAGGTGTTTCTGCTTTCATCGTTCGCGATGGCGATAAGGGTTTCTCTTTCGGTAAGGCAGAAAAGAAAATGGGTTGGAAAACTTCTCCCACTCGTGAGTTAGTTTTTGAAAACTGTTTTGTTCCTCAAGAGAACCTTCTTCTTGAAGAAGGCAAAGGCTTTAATGTTGCGATGGGTGGACTTGACCGAGGGCGTGTAGCAATTGGCGCCATTGGTGTTGGCTGTGCTCAGCGTGCGCTCGATGAATCAATTAAGTACTCTCTTACGCGTCAACAGTTCAAGCAGGCCATTTTCGATTTTCAGGGACTACAGTTCATGTTATCTGATATGGCAACGGAAACTGAGGCCTCTCGCCTCATGGTTCATTCTGCGGCCCTTTCACTTGATTCCGGTACACCGAACTCTAAACTTTGCTCAATGGCCAAATTGAAAGCTACAGATACGGCCATGAAAGTTACGACTGATGCAGTTCAAGTTCTTGGTGGTGTCGGTTATACATCTGAATATCCGGTTGAAAGATTCATGAGAGATGCGAAAGTTCTTCAGATCGTTGAGGGCACCAATCAAATTCAACGTGTGGTCATCGCCCGCCACCTCAAAAAAGAGTACGAACAACATGCTTAATTGGAAACTTCGATCAAGTCACAAGGCAAAGGTTAATACTCCAGAGCTTGAAAAAGCGATGTCTTCGTATCTGAAGACCCTGTCGTCTCCGGACATTGGCTTTTTCGGACTTCCAAATAGAAAAGACCTGGTTGAAGAAACTCAAAAAGTTTTCAATCAGTTTAAGCACAAAAAATATTTCATTCATATCGGGATCGGTGGCAGTGCCCTTGGTCCTGAAATGCTTCTTTCAGCCTTAGGTAATGGCAGTGGAGTCAAATTTGTTTTCATTAACAATATTGATCCAGACGATATGTGCCGCAAGCTCGATAAAGTTGACATGAAAGAGGCCCTTATCTACGTTGTTTCTAAATCAGGAACAACTGCAGAAACAGTTGCAGCCATGGCGATCCTTATGAACGCACTTAAAGATGCGGGCATCAAAGAGAATCAATACAAAGATCATTTCGTGTTCTGTACTGATCCAGTGAAAGGTGAGCTTCGTAAACTTGGTAAAGAATGGGGCGTTCACACACTTGATATTCCTTCAAATGTTGGTGGTCGTTTTTCAGTTCTAACTCCGGTGGGATTTCTTCCTGCGATGTTCTCGGGCATTAATGTTCAGGACGTTCTTGAAGGTGCGGAAGATATTCAAAGACATCTTTCAGATCCAAAAATCGGCGCTTCGTTTTTCGAACTCGCACAATGGATCAAAGAGCTTCACGATCAAGGTGTTAATCAAACTGTCCTCATGCCCTACTCATCTTTATTAAAAGATTACTCGTCATGGTTCGTACAACTATGGGCAGAGAGTTTAGGTAAAAATGGAAAAGGACTAACTCCAATTCCTGCCTACGGAGCAACTGATCAGCACTCTCAAATGCAGCTTTTCATGGAAGGACCTAACGATAAGGTCATGATGCTGATTGAAGTGGAGAAATTCCATAACGATTACCCTCTAAAAAATTCATTGAGTGGTGAGGCCTTCAAAAACCTCGCTCCTTTTAAACTATCTGACCTCATGAAGGCCGAATTTGAAGGGACTTTAACTGCCCTTCAGGAGAATGGTCGTCACGTGGTTCACCTACAAATTCCAAGCCTTCAGGAAGAGTACGTGGGCCAACTCATTCTATTTGCTGAATGCTTGACTGTTATGGTTGGAGAGCTAATTAAAGTTGATCCGTTTAACCAGCCGGGAGTAGAAGCTGGTAAAAAATACGCTAATGAATGGTTAAAAAACCACCAGTAAATGCCGATAAGCCACTTGCCGCGTCTTGAAGAAAATTTAAGCCGGGCCTAAAATAGTGGGATACAAATTGTTGGAATTTCTGGAGAAGACATGAGCGATGATAAAAACGCCACCGTCGTCATTACCGATATTAGAAAAGCACTCTCTTCATTAGAAGAAGAGGCAAAGCAGAAACCTGCTTGCTTACTAGTAGTTGGTGGCGAACTCAATGGTTCAATTTTTAATTTAAACCTTGGCGAAACTACTGTTGGTCGTAATCCAGATTGTACCATCTCTCTTGATTTCCATGGCGTTTCTCGTCGTCATTTTACGATTGAAGTAACAGATAGTGAGGTCACATTAAATGACCTCGGCTCTGCAAACGGTACTTACCTTAATAACCAGAAGCTAACGACTCCGACAGTGCTTAAGCGCGGTGACGTGATTAAGATCGGTGCCATCGCCATGAAGTTCCTTCCTAAAGGGGATCCTGAGCGTCTGACGTACGATAAGCTTCTTGAAGAGGCCCATACTGACGGTCTTACGAAGTGCTACAACAAAACATTTTTCAATAACCAACTCGAACTTGAAGTTAAGAAATGTAAAGTGACTGGGAAACCACTCTCTTTAATCATCTTCGATCTCGATCACTTCAAGAAGTTGAACGATAATTACGGCCACGATGCGGGTGACTACGTGCTCAAAGAAAAAGCACGTCTGATTCGTGAAAATGGTATTCGCCAGGGCGATATTTTTGCTCGCTATGGTGGTGAAGAATTTTGTATTCTTCTACCTAATACCAACCTAAAACAAGGTTTCGAAATCGCTGAACGACTTCGTAAACTGGTTGAGAAACACGAATTCATCTACGACGGTAAACGTCTTCCGGTAACTGCTTCAATTGGTGTTGCAGATTATCGTCAGGGTGTTGAAAACGGGACTGATCTCTTTAAGCGTGCAGACTCATCTGTTTATAAATCGAAAGAAGGCGGAAGGAACCAAGTTAACTTCTATAAGGCATAGATGGTTTCTGTTCCCCCGAAGATCGATCTACTACCAGAACATCTCATCGATCAGATTAAGGCCGGGGAAGTCATTGAACGTCCAGGTAACCTCATCAAAGAGATCCTGGAAAACGCAGTGGACGCCGGCTCAACTAAGATTGAGCTATCAATCAAGAATAACGGTCTCGATTTAATCTCATTAAAAGACAATGGCCATGGAATGCGAAAGGACGATCTTCCTCTCGCCTTCTCTCGCCACGCCACTTCTAAGATCTCTCGCTTTGAGGATTTATATAAGCTTCGCTCATTCGGTTTCCGTGGTGAGGCCCTGGCCTCGATTGCGGCGATTTCAAAGCTCCACTGTATTTCTCAGACCAGAGAAAGTAAGACCGCCTCTGAGATCAAAATTGAAGGTGGCCTGACTCTCTATCACGGGGAAAGACAAACTGGCTCAGGGACTCATGGAACTGAACTTCAGATTCAGGATCTGTTCTTTAATACTCCTGCTCGTTTGAAATTCATTCAGTCTCAACAGGCCGAGAAGACCTTCATTCGCAAAATCGTATTTGCTTTTATTCTTTCTCGTCCGGAGATCGAGTTTCAAATCAAATTCGATGACGCAGATAAGGACATTTATCCAGGACGTGAAACTCTACGTGAAAGAATCGAGGACATTTTTCCAAAGGCCAAAGAGACCATTCTTCACTCTGAGCGCTTTTATGAAAATAATGAGCTTACTCTATTCTTAATTCCTGGATCATTTAAGGCGCCGGTGAAATTGCAGAACATTTTCATCAATGGCCGTTATATTTTGGATAAACAACTTCACCGTGTCTTGAGTAACGCTCTTGATGCAACTTTTGGTGGAGACGACTTCCACTATGTGGCCCATTTCCATTTGCCGCCAGATACAATCGATGTAAACGTTCATCCTAATAAAACTGTTATTAAGTGCCTTGAAATCTCTAAGATGATTTCTCTCTTAACTTCAACGGTTAAAGAACTGGGTTCAAAACGTCCGGTGAGAGAATCACAGATTCCGGTTGAGGCAATGCCCATGCCGCAGTCCCAGACTTTTTTCGATTCATTTCAAGAAGCGGCCCCTACTCTTCAACAAGAAAGACATCAGTATAACATGGAGGGTTTGTTCTCTCCTCACCGCCTACCAGTGGCAACTGAAGCTGATCTCATCTGGATCAATCAGTTCTTCTTGAAGCGCGTGGAAAATGTCTGGATGGGAGTATCGGCACCTAAACTCGTTGAACTTTTCACTAAGAAGAAGCTTGAAACTCAGGCATTAACTATTCCTCTTCTTGTGAGTGAACCTTTCCCTTCGAAAAACGTCAGTAAAGAAGTGCTTCATTCCCTTCAAGAAGGCGGAATGGAAATCGAATACCTGGGGGCCGAAACTCTTGTCTTAAGAGGCATCCCGGAATGGATGAATGGCTTTCCACTTAAGGGTGTGGTCACTCTCCTTCTTCATCAAAAGAACTTCACGGAACTTGAAATTGTCCCGGAAGAATGGTCACAAACCACTTGGGAAGAGATGCTTCTCTTTTTCCCGATTGATGAACTCATCAGTAAAAAAATCGTGGTCGATCTCGCTGCCCTTCTGAAGGACAAACTCAAATGAAGGTCATCGTTATCTCTGGCCCTACTGCCTCAGGAAAAACTGATCTTGCAGTAGAGCTCGCGACTAAGTTTGGTGGCGAAGTGGTGAACTTTGATTCTCTACTTCTCTATAAAGAGATTGAGATAGGTACTGCCAAGCCGACCATGGAAGAACAAAAAACAATTCCTCACCATATGCTTAATGTTCGTAGCATTTCAAATCCGATGAATGCAGCCGACTACGCTCGTGAGGCACTGCCAATCATTGAAAGACTTTTAAGTGAGAATAAACTCGTTTATCTCGTTGGTGGTAGTGGCTTCTATCTTCAGGCCCTACTTAAGGGCATGTACGACTCTCCTAAGACTCCCAAAGAGATCATGAAACGCTCGGATGAACTTTATGAGAAAGAAGGTATTGCTCCTTTTCTTTCTATCTTAAAGGACCAGGATCGTAAGAGTTTTGAGCGCTATCATGAAAATGATCATTATCGCGTGCGCCGTGCGGTTGAGCACCTATGGACCACCGGCTCTCCCATGTCAGAGGCGCGTGAAGAAAAAGATGATTCAAATGAGAAGATGGAGCGACCAACGATTCATAACTGGGACCTTCTTCACATCTATCTCGATCTTCCAAAAGAAGAGCATTTAAAGATCATTGAGAAACGAACGGATCGTATGCTCGCAACAGGTCTCATCGAAGAAGTGAAAGGTCTCCTCGATCAAGGTTTTACCGGTCTGGAAAAACCACTGCAAAGTATTGGCTACAAGGAAACACTGGATTTCATTCTAGGTGTTTATAAAAATCTTTCAGAATGTCGTGAGCGGATTGTGATCTCAACCAGGCAGCTGGCGAAGTCTCAGAGAACGTGGTTTAAGCGGGATTCTTTCAAAAAGACATTTCACCCACTTGAAGAAAGATCAGAGATCTTCCTTCAAGTAGAGAAATTTATCAGAGAAAATTAAGGATCTGGAGTAAGAGTTGTTCCAACAGTGTGAGGAAGCATTGGCATAGTTTGCTTCGGGAACTCACCAGTTAGTGCATTCATGAATGCTACGATGTCTGCAACTTGAGTTTCAGTAAGATCCATATCAAGCTGAGTTTTTGCCATTACACGAACCGCTTCATCAAGAGTCTGAACTTTACCGTTGTGGAAATATGGTGCTGTAAGAGCAATGTTTCTCCAAGTTGGTACACGCCAGTGGTTCTTATCTTCGGCCTTCTTAGTCACTTCATAGCGACCAAGATCAGACGTTAGATCATATTGTTTGTCGTATTTCGAACCAGGGATCTGAGGGAACGGCTGATAGTTACCTTCACCCATTTTCAGACCGTCACCCGCAAAGTTCACACCAGTGTGACAAGAAGTACAACCGATCTCGTCCACAAGTTTCATCCCGCGGATTTGCTGAGCAGTCATCGCCTTCTTATTTCCTCTCATATATTTATCGAAAGGAGAATTTGGAGTGATAAGAGTTCTTTCGTAAGAAGCAATTGCCTTGGCAACGTTATCGATATTGATCTCTTTATCCTTCGGGAAGACTTTTTTGAAAGCTTCAACGTAACCAGGGATCTGCTTAATACGACCGATCACGATATCGTGATTTGCCATACCCATCTCAACTGGATTCGTCATTGGACCTTTCGCCTGACCTTCTAGAGAAGCTTCACGACCGTCCCAGAATTGAACTGTGTGATAGGCCGAGTTCCAAACTGTCGGAGAGCCACGTCCACCACGTTTACCATGGATACCAGCACCAACTGGACGTCCATCACCACCGTGAGACATAACGTTGTGACATGAGTTACAAGAGATTGAGCCGTCAGCTGAAATACGAGGATCGAAATAAAGTTGTTTTCCTAGCTCAATCTTCGCCGGAGTCTGAGGGTTATCCACAGGAATCGGAGGTACTGGAGGAAGTGCTTTGAATTCTGCCCACGCGTTTAGAGAGGCCACGGCCATTAGGGCCATAAAGCTTTTTCTTAGGTGCATTTGAGTTCCCTGTTATAGTAAAATTGTAATGTCTATTTTAACCCGTTTTAAAAATAGGGCCAATAATGTTTTACTATGGCCCAATAGATAAAAACTATGATGCAGATCAATGATAAATTAAAAGTTATTGTTATTTCCGATGGTACTGGAGAGACAGCTTCGGCCATTACCAGAGCGGCGATGACTCAATTTCAGGATAAAGAAATCTTCTTCACCCGTTATAAGAATATCCGTACCCGCGAACAGATCGATGCCATCTTTCAGGAAGCGGCCATTCACCACGATATTGTGGTTTATACGATTGTTTCCGTTGAACTACGGGCATATATTGCCGAACTCTCAAAACGTGATCACGTCCGATCAGTGGACGTTATGGGCCCGCTCTTAACGACCTTCTCTAACTTCTTTGAGGCCGAGCCTAATTACCAGCCTGGTCTTCTCCACGCCGTAAATGATTTGTATTTTAAGCGTGTGGCCGCGATTGAATTTACCTTGAACCATGATGATGGAAGAAATATTAGTTCATTGGAAGAAGCTGAAGTGGTTCTTGTGGGAATTTCCCGTACTTCCAAAACTCCTCTTTCAATGTACCTTTCGCTGGAAGGTATTAAGACCGTAAATGTACCAATCGTCATGGGAGTGCCTCTTCCGGAGAAACTATTTCAGGTTGATCAACGAAAGATCTTTGGTCTTACCATTGATCCAGATGCCCTCTTCCAGATTCGTAAGAATCGCCTAAGCCGCCTGGGTCTTTCCAATGATGAAGGTGACTACGCTGACATCTCGAAAGTTTCAGAAGAAATCGAATGGGCCAACCGCATTTTCTCAGAAAACAAGCGCTGGCCGGTGTTTAATGTGACGGGAAAAGCCCTGGAAGAAACGGCCGCCGAAATCATCAAGCTTCTTAACATGCGTAAGGTAAATCGCTTTAAGCAATCGAAGCGTTTTGAAGATCCGAAGCCAGAAGAATAATTACTCTAAGAAGTGCTTACGATTCTCTTCGATAATAAATTCGACTTTCTTCTCTGTGCCTAAGATTGGATTGACCACTCTCGCCTGATAAGTACCTTCAGGAATCTGCACATCTTTGAAAGGTAGGTCACGTTCTACTTCCACACCCTGCTCTTCATAAATCAATTTAGAGCCAGCAGTATAGTTCATAGAAGTTGTAAGAAGCCCAACTCGAGCACGTTCCAATTCAGGAACGTTGATCACTTGGGAATTGTTGTCTTTTGTTAAAGTCAGTTTCGTTACGAAAGGCAGGTATCCCGCCTTCTTAACAGTGACCGTGATTTCCTGGTTAAGATCCACTTTAAGTGGCTTACCCATATAATCTGTCTTGGCACCATTTACCTGAACTTCCATCGAAATATCAACGCCCCCAAGAACAATGTTACCAGTGCCTTGTTCAGCAGATTGATCCGGTTGTTCAGTCTTATTGTTTCTTTTCGATGAAGGAACGGAAGAGATTTGTCTTCCAGAATCCTTGCCATGAATTGCATGCTTTAAGTTGAAGCCAATAATGCCTTCAACCGTGTCGGCCTGAAAGTATGCAAAAGCGGCCAGAGTCGCAGTCAGAACCATCACCATTGCTGGAGTTGAAGAGGACTTTTCACTCTCTTCCTGAAGTTCTTTCTTCGACATGACTCGGCTACTAGTCTTGTCTTTTGAGACCTTGATAGAAACGGCCGTTCCACCAGGTGTGGCCTTTGAGACTTTCGTGCTAGAGGCCTTGGTTGGGGCCTGTTGCATGAGGGTCTTATTCAGTTTCTTAGTCTGAGTTTTCTCTTTAATCGTCTGAAGCTCAATCTTGCCTTCAACTGGTTCAATCGCAAGATCTAGTTCACGGATCTTCTCACGTGGACCTTCTTCTTTAGCGCCGGGCTTGATCACTCCATCTTTCTTGGAGATTTTTCCAGTGCGGCTCTCTTCGTCTTTCATGTCGGTGATGTACGACTGAATATCGATCTTACCGTATTCAACAAACTTCTCACGGTCCTTACCGATTTCTACTTTGAATAGATCATCAGCAAACGTCTTTAAGTCAGAGGCGTTGAAGTCCGGATAAGTTGAATACAGGAAACGCACCAGAGCGCGGTTCATCTGATCCAGGTTCTCATAACGATGAGAACGATCTTTTGAAAGGGCCTTCATCACAATCGCATCCAGTTCTTTTGGAACTGATGGATTGATTTCAGACGGAGGAATGATCTTACAGGCCTGAATCTGCTTCAGTACTGCGAGGTCGTTGTTCGCCTGAAACAACTTACGAGAACAAAGTAATTCCCAAAGAGTAATACCAACCGCGAACTCGTCATAACGAGCATCAAGCTCTAGTCCATCAAGATATTCAGGAGCGAGATAAGAAAGCTTACCTTTGATCGTTCCCGCCTGAGTGGCCTCTGAGTTTGTATTTGCTTTGGCGATACCAAAGTCGATCACCTTCACCGCACCATCATACGTAAGCATGATGTTGTGAGGAGAAATATCACGGTGAACGATATTGTATGGCTTACCAGTTAGTTTATCTGTGAATGTGTGAGCATAGTGAAGACCCAAGCACACCTGAGAAATGATGTAACAAGAGATCTCAACCGGGAACACTACCTTGCGCTCTTTAAGGCGATCAAGATACTGCTTTAAGTTCGCACCATGGATGTACTCCATAGCGGTATAAAGCTGACCATTGGTTTTACCATAGTCATAAACTTGCATGATGTTCGGGTGAAGCATACCGAATGTGATGTTAAGCTCGTCCTGGAACATGCGAACGAATGCTTCATCATTAGAGAACTGAGGTTGAACCATCTTCACGGCAACCATCTTGTTCGCCTGCTCACCTAGGTAGCGGGCACGACAAATCTTGGCCATACCACCATCAACCAGGTGATCCAAGATCAGATACTTTCCGAAACGTTGAAACTTTTTGTCGCTCATAATGCCTCAAGTACCTATCGGTTCTTGGCAGATTTTCTTAAGAAAAATCGGCAGAGCTGATGTAAATTAGGCGGTCTTTCGCCATTTCACTAACTTGACCCTTAAAGCTCAATCTCTAAGTGACGGAAACTTGGGAAGTTAATGGCGATATTTGGAGTATTTAAACGGCTTGGAGATCGCTTACAAAAGCCCATTAATTTATAGTTCTGGAATCTCCACTCTGCCGCTGATGGATGGGTACGGAGATATGAAGCAAAGTTATTAATGATCACATCATCATAACCGTTGAGTTTCATCTGTTCGCGGAAGTTTACGTGAGAAATTTTCGAAGGGTCTGCGCTGTACCCTACTGTCACCAGGAACGATTCACATTTTGTAAAAAACTCTTTCTCAGAAGCTGAGAACCATTTTGCGAATGGTGAATTCAAATCTGCCTTATAAAAAAGGGCATCATAATAAAGAGTCACACCGTGGTACCAGCTCATTCTTTGGAAAACGAGAAGATCATCCCAGGCCTCTTTTTGATAAATACCGCCGCGGATAACGACTTGTCCTTTAGTGCTCTGGTTATAATTCTTATAAGCAGCACATCCCGACATTACTACGAGCATGGCCATTAAAAAGAATTTCATCGGGTCTCCTTGAGCTGCTTTTCAACCCATGTCTTCATGGTTTCAAAGATGCTTTGACGATCTATCTCATTCCACAATTCATGGTGGTGATGTGGATATTGTACGATCTGGGTTAGCTGTTTATCAATCCCATGGGCAAAAAGAGTCGTAACTTCTGGGTCTACGATCTTGTCAGTTCCGGCAATGAGAAAAAGACTTGGTATACGCAAATAATAAGAAAGTCCACGGATACGGTGACAGGCATCCAGGATCTCTTTAACCATCCTGACACTAATAAATTTTGGAATCAAAGAATCAGTATCGAAGTCATTGGCACGGTCAGAGTCCCGAGTGAGGTCTGAACCGCTATAGAGCATTGGCAGATGGAGTTTCGGAGTAAGTTTGTCCAACTTCCGGACCAAAGGTTCTGAAATGGATTCAAACATCACCTGAGGGCGAATGCATGGACTTGAGAAGATCAGCCCTTTCAAAGGATAGGGATAGCCGTAAGACGTATCCAGAATTCTAGTGAGGGTAATAAGACCACCCAGTGAGTGAGCACAAATAAAGGTCTGGGTCTTATCAGAGTTCTTACTATGAACAAACTCTGCTGCTTTCAAAAAGTCTTCAACATAATGCTTGAAGCTTTCAACGTACGCGCGAGTTCCCCCACTACGTCCGTGTCCGATGTTATCAAAAACAGTAACGGCCACTTCCTGATAATTTTTTAACCAGAAGTTCACCAGGTCCATATGACGGCCCGAATGTTCCAGGGCCCCATGAACTAAAAAGAAATGAATCTTCGGAGTTCCACGAGTGAAATGGCGGACAAAAATAGAAGACTCGCCATCACTGGCGGGAAACGAATGATCTTCAGTTTTGAAAGGAGCAATACCCTTGGCCATTAATTTTCTTGAACGTACTTTTCAATTGAACGCTTGGCCTCGTCAGAAAGTCCCTGGAAACGGAACGAGAATCCCGAATTGCCTTCCAGGATACGAACAACAACACCAGACGCTACGAAGTGATAATCTGTATTTTCCGGATGAACGTTAATTGAAATTTTATCTCCGGCATTGCCTTTGAAGTTATCCAGAAGCACTTGCATGCCTCCGATGGAAATATCACGGCAAATACCTTCGAAAAGACTCTTATTATTCTGAACAAACAAACGCGCGATGAATGGTTTTCTAATCGCTGCTCTACGATCCGCTTCTTGAATCATTGGCGGAACTTCTTCAAATACTTCCTGATACTCTGGAAGATCAGCGAGAAGTTTCCAATCTCTCATACCTGTTACGAAAACAAGTGTCTTACCGTTAATACGGTTCTCTTTAAAGAGTTGCTTAATTTGTTTCAGATTGAATGGGCCGTAATCAGTAGCAGCGCCTCCTCTGTCCGCACCAATGCGAATAAAGATGACTCTTTCGTCAGGATTTAAAGTACTGAATTTAATTTCTTTCTCAGGAAGTTTCGCAACTTCAGGTGGTAATTGAGGAGCAGGAGCTTGCTTAACTTCTAGCTCTGGAACTTCTTTAATTTTCTTCCAGTTCTCGAAGCCTTTTTTCCAGACAAAATCTTCGGCCTTAAGTTCTTGATTAGTGATCATCGACATGATGACTTCAATTTCTACTGGCCCCTGACGATTACCTTTTTGAACGTAATACCAATTGTCCGCCATACTATCCTCAACCTATTGAAATAATTATTAATAATATATTACTCCAACCGATATGCTTTTTAGGTGTAAGGGCAAGATTTTCCTAAGGAAACACCGTGAATGAACGTCAAGTATTCTACTCAAAAACTAAAGTTTCGCCCCTATTACTCCGATTCGTAGATCAGGAAATACCTTAAGGTGAAATTATGAAAATTAAATGGTCGGCTTTTTTCTCTATTCTAGCTCTAGCAACCTTCGTGGGATGCGGATCAGAACAATTCGGAACGACCCCTCAATCCTCTACGAGTAATCCGGATGCGGTGAAGGAATATCAGCAATATTCTTGCTCTGATTTTACTCTGGTGAAACCCAAAGTCGATATTATCTACATGCTGGACAACACCCAGAGCTACTACTATTCATCCACTGATATCAAGAATGCGGTAAATGGAACGTTAAATAGTATTTCAAGTCAGTTTGATTATCGCATTATCACAACGACTCTAGTAAACCCTTCACACGATTTAATTAACACTTATCAGAACTACAATTCATCTGATGATAATAGTGATTTTCGTGTTTTAACAAATTCTGAGACTGCACTTCCATCTAGTGTTGCAAGTAAAAAGGTCATCTCTACTAGTGAACTTACTTCTTTTTATAACGTTCTAGATGTTGCCCATGTGGAAAGAGGACTATGGCGTTTGAAGAAGTTTATGGATCGTCATATCCAGACAGGTCTACTTCGTCAGGGTGCTTATCAATTAGTAGTAATTGTATCCAATAAATTTGATACTGAGGTCGAAGCAATTAACAGTAGCAGTGCAAATTATCCAATTGAGTCAGCGTTTACTACGCGTTTTAACCAGCTGAATGCAATTAAGACCCAACTTCAGGCACCAGAATTCAGACTTTTCTCTGTAACGGCCAAGACCTCTGGCTGTAAGGAAGGCTGGTGGGCCTCAACCTATTCTTATACAAGAATGTCTCAGGCCTTTAATTCTGATGATAGCTTTGACTTGTGTTCTGGGAACATCAGTTCAGTTTTTAGTTCGGTAAATAATTCTATTAAACAAGTCGAAATTCCTCACACATACCGTTTTTGGCCAGTTAAATTTGTTCCTAATGATACGACTTCTGCAAATTTTGTTAACTTTGAAGTTCGCAAAGTCAGTGCAAATGGAACTTCGACTCTAATTCCAGCAAGCGACTATACAAAATTTGACAACGGTCAGAGTGCTCCGGATAAAAACATTCTAACTACAAATTATCCTAACCCTGTTCAAATCGTAAAAAATGTTCGTCACTTCATTGAGTTCAAATCAGGGGCGGAAGTAACTTATCCTGATTGCGTTTTAGTTAAATCAACTTCGAGAACTGAATATTTTGGATACATAAAACTAGATAGAGCTCCACAAGTTGGAACAATCTACGTAACTATTAATGGTCGAGTGATTCCTCAAAGCGCAACGAATGGATGGACTTATCTAGGGAACACAACTGTACAAAACACAAAGGTCGAGACGTCAGATCCGAATGATAGTATTTCACCGGCCACACCGGCGACAGGTTTTATTCTTCAACTGAACGGAGAGAGTAATTACTACAAGTCAGGTGACAACGTTCAAGTGAACTTCATCCCATCTTCAATCTAATGATTTATTGAGCGAAGGCCCTAAATCGGGGCCTTCTCTTGATTTAATTTCTTGATGGCATTCATGAAACAGATAATCGGATAGAGCTTCTTCATCTTCTCAAAATCAATCTCTACCATCGTCCCGGCATTATCGATCAACACCTCACCAAAGATACTTAGGTTCTTTCCATCTTCAGTTTGATCAGCACCGATGGCCACGTTTTCTGCTTGAAACTCTTTGAGGACATTCGTGAGATTGTAATACTGAGTGAATTTCGGTTTGTAATCCGAATCGGCCTTAAGATTTGGAATCGTAGAAACAGCTCCTTCGGCCTTCTCAAGCATCTTCCCAATGAGAGTCTGACACTTCTCACCGATTTGAATTTTCTTCTCTTCCGGAAGATGACGTTCAGAATTGTAATAGATGAAGACCTGACGAATGAGTTCTACATGCTTCAACGTCAGAATGTTTGGTAGTTTATCAGCGTCTTCCGCAACTTCCATCCAACCAAGAGCAACCAGAATATTAATCACACTCTCCTGCTTTACTTCCATGATGGTGTAAAGGTCCTGAGTATAGAGATTAAGCGTCTTCTTATTAATCGTGAAAGTCGATCCCTTCACTTCACCATGAGCTTTGAAAACCAGAAACAACGTTCCGAGAATTCTCATCACCTCAATGGGCTTCACAAATTCATAACCCGCATGCTTACCACTATAAGAAACTGAAGCTTGATTATCTTCAAGTTCACGAATGCGAGCATTGCTCTTACGAAGACGTGTTACCAGTGTATTGATGATTGTTTTGAACCATGGATTGAGGGACGACATGGTCTTACCAAAGGCCGCGAATGAAATCTCAATGATCTCGACTGGCGTAATGGCAGAAGCAGAACAAGAACGTTTTTTTCCAGAACCGTCTTCATCAAAATAGGCCATCTCACCGATCACTTCGCCAGAGCGGAGAACCGCGATTTCGATGTACCCCTTCCCTTTTGGTTTAAAGAGACGGATCTGACCTTTCTGAATAATAAAAAGCGAATCGGCAGCGTCTCCATCATTAAAGAGGATCTCACCTGGCTTAAAGGTTTTGAGACCTGATTTAGCTTGGGCCGCTGCCGGAGTTGTCATTATCTGATCTTCTCGATGATAACACTTAGTGCTTCACCACCACCGATACAGATTGCTGTACAACCGTATTTAGCATTTTTCTTTTTCATGGCGTTCATAAGAGTAACCATAATACGAGCACCAGAAGCACCGATTGGGTGACCAATAGCAACTGCGCCACCGAATACGTTTACTTTATTGTGAGGAATTTTACATTCCTTCATCGCTGCCATTGTTACAGCTGCGAATGCTTCGTTAATTTCGAATAGATCGATTTGTTCCATTGAAAGACCGGCCTTCTTAAGGGCCTTATTGATCGCGTCTACTGGAGCAGTTGTGAACCAAGTTGGGTTCTGAGCATTTGAAGCGTAACCAAGAATCTTGAATTCTGCTTTATCAGCGAAAGCGTCACCAGCAAGAACTACGGCAGCCGCACCATCATTGATAGTTGAAGCGTTAGCTGCTGTGATTGTTCCGTCTTTTTCAAAAGCAGGCTTAAGACCCGGCATTTTTTCGAAGTTGGCCTTGAATGGACCTTCATCTTCAGTGATATCTGTTGTGCCGCCTTTAGCAGGAACTTTTACAGCAACGATTTCGTCTTTGAATACGCCTTCTTTAGCAGCGGCCTGAGCGCGTTTGAAAGATTCAATCGCGAAAGCATCTTGCTCTTCACGGCTCATGCTATATTTTTTTACACACTCTTCAGCACAAACACCCATCGCTACATTTCTGTAAGCGTCAGTTAGACCGTCCCATGCCATAGAATCTTTCATCTCTGTTGGACCGAACTTAAAACCGTTACGAGAGTTCATGAGCATGTGAGGAGCAAGTGACATGTTCTCCATACCACCGGCCACAACTACCTGGTTATCACCAGTCATGATTGAACGAGCACCAAGGATGATTGCTTGAAGACCAGAACCACAAACCTTACCAACAGTTGTTGTTGGAACGCTTTCTGGAATACCAGCACCCAGAGAGGCCTGACGTGCAGGGGCCTGGCCAACACCAGAACTAATCACGTTACCCATGAAAACTTCATCAACTTTATTTTTTTCAATATTTGATTTTTGAAGTGCACCTTCAATTGCTGCTGCACCTAGTTTTGGAGCAGGAACTTGTGAAAGTGTACCAAGAAAACTACCGATGGCCGTGCGGGCACCGCCAAGAATATAAACTGCCATAAAATGATCCTTTTTCAGAATGATAAGATTGTCTTTCTTTTCCAAATATTTTAATTAAGGGGCATATAAAAGACCACTAAATCTTTCACTTAAGGCGGGGCGTCATGTTAGCTAGAAAAAAGACTTCAAAACAAGGTAAATCCCTCCCATCTGAATGGCTAGAAAGTCTAAATCGACTTTTAAATGAAACATACAAAAGTGAGTGTAAACAGAACGGTCGTTATTTCGACGTATATGGACAAGTATATCCAGAAGAACTTCTTCTAACGGTTTCGTATCTCTCAGAGAAAGATGAGTATCTTTCTCCGATTACTTGTTTCCTTTCTTGCGAGCCAGATCAGATGGCCACAGAAGAAAAAGTAAAAGAGACTCAGGCGAATTTCATCGATATCGTGGGCCTCTTCTTCGATGAGATTTTTGCTGATTCTGAATGGGATGAGTTTGAGCCAACTTGGCAGGAAGTAAGTCACAAAAACCAGAATTACTTCTATAAGCTCTCAAGAGAGAACATCAACCTCACTCTGGAGGCCGATAAGCTTCTAGGAGAGGAATTTCAGGACCTTGAAGAGGAAACTGACCACTAAAAGTTAATCATTGCTTAAAAACTGGCCCTCTTTTGAGGGCCTAACTTCCTGCATTCACGACACTTTTTTCCCCTCATAAACAAACGTTTTGTAGATATCCCGGACTGCTCTATACTGTTTTCATGTCGATGAAGACTCTTTCCCTCATTTTGACATTCATCCTTCCTTTAAGTGCCTTTGCTGCACCTGCGGATATCTACAAATCTCTTGGCCTCACACAAGGTAAAGTTGAAGTCATTAAAGATGCTGATGATAACTGCTCTGATGGCCCGTTTCGTTTCGTAGGTAAAGAAGGCTCAGAAGTACTTATGGTTGGCCCTACTATTACTTTTCATCAACCTACCAAAGAGAAGTTGAACTCTGTAAAAGCTGATGCTGAAACATGTGCAGAAGACGTAGAAAGCAAGCTTCTTGGTAACAGACTTTTAATGAAGACCACTGTTCACTCTTGTCCCAAGGATCAGAAGAAGCTAGAACACGTGTCTGAAGAACTACTTGAAGTTAATAAAGATCAGATTAAATACACCAAAAAAGACAATCTCAGGAAAATTGAGTGCATTTTAAAGTGGAGCGCGAATGATAAAGAATAAAATCATTCCTCTCCTATTTCTGCTCTCATCTTTCGAGGCCTTTGCTTCAAACGAAGATGTTATCAAACAAGGCGTTAAGGCCCTTACAAGTACTGCCATTCAAGGCCCAACTGTCACCTGTGAAGAAGAATCACTCAAACTCAGCAAGAAGTATTACGGCAATGGAGCAGATTGCTCAAAATTCATTGATAGCAATGGAAAGTTAGGTCCTCTGGGAAAGACGATTGTTTCACACATCAGCTCTATTCCTGGCTCTCAATACTTTCGTAAAGACAGTGTCGGTCTTCAGATGGCCTGTCCTAATTGGGTAAACCTCAGCAGAGAACAACAGGCCTTTTATTGGGTCTGGGTTTTTGCGGCGATTTCCTGGAAGGAAAGTACTTGTGGTGCAGAAACATTAAATAAAAAGGCCACTCACGGAACTGCAGCTGGATTGCTTCAGCTAAATCAAAACCGAGACGATCGCGATTGGAGAGGTGGAGATAGTGGAAACAGCTGTGCTGTCGCCAATATTAGGCCGGATGTAGCGAATCTTAAATGCGGCCTTGAGATCATGAATGAACAGTTGAAAGGTAAAAAGGGCGTTTACGAAGGTAATGGAACGCTATTTGGCCGAGGGGCACACGCCTACTGGCATGAGATCCGAAAGAAAGATGGCGGACTGATTATGCGACTCGTGAGGGACTTCCCTCTCTGTAAGAAATAAAAAAGGCTCCTTTCGGAGCCTTTTATCATTCGTCTTCGTAACGAAGTGAACTAGAGATTGTTTCAATTCCGATATCATCATCAGAATCATCATCATCCACCGCATTTTCAAATTCATCCTCTTCGAAATCAAATTCAGAAGTGATGTTAAGCTCATTAAGAACTTTGTAGAACTCTTTATCATCAGAAAGATCTGAAAGAAGAGCTTCGATATACTTCGGTGGGTATTTAGAAATAAGCTCTTCGATATACTCCTGAAGTTTACCTTCTTTAAGGATATCGCGCTTCTTCTGTACCGTTTTCCAGTTCTTTAGGTAGTGCAGACGACAGTAGCTTTGAGTCGTGCGAATGTTGTCACAGCCCTTCTCAATACACTCATCGTTTTTAGCATCAATGAAGAAATCCATTGTCGCGATTGATTCAGCGATTTCCTTCCAATTGAAGTGTTCGCGAAGTTGCGCAATTTCATCAGCAATGTTGTTTTCCAGATCAGCTAGAACAGCATTGTTGTATTTCTTCGAAGGCTTAGATTGGAAAAGATCAACGTGACCATCTTCTTCTTCGTAGGCCTTCTTACCTGTTTTTTTCTTCTCTTTAGATTTTTTGTAGTCCTCTTCGAACTCATCAAAATCATCATCTTCAGAAGGGCGTTTTTTAGATTCTACAACTTCTTCTTCACCGTCGTATTCTTCACCGCCAAGATCCTCATCATCAAAATCCTCGTCCTCATCGTCGAAGTCTTCTTCATCTTCTTCGTCAGATGCTTTCTTAGATTTTTTAGTAGAGGCCTTATCAGCTTTTGCCTTCGCTTTTTCAGCTTCTTTATCGGCCTTAGCTTTAAGCTTTTCAGCTTCTTTATTTTTCTTTTCTAATTCTTTTTGTTTTTTCTTATCTGCTTCAGCTTTCGCCTTCTCTTTCGCCGCAAGAGCTTTTTCTTTCTCTTTGTCTTTGGCAGCTTGAGCTTTGGCCTTTTCAGCATCTTTAGCAGCTTGTGCTTTTTCTTTCGCAAGAAGAGCTTTCTCTTTTTCTTTTAGCTTCTTCTCTTGTTCTTTTGAAAGAGGTTTTGCCTTTGGAGCAGCAGCTTTAGGCGCAACTTTCTTTTCAACTTTCTTTGGAGCCGGGGCCGCTTTCTTAGCTGGAGCTGCCGGTTTCTTTGCAGGAACTTTTTTTGCCATTGGTGCCGCTTTTTTTGTTGGAGGAGCTTTCGCTACCGGTTTTTTGACCGCAGCTTTTGCTACTGGTTTTTTCACTGGCATTTTAGCAGCAGGCTTCTTTTTCGCCATGTTTTTCTCCTCAAATAATAACAGACGCGTGCACTACGCGAATAAAACAAATTTAATGGACACTCTAGCAAACAGAGTGTCCATTGACGAGCGTAAAAATTAGTGAACTGCTTTTAATTCGCTAGACGCAATAACCATGCGCTGAACTTCAGAAGTCCCTTCGTAGATTTCAGTAATCTTGGCATCTCTGAACATACGTTCAACCGGGTATTCTCTGGTATAGCCGTTACCGCCACAAAGCTGAATGGCCTTTGTGGTGATCCACATAGCTGATTCAGAGGCGAAAAGCTTGGCCTGGGCAGATTCTTTTGAATATGGCTGCCCTGCATCCTTAAGAGCTGAAGCGTGGTAAATCAGAAGACGTGAAGCACCAATTTTTGTACTCATATCCGCCAACATAAACTGAATCCCTTGAAGGTCAGAAAGTGGCGCGCCGAACTGTACACGCTGCTTTGTGTAACGGATTGCGTAGTCAAAAGCACCTTGAGCGATACCCAGGGCCTGAGAAGCGATACCGATACGACCGCCATCAAGAGTTGCCATCGCTACACGGAAACCTTTTTCAAGATCACCAAGAAGAGCATCTTTTGGTACTTTCACTTTATCGAAAGCAAGCTGACAAGTAGATGATCCACGGATCCCTAGTTTGTCTTCTTCTTTGATGATTGAGAAACCAGGAGTTGTTGTCTCAACGATGAAACAAGAAATTCCTTTATAGTCCGGAGTCTTTTTCGTCTTGGCGAAAACGATACAAACACCGGCCTCTTTACCGTTTGTGATCCAGTTTTTTACACCGTTAATTTCCCAGTGATCACCTTTGTCTTCAGCAAAAGTTGTAAGAGATCCAGCATCTGAACCTGCGTTTGGTTCTGAAAGACAGAAACAACCGATCCATTCACCAGATGCCATCTTTGGGAGATATTTTTTCTTCTGAGCTTCTGTACCGAAGTTAAGAATTGGCCAGATACCAAGTGAAGTGTGAGCAGAAACAAACACGCCTGTAGAAGCACAGTTACGAGAGATTTCTTCAACGATGAGTGAGTAAGACATATAGTCCATACCTGCACCACCGTACTCCTCAGGAACATATGATCCTAAGAAACCGTTATCAGCAAGTTTCTGGATTTGAGATTGTGGAAGGTGGCCTTCGTGATCAACTTGTTGAGCGAAAGGAAGAATTTCTGTATCAGAAAACTTCTTAACCATGTCACGAATTTCTTTGTACTGTTCATCAAGTAGCATATGAGTGTCCTTTTATTTAAAATTGGCTTTTCTTTTTTCCACGAAGGCAGTTGTTCCTTCGATCATTTGCTCAGTTTGAAAGATGTTGCCGAAAGCTTTTGCTTCAACAGCAAGACCTTCAACCAGAGACTTTTCAATACCGTCACGAAGCGTTTCTTTCGCTCTGGCAATGGCGTAATTTGAATTGGCATTAGCTAGTTTGAACCAGTTCTGACAACCCTCAAGAAGCTTTGCTTTATCTTCAAAAACTTCAAGAATAATTCCAAGAGACTTCGCCTCTTCACTGGTTACATTGCGGCCAGAGAACATAAGTTCTTTAGCGCGTCTTTCGCCCACAATGCGAGCAAGACGTTGAGTTCCGCCGAAACCAGGGATAAGTCCAAGCTTCACTTCCGGAAGACCGAATACGGCATTTTTAGAAGCGAAGATGAAGTCACAGCTCATGGCCATTTCAAAACCACCACCAAGCGCAAAACCGTTCACGGCCGCAATTGTTGGGAATGGAAGTGATTCCATGAGAAGTGTAACTTGTTGGCCAAGTTCTGCGAAAGCTTGAGCTTCGCCTGAGGCCATTGGTTTCATTTCTGCGATGTCAGCACCCGCGATAAAGGCCTTCTCGCCTTCACCAATCAGAATCAAACCTTTAAGTTTTGAATTCTGAAGCTCAGTTAGACATGCTTTAAGTTCACGGTGAACTTGAATGTTGAGAGCATTCAGTTTCGCCGGACGGTTGATAGTAAGAATCCCTACTTCACCAGTAGTATCTAATACAATTGTCTCGAAATTATTTGTCATAAGAATAGAACCCTTTACCATTTTTGCGACCGTATCTGCCAGCAGCTACATACTGCTTAAGAAGAGGACATGGACGGTATTTCGTATCGGCCAGACCATCATGAAGAACGTTCATGATCGCCAGACATGTATCTAGACCGATGAAGTCAGCCAGCTCTAGTGGACCCATTGGCTGGTTCGTGCCAAGCTTCATTGCTGTATCGATATCTTTGACTTCAGCAACACCTTCATAAAGAGCGTAAACAGCTTCGTTAATCATTGGCATGAGAATGCGGTTAACAGCGAAACCAGGATAGTCTTTCGCACGAACGAATACCTTGCCCATTTTCTCAGCGACAGCTGCAACTGTATTGAAAGTCTCATCAGATGTTTCAAGACCACGGATACCTTCAACTAGCTTCATTACTGGAACAGGGTTCATGAAGTGCATACCAGCAACAAGGTGCGGACGCTTAGTAACTGCTGCGATTTCAGTAATAGAAATAGAAGAAGTATTTGAAGCAAGAATAGCGTCGGCCTTAACAACCGCATCTAGATTCTTGAAAATTTCGAATTTAAGTTCTTTTTTTTCTGTCGCCGCTTCAACAACCAGGTCACAGTTTTTAAGATCATTAATATCTGTTGTCGCTTTGATTTTTCCGAAAGCGTTTTTAGCATCGTCGGCCGACCATTTGCCCTTTTCGGCACCTTTGTCTAGCTGCGTCTTAATAAAATTATGACCAAAATCGAGAGAATTTTTGAAAGCATCAAAAAGAATTACTTCAAATCCGGTCTGGGCAGCAACTTGAGCGATCCCTCGTCCCATTTGACCAGCACCAACAATTCCAATAGCTTGAATGTTTTTCATAGGATGATATTCCTTATAATATAGAGATTTAGCGGACAAAAGGTACCTTATAGTGGATCATTTGCCAAAGACCTTTATCAATTCACTATTGCCATGAAGGTGGCTTTAGGTTTATAACATCGCAATATTTTTGAAAGAAAATGAATTAGGAGAACCACTGTGGCTAATCACAAATCATCAGTTAAAAGAGCTAAACAAGAAAAAAAACGTCGCATGACGAACAAAACTAAAACTGCTGCATCAAGAACTGCTGTAAAAGCACTTCGCGCTGCTGTTTCTAAAGGTGACGTAGCTGAAGCTCGTACACTTCTAGTTAAAGCTCAATCACTTCTTGCTAAACTTGCTAAGTCACCAGCTATGAAGAAGCAAACTGCTTCTCGTAAGACATCGCGTCTTACTAAGCTTGTTGCTTCAATCAATAAATAATTTGCTTTAGCACTTGATTTAAACAAAAATGAACCCAAAGTATTTAAAGTACTTTGGGTTTTTTGTTTTTTGTTCAACTCAGGAGCTTTAATGAAATCGTTTATTACAATCGTTCTCGGATCACTCTTCCTCGTTTCTTGTGGTCTACAATCAATCCCTCAATCAAATAACAATGTGGAAGCTTCTTGGGCAGAAGTTCTGAACCAATACAAGCGTCGCACAGACCTTATCCCTAACCTGGTTAACACAGTTAAAGGTTACGCTTCTCATGAGAAGGAAACTTTGGAAGGTGTAATGGAAGCTCGTGCGAAAGCAACTTCTGTTACTGTTGATCCAAAAAATCTTACTCCGGAAAAACTGCAAGAGTTCCAGCAAGCTCAATCAGGTGTTTCTCAAGCGCTTGGCCGTTTGATGGTGGTGTCTGAGCGTTACCCGGATCTTAAAGCGAACCAAAACTTTCAGGGTCTTCAAGCTCAACTTGAAGGAACTGAAAACAGAATCGCGATCGCTCGTCGTCGTTATATTGAAGCTGTTCAAGAGTTCAATAACCTTGTGACTGTTTTCCCGACAAGCTTAACAAACTCTCTTATTCATCACTTTGATAAGAAGCCTCAGTTCTCAGTTGATGAAACTGAACAGAAAACACCTGAAGTTAAATTCTAGTGCGCTTACTTTTCTCATTTCTCCTTTTATTTTCTCTACAAGTCTGGGGAGCTGAACTACAGCTCCCCGCTTTAACTTCTCCGGTCATGGATCAAGCGGGCTTTTTGAATGAAGCTGAACGAAATGATCTCGCCGAACTCGCTTACGAAATTTATACCAACAAGGGTCCGCAGATAACGATCCTGACAGTTCCGGATATGCAGGGCTGGCCCATTGAGGAATTCTCCATTCGTGTTGCTGAGAAATGGCAACTAGGTTCAAAAGATCAGGACAACGGTTTGCTCGTCATTATTGCAAAGGCCGAACGCCAGATGCGTATCGAAGTGGGCAATGGCATTGAAGGTGAAATTACTGATTACGACACCACGAAATACACTCGCGAAATTTTTCCGGAATATTTTCGTCGTGGAGAATTTCACGCGGCCCTTCGTCTCTTCGAAGAAGATGTTGCAAAACGTTTTAATATTCAGGTCGATCCAGGACGCACGGCCTATGTTCGTCGAGCTCCGGTTCGCCAGAGTAACGGACTCCTTAATCGTCTTTTCCCTATCATGCTTGTGATTATCGTAGTCGTTCATCTCATCATGAGAAGAAATCCTTTTGCCAGAGGTCTATTCACTGGTGCCGGGATGGCAGGTGCAAGCTTCTTAATGGTTCCAGGTGCTGCAATGTTTGCGGTGATTATTTTCATCGTGGGCTTTTTATTAGGTCTAATAGGAATTAGTAACTTCCTCTTCGCTCTACTTGCTAGTGGTGGTGGCCGTGGTGGTCGCTATGGCGGAGGTGGCGGTGGATTTGGTGGAGGCGGAGGCTGGAGCGGCGGCGGTGGTGGCTTCTCGGGCGGCGGCTCTTCGGGGAACTGGTAATGAAAAAGATTTTACTACAAGATGATGTTCAGCATGTTGAATCTCGCCTCAAACAGTTTGAAGCGACGACTGGCTGCGAGTTACTTTTAGTTGTAGCGGATTCTTCTGATCCATATCCCGCGGCCTCATGGCGTTTTGGTGTGATCGCTGGCTTCATGCTTTCACTTTGTTTCAGTTATTATTTTGAATTTCATCATTCGTATTTCTGGCCACTCACTATTCTTCTACTCACTCTTCTCATGACTTGGGTCGGACATTTCCCTTGGGCCAAACGTCTTGCTTTGAGTGATTGGGAGATTGATCGCGAGTGTGGTGAGAAGTCGCTTGAATACTTCCATACTCTCGGAACATCTCAGGTATCTCATAAAGTAACGGCGATGATTATGGTCTCTGTTCTCGAGAAGAGAATCATGGTTCTTGTTGATGAAAAGTTAAAAACACACATCACCCAAGAAGAACTTAATGAACTTGTTTCGATCATGAAGAAGCACTTCAAAGATGGCAACATGGGTCTAGGTTTTATTCAAAGCATCCAATCTTTGGAAGAAAAAATCTTGAAAGATTTCGGTGGAAGAGTCAGTGACGCAAAACCATCAGAACTAAAAGACCAAATTCACTTCCTCTAATGCAGATAGCATGTGCTTTAGCATTAACAAGTTAAAGCTTATGGTTAAAACTTCATTGTAAATTTCAATCTCCCATAATTGAGCATACAAAATTCATTGGCTATAAACTTCATCGGCAAACTTCTATCTAAGGAGATAACATGAAGTTTCTTTTAATCGGCTTAATGCTTGCTATTCCCCCAAGTTGGGCAGAAGTCTACGATGGTTCCAGTCATCCGAATAACTTCAGAAGGATCGCAGGAATCAATTTGATTTTGAACTACAATGCACTTCCGAAGATGGGTAAACTTTCAGACGATCGTCTCGGTTGGTCTGAATCATACTGGCCATCGAATAAAGGTGGTGTGGCCTATCGTTGGAATCATCCGAATCCAGAACCTTTCAAGTATCGCCTTCATTCGAGGGAAGAACTTGCAAAAATGAGCCAAGAAGAACTCGGTAAGTTATCTCCTGCTGAATTATACGATATTGCTAACAACGATTATAACTACACACTCACAAGACGTGCTTTCAACCTCTACTCTCCAAGAGATCTTTGGTGGGAAGGTATCTGTCACGGATGGGCACAGGCCGCGATCAACTATCCTGAGCCAGAGCCAGTGGTCGTAACAAACGCTGCTGGAATTAAAGTTCCATTTGGTTCATCGGATGTGAAAGCGCTTCTGGCCATGCATGAGGCCTACAACTACAAAGGCGAAATTTTCGGTTTCGTTGGAAGACGTTGTAAAGTGAATGGTAAGGTTGAAGGCGAAGGCGATGATCGAGATCGTCCTGAACACCGTATGTACCCACCTCGTGAACTAGCGGAATCTCCGGATTGTCGTGATGTAAACGCTGGTGCGTTTCACGTTGTAATCACAAACATGATTGGTCTTCTAGGAAAGGGCTTTGTTGCCGATATCGACAGATTTAACGATGTTTGGAATCAACCGATTCACAGCTACTCAACAAGTGATGTGAGAGATGTTGAAGTAACACCTGCTCACAGAGCTCAAGGTATTGCAAAAAGAGTTCACGTAAGATTGAAAATGACTTACGGAGAAGAGCTAAAATTCTTCACTCCTGAACTAGCGGCCTCAGGTGCCAGAAACTTTGTTTCGAAACAGCCCGTGACCCTGACTCCACACCAGGAATTCCGTTCTAAGGACTATGAATACATCGTAGAAATTGACGGCTCTGGGAAAGTTATTGGTGGCGAATGGATTTCATCAACTCGACCTGATTTCATGTGGATGTACGGTCGTTCGAAGAACTTCAAAAACTCACCTATGCCACTAGCTAATCTAAAGTTTGTTTATCGGCCACTCCGTCGATAATAAAGAAGACGGGCCGCTTGAAAAGGGCGGCCCTTCTATCTATAATAGTGACATGATGATAATCAATCACGCTCTCATCAATTCTCGCAAAACTGTCACAGTGTAATCACTGACTGGTCTTCTACGTCCAGTCATCAATTTTTTTTCCATACATTTTTTAAACGCCAACAAGGATCTTACATGATTGAAGATGGTATTCTCATTACAGAGAAAGATTTATTACGCATTAAACACGTACTCAGCTTTCAGAAATCCGAAGACTTCGAAAACCTCGAGCTAGAGCTCGATCGCGCCAGCATCATCAATGATAATGAAGTGCCTAGCGATCTTGTGACCATGAATTCGAAGGTCAAATTTTTAAACGTCCAGGAAAACAAGGAAATGACCATTACGCTGGTTTATCCGTCGGACGCCAACTTTTCAGAGGGAAAAATTTCAGTTCTTGCTTCGCTAGGTTCGGCCATCATTGGTCTTCGTGTGGGACAGGAAATTAACTGGATGTTCCCGGATGGAAAAACCAGAACATTGAAAATTCTGGAAGTTCTTTATCAACCAGAGGCCAGCGGCGATTGGCATCTTTAATTTTTTTTGTGCCTGATCACTCGATCATGCCATTCTTGAATTGATTCCTTTGGGTATCGTTGGAAGATTTTGTCTCCCCTTTTCTTCTCTAACTTTACCCAAGGGGCCTTAAACTCCACCATTAAATGGGTTTTGTGAGGAGTGACTGGTAATGGCGTATCAATGACTGAAGCAAAGGGGTGAACAAGCTCCGGCCAATCAGGATCATATAACCAAAGTCCAGAACCACAGATTTTACAAAAATTTCTTTCTCCTGAACTTTGATAGGTCTTCTCATCAGGATTGCTTACTTTGGCGCGATAAACGGAGATAAACTTCTTACCTTTCACCTTAAGCGACTTGGCGTCAGCTCCAAGATTAATCGCGAAGCCACCTCCGCCCTGCGTTTTTCGACATATGCTGCAGTAACAAAGCTGGTAGGGATAAAAATTCACTGAATTTACCGTGAACGAAACTTTCCCACAGTGGCACGATCCGTGCAGTTTCATAGGAGACTCCTATTTTAGTTTTTTGTGCTCTTCCACAAGATTGTCCACCACTCCTGGTTCAGACAAAGTAGAAGTATCACCAAGACCTCCGTATTCATGAGAAGCGATCTTACGAAGAATTCGTCTCATCACTTTTCCTGAACGAGTTTTAGGAAGTCCTTTTGTAATATGAATAATATCTGGGGCCGCAAATCTTCCGATTTTTTCGCGAACCACGTCTTTGATACTCTCTACAAGTTCCTTGGTTGATTCTTTGTGCTCATACAGAATCACATAAGCATGAATCCCCACACCTTTAATGTCATGTGGGTAACCAACAACTGCGGCCTCAGCGATTTCCGGATGCTCCATCAGAGCACTTTCAACTTCTGCTGTTCCCAGGCGGTGACCTGAAACGTTTAACACATCATCAATACGACCTGTGATCCAGTAATAACCATCTTCATCACGGCGACATCCGTCTCCAGTGAAGTAAAGTCCAGGATACTGAGTGAAATAAGTCTCAACAAAACGAGCATGATCTTTATAAATCGTACGGGCCTGGCCTGGCCAAGAAGACTTGATACAAAGCGCTCCCTCTACTCCATTGCCTTTAACTTCTTCACCATTCTCTGGTTTCACAATCAGGGGTTGCACGCCAAAGAACGGAAGAGTGGCAGAACCTGGCTTAGTTGGAGTGACACCTGGGATTGGAGTGATAAGAATTCCTCCGGTCTCTGTTTGCCACCAAGTATCCACGATATCACAGCGACTCTCACCTACCACATCGTGATACCACTTCCAGATTTCTGGATTGATAGGTTCGCCAACAGTTCCAAGAATACGAAGGCTCGAACGATCATATTTCTTCACAATCTCATCACCCGACTGGGCAAGTGAACGAAGTGCAGTTGGGGCCGTGTAAAAGATGGTCGCCTTTAAATCCTGAATGACTTGCCAGTAGCGGCCAGCATCGGGATAAGAAGGAATTGATTCGAAGAGAACACTCGTTGCACCATTGGCCAGAGGTCCATACACAACATAAGAGTGTCCGGTCACCCAACCTACGTCGGCCGTACAGAAGTAAACATCATCTTCATGATAATCAAAGATATACCTATGCGTGAAAGCGGCATAAGTCAGGTAACCACCAGACGTATGCATCACACCCTTTGGTTTGCCTGTTGACCCAGAAGTATAAAGGATGAAAAGAGGATCTTCCGCATCCACAGTCGCACAAGGAGCAACTGGACGATACTTTTTGATTTCTTCTTCGTAGTTATAATCTCGGCCTTCCACCATATTTACTTGTGCCGATGTACGATTCACCACAAGTACGGTTTTTACGAAATCAATGTCCTTGATGGCATCATCAGTGATGTTTTTTAGTGGAACTTTCTTCCCGCCGCGAAGACCTTCATTGGCAGTGATTACGATTTTGCATTCAGCATCGATGATCCTTCCTTTCAAAGAATCGGCACTGAATCCTCCAAACACCACTGAATGAACTGCCCCAAGGCGAGCACAAGCAAGGACTGAATAAACCAGTTCCGGAATCATCGGAAGATAGATACAGACTCTGTCCCCTTTCTTTACCCCTTGGGCCTCAAGAAGATTGGTTAGGCGACAGACATTTTCATAAACTTCTTGGTATGTGATATTTTGATACTGGCCAGGTTCATCCTTGGCCCAGATAAGTGCCGATTTATTCCCACGCTTGGCCAGATGTCGATCCAAGCAATTATAGGTCACATTCAATTTCCCACCCATAAACCATGAGTGATTTACTCTTTTAAAATCGCCTTGCCCTGCTTTTTCAGGAAACTTAAACCAATCGAGGTTCTTTGCCGCTTCCAGCCAGAAACCTTCTGGATCCTTGATTGATCGCTCATACATCTCTTGGTAGGCTTCCATGCCTTTTAAATAAGATTTTGTCTTAACTGCACTCTTAACCGGATACATGTTTTCAGGTGTCATAGGAATTCCTTTTCATGAGAATATCATGGCATTGAGCACTCTTCTTTTCTAGGTATTACTGTGGTAAAATCATTCCGATGCAGTATTTCAATATCCAAGTTGCCTCTCAACTCTCAGGTGTAGCCAGTGCAACCATTAGGGCATGGGAGAAGCGCTATAATGCAGTCGTACCTGAGCGCGCTGATAATAAGCATCGTCTCTATTCCGAAAAAGACATCGAGAAACTAGCTCTCCTCTTTAAACTTACTGAGATTGGTCAAAGCATTGGTAAAATTGCTCATCTGGAATTGGAAGAGCTTAAATTAGTTTTTACTAATCTCATGCACCGTCCTTACGATGAACTTCAACTGGTGACTCCTCACCACGAGAAAATCGAATACGATAAGATCTTAAATAATTTTCAAATCGCTCTTTCAGCATACAAACTGGACATCATTTCTCATGAAATGGAAAAGGCCAGAACACTCTTAAGTCCTCGTGATTTGTGTTTGAATGTACTGGTGCCTCTGTTTCAAGCGATTGGAACAAAAGTTTCGCATGGTGAGCTTTCAATTGCACAAGAGCATACTCTTAGCGCCATCGTTGGTTTTCATGTGGGACAAATGATCGGCCAGCATTATCAGAAAAAACAAGTGAAGGAAGATCTCATTCTTATTTCAACTCCGGAAGGCGAACTTCATGAGATTGGAATCTTGGCATCAGCTCTTCTGTGCGTTCATCACAGCATTAAATTTATATTCATGGGTCCAAATATGCCTGCGGAATCTCTTGCTCAAGCTGCGAATGCTTTGAAATGTAGGGCGATTCTTTTAGGTACAACAAGAAGTGAAATCAACGAAAGACAAAGCCTAGTTTCTTACCTTCAAGACCTTTCAACTAAACTTCAAGTTGGTTCGGAAATCTGGGTGGGAGGAAACCTCAAGCCTTCTACTCGAGAAGAACTGGATAAAAGAAAAATCTCTTTCTTTCCAAGTCTTGAGGCCCTTGATGATTGTTTATCTAGATATTAATCACATTGATATGCAGTCGCGAAAACCTGCATGACCTTTCCATTCGGAACTTCTTGATTCACGAAGATCCCAGTTGCTTTAAGATCGGCCGCCTGATTTAGAGCATCGTTGAGTGCAAGCTCTTTGCTTCCCATTTCATCTTTGCCGACAACTTTGCCTTGTACGCGGCATTCAGTTGGTTTCTGAGCATATACTTCAAGGTTTTTGGCCTTTTCTGTAAGTTGAACTGGACCTGAAGAACAAGCGCCCAGGATAAAAAGCGGAATTAAGTACTTCATCATCACTCCCATTTAATTTTGTTTTATAATGATACCTATACTTAAAGGATCGGGCCATGAAAGCATTATTCCTGAGTCTCCTGCTCTTATATTCATGTACGAAGTACGCTGAAGTCTCTCGTGATGCCATGGGAGTTCAAATTACACCTGTTGAAATGGACATCACCCATTTAAATGAAATCGAATGGCTGGTGGGAAATCCGAAGGAAGTAGAAGTCTCTCAAAGCTTCACTTTCTTAGTTGAAATGCCAAAGATTAAACAAGAAGACCTGGATTATCTCACAGATCAAAAAGGTGTGGATGCCTGGATTCTGCGTTTGATTGTGAATCGCGGTTCAGAAACTCAGGACCTGGGCTCTATGTATACCCTCTTTCGTCCCCGCAAATTATCTCGAGGAAACCAGGGCGCGGGAGCGGCAACAAATGTTTCTATGAAAGTGTATTATGCGGCCGCATATGCGTCTGAACGGTTCCGTACTTTCAAATGTCCTGCATTCGGACATGATCTTAAAATCGATAAAATGGAGATCAAAGGCGAAAATGAACCATTTGAGCTATCAATTGGACAGACCTCTCCATATCTTGAAAAAAGCCAACTGGTAGAACTTACTCCAAGCTCATTCAACGGTGGGAACTCTTTAGTGGGCGACTACTATGTAGAGATCGCTCCCTACAATTCAAAAAAGAAGATCATCTTCTCAGGATTTAAGCGTTTAAAAAAATATGTGAGTGTTTCGAGAGAAGAAAAGATAAGAATCAAAAGCTGTGACGGAGTTCATCCAGAGATTCAATAAGAAAAGGGCCCGTATAAACTGTACCCCATAAAAAGTACATTTAAAAAAAACCGCTTAATAATAGCCCTCGGTATTCTGCCGGGGGCTTTTTATTTAAACCCTTTTGGGGCCTTTCTTCATTATAATATTTGATGGTACT